>Ga0075644_101_pt1 | contig 553700 bp, 570 predicted proteins | sample RifGroA1_FD_68238 | JGI IMG/M metagenome (GOLD analysis project Ga0075644, IMG submission 68238) | Microgenomates (Woesebacteria) bacterium GW2011_GWA1_43_12 | reverse complement strand
AATGTCAAAAATATTACTCTACTACAAATGAATTTCGTATATGTGACAAGAACGAATCATTAAATAAAAAGGTGGCAATCTACACTAACAAAATAGGAGGATTTTTAAACTCTGGAAATTTATTGGCGACAGTTATTATTACGTCAGTAACAATAGCACTATTTTATGGAGTGGTATCTATCCTCAAAAAAATTAAGGGTATCAAGCGAGAGAAAGACTAAAACAAATCAAAATGCTAATCAAGGTTGCGAGAAAGTGATTTTTAGACAACAATTTGACTTTCGGCAACAATAAATGTATCTTTAGGACGAATTATGAAAAATAGAGAACCAGTTCAAGCGAAATCTTCATCCATATTGGGTGGTTGGAAACAGGTTGAAGGACAGCCAGCAGGTACTTTTACCACCGAAGGACAACCCCAGGACTTTATAACTCCCGAATTTGCCAGTTTTGCTGAAGCCTCAAGAGCAAGGTGGGATTTAGTCGAATATTTGAAGGTCAAACTTAATCAACTCCTCAGAAAAAAATAGTCTTCGGTTGTAGAAGCAAATCCTACGTTAATATTTGATGCTCTTCTTTGTGCCAACATGGCCCGATTAAGAAACCTCGAGCTCGAGAATCGCAACACTAATATAAGAGATCTTGCTTCTCGAAAACTCGAAGTTCAAACAATTGTCACATACTTGTCCTGAGCTTATCGAAGGATAACTCAAATTAAGGAGGGAGTAGAAAAAGTGAATTATTTTTCCAATATGAAATCTAAATAGTTGTCTTTATTAATACAGGAATACTTTGAATTGGGATAATTTTCAGACCAACTCTTTGGAATCTTGCCTATTTTTTTGCCATATTTAAATTCAAACCCCGATAATTCACCCCCCCTTTCTTCAATGTAATCTAGTTCTGCTCCTGTATATGTTCTCCAAAAGTAAATAGACGCCTGGTTTTGTGTATAGGCAAGCATTTTCATTCTTTCTATAATCAGAAAATTTTCCCAAAGTTGCCCTGTATCGTTTCTATCCTTCAATTGCTTTAAATTGTCAATTAATATATTCCTGATTCCTAAATCAAAAAAGTATATTTTATCCATTTTTACAACTTCTTTACGGAGATTGCGGCTCAAACCTTTTAAACGAAAAATTATATTTGATTTTTCCAGTAAATCAATATATTTGGCCACTGTGTCTTTACTCATACCAAGTGAATTACCCAGTTCAGTAAGAGAAACCTGTGACCCTATTTGAAAAGCCAGTAGCTTTAAAAGATCTCTAATCTTTGAAGAATTTTTAATATCTCCAAACTCAATTAAATCTTTGTATAAATAAGCGTCACTTAAAATTTGTAGGTATTCCTTTTTTTGAAACTCACCTATAATCGAGAATAATTCAGGATATCCCCCGTAAATTAACCTTTCTTCTAAAAACGAATCGAGTTCTGTTTTGTTGTATTTAGTTGACAATTCCAAGAAAGAAATTGGATATAAATGGTAAGTCCAAATTCGTCCTGTTAATGGTTCGCTAATTTTACTGGCAAGATCAAGTGAAGATGATCCAGTAACTAATATTTTAATAGATGGAATATTGTCAATTATGATTTTTAAAGCAATTCCAATTTCAGGAATCCGCTGAGCTTCGTCAACAAAAAGTAAATCATATCCCTCCAGTAACGACTTTATTTTATTTAAATCTCTACTGGACAGTGTGTCTATAAAATTGGTTTGATCGCCATTGATAACTAGTGTTTTGAGCCGTAACTTTTTTACAATTTCGTTTACTAGAGTAGTTTTTCCAACCTGTCTAGCACCATAGATAACAATTCCCTTATTGGACGACTTTATCTTATCTATAATTATCGGCAGAATTGACCTGGGAATTAACATAATTAGAAGAATTTTAGTATAATAATTACGATCTGTCAAGTGGTAAAAGCGTTAATACCGCCAACCTGTAGGCGGAATTCACGCAATACTCACATGCTGGCTGGCTTTTCAGACTGATGGTTCAAATTAGAGGGGAATAGAGAAAGTGAAAATGAGTTATTTGGAGTAACTCTCTAAATACCCACAAGAATTACATCTGAAAGTTATAACAGGTTTCTCATTCTTCTTAAATCCGCCTAACCAATTTAGTCCACCTTGACCCCAAATGTTTTTTCCTGCATAACCCCCCTTACTTTTTGTTTCACCTTCCTCCATTGCCCCACCATCTTTTGGACATTTTTTTGCTTCTTCCATAATGTTTCACCTCCAAACTAATTTATAACTTGGTATATTAAGTGCCAACTGCGTCTGCCCAGCTATAATATACAAAATTTGTTAGTTCAGCTCCGTGTTCCTAGTTTCGCACTGACCACTGCTTTATCCCGTGTTCTCAAGGCTTTCCAAAACCCTATATGGTCTGAGCAAGCTAGAGAAAGGTTAAAACAAATCAAAATGCTTACTAAGGTTGCATCAGTAAAGCATTTCAATTGTCGATAAGGAAAATCGCATTGTCTGGCTAAAAACAAGATATCTTGATAAAATACAGTCATCATGAAAACAGCGGGTATTATTGGTGGTCTAGGACCAGAAACAACATCTCAATTCTATCTTGAGATAATTTTTTCATGCTTTCAGGCTAATAAAAAGGCAAGACCTCCACTCTTAATTTGGAGTGTCCCGCTTGAATATCAAATCGAGTCTGACTTAATCACAAAAGCAGAGGGAGAAGAAAGATATATTCCTTACCTTGTTGATGCGGCAAAACGTTTGGAAAATGGCGGTGCCGATTTCATTGTTATTCCCTGCAACTCTGTTCACATTTTCATTCAAGAGGTGAGAAAGGCTGTAAAAATACCTGTACTTAGCATTGTTGAGGAAACAGCAAACTTCTTAAAAGAGAAAAATATCAAGAATATTGGACTTTTGGCAACAAAAACTACAATCGAGAAAAGAATTTACCAAAAGCCACTTGAAGATGGTGGTATTCAAATCACTTTGCCAGATCAAGAAGAACAAGAAAAGGTTGGAACTCTAATAAATAATCTCGTATTAAACAGATACGATAACAAAGATCGTGCAGAATTGTTGGAAATGATTGGGAAGCTGTCAAATAAAGGCGTAAAAGATGTGGTTCTCGCCTGCACAGACTTGCAACTTCTTACACCTAAACACGATCAAGTGAATATCTATGATTCGATGGCAATTTTGGCCAATGCTACGGTTAGAGAGATTCTAAAATGAAAACCTTCGAATCAATAAAAACTAATCTGGAAACGAAGGGTGTTAAATTTGAGGTTGTTACATTTATAGATACAGCAGTCTCCGCAAGGACAGAGGATACTTCTCTTGAACATAACTATAATCCAAATAATTCAATCAAAACTCTTGTAATTTCAACTAACGATGGTTATAAAGGAATCATTTTAAAAGGTTCGGATCGAATAGATCAGCCTAAACTAAAAGCAATTGTTGGAAAATGGCGCGTTGTTGACAGCGACACTTTGCAAAAAGAACTTGCATATGTGCCTGGAACGATTTGTCCATTAGATCTCGATATGCCAATTATTATTGATAAATCTGCTCTAGATCTAAAAATTTGGAGTATGGGTGCTGGAGCAAACAACAAGGGATTCAACATTGAAGTTACAGAAGTATTAAAGCACTTATCCGAACATAAAATCGAGGCTGTTAGACTTGAAGTCTAATTTCTCGCGATCTCATTATTGCTCCTAGTTTTAGCCTCGTACAATGCAATTTAACGAGAGGTAAACTCAAACCTAACAAAGCTATATCTTTACAATATCTCATTGATTCACCACTTATAACAACTCCCTAAAATTGATTTCAAGAAATATAAGTCCATTTGTTCTAAAATAGACATATGAGAACAAGAATCAGGTATTCACAGAACTTTCTGAAAGACAGCAGTTTGGTCAAAAGTTTAATAGAAAAATCATCTATTAACAAAGAGGATGTTGTGTATGAAATTGGGGCAGGACAAGGGATAATCACAGAAGAACTTCTCAAAAGAAGTGGAAAAGTTGTTGCTTTTGAAATAGACGAGAATTTTTTTCATAAATTGTCTCGAAGATTCCAATACGAAAAGGCGGTCGAGTTAAGACGAGGTAATTTTCTAGATCATCATTTGCCAAGTCAGCCATACAAGGTTTTTTCAAATATACCTTTCAACATAACATCCACAATAGTTAAAAAACTGACTCAAGCAGATAATCCCCCAGAAGATGCATATCTTATTGTGCAAAAAGAAGCGGCTAATAAGTTTATCGGTAAACCTGAAGATAGATTGAATAGTTTACTGTCAATATTAATAAAATCGCAATTCAATATAGCAATATCTTACAAATTTGATCCAAATGATTTCTTTCCAAGACCGAGTGTTGAAGTGGTTGTGTTACGAATCCAAAAACTCAAAGAGCCTTTAATCTCCCCGCATGATAGTCAGGCTTTTTTCGATTTAGTAACTTTCGCATACAGTCAATTTCAACCCAATATTTTAAAGGGGTTAAATATTGTTATTAATCAAGAAAAACTTATCAAAACAGCAAATACTGAGGGGTTTTCTACTTCTTCGAAACCAAGCCAACTTGAACTAAAGGATTGGGTCGCCATTTTTCAGGTGTTCAAAGATCAATCAAATGAAAAACAGAAAAATAGAGTTAGTGGTGCCTATCGTAACCTTCAAAAACAGCAAGACAACCTGCAAAAGGTTAATAGAACCAGAGTCGATAAAAATTGGAGAAAGTTTTCTAAATAGCTTCAGGAAAGCTCTCTAGTCGCTTCTACGAGGCGATAAACTCAAACCTGATGAAGTTCTTATTTGAAGCTATCTCATCCTCCAATAGCAGTAGTCCAACCTTCTTTTCCTTGAGTAAACTCACGACTATCAGGAGAAACACATTTCCTTATTCCAGTTTTTTGAGCATATTGTTCAGAAGAAAGTTGTCCGCCATCAGGTCCGATTGATTTAACACAATCTTCATAGGTTTTAACCCACTCGTATTTTTGAGAAATAGTAGGAGCTAAATCTCCCCCAGGGAGTAAGTCTGGGTCAAAGTTATCTTTAGGACATCCGTGATCGCAATCGTATGGTTCACCTTTATTGGCTTTATTTAGAAGTACATTTGCGATTTGCCATGCTGACATTGTTTGTGAAATTTCATAGACCATACCTGTTTGAATATCTTTTCCTTGAATTCCACCCGTCACCCACGAGGCAAATTTAAAAGCAGTTTCATCTTTGATAAAGTCATAGTATTTAAGATCGCTAGTAATTGCCGTTTGGGTTGTATTTTGAGGAACACTATAAAAAATCTTTGGTCCAGTATTCCTTGGTGCTTCAAATATGTTTTTAAAGATAAGCACAGTACCAACTAACAAAAACAATATTAATAAGAATTTCTTCATACTCCTATTTTATACTTTATATGTAAATCCTGCTGAAAGGCAGACCTATTACAATCGCCTCAGTGTTTCTAACCATAGCCTCAATGTTTTTCTCTTTGGTTTCAACTGTATTTGTACTAAAAGGTTTAAGCATTACAGCAGACTCAATATTTTTCAACGGAGATTTTCCAATACTCTCCGCTTCAAAAAGATATTGAGATACCTTTCCATCTGTTAATGCTTTAGCCATAGCACTTTCGTTGACCACATCCCTATCAGAAAGATTTACGATAATCACTTCATTTTTAAGTTGTGCGATTTTGTCTTTTGACAAAAAGTTTCTATTCTCCTCAGAGTCTGAAAGAAAAAGCACAAGCATATCTGAATCGTGAAGCAGATTATCTAATGGTTGCCTGATTGCATCTTCAAAGCGTTCTTCGGTATATACGGTCATACCGATAGCTTTTGCCATACGCACTGTTTCCTCAACTGCAATTCCTGAACCGATTATTCCCAATCTTTTACCTACAATCTCAAAACCAGACTCCATATTAAACTTTCTTCTATAAGTTCTTCTGTCGTTTATGATAATCCGTCTTGCACCTGTAAAAAGCAGTGCAATCGCAAATTCTGCCTTAGATTTTGCATCATAAAAAGGTACAAAAGAAATTATAATATTTCTTTCTTTGCAGATATCTTGGTCAACAAAACAATAGTTTGAGCCACCTAATACTAAAAATTCAATGTCAGGGAGCAATCTTAGTAACTCCGACAATCTGTTTTTAAACTTAGATTCGGGACTGGCAGTAGGTACTATTAATATTTCAGTATCTCCCGGACACTTTGAACCAATACTATCAACAAAGCTAACTTTTCCTAATCCGTTAAGCCTTTGCAACTGAACGTCTGTAAACTTATCCTTTAAACACAAAATTGTAATGTTTTTTGTTTTCATATATAAAATCCTTTCTAAAAAGTGGTAATTCGCTTACTTGGAGCACTGTCGCTTAATTCTTTATCTATCGAAGCCTGTGTATTGTTAACCATACTTATTCTACTAAATTTTCAAGACTTTTAAAAGACCTCAAGTTACTGGGTGCCTTTGTCTAAATACGTCTTGATAATAAAAATGTAGTCAGGGGGTGATATATAAATGGAAAAAGAGAAAAAGAAAAAATGGTCTGAGGCACAAAAAAGATATGCCAAATCTGAAAAAGGAAAACTTGCTAGGAAAAAATACCAATCTAGCGAGAAAGGTAGGGCTTCTCATCTTGCTTACCTTGCAAAGAGAAAGGCAAAATTAGCAGAAGCTAAAGTGGTAAAAGAAATTAGCCCCGTGGAAATTAAATTTGAAGCTAGTAAAATAGAAGCTGGAGCCGTCAAAAAATAAGTGAGACGGAAGACAATTTCTTTTGGAGAGGCCGACTAATCATCGGCCTTTCTTTTTATTTATAGTTTAGAATTAATTCCATAGTTCGTCTTCATTTTGGAACCTTGGAAAATAAACATCAGGACGTTGTCTTATAGAAGCGATTCTGTATAGCTCCTCAAGAATATCGAGAAGACTTTGAAGAGATAAATATTCCATTGTTAGTCGGCTATAAATCATTGCATCAAAAGAAATACTAAATGGCCCTCGTTTAATTGTGAATAATCCGCCATCATCGGGTGCGTGTTCATATAAAGCTTGTTTAGTCGTAAACATGACATCTTTCTCTTTTTCAAAGTCTGCTATTTGTTTGTCAAGATCGGCTTCGGTTCTTTCTTCTATTTCCCAATTGTTACGTTTCAATATCTCTTTCAACTTTGTAACATTTAGAGAAAATTTAACCAGATAATATCCAGACATCAAATACAAACAGTCCTTTGCAGAAAAAGGATAGATAGAATACGGAGGTGCAGATCTTACAAAATTCCCTTTTTCATCACTAAAAAAAGTGTCCCAGTTACTATGTACAAGAATTAAGTCGGTCGATTTGACTTTTGGAGAAAGTTTTTTTAATTCTTCAATATCACGCTTTTTTTGCTCTTGAATTGTCTTGAAGTTAGTAACCTCAATACTTATACAACCATCCATGTTTTCAGATACAACCAACTTTTTTTCAGACTCACGGAAAAGTCTCTTTATTTTGTCTGTGTATGTTTTTAGAATTAATCCAATTTTTTTAGTCTCAACCTCAATCCCATAAATTTTGGCTTTGTTAGCAAAAGCAATCCTCTGCAACTCAAGTAGTCTTTTTGCCTGATTACTGATTTTTGCTTTACCTTTAACTTTTTCAAGTGTGAACATATTTTTGACCTCTTTGCCATACTTTTTAATTTCGTGTACAAATGCTACTCCATCACCAATTTCAGTCAGATCCCCGATTCTGAGGAATCGAGTAAGATCATTTAATATCACTAAACTATTCATTGTCTTTGAGATTCTATGTGCCCACATAAACTCGCTTTTGAACTCTTTGCTATTTACATTCACACTACCTGCTCCAAACCCCCTTGCTGACGAATTTAAAAAGGTACGATTATATCCCAAATTTCTCCATGCAATTCCGTCACATATTGTGCGTGATATTCTAATCAGCTGTTCATGTATAAGAATATGTTCCTCAAGACCATCTAGTTCCTTTTGCTCTTTGGAGCTTAAATTTGATTTTAAGTGAAGCATCTTTGCTCTATCTCTTGCTTCACTGAGCAATTTCCAAAGTTGCGTTTCAATTTGAGCCAACTTTAATTGCATGGCAAGCAAAACATCTTTTTTATCCTTGTGTCGCTTACTCCTTGTCGCTCTTAATACTTTTTCAAAATAGCCTACCCATTTTTTATAGTAAGAACTGGCAAGGGCAGAGGATATTTTTATTGCGTAGTCTTTTTCAAGCATGAACATACTATTTATTTATCTATCCACTCCCCACCATCGTTGAAATTGAGGGATTTTTCAAAACCGCAGGCGTTCCAAACCAAATCAAACATCGGTCTTAAAATACTGGTGGAACTAATGTTATAATTTTCCACTAATGTTTCTGGAAGATTGAGTACATCTTTGTTAATCAAATTGTTTTCATCGCTGTCAAAAAATAAGTCGCTAGATGTAATCCTATATCCATTGACTCCCAAAAGAGTTAGAAATATCGCCACAGGTGGATTAATTTTTAAATCTTTTAATATTTCCATATATTTATTCAGGGCTTTTATAAGCATTCCTTCATAACCTTTACTGGGTAAAACTTTTTGTTCCTGATCCTTACTCAAAGTTAAACCCTCCACGGCTTCGATAATTCCACTTCTATATAGTTGGACATAGGAGTGTGATTTATCATTCTGCCCTCCGGAATAAGAGAGAAGTCCCTCAAGATTGATTTTTTGATTCCAACTAGATGTACGCATTGGAATCATCTTTGGAAGTACCTCTTGAAGTTTGTTTAATCCAAAAGAGCTTTCTAGATTAAAGGATTCAAGGGGAATAAGGTGTAATACAACCTTTCCTCCGTTATAAAACGGTATTGGTGTTTTATCAGATATGAGATCGAGTATTCTACCGTTTTTGAAGTCACCAATTTTATCAACCAGAGTTTGCGACAAAGTAAAAGCAATTTTTAACTCGTTTGTGTCCAAAGGATATTTACCTGCGGAATTTCTAGAATAAAACTTGTCATGTCCTTTGAAGATAACTCTGTGTGGTCCAACCCAGCTTCTATTTATTCTGAAAATCAATGCTATATTGCCATCCTTTACACTAACTGCATGTGTTAGAACATTTATTCTCGGTTCGATTCCGTCTCTGATAATATTCTCAAGTTTAAGAATTTCAGCGTCAATGTTTGAAATTTTCATCCCCGACACTTTAATGGGAATTCCATCTGATTGCTCAACTCCAAATATCAAATCCCCTCCAGAAGCGTTAGCAAATGATGATATATCTGCAAGAAACTCTTTCCTCTCAGAATCGGACCCATAGAGAGGAACACTCTTGTATTCCAAAGTCTTCTTTTCAGAAACAGAATTTTCAACTAACTTTTCGAGATCTTCAATTGTAATTTGATCAAGTTGCTTGGAAATCATAATTGGATTATACCTCTTTTGTTTTCAAACTACAGGTAAAATCAGCCTTATTTCATGTATAATTGTATTAATGGTAAGTAAAAAAGATTTATTTCCGATCGGAATAGGAACTTGGGGAATTGGTGGTTTTGCTGAGAAAGATCCAAAAGCAGATGTAGCAAAACAACAAAAAGCTTTAACTTATATGCTCAATAAAGGAATGAATTTTGTCGAAGCTAATATGTGGTATTCCAAAGGTATGGCAGTAGACATTCTTTCTAAGGCATTTAAAGAATCTACAAAGAAAAGAGATGATGTTTTTATTTGCCAAGCTGTTTACCTCAAAACTAACAAACTTCAAGATACAGAAAGTGAGGTCGACAAAGTCCTTGAATGTTTTGAAACAGACCATATTGATACCCTCGAATTTACTCAAAGCGTGTTTATTGAATATCAATTTTCTGATGTTGTTAAAGTGATTGAAGATTTATTAAGAAAAGGAAAAACCAGATTTACAAGTATTACTAATGAGAATCCAGAGCTTTTGGAGAAATATCATAGATATTTTGGAGATAAGTTGTTTTCCCACGAAGTTTGTTACAACTTTGAAGTTAGGGAGAATGAAAAACTGGGTACGATTCCCTACGCACAAACTAACGATATTTTAACAGTCGTATATCAACCTTTAAGAAGAAATAGAACAGCAAACAGAAATTGGCATCTACTTGTAGAATTGGCTGAAAAATACAAAGCTACCCAAAATCAGATAATCCTTGCGTGGATTGTATCGAAAGGATTGTTACCGTTAACTAAATCTGAAACACCTGAGCATGTTGACGAGCATTTAGCTTCACTAAATATAAAACTGGATCCAGAGGACATTAAAAGATTGAACGAATTTGTTGTACCTAACTATAAATCTCCTAAAATTGACTGGAATAAAACAGGAGACGGAATTGATGTTTCCCAACTTAGCAATGTTTTTGATGAGGAATACGATAAACAACAAATAAAATGAAAATATACCTTATTACTTCCAACCCAATAATTTCAGATGCAATGAAAGACGAGCTGGCAAAGATTGGAGATTTAGTTGTTATAAATGCTCAAAAGATGACTGCGAACGAAGTCATTTCAAAGGCGGGAGACGCTGAAATTCTTATAGCTGGTTCTTCTGGAATAGAAAAAATTTCAAGAGAGATGCTCCAAGGTATGAAAAAACTGAAGATGATTGCAACATTAACCGTTGGTGTTGCTTGGCTCGACATAGAAGCTACAAAGGAGTTCGGTGTTACTATATGCAATGTAAAGGGTGCAAATGCCGAGTCCGTAGCAGAACACGCTTGGGGTATGATTTTGAGCTTAGCAAAAAGGATTACTGAATTTGATAGGGATACTAGAAACAAAGGAGCTTTTAAGTTTGCTGATTATGTTGGCAAGGAAGTTTATGGAAAAACCTTAGGAATCATTGGGCTTGGAGATATTGGGACAAAGATTGCAAGAATTGCAAAAGGTTTTGATATGAGAATAATGGGTTTTAATAAAAGCGGAAAATCTGTTGATGGAATTGAAGTCGTTGATCTTGAAACACTTCTTAAAGAGAGCGATATTATAGTAACTTCAGTTCCACTTACAAACGAAACAACCAATATGATTTCTGATAAGGAAATTGCCTTGATGAAAGACGGAGTCATTTTGGTTAATCCTGCTATGGAACCCATAACGAATAAAGAAGCCGTAGTTAAAGCGGTTGATAGTGGTAAAATTTTTGGTTTTGGAATTGAAACAGAAATAATGAAGCCAGTACCTCAAGATAGCCCATACTTAACAAATTCGAGAATTTTGGTAACACCACATAATGCTTTTAATACTGAAGATGCAAATATAAAAACCTACGACTTAGCAATTTCAAACGTAAAGGCTTTTATTTCGGGAAAACCACAAAATGTGGTCATATAAATATGATTATTAATGGATTGGCAGTACTAAAACAAGGAGATAAGCTTCAACCCTTTAGCTATGAAGAAGAGCTATCTGAAAATGATATTTTAGTTTCAATCAAGTATTCAACTTGTTCATTGGGTGATACTAGATTTATTGATAACTTTTGGGGAGATACAAAATATCCATTAATTCCAAGTTTAGAAATAATTGGTGAAGTAAAAGAAATTGGAAAGAATGTAACTGGATTACAAAAGGGAGATGTCGTTGGAATTGGATACCAAGTATCAGCTTGTTTTGAATGTGATTACTGTAAACAAGGCAAAGAACAATTTTGTCAAAAACAAAAACTAATTTGTGTTGGTGAGTTTGGAGGTTTTGCAGATTCAATAGTAGTTGATTATAGATTTGCATTTAAACTTCCCGAAAATCTGCAAGATGCTTTTTCAACTCCTTTAATGTGTTCAGGGTTAACTCCATATGCGGGTATCAAAAAGGCAGGAGTTAAGTCAGGTATGAAAGTGGGGGTAATAGGAATTGGAGGGTTAGGACATTTAGCAATTCAATTCTTAAACAAGATTGGTTGTGATGTAACCGCATTTTCTCACACCAAATCAAAGGAAGAATTGCTAAAAAAGTTAGGTGCTAACAATGTTGTTGATAGCACAAATGAAATAGAACTTCAAAAACTTGAAAGATGGTATGATTTCTTAATCTCAACAAGTTCAGCTTCACTAAATTGGAATTTGTATGTTAAGGCATTAAAACCAGAGGGAAAACTTTGTTTTGTTGGTTTGCCTCCAAAAGAAGTTTCATTAAAAGCAGAGTTACTTGCAGACTATGCCCAAAGAAGCATTATTGGAAACTATATAGGAAGTAGAAGCGAAATGGTTGAAATGCTTGAGTTTGCTTCAAAACATAGTATTAAAGCTGTAGGAGAAGTATTTAAAATGTCAGAAGCAAGTGAGGTAGTAGAAAAAGTTAAACAAAACCTAGTAACTTTTAGTGCAATTCTTTCAAACTAATAAATACAACTAAGGCCTTATCTGTGAAACAGATCCTCCACTCTCACCTTGAATTTCCTAGAGATTTTCATTAGAAGTTTTAGAGACGGACTTCCTTTTCCTGCTTCAAGAAATCCAACATAGACAATAGATATTCTTAATTGCTCGGCTAGTTTCTCCTGTGTCAAACCATTTTCTTTTCTTAAACTCTTGATCTTCTTACCTAGTGCTTTTAATGTTTCCTGTTTTGTTTTTGCCATATCTTGTATTTTGACTGACATAAACAGAAATGTTGATAAACTAGAATTATAGATTTAGCCTTAAATATCCGTTGTTTTTATCTTCAATAAAGATTAAGATAATATCGTATAGTGATATGAAGAAAGTAATAGTAATTGGAGTTGGATTATTTCTTTTATTCGTTGGTGCTTCAGTTGTTGATCGCAGTTACCAGCTTGATAATATTCAAGCAACCTCGCAGATTGATAAAAAAATACAGCAAGAGGAATTTTTAAAACTTTACAGAATAGCTTTATCTGGCATAAAAATATCCAACACTCTATTTTATTCTTCTCACAATCTTTTAGATAAAGCTGATAGAGCCACAATGTATGATTTTTTAAAAAGTAGCGAAGATAAAAATGCACAACTTACCGTTAATTTTAAAACTGTAAGTACTGATATAAACAAAACGCATCCGAGTTTGAAGGAATACAGAAACGATATTGCTCAATCTTTTGACGAACTTACAGATGTTTTTGCTCACAGACAAGTTGAAGCTAAACACCTTGCTGATTACTTAAACGCTGGAAATTTAGAAAGCTATCGAAAGGCTAAAAACGAAATAGACGGAACTGGAGAAACAATGTCGAATGCAGTTAGTAGACTTATTTTTGGTGTAGGAGAAAAGATGGGAATAGATACGAAATCAATGGAGGAAGAATATAAAAAAATAGATGTTGAAGTTAAGCAAGACTTTGAAAATAAATTCGGTAAGTTATAGACAACGAGAGCACTTTAATATAGTTTTTCTTTTTAACTTCGAAGCTACGAATTCCGCTTCTTTTTGATCTTTAAACGGACCAATCCAAATACCATTTTTGATTGAAGGTTTACTATGCATTCCTTTACCTTTATTGCAGAGGTTACAATCCTCCTCGTGAATTCCTACATAATCATGTGTCCAATTTTCATAGAGATAATACATACCCTACTTTGAGTATATCACTAGACATGTGTTCAAAATTTAGTGGTGTAAAATGTTATAAAGTGATTATGAAAGCTAAGAAAAACGACAAAGCATACTTGCAAGATTTTAAGATTGATATTCATACCAATAATGATATTTACTTCCAAGAATTGGCATTACTCTTTGACAAAGATGAATTTCTCAATTTGCTTCCATATCTTCGTAAAACTTATAAAGTTGTTAGGTTTTTCCCATTAGATGAATTTGAAAAGTTACTTGATAGCTCTGAAAAAGGCTGGTTTATCGAAAAGACTACAACAAAGGTGAATTTTTCAAAATACTCACGAGCTAAAGAAGTTGAAGAAGAATTTCCTGAATTTTATGATTTTATTTGTAGTCCAGATAATTTTTTACCTGAAACTTTAGATGCGGAATGTAACCTTATATGTTACGAGTTTAAAAGACCGCCTTATTTTGTAGATGTTATCAAACAGGCTATATTCTGCGGAGCTGTTGATGATACTTTATTTAAACCAACCGAAGCAAAAACTGTCGATTTCTCATTACTTGGAGCATGGCCAACTCTAGATCAGGTAGCTATTTTTATTTCTCCAACATCTACCTATGTCGATGTCGAAAGAGAATTTAAAAAAGCGAAAGAGAAAATGAAGTCTAACGAATGGCTTTCCTATTACAACCCACATTCTGACACCACACCCAATATCAGAAAATATCGAGAATGGTATTGGGAAAGAATAAAGGGAAAGACATACCAGATAATAGCTGACGACTGGGCAGATGGTCATGAAGCCGAATACACAACCTATCTTGATGTACTTAAAGCTTTGAAAATTTACGATAAACTTCTAGCCTCATAACGTGCAATTTGTAAGCTTCTAGATTGCATGTTCCGTTTTTAGACTTCTAACTGGCATATTTTGTCCATTTGCTTCTAGCGATAATATTAATATGAAGTTAAATGGTTTTAGAGCAAGTCACAGAAACAGGTGGTTGTTAGTTAAAAAAGGAGTTCTCAATATTCGAGAGTTTTTACTCTTTGAGTATTATCTTGATTCAATTGATTTCGATACTAGGCATGACAATTTTGGTTCTTTTGAGGCATATCACGATGATACAGCCACAATCTTTAGCAAGGAACCAGACACCATTGAGGATTGGCATAACAGTTTATTAAAAAAGGGTTTTATTAAAGTATTTGACGAAAAGAGAAAACTATTTAAAATCAAATCCCCAAAACGATATGGAACAATGTTTGGTTGCACTGCCACACAGTTTGCAAGGGATGAAAAAAATACTCCTACTTTGGGATTTATTCTTCATGATATCTGTTTTTTCCCGGAAAAAGCGGAAATAAATCCCCCAAAAGACACTAATTCAGCCTCGACTGATACCTCTAAAGCTTTAGGTTCTTTTAAGGTTAATTTGGGTTTGTCTAATGTAGTTAATGTTTCTCAGAAAGTAGTTATTATTAAACAAGAAGTTAGAAGCGATGAAGAATATCAAAAAATATACGCAGACGGCAACTTCGAAGGTTTAAATCCTGACGACATGCGATGGATTGACGAAACTGTAGTCGGAAAAATCGTTATTGAAAACGATGAGCAGGAAAAAGAAATAGTCCGAATTTACTTCAACGGCGACTGGGATGAATACCAAAAGAATCTTGTTCAAAAGACTGGCGATTTTTGACCTTATTTATATGAACACAAACAATACATTTAAGAGTAATGAAGAGCCTCTTGGCCACAACTTTCAAGACTCTAATTTAAAAGTTAATAGAAGCACTGATGGTCTGGACACCGCCCTCTTGATCGACAAAAGATCAAAAGCGGAGATACTCAGTAAAACTAACAAATTTACAGAAGAAACAGGGATAGGTTGCCCGTTGCCAAAATCCAACAATACCCACCCCCGTTTGAAAGTATCCGTAGACTTTGCCGCAAGCCAGTGGTTTCAGATTCTACTTATTCACCTTAATAGTAAAAATAAAAAGTTGAGCGGAGTTTTTGAGCCTATTGGTGGGTGCCATTTAGGCTTGAATGGATGAATATAAATATATGAAGCGTGCATTTGGATATATAAGAGTATCAACAGTTGGACAAGCAGAAGAAGGCTTTAGCCTTGACCATCAAAAAGAAGCTATCAAGGACTATTGCAAGACAAGAAGTCTTCAACTAATTCATGTATTTGTGGACGAAGGGCGTAGCGGAAGAACTGTTAATAGACCTGAGTTTCAGGAAATGCTTAAACAGATAAAAGAGAGAGGGATTGATAGTGTCGTGATTTACAAGATTGATAGATTTGCAAGAAACGTAACTGATTTTTCGAGAATATGGAATGAGTTTAAAGCAAAAAATATTAACCTAATTTCTATTCTTGAGGGTGATTTATCTAATGGTTCTAGCCTTGTTCCCAACATATTTGCTTCAGTAGCTCAGTGGGAATCGGAAGTTAATGGACAAAGAACAAAAGATGCTCTAATGGAAAAGTTTAGATCAGGTTGGCAACCGACACGACCACCTTGTGGCTACAAAAGTATGGGTGGAGAAGGTGAAAGAAAATATTGCGAGATAGATTCCTACGCAGGACCAATCATTAAACAAATGTTTGAGTTATATTCCACAGGACAATACTCGATGATGACGCTTCAAGATTGGTTAAAAGATAAAAACATCATTTCCAAGAACGGAACCATTATTAGCTTCAGCAGGATAAACACCATACTTAACGATCCATTTTATTACGGATTAATTCGCTGGCACGGAGAATCAAAGATGGGAAAACACACTCCGCTAATTAATAAGCAATTGTTCGACACAGTTCAATACATTTTAGGAAAACACAGACATTTCCTTGTAAGAGAGCGTAAATACGACTTCTTACTTCGAGGCTTTGTTTATTGCACTTGCGGAATGAGATTAGTCGGAGATTATTCATTAATTAGAAGCAGTCAGAAAAAGCTAGGTTATTATCACTGTCAAAAACGATATAGCCGTGATTGTAAACAAAAGTATATTCAATCTAAAGAGTTAGAGAAACAAGTTGAAGAGAATGTCAGGAAGATGGAATTTTCAGATGAATTCATAGCTTTAGTCAAGCAAAAGGCAGAAGAATATTTGAGTGATGGTAAACAAAACGATCAGAGTGCTAAACAAGCACTCATAAACCAAAGGATTGGCTTAGAAAATAGACGTAACAAACTTGAGGATTTACTCATTGACGAGTCAATGGATAAAGAAACTTATAAAAGGAAGCATGATGAAATATCACACCAGATTGATAATATTCAAACTCAACTTGATGAGGCGGAACAAGAAAACAAACTCGATATGCCTTTAGTTGACGAAGTGCTAAATCTCACCAGAAACATCTACAGTACGTACAGGAAAGCACCAGAGCCTCTGAAGCGACATTATATGCGTTTTTTCTATGACTCATTAATTGTCGACAACAAAGTAATCTCTGGTGCTAAACCCACTCCTATACTTGAGGCACTTTTCAGTGCCAACATGGTCAGATTATTGAATGCTCAGCTCCCCAGCTCTGAAGGTATTATAAAGGCTTTAAACAGGATTATCGAGGTATTTAGTAATCCGATTGAGGTGGAGGTAGTTAGAACAAGATTCGAGGAGATTAAAAAAATATCTGATGCGTTGATTATTGCCTAGCTTTCACTTTTCTCATTTCCTTACTTTTAGCTAAATAATCACCCATCTTCTTAATTCCCTGCTCTCTTTGGCCAAAAGCGAACTCCTTAAACCCCACCTCGCTCCACATATGTAAAATACTTGTCCTAACAGCTTTCACTATCTTGTGGTTGTCAATCTTTAAATCAGGAGTGTCCTTTTTAAGTATCTCTCGAACCTGTTTGGTCAAAACGGATCTTTTTTGATATAAGTGCACATATTGAGCTGGAAACTCATCTTCGCGCATGTTTGGGAGCGGTTCTTTTTCCAAGAACCTAACTCTAAAAGATTTTTGGCCAAATTTACTTATATTTATAGCTACCACCTCTGCTAAATCGTTATAGGCAATTACAAAATCGCCAATCTTAATCGGTGGCTTGTTTTTTTGTTTATACAGGTTGCGTGGATACTTGTTTTCCTTAAAAATCCGGCTCAATTGTCCAACAAAACCTCTCGGTTTCTTACCTAAAATGATTTTAATGACAACTAAAATATGCGCAGCCAATATTCCTGTGTGCATGTAATGCGCGTCAACGGTTTTCATATTAACCCGATAATCCACATCCCCAATTGATGGATGAAGATTCGAGCTAATTTTTGAAAATGGCTGGTAGGAATCCCCAATAGCAAGTCGCTGATCGGAGTTTAAATGAGGCAGTATGTTTTTTAATCGATCTTCAAAGCTAGTCAAACGTATACCGATAGAGCCGTCCTTGTGTAATCTAACACACCACACGTTTGTAGGATCCAGTAATGGTAAAAGTGCATTAATTTCTTTTTCTAAATCGGATATTTGGAATAAAAGATTTTCACTTGTGCACGCATGATATGTTTTAAAATCTTGAAAAAGCTTTCTTTTTCGTTTTAGTTCTGTCACTAACATAAAATGACGAAAATAAGGCTCCTCATTTGATAATGTCTTAAACGAAATTACGTCTACTAATATTTCTGTTAGTTTCCTTGACCAAAGGGAAAGCTGGTCAACAGCTGCCGAGTAAATGTTTCTTGTAATCCGATCATTCTCTTCTGTCTTTGCAACAGAATTTCCCTCTCCACCCAGGATAAAATCAGAGAAATTAAGCATGGCTAAACCAGACTTCTCTATTTCGTCCAAAACCCCATATAAATAATAATCTCTTAAATGTTGGTGCGCCTGTGGAGCGGCATATCGATAGCCACTCTCTCCCATCTTGAGATATTTCCGGATCTGATTCGCACCCCTAAAGCAGATTTGTGAGAAGTACTTTAGCCTTTCTTCTCCTTCAGGTACAATGCGGCCCTGTGGTTTAACATTGTCCCTCAGTGTTTCTTCTTTTGGTTTATCACTCTTATCTTGTTGTGTCATCAAAATTTCTATTCATAAAACCAACCCCATTCTGGATTTTCGACTTCTTTTATTTTGCTTCTGAGCATTTTGTAAACACCATCCTCTTTGACTGTTTTCCAGGTACCCTCGTAATAATGTAGTTCGGCTTCACCATCTACCCAATTCTTAGTTGAAAATTTAACAAAGGCGGTATCCGTCGTATTTTCAAATCTTTCAGATTTAATTACATCAACATCCAATATATCCCTAAACCGATTCGTCCACTCTTCAAAGTTGGTTTTTTGGAGATACTCCTGGCTCAGCAAGTCAAATCCGTCCTTCATTCTTCGTGCTTTCAGGTACGTATAATATGCCCTTACAGCTTCCTCGGGCGATAACGACGGATCAACCTCGATCTTTTTAATCTCTTGATCCGTCATTTTGGGAACAAGTGTTTTGGCATCCGACCCGGTAATAAAAAGCGATAATCCAGCCAAACTGATCGTGTTTATCCCAACAACTTGACCGCACTGGTCCGCTATCGGACCGCCGCTCATACCCTGAACAAGGCTAATATTGGTTTGTATATACCCTATGGGTGAGGTTTTCGGTCTTCTGAAATCTACGAAATTACCCCTCATTACCGTAGCTTTACCGCTTAAATCTGTACCTAACGGATATCCGACTGAAACGAGAGGTTCTTCTTCGTAAAAACCTATCTTATCGGGAAGCGGAAGTACCATGTTCGGATACTCGGAGTCGACAAACAAAACGGCAAGGTCGGCCTCGTTGTCACCCAATATTTTGATTGGAGTCAAAAGTTTTCCATCGGGTAAAATTATCTTGGGGCTTGGCTCGTCTGCAATAACATGGAAATTGGTCAATATCTGATTATTATCTATAAAAAATCCGGAGCCCTCAGAATATCCACCAACCACCCTTACCACAGAATTTTGAAGTTTACCCTTTGTTCCTATTGCACAGAGAAATTTTCCCCACCAGCCATATTGTTTAGTCAAATAATCACTTATCACAAACAGTGAAGCAACTAAATATAGCGATACTATAACGATAATCAGCGATTTTAGGAAATTTTTGAGGCTTTTAAACGGATAAACAACGCAGTCAATTATCAAGCCCAGGATTGCCAATAACAGCCTTATAGCAAATTTGAGCAAATAATAAACAGGGTAGGTTAAAAGTTTTAACGGAACAAGGTATACGGGAAATAATAACTTTTTGAAATATATCTCTATACTGGAGGTGATTTTCTTAAACCTCTTCTTAATTGAGTCAACAAAAATACCCATCTTATTAAATAATTATTTTCCACTCCTTAACCAATAAAGTCCGTTATTTAACTTGGAAAAATGTTTATTGCTGTTTAAACAGGCGTAAACATTCCCTTTTTTTGTATATTTATATTTACTGACGTAATAGAAAATCTGGTCAAGATGGAGCGGGAACCCGGCTTTTTTCATACATTCTTCTATCAGGTCGGGTAGCATTTCTTTTCTTATTCCCCATTCGGTAAGGCCATATGTCCCCCTTACGCCAGTATGGGCAAACCTTTCATCATCAATCAAAACACTTAAAGCCCTTCTGACATCGAGTTTGTTTTTAAACAAATTCAGATCGTTCACCCGTTCGTTAACCTCAGTAAAATGTAGGGGTTCATCTGCGTCTTTAATTACCTTGTAAATCGCATCGCTCCAATATTGAGGGAAGTATTTTCTGTTTGAATTGAGAGTATATAAAACCTGATTGTCGACTTTAACCTCTCCTATCGTGGGCATTAACGAAAATAGTTTGCTTAAAAAAGTCTCAACCTGTATTGTCAACGTATCTTCATATGTAATTCCGAGGTTGTTTTCCAAATTCAGTTTTCGTTTAATTTCTTTTATCGCCAATGCCGTTTCAGAATCCGACAAGTACGCCTCAACTTTTGAAAGAATCTTATCCAATTTGAGGCCCACAAAAACGGGAGAATAAATAACAATACCCTTTCTTTTTGCTTTGGAGATTATGGACATATCCGTAAAAATATCCAGAACCGAACTTCCGTCGTATTTGTTTAAGCCTCCGCTTTTGGGAAAGTTTCCATCAGCCTCGTCCTCGTCAACCACCCCTTCTCTTGAGACAAACCAATCAACAATCGCCCTTCTGATTGCTATCCTAAATCCGGTCGCTGAAGGAGCAAGCCGCTTAAGGCCCTTTTCAACCAATTGTCTTATGCGCTCCCTAGTCAAACCCTCCTTTGAACCAATCTCTTCCAAAGTATGCTTTTCCCCGTTTGAAAGACCAAAGCGCATAATGAGTATCTTTTTAAGCCTCTCGTCATGAAGGCGATCGAGCATTGCCAATAAAATATCTTCATACTGGTTTATGTCTATCTCAGGTATCCTGGCAAATTTACTTTCCTCCTGGGGTTTAACGATAGGAACTTCTCCAAACTGAACCCTGGCTTCGGCATAATTATTAAGGTTTTCGTCTATTAACTTAATACTCTTAGGGCCCAAATTCCTGATTTTATATAATCTTTTCCCCGACAAAGCTATTAAATCTCCGATTGTCTCGATATACCTCCTAAGTAAAGCGTTCTTCACTCTCTCGGGAAGCCCAAGTTCTTCAACAGAAATATCTGGATTGATATATTTATTTAGCTTGGGATTGAAGTTGTTGTAGTCTTTATCAAACAGCCCAAAAAAAATGGCATTTTTATTATTTTCTGAAGGAGTATTTTGCATTTTTAACCGTGGCAGTCACTTTAATTTTCTTCCTTTCGATACTTGTCATCCAATAAAAAGTTTTCAAGATCAACCGAAGCCTTGTCATAAACAATTGATATAATCTTCATTATCTCGGAGTCGGCTATTTCCGGACGGATGGTACCCCCTTCGTGTTTTGCCAACCTCCATATAGCTTCCTTCATGAAAATATCTACATATCTTTCAAATAAGTATGACCGCCATCTCGGAGAATCAACGGTATACTTTTCAATAATTTTCTTAGCAAGAGGTTTCTCAAGATTGATCCAGTAGACACCTTCATTTACGTCCTGTTGGCGCTGCTCAACTGGGTAATGCCTGTCTGAAAAAGTAACAGGAGAACCAGGGCTCAAAGGATCATCCTGACCTGATAAGAGAACTCTTGGAAAACGTGGGGACTTTTTCTTCTCATCTCCTTCACCCCCACCGTTCCCTGCACCAGACCCAAGTCCGCCTTTCTCCTTACTTTTATCTCTATTACCTCCTCCAAAACCGTCATCACCCAACCCCCCCGTCGAATTTCCTTTGTTGATCCCGCCAAAGACTTCGGCAAAGATTTTTGACATGAATTGGTCCTTCCATTTATTGAGAATGTCATTAAATTCCTGTGTAGCCTTATAATCGGATCTCTCTTTTTGTTTTTCTTCAACTGCCGAGATTTCACTCGCCAATCCGTCAACCTTCTCGGCAATCCACCCTAAGAGGGCTTTTGTTTCATCGCTGTCTGAAACAAGTTTTTCTCTGTCATTCTGAATGCTGTTCCCATCCTCACGTTCTAAAATCGGGCATTCACACTCTCCATAAATAAATTGGGCCTGGGGATAGTGTTTAAGAAACCCCAACTCATGCATTCTATACGAGGCAATTACACCCACCTCGCCAGTGATGTCGACGCAATTTAACTCTATCCTGCTATTGCTGCTGTGCCCAAATGGAATAGCGGAAGTTTTCAATTCAAGCTTCCCAGGATATTTACTGTCGGATATCTTTACCGTTTTTGTTTTCCCTCCTTCTTCAAACGTCAAAGTTTCGGGCATCTCATAGACAAACGGTCCAACAAAGTCAGGCAATGACTCTATTTCATCCATTTTTACTTGGTTAATAACCACTTTTCCGTTGTAGGCTACCTGAACCCGACAAAATTTAAGAGGACGCCTTGCTTGGGGATGATATTTAAATCTTTCCATAATTCTACCCACAGAAATTCTCTTTCCTACAATTTTCTTCGGAGACGTACCCCTGATAAGAGTAAAGCCGGTTTCTCCCGCTGAAAGAAGCTTTAACTTATCTTCTGGGATTTCGCTTATGTCGACGCCTGCGACTTTCAACGCTTCTTTCCATGTACACTTTTTGTCTTTATATCCGCTGGCAAATCCGTATTTTTTTCTTTCGTTGAATCCGAAGATATTAAGATTTCCATCCCTATAAGTTATAAAAAAAGATTCCTTAAACATTTGACGCATATAAAACTTACCGCCGTTCCCGTGCCCACCAAAAACTTTAATGTCCATCCCTCTTTTGGCGGCCTTAGGGTCTCCCCATCTTTTAAGGGCTTTGTTGATATCAAGTGCGCTCATCCCGACAAAATCCAAACACTCGATCCTTAAAGGCTCGGTAACACCATCAAAAAATCTGAAGATTATCAATTGCTTACTGTCTGGGGTTTGTTCTCTCAAATAAGCATCTACGGAGTTTTTTAACCACTCTGCCATACCTTTTTCGTGGGAGAAATTAAAACTATTACCCATGAGGTCAAGAATGTGGTCATCAAATTCATTCGGTTCCTCGTTTATCCTGAGAGTTGATTTTGCGTCCATTCACCTCCCCCCTTTCTTATCTTCAAAATAGTCCACATTACTTTTAAACTTATCCAAAATGAATTTATGTAAACGCAGAAGATTTTTACCCAAATCCGGTTTCCTTACTCCCACGGCATTTATTGCGTCTTCCACACTATTTAGCCTACCTAAAAAGTCATATTTCCCGGTTCTTACCGTTACACCTAAATAGTTATAGAAGTCGATATCTAAAATATCATCGCTTTTATTTTCGCTGAAGAGTTTATAGGCGGTTGAGGAAAGTATATTTTCAATTTCGGTTTGTTGAGCGGGGGTAAATTTCACCGCATCACTTTTGAATTCTTTGGAGCCTAAGACGCTTTGGTCAAGAGCTTCACCTTTTTCCAATCCCTTTTTGGTCAATGAAAAATACTTATTACCTGACAATACATACCCCCCTTTTTTTAATTCACTATAGAGTGGCTTATGAATAATATCGCCCGAATCGGGATATTCCGGATATCCTTTTAGTTGAAAATCCTGTGGAAACGCCTTGAATGCAGATACTGCAATATCTTCAAATCTGATTTTTCTGCCTGTCCCCTTTGACAGCCTGAACAGAATGAGCAAAATCTTTTCCGATCTGGTTATTATATTCATCTTAATATCAATCGTGCGTATTATACGCCAGTTTTACAGCTTTATCCTCCGTTCTGATTTCTGAGCAGCTTCGAATCTGGCCTTTGTCTGTTTTAGTTCTCTGTCAACCGCGGAAAAGATTTTTCTGACCTGCAATTCATCAAAGGCATAATTTCCCTTATCGGAAAGGTTGCCCAGAAGGGAAACGTCTTTAAGTATTCTGTTGGTTCTTTTCGTAGCCAGCCTTTTAAAGGCTTCCGCTTTTGATTCCTTTGTCTTCATATCGATGATAGGATACTATATTTTACAAATGTAGTCAATAGACCAGTTTCACTGTCTATAATTATGTTATTACTGACTTTACAACTATAATTCTTTATCAATCCAATCTTGTATAATAATGACATGGGCAATTTAACGGCTATTGACCTTTTCTCAGGTTGTGGAGGCTCTGCAAGGGGGTTTGAAGATGCGGGATTCACAACTTTGGCTGCAATCGATAACGATTATTGGTCAACACAAACCTACAAAAGGAACCACCCCAAAACCGTATTGCTTAACGAGGACATAAGATATGTCAGCGGAAAAGATTTATTAAAAAAGGTTGGCCTAAAAAAGGGTCAGTTATCCGTTCTCCTTGCTTGTCCTCCCTGTCAGGGGTTCTCCTCAGCCAGAAGCAATGTTTCATCTTTTGACCCCAGAAATGAGCTTGTCTTTGAATTCGTAAGGTTGGCCAAGGAAATGCTGCCCAAAATGATAGCAATGGAAAATGTACCTGGACTATCAAGAGGAAAGGGTAAAAGCATATTTTTGGAAGCAGAATCTCAATTAAACAAAATTGGATACAAAACAGTTCACAGCGTGCTCAATGCATCTGATTATGGCGTTCCTCAAAACAGAAAAAGAGTAATTTTACTTGGAAGCAGGCTAAAAAACATTAGACTGAAACTTCCCCTGCCAACTCATGGCAAAAACGGAGTAGGGCCAAAGATTACCATAAGAGAGACCATATCCGATCTGCCAAGAATTGCCAACGGTGCGAAAGATAAAACAGATCAAATGCATGTATCAGCCAACCTTTCAGAAATAAACCTAAGAAGAATAAAAGTCACTCCTCATAACGGAGGGGGCTGGAAAGATTGGCCGGATGAACTAAAACTCGTCTGCCATAAAAACGGCAATGGCGGTCATGGTGATGTTTACGGCAGAATGCGATGGGATGAACCTTCCCCGACAATGACGGGCGGATGCACGGCCATCTCAAAAGGAAGATTTGGCCACCCCGAACAAGATAGGGCAATCAGTCTAAGGGAGGCGGCCAGAATACAAAGTTTTCCAGATTCATACGTGTTTGAGGGTTCGTTTACAAGCATTGCGAGCCAAATAGGAAATGCGGTTCCTCCCCTCCTGGCCAAGGCGATTGCTGAATCGGTTAGAGAAATGCTCTCCGAAGAAAAACAAATGAAACGAATATACGGACGGGTACTAACCACTGGTTAATTGTTGTGTAAACATCGAATTATCTTGTTTGTCTCTCTTTTTAAATCCTTCAAAATTGGTTTGTCCCAAAGTCGAACCACCTTCCACCCTTTAAGTCTAAGTGTCTTTCGATTCTTCCTGTCGCGCTCTATATTGCTGCTTATTTTTTTGAACCAAAACTCAGACAGAGAGCCCTTCCACTCTTTAAAATTCCTACCGTGCCAAAATTCACCATCTACAAATACCACCACTTTCTCCTTAACAAGGGCTATATCAGGTTTGCCAAGAATATCGTAGTGTCTTTTAAAAATCAATCCTTTGCTTTTTAGTTCCTTGAATAGAAGTCTTTCGGGCAGTGTGTTCTTTGATTTCACCCGGGACATGTTAAAACTTCTCTGCGACCTAGTATGTCTGTCCATTACCGAGATTCTACACCACTCAGGACTGTGGAAATGGAAATCCGCCTGGTAATTTTCCGGTCCTCAATAATGATTACTTCTTTATTTCCCCCAAAATAAAATCCTGCACTTTCTCAGCCCAACCCTTGGGTAACTCTACCTCTGCCAGTAGTGTGCCTTTGCTGTTTAATTTAATCTTGTTTTTACCAGCGCCTCCCGAATCCAAGCTTACCGTTTCAATATCTGATTTTAGGACTTTAAATGAACGCCCATATGCGCTTTGGTACGAGATATATTTGTCGTCGGCTTTAAATTTATAGCCACCAAATGCGAATGATAACACTCGCTCATTTTTGTCATGATTTATTCCAAATAGACCCATTAGTTTCACCCCCTACTCTGTGGGTGGCGAACAAAAAGCCCGCCACCGTGATAGCTTGCGCTACCCGTACGGGTTTCCCCATACGACCTTGAGAGGTGCTCGATGACGGGCTTTCTCCTCTCAAGGATTTGCTACCATGCCCTAAATGGGTTTAGGTAATCTGATGGTCTTATTATATGTACTGCAGGCTGAATAAACAAATATACAATTTTTGGCGTTTTTGCTCTCAAAACTCCCCTGAATTTTGCCGTACTGGCCTCAATATACATGCTAATTTTGAGACAACTCTGTTGTTGAAAGGATTATAATTCCAACCAGATGGATATTAAGATTGATATAACCGATGACAGGCTGTTTGCGGATGTTGCACCCGTTGTTGACCGGGATAAATTCTCGAAAGAGATTGGGAGGATAAGAACGGTTGTAGGAATTAGCACCCTCCTCCCCCAAGATAAATATAACCAATTTGCAGGTGATGAAAAATTTCTAGAAAAAGAGGTGGAAAAAAGCAGGAAACGTCTTTATTTACCAATTGTCTTTAGACGAGTAATCGAGAAGGCGGCCTTATGTGGGGCAATTTCCGACGGGGATTATCTACCAGCCTATCTCGACTCTACTCTTGATACCTTCGATACCGAGGGGAAGATGCTCGACGAGACATATTTTATAGTCCTTTCTCCAGGTGTTAGAAATGAGGATGTACTTAAAGCCTACTGGGAATACGCAGATAAAATTGGAAACGAAAAGGGTGTTCCAGAATACGAGTACATCAATCCTGTATGGAAGGTTGATAAAAAGAAACCATCAATTAAAAAATACCGAGAGTGGTACCTTGCTTATAGATCAAGAAAACCATTTAAAGATATTGCCGATGGAGAAACAGAAGCGTGCCCAATTAAAGAACCTCACGACATTGGTAGAAACAAACCCAAAGGGTGTACTTGCTTCAACGAAAGCACAATCAGGAAAGGTGTCGAAACATACAAATCTCTTGTTGAGAAGGCTCCAGCTTTCTAGTTTTCCAACCTAACAACTTCTTTTTATAGGAAAATTAAGACATAAATTATTCATTTATGGAAAAGCCTATTGAGATTGATAACAAAGAGATTGATGCAGCGGCAGAGTTGGTTGCCAAAATGCTGGAGTTACACACTACATACATAAAAACCAGAAGAAACAAAAAGATTATTAAGATTAACCATGGAGAAACAAACTGAATTATTTAAGACTTCTGATATCAAATCGTCCGCATATCTTCTTACGGAGGGTATATCTATTGTAAAAATAATCAAAAGCGACCCACAAAAAGTTCACTTTTGCTTTCCTAACACTCCGGAGGTCAAGAACCTGCTTCAGCGATACTGGACAAACAGGGCATCCGCAAACCCCCGTCTCCTATTTGACAATTTTGATTACTTAAAAGGTTTGATTCACAGAGATTACGAAATCTGACAAAGAGAGTGTTTCGATTGAGATGAATATGGAAAACAAATTTAAATTAGATACATATACATTCAAGAAAGTTATGCAGGATAAAAATATTCCCCCTGGAGCAAAATTAGTTCTATACAACCTTATAAGTAGGCTGGGAGGAAAAAATTACTCGTTTCCCTCACAAGAAAGGATAGCAAAAGATATTGGTCTATCCGCAAGGCAAGTCAGAAATCATCTCGTAGCGCTTAGAAGAAGGGGTCTCATTACTTGGAAAAGGGGCGCCTTTAATCCCAAAACCAAAGGCAAACTGAATTCCAATCAATATGATTTATCCGAACTATTAGAACAAAAATTAACATGAGGAAAAATATTTCCGCTTTTCAAATGGGTAACATCATTCCGCTTGTAGAGGAATTTGCCTTCCTGTTTCCAAGGGAAATGGGTTTCCACCTAAATAATAATATGAATCTTTTTAATGAAGGATCTGTCTCTGAAGGTATCTCGCGAGCGCCCGAAACCGCTCGCGGTATCGATAATCAAAAGATTATCGATACTACATATAAATCCAATTTTTCTCTGGTTCCATTGGCTATATTCATGGATATTTTCCTATGGGGTATTTGTATCTTATATTTTGATCTAAGAGTACATAAAATTAATTAACCAAAAAATAGAGGCTCCAGCTAGAAACTAAGAACCTCTATTTTACGCATAGGTTGCGCCGTTTTAGTGGCAACGTCCTGTTTGTATGGATAGGATAGCAACACAAAAAATGGTTATCAATAGGAACTTATTTAGGTATGAAATTTTTAATAAAAATATACAAAAACAGGAAGTTAATGGATAAGTACAGAACTGGAAAGAAAAGGCTTTTTTTAAAAAAGGCACGCCTAATAAACTGGAGGATTAAGGGTTTAAAAGTCTATCTAAAGGTAAGTTACGGCAAGTCATTTGATAATTTCGGAAAGTTTACAGATTTTTGGAACGATGGAGACTATACCAGCCGAGGCAGCTTTTGGCTCGCTTTCAATGTATTTACCGAAGATGACTAGCGGATGGATGTGACACGAAATGAATAAACACAAACAAGCCATTGTTCTGACCGTTGATCCGAGGGTGGTTGAATGTCCTTATTGCTATGGCACGATTTTAATTACCAAAGATTTATCTATCACTGACGCTACATCTGAAGATTTTAAATATACCGACACTTTTGTATGTCCTAACTGCCATCACGTATTTTACATATGAATAAGGCTTGCTATATCTATTTACGCGTGAGCACGGATGAACAGGCTAAGGAAGGTTTTTCTCTCGATAACCAAAAAAGGGCTTGTGTTGAGTATGCCAAAAATAATGGATACCAAATAAAGAGTGCTTTTTTGGAGGAAGGAAAAAGTGCCAGAACCGTAGAGAGACCGGAATTCCAAAAACTTCTTAAGGCCGTTGACGATAACCCTGTCGATTCTGTAATTGTTTATAAGATTGACAGATTTGCCAGGAATGTTGCTGACTTCTCGAGGATAAGAAAGGAGTTCAGGAATAAAGGAGTCAGTTTAATTTCCATTGTTGAGGGTGGAGACGTGGGAAACGGACTAATTGGCAATATATTTGCCTCAGTAGCCGAATGGGAAAGTGAGGTCAACGGACAAAGAACAAAAGATGCTCTGAGGCAGAAGTATAGGGATGGATGGTGGCCGGGTTGGGCTCCAGTGGGATACAAAAACATAAGGAAGAATAATAAAAAAATAGTCGTGCCTGATCCAATTACGGCACCATTGGTAGAAGAAACATTTAATCTATATTCCACAGGCAATTACTCTTATGTACGGCTGTCGAAGGAGATGTTCTCAAAAGGTCTTACTGCAAGGAACGGAAAGATGTTTTGTGATAGCAGCCTCCAACAATTACTATCCAACCCCTTCTTTTACGGTTTAATGAAATGGGGAGGAACAGAGAAGACGGGAAACCACACACCTTTAATAACCAAGGCCTTGTTCGACCAATGCCAACTTACAGCGGCAAAGCACAGACAATTTTTAATTCGACAGAGAAAGCACAATTTCCTTTTAAGGGGAATTGTTTTTTGTTCGGAGCACTCCTCCAGACTGACCGCAGAATGGCATTATTACCATCACAATGGTTATAAAAAGGATCGGATTGGTTACTATCACTGCTATACTCCGGGTGGTTGTCCTGGATCGTTTATTGAATTAGAGGACATGGAAAAAAGAGTTGCCAATCTCTTCAAAAACTTCCAATTCGGCCAAGAATTTACTGAACTTGTAAGACAAAAGATTAGAAAGCACTTCGAAGGCGGAAGAAAAACCTTCAAATCAGAAAGGCAAATAATCGTCAATCAAAAAAGAGCCATCGAAAAGCATAGGAATAAATTAGAAGACCTTCTGGTTGAGGGTGTTATAGGCAGGGATGTTTTCAAAAGGCAACACATCAAACTTCAGGAACAGATAAATAATCTTAATGACCGGCTGGTTGAATTGGAGGGTCGGCAAAAACTGGATATAAATCTTGTCGACGAAGTTCTTGCTCTTACAAGAAATATCCATCAGACATATCTGGAGGCCCCACCCCACCTAAAGAGACATTACTTAAGATTCTTCTTTGAGGGCATTTATATCAAAGATAAGGAGATTACAAGAGTTGTTGAAACACCCGTGTTTGCAACCTTACGTAGGCAGAACCACATTATAATAAGGAGCCACTTGCTCCCCCGGCTGGATTCGAACCAGCAACCTTAATCTTAACAGGATTCTGCTCTACCATTGAGCTACAGGGGATTATAAAGTGCAATTTAGAGTTAATAATTTAAAATTTATAATTCTCTGAAGCTATTATAGTCTAAGTTTGCTCAATTTTACACTTGCAAAGCTATTTTGAAGAATTTAGAAACTGTCCGCATAGCCCAGGGGTGCGGGCGATGATGAAGACGGCTTTACCCAATTTTGGTTCCCAACCAAAAGCGCAGAGGATGGCTGCAATTGCCCCGTCTATATTTACCGGCAAAACTTTGCCTTTTTGCTCCAAAAGCTCCCTTTCGATATCACGGGCCAAATTTATATATTCATCTGAGATTCCTTCATCTTTGGCAAGTTTAAAAAGAAGCTGGCTCCTGGGGTCTACTTCATAGATTCTATGCCCAAATCCCGACAGTCTCTTTCCCTGTTCCAACTGTTCCTTCACAAAGTTTCGTATTTCGTGCTTCGAATTTCGAATTTCGTAAAACATCGCCATCGCCGGTTCAATCGCCCCGCCGTGTGTATCGTTTATTTGCAAAATTCCGGCAGCAACGGACTCACTTATGGTTTTTCCATCTTTTGCTGCCCTAATCGTTTCCGTAGCCGATGGGGTTTCTTCTCCGTGATCTATGGAAGTATTGAGGATTGTTTCAAAAACCTTGAGCTGATGACTATCAGCTTCTTTTCCGCTAAGAAGTTCAAAGATCATACCTGCAAAACTTCTCTTGGGAGCAATTTCCAATAGGTTTTCATTTCCAAAATATGGCAAATTATTTTTATGTACGATAGTTTTTGTCATACGTCATCCTGGAGTCGAGCTCAGCTCGACGATAGGATCTTCCTCAATAATACAGGGATCTCATCAAAATTCTCAGCAACCAAAATTCCGGCTTCTTTCAAAATCTTCCTTTTTTCCGAAGGAAGACCACGCTTCCCTTCTATTATAGCTCCCGCATGACCAAATTGAACATCACTCGGTAATTTGTTGGTAAATTCTCCGGCAATGAATGCAACAACCGGTTTTTTTATTTTCCCTTTCCTTACATATTCGGCAATTTTTTCTTCATACTTTCCTCCAAGTTCTCCAAAAACGACCGAGGCTTTCGTATCCTTATCTTGTTCTAATTCCATCAAAAAGTCCGTAAAGTCGGTACATATTATTCTGTCTCCACCGATGCCTACCGCCCAGGAAACTCCCATTCCGTTATTTTTAAGAATTAAACCAAGCTCGGAAGTCATTCCGCCGGATTTGGATATAACTCCGATATTGCCCTTAACAAAAACCCTCTCCGGAGTTCCTCCTCCAATTTGGCCCAGTTTGATTTTGTTTTTAGGAGAAATAATCCCTACAGAACTCGGACCGATTATTGTTACTCTTTTCTTCTTGGCAAGCGCAAACATTTCAGCAGCATCCCTTGTCGGTACTTTTTCGGCGCCAATTAATATAAATTTTATTCCTGCGTCAATTGCCTCCACCACTGCCCCTTTGGTAAATAGTGGCGGAACAAATTGCACCGTTCCATCCACTTTCCCAACCTTTTTTAGAGCTTCTTTTACTGTATTGAATATTGGTACTCCTTGTACCTCTTGCCCACCCTTACCCGGTGTTACTCCGGCTACAATCTTTGTTCCATAACCCAGCATGTGCGCCAAAGAGGTTGAACCCTCCGTTCCTGTTAACCCCTGTCCTATGAATTTTGAATTACTTTTTGGTAGATGCATATTTTTTTGCCAGACGGGACACAATTTTAGCCGACTCGGCGATAGATGTTTTCTCACCGTAAAGATGCAAATCAAAATCCTTAACTTTCCTAAGCATGGCAAAAGCTTCTTTGTCGTGCGGGCCGCCGCGCCTAATTACAATTGGGTATTCCGGCTTGGGTTTAATGTTTCTCAATGATTCTACAAACCCTGTAAGCGTCTCAAAAATATTGGTAAAGTTGGCAATGGCCCCAACCACCCAAAGGCCGTTTATTCCTTTTTTAGATAGTACAATCTTGGTTAATTTTGCCACTTTTTCCTTGGAGGGGTTTCCTGAATATTCGGTATAGTTGGCTGGAGCGCCACCTGCTTTAACCAACGCATCCATCGCAGTTAACGAGGCTCCCCCTCCGGATGCAAGCACCGCAATATCCCCCGGTAAATCAATATATGTGGACCCCGCCGTGCCCCGATAATCACCTTCATCAATTTTCTTGGCGGCAATTTCTCTTATTGTAGGATTATGACCGGGGATAGACCTGGGTGAATAAGTCCACTCTTTATGACGTCCGATTGCGGAATCATCCAATTTGACCTTGGCATCAAGCGCATAAACATTTCCTTTTTCATCAATTACAAGAGGGTTAATTTCTAGAAGCACCAAGTCGTTATCCAAGAACGACTTGATTAATTTGGGTAATATTTTTTGGATTTTTGTGGGAAGCGCGATTTTTGTTTTTTGGGGACTAAGGATATTTAATGGAACAATTTTGGATTCCCTGGTTTCAATTCCGGTCCCTCCCGATTCAGAAAAAGTTAAAACAGGTCCACTGCGACCAGTGTCGTATGATAAAGCCAAATAAAATTCGCGTCTGTGTTTAATTATTTCCTCCGCAAGTATTTCCGTAACAACTTCTCCGTTTATTTTTTTACCCAAAAGTTTTTTAACCTTAGATTTGAATTCTTCTTTTTTGTTTACAAAAATAATTCCACCGGCATCTTTTCTTTTACCGGAAAGGACCTGGGCCTTAAGAACTAACGGAAATTTTATTCTGACCTTATTTGTAGCCGAATCCACAATCTGAAACGGAGGAACTTTAATACCTTTATCCGAAAGAAGTTTTTTTCCTTCAAATTCGTATAGAATCATGCCAATATCATACCAGAATATTGGTTTGAAGCAACCACTGACAACCTAAAGTGGTTAGTCCAAATAGTCTTGGAGTTTCTTACGACGCGAGGGGTGTTTTAATTTTCTTAGGGCCTTTGCTTCAATTTGACGAATACGTTCGCGAGTAACACCAAAAACCTTACCCACCTCTTCAAGTGTCATTGCCTTGCTTCCCTCCAAACCGAACCTGAGTTTAAGGACTTTGGCTTCTCTCTCGGACAAAGTACCCAAAACTTCTTCCAAATGATCTTTAAGAAGTTGTTTACTGGCTTGGTCTACGGGAGAAAGCGCGTTTTCGTCAGGAATAAAGTCCCCCAAAAAACTCTCCTGATCTTCCCCAACTGGAGCTTCAAGCGAAGTTGTTTCCTGTGCAATCTTAAATATCTCCCGGACACGGTCCCCGTCCAATTCAAGTTCTCCTCCAATTTCTTCCGGGGTGGGTTCCCTGCCAAGTTCCTGCATCAAGCGTCTTGAGGTCCTGTAAATTTTATTGATCGTCTCAACCATGTGGACAGGAATTCTAATGGTTCTGGCCTGATCAGCAATGGCGCGGGTTATGGCCTGTCTTATCCACCAGGTTGCATATGTCGAAAATTTGTAACCCTTTCTCCAGTCATACTTTTCTACTGCACGGATTAACCCCTGGTTCCCTTCCTGAATAAGATCCAGAAGCGATAGGCCGCGCCCAATATATTTCTTGGCAATAGAAACGACCAAACGCAAATTGCTCTCGGTTAGCTTGTCTTTTGCTCTTTTATCGGCCTTTTCGTATCTTTTGGCAAGCTCAACCTCATCCTCGGCCAAAAGAAGCGGAACCCGTCCTATTTCCCTAAGATATTGCCTGACGGGGTCTGTAGACTCAATTCCTTCAAGTTTTGTAAGAAGTTCGATCTCACGGTCAAGCTTCTCTTTGGCTTTTTCGTCACTTTCAATTTCCCCGGGGGTTACCGATTCAAAGACGTCAATGCCTTCGCCAAGAAGTTTTTCGTAAAGTTCGTCAAGCTCAATTACTCGTTCTTCAGCATCAGAAAAAACATCCAAAATTTCATCTTGGGTTAAAAATCCCTGATCGCGTCCTTTTTTAATTAAATCTAAAACAGGTTTTCGTATCATTTGTGAAACAAATGATTGCAGTTATCGTGCCCCATGAGCACGAAACTACAACCATTAAAACTATGGTTCTTTGAGTATTATACCCCCTCCGTCGGCCTCAGTATACCCGGACAATTGTTCAGCAAGTTTTCCGAATTCATTTTGAACTTTAAAAAGCTTGTCTTTATCGCCATCTTTTTCCAAATTCCGCATTTCGGAGGCCAGAAATTTAAGATTATCCTTTATGGAAAATATTTTAAGCTCTTTTTGAACCAAATCAAATTCTTTTTTAAAGAGGTCCGGGTCAAAAAACTCTTCTTCATTCCCACCCAAAACCATTTGGGCAAAACCGTCAAACAGCTCTTTAGACAACGAGCTTGCAAATACCGAAAGATCAAAGTCCTTGTTTAACGACGAAAATTTCATATACTCTTCCAAAATTCTTATATTTAAAGGTGTTGAAATAAGTTTGGAAACACTTTCAGAAAGGAAAATTTTCGGATCTGTCTGAAATCCCATTGCAAGAAGCCTTTCCTCCAGAAGAACTTTCCTGTCTTTGTCGGATCCGATTTCAGATTCAGTCAAAATCTTGGGAAGAGCGACTGCCTTCTTATTTTTATCCACTTCGTCTGTTACTGCCATAAGGGGCACATCTAAGCGCCTGGCGATAACATTGGCATAGTGCGCCTGGACAATCCTATCTCCAATCTCTGATAAAATTGGTATTAATTCTTTTGAAATTTTTGCCTTACCGGAACCGGTTGATGAATTGAACCTGGAAAATACAGAGTTAATCAGATAGTCCCAAGATCCTTCTGCCTCAATTAGGTCTTTTTTATAACCTGCAAGGTCGTGTCTCGCAGCCTCATCTGGGTCTTTAAAATTACTTAATTTGGCAATCTTTACCTCAATTCCTGCATTACCAGCAATAGTAAGTCCTCGGCGAGAAGCTGCGTCCCCAGCCATATCGGCGTCAAGCGCTAAAATAAACTTAGGTGCAAAACGGGAAAGAAGACGGATTTGCTCTTCTGTCAGGGCCGATCCTTTAATCGCAACCACATTTTTAATTCCGGCCTGATAAGAAGAAATTGCATCAAGCTCTCCCTCAACGATAATTGCAACCTTTTTCTTTTTAATCCAACCTCGTGTCAGATTCAATGCATATAAAACACTACTCTTGTGATAGAGCGGGGTTTCGGGAGAATTTATATATTTTCCGGTTTCGCGTTTATCCCAGGGCAAAATTCTTCCTGCAAAACCAATCGGATTACCCCTATGGTCAAAAAGCGGAAAAGTTATGCGTCCATTGAATCTGTCGTAAATATTTGACCCACGAATTAACCCTATACCCGCCCTTTCAATATCGCTTGGTAAAAACTTTTTCTTGTCAATTAAAAATTTCTTGAGGGAATAGGAGTTTTCCGGAGAAAACCCTAATTGGAATTCTTTGATTGTATCTGGTTTCAATCCTCTATCGTGAACTAGATATTCCAAAGCTTTCTTCCCGACCGGATGTTCTAAAAGAAGGTAATTATAAAATCTCAGGGCTTGAGAATTGACTTCGATCAGCCTTTCACGATCGGTTGATTGCCCAATTCCCGTCTTTTGAAGTTTAATTCCAATTTTGTCCGCCAGGTATTTTAACGCCTCAGGAAAATCCATTCCCTCATATTTTTCCAAGAAGGAGAAAGCGTCGCCGCTCTCAGAACAACCGAAACATTTAAAAATTTGAAGTTCTGGAGAAACCATAAAGGACGGAGTTTTTTCGCCGTGGAAAGGGCAGTTTGCCTTATAATTTCTACCGGCCTTTTTAAGATCGATTCTTTCCCCAATAATGGAAACTATATCTATCTTTGATTTAATCTCAGCAACTTGATTGTCCATTCTAAATCGATTATACCAGACCCGAAGAAATACCTAATTATAAACAATCGATCTATGACCAGCAGAAATTATTTCTACCAGTTTAGTTTTAACATTTATTCTATAAATAATTCTGTAAACCCCGACACGGTAGGAATATTTACCGCTAAAATCTCTTGTTAGAGCCTTCCCAGCAAAGAGGTTGTCTTTTAGGTCTTCTATTATCGAAAGGAGGGAAAGTTTGTGTCTTATTTTTAAATCTTTAAGCTGTTTTTTAGCTTGTGGAGCGATCTCAATCTTGTACATTTAGCTTTAATTCTTTTTTAACTTCTTCCCAATCAAGGCCCTTACCTTCGTTAAGTTCTTTTTCTCCTTTTCGAATAGATTTCATCAAACCAGGGTCAGACATAATCTCGTTGGTCTCCTTCCACGACTCATACTCTGCGGCAGACATGATAACAGCAGCGGGAGAACCGTTTACAGTTATTACAAATTCGTCAAGAAGTCTGTTGGCACGATCGACCAAGTTGGTGAGATCCTCTCTGGCTTTAGTAATGGATAGCGTTTTTGTCATATCTTTATATTACATAATTCTGTACAGATTGTCAATACTTTAGATATCAAAATCTAAAATTAACGGCAAATGGTCGGAGATTTCGATATTTGGAACTTCAAAACTTTTAACTTTTACACCAGGTGACACAAATACATAATCGGCAAAATCTTGGCGTTCAAAAAACGGATCTCCGTTTTCTTTATATTGCCTCTCGGCCTGCTCCCAGGAAAAATGATTCCTCGTAGATTTTATTTTGAAATCGCTAATCAAATTCCGGTACCCCGCTTTCTCAAACATCTCTATACTCTTTGTGTCGGGCATTAGATTGAAGTCTCCTCCTATGATTTTTGGGCCGTTTTTGTTTTTAAAAAACTCAATTGTTTTTTTGGATTGTGCGATTCTGGCCTTTGTATCCAACTTATGTCCGGGCTGGGCTTTGCCATGAATACTGCCTATCAAAACCCTTCTACTATTAATTACAATTTCCATCGTCTGGAGCACTCCGCAATCTTTTTTAGTAACTTTGTAAACATATTGTTTTCCGTTGTTCTCAACATTAATACCGCTTTTGACAAATATGCCTTGTCCGTCGATTCCACCATCTAAATAATCGGTTCTGATTAATTCGTCATAAAACGGTCGGTAATCCGGTAAAAGATTTGCCAGTTTTGTTTGAAGCTCGGGGCCAACCTCAGTAAAACAGAAAGCGTCGGTCGTAACGGCCTCACCCAATATAAATTCCTGAAGCTTGTCCCAGACGTGTCCATGCCAGATATTTAGAAAGATTATTTTCAAGCGGTGGGGACAGGATTCGAACCTGCGAGGCCTTTCGACCACACGATTTCCAATCGTGCTCCTTGAACCACTCGGACACCCCACCTTGTAAAGCGTATTATATCAAAGAAGGAAGGTTTCGAAGTTATCTAACTTTCTTACTCATTATCTTCTCTTTTTCTTCTTTTCTCAGTCCTTTTAGAAGAATTAATGCCTCATGGGTATCTACCGACTCCAACAAGGTTGATGTTGGAATAACCAATTTCTGATCCGGGAAAAGGATCACTGCCTGCCCCCCCAACGGCGCCCTCTTTTTGTTGGATTTTCCTCCGGAATCGTATTCAGAAAACCAGCCCGGGGCAACATAATCTGCATCCGGTGTAGTCATAAAACCTCCACCCAGCATGTGTCCGCCTGCAACAACATCGGATCTCAAGAGTGCCTTGCGTCTGGCCTGCACCAAACCCCTAAAGGGGTCAAATTCGCTTCCGGAGTTGGCTAAATGGTCCATAAGCAAAAATTCATATGAGGCCTTTCCGAAATCCAAATACATCAAGGATTGGTTAAGATACAAAGGCACTTTTTTGGAAAACGCCCTATAAATATAAGTTCCCGGATACAAACGAGACTTCCTTTCTCTCTCAAAATGAATTTTTCCCCTACTGTCTTTAATTTTTATGACATTTCCCAAAACATCTTTCTTCCATCTGTCGTCCAATAAACTGGAGGACATCATAAAACCTAAAAGCCGGTCTTTGTTAACAATCGGCGAAAGGTCATTAATCATCCGATCCAAGACATAATCCCTGCTGTACATTTTGGCCACATCCGGATCAATAAAATGTCTCATTACAAGACCGTATTGAAAAGGATTACTTTCTATTTGTTTGACAATTTCAAATAACTTCTCTTTGTCCCTTTTTTCAAAACTGGTACTTGAATATCTGGCTCCCGCCAAAAGAAATACCATCCTCGGGATACTGCCGGAGTCCTCAAATTTCCATTTGAAGTTTTCGAACATGGGAGTATCAAACTGATTGTCTTTGATTTTTGTCCTGGAACTTTTCCTGTCAAATTCTGCTTTGGGCTTTCTTGATCTGTCTATTATTTCTTCAATTAATTCTCCTGTTTTTTTCTGTTTTTCAGTTTTATCCAACAACTTAGCCGCCTCATACAAAATCTCGCCTTTATTAAATCCATAAGACAACCAAGCATATTCTCCGTTTCTGCCGTCATTTTTTTGTCGTGCCGGTTGGTTAAGAATTAGTTGGACCCCGGGTGCCAGAGTCGGCCCTTTCGCCATCTTAGTTAAAAAGGTATCGGGCCTATTCGGGTCGTTCCCTTTTGATGTCCCGTTTGAAAACAGAAGATGGCTCCTTTCTTTTCCATCTTTTAAATCGAACACCGTTTCTTTAGAAACCCCCGCTCTATGGTGCCAATCGCCACCACCTGCTCCATCTGTAGGGCCACGATGGCTAATATGCTCCCAAAGACGGTTCCTCTGGGCACCAAGGGGGTTGATCTCATCTGATCCACCCCCGCCTGGAGCATGGTAGATCAGCTGTGAATAAGTTACTCCGTTGTTAAGATGGATAATCAGTTTCCCCCCGTTATACAAAACTTTCAAATCGGTGCCGTCAGGTTGACTGAAACCATGTGCAATCAATTGAACAACATCTAGTCCCAATGTCGTGTCCCCCCAACCTTCGTGTCCGGTAAAGGTTCCCACCATACAAATTATCTTTCCTGTTTTAACAAAAGGTTCAATTATCTTCTTTGCCGCTATTACCTGCTGGGTAAATCCTATCTCTACATTATTAATATGGTCGACAATCTTTGGGTTTGCTCCCTCGATAAAGTCCCCCATAATAATACCGAATGTGTTTAGCTCCCGAAGTTTGCCAAGAAGTTCGTTGGCCTTGGTTGTATCTGTTTGCACAGCAAAAAGGTGTGTGTCAGAAATAGGAATTATTCTGACAGGTTCATCAAACTTTATATTTAGCTCGACCGAATCGCACAGCAAACTCATATCATCGTCAATTTCTTGTTTTAAACGATGAAGATTGTCAAGTTTTACCTGAACCTTGTCAAAAGTCGGGCGACCTTTGTCAATAAATTTAAGTTGCAGCTCTGGTAATCTTTCTTTCATTTCCACCTTATTATAGAAAGCAAAATATTCTTTTCAAGTATTGACTTAATTTGTAAAAAGTCGTAAAAATTAGGACAGTTCTTTACTGAAGATCTTTCGCCTTTTTAAGTATTTCTTTTTCCTTTGTGAACGATAATCTTTTGTATGCTTCATCGTACGCAAGCCATGCAACTTCCGAGGTTTCACCATCAAACCCTTCCGGCAAATTGCGCAAATATTCCATCAAATAAAATGTTACAAACTTCATAATTTTTCCGCGGGCCGGATGTGTATAAAAAAAGGTAGAGGTACCAATTTTACCAACTATTTTAGCTTCAACCCCACCTTCTTCTCTTACTTCTCGTAGGGCCGTTTCTCGAAGAGTTTTTTCATCTGCTTTTTTGATTCCACTGGCCATAGGGCCCGGAATTCCTTCACTCTCATCATCCAACCATCCCTTTGGAAGAGTCCAATATTTTTCGGGGAAGAGCGTACTTGGCGTGGTAGATCTAACAAGCCACCGAAATTCGAATCTGGAGTCTGGAATCTTGAATTTTTCGTAGACTACTCCACCGGAAGAGAACTCTCTTAGAACTGTTGTTTTTTGTTGTGCGTTTTTTCCCACTCTTTTAGTATATCTTTGGCACTTCTTAACATTTCCCTTTCCCTCTTAATGGTTACCTTTTTCATTGCCTGGGCGTTCTCCAACCAAATAAAATCGTTAAAACCTATCGCATCGGCTCCACCAGCTTTAAGAATCATTAAATAATAATAAAATTTTTGGGAAATGGATTTTCCGTTTACTATGGTTGTTCCGGTAGCGCGACCCGCTTCCTCCAAAACTTTTGTTGCCATTCCGGCTTGCTCTCCGGTTAAGCGGATCACGGCCCGAACTGAGGATTCGCCTTTCCTGACAGTCACCTTTGGCAACTCCCATTCGCCGTCTTCTTTTTGTTTAACTACAAACCACTGCCTCTTTCCACGGTTGTCTCTGAAAATAATGGCAATTCCTATTAAAATTTGTTGATTTTGTTTTGGTGTAATCATATTATTCAGTCCCGTGATACAGGAGTCGTCCCGCACCGAGCGGAGGGTACAGGATTTGAACCTGTGTAGGGATTACTCCCTCGAGTTTTCGAAACTCGTGCAATTGGCCGCTATGCGAACCCTCCGCTCTACGCGGGATTCGAAACCAACGCGTTACCGTCCCGCCCATCCTCCAGTGTGTACCCGGTGAGACTCGGACTCACAATCTTCAGGTCCGCAACCTGATGCTTAATCCAATTAAGCTACGGGTACGAGTCTACTAGTAATTTAACTATTTCCTGGCAGCTTTTTCCCTATCCAATCCGTAAATTTATCAATTCCGGATGCGGGCATTTCTTCAAGCGGCAGGTAGGCAGAGATCTCTTTTGTAATTTTTTCTTTTACTGCCAGATCCACAACCATCTCGATTCTTCCCGGAATCAAACCCGTATCGATAACCATCAGTTCCTGATCGAACCTTTTGGTAAACCAAAATCTATTCAAAAAGCTCCATTCGGTCAATTTGCTACCGATTTTTATCCCTTTACTGGTTATTTTGTATTCGATTCTTTCCGGCTCCACCGTAGAAAGAACATAATACAAAAAAACAAGCGCAATAATTAAAAGTACGGGCATAAACCCTTCAGCAAAAAAAAGTACCAATCCCAAAATCCCGGCCATCGCAAAAACTGTCACAAAAAATTGTTTATCACGCCGCTTAAATGGGCGGGCTGGCGCGGTCCAGCTGACCAATTCCCTCTCGGGTTCGCGCCTAACAACCACAGCTTGTGGCTGACTTTCTTGATCTTTGGCAGGATCCATATGAACGTATTATACCCCAAAACCTGATATAATTGCAGAGTGTAATTGGAGGAGTCGCATAGCTGGTCCATTGCGGAAGTTCGCTAAACTTCTGAGTCTAATAGACTCGCGTGGGTTCGAATCCCGCCTCCTCCGCCGCGTCGAAGCTAAACTGAAGAATAGCAACAAAATTTCATTAGAAATTTTGAGAGGAGAAATGATGAAGCGATAGAGTTTCAGCGATAGCGGTAAACTCGAAAGCGAAATCCATTTCGACGAGGTGAGGTCGCATAGCGGTCTAGTGCGAAGGTCTTGAAAACCTTTGTAGGGTTTTTCCCTACCGTGGGTCCGAATCCCACCCTCACCGCAAACAAATTATATATATTAAACGGGTTAAATAGATGTAAATTCAAACAATGACAACTGAGCTTCCAGTTTTTGAGGCTGTTTTTTCTAAACGCGCAGGAGAAAAAGAGATCGAATTTCTAAAAAGGGCTATTAAAAATCCTAACGTTAATGGGATTGTCCAGCCCTCTAGTCCTAATGCCAAAGCAGTAAGATCTGTAGGAAATAAATCAGAAAGATAAGCAATCATCTTGCAATCGTCATCCCCCACACTTTTTCAACTCCCGCCCTCTTTAACACTTTAGCAGCCTCCTTAAGGGTGGAGCCGGTGGTGAAGACATCGTCGAACAAAATAACAGATTTAAGATTTAAGATTGCAGATTTATGATAGGGATCAATACAAAAAACGCCGCGAAGATTTTGCTTGCGGCCCTCAACGGTCAACTCAACTTGAGATTTTGTTGATTTATTTTTTATTAATAAATCCGGGATAAATTTCCACCCCATTTCTTTAGCAATAAGCTTCCCAATTTCTTCCGATTGATTAAATCCCCGAACGTTTTCCCTCTGCCAATATATTGGTATAGGAACCAGTGTGCCATTGACAGGGTGCGACCCTGTCACGAGCTCCCGGACAAGAATGCTGGCCAGTTCACCTCCAACTTGGGTGGCATATTTAAATTTCAATGCCCAAATTGCTTTTTTTAATACGCCTTCATATTTCCAGAAAGAAGTTAAGCCGTCCAAACCATACTTTTTCCCACATTTAGTATGAGTAAATCCGTCAATTGAAGGTTTCTCGCAATAGGGGCACGCAGGCTTTAAAATTCGGGCCTTTCCAAGACAGTTCTCACAAATGTATTTGCCCTCTTTCCCGCAGGAAAGGCAGGTTTTGGGAAAAATTAGATCAAGAAGTGACACTACTTATACTATCATCGGGAATATGAAATTCGGAAATTTCATATGTCTCAGTTTGCTTTGTCCTTCATTTAAAGATTTCGGAGTCGCAAAATTTCACCATCGAATAAATTCTCTTCCCTCCAAACACAAAAAATCCAGGATTAAATCCTGGATTTCTATGTGTGGAGACGGCGGGAATCGAACCCGCGTCCGAAAAACATTAAAACAAAACATCTACAAGCTTATTTGGTTTTTAAATTTTCATCGAGCTTATCCAGCCAACAGGAACGCTCGATGTAAGATTTATTTGTCTTTTGCGTGAATCTTTAAATCGTTAAGATTCAAACAGCATCCCGAACGGGTTTATGCCCATTTAATTCGGTCGAGAATCAAATTAAAGGACACCGATTATGCGAAGGCAAAATTGCCCGCGTAATCAGAAGCTGAATCATAAGATTTAGCTTTTGTTTTTTAATCAATTTTTAAGGACTACAGATAAAAGTCCGCTTGCAGTTTTGTTAAAGAGCTCTCGTCGAAACCGATCGTCCCCTCACTACACAGAGTTTTTAAGCTCTGTTTCGATGTCCCTTTGGACGTCTTTTAGCTTAATTGACTCTTTCTTTTCGAACTTGCGTTTTGACTTGCCGAGTTCCAGATAAATCTTGATTAAGCGGCTTTTACGACCATTGGGTCGCAAGCTACGCTTATTATACACCCTAACAGGCACGATTTGCAACTTTTGCTGCTTGGCTTTTGTCAAAATAGAGATTATTTCCCTTTTATGCAACAAGAGCTTGCGTGTCCTCGTCGGATCGTATTTCTGAATTCCGGTGGCCGGTATGTTTGCATTAATTAAATAAGCCTCCCCGTTTAGGATTCTCACGCTAGATCTGGAGATATCCCCACGGTTCTCACGGATAGACTTAGCCTCAGCTCCCTTTAGGGAAATACCGGCCTCAATCCCCTCTCCCATGAGTTCATACTCAAATCTGGCGCGCTTATTAAACATCTTCATACTTAAGATTGTACATCAAATGTGCCTGATCTCAATCGAGAAAAGCTTGTCCCCGGTCAGAAGTATTATCTTTTTGTCAGCTTCAGATACTATAACGTTGGAGGCTCCGGAAATAGATTCGCTTAGATACTGGGCTTTATATGTTCCCTTTTTATCCGTAACCACCACTCTTTTACCGGCGCGGTCGAGCAAATAGATGTATTGGGTATCGTCTCCTGCAAACATGGCGTCGACGTTGCCAATTTCAGGGGTAACACCGATAATTCTAAAGCTCTGGGGGCTTCCCTGACTATATTTCAAAATTTTTGAATTGGGGAAAAGCGTATAAACCGCTCCGTCTATCACCCATTGTCTAACTCCCGAAAAATCGGCCTTGATGCTTGCCGACAACCAGTTTGTTTTATTGGGAAAAGCTCCCCCAACTCCGGCGTACCTGTATATTTGATTACCGGACTCATCCAGCACATAAATATTACCAGCAAACGCTTTTATTAAAGCTTTTCCCTCCCAACTTTTTTCAATAACCTTGTTCTTTTGCTTATCAACTTCGTAAACTCCGTCGCCTGCCAAAATAAATGCTCTATCCTCATAGGAGGCAAGGTCGAAAGCCTCGTCAATCACTCCCGGGCCTGCCACCACCTTACTTTTCTTTGTAGAAATGGCAATACTAACAATCCTTTTGCCAGCTTTATCCAAAATAAAAATATTTCCTCCCGATACAGTTAACGCATCTCCTTTAAATCCAGAGGAAAGAAGTCCCAAGTCCAAGAAAAGTTCCGGGGTAGCTAAAAACTCGCCCAAAATTGAGGCCCGGCTTGAATCTATTTTTTTTCTTATATCATCGTATTTTGGATCCTTTATCTTAAGGTCCTCAATCGAAGCGAGTTTTTGTTCGGCATCGTAAAAAAGTTCCCTCGACCTTTCGGGGCTTACACTTGCCAAACTAATTGCTTCATCTATCTCACTTTGAACTTGTTGGAGGATTCCCTGATATTTGCTTTTAACATCGTTAATTTTTTTCTGCCTTATTCCAAACCCTATACTTACAGCCAGAATAAAAATAAGGATTAAAGCCACCGAAAAAGTCAATTTTTTGTTTTGTGACGAGTATTCGTCATTTACTTCGTTTTTCACATAAAGTTGTTTTTGAGGTAATTTTTTCAAAAATACGGCAATTGTGTTGAACACTTTTTGTTTGAAACTTTTCTGAGGTAGGCTGAAACTATTTATAATTGGAGTAGTTTCAAATACCTTGACCTGTTCCTGAGAAAACCGGAGAACTATGGCTGCCGGGTTTCCGGGGGTAAATATCTCAATTGCCGATTCGGGGCTTTCAGCCGAAAGAGCAGCCTTAATAATGCCGGGTGAGGTTCCATCATAAAAAGATTTGGTTCCGATAAGCATTACATCTCCCTCTTTAGGAAAACCTGAAGAAACAATCGTCTCGCTACCAACACTTTTCAGAATTGTTCCGATTGACCCCCCTCTGCAAATTATTACCTCCGCCCCACCCACCGCGGCAGAATAAACAACGTCGCCGCAAATGCTTGCCGCCGCTATTTCCACATCTCCCCATGATTCTTTAAAACCCTTGGCCAAATTTTCTACCGCAGACTTGAGGGCGTTAAATGCTTTTATTGTTAAGTCATCAAAATAATCCTCCCGGAATTTCGCTATTAGGGTACGCCCGACAGAAATAGTTTCAACACCGTGGCCTTCAACTTGCGAAGTAGACAAGACGACAAATAAGTGTCCGCGGAGAGATTTCTGCTCAATACCTTCGGGTACAAAATCATAGGACTCGGCCCATCCGGGTCCTTTCGGAACTCCTGTTAATTTTGCACTAACAATCTCAAACATTCTAAAGAATTACCAAAGCCGTTAAAAAGACTAAAATCGCAAATCCCAAGTGTAGCCAACTTAACGTTTTTGCCAAGCTCTCAAAACCCAACTGTAATGTATCCGTCATCATTTTGACCTGCCTAACGACAACCAAAGCAAATACCAGATACATTCCCAGCAAAATCAGGGCAAAAATTTTAGCAATCATCCACATATTAATATTTGTAATTAAAGTTTCCATGTTTAAACCTTTGACCTTAGATCGTCCAATATTTTTACAGCCCGTTCCGGGTTCGGAACCGCAAAAAAATCAAATTCCGACACCTCCGCAGCTGTCTGAATAAAAACATCTCCATAATTAAGCAGGGTCCGTATCACCCCGCCGGTTGTATAACTTACGTCCTCTATTTTCTCTATCTCAGCATTCGAAACTCTTTTGTTTATAAGGTTGTAAAAATCGACATCGACTATCCTCTGGTCCGTAATAAAGTAAACATTAAAATACCAATCCAGAAATCCTTCGATCGCATAAGTGCTTGTTACCAAGTACCATGAAAGAGTTATTACAAGCGAAAACCCGGCAGGCAAAAGCGCAAATATTCCAAAAAGGTTTAGGAGTGTGGGACCTGAGAGCATCAAGATAGAAGTAACAATCCATTTTAGATTTACTACCGGGTGCTGTCTGAGCATTAAAATTATCTGTTCCTTACTGGCTTTTGTCTCAAAGTCAATATCGTCAGGGTAAAGGCTAAAAGAAGACCACCTGCTATGAGAGTGTCCTGGAACGCCCATTCTTTGAGTTTCTGTTTTTGGCGGAGTGGCGGGAACATCTGATGATTCCTGAGGGATGTCTTGCGGTTCAATCTTTGTTTCTTCGGGAGAGATGAATATATCCGGCATTATAACTTGATTATATCAAGTTAAGCGAAGAAATAAAAACTAAAAATGTTAAATAGGTTGTTTTATCTTTTTTCTACATTATATAGAGGGCCAACTATTTGAATATTGGCTGGGGCGCGAAGGTTGAAATATGTTTTGAAATCCTGTCCATCAAAACTTCTACCATTAACACTAACCGTTGTTGTTTTTCCGCTTCCAAAATCTGCGCTGATTGATATATCAGATGCATTTTCTAAAGGTGTAATTCCACGACTTTTAAGTTCGTTTTTAACCCGACCAGAATCCCAAGTATCGACCCCATCAGGATTAGTTTTATCTGGTTGTGCAAGATGTTTTTGTGTTGAACCGTCGGCTTTGGCAAGAAGGATAACATTCGCAATATCAGCAACCTCTTCGGGTTTTAACCAAGCAGTTTTGTTATATTGACTGCGTGACCCCCAATCACAGTAGAATGTTGGAGAAGACTTATCGTAGGCATTATTAAATAAATCAGAAAAACCGTTAATACCCCCCGTTGAGTCCTGAAGTCTTTTTGTCCATGCAGTGTTGCTCCACCCAATGTCTCCCGATGTATACGCATAACCACCATGGGTCGAAGAGAACCAGGCCGTAATAGGTTTTCCTCCATTCGTAAGAACGATTCCGCGCGTTGCATCAACTGCGGCCTGCCAGGCATTGTCATTTAGCTCTCTCTTGACAACTTGACAGCTTTGACTCGGACAAATTGATTTTGCTCCGTTATTTGTATATGAGAGAGCGTAAGATCTAGCGGCTATCGCTTGCGCTTTAAGAGCCGCCGAGTCTTTCGCGGTCCAGCTTGTGGGCATTTCGTAAACATGTTTTACATAGTCTTCTATGTTCCAGTCTTCGTTGAACGATTGTCCAAATTCGTTTTTACCGGAAATGTGAATTGTTATCCCGGTGTTATAACCTCTTGTTATGTCAGCGTTATAATAGGCCCTAAGTATTTCTTCGAAGTCTTGTCCCGCTTCGGATCTTCCTTTCGCTCCAAATTGATTCATACCCACCCTGTTTGGAACACCAAAACTGAAAAATCCAACTGCGGGACTAAAACCGGGGCTTTTAAAGGGATTTATGTCACTAGAACAACCGCCTTTCATGTTATAGGCAGATCTGGAAAGTCCAAGAGATTCAAGTTTTTGAGCCAAAAAAGATTGTTGTCTCGAGGAAAGAACTGCTAAATAAGACTCAACTTTCGCAACCTCTCCTGCCAAAAAAACTGTTTGCTCAGATACTTGTTTTTGAACCACTGCCAACGATGCCTTATTCTTTTCTAAAGCTTCTTTGTCAGTTTTGAGTTTTGCTAAATCAAGTCCGTATTTCTCCATGGTTTTTCTGTCTTCATCCGCCGCTTTTTGTCTAAAACTAATTTCTTGGAATGCTTGTGAAGCGCTATCGGAAAAGATAAACGGAGTAATGGGGTCGTAAAGTCTAAGGAAGGTATAATGATCTTTAGCCTTTCCCTCGAAAATTTCTTTTGTAAAGGCCAAATCTATCTCTCTTTTTACAATATCCTTGGCAAAATTATCTAACTGAATCACCATCGCCTTAACCCTCTTGTTTAAATTGTCCAGTTGAGACCGGAGTTGTGCCAAATTTTTTTTGTTAGTTGTTTGAGCCGAAGTATATTGGTTCTTTAAAGACTCTATTTGATCATAACAAATACCGGCATCTGTACCAGATAGCTTTGCGTTTGGATCTGAACAATCGAGAGCAAGCACCAAACTGCCAAATTTCAAAACACAAATCCCAAACAATACAAAACTTACAAATACCAAAAACTTGATTTTTATGCTCATTATGTTATAATAGGCCAAATTGGCACTAGCCACGGCTCCTTTGCTTAGGCAGAGGAGAGAAAGTAATCATCTTTACTACTTCATCTTGTACTTTTTTGAAGTCACCCCTATCTAGTTCAGCTAGTTTGTCTTGTATTCTTTTTGCGCTAAAAACTCTAATTTGGGAGATCAAAACCGATACGGTTTCGTCTTGAACAGTAACTTGAGTGTAATAACGGTTATCTTTAATCTTAGTACTCATTGGGATTCCCAAAAACAACTCCCTGTTAAACTTCCTGAGTACCAGAACGGGCCTTAGAAACTTATCGTGTTTGCCATCTTCTTCATAGCCCACATTAACCCCAATTGAAACCCACCAGATATCTCTTTCTTTAAACATTGGAGGTAACAATTTCTGATAGTGGTATTTTTTTTTCTTGACAATCCAACCGTCAAAATTTTTTGTATAGTCCGCCATATTTCATTATACCAGCCAAAAATGATAAAATAGTTATGGATGAAGAAAAAAATACTACCCATCTTACTCGGATTTGTGTTTCTCCTTAGATTGTCTGTTATGCCAGTTCGTGCGGATGATCTTATGTGCGATGGGGGTAACGGAATAAATACTGCAATAGGTTGCCTTAATGTTCTGAGCAGTCAGGAACAGTTTCTTGGAAGTCTTCTTAAGTGGGCAGTTGGGGTTGGTGGCGGAATTGCCTTCCTTTTGATTGTCTATGCCGGTTTTATGGTAATGACATCAGCTGGAGACCCGGAACGCCTTAAGGCCGGGCAGGAACTTTTAACAAGTGCAATTTCCGGCCTGATTTTACTTATTTTTTCCATTTTTATACTCAAATTCATAGGAGTTGATATACTAGGTCTGAATGAGTTTGGCTTTGGAAAGTAAACTGACAATTAACCTAATTATTCTAATTCCTAATTGACCTAAATAAAAACCAATGTCTGAAGCTTCAAAAAAATATGACCTGGAAGAAAGAACTGCCAAGTTTGGAGAAAATGTAATTAAGTTCTGCAAAGAATTGTCCAAAAGTATAATTACAGACCCCCTAGTTAGCCAGTTGGTGAGATGTTCAACAAGTGTCGGTGCAAATTATTGCGAAGCAGACGACGCAGAAAGTGGTAAAGATTTTAAGCATAAAATTGGAATTTGCAAAAAGGAGGCAAGAGAGTCAAAACATTTTCTAAGAATGCTGGCAACGGCTTGTCCTGGGCAAAAAGAGAAAATAAAAGTTATCTGGACAGAAGCAAAAGAGCTAAACTTAATATTTAATTCGATTTACCAGAAGATGGGTAAATTAACCTAATTATTCTAATTTCTAATTGCTCTAAATTGGAAACTGGGTGTTGGGTATTATTTAGAATAATTAGTATAATTAAAATAATTAGAACAATTTTCTAGTATAATTACGTCAATTAGAATAATTTTATAAATGCTCGCACAATTAGATTTAAATAGTATTCAAACCAACGGTCTACCAGACGCAACTTTTGGTCCGGATTCCAAGCTTGCAGATATAATGGGTGCTGTATTGCCATACATTTTTGGAGCCGCCGGTATTGCATTATTAATTTATTTAGTCATGGGAGGTCTGCAGATGATGACGTCCCGCGGTGACCCAAAAGCCATTCAAGGAGCACAAGGTAAAATTACCAACGCTCTAATTGGATTTGTAATAGTCATAACAGCCTTTCTTGTCGTTCAATTACTTGCACAGATTTTTAAATCAACTGGCACGGGAGGATTCGGTGAACCTTTTAACAAATAAAATTTATGAATATAAACGCAATGTTCAAATCTCCCTTCGGAGAAATCGGAAAGATAGGAGATCTTGTTTCCCTCTTTCTCAATATTGCTTTTGTTGTTTCCGGTTTAATCCTCCTATTTTTCTTTATCATGGGCGGGATCGGAATGATTGCAAGCGCGGGGCAATCCGATCCGCAAAAGGCAGAACAAGCCAAAAAAACCGTTACAAGTGCCATTATTGGCTTTGTTATTGTATTTGCATCCTACTGGATAGTACAATTAGTTGGGAATATTACCAATGTTCCAATTTTACCAAATCAATAAATGAAACTCTTATCAGACGCGAATCCTTTTGGAACAATTAAAGCCCCTACAGCTCTCTCTCAATATGGAACAGACGCAGGCCCCGCCATTGGTGGTCTAATCGAAAAAGTGCTTCAGTTTCTTATTGTCGGCGCCGGAATTTATGCCCTTTTCAATTTGGTGCTTGCAGGATATGCCTTTATGTCCGCTGGGGATGATGCCAAAAAAGTGGAGGGTGCTTGGGCAAAAATTTATCAGACAATAATAGGATTAGCTTTCTCGGCCGGGGCATTTGTTCTAGCCGCCCTGATTGGACAATTTGTATTTGGCAGTTGGGACTTTATTCTTAGCCCGTCTATTCCAACACTATGAACAACACTTTAGCACAGATAAATATATTCCCTGACGGAGGGTTTAAAGGTTTTGGTAAACTCGGACTTGAAACGGCTCCAGCTATGGACGCCAGTGTCGTCTTCACAAATTTCATTTCCTCCGCAATCGGCCTTGTTACGCTAATCGCAATTATTTGGTTTGTGTTCTTGGTGACTACGGGGTCTTTCGCGTTTATGACCGCTGGCGGGGATAAACAGTCCTTGGAGACTGCAAGGAAAAAAATCATGAGCGGTCTCATTGGACTCATGGTTTGTATATTCGGAATATTCATAATCAGATTTATTGGATATTTAATCGGCATTCCCGATATATTAAATTTCGTTTCTCTATTTTCAGTATTAACGGGCAATAATGTTATTAACTAATTCATACAAACTACTGGCTGGGGCTAACGAAAGTAGCGAAATACAAAACCCAATCTTTGGTCCCGGTTTGCAGGGTGTTTATTCCTCCGGTCCAACCGGTTTTTTGTCAACTTTTATCCCAAACTTTATTGGTTTGGTGTTTGTCATTGGAGTCTTGGTATTCTTCTTCATGCTCATTTGGGGAGCCGTTCAGTGGATAAGCTCCGGCGGTGATAAACAAGCGCTTGAGTCGGCGCGCGGCAGAATTACAAGCGCGGTGATCGGAATTGTAATTCTTTTGGGAGCATTTGCCGTTATAAATGTTGTAGAAACGTTTTTCGGTTTAAACATTCTGACTATTGACATTGGTCCGTTGGTAATTCAATAATATACATAATGACAAATTTATTAGCAGTTACAAGCGACTCGATTAACTTACAACCACCTAGCAACACACAATTTGCTCAGCTCGGTGGTCTTACGGTTCCTTCAATTGTTTCAGCGCTGATCAGACTTACTGTAGTTGTCGCCGCAATAGTCTTCTTCTTTATTTTAGTAATTGGTGGAATTCGCTGGATCGCCTCCGGTGGAGATAAAGCCCAAACAGAAGCCGCCAGAAATCAAATTACGGCCGCTTTGGTCGGGCTTGTGATAGTTTTTGCAGCATGGGCAATTGTTGCCTTAATAAACACTTTCTTTAAAATCGATATCTTCTCCCTCGCTATCCCCTCAGTGTAATTCACGCTTGCTCAAAATTTTAATCCTTTTGCAAACTAATTTCTTTTAGTTTTTCTTTTATTGACTCATCACTTATTTCAAAGCCTTCCAAATAGTCAACCTCCTCAGAAAAATCCATGTCGTTAAAGTACGAAAGTTGTTCTCTGAACAATTTTTCGTTAAATTCTCCTCCAAATAGTTCACCTGCCCTTTTTACAACTCTTAAAAACTGACATTCTTTAAACATAAAGTGCAAATCCACATAATCTTTCCATTTTGAGCGTCTGCCTAATGCAAAGGCCTTCATTGCGGCAAGAGTTAATAAATCCGGCATTTTAATGACATCTTCAAATTCCTCAGTAAAGGTAATTTTAAAAGGATATTTGCAAAAAGTAAGCTTGACACCATTAACAATCACCGTAAGTTCCCCCGGAATTTCAACTAAAACAGACTGTATTTCAAATTCTTCTCTGATAATTTTTCTAATGTGATCACTGTCAAAATCAGAAGTTGTAAACAAATCAAAATCGACTGATCTTCTTTTACCTAATTGAATGGCAATTGCGGTACCGCCGACCAGCCCAAACTCATCCGAAAACTTTTTGACCAGCCCCAACAGTTCAATTTGTTTTTTCGACAAGACCTCTTTATATTTGTGCTGTTCATGCATATTTTCCGAAGTAATTGCTAAAATAATTGATTGTTTGAGGTCTAAGGTTTGTCCTTTTTTTATTTTTTATGTCTTCAAAAAAACCGCGTAGTTGCTTTACACCAAGAACTTTTTCCAAAAAGAGATAATCCTCCCAGCTTCCATAATTTAAAACATTTTCTACAATACTTCTCTCAGAAAGATGTTCATAATTTTTGGTATGCCATATAAGATACGGCTTTTTTTTAACCAATTCTTGTATCAACCGAGTTTTTGCCACCCGTTAAGTATATCAAACAAAGGAGCTTGCTCAAAGTTGTCTACTAGTTTAGAATTGTTATTGTATGAAAATTGCCACAATTGAAGATTTAGGAACAGTTTTTCAAAGCCTGGTCGGGGCTCTTTTGGGCTTTGCCGGAATCGCTCTTTTTGCGCTTCTTTTAATGGGAGGGTTTAAATACATAACCAGCGGTGGCGACCCAAAGGCGGTTGAGGGCGCGCAGAAAACATTAACTTATGCAATAGGAGGACTAATCATAATCTTAATTTCTTATCTTATCTTGGTTCTGATTAAAACCATCACAGGAGTTGATGTTGGTACATTTAATATTGTGCTGCCAAAATAGTGAATCTTGAATCATGAATCAGAAATTATGGTCAAAACAAAATCTGCGCCCCAAATTTCAAAAATATTTAATTTCTTTCTGTTGTTCCTGTTTTTAACGCTTTTAACTTTTACTTTTTACCTTTTACCTGCCGCCGCAAAAGCGGCAAACGCCATTCCCCCCCCCGGCCGGATTCCCTGTGAAATAGAAAAGGATCTCTTAGGAAACCCTGTTTCGGGTAGCGACCCGGAATACGCTTCAGACAGACCCTATCAAGCTTCTCCTTGCGGAGACACTCCCATAACCTACTGGTGCGGCAATGACGTAGTTGTGATATTGGGAACTGTCCAAGTTGATTATTGCGACGAAAGTGGTGGTCAGGCCAATTCCTGCCCGGCAGATATTACCAAAAACCAAAAAATAGATATTGATTTAACAAATGTCGAATTGCCAATTTTGGGCAATACAAACGATACCAAAAACAGCCAGAGTTCAAGTGATATAGATGACGGAACAAAAGTGAGTGATTATGTTGCCTGGTATTTGGGCGGAGTGGACAATAGAGCCGAGTATCCGGCGTCTGCAACTACACCTGAAGGTCTTTCAAGAACCGTCGACTTTTCCGGTCCAACAAGACGTCTCCTACCATCAGTTATTCAGGAGGCTACAAGATCTGCAACAGTTAACTCTGCAAACAGTGAGGTAACTTACACCGACAGCGAAACCGAAGAACAAGTAACAGAAGCAGAAAATCATAATCAGATTGTTGCCTGCGCCAAAAGCAACGCTCCATTTTTAATCGGAAATTGGCTTGTTGTTGGCACCTATACTCCGGTTGAATGCTACGACGGAGGTGGTAAAAAGGCAAATGACAAAGTCTTCAGATTGCAGTCTGCTGGCGGAGTGTTAGGAACGGCCATCGACAGACAAGAAGGCTGGGACGGGGATCTTTCTTTCTGGAATACGATAATAAATGATATCGTAAATGGTCTAACAGTACTTTTCCCAAATGTCGCCGCAGATATTATCCAACGGTCTGTTGGCGACCATTGGAACAGCCGCCTCCCCCCACTCCCCTGGAGCGACAAAGATGGAAAACCATTTACAAACGATGCTTTATATCAAAAGGCATACAACGAGTGGCGTGGCAAAACTTGCATATTAATCCCGGTGGTAAATTTAGTTGCCTGTGTAGAAAATATTTTTGTTCCCAATGTATATTCTGATCTTTTCCAATACGTCCCTCTTGCTAATAATGTTGATAAAAAGGGAGCCCACGCCATAATAGGCACGCATCTTGAAGCGCCAAGGGCAACAATTGAATGCGGTCCGCAAGGGTGTTATAGCATTATTCACAACCCTCAGCTTTATTTGGCTCATTCTATAGAAAATTATCAGCTTTCTGGTTTACTTAAAAATACTTATCTTCCCAGAGCCGATTCGAACAGTGCCGGCGCAACCACTCCGAATGATGTTGAAAACAACATAAGCTCCGGTTTAAGTGGCTGTAGAATTATTCCAAGCAGAAGTAACCCCGGGGATGATGCAACTTTTGATGATCCCAAAAGCCACATTGAAGTTGACGTCTCCTATCATGTGTCTGAGATCCAATGCTCAAACATTCACGAGGTTTGCGACGACACGGCTTGTAATACTACCCATTTCGAAGCCAATTGTTCATCCGATGTTTACGCAACTGTCGCGACCGTGTCAAAAACACCCATGGCAAATGAGATTTGGAACAACACAGTTGCAGGAAATGACTCAATCTTCAGAAGAATTTACCCCAAAACCGGCGTCGGTGCTCCCATCCGCTGTATTGCAGATATCCCTGCCCAGTCTAAGGCCACCTACACTGTGAATAAAAATACCTCAGATAAAGACGTGTCACTTTGGAGAATAATTGAACCGGACAAAAGCTCTGTGACAGGTCCCGGCGGAGCCCAAGGATCTGACTCGATTGATGCCCAACTCTACTATCCTCATTATGGAAGTGTTCTAGATTATTTCCTAAATGGAATCCAACAAGCCCTGCGCCCTAAGGGTTTTGGGCCGGGTCAACCTCAAAACGGACAATATTGTACAAATGTTGCTTGTGGAGAATTGCCAGAATTACCCAAAGCTTCCGGTTCCTGTAACTTGGGTGGGGTTAGTTCTAAAGTTGGAAATATTCCACAATCTTTAAAAGATATCGTATCTGCGGCGGCCCAAACATACAGCGTTCCGCCCAATCTTATTTTGGGTGTTATGTACGGCGAAGGGGCTTTTAACACAGATGCTAGCGGCAACTACACAAGGTATAACTGGACTGACCAAAACGTAAAAAATTGGGCAACATGCGAGCCTTTGCCAAATTGTTCCGCAAGCGCCGACCCAATAAACAGCATTGTGCCTTTTTTTGGTACATATTGGGACAATTTAGCAACAGAAATTCTTCCGGACCTTCAAGGGATAGACCCGGCTAAAACCCAAGCCGATCCGTGCAATTTGTTGGATGCAACTTTTGCTTTGGCCAAAGATTTACACAACAATGCGGGAGGGTCCTCCGCACTAACAGGTAAGACTTGTTATGGAATAACAATGAGTTCTACTGTCCCGTCTTCCTGTGACTGGTCCGACGATCAATATGAGACTTCTATTAGGGTTTGGGAATTCGGTACTGCATACGATTCAACTTATACTTGCGCAACACTTCCGGGAAGTTGTGCTGCCGGTGGGGGCGCTGCGGCGGCCTGTAACGGCGGGGACTTCTGTGAACACAACGGCGACTCCGGCAACACCAGCCACAATGCGTGTGTTTATGATGTGGCACATGGGAATTAATAACTAAAAAGTTAAAAATTAAAAGTCAAAAATACAATTCAAAAGTAAAAATTATATGAGTAATCAAAATTATAAAAGCAATTTACAAGACAGGTGTTACAGATTCAGTTTGAATTTGATTGCCCTACTCGACACACTTCCCAATAAAAGAAGTTCTTGGGCGATTTCTGACCAACTAGTTAGAAGTGGAACAAGTATCGGTGCAAACCTGGTTGAAGCAACCGCTTCCAGTTCAAGGTTGGAATTTAAAAAGTTCCACGAAATAGCCTTAAAGAGTGCAAACGAATCCAAATATTGGTTGATGCTCTTAAATGATTCCCAAAAAGTTGATACAATAGACTTACTAAGAGAAGTAACCGAGTTATCAAACATGATAGCTTCTGGTATACTAAAACTAAAGTCAAAACTTTGAAGTTAAAGGTCAAAATTGATTTTAAATTTTTACTTGTATTTTTGATTTTTGCCTTTTAAATTTTAACTTAATTTGATGAAAAAACTGCTCTTGATCTTAATCTCTTCATTCTTAATTCTTAATTCTTTGCTGTTTCCTTTTTCTGTAAACGCCCAGAGCCCCGCCCCTTCCCCCGCCCCCTCTTCCGCTCCGACTTGGTACAACCAAAGTTTTGGCGATTTCTACGGTAAAGTTTACGATACCAAAAACCCCAGCGACATATTTGGAGAGCGTTATACAGCAGCGCAGGTGCAATGGGTATTCTGGGGAACCTTGTCGTTCTTTCTCAATTTGTTTATCAGCCCCCAGGTCACACAATGTCTATTTTCTAGTTCTGTAGATATTAGCGCATGCCTCAAGCTTATTGTAAAAGCGCCGGTTCCAACGAAAATAGCTTTGGCTGCCAACCCCAAACAGCAAGACCAAAATTTATGGGGGTTGGTTTTTGCTACAGATAGACCGTTTTCAGGAATAGGTTATGTCAAGGAAAAAGTCCAAAACTATAGCCTTGTGCCAACCGCCAAAGCTCAAACGGTAGGTTTTGGTTTTAATACCGCACTCTCACCTGTTCAAGATATGTGGAGGGCCTCAAGGGACATTTCTTTTGGATTATTTGTGTTGGTAGCTATAATATTTGCCTTCATGATAATGTTCAGGGTTAAGCTCTCTCCACAGGTAGTTATTTCTGTTCAATCAGCTCTTCCTAAAATAATTACGGCTCTTGTTTTGGTTACATTTTCTTACGCCATAGCAGGATTTTTGGTGGACTTAATGTACGTTTTTTATGGACTTATGAGCATTGCTGGAAAAGGATATCTTTCTGGAAATGTTTCAACAACGGCAGTTTTTAATTTTCTGGTTCAAGGTAAAGTAGCTGGGGCTGAGCTTGGTGTGTTCGGTTTAGTTATTTTTTATTTAATTGTTTTCCCGCTCGTATTGGGTATAGTACTTGTTTTAACTTTCGGAGCCTTGATAAGTATACTAGCTACAGCGTTTTTGGTTATAGGTCTTGTTAGCCCAATAGGTATTTTTATAATCGTGTTTATGGCTTTCATAATTCTCGTTGTTGTTCTTATTGCTATTTGGCACGCAATTAAAACCTTTTGGGCAATATTGAAAGCTTATGCAAACCTGATGCTTTTAACAATTTTTGCACCTCTCCAGATAGTTGCTGGGGTTTTGGTCCCAAGTTTGGGATTTGGCGCCTGGTTAAAAAGTTTTATATCTAACTTATCTGTCTTTATAGTCACAAGCGTTTTATTTTTGTTTGCTTTTATTTTTCTATTAATGGCAATGGCTACTGTTGGAGACACTCAATCTCTTGGTGTTGCAATATCAACTTTCTTGTTTGGTTCATATTTAACCCAACACGTAGTTTCCTCACAATCGTGGCCACCTTTGATAGGAAGCAGTGGCGCTTTAGGGTTATTGTTCGTCGGTGTTAGTTTTGTTCTTTTTACTCTTATTCCAAAGGCCACAGAAGTTATTCAAGGACTTCTAAGCGGCAGGCCGTTTGCATATGGCACTGCGATTGGAGAAGCGTTTGGACCTATTAGTGGACCCGCAGGAACCGTTGGAAAGATGGTTGGAGGGACGGCCCAAGGCACTGCTATGAACTATGGTGTGAATAGGTCAATTGAACAAGTAGTCGCATATAACAAGAAACTTCAAGATCAAGGAAAAGACCAAGGCAAACTTGGTCGGTTCATGGCTGGACTTGAAAAAGCACTAGAGGGATTACAAAAGCACAACTAAGCGAGGGGATAAAACTACTTGGTCCTCTGTGAGCTACCTCTTCTCCCCAAAAAGCGCCGCCATAACCGCCTTTTCCCCACCGGTAAAGGACTCGATTATCTTGGCAGCTCCAAAATCAAGACTTGCTTCGCCTGGGTCAGCGGCCATTTCTTCTGCCAATGATTCTTTATACAAACCAAGCTGATCGGCATAGTAAGACGCCAATTTTCCTTTGTCGGCTTTAAAGGCTGCTTGTCCCAACTTTTCAAAAACATGTTGATAATATTCAATCATCAATGCAATGTCATTACGTAGACTTTGAATATCAGCCGCTTTGCCATTATATAGCTGTTCATCATCAAGTATTACTTGAGGCATCCACATTGCCGCCCTTTTCCATTGTGCCATCATCAGGTTCCACTGCTTCATAACTTTTTCTTTGTTACCCGAACCCAACTCCGGCGAAGTTAAACCAACAGCGCTGGCGGTGTTTTGTGCAATCATAAAAGGAACAATTGCCACGATATATTGTTGGTAACCCTCTGGTAAATCTCTAAATGCCAAATATACCCTTTTGGACATCTCTGCAATACTTTGAGGACTTGGTTCTCCAAAGAAACCAATATAACTCGGGTCTCTCTGTGCTTCATATGGGTCTATAAAAAGATGGGCAAATCTAACAAGCATGCTCATACTAACCCACATCCTATCTAGTGTTTCATAGTTATAAGCGTCCCAATCGATATCTTTAGGCATTATTCCAACCCTCATTAAATCCCAAACAGTATCTCCAGTCGATTTATCCACCATCATTTCGAAAACATTAATTTTAAAATTCTTAGGCATATACATAGGGATTGGAACGTCTCCCCAAGCAGACTCCATCGTCCATCCCACTTCCAAGAGTTTATTAATGAAGGTCTTATCAATACTTGGTGTTTTTAGTTTACCTCCGGCAATCAAAGTGTTCATTTCTGCTAATGAAAGTTTGTTATTACCTGTCAGTCTTTTTGCTCTCCATAGGAGAAAATTTACTTTATCATCTCCACTTGCTGTATCTCCGTCTGTAAAAAACCTATCGTGAAGTTTGCTTATCTTCTTGTTCTTTCTTAATCTGTCAAGCGGGGGGAGCCAATCTGGGCCGTGTTTCGCTACATCTCTTCTCCAAGCATCGCTTGCAGGTCCAAAAAATTGAGTGGCAGATTTCCATCCAGCTTTATATGTTGCCCACCGGCGCCAATATGCCCAAAGGTTGACAGAATCATAAGATTTATACAGACCACCAGCATCATACATTCTGACAATCTCAGTCAATTTTTTACCAGCAATAAAGTCACCATATTTATTTATCCAAGCCAATGACCCAGAGACCTGAAAACCTTTGTCTTTTTCTATCCAAGAAATAAGTGCTATCTTAGCAGTTGTAAATGCCGGATCTGAATTCATCACTTTATCTCCTATGTTGTTTCTAATCTTGAAGGATCTTTGCACAATTTCTTTTGCCAAAGCTAAGATTTGAGCATCGCTTGCTGTTTGAAGAAAATCTGATATACCCTTACCACTGGCGTCTTTCCATGTAAGCACCGCCAACATCTTTGAAAGCCATACTTCCCTCTCTCCAAGTTTGTCACTACTTCCATACCATGTCAGAATTTCTCTTGGTGTTGTGATATCCCTCTTGGAGTCAGGAGATTTCCATGTTACCCACTTAGATTTATCCAACTCACCAAACACAAGTTTCATAAATTCTCTGTGACTAGAAATATTCAAATTCTTGACATTTTCGACTGATGGTAAATGTTTTTCAACACGAAGAGCGCCTTCTTCGTCCCCGGCGTCCCTAAATGCATCCGCTTTTTTTCTAAGTTTTTGGATATATCTATTGATTACTTCGTCTGATTCAGTCATCAGGCCGTCTTTTCCTACGGGCTTGTCCACATCAACCTGGGCCGCATCAACATTGAACATAATTAACCTCCTTGCCTGGCTAAGCATTTCCACTTGAAGTTCTTTTATTTCTGTAGAAGCCAGAGTATCTTTTATATGTGCCCGCTCACCAGCCGACAGTTCATTTGTGGAAACACCCGGATCGTCCATTGTGTATGCAGCTCTAAAATCGTGTGCGTTCGCATGATATCTAGCTCTCGAAATTAAAGATTCACCCGCTTGTTTTAAAGCATCATAATATCCTTCCATTCCCCCACCCGCAGCACAGAGGATATTAAACAATGCACGTTGTTGCTCATTCACCGCATCATAAACCCTATACCAACCAGCAAGCCTTTCTGGTATTTTACCTCTGTGATAAAGTGCCATCGCTTCAAGCATTTCTGTCGCCCCGGATAAATGTCTTTCCTGCATATTGGCTTCAAACGGCTTTGGTGGAACAAACGCCTCAAGCATTCCAAGAGTTTCCATAACACTTCTGTTTCCCGCTCCAACGGCCATGCCAAAATTTCTGTCAAGCTCAACTATCATCCCCATCTCGTTAACCGTAAGCTCCTGTATAGCTGTGTTTCGTAGAATGTTCATATCCGGGTTCCCTTTCTTGCCACCAGAGGTTCTGGCCATTTTTGTCGCAATTCTCTCTACTTCTAAATCAAATTCGGCAGATCCAACAAGGGGCAATTTTGCATATCTAAGCATCGAATCTGCATAATTTGACGCGGCGGAATATAAACCCAAAGGGTCTCTCTCGTGCCTGTCTCTCTCCTGAAACATTCCCCTCATTTCCGCTTCTGCGCGAGGGTCGTAATTTGGATCGGCTGGATTAAGAAGATTTACAATTTTATGTTCAACGAGTGCGGTTTGGGGAATATTTACAGCCTGAGCCTCCCAAAGTTTATTGTGTTCTTTTAACATCCTCGCTGAAGATTCAGATATACCAAAAGGCTGGGGTATCTTTGGGTTTTCATGGCCTTGAATTGCACCAAAGTTCCTCGTAGCATCAATTGATGTTTTTTCTGGTGACATACCGTCGGGCATGCCCAAATTGTAGCACGAGTAGAGTAATTAGGAAATAGAAATTAGGAATTAGTATAATATGAAGGTGCCAATTACTTCATACAAAGATCTGCTAGTTTATCAAAAATCAAAACAACTAACGGTTGACATCATTCAACACTTTTCGGATTACAGACTGCCAATTTCTAAACAATTTTTACTTAATCAACTTTTTCGTGCCGTTGGCTCGATCCCCGCAAACATTGCTGAGGGGTATGGCAGGAATTCTCGAAAAAGTTTTAAACAATTTTTGAGGTTAATTGTTGGTTGGAAATAATTTTGGAAACAAACGGATTTAATAAAATTAAGGTTGCAGAGTTCATCAAAAGAAACGAGGAGATATCGAAAATGCTGTCGGGGTTGGTTAAAAGTCTCTCTAATTCCTAACTTCTAACTACTAATTTCTAAATATTTGCTATTGAAGCCTGGTACTTTTCTACTTCTTCAAAGATCTTTTTCTTAACTTTCTCCCAAGAAAAATCTTTATCAAAAACTTTTATTCCCCTTGAAAAATCTTCTTCCTCGACATCTTTAAAATAAATAAGACCCTTAAGAATAACCATCGGCTGATAGCTTGGATATTTTTCAATTGTAAATTTTACGATTTCTTCAAGGCTAAATTTTTGCAATAAATAATAAACATCAATAAAATCACGCCTTTTCCCTCTCATAGACACTGCCACTATTTTCATTGCGGCAACATCCTCTGTTGAAGCCAGGTTTATTTTCTCAAACGATACCAAATTCCGTATGAGTTCGTAGGGATAATAAAAAAGTGAAACGATTATTCCGTCCGCATCAAGAATAAGTGTATCTTTTGCAACTCTTTCAATTTTTATGTTAGGTATGTCTTGTTGAAAACTTTTTAAAACAATTTCAGTTTCAAAGTGTTCTTTTGTACAAAAATCAAAGTCCAAGGAGGTTCTGTGTCCCAATTGAAGTGCCAAAGCGGTTCCCCCAGCCATATATGTTCCTTTTGGAAGAGATTTTAATTTTTTTAAAACTTCCAAATGTTTTTCGCTTAAAATATTTTTGTAAATCATACAGGGTTAATGTTTAAAATAGCTTTATTTTTCTCACGAACCTGATCAATCTTGAGGATGCTCATCCAATAATTTAAAGACTCCTCGTTCCAAACACCTTTTTTTGGATTACCCACTACTTCGCGTATTTTATCTATTGTGTAGTTGTCAAAAACCCAGGAAACAGCTTTTTCATCCCCCAAATTTAGAACTTTAGTAATAATTTCATTTGCGACAGAAACATCTTTTCCGTCAAGATTTTTAATGTCGTAGGAAGGGAGATATGTTTGCAAAAAAGAAGGAATTGTCATGGCTAAATTATACCACAAACGGGGTGTGAAAAAGGATACCGCTTGAATTAAACACTTCACGAGCTACGCTATAGATTGAAAAGGTAAAAGAGTGAAAGAGTAAAAAAATGCTAAACCTGTCCAACCTAACTAGCTATAAAAAATTAATTATCTATCAAAAAGCAAAAAGTTTGGTTCTGATAACTTATCGGTTAACTTCGGATTTTCCAAAGACTGAGATATACACACTTGTTCCTCAAATGAGAAGGGCGGCGATTTCGATAATGGCAAACATCGTTGAAGGCTATTCGAAAGGGACCTCGGCTGAGTATGCAAGATTTTTAACAATTTCGATTGGATCGTTGACTGAACTTGAAGTTTATCTTGATGTTTGTCTCGATTTACATTTTATCTCCCAACTCGAATTTGAAAAATCATTTGGACTTCTAATCGAAGTCAAGAAATTACTTTACAGTTCAAGGAGAACTGTTCGAGAAAGAATAAAGCAGTAATGTTTTTACTCTTTTACCTTCTCGCCTTTTTACCTTAATTTATGGAACAACACGCAATACCGCAAAATATAAGCTCATACCAATTCAGGTTGGTGGGAGATATGACCCTTAAGCAATTCTTTCAACTTGCAGGAGGACTTCTGGTGGCTCTTATCTTTTATTCAGCCCCACTTGTAGGAATTATTAAATGGCCTTTTGTAATTGTCTCGGCAATTTTGGGGGTTGCCTTGGCATTCCTTCCCCTTGAAGAACGCCCCTTAGAAAAGTGGATTTTTGCCTTTTTCAGAGCTATTTATGCTCCAACCGAGTTCTTTTGGAAAAAGATAACCATTCCCCCTAAAATATTCCAGGATGAACCGGCCACTCCAGTTACCGTTCCCGGGCCACAACAACAAGCCGTTGAACAGTATTTGTCATCCCCGGGCCAGAAATCAGAGCCCACAGACAAGCTTGAGAATGCAGAGAAAGGATTTTTTGCAACTTTGATGGGAATTGCCTCGGGACTCGTAACACCAACAAAGACTCCCGCCGTTGTCCCCGTTCCTCAACAGTCTGAGCCTGTAACCAAACCCGAAATCGCTATTCCCCAAAACGTTCCTGTTAAAGTCCCCGCCCAGATGCCGCATCTTGTTGTAGAAGAAAAACGTCAGGAATCGGTTTATACCTCTCCACAAATATCAGCTACTCAAGTAAATCCGATTATCGCTGGAAACGAGATGGTTTCAACAACAGCCGCCATTTTCTCAGTGGACGCGGCCCCTCCCAATCCCCCAACTTACCCGAACGTAGTGGTCGGACAGGTGGTGGATGCGGAAAGAAAAATAATAGAAGGAGCGATTATGGAAATAAGAGATTCCTCAGGTCGCCCTGTACGCGCCTTAAGAAGTAACAAGGTCGGGCATTTTATAACCATAACCCCACTTGAAAACGGGAAGTACAGTATTGTTACAGAAAAAGATGGTTACGAATTTAGCCCTGTTACTTTTGATGCTTCCGGTCAACTTATTCCGCCGATTTTGGTTCAGGGAAGAAGAATTATTCAAGAAGTAATGCCAACTATTAGTAATCCAATTCAACCAAATGCTCAAACCGTTCAACAATGATACTAACTAATAATTCAAAACTAATATCTAATAACCATAATTTAAATCTCAAATCTGACTTGAAATACAGAAGTTATCACTTTTCACTTAGTATTATTAATTTTGTCAGCAATTTTCCATCAAAAAGGGTCTACTGGATAATATCCGACCAACTATTGAGAGCGGCACTTTCTGTTGGTGCAAATATAATTGAAGCCAAAGCATCATCATCAAAAAAAGATTTTATCAATTACTTTCAGATATCTCTCAAAAGCGCAAACGAAACTGAATACTGGTTATCTCTTCTGAAAGATTCTAATCTTGTAGATAGCTCAAAGGTTGTAGATCTTACAAGAGAAATCAAAGAAATCGGAAAGATGCTGGGATCAAGCCTGCTAACAATGAAGGGTAAAAAGTTTTAAGTTTTAAATTATGATTATTAGTTTTTAATTATTAGATTTTAATTATGAAAGGATTTCCTAAAGTTCCCTATTTGTCCGTACCAGACAAACCCATCTTGTCAACAACTCAACTACATTTACCTATTGCCGACGTAACCAACGACGTTGTTATTTACAAAGACGGCGGCGCAGCACTTGTAATGGAGTCCACCTCTCTTAACTTCGGGCTTCTTAGCGAAAAGGAACAATCTGCAGTAATAGCGGCCTACGCAGCCATGATTAATTCACTTTCTTTTTCTGTTCAAATCGTTGTCAGAACCCAAAGAAAAGATATCAGTAGTTATATCAGCTTCCTGGATGAACAATCAAAAAAAATAACCCATCCACTTTTAGCCCGTCTTATGCAGGAATACAAAGGATTTATACTCGACTCTGTTAAAAAGAAAAATGTTTTGGGAAAAAGATTCTTTGTTGTACTTTATTTATCCCCTCTTGAGTTGGGAGTTGGTAAATCAATTGCATCCTTAACCAAACGTGGGGTAACGCTTCCTTTTCCAAAATCATACGTCATTAAAAAGGCAAAGATTACTTTATATCCAAGACGTGACCATCTTATCCGCCAGGCGGGAAGACTTGGTATAAAATTCAGACAATTAACAACCGCAGAACTGATTGATCTTTATTTTGCGGTCTACAATCCCGAAAAACCTGCAGTTAAAAAAGAGCCGGAAGTTATTTTGGAACATAAGTAATTAACAATTCAAAAAATTTAAAATTGAGACATTGAAAATTGAATGAAAATTAAAAATTGAAAACTGAAAATTATGAAACCTACAAACGACAATCAATCACCAATAAATAACATACCTACACCAACCCCTCAACCCGAGACCAAACCTAAACTGGTTAGTCCAAACGTCGCCATTTCTCAGGGGCTAACTGTTTTTGATGCCATTGCTCCCCAATCGATAGAAATTGACTTTGACTATTTCAAAATAAACGATGTTTATTTCAGAACCATTTTTGTAGGAGGCTACCCCAGATTTGTCTCCCCGGGTTGGCTTGAGCCGGTGGTCAACTTTGATTCAAGCCTGGATATTTCTTTTTATATCTATCCGGTTGACGGAAAATCGGTTTTAGATGATTTGAGAAGGAAGATCGCAGAAATGGAGGCGGAGATTTCCACAGACATTGAGAGGGGAAGAATTGTAGATCCTTCAACACAAGCCAAACTTGAAGACGCAAGATCCCTTCAGGAACAACTTGTTAAAGGCATCGAAAGATTTTATGAATTCAGTTTCTATATAACTATTCCTGCAAGTTCTGTAGAAGAATTAAATCATGTAACCAAACAGATTGAATCCCAACTCGGTTCGCTCTTAATAGTCAGCAAACATGCCATCCTGGATCAAGAAGCAGGATTTTTATCCACCGCTCCGTTTGGTATGGACAGGTTGAATGTTACAAGGAATATGGACACAACTAGTGTGGCCACAACTTTTCCTCTTACATCTTCCGAACTTTCAAGTGACCGGGGAGTTTTATACGGCATAAATTCTCAAAACGAATCTTTTATTATTTTTGACAGGTTTTCTTTACAGAATTCAAACATGACAATATTTGCTACATCTGGCGCTGGTAAAAGCACTAGTTATGATACAAAAGTTTTATATCAAAATAAAAAAGGAGACATAAAAAGGGAAAGTATTGGAAAATTGATCGATACTATGTTCAAAAATAAAAAACATATAAAACTGGAGAAGGAAATTGATGGAATTGTTGAACCTGGAATAAAAGTTTTTTCATTTGACGAAAACCTAAAAGGTGTATGGTCCAACGTAGAAATAGCCGCCAGAAAAATTTCACCGAAAAGTTTATACAAAATAATAACCGCTAGTGGCCGAAAAATAACAATTACGAAAGACCACTGTCTAGTTTGTTTGAAAAACGGAAAAATTGTTGCCACAAAAGGTGAAAGCATAACTGTTGGAAACTACATTCCTGTTCCCCGCGAGATAAAAGGCGGGCAAAAGAACATCAATAAATATCAAGGACATATTATAAACAAAGAATTGTTGACCCTTCTTGGCCTCACGACCAGCGAGGGTCATATAGAAAACGATTTTGTTACTATTTCCAACACAGATCAAGAGATTTTGAATCTAATCAAAAACTGCGCAAAACAGTTAAATTATAAAATATCACCTGTTTACAACTATCCAAAACGCACAGAGATCCGAGGGTATAGCATCAGAGGAGGAAAATTTTCTTCATTTGTGATAAACAACGGAGGGGGTGGCAATTCAGGAGAAAAAAGAGTTCCTGGATTTGTTTTTAGTCTTTCAAATCGACAAATATCAACATATCTAAAAGCCTATTTTGAGGGTGATGGTGGGGTAGAAGATCACGAAATAACAGCTACAACAAAATCTAAAAACTTAGCGTCAGACCTTGCCTATTTACTTCTTCGTTTTGGAATAGTTGCTCGGATAAAAACGAGATTAAAAGCCGCAACTAACACAATTGCCAAAACAAAAAGAAAATACTATAGAATCTCAATTTCCGGTCAGGATAGTATAAAAAAATACATAAATCGAATTGGTTTTATTACTGAAAGAAAAAATCAAGCTTCATTAAAACTGCTTAAAAATTCAAATACCAATACTGACATTATTCCTGAATTACAATCCACTTTTAAAGAAATTTATAAAGATATTTACGATTCAGAAAATCCGGCTCCTAAAAAGTTTTCAGAGGTAAAACTTGGGTCTTTCAATCCTTCAAGGAATGAATTGTTAAATATGGTATTACAAATCAAAAACAGGATCTACGAAATAGAAAGCCTCGAAAAAGACGGTCTTTCCAAGTTAAAGGCTCTACCAACAATAAAGGAAATTATTGAATGCGGCAAGAATAAAAAAATCAATGCTCTACTTTGGAAAAATCTTAATAAGTCTTGGGCCACAATGCGAAGTGGTATTTATCCAAATACAAAAAACGCGTTAACGGCGGCTCAAATTACTCATGGATACACGGTTGAGATTGACGAAGTAGGAAGATCTCTCTATAGATGTTTCAAATTTACCGGAAAATCTCTACAAAAATTTGACTCCTCGCTTTGGTCAACTACACTATACAAACACGCAAATGCAAGGTATCAAAAATTAATTAAAGCAAGAGATTTTATAAGTGATGCATATCGGATAAAAATTGCAAAACTAAAAGAAATCAAAGAAAGGGTCATCTGCCTTGAAACTCTCGCAAAATCGGATCTATATTGGGATCCAATTGTCAAAATTGAAAAAACTGAATCAAAACACCCCTATGTCTACGATTTACAAGTTAAAAATGAAGTGTTTCTGGCCGGATATGGAGGGCTTTTTGTTCACAATTCATACTTTGTTAAACTTGAAGCCCTCCGAAGTCTTATGACGGGAACCGAGGCCATTATAATTGACCCTGAAAGTGAATATAAAACTCTGGCTGACGCGGTAGGAGGAGAATATATTTCCTTCTCTTTTAATGCTCCCGCAAAAATCAATCCCTTTGACTTGGCCCAAATCCGTGAAGAGGGAGAAAACCAATTGGGAATTAAAATTCTTTCGCTTCATTCCCTAATGAAAGTAATCATGGGTGTAATTACCCCAACTCAGGAAGCAATGCTTGACAGGGCCCTAATCATGACCTACCGCAACAAGGGAATCACTATGGACCCGGATACTCAAGGCAAAGAACCACCGCTCATGGAAGATTTGTACAAAACCTTAATCGGGATGGAAGTACCTGACGCGCTTGACCTTGCCGCCCGCATCGAAAAATTTGTAAGGGGGTCGTTTGTCGGAATTTTTGATAAACAAACAAACATTAATATTACAAATCCTTTTACTGTTTTTTCCGTTAAAGATTTGCAGGAAACTCTTCGCCCGATCGCCATGTTTATTATTCTCGATTACATTTGGACAAGAGTCAAAAAAGACATCAAGAAACGCATCTTAATCGTAGATGAGGCCTGGCACATGATGAAATACCCTGATACCGCCCAATTCCTTTGGAGTGTCGTTAAAAGGGCACGTAAATATTACCTGGGCTTAACAACAATTACACAGGACGTGGAGGACTTCTTAGGGCAAGATATAGGGAAAGCAATTGTTACAAACAGCGCCCTACAGGTTCTACTTAAACAATCTCCCGCGGCCATCGATAAAATAGGAGAAGTTTTTTATCTTTCCCAGGGAGAAAAGAATTTACTTCTTGCCGCAAATGTCGGAGAAGGAATATTTTTTGCTGGACCCCACCATGCTCCAATCCGTGTTGTTGCTTCAACTGAAGAGGATAAGTTAATTACCACCAAACCTCTTGAAGTTGCAAAGGTTAATCCAAATGCGTATGAAGCGAAATAATTAAATGCCGGCACCAAAATTTAATCCCCAACCACCAATAAGCGCGCCCCAAGTCAAAGAGCTTAAAGAAGCTTTAGAAATAATGCTTCCCGGACCTTTGGGATTGTCAGAAGCTCCATTCCGAAACAAATATAAGAGATGGGATAGCCCCATGAAACTTTCAAAGGAAGTCTTAGAATGGACACAGCAAGATGATGTAAAAGATGCTTATTATGTACTAACTCAGTGGCAAGAAACTTATTCAAACCCTCCCGAGTATGAATCCCCAACAATGACGCCTGCACCTGAACAGATTGCGTCAAACATACCACAAAAAGGAATAAGGGAAGTACAAGAAGCGGAGCTAGAAAGAAGAAATGCGGATATTAAAGCTTCCGTCGAAAAAGCTAAAGCCCAAACGCAAGCAGAAATTACAAGACGTCAGGAATATGCAAAGCAAAGACAAATTATTCGCGATCAGGTGACAAAAACACGTATAGCCCAAACAGAACTTCAGGGTAGAAAAGTTTCTGTGAGAGTTGAAATACCCAAAGATCCTATTCTTTCTCAAAATGAACAAACAGCATACACAAGACTTAAAGAATTGTCTCAAAAAAACCCTATACAAACAAAAGAGGAACTTTCCGCGGCAATTCAGGAAAAAATTCCTGTATCTATAAAACAGTCCTCCACCCCTGAAGAAGTAAAACTTTATGCAGACACGGTTGCTACACAAGCAGTTGCCAATCTTAGGATGGCTTCCCCTCCTCCACCTGATGTTGAAACAGCCATATTAGTTACGGCTGCGACTGACAAAAATGTTTTGCAAAAAGTTGTATCTAAACCGGACACTCAAAAGATTCTTAGCCAAGGATTAAACGATCTGGCCAGACTCCGAATGACCGCTTACCAAGCCCCGGCAAGCGCTCTTGATATGATAGTTGGCCCCAATGTAAGAAAATTAATATTGGGCCCAAGTCCTGCTGAAATTCACGCAAGTTTTCAGACACAGGGAGCAACACACGAACTTGATTTTGGTAAGTTAAATTCAAATTATCAATCCACTCTTCAAAATCCGATGTTCTCATACGCCCAAGGTGAAATTAAAGGAAAAGTCCTCGATTACGGCAAACAGCAACTTCTTTCGAGATTGAGTTCTTTTCCTCCCGACAGCGCACTCGGAAAACTTGCTGCTTCGAACCAATTTCAAAGCGCTCTCACAATGCTCCAACCTTACACATCTTTCGAGTTTGTTGGCGCGGAAGGATTGCCGGGAATCTTCGGTAAATTTATAATGCAGTTTTCCCCTGAATCAGCCCCACTTCTTTCCGGATTTGGAAATATGCTCGGTATAGATTTCGGTATCGCACCAATTTCATCTGCTGTTACACCAATTGCGGCAGACGCACTAACAGTAGGTATCGGAGGAGAAGTTGCGGCGACCGGCGGAGGTCTTGTCGCCGGTGAAATAGCTGGTACAACTGCGGGTGTTGTGGCAGGTGAGGCAGCTGGAGTCGCTGTTGGAACAGCGGCGGGCACAGCAGCCGGAGCTACAGCAGGGGCGGTTGCAGGCACAGCCATTCCAATACCAATCATCGGAACTATTATTGGTGCTGTTGTTGGCGCCGTAACCGCAGCTCTGCCAAAAATTACAAATTGGATTAAAGACAAACTCGGTAATGTTGGAAATTATCTTATTGCCGGATTAGGAGTTGGGATTGGAGCAGCAATTGGAGCAGCAACAGGAGTAGGAGCGCTTCTTGGAGGGCTGGTAGGCGGAGGAATTGGATATCTTGGAGCAGGGGCTTTTACGGGTGGCTTACCTGCTGTGGGAGCTTCTCTTTCAGGTGCGGCTTCGGCTACGGCCGGCGCGTTTGGGGTTATATGGAGCACTTTCATGGCCGGCGTCGGTACCCCCATCCTGGCCATTCTCATAGGCTTCCCTGTTCTTGTTGTTTTTATTCTTATTATTATCAATTCAGGCGCATACATGGTTCCACCCGGTGCTGCTTTAATAAATAGCACCAATCCATACCTGGACGTTCAAAAAGTTGCCTCGCCCAACGGACAACTGGATGTCCCCCAAACAATTACATACACAATTACTGTCACTGCCAAAAAGGACACTCTCACCGGAGTTTCCTTCCAATATGATTGCAATGCAATTAAGAAAGACGGAACTAAGATAAATTGCAAAGGCCTCGAAGAGGTCCCCCCTGCTCCAGTATCAATTGAGCCCAGTACACCTTTCACTTTTACTTTCACTTCCGATTATACAGATACATATGATTTTAGCGATTCGCTTGTAACAGATACTTTCACAGTTAATGCAACCTCCCCGTCGGGTGGAAAGGTTTCCCAAACAGGATCAGCCTCAATTTGTTTCGGCGATTGCCCTCTAAACTGCTTTGATTTTTCTGATCCGTCCTGGAGTCAAATGCCCGATCTTCAATCAATGCTAACTGAGGCAGCAGGCACCCTTGTGGGTACATACCCTGATTTTGCAGCCAAGGTTTGCCCTGCCGGTGGCCCTGTCGTTAAAATTTGTTATACAACAAGTGACCCTGCACCGGACTCTGGTATCTTTGCAAGATACGTTAACGACCCAGGAGGATGCACTTTCAATTTCAATAAAGACGTTGAACCTTACGGATCGGAGGGTGTTTTATTCCTTCTCACTCACGAAGTGACACATCATATTCAAAATATCAACTCGGGATATTTCAATAAATACAAGGACGTCGTCAATCCACCCACAAACGAGGATTTCATCTGCACCAGAGATTTAGACACACCTGAAGAAAGTATGGCCGAAGGAAATGCTTTGTTTGTAGCAGCCCCCGTAATTGATGCAAACCAGGCGTGTTTGACGTCGAGTTTCCAATCCCAATATCCTTTACATTACGATTTTGCCAAGAATGTAATGTTCGCGCCATAACACAGAGTGCTTGTGATATATAATTAATAAGTATGCAAAAAATAGTTTCTTTTTTTAAAAAATACGCTTGGGTTTGGATAATAATTATAGTTCTCATTGCAATTGTCGGCGATGCCTATCTAACAAGAGAAAAAAATGTTCCTTCTGCCTCACCCACTCCGGCACCGAAAACAGCTTCTTATAAAGATATTATTCCCGGAGTGGCCACAGAAGAAGAATTAAATAAGATTTTAGGCACCCCCCTTAGAACAACCATCAATGGTTCAGAAAAAACAGACGAATATAAATCTACAAGCGAACTTAGGCATCATATTGCGATTATTCAGAGCGGCAAAGTTGTTTTTATTAAAGAAATTGTAAGCGCTCACGATACAATAAAATCTCCTAATATTGTAAGTATTTACGGAACCGCTCCTAATATTCTTTACAATAAATATCCAAATTCAACTTTTGATCTTTATGTTTATCCTGCAAACGGCATAGCTTACCTCGGACATAAAGACGGTGGACTTCTGGAAATATGGTACTTTCAACCCACAACCATCGGTAATTTCATCACTACATGGGGGAAAGATTATTCCCTAAGTAAGTCAACGGAAGTTACTTATTGATCTTAACCCTGAACCTTCACAGGCATTAAAAAATAGTTGGAGATATTATTCCTTCTTCCTCCCTAAAGTGTTTAGATACTATAAATGCTTTATTAATATTTAAAGAGCTTGAAAGTTTTTTAAGTGTTTTCAAATAATCTTCAGTTCCTGTCAGTTTTGCTTCAAATGCAATTTCTTTATTAATAATAAAATCGATTTCCGACGTATTTCTTTTATTGTAGAACGAGACATCGCCATACTGGGAAAGTTGATTAGCAAGGGTATTTTCAAAAGTCTGAGCTTCATTTATATCTCCAATAGATCTCAATAACCCGGTATCGCTAAAATAAACTTTCTTTCCACCAGCAATCGACTTATCAACGCTCTCGCTAAATTTTGGTAGCAATTTGATAATATATATTCCTTGCAAAAACTCGATATAACTATAAATTTTAGATCTTTTTACACCAAGTTCAGATGCAATTTTACTAATATCAAGCATTGAACCAACTCTCGGAACGAGAAGCAATATTAAATCTCTAAGCTCGCGTATATCTGAATAATCATTTAACATTTTAATATCCTTTTCAAAAAACGATTTAAAAATATTTTTAAGAATCATTTTCTTTTCTTCAATATCTTTCGCAACAACAACCCCTGGAAAACCGCCAAATTCTAAATATTCGTTATAATAAGTCTCGTATTTTTTGTGATCAAAAATATTTGATTCCAAAACAACTTTATCAATATCTAATTCTGAATATTTTAAAACTTTTACAATTTTTTTAGACTCCTTAAAATATAAATATTCCTGAAAATTCATCGGAGCCAAGTCAAATATAAACTTTCTTCCAGAAAGACTCTCCGGAAACAAATTTTTCATATAATAGTTACTTGAACCTGTTACTATAAATTTTACAGAGTAATGGTCAATCAGGTATTTAATAATTTTAGTAATTTCCGGAAAATTTTGAATTTCGTCAACAAAAACAGCGAACTTGTCTGAATTTGCCAGATTTTGCAGCCTCTTAAATATATTATTGTAATCAACGTCTTCAAAAATCTTCTGGTCAATGGGGTTGTCAAAATCAAACCAAAGTTTAGGAGACGTTCCCAATTCTTCAAACATCTGTCTCATTAGTGTAGTTTTGCCTACCTGCCTCATACCCGTAATCACAATTGCTTCTTTACTATCTATATATTTTTGAAGTTTGTAAAACAAAAGCCTTTTAATCATTTTTGTATCAAAATTATGACAAAAATGCGCTTTTTTGTCAACACCCAGGCTCACTGAACCTTCACAGGCATTATTAAATGAAGATAATCAACCTCACCCGAATCCTTAAATACTCCAGCCGCAGATTCTGAAGATAATTTAATTTCAACCTCTTCACCTTTTACCGAATGGATAAAATCCTCCAGGAATCGATAGTTAAATGCAATCTCAAGCCCCCCAGATTCCAGATCCGAGTCACGAGATTCAATCTTCGCGTCCACCTTTGTATCCTGACTACCGGAAGACCCGCTTTCCGCAGAAACTTTGATACTTTCTTTAAGTATTTTAAATTTAACTATATTTGCAGAATCTCTGGCAAACACAGAAGAAAGCTTAACTGCTCTCAGAAGCTCTTCTTTATCCAACCTTACAGACATTTTTGACTCTTTGGGTAAAATTTTCTCAAAGTCAGGGTACTCCCCTTCCAAAAGACGTGACACGAGAATTGTGTTACCAAATCCAAAGAGAGCCTGTTTTTCTTTCTCATTGAAAGAAAATGTAATTTCATCCGAATCAGTACTCGACCTTACAATCTCGAGAAGTATGTTTTTAGGCAAGATTAATTTAAAATTTTCAGTTGCATCCGGTAATTTAACCTTACACTGAGAAAGCCTGAAACCGTCGGTTGCCACTAAATTAAGTTCATCCTTTGAAAAAACAAAAAGGACTCCGGTTAGAACGGGTCTTGTTTCATCAAGAGATGAAGCAAATATAACCCTTGAAAGCGCGTTAATAAAGTCGTCTTTAGGAAGTACTATTGATTTTTCCTTTCCGATTGTGTTTGGGATTTTAGGAAAATCAGATGAAGACATTCCGAGTACTGTAGATGTAAATCCCGGAGAGCTTATTTTGAGTTGCTCCTTCTCCGATTCAAGATCTATGGTTTCCTTGGGAAGGTTTGCAACGATTTCCGAAATGACTTTAGCCGGTATACTTATCTCTCCTTCTTCTTCCACTTTGGCTCCGACTGATATTGCAACTGAGATTTCCAGATTAGTTGAAGATATAATCACTTTTGTTTTTTGACAGGAAAAAAGAATGTTTCCCAAGATCGGAAGCTGAGACCTGGTACTTGCAAATCTGGAAGCAATATTTATTGCTTTATCTAAGTTTTCCTGAAGTATTTGTAGTTTCATAAAATTATAAGTAAAAATGTCCGAAACTTTTCACTTTTCCTTTTTCGCTCTTAGTTCTTATTATTATATATTAAACTAGTAGCAGCAGTAGTAGTATCGGTGGATAAGTGTATAAAAAGGGAATCTTGAATCTGGAATTTGGAATTTATTCGTGTGAATACTAGTCATGTTGTTTTGTTTATAACTTTGTGTATAAAAACAAAGACAATGTTGATAAGTATATATCTTTAAGAAAACATCCTCATATCCCCAACTTGATTTTACTTATATCCTCACGGATATGCACATCGTTTGTGGCCAGTTCGGTAATCTTACCCACAGCATGCATAACAGTTGTATGATCTCTTCCCGAAAGTCGTCCAACTTCTTCCAGAGCAAGTCCAAGATGCGTACGCAACAAATACATCAATATTTGTCTAGGTCTGGCAACGGGTCTTGCCCGCGAATCTCCCAGAAGCGACCTTTTACCGATTTGATAGTACGAAGAAACAGCGTCAATTACGTCGGCCGGATCTTTTTTAACCGTTTTTCCACTTTGCTCAACCCCTTTTCCGATTACAGATTCAATAAGGTCGTCGGTTAATTCCAGATGCTTTAGCTTTGTCTCAGTTATTAATTTAATAAGAACTCCTTCAATTTTTCTAGCTGAATCAACATTCCCTGCAATTATTTGTACCTGATTCATTTCAAGTGCAAAACCTTTTTCTTTGGCTTTGATTTGAGTTATTGCACATCTTAGCTCAAAGTCAGGGGGCGCAATATCAACTATTAGCCCTGCTTCAAATCTGCTTCTAAGTCTTTCTTCCAGTTTTGGAATTTCACTTGGGGGTCTATCGCTTGTTAATATCACCTGCCCCCCGGCGGAAGTTACCGCATTAAAAGTGTGAAAAAATTCTTCCTGAGCAGTATCTTTACCTGCAATAAACTGGACATCATCAAGAAGGAGGAGGTCTAGTTTTCGATATTTGTCTCTGAAGCTTTGGGTGGTTTTGTTTCTAATACCCTCAATAATGTCGTTTGTAAAGCTTTCTCCGGTGCAGAGTAAGATTTTTAGATTCGGGTTTTTTCTAAGGGCAGAATTACCGACAGATCCCATTAAATGAGTTTTTCCAACCCCCACCCCGCCCCAAATAAAAAGTGGATTATAAGTAGACCCAAGATTGTCAGAAACTGCAAGGGCCGCCGCGTGTGCCATTTGATTTGAACCAGAGACCGCAAAATTCTCAAAGGTAAAATTCGGAGCAATCCGCGCCTTTCGTAATATTTCGATTAAATTGTCGTTTTTTGTTTCTGTCTCAAAAAGAGGTGTAGGTATTTCATTTTTAATATTCTTTTTATCAACATCTTCCTTAACAATAAAAACCAGGTCGCATTGCTTTCCAAGCGCTTTATTTAAAGAGTCTTGAATAAGGCCGAAATATCTAGTCTCTATTGTGTTTTTGGTATAAAAAGTCCTGCACCCAACTTCAGTTAAAAACCTATCTCCGATTAATTTGGCTGAGGATAGATGGGTTTGGGTGAACCAGGTAGAAAAGGTAGCAGGAGACACCGACACTTTTATGATGTCTAATACTTCTTTCCATGTTGATTTTAAATCTGAATCTAAATTCATAGTACTTAGTACGAAGTACACAGTACTCAGTTGAAGTCAGAATCGGATGCAGGGCATGAAGTTTCCGTCTAATTTCTAAGTACTCTGTACTCTGTACTATTTATAGAGTTATCCACAATTCGTCAAGCCCCATTTTATAATTGTTATATAGAATATAAATGTTATAATCATTATATGAGCACAAAAAGAACATATCAGCCCAGCAAAACCAAGCGAGTCAGGGTCCACGGTTTTAGAGAGAGGATGAAAACTAAAAACGGAAGAAGAGTTTTAAAAGCAAGACGTCAGAAGGGTAGGAAACGTCTCACAGTCTAATCCTTCAGTTTTATAATATGCTTTCTAAAAAATTTAGACTTACCGGATCAAAAAACTTTAAAAAGGTTCAGGATGAAGGTTCCATCTTTCAGTCGGTAAGTTTTGGGATTGCGTATATAGATAGAAAGGACATTAATCCAAGCAGATTTGCTTTTGTGGTTTCTACAAAAATATCGAAAGACGCAGTAGACAGAAACAGGTTCAAGCGTACCATGAGTGAAGCTGTAAGAACTTCGACAATCGACGTTAGAAACGGTTTTGACGTAGTTTTTTTGGCAAAATCGTTAATTACACGAACACCCGCCTCCGATTTAATGAAAGAGGTTAAAGCGTCTCTTAAACAGGTAGGGATATCTGGATGAATAAATTCTTAATCGCAGCAATCAAATTTTATAAAAAAACAATATCTCCTGTTTTTGAACAAGTATTCGGAAAAGCTTGCAGGTTTACTCCTACGTGTTCAGAGTATACAATAGAAGCCTTGGAGAGATTTGGAGCGGCTAGGGGATTTTCCTTGGGTTTTAAAAGAGTTTTGAAGTGCCACCCTTGGGGAGGATCTGGATGGAATCCGGTACCGGATTCAATTAAGAACTAAGAGTTAAGAATTAAAGACGCGAGAGCCTTTTTATTTATTAATTCTTAATTCTTAATTATTAATTATTAATTAATTTTATGGATATTTTTACACTATTACTGGTTCAGCCTTTAACAAACGGACTTATTCTGTTCTATAAAATTCTTGGAGGTAATCTTGGTGTAGCAATTCTTGTTTTTAGTGTCTGTTTGATTTTTCTCCTTAGGCCTTTAACTAAACCATATCTTGAGTCAATGAAGAAAATAAAAGCTCTTGAACCCCAGATGGCAAAAATTAAAAAGAAATTCGCAGGAGATAAACTTAAACTTTCTCAAGCCCAGGCAAGTCTTTACAAGGAAAACAAGGTTAACCCGGGTGCCGGGTGCCTTCCCTATATTTTGCAATTTATTATTCTGATAGCTCTTTTTAATGTTTTTACGAGCACTCTCTCCACAGATGCTACAACTACAACCAAACTTAACGAATTGCTTTATCCTGCTTTGAAATTTTCCCAAAATGAGACATTAAATACCAAATTTCTTTATTTAAATATGAGTAAGCCTGACTCGTTTAACGTTCCAGGGGTTCCGTTTGCGCTTCCCGGCCTTTTTTTGCTTTTGGCAACCGTCGCTCAGTTTTTATCAGTTAAGATAACAGCTCCTTATCTTTCGGCTGAAGAAAAAATTGCCAAAAAAACCAAATCTGATACAGACGATATGCAGGTGGCAATGACACAATCGATGACTTATATGCTTCCGTTGATGACATTGGTCTTTGGTCTTAAGTTTCCCTCCGGCCTAGCTCTTTATTGGCTGGTTTTTTCTATTGTTAATGTTTGGCAGCAAGTAGGAATGTCCGGATGGGGAAGTCTTACGCCACTGGCCAAAAAATTGCATCTTCTCTAATAGGCTTAAATTTGTTAGAATCTCCACTAGTATGAAAAAGACAACAGAATCGCTTAAAAAGATTGTTGAGAAGCTTTTACCTCTTATGTATACAAAAGCAACGGCAGAAGTTTCTTTTGATAAAGAAAACGAAGCCTATGTGGTAAACGTTGATGCTGGAGATGAGACGGGACTAATGATTGGTAAAAAAGGGGAAACACTAGATAGTATTCAAACCATCCTTGGAGTAATGCTTAAACAAGAGACAGGGGAATGGAACCGTGTAGTAGTGAATGTTGGCGACTACAGAGAGAAAGAAGAGGATTATTTGAAAAGTTTAGCCGAATCAACCGCCCAACGAGCGATAGAAACAGGTGAGCCGCAAAGTCTTTATAATTTAAAACCTTGGCAAAGAAGAGTAGTCCATATGCATCTCGCGGAAAGGGCTGATGTCATCAGTGAATCGATGGGGGAAGGGGAAGAAAGATACTTGGTGGTCAAGGCAAAGTAACTCCGGGATAGTGTTTGATATATAATCTCCTTGATGTTGACGAAAGTTTTTCAAAAGACTGAAAAAATTATTGCATGTTTACTTGTTTTTCTTATACCCACGCAACTGGCACTTCATTTTTGGCCATCCTATGCTTTTGTTTTTGGAATAAGAGTTGATTATTTGGCCCCCGCAGTTTATTTGACAGATGTTTTAGTGTTTTGTTTGATAATTTTTTGGTACGTTAACGATCGGAAGATTTTTCTGCTTTTTCTTAAAAATAAGAGGACTGTAATCCTTTTATTTTTTATCTTTATCTTTGTAAACACATTTTTTTCTACAAATCTTTGGATTTCTTTATGGAAGTGGATGAAGGTTTTAGAAATGGTCTTATTTGCTTTATATCTCTATCACAGGAAATCGACTATTGGAGTAAAAAAACTTTACAGCACTTTGTTTATTTCTACTGCGACATTTTCTCTGATCGGGGTATTTCAGTTTTTTTTGGGAAGAACAACAGGTCTTTTTTATTTTTTAGGGGAAAGATCTTTTGACTTGACAACTCCCGGGATTGCATTAGTTGAAATTTTCGGAAGGGACTATATTAGAGCTTATTCTACTTTTCCCCATCCAAATTCGTTAGCCGGTTTTCTTGGGGTAATTATTTTACTATCTATTTACGAAAAGCCGATGTTGGGAAAAAAATGGTTTCTAGCTATCTCTATTTTTCTATTATGTTTTTTGCTGACCTATTCTCTTTCTGCGTTTGTATCATTAGTTCTAGCAATTTTGATTCTCAAAATTGTTTCACAAAAGAAAATGGAAAGAAAAATAGTTCTGTTTGTTTGCACACTCTCCTTAACTTTAAGTTTGCTGTTGCCTATTTTGACCCGAAGTTTTTATACTCACTTTAATTTTCTTGGAAAAAAATACACCGAAAGAATTGACTTAGCTTATATTTCGGGAAATATGATCAGCTCACGGTTTTTGCAGGGTGTGGGTTTAAATACCTATATAGTTAACGTTCCAAAATTCGAAGGCATTTTTACGTACTCATGGATCCTTCAACCGGTACACAATATTTTTCTTTTAGTCTTTTCTGAAACAGGATTTTTGGGACTTGTTCTGTATTTTCTTTTTTTCTTAAAATTACTAAGGACAAAGCACTTTTTAATTTTTCTTTTTATTCTTACTACCGGTTTATTTGATCATTATTGGATAACCCTTCAGCAAAACATTCTTCTTTACACCTTTGTTGTCGGACTTTCATTAAAGAGATTTAAATTGTAAAATTCATTTTAATGGAACTTTCCGAAATAATTATTCACACAGACGGAGGCGCCAGGGGAAATCCGGGTCCTGCGGCATGCGCATTTGTTGCAAAAAAGAACGGTGGATTGATTGGTAAAGAATCAATCGATTTGGGTAAAACAACAAATAATGCTGCAGAGTATCAGGGAGTTTTACTGGCATTAAATTGGATACTCCGCCTGAAAGAGTTTGACTTAAACACGACGACGATCTCGTTTTATCTCGACTCTGAATTAATAGTTAAACAAATAATCGGTTTATACAAAGTAAAAAACGAAAACCTAAAAAAAATTAATTTAAATATCAAAAATATTATAAATAATAATAAGCTAAAAATTAATTTTTACAACATTCCAAGAAGTCAAAACAAAGAAGCAGATTTTTTGGTTAATAAAGAATTGGATGGGCGAATGAGCGGCTAATTCATTCGGCGTGTATTTCGGAGCGTCTTTCACGTTCCCCGGGATTTACAATTCTGCCCCAAAAAAGTTTTTTTAGACAATTCTTTTTGACTATTTAAGACGTTCTGAGTTTGCGGTAAAACACCGGGCAACATGAATCTACCTTTTTATGCAAAACACCATAAACACTTTAGAGAGGTCTAAACAGACGGTCACATTATTTGCAGAACCAAATTTTCTTGCCGTTAACATTCTTGAGAATCTTCTCTCTAAAAATTGTTTTATTAATATTGTATCCGACAATGTTAAAAGATGGGACGAAAACACCCAACATCTAAATAGAGTAAATTTTTCTACTTTTTCCTTAAAAAAAGCCCCGCTTATAAGATCCGACTACACAATTTTTTGTTCAGGATTTTTATCACTCCAAGACACCTATAAAGATTTGCTTTTCTTTAACAAGAAGATGAATGTAGACAATTCGAGGGTTATTGCGATTTTTCCTTATGAAAGTTATTATCTCGAAATCGATATCAAACCGTTGCCTAACGAGAACACGTCAGTTGTTTATGTAGGTGACCTGTTTGGGCCGAGAATAGATTTAGACAGCGACTTGACAGCATCCAGATTAATTGCTGAGGTTTTAACCATGAGGAGTTTATCGTTGGGCATTGGGGGGTCCCTTTATCCGATATTTGTTTCAGATGCCGCCAGGATTATTTCTAAATGGGTATTTTCTTTCGGTCCTTATGGTAAACAAGTATTTCTGTTGGGGCCACAGATATCAGCTACAAGTTATTGGAAGGAAAACGAAAGAATAGAGAAGGGCATAAAACTAAAATACAGGGAAGACATCCCAATACGGGAAATTCCAAAAGGCTTTGAAGTTATAAAGGTAAATGCAAACATGAACTATTGTCTGAGTGAGACGTTCAGGTGGTTTACATATAAGGATCAAAGAGGGGTTGTTTTAAAACCCGTTACAATCCCCAAATTAAAAATTCCGAAACAGGAAAACAAGCGACAGAAGGCGATAAGAAGAATTTCGTTTCTACTATTGATCATATTGACTTTTCCAATATTGATAAATATAGCGGGTTGGGGAATGTTTTATTTTTATTATAAACAACATTTTATTAAACAGAAGAGTGGTGGGGTTAATTCAATTCTGATGGCAAAAACTCTTTTCGCAATTGGGAAAAATTCGAGCAGGATGTTTACGAATGTTCCTGTGATAGGTAGAGTCTATAAAGAGTCGGCCTTTGCTTCTGTTGTTGGAACAACATCATCGGAAATGATATTGTCTGCCAATGCCCTTGTGAACGACGGCATAACATTATTTAGTAATGTTTTGGGCGATAAAACATATGACCCGGTTGAGAGTGGCAAAAACATCAAAGTAAATGTAGATTTTCTGTACAGAGATATATCTCTAATGCAAGCGGAAACTCAAGATGGAGTTCAGTCAAAATTATTATTACCAAAGTTGCTACACGAAAAAATCAATTTTGAGAAATATAAAAACATGCTACTTCAAGGGATCACATTAACTGAAAACTTGTCGGACATCCTTGGAAACGAACGGAAGAAAACTTACCTTGTTTTATTTCAGAACAATATGGAGCTTCGACCAACGGGCGGCTTTATCGGTTCGTATGGAGTTCTTTCATTGGACGGTGGCAGACTTAGTGAGTTAAATGTTAACGACGTTTATTCGGCTGACGGACAACTTAAGGGACACGTAGAACCACCCGGTCCTATAAAAGAGTATTTAGGACAGGCCAACTGGTGGTTAAGAGATTCTAATTGGGACCCTGATTTTCCTACGTCAGCTCAAAGAGCGGAGTGGTTCTTAAATAAGGAAACTGATCAAAAAGTAGATGGAGTAGTGGCGTTGGATCTAAACATAGTTAAAGACATTCTAAGTTTTACTGGTCCGGTATTTCTTCCGGATTTTAACTTGGGGATTTCGGACAAAAACTTGTATGAAAAAACTCAAAGTGAAGTCCAGGATAATTTTTTTCCAGGTACACACAAGAAAGCCAGCTTCTTAACAGCCCTTTCAAGGCAACTTCTTTTTGAAATCGGCAAAACTAATAGTAAAAATAAGGGAGGATTGATTAAATCGTTTATAGAAAATCTTGATGGAAGGCACATACAGGCGTATTTCCACAACAACAAGGTGGAAGACTCCGTTTTGATGTTGGGATGGGGAGGGGCGATAGGCGAGCTGTCTTGCGGGGAGGACTGTTATCAAGACTTTGTTGGTCTGGTTGAGGCCAACCTGGGATTTAACAAGTCTAATTACTTTATAGCAAGGCAAGTTGATTTTTCGGTAAATTTAGACAATAAAAAGATTGAGAGAACACTTGATGTAAACTACCATAACAATTCCAGTCCCGCACTGGGACCTTCCGGGCGTTATGGTGTTTATTTAAGAGTTCTATTGCCCGTTGATACAGAACCGGGGGCAATAAGAAAGGTTTATGGAGGAACGGAAGAGCAAATTACCCCGGAGATAACAACAGCCAAGAATAGAAAAGAGGTTGGAGTATGGTTTACGGTTTTACCCCAACAAGATCTAAATATAAAATTTAGTTGGACATCTGATATTTCGGAGAATGGTTTTCCTTCCAGTTACGGTATATATGTCAGGAAACAGGCCGGTGTAACAGACGATCTCTGGAACATAAATTTAGGTCACAGCTTGACCAAACAAGAGAATTTCGAGTATAATACAGTTCTGAGTAAGGACTTTTATCAAAAGATCTTTTTAAAATAAATTAAAATAAAATGGAGAAAAAAATATTAAAAGCAGAAGAAAGAAAAATTGCAGGACGGAAAGTCAAAACACTCAGACAAAAAGGGTTAATTCCAGGAAACATATCCGGAAAAAAGATAAAGTCCTTCGCGATTCAAGTTGTTTTGAAAGACTTCGAAAATATATATAAAGATGTTGGTGAAACAGGACTTGTAGAACTGGATGTAAACGGGGAGAAGCGGTCCGTTTTGGTGCATAATGTTCAGAAGAACGCAAAAACAGACGAGGTGGTACATATCGATTTCCTTCAGGTCGATCTTAAACAAAAAGTTGAAGCAGACGTACCGGTTGAGCTTACCGGGGAATCCCCCGCCGAGAAGCAGGCGGTAGGAACCGTAGTTCAATATATAAATGAAATTAAGGTAGAAGCGCTTCCCACCGATTTGCCTGAGAAATTTATTGTCGATACATCCGGGTTAGCTGAGGTAGATCAATCTATTTTGGTTAAAGACCTGAAGGTTGACAGAACCAAGGTTGATATTAAAACCGGAGCCGATGAAATTGTAGTCAAAGTTGAACCTCCTCAAAAAGAGGAAGTGGTGGAGACCCCAATAGTTCCAGTCGGTGCTGAAGGTGAAGTGGTTGCCGAAGGTCCTGAGCCTGCCGAAGGACAGAAAGGTGGCCAACAAGTAGAAGCCCCTAAGGAAGAATCAAAAAACTAATTTTCTACTGATCTACTCATCTATTGATCTAATTTCTTGTAGTTTGGATCTATTTCTCTAACTTTCTCGGTTCTTCCCAGTTCTATCCAGCCGGGGAGGTAGTTGGGGTGGAGAGTAATAAAATTACTCCAGAAAACCTGATCATTGTCCGATGTTTCAACTCCCAAAATTTTTACTTTCGGTCTGAGAGAAGTATTAACATTAATAGCGGAAAGGAAGAGGATGCTTAGTATTGTAGTGTAAATAAGGAATTGAATTAAACTTTGTTTGACCTTTTTGTCCGACATGTGGTAATCTTAATTATGGATCCGAACAACCCCGCGCCGCAAGGGGAAAATTTACAGAATGTGCAGCAAACCCCACCGCAGCCGGTAGTTGTGCCTCCACCCGCCGTTCCGTCTTCAACCGTACTGACCCCTCCTACAGCTCCTGAAGTTCAATCTTCAACTCCGGTGGCTCCACCCAAAAAAAGTCCTCCCTTGTTAATTGTTTCTGTAGTTCTTCTCGCTGTAGCCCTTATCGTCGCTGTTGCTTATATGGTCGGGTCAAAGTTTTTTGTTGGTTCTTCGAAAAGGGTTCCCACCCCAACACCCGTAGCAACACCAATACAAACTGCCGTGCCTACGAATTCGCCTGAAGCTACCCCTTCATTGGCACCCGAGGTCACCCCAAGTGCTTCGCCCTCAGCTACGCCTTCGGCCAGTCCGCAGTGATTAGAAGACCCTTGTTTCCCATCTCGTGCCAGATTTGTTCCGTGACAAAAGGCATAAAGGGGTGAAGGAGTTTAAGACCGGATTCGAGGACTTTGTAGAGAGTGGGGATTGCGCCTTTTCGAACAGTTATCTTACCGGACTCTTTATCGAAAGGCTCTTTTGCTTTTTCAATATAAACATCTGCAAATTTGTGCCAAATAAAATCATAGATTTCTTCGGTCGCTTCATTAAGTCTGTATTTATCAAGAGCTTTTGTAACCTTCTTTGTAGTGTCTTTGAGTTCCTTCAGTATCCATTCATCGTCCGTGTTTTTAGTTTTACTCTTTAACTCTTTAACTCTTTCACTCTGTTTGTTCGAAAGAACAAACCTCGCAATATTCCAAATCTTATTGGCAAATTTTCTTTGTCCGTTGATTTTGTCTTCGGAAAGGGCCACGTCGTTTTCGACTAAAGCGCCCCAAAGAAGTCCCATACGCAAAGCATCAGCGCCGTATTTTTCAGACATCAGAATAGGATCAATTCCGTTTCCTTTAGATTTACTGATCTTGAGCCCTTCTTTGTCCCGGACCAGTCCGTGAAGTAAAACCGTTTCAAAAGGAACCTTTCCTGTTGTGTAAATGCCAAGCATAAGCATTCGAATTACCCAAAAGGGGAGAATGTCGTACCCGGTATTCATAACACTTGTTGGGTAATACCTTTCGAAATCCCCCGGGTTGGTGGTTTGTAATGTAGCGAACGGCCACTGTCCGGAAGAAAACCATGTGTCAAAAGTGTCAGTGTCTTGTGTCAAAATCCCGTTGCCGCATTTGTCGCACTTAGTCGGAATTTCACCGTCTGTGATAGTCCACTCCATACATCTTCCACATCTATACGCAGGAATTCTTATACCCCAGGCTATTTGGCGGCTAATGTTCCAATCCCTTAAGTTTTTAAGCCAATGAATTGCAATCTTTTCATATTTTTTGGCCGTAAACTTAACTTCTTTGCTTTTGATTGAGGTCAATACTTTTTTGGCCAATGGTTCGACTTTGACATACCACTGTTTTGAAACCATTGGCTCCAGAATTCCGTGATCGCGATAACACACTCCAACTGTATGATGAATTTTTTCAATTTTCTTTATCTTTCCTGCCAGTTCAAGGTCTTTAACCACTTCTTCACGGGCGGTGAATACTTTCATGCCAATATATTTCTCCGGCGTGCCTGTCATCCTGCCTTTTTCATCGATTACGGAAATTAGCGGTAATTTATTTGATTTTCCTATTTCAAAGTCGGTAGGATCGTGAGCCGGAGTAACCTTAAGTGCGCCTGTCCCAAAAGTTACATCTACAAGCTTATCCGTAATTACCGGAACGTCGCGGTTAATTAGCGGTATTTTTGCGGTTGATCCGACAAGCTTTTTGTATTTTACATCTTTCGGATTAACTGCGACCGCCACATCTGCAAATATAGTTTCCGGTCGGGTGGTTGCAATGGTTACGGTTCCGTAGTCCAAATAATATAGATTGTCGTCTCTTTCCACATAGTCTACCTCAAGTTGTGAATAGGCGGTACCGCATCTTGGACAGTAATTAACAATCCGCTCGCCTCGATAAAGAAGCCCGTCAGTCTCAAGTTTTTTGAATGTCTTATAAACAATCTTTACAATTTCGGTGTCAAGTGTGAATTTAAATCTGCTCCAGTCACAAGAAGCCCCGAGCTTTTTAAGCTGGGACTCCATGACACCTGTATTTTCCTGGACATAATCCCAGATCATTTTAAAAAGAGTGTCGTGGTCAAAGTCGAATCGGCTTTTATCTTCCTTAGCCAATTTTTTCTCAAAAACATACTGAGTTTCGATGCCTGCATGGTCGCTTCCCGGAAGCCATAGAGTTTGCTCACCCTTCATGCGATGGTAGCGGATTAGTGTATCTTCAATAGCTATAAATCTGGCATGTCCGATATGAAGCGGATCGTTGGCATTCGGTGGGGGCATAATTATAGTGAACGGTGAACCGTGAGCAGAGGACTGTGGAGAAAAAGAGCCCGACTTCTCCCATATACCATAAATATTCGACTCGTATCTTGTGTGATCGTACTGAGGGTCCATGGCTGAATTATAATATAATCAGAGAAAATTAGCCACCAATTTTTAAGTTGGGGATTCGATCGATAATTTTAGGATTAACGAATTCACCTCTTTTGGCTTTAAAATAAGCGGCGACTCCAATCATTGCCGCGTTGTCACCTGTCAATTTCTTGGAATAGGGGAAGTGAACTTGAATATTAAATTCCTTGCCAAGTTTTCGAAGCCTTTTTCTAGTTTCAATGTTTGCCGAAACCCCTCCCCCAACTAACAAATGTTTTATGCCATATGGCTTATGGCTTATGGCATACTGCACGACACGGATCAAATGAGAGAAAGCAACGTTTTGGAAACTAGCGGCCAAGTCGTAAACGTCTTGTCTACTTATTTCTTCATTCTTAACTCTTAATTCTTGTATCTTTCTCATCATTGAAGTTTTTAAACCTGAGTATGAAAAAATTTTTCTATCTTCCTGTCCGACCATAGGGATTGGAAGTTTATATCTTGTCGGATCTCCCAACTTCGCAAACTTTTCTAAAATCGCGCCACCCGGGTAACCCAATCCCAACATTCTTGCGGCTTTGTCTAGCGCCTCTCCCAGCGCGTCATCTGCGGTTTGGGCCAGAGTTTCGTATTCTCCGATCTTATTAATTTTGACTAGAATTGTGTTCCCACCGGAGACCACCAATCCAAGAGCTGGATACTTGATATTAGATACTAGATACTCGTTATTCGCCAAGGGAGAAAGAACATGAGCCTCAAGGTGATTTACAGGAATTAATTTTTTGTTGTATTTTAGAGCCAACTCTTTCGCCTTATTAATTCCTACCCCAAGCGCAATCGAAAGACCTGGTCCTACTGTAACCGCGATGCAGTCCAAATTTTTAATTATTAATTTTGAATTTTTAATTGCCTTATCTACGACAAGGTCTATTCTTTCTTCGTGCATCCTTTGGGCGAGGGATGGCATTACACCACCGAATTTAGCGTGAGCGGACGCCTGCGACCAAATAATATTGGACAAAATTTTTGTGTTTTCGGTTATAGCACACGCTGTTTCGTCACAACTGGTATCAATGCAGAGGATCTTCATATCAAATATTTCCCCAACTGATCAACCTCTCATTTTCAGTTTTACCCGGAGCGATCTTTATCCAGATAATTATTGCTTCGTCATCAAACTCGCGTACGACATCAGCAACCCTTTCTGCCCATTCAATGGCGACCACATGTTTATTTTTAACAAAAGATTCAAAATCAAGATTTTTGAGTTCGTCTGAATTTACCATTCGCCACGCATCGATGTGGTCGAGCGAATAAGCGGAGCTTGCTCCTTCGGAGTAGTGATTGACAAGATTAAAAGTGGGGGAGGTGACTAGCTCTTCTATCCCCATAGCGCGGGCAAGACCTTTTGTAAACTGGGTTTTACCGGTCCCCATTTCTCCCTGAAGCGCAAAAATAATGGCGCGTTTACCAAGATGGCTTTCGTATTTTTGCCAGATTTCCTTTGCCAAGTTTTTAGTGTTTTCTTCACCACGACTTAAAACTTCGTTTTTGTTTGAAAACTTCACTTTTCCTTGACGCAAAGTTACAATGTCGTCGAGGGTTGTGTCGATTACAGTGGACGGATCGTTTTTTGGAAGCTCTCCAATATCGATAATCAGATCTATCAATCCTTTTTGTTTTTCTGAAATATTATCCAAAATATCAGAAATTTTGTAAGGGCGTTTCTTATAACTGGCATTAGCTGAAGTTGAAGTGATTGGTTTTCTGAACGCTTTAACAATGTCTATAACCAATTGATAATCCGGGATTCTAATTCCCAAGGTCCCTTCCTCACTTTCTACGCCTGGGGAAACAATATGCTTTCCCTTGGAGATTATGGTAAGCGGTCCCGGCAGAAATTCCCCATACAAGTTTTTGGCAGTTTTGTTTAAATAAACGTATTTGCCCGCCATTTTAATGTCGGTAACGGCTATAGAAAAAGGTTTTCCAAACGGTCTGTTTTTGTACTCAACAAGTTTTTTAACCGCAATTCCATTTGTAGGATCAACGGCTGCGCCGTAAACAGTTTCGGTGGGGTAAATCACAAGTCCGCCATTATTTAAAATTTTGACAACTTCACCAACTGTGTATTTGTTAATTTTGATAATCCTCATATGATTTAATTTCAAATTATTTCGTGGCTGTGCCTCGAAGGTAGACCGCCGCCCAAGGGCGGTAGTTGCTGACAAAGGTTTTTTGATAAATTGTTTGACCTTCTCGCTTGACGAGATAAATAAAAGAAACTTTTGCCCCGGGGGCGCTGTAATCAATCTGTTTTTGAGTACCAATTGGAAGTGTGGGATCATCTTGGTACACGGTTGGTAAGGCAGGAATCACATTTGAAACAACAGGCTTTGAAATGGATGCAATCCTTCCGTCATTGGTACCATAAAGCTCAAAGACCAGAGAATAACGTTTTGGATCGGCGAAAGCCTCAATTAAAATATAATTGGATGTGTCATTAATGAATTTTAAATCGGGAGAGGGTCCGTATACCGTAGCATCAAGCCCGGGAGGCGAGCTTTGCTCATAGTAGCCAACACGGTATGCATGAGAGGTCCTTTCTGTAACAGGAAGACCGGCGTTTAAAATTGCTCTAAAAAGAGTTGTAGAAACCTGGCAAACTCCGCCACCGTCCCCAAGAATTGTTTTTCCACCGGAAATTATATATGCCTGTTGGTACCCTGTAAACGCCGAAATATCACCCAGAGTATTGTTAAATGAAAAGGTCTCATTTGGTTTAACCAGGGTTCCGTTAATTCTGCTGGCAGCCAAAACTACATTGTGAACACGCGAGGGGATAGAATGGTAGTAAGTTGAAGTTCCGCGTCCAATTAATTCTTTTATACCAAGAGTGTTAACCTCGTCTGTAGCAACTTCAGGAGGTTTACGAACAACGGGCAAATCAAATGATATCAATAATTGATCGCTGGTAGCTAAAAGGTTAAATGTATCTATAATTTTTTCTCTTGCAGCGTGCGTATCAACAGTTATTCCGTCCAATGCGGGTAAAAATTCTACAACCTTACGCCCGTCAAAGTTAAATTTTGGGTTTTGTGGACTTCTGTTTATTTGAGAAGCAATACTACCCAGATTGGAATTGACAGCTTCATCATTGAGACCTCCTTTGGGATTTAAAAATTTTAAAATGTCTGTGTCTTTAAGCGCGAATTGGTTTGACTCAAAATTTATTATGATTTTTTTGCCTACAAATTTTTGCGCAAGAGTTCTTACTTCCTCCTCTTCCTTTTTGGTTAATGAAGTATCAATTTTTTTAACGGGTATGACAATTTGACCCTCCTTTGCATAAGACAGACTTATTCCGATTTCGGCTCTAAGGCCTTGTTGGTCGATTTCGGTACCGGCTTTTCCTGTAAACACTTCAACTTTTCCGTTGACAACTTTTATTGAGGGTGGAAGTGGTTCCACAAAATCCTGTCCGGCAATAACGGACATTATTTTTGTGAGTTTGGTTTCGTTAAGGTTCGTAGCCAAGCCCAGAGAAACAGGGTTTGTAAGTAGATCTATTCTTTTACCCAAATCTAAAAAGATGTTTCCCGTACGGGTTAAGTTGTATGCTCGTAGTGCCGAGGAGGTAAAATCGTATGACAAATCAATATCTTTTGTTTTTATTTCAAACGACTGAGTTCCATCAGTTAAAACAAGTTTTTCTGGTGGGGAAACCTTACTTGATAACAAAACACTGGCACCACTTACATTCAAGCCACCGAGATTGAATTTTTCGACAAAAGTGTTGGGGTATATTTTATCTGTAAATTTAAAATTATAGACAGAGAATATACCTAAAAAAATTGATAATACCACCATTAGAGGAGTTGCCAATCTTAATTTTTGCATATGATTAAAGGGTCTTTGCCCGTCCGTCTTGCATATGGTAACATTTAGTTAAGATAATTTCCTAACATATGCCTCCACAAAACATCCCGCAACCACAACAACCAATTAATCCTTCGATACTTCCGCCGCTTCCAAAAAGGGGGTTTCCCAAAATATTTATCTGGATTGGATTGGGTATAGTAATTCTAGTCTTAATATTTGTTATATTTCGTTTGTTTTCTAAATCTACCCCAAAATCAGCCGCAATCGTCTGGTGGGGTTTGTGGGAAGAAGAAAACATAGTTTCTCCGTTGATTTCAGAATATGAATCTTCTCATCCAAACATAAAAATTACATATATAAAACAATCTCCCCAAGACTACCGCGAGCGCTTGACCAATGCTTTAGCAAAAGCAACAGGGCCGGACATATTTAGATTCCACAATACCTGGGTGCCGATGTTTAGAGCCGATCTGGACCTTCTTCCTCCCTCGATAATGAGTTCGGCGGAGTATTCAAAAACGTTTTATCCGGTAGCCTCGTCCGACCTTACAAGTGGCACTGGGATAGTAGGGATCCCTCTTGAGTACGATGCCCTGACACTATATGTGAATGAAGATATTTTTAATAAAGCGGGAAAAACTCCTCCAACCACCTGGGACGAACTTAGAAATCTGGCAAGCCAATTAACAGTTAAAGACGACCAGGGCACCATCACCCAATCGGGAGTAGCGCTGGGGAGAACCGAGAATGTCGATCATTGGTCGGAAATTTTAGCTCTTTTGATGATTCAAAACGGTGTTGATTTATCAAATCCGACCGGCAAGCCCGCCGAGGATGCTCTCAGTTTTTTCACTTATTTTGCTTCCACAGATGGTGTTTGGAATGTCACACTTCCTCCTTCCACTCAGGCATTTGCATCGGGAAAGTTAGCGATGTATCTTGGGCCTAGTTGGAGGGCATTTGAGATCACTCAAGCCAACCCTGCCTTGAAATTTAAAACGGTACCGGTTCCACAGCTTCCAAAAGATAATCCGAACCAGCCGGATATAACATATGCCACATATTGGGCAGAGGGCGTCTGGTCCAAAAGTACAAAAAAGGCTGCGGCTTGGGATTTTCTAAAATTTTTAAGCACTCAAGATTCATTGCAAAAGTTGTATCAAAGCGAATCTAAAGTGAGGTCTTTTGGTGAACCATATTCAAGGATAGACATGGCAAATCTTTTAACTTCACATCCAGTTTTGGGATCAATTATTACACAGGCGCCCGGGGCGGCCAGTTGGTACTTGGCGTCGCGCACCTTCGATGGGCCTACTGGTATAAATTCACAGATGGCCAATTATTTTGGAGATGCCATTAATGCGATGACCGATGGCAGAACCACTCCCGAAAAGGCCTTAGAAACCGTGGTCGAGGGGGTTAAGCAAGTGCTTACTCAATACAGACTTATCGCGAAATAGTTAATATTATGCCCAATCTCTATTCGATCGATGTCCGTTCATCACCTTCACAACACCTTAGCACGGGGGAGATAAAAGCTGTGATTTATCATGACTGTTTTGACTGCCCGCTTAGTTTTTCCGAGATGATTAGATGGAGGTCTACGGATTCGGCTAATATTAAAACTGATCATGAGATTGCCGTTCGTAACAGATATTGTTTTTTAAAGGGAAGGGATGGTCTAATATTTAAGAAAATGTTACGCCAGAGGATTTCTGACAAAAAAATGGAAATTGCAAAAAATGCCTCGAAAGTTTTGTCATTTGTTCCGGGGGTGAAAATGGTCGCGGTTACGGGTTCTTTGGCCATGGAGAATTCCGACGATGAAAGCGATATAGATTTAATGATTGTTACAAAGGCCGGAAGTCTTTGGACAACCCGCCTTTTATCGTACTTTTCGCTTTTCGCTTTTCGCTTTTCGCTTCGTAGTCCAAACGATAAAAATCAAAAAGACAAGCTTTGTTTAAACATGTGGTTAGACGAGAACGACCTGGTGTGGCGTGAGCGCAATATTTACACTGCCCACGAAATTGCCCAGATTGTTCCGCTTGTGAACAAAGATAAAACTTACGAGAAGTTTTTGTACAAAAATAGATGGATTCTTAACTACTGGCCAAATTCTGTAAAAATACGAAATCCGAAATCTCAAATCCGAAATAAATCTGAATTTTCAAAATTTAAATATTTAAACATTGTTTCGAATTTCGTGCTTCGAACTTCGAATTTAATCGCATTTAAAATACAGTATCTTTATATGAAACCTAAAATTTCTAGAGAGTTAGTTACAAAAACCCGAGCCCTATTTCATCCACAAGATTGGGGAAGGGTTATTATAGCGAGAATTGTAGTATAATTAATTATGGTAAACACAAAGCAGGACCTTTTTGGAACTCTGAGTAATAATAAAAATAAATTACAAAAACTTGGTGTGTCACGAATAGGCGTCTTTGGGTCATTTGTTAGCGACGAACAAACAAAATCAAGCGATGTAGATCTTTTAGTAGAATTTATAAAAGGGAAGAAAAACTTTCACAATTTTATGAATACTGCTGATTATGCCGAGTCTATACTCGGAAGGAAGGTTGATTTAGTTACCCCAGAAGCGTTAAGTCCGTATATCGGTCCTCATATAATGAAAAATATACAATATGTCCAAATTGCCTGAGGAATATTTAAAACATATTTTAGATGAAATAAACTATTTAATAGTAGAAAGCTCAGATCTTGCTGAAGATAAATTTTTCAATAATCAAACTTTACAGAGAGCCTTTACTAGAAGTCTTGAAATAATAGGTGAAGCCGTAAAAAATTTACCTCTGGAATTTAAGGAAGAGAACAACGAAGTTGAATGGAAATTGATGGCAGGAATGCGTGACCGTCTAATTCACCATTATTTTGGAGTTGATTATGAAATAGTTTGGGATGTTGTAAAAAACGAAAAGATAATTCAAATAAAATAGTTTCTACCAACACCACCAGAGGAAACAGTGATTTTGCCCCGTGGAGCCCTCAATGACCCCCTTGACATTGTGCACGTGGCTCAATAAAATAGCACTCAGCATCTGAGAATGCTAGAATAAGCAAATAAGCAAATGACAAATTTAAAACTTAAGCCAACTGCGGGATATCTTCTTATTGAGCCTTTGGAAAAAGAGGTTAAAACAGCCAGCGGGATTTATTTACCGGAAAATGCCGGAGAAAAACCTCAAAAAGGTAAGGTTATAGCAACAGGAGCTTCAACTTGTTCGGATTGTAAAGGTGGTAGCTGTTGCATGATAGATTCCCCGGCAAAAGCAGGTGATACGGTTCTTTACAAAAAATGGGGGGGAAACGAAGTTAAAATCGAAGGCAAGGAATATCTATTTGTAAAATTCGAAGATGTTCTCGCGGTTGAAACCGCGTAAGCACGAAGCACTAATTTCGAAGCACGAAACAATATCTAAATTACAAATTCAAATACTTCGGATTTCGAGATTCGAATTTAGGATTTAAAAGTATATGGCTAAACAATTAAAATTTGGAAATGATGCAAGGGCCGCTCTTAAAAAGGGAATTGATATTGTGGCAAAGGCGGTTGTAACAACGCTTGGACCAAAAGGCAGGAATATTGCATTGGACAAAAAATGGGGAGCTCCAAACATAGTTCATGACGGAGTTTCTGTTGCTAAAGAAATTGACCTCCCCGATCCGTTTGAAAACATGGGCGCACAGCTTGTAAAAGAGGCTGCCAGCAAAACCAATGATAACGCGGGTGACGGAACCACAACCTCTACACTTCTGGCCCAAGTAATGACGGATAAGGGTATGAAGAAGATCGACGCAGGGGCAAACCCCATGATCGTTAAGAAGGGAATAGAAAAGGCAGTTGAAGCGGTTGTTGCCGAACTTAAGAAGATGGCGAAGCCAATCAAAGGAAAAGAAGAAATTGCCCAAGTTGCTACAATTTCTGCCGGAGACGAAGCCATTGGCGCAAAAATAGCGGAGGCATTGGACAAAGTTGGACGCGATGGGGTAGTTACAGTCGAGGAGGGAAAGGGGCTTACAATCGATATTGAATACAAAGAAGGAATGGAATTTGATAGGGGATATGCCTCAGCCTATTTTGTAACAAATGCCGACAAAATGGAGGCAGAAATTGAAGATGCATATATACTTCTCACCGACAAAAAGATTTCTTCTATTCAAGATCTTCTTCCTTTCTTAGAAAAATTCGTAAAGGTGAGTAAAAGCTTGGTAATTATTGCGGATGAAATTGACGGCGAGGCTCTAGCCACACTAGTAGTTAATAAACTACGCGGTACTTTCAATGTTTTGGCAATTAAGGCCCCAGGATTTGGAGACAGACGCAAGGAGATGCTGGAAGATATTGCAACTTTGACGGGCGGAATCGTTATAAGCGAAGACACGGGGCGGACATTTGAATCGATTGAGGTGACGGATCTGGGACGGGCCGACAAAGTCTGGGCAGACAAGGACAATTCAAGAATAATTGGGGGTAAAGGAGATAAATCTGCCATTACGAGCAGAGTTGAGTCAATTAAGAAACAGATTAAAGCTTCTGACTCCGATTTCGATAAAGAAAAATTTGAAGAAAGATTGGCCAAACTTTCAGGGGGAGTGGCGGTAATAAATGTTGGAGCAGCAACTGAAATTGAACTTAATGACAAAAAAGAGAGAGTTAAAGACGCGGTTGGAGCCACCAAGGCTGCGGTAGAAGAAGGAATCGTCCCCGGAGGAGAAACTGCGCTTCTTCGTGCTCGCGTAGTTCTTGAGGGTGTTAAAGTTGAAAAGGGAGATGAGCAGATAGGAGTGGGCATAGTATCAGAATCTCTTGAAGAACCAATTAAATGGCTTGCCAAAAATGCGGGGGATGATGCAGATGTGATTTTAAAGAAAGTCTTAGCCAAGGATGATAATGATTTTGGCTATAACGCATTAACCGGAGAATTCGGTTCAATGACAAAAATGGGAATAATCGACCCGGTTAAGGTTACCAGAAGCGCGCTTCAAAATGCGGCAAGCGTGGCCATGATGGTTTTAACTACGGAAGGCTTAGTGACCGACATTGTTGAAAAGGATAAAAAAGAGCCTTCTATGCCACCAGGAGGCATGGGTGGAATGGATTATTAACCTCAAGTCATAATTTCAAATTAAAGTGCCTATTATTTTTTGTTGTGAGAAAATATAATCAATCAAATGTGCAAAATTGAGTGCGTGTTTCATGGAGAAAATGGAAAATGTATGTCTCCTGTAGCCGGTTCGCAAGCAATTGAATATGCTGCCGTATATTATTGTCGTCCAAGCGTTGAAGCAAAAATGGATGAGGGAATGGATCCGGATTGTTTTGGTTCCGAATTAACAAAAAGTGAAGTGAGTGAAGAACTTTATGCAAATGTGGCAGGAAGCTGATGGGTTCCTATAGAACTGTGGCTATCTGGGAATTATTGAAAACGGATTGAGTGGTACTCCGTCTTGACGGATTTCTAAATGCAAATGAGGTCCGGTGGTTCGTCCTGTAAGGCCAACCTTTCCAATTTCATCGTCTGTGGTGACAGTTTCTCCGATTTTTTTCTCAATTTTGGATAAATGAGCATATCTGGACAGTAAGCCCTTGCCGTGGTCGATAACAATAGTATTACCATATCCGTCTGTAGCGTATCCGGCCTCGACCACTTCGCCAGCTTTGATTGGTTTTACAGAGTTTCCGACTTCCGATCCAAGGTCAATTCCAGGGTGAAAAAAACTGAAGCTTTGATTAATTTTAAACTGAGTCAGAGGGAACTGGGTTCCTTTTTGTGTTTCCAGAGTGTTTTTGGGCTCAATAATTACCTGGTCAGGTAGAGTGGAACTTTCAAAAGCATTGACGTTTGAAGCCTGATTAAATGGCAGAAAAGATGTAATGACAGCGAAAGCGGCAAAGTTGCCGGCCATGATCCGTCTGGCGTTTTTGTGCCCGCTTACGTGCCTGATGAACTTCCCTGCGAGCGTGCCTTTTTTGTATTTTTTGTTTACAATGGCCACAGTAGGTACAATAGGCTCAACCAATAGTGGTTTACGCCTTTTTATCAAGCGGAAATGCATCGCAAGGCGATACTTAGGCAGTTCAAGGCTAAATTTTTTCATAGTGGGCAGGCACTAAAAATCCCGCATAAGCGGGACAAGCCGTGATTGTACTCTGTGTAAAGGCCAAAAGTCAAGTAAAGGCAAGCTTTTCAGAAGCTCACGTTGTAATCTATCGTTGGGGGTTTGAGTTTGTTTTGATTAATGTCGAGCGCATTTATTTGGTTATTTAAATCTTTAAGTTTATTGCCGATTACCGTCAATATGTCTCCGCCTGGGGAGGCTTCGGGGGTTGTTACTATAAACGGAGCCGGAGTTTTTTTGGAAGGGATAATAATTGGTGTACTTTTCGAACCGAACAGTAGTCCCAGAATAATTATCAAAAACATTAAACCGGAAGCAACCGCAACAGGAATAAATATTTTTTTGTTTGAATAGAACCTTACAAGAAGACTCTTAATCGGCACAGGAACACGTTCCCAAATTTTGTTTAGAGTTGGCTTTATCTTTTCAATCACGCCAGCCATACCGCTTTTGGGTTGATTTTGGGTTATATCCTGACTGGGATTTTCTATATTCATTGTTGGTTCTTTATATAATTCAATACCTCTACCAGAAATTTGTTAAATTGGGAAAGCTGTGGAATACCCAACCCCAGTATTTCTATACTGGCCTCAAAACTTCCCTGTGGTGAGTATGATTGGTTATAGATCTTTTGAATTCGTGTTCGTACATCACTCTCATTTTGTTTAAGCATTGAGTCGGTCGCGTCAATATCTGTTAACCAATGATTAAATGGATTAAGGGTAAGCTTGCCTGTGGCCACTCCGGCATCAATGGCTGTTTTAAGAGTTGAGTATACGGCTTCATGTTTATTCCTTAACGCGATTTCTTCTCCAAGACCAATGTCTACCAAGGCCTCGTCGATAGTAAGAAGGGTATTGGTTTTATATCTTGCACGCGCTTCCTCGCTTCTTCCGAACAGAGTTTCCAAAGAGTCGTTAGTATTATATTTTTCCTTATCACTTTTATACCAATCGATCTCCGAATCAATTTTAACAAATATGTTATTTATATCGTCGGTACCTAAACCTTTATCCTCGACAATTTTTTGTTTTAGCATTTGCATATACACTGTCATCATTTGGTCTCTGACTTTAAGCATATTAAGAGTTTTTTGTCTGGCATCCTCCTTAAGTGAAAGGGTTTTGTTGGCCAAATAAGAGTTTTTGGCGTCTTGATAATCAGAATAGGCCTGGTTGTACAAAGTTAGGCTGTAGAGGTGGTCTTGGTACGCTTTATTAAAGTCGAAAGTTTGGGCTTGAGCACGAGTGCAGAGTACAAAGTACAAAGCACATAGTGCCATCGTTGTTAAGACGGTCTTTTTCATCTATATTTATTCTAACACGATCACAATATTGGGAGTTTGAGGCCGGAGCGGGAATCGAACCCGCGCAATAGAAGTTTTGCAGACTCCCGTGTTTCCACTTCACCATCCGGCCGTGCTTGTATTTTATCATTTTCCGATACTGTTTCCTAAACGCTTGAGCAGAAACTGTTTTGCTGCGTGCAATTTGAGTTCTTTCTCTCTTATTGTAGCGTCAAACTTTCCTTTGTAGGCTTCATAATATATCAATACCCACGGTCGATATGGTTTAGTAGAGAAAACTTTGCCTGAATTATGTAACGCAAATCTCTTTTTTAGATCTGTAGAATATCCAACATAGATGTCTCTATTTACGGTGCTTTGAAGAATATAGACATAAAACATAAAGATATAAATTTTTTCTCAGAGCATCTAGCTAACATTATTATATCAACAAAAAAACGTTGCCCTATTGTCTAGCAGAGCTAGATCCCGCTCTGCGGGATAGCTTAAGCTCGACGTTAACTCAAAACTTTGTTAAACTCGGGGGCAATGAAGACTTTTAAGATTGTTGTTGTTACACTAATCGCTTTGTCATTTCTTGCGGTTGCGGGCTTCTTTTTAATTGGATTTTTTAAACCAAAGCCTGCAGGAATAATGGTAGAAACATCTCCTTCCTCCACAATCTATCTAAACGGAACAATTGTTGGCAAAACACCATTTAAAGGGGTATATAAGCCGGGAGAAACGTTAATCAAATTGGTTCCCGACGGCGTGAACGAGCTTCTTCCTTTTGAAACCAAGGTAACACTTGTATCCGGCATTCAAACTGTAATCAGACGTGAGTTTGGTGTAACAGAGAATGCTTCCTCCGGAGATATAATTTCGTTTGATAATATTCCATCTAAAGCCACAAGTTTAATAGCAATCTCAACCCCCGAAAACGCACAAATATCTCTCGATGGAGTTCCCAGAGGTTTTACCCCGTATAAGACTTCTACAATTTCCCCGGCAGAGCATCAAATTTCAGTAAAGGCCCCCGGTTATAACGATAGAATTATGACTCTTAAAACACTATCCGGCTATCGTTTAACAATTTTTGTTAAACTGGCGAAAAGTGAGACGCCTCCGCCCATTGTTAAAAAATATGTCGAAATACTTAAAACCCCTACAGGATTTCTTAGAGTTAGGACTGAACCCGGAACAAAAGGGGAGGAAATTGCGGAAGTAAAACCCGGGCAAAAGTTTTTATTTTTGGAAACGGACGTTTATACCGCCTGGAATAAAATTCAGTATCAAGAACCTCAACCTGGGCTTCCGAATGGAATAGTTGGTTGGGTGTCTGGTGAGTTTTCAAAAGTGATGGAGTCCTCGAATTTTGATGCAACAAATAGCGCAACCCTGTCAATTTAAATTCCGGGTACGGAAATTCCGCTGTACAAAACCCAATAAACAAGAATAACCCAAATGGCGACAGCGACAATAAGAGGACGGTCGGAAAGGAGCAGTTTTTCCGGAGTTTCGCTTTTACCCTCAAATATTAAATATTCATACCTCATTATTCCGAAGATAGTCACAGGAATGGTAAACATTAAAAGTTTGTTGATTGTTGTGGTGCGTGAAAGTTCTGCTAGGACTAACCAAAAGGGGAGAGTGGCTTTAGGGCTTTCAAAAAAGGTAAAAAGTGCCCAGCTCATCCAGGAAGCATTACCAAACATAGTCACATAAGAATTCAACAACCCCTTTTTATAATTGCCCAAACTTTTTCTTGTCAGAATATCATTTTCCTGAGATAAATTAAGCTCGGCACGTCTTTTTCCTGAAGCCAGAAAGAGAGCAACAGAGATTACGCAAAGCAAAAACCAAACGGAAAGATGAGCGTCTATTACAAAGGCACCGGCATAGACACGTATAATAAAACCGGTAGCGATGATCAAAATATCAAGTATTGCAATGTTTTTTAACCCAAGACTATAAAACAATTGAAGCAATAAATACGACAAGATGGTAAAAAAGAAAAGAGAATTTAGAGAAGCGCTGACAAGAAATGCAAGAAGTCCGAGTACTGCGGCTTCCAAAACAGCCAACGGAACCGGCACAGAGCCGGAGGCCACCGGTCGGTGCTTTTTAACCGGATGAAGTCTGTCGCGCTTAGCATCGAGTATGTCGTTAATAACATAGGTAGCGGACGTAGCAAAATTAAAGGCGATAAAAGCAACAAAGACTTCCCTGAAAGCAACTTTGTCAAAAAACATCCCAGTTAGAAAGAGAGCGGCAAAAAGTCCAATATTTTTTAGCCAATGAAGAGGTCTGGCCAATTTAATGGTTGAGAAAACTATGTTGTCTTTTTGGGCCGGTAAGTTAGCCATATTATAAGTCCTCCGACGGCAACCGCTATACCTATCATTGTATATACCTTTTCTCCCGTATTCAAATTAAGAGCCGCAAACCCGAGCATGGCCGTAATTAACCAATAAAACAAAGCCACTTGGGATTTACTCATCCCGGCGTCAAGAAGTCTATGATGTAAATGTCCGCGGTCTCCCCAAACCGGAGATTTGCCGGTAGCAATTCTTCTGATAATTGTGTAGCCGGTATCAATTAGGGGTACTCCCAAAACAACCATTAATGCGCCCACCTTGGTTGTGGAAAGGATGGAAAGAATCGCAAGCAAGTATCCCGCTAGGGTACTTCCACCATAACCCGGCATAATTTTTTGAGGAAAAATATGCCAAGGTAGAAATCCCAGATAGGCACCGGCCGTAATCGCTGCTAAAATTATTACAGGCCATTGGGCAATATCTGCGGAAAACTTAAGAGAAAGAAAAGCTATAGTTAAGGCGCCAATCACAGTTACCCCGCTCATCTGTCCATCCACCCCTTTTGCGCCCATATTTACGATATTCATCAAAAAGGTTATCCAAAAAAGCGCAAACAAATCGCTTAAAATCCAAATGCTGTGGTTTCCTAAAAAGGTAAAGTTGATTTGAGGTTGACTTAAATTAATTACTCCCCCCAGAGGATTGCTTATAAAGGAAATTCCAATTCCGGCAATGATTGGGGAAGAGGCTGCGGCAAAACCAAGAATCAATCTTAGATAGGGGTTAAGGTTATATTTGTCATCAAGAAAACCCATAACCACCAAAATAACTGCCCCAATAAGGATTCCAACAATATGTTTATCCATTGGCAGAAAAATTAATGAGGAAATAACCAGGGCGATAAAAATCGGAATACCCCCGCCTCTTGGAACCGGATATGTATGAATAACCTTGGCGTGTTTGTTGAGTTTCGGATCGTCAACAATACCGATTTTACCTGCATATCTAATGACAAGAGGAGTTATTAAAAAAGACAAAATTCCTGCGATGGTCCAGGGTAGGAAAAAAAGGTTATTAATATTCATTGATTGTATAGTTAAAAAAAGCCTACCAAAAAAATTATTTTTAAAACAGTAATTGTTGTCAAAAGGGAAAAAAGAAATGCTGCCGCAATTAGGATCCTTTTGGAAAAAGCGCTTTCCGTTAAAAGCGCAAGGCCGGAATTTACCAAAGTCACAACAATTGAGACAAATGGAGCGAAAAACAAGTTTAGAACAGGAACCAATTGTGATTCTCCGGAAGGACGGCCATAAAAAAGAGGGACAATCGGAGGAAGAGATCCTTTAAATACAAATATTGATAAAATCGAAAAAATGCCGAGACAGAGAGATGCATAAAAATACTCCTTGAAAGGCGTTCTTTGCCACGAGGAAATGATTTCTGTTTTAGTAGACACGATATGGAGATTTTACCACAGTTAAGGAAGTGAGGAGTATATATTTGCTCCGTCTATCTGTTGCAATAGAATATATTTATTGGCAATTAGTACAGTCAATTCCGGGTAAGGATTTCCGGATGTAAGAATAATAAATCTAGGAGGATTTGCTTCAATCTGTTTGGCAATTATGATGCGGGACGAAAAATCGTTTACGTGGTAAGGTACTACGTATTTGATTGGAGGAAGTCTTTTGGCCAGGGAATAGACCGCTGCTGAATCTGGATCCCACATAAATACTCGATCAGTTTTGCGGCTTGATTGCGACAAAAACAGGGCAATTTGATAATTTCTGTTTGTTGTTGAGGAAAAGCCGTCAAAATATACACTCTTGTTAATTTTATGGGTGGCAAAATTTACAAAACGCAAATAGTAACTGGTAGTGGGGTAAAGATAAAATTTATAAAGGACGGGGACAGTAAAGGCTATTGCCAAGGGAATTACGGCAAGTGATTGTTCAATATTTTTGCTGGTAAAAAACATAGTTAGAAGAAATGAGATCGGGGCTACTACCTGTATAAAATAATGCGGATATGGCCTTTCCGAAAGCGTTATCGCAAAAAGCGCAAAAAGAGTCCAAACCGCAAATAAAATAAATCTCTTTGAAAGTTTTTTTCTAAAAAACCATATGACAATTGATCCAATAAGAACAATCAGAGCCCTGGTCAATAACGGAGCATTTCTAATGATAAATGGTTTTTGGATATCACTGGGCCTAAAACTACTTAGGTATCCTATGTTCTGTAAAAATGCAGCCTTGATATATTCAGGCAAGGCGCCGGCAAAATAGTACCAGATAAAAGTTAAAACAATTGGTAGTGTAAATCCAAGAATTAGGACAAATGTATTCTTAATTATTTCTTTCCATTCTTTTTTAAGGTCGCCCGTTATTAACCAGTAGACGACGATTATCGGGGCATCGAAAGCTGCGGGAACTTTGAAGAGTGTGCCAAGCCCCAAAAGGATTCCGGCAAATAAGACTCTCTTTGATGTAAGTCTGTGTTTAAGTAGAGTCAACAGAGCGAGGATCGTAAAACCAATCATAAAAAGTTCGGAGTTTACAGTGTTGCCCTCGAGCAGTGGAAGAGTGGTAAGAATGGCAAAAACAATTGTCGAAATTTTTTGCGCTCCTTCATTCTGGCCAAAAAGAGTTTTTGACAGCTTGTAAAACCAAATAGAGGAAATAAGCATCCAAAAGGCAAGTATTACTTTAAACCAGAAGAGATTGTCGGCGGTAGCAGCGGCCAAATATAGGAGGGGGGGCTTATTGTCATAAACATCTCTATATAAGGACAATCCCTGGCGAACCCCTTGTCCCAGTGTCATATATACCATCTCATCACCGTAATAATATGGTTCGAAAAAGGATGGAATTCTAAGAATTAACACTAAAAATAAAAGTCCACAGAGCCAATTTGGAATATTTGGGAGACGTAAGGTGTCGCCAATTTTGTGAAATTTTTGCCAAAGAGATTTCATAACAGATTTCAAGGATACCCTGAATTTTAATTCAGGGAGGAATTGAACCTGATATATCATTCTCCCTCAAGGGGAATCGCAAACTTTTGTTTGCGAAGAATGTTATCTTAAATCAGTTTAATGTATAATTTGCCCATATGCAAAAAGTCTTGGTAACAGGCGGGGCGGGGTTTATTGGTTCTCACCTTTGCGATTTTCTTATCGGAAAAGATTATGAAGTAATTTGTCTGGATAACTTTCTTACTGGTTCAAAAAAGAATATAGAACACCTTCTGGATAACCCCAACTTTGAATTTGTAGAGTCCGACGTTACCAAACCTCTTAGTTCTTCGCTTTTAGATATTAGCTATATATTTCACTTGGCCTCCCCGGCGTCTCCTGTTGATTATCAAAATTACCCAGAAGAAACACTTTTGACCAATTCCATGGGTACAATTAATATGTTGGAATTGGCAAAAAAAATGAGTGCCAAGATATTGATTGCTTCGACGTCAGAAGTCTACGGGGACCCTCTGGAACATCCTCAAAAAGAAACATATTGGGGGAACGTTAACACCTTTGGTCCTCGTTCTTGTTACGATGAGAGTAAAAGATTTGCAGAATCGGCAACATACGTTTATCTACATAAATATAATTTAGATGCGAGTGTTGTAAGAATTTTTAACACCTACGGTCCCAGAATGCAGGTAAACGATGGACGGGTAGTAAGTAATTTTATCAATGCGGCCTTAACAAATGAACCGATCACCATTTATGGCGATGGAACACAAACGCGCTCTTTTTGTTTTGTAAGCGATTTGGTTGAGGGTCTAACAAAAGTGATGTTTACTGAGGGAACAACCGGGGAAGTTTTTAATTTGGGAAACCCGGAGGAATATTCAATGAATGATTTGGCCAAAAAGATCAGGGAAATGACAGATTCTGCGTCCGATATTATAAATAAAGAACTTCCACCGGACGATCCAAAACAAAGACGGCCGGATATAAGCAAAACCGAAAGATTTTTAAACTGGAAACCTGTGGTGAGTGTAGACAAAGGCCTTCTAAAGACGATTGAATATTACAAATCAATTAATAATTAAGAATTTAGAATTAAAAATTGGGGCTACATTTTCTCTGTCACCCTGTACTCGATGTACTTGCCTAGCATAAGCCTCGTGTGCGCATCGAGGCCGGGCAGAGCGGAAAAGAAAAACCCGGCAATGGGCATTAAAACAAATTCAAATGGTGCGAGAATTTGTTTCCACACAGAAACCTCCTTAGGTCTTACCGGTTTTTGGATGTTGTCGATTACAAGTACAACGACCAGAAAAATCAACGAAACGGTTAGAATAAAAGAGGAAAGTTTGGGAATGGTATAACCCAGTGCTGTTCTACCAAAGGCTGGATTTAGAAGTGTTGGCAGTGTTAAGCCTATTGTGATGATAAACCAGTTAACGGGCCAGAGGAAATGGGCCCAAATCACTTGGAACAGGCGGGTGGTTTTATCCCAAAAAGGAACGTCTCTAGCAAGCAAATAACTTTTTATAATCCAAGGATCGTCGCTTACTCCCCACGCCCACCTTTGAATTTGTTGATATTGATTTTGCAAAGTTTTCCAAAATGAAGAAGATTGGGCAGCATCGGCCATTAGGGGTAGATAAATAGGTTCCACCTCGATCCCGCCGCCACTCTTATAAAACGCCTTAAAGAATAATCCCCAATCTTCCGGAATTTTATCCGGATCCCAATAGCCCACAGAATCTAGAAGTTTAAAAGAAAGAGAGTAATTCTGAGCGTTAATAAGCCTGTCGTGTCTGGGGAGGAGTGAAAGATTCCAAATTGTCATAAGAGTATTTGGAACTCGTGTAATTGCGGGAATTTCCCAAATATTATTATAAAACATAACAGCCGGTTGCCAAAAAGTTTTATATCTTTTTGGATTGTCCAGAAATTTGTAAGTTAAATTTGCGAAATGCTTAGGATGGAATTTATGGTCCGCGTCGCAACTGGTCACTGTTACATAATTAATATCGATTTTATTTAAGTCAATATAGTTTTTTTTGATCCAGACAGCTGCGAATCTCTCATTAGAAGCTTTTCCGGTCACTTCCCCCATTTCCAGTTCGTGGACAGTCATGTATAAGTGACTAAATTTTTCCCCAAATTTATTATTTAGTATTTGAAATTTGTCATTTCGCGCTTCGCGTGTTTCCTTTCCTTCCATAGCCACTACTGGAATTATGTGTTTAGTTGGGAATTCCTGATCGGCGAGGGACCTGAGGGTTCTTTCCAAAATATGAATCGGTTCGTTGTATGTTGGAATAATTACAATGTGTCTGACTCTTTCCCAATCGGAGAATCCTCTAACATCTCCCATCCAGTCGTAAATCTTAGCCGACTGAATTTTAAGGTGCGAGACGATTGAGGAAATTGCAATTTGGAGTGATTGATAAAACCAGTAAATATTGAAAAAAAGTATGAAATAGGCAACAACAACGGGGATAACCAGAATTCCCCAATAGGGGAAGAGAATGAGGTTCCAGGAGACTAACCCTGGTAAAATTTCCAAGGCCCGTAAGATACCTTTTTCGTGTTTGATGATGTAGTTCCTCATTTTAAATTGTTTAACGGTTTAAACCGTAAAGAGCTATGGCAAACGGGGGAATAACGATCTGTCGGATTTTATTTTTGGGCCCTTAAATTGAGCTTCAATTTTTTCTGCAGTTTCAGGGAGGAATGACTTCAAGTTATATGCAATATGTCTTATGGATTCAACTGAGCTGCTAAGGACCCCCTTGAGTTTGTCTCCCTCCAACTTCCATGGTTCGTTTTCGTTGATATATTTATCTGTTTCAGCGACTTTGGTCCAAACTATTTTCAGCGCCTCGTCAAATCTATAATCATTTAGAGATACCTCAATTTTTTTATCAAGAATATGATATATCGATATATCATACGGGAAATCGAAACTGGAATTCTCGCAAAGCTTAGCGCATCTGGAAACCAAATTTCCAAGTCCGTTTGCCAGGTCACCATTATAAACATCTTCAAATTTTTCAAAAGTAAAATCTGAATCGTCATATGGATTTATTTTAGACAATAAATAGTATCGAACAGGGTCAGTCCCATATTTTTTTACAACATCTATTGGATTGATCGTGTTTCCTAGGCTTTTGCTAATTTTTTGACCATTTACTGTAATAAATCCGTGTATAAAAATTTGTTTTGAATTCGAAATTCCTGCGCTCATGAGCATTGCTTGCCATGTAGCAGTTTGCTGTCTTAAATTGTCTTTTCCGGCAAACTGAACCACGGGCCACCACTTATCAAACTTCTTCATGTCATCGGGCCATCCGATTGCAGATACATAATTTACTAAAGCATCGAACCACACGAACATGACATGTTCTGGGTCGTTTGGAACAGGAATTCCCCAAGGCATTTTGTTCTTAATTCTAGAAATGGAAAAATCTTGAAGGCCACCTTCAACAAATGATCTTATCTCACTAAATTTCCCATCTGGAACTACAAAATCTGGATTTTTTTTGTAGAATTCTAGGAGTGGCTGTTGATATTTACTAAATTTAAAAAAGTAGTTTTCTTCTTCAATAATTTCTATATCCCGATTCGGATGCAGAGGACACTTGTTTTCAATAAGTTCAGAATCTGTTTTCTCTAGCTCGCAACCTACACAATATTTTTGTTTATAATTTTTCTTGTAAATATCTCCATTTTTATCACATCTTTCCCAAAACCCCCGAGCCGCCATTATGTGGTGGGGGTCTGTGGTTCTTATAAAATTGTTATAGCTTAAGTTTAAAGCTTTCTTAAGGGCATCAAATTTTTCAGCATACTCATCAACGTATGTTTGAGTTTCTTTTCCTTGTTCGAGAGCTTTTTGGTATATTTTTAAACCATGTTCGTCGGTGCCAAAATTAAAAAAGACATCAAATCCTTCTTGCCTTTTAAATCTGGCAACAGTATCGGCTTGCGTTATTTCCAGCGCAAATCCCAGATGTGGGTCAGAGTTCACATATGGGAGCGTTGTTGTTATATAAACAGACTTTTTATCAATCATGGTTGAAGTTTATCACGTTGCATGCCTATAAAGCCATGTTTTTTGTTTCTCATTTCTATATTTTCCAGTACTTTTTGTGTTTGTTTTATTCTGTCCTTGTGTTTCAAATAAGAAGATATTGTTTCGATAAATAATTGTAAATCTTTTTTCCTTGAAATAGACAATATCCAATAATCCTGTCTGTGTGAATAACCGTCTTTTCCTGTATATCCTTTTTTAACACCTTGAAATAGGTTTGCGTGAAAATTGTATCCATATAGCTTTTGTTTTGTTTGTTCGAGAATCGATTTGTTATAATTACCGAGTGAAAAAGTAGCAGATTTTTTGTTGTTAGATATGAAAAAGCTTCCCTCAGCATCGACAAAGCCAGCAAGAATGTTCAAGAATGTTTTTTTCATTTTCATTGTCCAATGAGGGAATATTTGGTATTTAGGAAGTAAAAAAGAAAACGATTCATTGACGCCAATCTCAATTTGAGTTTTCCCATTAGTTTTAGGTCTGCTAATCCAGATTCTTCCGTATTTTTCAAACAATCTTTTTATTAGTCTTATTTGTTCTAGCTTGGTTGAACCGCAGTCAACTAAAATAGACTCGCTATTTTTGTACATCTTTCTAACTCTTAGATCTCCAATTCTAAAACCAATTAGATATGCTTTTTCATTTACGTCACCAGAAAAGTTAATTCTTTTCGAGACAATATGAGCAATAGAAAGATTCCTTCTGGGGATATTCATTGATTTTATTCGAGTGTCAATATATGAATAGGCACATTTATATATCTTTGCTATTTTTCTGCTAGACATTTTTTTTTGAATATATAAATGTTTTAATGTTTTATCGCTTATCTTTGGAGGGATCGAACCTGGTTTTCTAATGGGTATTTTACATTCTTTGGTTTTGATCTCAATTGTTCTTGAAGAATAGCCTAGAATTTTACCAACTTTTAAAAGTGAGAGTTTTCTTTTGATATACAGATCCTTCAACTTGTTACAATTAATATTTTTTCTGGTGTGAGGCATTAATAAATTATTAATCAACAATAACAATATGTCAACTAATAATGTGAGCACTACAATCTAGATTGGAAATATCATTCGTGAAGGGTATTTGAAGCTACTATTTTTTAAATTTCTTGATTTTTTCACTCCACACATTCGCCCACTCTTCTGCCTCGATTTTTTTGAGGGCGAGCCTGACCCCCCCTTTTTTTAAAGATTTTTCGGCCTCTGTTATCTCTTTTGAAGTAGCCAATAAGTTCCTTTTGATATTTTCCGAGTCCCGTCCCTTTTTTAACCAATAGGCAATAGATATTCTTTTAACATATTTTTCAAGCTCGGCCTCGTCAAAAAAGTCTGTCAAAAAGATTTCGATCTCTTTTGGGTCCTTAAGGTCATCAATCATCTGAGAGAAAGTTCGGAGCAATTGTTTTTTAAGAGATGGATTCACTTCAAGCTGAAATATATCTCGATACTAACTGCAATTGCAACAATCAAAATTAAATTTAATATATTTCCAACACCCAAGTAGAGAAGTGTAAGGAATAGGGTTGATGCGATGGTTGCAACCATTCCACGCCGGCTATCGGCAAACAAGAGTGAAAAAGTAAAAAGGAAACTCAAAAAAACTACAATAAAAAAAAGAGGTATTGCGCCAAAAGTTCCGGGATCCACGAAGTAAACAATTCCGAAAGTCGCCAGCCACAATAAAATTGTGACCAAAAGAGTGGGTAAGAAATTTTTACGCTTTAGTTTTTGCTCTGTACGCCTGATATACTTATGTCGTGGAACTCTCATTACTCATTATAATATCAATAGCTCTCGTTATTCTCATCTATTTGAACATAAACAAAAAACCATCCGGGGAAATTGTTGAATGGTTAAAGTCTACCCACCAAAGGATGGAAGGTCAAAGCAAATCTTTTAACGACCGTTTGGATAACGCGGCACACGTAATGAGCGCGCTTCAAAGAAGTTTGGGGGAGATGAGTGAGATCGGAAAAGGAATTAGAACTCTTCAGGATTTTCTGCAATCACCAAAACTTCGCGGGGGGTTGGGGGAGGAGGTTTTAAAAGAAATGATAGGCCAGACTTTTCCCAAAAACGCATTTCATCTCCAATATCCTTTCAAATCCGGAGTAAAAGTGGATGCGGTTCTTAAAACTGACGCGGGGCTTTTGTGTATTGACTCCAAGTTTCCAATGGAAAACTTTAATTTGATGCATAAAGCCCAAACGGAAGCTGCTCGGGACTCGGCAAGAAAACAGTTTATTAACGACGTCAAGACACACATAGAGGATATTTCAAGAAAATACATTTTACCGGATGAGGGAACGATGGATTTTGCCTTGATGTATATTCCGTCAGAGGCGGTTTATTACGAGGCGGTAAACATTCCCGAACTTTCCACTTTTGCGCGCAGACTGAGAGTTTATCCGGTGTCTCCAAACACTTTATATGCCCATCTTCAAGTTCTACTTCTTTCTTTTGAGGGGAAAGATTTGGAAGCAAAATCCAAAGAAGTTTTTAGAATATTGCGGGCGATTCAGACAGATTATGGAAAGGTCGAAGAAAACCTAAGTACGTTACAAAAACATTTGAATAACGCTTATAACATGATGGGTAATGTGTTTTCCTCGTTCAACCAGTTGGGACAAAAGATCAGCAGCACTCAAAGATTGGGAGATGGCAAAAAAGAGGAGGGTCGGTTAGAATAACTTCAATGGCAACACTAAAATCAACCAATCCGTCGAACGGCAACCTTCTTGGAGAGGTGGATATTTCTTCTGAGAAAGAAATCAATGAAAAGATCGCCAAAGCCAGAAAAGCCCAAGAAAGCTGGAATAAGTTGGGAATTTCCGGAAGAAACGAATATTTACGAAAAGTTGTAGAAAATTTCTTAGAACACAAAGAAGAACTTGCCCAAATTTCATCTAAAGAAATGGGTATGCCGATCACCATGAGCAGGAGTGACGTGGACGATTCTATGCATTATTTTAGTTGGTATATTGATAATGCAAAAGAATATTTATCTCCGGAGGTTGTATATGAAGACGATAAAACGAAACATGTAGCATTCAGGGAACCAATTGGAGTTTCTGCAAACATAACACCGTGGAACTTCACAACCTCAAATTTTGTTTGGTCGGTTGCTCAATCGTTGGTTTCTGGAAATGTGGTCGTTTATAAAACCTCTGAAGAAGTGCCCCTAAGCGGGAGATTGATTGAAGAGATAATTAACTTATCAGGGTTACCAGATGGAGTGTTTTCAGAAATTTATGGTGACGGTGAAGTTGGTAATATTTTAGTGAATGGTGATATCGATTTAATTTGTTTTACGGGAAGTACCTCAATCGGTAAATATTTATACAAAGTTGCCGCTGAAAAATTTATAAAAATATTTTTGGAGTTGGGTGGATCGGCCCCCGGAGTTATTTTTGAAGACGCGGATATTGAACGGACGATAGATTCATTTTTTGGAAACAGATTTTTATATTCCGGCCAGGTTTGTGACGGGCTGAAACGCTTAATCGTACATGAAAATAAATTTGACGAGGTTCTAAATAAGCTTGTTGAAAAAATAGGTAATACTAAAGTAGGCGACCCGCTTGATGACAAAACCGAGATCGGCCCATTGGTCTCCGAGAAACAACTTATTACTTTAGAAGAACAGGTTGAGGACGCCGTCCAAAAAGGAGCCAAAGTCGAAGTCGGCGGCGAGAAATTAAATTTAAATGGAGGCTATTTTTACAAACCAACAGTTTTAACAAATATAAATCCAAATATGAGAGTATGGTGCGAGGAAGTGTTTGGCCCGGTTCTACCAATAGTAACTTTTAAAACTGAAAAAGAAGCCATCGATCTTGCGAATGACACAAAATATGGTTTGGGAGGTTATATTTTTACGGAAGACAGAGAAAAGGCAGAAAGGGTTGCTGCAGAATTAAAAACGGGTATGGTTCAAACCAATAATGCCGGATATTTACAGCCAAGCAGTCCTTTTGGAGGATTTAAAGAATCCGGAATCGGCAGAGAACATGGTAAATTTGGTTTTTACGATCTAACTCAAGTAAAAGTTGTGGCGGAAGAAAAATGATTAATCAAAACTGGATTTATGTTGGGGTAATTATTCAGGCTATCGGTGGCGTTGGATATTTAATAGACACCCTAAAGGGAAAGGTTAAACCCAATAAAGTCAGTTGGCTTCTATGGTCTGTTGCTCCCCTCATTGCATTTTTCGCCATGATTAAACAAGGAGTTGGGCCCGAAGCCTGGGCAACTTTCATTGTTGGCTTCATGCCTTTGTTGGTTTTCTTTGCTTCATTTGTAAACAAAAAGGCGTATTGGGAAATAACCAAATTGGATTATATTTGCGGGGGACTGTCCGTATTGGGTTTGGTTCTGTGGATGTTTACAAGAGTTGGAAATATAGCAATCATTTTTAGTTTGGCGACTGATGCACTTGCCACATACCTTACGGTTTACAAATCTTATATAGAACCGGAATCAGAAAGTCACTTGATTTTTACAATGGGGGTCGTAAATGCCGGAATTGCTCTTTTGGTAATCAAGGAATGGAATTTCCAAAATTACGCGTTTCCGATTTATTTATTAATTGCGAATGCTGCGATGTCCTTTTTGATAGTTTCAAAAATTGGCCCAAAAGTTCGGAAGTTGTTGTCTGACTGAAATATGGAAAAGTTTGATGATTTGCGTTCTAAAAATTTGACCGACTGGTTTATACACGAAGCACGGAACGTTTTGGCTACACATAATAAAATTGAAGGTGTGGTTTGGGGAAAGGCAGACTACCTGTCGGATCGCGAACAGCTTGCTAGGGTTTTAGAATCCTTAGTCAGGTTTTCGGAAGACGGACTGATAAGCCGTAAAGTTATCCAGAAGTTTGTCGCAGATTCAACTCAAGGCAGGTGGAACAGTATAAAAGTTGATGCCATTTGGAAACAATTTGCATCTCTGGTGAAGCCACTGGAACCTAACAAAAAATAAAGAGATGAATAAAGCAAAAGTATTGGTGGAAGGGTATGCACACCCAAATGAGGATGGAAGTTATACCGCCAGCCCCACATGCACTTTGGTAGAGTCGAATGGAAAAAAGTTTTTGGTCGATCCGGGAACAAGTAGGGAAAAACTTCTAGAAGCACTAAAGAAAGAAAACATAAATGAAAGCGATTTATCCTTTATTTATTTAAGTCACTATCACCCGGATCATTGGCTAAATACCAGGCTTTTTCCAAATTTAGATATTTATGATGGAGAAATTTGTTGGAGTGGTGATCGGGAAATTTTTCATCAAGGTAAATTGCCGGATGTAGATGTAGAAATATTAAAAACTCCTGGCCATGCAACTGAAGACACGTCGCTTCTGATAGAAACAGAGGATGGGGTGGTTTGTATTTGTCCAGATGTTTTCTGGTGGGAGGATGGAAAACAAAAATCGGATAATGTAGAAGATTTATTAAATTTAGAAGATCCGTTTGCTAATGACAAAGAAGCGCTTCTTGCATCAAGAAAATTAGTTTTATCCAAAGCGCACATTATAATTCCAGGACACGGGAAAATGTTTAAAGTTGCCACTTAAATACTGTACAGTATTTAAGTGGACCGTGACAAAAAAAATAAACCAGTTGACTTCATGGTTACCAATATATTAAATTAATATAGCGTCACAAAACAGTAACAAGTTAGTAACAAGATAGATTGGAGGTGAAATATTTATGGCATTAAGTTCTATAATTAACGAATTAAAAGGCGTGATGGTCGCCACCCTTAAGGGTGCATCTGATGTTTTATCCGCCCTTCGTGATGGTGTAAAAACCCAAATTGTGGGGAGTGCCAAAGACGTTTCCGATGTTGTTGCCGCCGGAATTCTTTCAGCAAAAGATATGGGGGTAGTATTTATTGATGCAACCCGCGATACGGTATCAACAGCAGTAACGGCCGTTTCGGAAACCGGAGGAGATGTGATTTCAGCTTCCGGAAAAGCAGTTTCCGGAGCAGTTATGGCTGCCTCTGAAGTTGGAGAAGACGTCGGTAAGGTTGCAGTTTCTGCAGTCGAAGGAGCAATTGAAGCCGTTGGCAAGGTTGGAAAAGATACGGGTGAAGCCACCAAAGAAGCGGTTACTTCTGCGGTGAAAGCTGCTGATGGTATTGGATCGGAAGCTGGGAAATCTGTTAGAGAGGCCTTGAAGGCAACAGCCTCTCTTCCAAAAGATTTAATCGAATCAGCAATCAAAGGTTGAAAGGTTAAATATTTGACCCTCGCCGGCAAAATGCAAAAAAATAACCAGCATTTCATTTTTTTAACTTTCAAAAATGAAAGAGGCTGGTTGTGAAATTACCCTGGGATACCAATATAGTGTTTTAGGTGCCGAACAATGTCTTCCAATTCTTCTCTTGTTGAAACAAGTAGGTCTCGAATTGATACGATCCCAACAAGTTTTCCTTTGTCCATTACAATGAGATGGCGAACATGAAGATCCTTCATTGTCTCTTCACATTCCTTGAGATTCGTTGTCAAAAATACGACGGCAACTTTTTTGGTCATAATCTCTGAAACCTGAACTTCTACGGACAGTTTGTTGAGAGCTGCAACCTTGTTGTTGACGTCTCTTTCGGATACGATTCCAACGAGGTCCACTTTTTCGTTCACAACAGCAAGCGCCCCGATATTTTTAGCTCTCATCATTCTCGCTGCATCGAGTGCGGTTGCGTCTTCGGAAATCGTATGAACTTCTCTTTGGCCCATTTCCTTAAACAGCTGTAGAACTATTTTGTCGGACATTTCTGACTCCTTTTTGTAATACGTGCAAAAGCGTCCCAATTGACACTTAGTGGGGGAATTATACAATATCAGAATAGATTTTTCTGCTAAAATTGCTACATGATAGAAACTTCAAATTTAAAACTCAACAAAGAGCAAATCGCAGCCGTCAAGTTTGGCGATGGACCGCTTCTCATTATCGCCGGCGCGGGGACTGGCAAAACCACAGTAATTTCCGAGCGGGTTAAACACTTAATAATGAGTGGACTGGCCAAACCCGAAGAGATATTGGCGCTGACTTTTACAGAAAAAGGGGCAAAGGAAATGGAAGAAAGAATTGATGTGGCACTCCCATATGGTTATACACAAATGTGGGTTATGACATTTCATTCTTTTTGCGATCAAATTCTCCGGGATAATGCGATACACATTGGTCTATCTCCGAGTTATAAATTAATGACAGAAGCGCAAGCAATTGATCTAGTCAGAAAAAACCTATTTGACCTCGATCTAGATTATTTTAGACCCTTGGGGAACCCGAATAAGTTTATTGATGGACTTTTGCAACACTTTAATAGACTGCAGGATGAATGCGTAGCACCCAGCGACTATGTCGCATGGGTGAATTTAAAATTTAAAATTAAAAATTTAAAATTGAGTGATGAGGAAAAACTAGAAGCCAAGAAAAATGTGGAGTTGGCCAATGCTTATAAAAAATATAGTGATCTAAAAATAAAAGAAAACGTAATGGATTTCGGTGACCTCATCACAAATACGATAAAACTTTTCAAAGAACGTCCTAATATTCTTAAAATTTATCAAGAGAAATTTAAATATATTTTAATAGATGAGTTTCAGGATACAAATTTTGCGCAAAATCAACTCGCCATTCTTTTGGCTGGCAAATCTCAAAATATTACAGTGGTGGGGGACGATGATCAATCAATTTACCGTTTCCGCGGAGCGGCGGTTTCTAACATTATTCAATTTAGAAAAACGTTTCCAAAAACAAAAATAATAGTTCTTACAAAAAACTACCGTTCTATTCAAGAAATTCTGGATAGGGCATATGATTTAATTCAACACAACAACCCGGACAGGTTGGAAGTTGTGGAGGGGATAGACAAGCGATTGAAGTCGGAAGTTAGGGGCGGGAAGTCGGAAATAAAATTTGTTCATGCCGCCAATGTTGGGGATGAGGCGCACTCTGTTGTGAAGGAGATCCTCAAATTGACAACCAACCCTCCTTCGCACAAGGCTTCGGGAAGGTTCGCACGATATGATTTTAAAGACATGGCTATTTTAATACGTGCGAACAACCATGCAGATCCATTTGTAAGAGAACTAGAAAGACGGGGGATACCAAATCAATTTTTGGGACCAAGTAATTTATTTGAAAAAGAGGAAATTGTTGATTTGATTTCATATCTCAAAATTTTATATAACCCGGAAGATTCAGAATCTTTTTACAGACTATTATCATCTGACATTTTTGATATATCTCCATTGGAGCTTATTAAAATTTCATCTGCAGCAAAAAAGAGAAGCTTGTCGGTTTTTGAAATCGCGGCAGAATCAGGAAATGAACAAATCAAAAAACTTTTGTTGATTATCGATAAGCATTTAAAAGTAATTAAGTCTCAGACAGCCGGGGAAATTTTATACGATTGTATTCGGGAGATTGGGTTGTTGCAAAAGTTGATAGAAAATTCGGAGGACACCAAAGCCAAAAACATTGCCAAGTTTTTTGAAAAGATTAAATCCTATGAAGACGACCCCACTTCGCCAAGGCTTCGCGGGGCAAGCAAAAATTGGGTTGCTGAGGTTGTGGACTATATAGATCTTTTGCTTGAGGTGGGGGAGAGCCCCAATGTTACAGATGGCGACTGGCAGGAAAATAACGCCGTAAATATTTTGACAGTTCATTCTTCGAAAGGCCTTGAATTTCCGATCGTGTTTTTGGTTAACCTGGTGGGGGAGAGATTTCCTGGACGCGAACGTCATGAACAAATTCCAATTCCACAAGAATTAATAAAAGAAGTTTTACCGGAAGGGGATTTTCATTTGCAGGAAGAGCGAAGGCTTTTTTATGTTGGAATGACCAGAGCAAAGGAAAAATTGTACTTTAGCGCGGCGGATTTCTATGGTGAGGCAAAGAGAAAGAAGAAAATTAGCCCGTTCGTGTATGAAACGCTTGGGGAAGATGCCACAAGCCGTATGCCTTATGCCAATGAAAAGCCATATGCTTTAAGCCATAAGCAATATGGTAGCGAACCCATAAAGCATAAACCATATAGCATAGAGCCACGAAAGGTAGAATACCTTTCGGTGAGTCAAATCGAAACATTCCAAACATGTCCGCTACATTACAAACTTAAATATGTTTACAAACTTCCGACAAAAGCTTTTGCATCGAGTAGTTTCGGAATTTCGATTCATGAGACGCTTAAAAAATTCTATCAAGAAATTTCATTGAACCCCACAACGCCTGCGGCTTTACGGGGTTTTTCGGAAAGATTGATTGAAATATATAAAGAATCTTTCCTCGAAGATGGATATTTAAACAAAAAACATAAACAGGAATTCTACAAGAAAGGCGAGCTTTATCTTCAGGGATTTATAAAGAATGGGTATGATCCAAAGATAAGAACTATTTTGCTTGAGGGAAAATTTGTTCTACCGTTAGGTCCTGAAACGAGTTCAGGACGATCCTTGCGGATCGGCGGCACAATCGACAGGGTTGATGATTTGGGTGGAAGCAGAATAGAAATTATTGACTATAAGACCGGGGCAACGATTCCTACTCAAAAAGAAGTTAATAAAGATCTTCAATTATCTTTTTATGCATTAGCGATGAGCAATATAAGAAAGATAAAACCGGAAGATATAAAACTTTCACTTTATTATTTGGATACTCAGGAAAAAATTTCTACAACCAGGACAGAGAAAGATCTGGAAAAAGTAAAAGAAGAAATTTTAAAGATCCGTGACGAAATCGAAAATTCGGATTTCAAATGCAACAACAACTTTTTTTGTCAGGGAAAATGTGAGTTCTCAATGTTTTGCAAATCCAGAAGCTAAAAACTTAATTACTATATAGTAATTAAGTTGAGTTCAATCAAATAGATAAAACCGAATCGACTCATTCCAAAAACGACATTATTCTTGATCTGCTCCATTAATTTTAAATGTCAATAAGTCGTCGGAAACAATAATACTTGCTTTGTCTGAGCAAGATCTTTTGTGCCCGGAGCCTTGACACGAAGCATACCAACCATCTCTTGTTCTCAATGTGTCGATGGCATCGGTTAACATCTGGGCTGTCCTTTTCGAATCTCCGATAACTATTTGGCGTATATTTTCGTCAAAAATTATCAGATATTCTTCCCAACATTTTGCACAATGATCCTCGCCATCTGGGTCTCTCATCCAATGGGATTCATTTAAGATCCTCCCGAATGTTTTTCTGGCCAATCTTTTCGCTTTTTCTGTGTCGCTAGCCGTTGTCTCTTGTTGTTCCACAGCCCAAATGATAGCACATTTTTAGTATAGGCCCCGGGGTAGAGAACTTCGCGTCCACCGAAAGAGCGCTTGAAATGAGTGAAACCGAGCCAGGATTTATTAGGAAATCTTGAATCGTAAACACCTTCGAAGTCAAAAACTTTACAACCCATCTTTTTAGCCCATAGTATACCTTGATAGAGGAGAGAGTACTGGGAGAGGGAAGCGCGGCCTTCCTTATTTGTAAATCCATACCAATAATATGTGATATGGTTTGATACATCGTGTGAAGAAACCGTGAAAAGCGCTCCACCTGTAATTCTGCCAGAAATATTGTGCGACGCAAGGAAAAGAGAGTGGTTTTGTGGAAAACTTTTTTTTATATTTAAAAGTTGCTTGGCGCTTGGGACATATCTATTAAATTTAACAGAATTTTTCCATGCTTCGCGCCACTTTATTATTTCTGCGGGGGTTGAACAAGACGAATTATAAAACCCCCCTACTCCCTTGCCGGCCATAGTCTTAGCGACGGCAGCTTTTCGAATTGTATATCTACACTCCTTCGTAAAATTTGTGTAAATCTTTTCTTTTGGCTGGGTTAGATCAATTTGGAGGGTTTTAGACGGTAAATACGGGCTTTTTGACAACTTGAAGCCGTTGTGTAATAATAATTTATGGTCAAATACGGTGACGGGACCGGAACCTAAATCGGGTTCTATTATAATCTGAAATACGCGATATTTTCGGGCTAGTTTATCTATTATTCCAAAATTAATCTTTTCCGGCCTTTGGAGTTTTAAAACAGATCCAATGAGTGGAAATTTACGAATAAAGTAGTTCGTTTCGTCAACTCTTTCCACAACCCAAGCCTCACGTCTTAAGTAATCGGCGTAATTTTTAGTTTGTCTGATGTCGATCATGTTTGGACACTACCATAATTCGAATTATGGTAGTGAAGGGGTTGTGGTCTAAAAACGATGCTTGGGTAATCCAAATTTAGCGGCGAGCTTAAGTGAGGGCCACCTGATCCATTCGCCGATTTTATATATTAAATACATCGGTTTATTTATAACCAGGTCCCAAGTTCCAAAAAATTCTACAACGTGAGGGTTATATCCTTCCTTAAATTTTGTAAACCCCTTGCCCTCCTCCCTCCCCCAGAGATCGAATGTTTTAAGTCCCAACTTCTTTCCAAACTTTATAGCCTCCCACATCATTAAGTTGTTGGCCATAACATTTTTATGTTCTTCGGTTGAAGCTCCATATGGGTAGTACAAAAAGTCTTTCCAGACGAATAAGATCCATGTTGTGATAATTTGTTTTTGATAGGTGGCAGTTAGTAGGTGGGCAATTCCAGCTTTCCTTAAAATTTTCCACATCAGTTGGTGGTATTTTTCTGTGTGTGCGTAAAAGCCTTGTCTGTTAACGGTTTCGCGTGTTAATTCGAGGTATCTCTCGAAAGCTTGGTCACGATTATTCTCTTTAACTGTAACGCCATTTTTGATAGCTAAGCGGATGTTATATCTGGTCTTTGAAGAAAAGCCTTTCATTAAATTTTCTTCACTTGGAATTAAATCAATCCAAAAAGTGGTAGGGGTAAAAACGGTTTTACCGGGAACAGCACCAAAAGATTGGAGCAATTTGGCCAATTTGTCTGATTTGAGGCAATTGGATTCTAGTTTGATAAAAATTAGTTTTTGTTCTTTCCCCATTCGGCATAAAGCATTTAGCATATCCCTAGTTGGAGTTGGGCCTTTTTCAAATATTGCTAGTTTGTAGTCAGTAAACGGTAATCTGTGAACAGTAAGCAGTCCCCATTTTGTCTCCAGAACTTCATTCCCCCATTTGCGGCGAAAGTCTGCCCAAGCGGAAGTTTGAAGAGGGTGTGTGGCAATTTTATCTAAGCTGTTAGTCGTCATGTGGTAAATATTTCTCAATTATATCGTCAAAAGTTCCCTTGATATCTTCTACAGAATCCAATTTTAGATCCTCCGACGCCAAGGCTTTGGAGGACAAGTCATCCTTCCATATATTAGCATCTATATTCTCGATCAAGTCCTCTGGAATGTCCATTATAAACCTACTCGGGGGGTTACTGATTCTTTCTCCGAAGTAAAGACGGGAACTGGCATAAGTTAAATAAAGAACATCTTTGGCACGGGTGATACCCACATATGCCAAACGACGTTCCTCCTCCAGCTGATTTCCGTCCATTAAGCTTCTACTGTGGGGGAAAAGTCCCTCCTCCATGCCAACTATAAAAACGATCGGGAATTCCAATCCCTTGGCCGCATGCAGGGTCATAAGGGTCACGGAATCTTTAGCAATTGAGGCGGAATTAGCAGGTTTTTGGGTTGATTCCACAAGCGCAACATTTTCCAAAAAATCACTGATAGCGGGGAATTCTGTGGCGACGCTTCTTAATTCCTTTATGTTTTCCAGACGGGCCAAATTTTCTTCCGATTCCTTTTGAAACAAAGAAAGATAATCGGTTTTTTGTATAACAGCATCAAGCATTTCCAAGGTGGTTAGGGAATTTAGGGAATTTTGGGAGTTGCGAAATTCTTCTAATTTTTCAAAACGACGAATTCCGATTTTCTCAATCCTCTTTCGGGAAACTGAATCTTTTGGATTAACTAAATATTTTAAGTAGCTAATGATATCCTTGACTTCTTTACGGTCGTAAAATCTTGTCCCTCCAACTAAGGAATAAGGAATGCCGGCATGTAAGAAGGCCTCCTCTAAAACACGGGATTGGGCATTGGTGCGATAAAGTATGGCGAAGTCGCCATACTTTGAATCTCGGGATTGAATTTCAGAAACAACAAAATCTGCCTCATCAAAACCATTTCTGGCAGAGTAGAGCTTGATTTTAGATCCAGCGTGTTTATCTGTCCAAAGTTTCAAAATAGGATGATTTGTATTTTTTGAAATGACCAGGTTGGCGGCATCAAGAATGTTTTGAGTCGATCTGTAATTTTGTTCTAAATTAACGATTTTAATATCCGGGTAGTCCCTCGTAAGTAGTGTTATATTTCGATAGTCAGCTCCTCGCCATGAATAAATCGATTGGGAAGCATCCCCCACCGCTGTAATGTTGCGATTTTTTCCGACTAAAAGTTTTGTTAGGGTGTACTGGATTTTATTTGTATCTTGCCATTCGTCAACGAAAATATGTGTTAGAGTTGTTTGCCATTTTGTAAGAATTTCCGGAACCTCCTTGAAAAGTTGGACTGTTTTGATCATCAGGTCATCAAAATCCAGAGCCCCAATATCCTTGAGCATTTTTTCGTACTGCTCGTAGACCTTGGCAACCACCTCTTGCCACTCACCTCTGACAAAATTCTTGTACTCGGCCGGAGTCAACATTTGATTCTTTGCTTCTCCGATTCCGTTTAAAATTGAAGCCGGGGCAAACTGATCAGTTGAAATGTTGATACTCTCCAAAATTTGTTTAACGGCGTCTTTTTGGTCTTGATCATCGTAAATAATGAAGTTTATTGGAATTCCAATATGTTTTCCGTCAATTCTGAGAACTTTGGCACAAAAACTATGAAATGTTCCGGAGAAAACCGTTGACTGTTTACTGTTGGCTGATGACTGACCGAGTAGGTCGTTAATTCTTTGCCGCATCTCTGTGGCTGCTTTGTTGGTGAATGTTAAAAGAAGCGCGTTTTCAGGTTTAATTAGGCCTTGTTGGATAAAATAGGCCACACGGTGTGTTAAAACTTTTGTCTTTCCCGATCCCGCTCCGGCCAAAACCAGAAGGGGTCCTGCGGTATAAATTACGGCAGCGAACTGGTCTTTGTTTAAATCGTTTGTTAGCTTGTCTACGTCATTCATTCCAAATACAATAGTAACATGAGTATTAAAAAAATTACCCTCTTGATATTGGGTGTTGTTTTTGTACTTTTTTTTGCCCTTTTATATATTTTTAGATCTCAAGTTTCTCTAGCTTCGAAGTTTCTGTTTCCGGACACGTCACAGATTAAATCAGACAAAGGTCGCGCAAACTTCCTGGTTCTGGGAATTGGGGGAAAGGACCATACTGGTGGAGATTTAACTGATACTATAATGCTTGTTTCCATAAATCTGGAAGGTCCCGGAGTAGATATTGTTTCAGTTCCAAGGGACTTATGGATTCCTGAAATCCGCGCCAAAATTAATAGCGCCTATCATTACGGAGGCACGGATTTGGCGAAGGCTGCAGTAGAAAAGGTTACGGGGATAAAAATACAATATTCAGCTATAGTGGATTTCTCAGCCTTTAAAGACATGGTGGATGCGCTCGGAGGAATCCTGGTGAATGTTGAAACAGGTTTTTCCGACAAATTGTATCCAATTGCGGAGCGGGAGAATGATACTTGCGATGGAGATAGAGCGTTCGCCTGCCGTTATGAGACAGTAACTTTTGTATCGGGTCTTCAATTGATGAATGGGGACACGGCTTTAAAGTTTGTCCGTTCACGGCATGCCGAAGGATCCGAGGGGACGGATCAGGCGCGTGAGGCCAGGCAACAAAAAATCATTGATGCTATCAAGAATAAATTACTTTCCCCGCAGATTTATCTTTCAATGAGGACAGATAAAGCGATCTTTAAGGTGCTAAGAGTTTCTATCGAAACGAACGTGGACGATAAAACTGCGGCAACTGTCGCCAGAAAAGTTTTTGATTCCAGGAATTCAATAAATAAATATTTAATTCCGGACGGATTTTTGGTTAATCCTCCGATTACAAACAATTACGACAATCAGTATGTCCTCATACCAAAAGAAGGCAATGGGAAATGGGGGGAAATTCAAAAATGGGTCAGTGAACTTTTTAAGTAAAAATGCGAGATCTATTTAAAAAAATACGCAAAGAACCTGTTTGGATACTTGTGCTAGCGCTTAGTTTTTTTATTTACGCTATTTTTAATAGTCACATAATCAAACAGGATTTAAACGGAAATTTAACAACAGGAGAAAGCACTTATGGGGATTTGCCATTTCATTTGGCGACAATTTCTCGAATGGCATATACGGGAACTTTTCCCCCGGAAAACCCTTTGTTTTCCGATATCCCACTGGTTTACCCATTTTTTATAAATGTTTTGTCGGCAGCAATGGTTATTTGGGGGTTTGGTCTTAGAGCTTCGATAATTTTACCGGGAATGTTTTTTTCCATCCTCATGATTGTGTCGTTATACTTTTTTTACAAAAAATTGACAGGACTTAAATCAGTTGCCTTTTTGGGTACACTCTTATTTTTTCTTAACGGTGGTCTTGGTTTTTATTATTTTTTTAAAGATGTGGTTTTTAACGGCAAACTTCAAAATTTTATAACTGGCCCCGGCGCCTTTCCGGATTACAGCCATTTATTCGGACAAAATATCCAGTGGTGTAATTTTTTGTCCAGAATATTAATTCCTGAGCGGAGCGTCCTCTTGGGAATTCCGATGGGGATAGCTATTTTATATATACTTTTTTTGAAGGAGAAAAAAGATGAAAAGAATCTAAATTGGTGGTATATTTTTGCGGCGGTGTTAACTGGCTTTTTGCCATTATCACATACTCACACCTTCATTGTTTTTAGTCTTCTAATTCCGTTTTTAGCCGTTTTTGAGTTGCGCAAAAATAATTGGGTAGAATGGTTAAAAAAATGGTCGATTTTTGGAACCATAGTCCTATTAATCGCGGCCCCCCAGTTAAAATTAATCTTTTTTCATCTGAATACCAGCTCCTCTTTTTTTAGATTCCATTTGGGTTGGATGAGCGATCCCGGAATACTTGAATTTATAATATTTTGGTGGAAAAACACCGGCATACTTATTCCATCGTTAATTTTGTCTATATTTTTTATCAAACCCTACAAACTGTTGACTAGATTGATTTTGTTTTCATCTTTTATTTTCGTGATTATCAACCTGTTTATTTTTCAGCCGTTTGATTGGGATAACATCAAATTTCTTTTCTGGTTCGCGATTTTTGCCTATGCGGCCGTCGCCTTTCTTTTGGTAAAACTATGGCAAAGTAAAATTTTTTTTGGAAAAATATTAACTGGAATTCTTATTGCTTCGCTGACTTTGTCTTCGTTACTTTCTATATACCGCGAAATAAATGTTAGTTATCAACTATTTTCTAAAGAAGAAGTTGATTTAGGGTTGTGGGTTAGGAAAAATACACAGTTTGATTCGTTATTTTTAACTGAATTTACTCACAGAAGTTTTGCAAGCAACTTGGGAGGTAGAAAAATATTAATGGGTTATCAGGGTAGTCTTTGGGTTCACGGAATAAAGTATGGGGACAGGGAACGGGATATAAAGGTTATATATTCCGGCACCGCCAATGCAAAAAGTTTGTTGTATAAATATGATGTTAATTATGTTGTGATAGGTCCGGGAGAAAGGGATGTTTTAAAAGCAAACGAAAGATTTTTTATAGAAAATTTCTGTCTTGTTAAAGCTACTACAAATTACAGGATTTATTCTGTAAAATGCGACTCTAAATAACAATGTTCACATTCATCAAAAGAATATCAAGCAGTAAGATTTTTTTACTGCTTTTGTTTGGTTTGTTTTTAAGAATTATCCTATCTTTTTTTGGGACGTTGAACTTGGACCAGGGAACTTTTGTTGCCTGGAGTGCCAATCTCACCCGTGACGGGTTTAAAAATTTCTATAATGGGTGGAGCGACTATTTACCCGGATACCTTTATGTTCTATGGCTTTTGGGAAAAATAAATTTGGCAGGAGTGATTCCGACTACGATTCTATATAAACTTCCAGCCATCTTGTCTGACATTGCCACCGGCTATTTGATTTACAGGATTTTAAGGAAATCTAAGGGAGTTAAATGGGGCTTGATTGGTGCGGCAATCTATATTTTTAATCCTGCGATTTTATCCAACTCTGCTTTATGGGGTCAAGTGGATTCTTTGACTTCACTTTTTTCGGTTTTGTCGATTTATCTATTACCTATCAATTATTTGCTATCCGCTATTTCTTTGGCGATTGGGACTCTTGTCAAACCACAAACAGCGTTTATATTTCCGGTAATCGTGTTCATGGTGTTTAAGGAAAGATGGAAGTTGCAAAAAATATTTGCTTATTTGTCCGTTGGTTTATTTGTATTTATTGGTTCATTTATCCCCTTCTGGAATCATGGAAATCTGGCATCTTTTATTTTGGAAAGGTTGGGGATATCTTTAAATCAATACCCTTATACTTCGATAAATGCCTTTAATTTCTGGGGGCTTATCGGGATCTGGAAACCTGACAACGTGTTTATGCAGGTTGGTGGATATCTTTTGGTTTTAATTATAACAATTGTAATAGCTATACGAAGGAACAGAGAGCAAAAAAATACGAAATATTTTTTGGCAGCTTTAATTTTTGCCTCAAGTTTTGTCTTTTTTACCAGAATGCACGAGAGACATCTTTTGCCGCTTTTTGCGCCTCTTGCCATAGCAACTATAGAAAGCCCGATTCTGTTAATTCCATACGTCGGTTTCTCTTTAACTTATATTGCTAATCTTTATTATGCCTATGTTTGGATTTCCTCTAACTTTAAAGAAATCTTTTCTGATTTTGTAATCAAAGCAATAGAGGTAGCAAATATTGGATCAGTTTTTTTTATGTTTACCGTCATCGCTAAAAAAATAAATAAAACATGGTCATGGTTCAAATATCCGATTAATCGATTAATCGGAAACAAGAAACGATTGATTACCGAATACAAGTTGCCTAATATTAATCTCTCTAAAAACAAATCTAAATATATTCTAATTGGAATTTTGACATTTGCTTTTATTACCAGAATATATAATTTAAATTCTCCTAAAAACGAATATTTTGATGAAGTTTATCACGCCTTTACGGCAAAAGTAATGATGCATGCCGACGCCAATAAAGCTTGGGAATGGTGGAATACCCCACCGGAAGGGTTTGCATATGAATGGACGCACCCGCCTTTGGCAAAATTGGGGATGGTAATGGGAATGAAAATATTCGGCGAAAATTCTTTTGGTTACAGGATTCCGGGAGTTCTTCTTGGTGTAGGGTCGGTGCTAATGGTTTATCTTTTAGCAAAATTATTGTTTAAAGATGAATTAACCGGGCTTTTATCGGCAGCCATTTTCTCGCTTGACGGACTAGCGCTTGTGATGAGCCGTATAGGAATGAATGATATTTACTTATTGTTTTTTGTGTTGCTATCAATATATCTATTCATGAAAGGAGAAGCCTCCGGCCCAAAGGGCCGTACGGCCCGATGGGATTTTTGGTCTGCAATTTCTTTTGGTTTGGCAATTTCTTCCAAGTGGTCCGCTATTTGGGCAACCCCAATATTTTTTGTTTTATGGCTCAGGCGGAAGAATAAATTTAGACTTTCTACTTTTGCGTTTTTTTTAGTTGTTCCGTTTATCATATACCTTTCATCTTACATCCCGATGTTTTTGACTGGCCACGATCTTGGGATCTGGTGGGGAATGCAGAAACAAATGTGGTGGTATCACACCGGACTTGTCGCGACCCACGCCTATTCTTCTTCCTGGTGGACCTGGCCCTTCTTGATCCGCCCGATTTACCTTTATACCTCTGACGAGGTAGGCGGATGGGTTGCAAGAATCTATGCAATGGGGAACCCGTTTATTTTTTGGTTCGGGTTTGTATCGATTGCGACTTCCGCTATCTATTCCTATTTAGAACGAAACAAAAATTTAGCATTTGTAGTATTTGCTTATTTGATATTCTTCGTGCCTTGGGCCGCCTCCCCCAGAATAATGTTTTTATATCACTATTTGCCGTCGGTTCCTTTTTTGGCGATTGCAACGGGGTACGTCCTCCGCAGAAATCCCAAATTAACATTTGCCTGTTTGCTTATTTGCTTATTATTCTTTATTTATTTTTATCCCCACTGGATTGGTCTTCAAATCCCGTTATGGTTGGACAGGAGCTATTACTGGGTGAATTCTTGGAGATAAAAAACGAAGTTTGACAATAGGTTAAGCAGGACCAAGGACAAAATTTCCCTTCCCCAGAAAATATATGAGCAGTCCCAAGAACAAAACTATTATGAGGAAATATCCGACAGACCAAGTTCCTTCGTGTGGGAAGAAAAGATCAAATGGGTATGACGTAAAGATTGAAGTCTTAAGTTTTTTGAGGGAAGACGTTGTTAAATAAAAAGCAAGATATACAACAATAGCTGTAACGAGGATAACAATAATGAAAACATAATTGTTTTTAAAAAAATCCAACAATGTGTTTAGAAGTGTGATCAAAGTGCCAGTAAGATTGACCCCAAGATAACCAATATTCCAAGTCCGGCTCCTACCATAGTCGGCCAATCCGTTCCTGATTGTGGAAGAGTCGGTGGTGTTGCGGTTGGACCCGGTGTACCGTTACAAACACAGTCATTTTCAGCTGTACAAGACGGGTTTCTACAGTAACCGTTGTAGCAAACCAATTCGCTTCCACAGTTAAAATTGCTTCCGCAAGTTCCGCCGCATGAGTTCGGTGGAGCGGTTGGTGTAGCTGTTGCAGTTGCGGTTGCGGTAGCAGTCGCGGTAGCTGTAGCGGTTGCCGTGGCAGTTGCTGTGGCTGTGGCCGTTGCGGTAGCGGTTGGTGTAGCTGTTGCAGTTGGGGAAGCGGTGGATGTTGTTAAGGTGAAAGAAAGACTGCAACTACCGGCGGCTTTGGGATTACTTTCCGGAACATTTGGAGCCACGGATGTTTGTCGAAGTTGATACAGCCTGATAGCGGTAAAAATGGCAACACCCGCCAAGATCAGGGTAATAATTATTATTAAACCAGTTACAAATTTAGATTTTTTCATAGTTATGAACCAATCCAGTGGTTACGCCCTATTTTTACTTCAGCTGTGACATTAAAGGTTGTTACTTCATCAGGGATGGTATATTGATCGCAGAATTCGTTGGGATGGTCTCCGGGCCTTTTATTTGATGTTTCAGGTCGTAGGACACCATTGATCGTAAACCTGGCCGCTGTAAAAGGAACGATGTTCTGATTTGTCTCCCCGGTTACACAGAAGTTAACTTGATCGCCGGCTTTTAGGTTAGTTAAATCTGACGAATTCAGCAAAGTCCAGGTGATTGAATACGCTTCAGCCCCTCCACAATTAATTGTGACGTTTCTTGGTCGATCGAGACAATCAGCGTTGTATTCCGACCCACAGCCAATGCCAGTATTTGGATGGCAACCCGGGGTGCTTTTTACAATGGCTTCACAATTTGCTTCACACTGTCCGGGAGTGGTGCCAAAATCGCAGGTATCCCCACTACCTCCCGCTTTATTGGTAAAACCTGGTCCTTGTCTTGTTAAAATCACTCCACCAGATATTCCACCTACCAACAAAAATAATCCCAAAATTGTCGCGATGATTTTTCCGCCGCCAAATTTCTTTTTTGGGGTAGATACTATTATTGGCGGGAGATCGGCGGGCGCCGCCGATCCTGTTTGTACATTCGATATGACATTAGTTGCTGTTGTAGTAGAGGTTGCAGTCACCGATGAATCGGGTGGAACATTTTGAACTGTTTGGAAATCGGGAGGAAGGGGTGGAAGGTCGGTCTGAGGAAAAACAACGGGGATAGTTCCAGATGTTTGGTTGTTGTTTTGATTTTGGTCGTTTTGGTTGGGCATATTTGTAGGTAACAAAAGACGATGTCAAACGGCATCTATACTCAGAATAGAGAAAAGAATAGTTATAGTCAAGAAGATCGGTCAAATGTACCAGAAATTATGATTTTTCCAGTACTTCCGTCAATTAAAACATTTGTTCCATCGGGGATTTTTAATCTTGGGGAGACTGCTGCCGGAATGTTAAATTCTCTGGTGATAATTGCCCCGTGAGATGTCATTCCGCCATTGGCGAAAATGATGCCGGCACATTTTGAAAATTGCCTTGTGTGTTTAGTTCCGGATGTTGGAAAAATTCCGATACAACCTTTTGGAATTGCTTGCTTTTCGGAAGTGATATTTAGAGCTGTTCCTCTAACAATCCCGCTTGACACTCCAAACGTTTTGACGGTTTTTATAATCTGATCATTTTGGTCATTGCTCATTTTTTTTATTTCTAACCGAATTTTCCTCAATTCTATTAAAGCGTTAGCTATTTTGTCATTAGTTTTTTTCTTTTTATCAATATCCTGATTAACTAAAACGATTTCTTGATTTGATTTTCCATAAGCTAAATATTTCGAAAAAAACTCATTCAGATAACCAATAGATTTTGTTTTTTTAATCCGGTCTCCTTTATTATTTTTAATATCAGTTAGTAAACCGTTGGCATAGTCAACTGCTTTTTGAGGATCTAATACCCAATATATAAGCCTAAATAAATTCATATATACTAATTATAAATGAAATTATTGTTTTCTTTTTTAATTCTTTTATTGCTTTTTATTTTTTCGACTCGAGAGGCGAAGGCTATCATTGTTGTTGTACCAACTATTATTATCCCAATAGTTCATATTGCGGCTTGGATTATTGGTGCAGTTGCTACACCGGTTTTAGGGTTAAGCGCTCTTTATTTCAAAATAAAAAAGAAATCACCGGCTGTGGGGATACTTTTTGGGATGGGCCTACTGGTTCTTTTGGGGATTATAATTACAATTGTATTTAAGATAATTAGTCCCCAAAGGCCAATTTATTGATACAGCTGTTCGTAAATACCAAATCCTTTTATCCGTTTCCCATTATTGGCAACAACTTCCCCTTCGACTTGTCCTGTCGCCCAAATATATGGTGAAGATACCTCATTCTTGTCCGTGGAATTCAAAATGTTGACATCAATTGACCTATTGATTCCATCCGTAATATCAACAATGTAACCCGTGGTTGATTTCTTCTTGATGGCCAAAGAAAAGGACTTTTGCACTCTTCCGAGATTGTCTTTTAAGACGGCAATTGAATGTGATTTATATACGCCTTTGTAGTTATCGTCTACTGATGTTTTATCGACGTTGTAAAAATTGCCTTCGTTGTCCCAAAAAGCAACCCAATCTGTATTTATTCCAAGTGGATCGGTTATTCTAACCAGATCAATTGAAACAGAGTAGGAATATGTTCTGCTATACAAGACGTAGCTTTCATACTCTTTACCATTAACAATTAATTTTCCTGTAGCTTCTGATCTAAAAATTGTATAGTCCTCCTGACTCCTAATTCCCAGCTCATTATCAATCTCCGGGACGTCAAACCCGATTTTGTTACTATCTATTTGTATTTCGCCACCAACTCTCTCTTTTAATACAAGGGTTGGATCAACCTCGATGTTCCAGCTTGGGATTATTGGTGTTTTTGCGATCTCAGATTCCTTGGAGTCTGTGTTAAAAAATTTTTTTTGCCACCGGTTACCGTCGAAAAAAAACACCCTTTGCGTCTGAGAAAATAACAGATTTTTTTTTGAAGATCTCGAGGAATAAGCAATTAAAGTATAGTGGGGTTTGTTTTTAGAAATGAGAATTATTTCATCGCTAAAATAAGGCTTTAAATTTGACTGGCTTGTGTCAGTGCCAACATTAGCTTTTATAAGCAAATCCTTCAAAAAATATCCTGAATAAAACGAGGCAAGGACACTTAACACGAAGATGGCAACGACAAAAACATACTGCTTAGTAGTCATAGATTAATTTTCAGACATTTTCCAGATAAAGGTGCCGAAAATCATTATTGCTACACCTATCGCAAACAATATAAGAGTGGGCGCTGTTTCACCAGTAACCGGAATTGGTTTAGGGGAGGCGGTTGGTGTTGTGGTGGGTGTTGCCCCCGGAGAAGCGCTGGGTGAGGGGAATATTCCTGAATCAGATGCAGTAAAAGCAGGATTTTCACTGGCTTGGACAATGAAGTTTCTGGTAAGGGTTCTGGTTATTCCGTTTGAATCAATCCAAGAAATTGTAATTGAGTGAGCGCCTGCCCCTAAATCGACTGGTGCGCTAAACGTCCAAGTGCCGTCACTGGCGATAAACATATCTTGCGAAATCGGATCTGATTGAATTGTAATGGTGATTTTTTCTCCTCCCGGGCCACGGCCAAAAAATTCCGGTCGGGAATTCGTTACAATTTCTCCTTCATTGAGGCTTTCCAGTATTACACTGGTCGGGGTAGGAGAACCCGTTGCTATGGGGATAAAAAATTTTGATTCTTTTGTTGCATCTTCCGGGAGGCTTAAGTTTGCAGTTGGAATTTGGCCACTTTCGGAAGGCTGAAGACTCCTTAGATCATAGACCTGCCCCAGGACCATGGGTGGAACGGGGTTGGCAGATTGGGGAAAAATCTGCGCAGAAGCGACCCCGTGGTCTCCCGCTTGAACCGAAATCTGTAGCAGTGTTTGGGCTTTGTCAATTTGCGCATAGTCGGCCAGATCTTGAGTTCTGACCGACCCTAATTGAAAAACAAAGTTTCCCGTGTTTGATGTTAGTGTAGAAAGAAGATATCCGTCGATATTTATATAGACAAGGACTTCCCTTTCCGGTTCTCCGGAAGCGTTTATGACAGAGCCCGATATAAGAAAACCTTTCTGATTAATTCCCAAATCCGGTCCGGTAGAAAACTGCCACGGAATTCCTTTATTATCGAACATCGTTCCGCCGGAATTTATTTTGTAGAAATATTTAGTGCCGGGTTTGAGCCCCGTGAGTGAAATGGTATGAATTGAGAGTTTTTCGTTTCCCTCCCTTTCAATTTTGTTTAACGACGTTTGACCCTCTCCCCAAGAAACAAAACTAAAAGTTTCTTTATCTGTGATCCACGATATAGTTGCGGAACTGTTGTCAATATTACTTATACGAATATCTTTTGGAGCGATGGAACTATCTGCCCCAATTTTAAAAACTTGATTCATGCCCAAAAAGAAGACCCCGGCAAAAATTCCGGCAAGAAGTATAATAATGCCTAAAATTGTTGGTATTTTATTTTTTTTGATCATTTTTAATAATTAAGGTAATGGTGTGGCAGATGGCGACGAATCTGGATTGGGTAAAGACGTAATTTTGGTGGCAATTACATTATCCGGAATTTCGGAATCATTAAAAAAGATCCGCGATTCTATTTGATTTAAAGTATCTTTGTCTAAAACCGGGGTAATGGGTTGAGATACTTCTTTCGGAACGACAATGGGTGGCTTTGATGTTAAGGCTCCGTAAATAGTTAGCGATATCCACATAATTACAGTAATGAGTGTTAATACAAGTATGATTACGATATTCGGAATCTTCTGTGTTTTCATATTAATTTTTCAAATAAGGAACTCTGCCTGCGACCACTGCCACTATAACTTGTCCGGAGTCGGTTTGGGAAGAATTAATTCCTAAACTATCAATTTTAATTGCAATTCTCAAGTTGCCGAAATCTTTAACAAAGGACAGAATATCGAAATAAGTCCCCTTGATGCTTAAGGAGATGGGCATTTCTCCCGGGTTCCCCGGTATTGGCTTGTAATCGGAGCTTTTCTTTACGGATGCGTCAACCCCGACCAATATCGTTTGGCCAATAGAAAGTCCCAAAATGGTTACAGAATCTTTAATCGCCAACCCCTGAATTTGTTTTGAGACAGCATCAAAGTTTGCCTGTGACGATATTGCAAAATCAACATCCCCCGCGGCCGCCTCATTTTGTGCAAGAACCGCCACAGCCGTCTTCAAATTTTTTATTTTTTGATCAAGGGCGGCAACCGTGGTCTTTTTTTCCTGAATTTGTTGAACCAGACTTATAATTGTTAATACTGTCGGCTTTAGCGCGAAGGTAAGAAATATTGTGATAGTAACGAGAGAAAGTATAATTTCGAGAAACGCGCGGACCTCAGCCCTTTTTTTGTAAAGAGACATGATGTTTAAGAAATATTCTCTATAACGCAGGTATGATCCCCTCCAGCCAAGTGCCATTTTTGTTAGTACGAAACTTTAATCATAAAAATTGTTGATCCTGAATTGTCTTCAGACGAGTTAATTGAATTAAGTTCGACCTTTTTAAAAGAAGGTTCATTTTTAAGATTGCTTGCAAACTGCGCAATTGCCAGTTCATTAGAAGCGGTTCCTTTTATGGACATGGAATTTTCCTGGACCGCCATTGAGGAGAGAATAACGTCGGTTGGGGTTTTTGATGTGACATTTTCCACCCTGTCACCGGGCTTGGGTATTAAGGCGAGGGCTTTGAAAATGTCCAGTTTGGTTTGAATTTCCCTGAAGCGTTTTTCCAAGTCTCCCTGAGCGGATATTTGAGCGCTTCTAATCTTAATAGAATCGGTCAAATCTGAATTTTGCGCATCCAGCCAAAAGCGCGAAAGAAATGCGGCCATAACCACCATCTCTGTTATTATGACAATAATTCTAAAAGTTCCAGTGGCCCACTTTAACACACGACCGATAGTAGAGGCTTCAAATTCTTCTTGAGGCAATAAATTGATTGATTTATTTTTGGGCATGACAACAAGATCTACTTGTATTCAATATAGCATATGAAAAGGAGTGAAAGAAGCTGTTAAATTTTTGGAGCCTTTGAAGATTTTTGGGCTTTAGGTTTAACTTCTTTCTTTTCCGTTTTCTTGACCAAAAGTTTTGCCATCTGCGACTTTATTCTGGCTGCCTTATTTTTGTGGATCACCCTCTTTTTGGCGGCGCGGTCGGACAAGAACGAGGCCACTCTGACGTCTTTTTCCAATTTGGATTTTTTTGCCTTGCGGACAGCAATTTCAAGCTTACTGATAATAAGCTTATTTATGGATTCTTTGACCCTACTTCCCCTTAGGGCCCTTTTGGCTGTTTTTGTTACCGGCATATCTTTGTTTTGTGATTGTGAGTATACGATAAAGAGGCTAGAATATCAACCAGATATGAATGATTTAATCGCAAAGGGCAAAAAACTTTTAAATTCTCAGCAAAATACAGTTCTTTCGGCAGCAACTCTTATAATGACAATGATTATTGCAAGCAGGATTTTGGGATTGGTCAGACAGAGGGTGCTGGCCAATTATTTTGCTCCAAGCGATCTTTCGCTCTTTTTCGCAGCCTTTCGTTTACCTGATGCGATTTTCGAGGTTTTGGTTTTTGGAACATTTTCATCTGCCTTTATTCCGGTTTTTACAAAAGCCTTGAGGGAAGGCCAAAGAAGAGCTTGGGAAATTGCCGGACGAGTGGTCACGATAGGCCTATTGGTGTTTGGCTTTACCGCAATCATTTTAGCCATTTGGGCGCCTCAAATTTATTCGGTTATAGCGCCAGGTTATAAAAACGGGGAAACTGCCCAAATTGCGAATCTTGCCAGAATTCTTTTTGCCGCTCAGGGTTTTTTTGTCATAAGTTATGTTTTAACTGGCGTTTTGGAAAGTTTAAGAAGATTTTTAGTGCCGGCACTGGCTCCGCTTTTCTACAATATTGGCATAATTTTAGGAACGGTACTGCTTACACCTTATTTGGGGCTTTTAGCTCCGGCTGTTGGAGTTGTAATCGGAGCCTTTGCCCATTTTATGGTTCAGTTCCCGTTATCGCGCAAACTCGGTTTTCGGTTTGTTTGGGATTTTAAGCCCGACGTAGGAGTTAAAAAGGTCGGAATCTTAGCCCTTCCCCGTGTAATAGACTTAACTTTTGATCAGGTGGGCAAAACCACCGAACTCTTTCTTTCGTCTCTTATTTCTCAGGCCTCTTATACATATTACATATTTGCTAATACCTTGCAGCTTTTGCCGGTGACTCTTTTTGGAACCTCACTTGCAAAGGCGGTTTTACCGCTTTTGTCACGCGCAGACGGAAACCTAAAGGAGTACAGAAGAATCCTTCTGACTGCGATTTTCCAGGCAATATTTTTTACACTACCTCTTTCTATAGCACTCATTATACTTAGGATTCCAATAGTACGTCTTGTCTATGGAACAAAGATTTTCGATTGGGAGGCAACGGTACAAACCGGAATGGTCCTTTCGGTTTATGCGGTAGGGATTGTATCGCAAACCCTGATGTCGATTTTAGCCCGCGCATTTTTTGCGCTTCATGATACAAAAACCCCGGTTAAAATTTCCTTTATAGGCCTTGGTCTTTTAATCGCGGGGGATTTTCTTTTGGTGAAGGGTTTTGGACTTCCTGTTTGGGCGCTTGCCGCATCCTTTTCCTTTAGCACTATAATTGAGGCCGTAATTTTATCTGTTCTTATTCACAAGAAGGTTGGTGAGTTAATCGGATTGAGATTTTTTGGACATCTCTCCAAAATTTTTGTAGCGACTGTAATTTCCGGATTTTCAATGTTTTTCCTAATCAAATTTTTCGACAGATGGTATTGGCTAAAACAGGTTACATCAATTCCATTTGAAAAATTTGTTCTCGATACACGTTACGCAGGAAACTTGCTGATCTTAACGGTTGTCACCTTTTTAATCGGAATGGCAATTTATATCGGAGTCTCGCTTATTCTAAAAGTAGCAGAGGCTGGCTATTTCTTAACTATTGTAAAGAGATTGATAACCAGACGAATGCTTCCGCGCATTTCCGATAAAGAGCAGGAGCCGGTAAGCCCCACAACTACAGATACGCAGGAACAATAAACTATTTTTTATAGACTTGGCCTCGGTATTTAATTTTTCTGATCCAGATTTCTTTTCTATCATGGTCAATTTCAAATATTGTTCTAATTGTTCCGACTCTTAACCTAAAATAATCATGAGCTTCGGCCATTTTACTGATATCGTAATTTGAAGGAAACGGATAACTAAGTCTAAGGATTTTTTCGACGATTCTTTTTACGTCAATTTTTGAAAGTTTTTGTAGCTGTTTGTCAGTTTTTTTGGTGACAATGACTTTATAGGCCATACTTTTTGGCAATTTCCTCTATTGGAATTCCTTTGCCTCTGGGCTCTTTCTTTAACTCCTGAACTGCCATGTAATCCTCTAAGTCTTCCGCCGCATTTTGAAGGGCAACAAAGTCTTCTATGTTCATCAAAACCGCTTTTGGTTGGGATCTGTGGAAGATATAGGCAAGGCCATTTTTTTGCACAAGCTCAAGAAGACCTAAAGCGTCCTCCCGCATGTCTGTAATGGTTTTTACGTTTTTGGTCGTAGGTATCAACATAGTAGTAAGATTAGTCTATAGATTAATCTAAGGTTTGTCAAGGTCGGGTGGATTTCTGTTGGGTATTGTCTAAATCAGCGCTTTATCCTTCGGTTTCGTTCAAGGTCTGCGAGGAGCTAAACGGCTCTTGACCCCACTTCGCCCCTTCGACTACGCTCAGGGCTTCGCGGGGTCTGCGGGGTGCGCCGACTGGTGCTACCCCTTGACAACTGTTAGCACTCGAGGTAAGATACTGCTAAATGACTGATTCACTTACTTCCCGTCAAACCCAAATATTAAAGACGATTATTGATGAATATATCGAAACTGCCGAACCTGTGGGAAGTGACGCACTCGACAAAAAATATAATCTTGGAGTTTCCCCGGCAACAATCAGAAACGAAATGGTTGCGCTGACAAAATCCGGTTACCTCCGTCAACCCCATACCTCAGCAGGAAGAATTCCGTCGCCGCTTGCGATGAAATTTTATATAAATCAACTTATGGAAGAAAAACAAATGAGCTTGGTCGATGAAGTCAAAGCTAAAGAGGAAGTTTGGGACTCTCGGGACGATATCGACGAACTCATGGACGAGGCAACACACGCCTTGGCAAGTCGGACACGCTCCCTCGCGATAGCGGCACTAAAAAACCCCACTTCACCCAATGGGCTTCGCGGGGCGAGGGACCGCTTTTGGCAGGCTGGACATTCCTATGTTTTTAATAATCCTGAGTTTGCAGAAATGGCAGCTTGTCAGAATCTATTTTCAATTTTTGATGAGTTTGATAAACTAGACAGGCTTTTCTTTGGATTCCAGTCTACTTCACCCTTGGAAGTTTTGTTTGGTGAAGAATTAGGAATGCCGGAACTGGCAACGTCGGGAATAATTTCGACACATTTTAGTATAAAAGGAAAGCCTGGGGCCCTTGGAGTGATTGGCCCCGCCAGAGCAGACTATGCGTCAGTCATTCCGATTTTGAGATATTTTGGTAATTTAATTGAGGAAGTTGCAAACCAATGAAAAAAGCGAAAAGCGAAAAGCGAATAAGCAAAGCTTGGCCAGTCAAAGCCCTGGTAGCGAATAGTTTGGAGATGGAACAGCTGAAAAGCCAACTGGCAAGAACTTTGGCGGATTATGATAATTTAAAGCGAAGGACTGAGGAAGAGAAAATTTCTTGGACAAAATTTTCGTCTTTAAGCATAATCTCAAGACTGCTGCCAATAATGGACATGTTAGAAAAAGCTCAGGAGCATCTAAAAGATTCCGGACTTGCGATATCGATTTTGGAATTTAAAAAAGTTTTTATTGAAGAAGGTTTGGAAGAAATAAATCCTAAAATTGGAAGTGAATTTGACGAAAACAGTCAAGAAGTTATTGAAGTAATTGACGGAAAGATGGATAATATGATCTCAGAGGTTCTTGTTACGGGTTGGAAGTTTAAAGATGGTAATGTAGTAAGACATGCGAAGGTGATTGTTAGCAAACAATTATCCTGAACGAAGTTGAAGGATCATATCAAAAGTTAATAAGATCCTATCGCGAAGTAGATACTTCGCTCCAGGATGACAATATGAAATATGTCAAAAATAATCGGAATTGATTTAGGAACGACAAACTCTTGTCTTGCGGTGATGGAAGGCGGCAGGCCAAAAGTTATTTCCGCGGGCGATACAGGGAGGAATACTACACCCTCCATTGTTGAGGTGGTTAAAAATTTAGTTGGGGACGTTGCCAAGAGACAGATGATCCTCAATGGTAAAAATACTATCTATTCGGTTAAGCGCCTTATGGGTAGGAGATTTGAAGATAAAGAAGTTAAAAGAACTATAGAAATGGTTCCTTATAAAATTATTGAGGGAAAAAGCGGCATGGCCGACGTTGAAGTCGAAGGAAAAACTTACACACCTCAGGAAATTTCGGCCAGGATTTTGATGAAGCTTAAGGCTGATGCAGAAAAATATCTTGGTGAAAAAGTTGATAAAGCAGTCATCACAGTTCCAGCCTATTTTGACGATGCCCAACGTCAGGCCACCAAACAGGCCGGTGAAATTGCGGGACTAAAAGTTGAGCGAATTATCAATGAACCTACAGCGGCTGCGCTTGCTTACGGCCTGGAGAAAAAAAATGCTCACAAAATTGCTGTTTATGACCTTGGAGGCGGAACTTTTGATATTTCAGTTTTGGAACTTGGGGACGGGGTTTTTGAGGTTAAAGCAACAAATGGAGATACCCATCTTGGTGGGGACGATTTTGATGCGGTGATTGTTGACCACATAGTTTCTGAATTCAAAAAGGAAAATTCGGTGGACCTTAAAGCCGACTCACAAGCTCTTCAGAGAGTTCGCGATGCCGCCGAAAAAGCAAAAATTGAGCTTTCCGCGGCGAATGAAGTTGAAATTAATCAGCCTTATATAACCCAGAATAACGGCGCGCCGCTTCATTTAACAATGAAATTAACCCGCGCTAAATTGGAAAGCTTGGTTGATGACCTTATTCAAAAAACAATTAAACCGGTTGAATCCTGTTTGAAAGATGCCAAACTTGATGCACACGATATAGACGAGGTAATTATGGTTGGAGGAATGACCAGAATGCCTAAAGTTGTAGAAACAGTCAAAAACTTTTTTGGTAAAGATCTAAATCAATCAGTTAATCCAGATGAGGTCGTGGCCATTGGAGCTGCAATTCAAGGTGGAGTTTTGGGAGGCGAGGTTAAAGACATTCTTCTTTTGGACGTTACTCCGTTAACATTGGCAATTGAAACAATGGGCAATATTGCCACCCCCATGATTCCAAGAAATACTACAGTTCCAACAAGTAAAACCGAAACATTTTCCACAGCCAGTGATAACCAAACGCAGGTCCAAATAGTTGTTACTCAAGGCGAGAGGCCGATGAGTGCAGACAACAAAACTCTTGGGACTTTTGTATTGGACGGAATTCCACCGGCCCCACGTGGAGTACCGCAGGTTGAGGTTACTTTTGATATGGATGCCTCAGGTATCCTAACCGTTACAGCCAAAGATAAAGCGACAGGGAAAACCCAGAATATTAAAATTACCGGCGCGGTTGGTTTATCCGACGATGAAATTAAACGCATGCAAGAAGAGGCGGAAAAACACAAAGAAGAAGATGAAAAGAAGGCTGAAACTATCAAATCCAAAAATACCGCTGATTCGATGGTGGCCACAGCTGAAAAATCTATTAAAGATGCCGGGGACAAAGTTCCGGCCGACGTAAAAGAAAAAGTTGAAGAAAAAATCAAAAAAGTAAAAGAAGTTGCAGGAAAAGAAGATTCTTCAAAGGAAGATATCGAAACCGCGACCAAAGAATTGTCAGAAGAACTTTCTAAAATTGGAGAAGCAATGTACAAGGATCAGGGTGCGAAGACAGACGACGGAAGCCAGAAGACTGAGGGTGAAAATGGAGGGAAGAAGTCTGAGGATGGAAAGAAAGATGACGCCAAAGTTGAAGAGGGTGAAGTGGTAGAATAGCTTCATGGTCACAAAAACGGACTATTACGACATCCTCGGAGTTTCGAAATCTGCTTCGGCCGACGAAATCAAAAAGGCTTACCGCAAGCAGGCTCTCGAGTGGCATCCGGATAGACACAAAGACGATAAAGAGGCGGCGGAAAAGAGATTCAAAGAGATAAATGAGGCCTATCAGGTGCTTAGCGATCCCAAAAAGAAATCAATGTTTGACCAGTATGGCAGCACAAATGGCCCTGCCGGGAATCCATTTGCTGGTGGAGGTTCTCCTTTTACATACACCTATACAAGCGGAGGAGAGAACCCTTTTGGCAATGTTGACTTTGGTGACCCCTTTGACATTTTTGAAAGTTTTTTCGGTGGCGGGAATCCTTTTGGGCGTACCCAACGCCAACAAATACCGAGATACTCAATGACGATTGATTTCATGGAGGCTGTACACGGAGTTTCAAAAGAGGTTGATGTGGGTGGAAAAAAGAGAAAGATTAAGATTCCTGCCGGCATTTATGAAGGAGCAAGGATTAATTTCGAGGACTTTACGCTTTCAGTCAATATTAAGCCCCATAAACTTTTTGAGCGACAGGACGATGACATTTATGTAACTGTAGGAATCCCCTTCTCCCTCGCCGTGCTCGGCGGTGAGATAAAAGTTCCGACAATTGGAGATGAAATTAAGATCAGAATCCGCCAGGGGACTCAAAGCGGAGTAATGATGAGGCTTAGGGAGCAGGGTGTTCCACATTTGCATGGGCGGGGAAAAGGTGATGAGTATATCCGTATAAATGTTGCAATTCCGGAAAAATTGAATAGGAATCAAAAAAGTTTGGTTGAAGAAATGAAAGAAGAAGGATTGTAAATATAATATTTTAGCTCCAAATACTTAATTACTATATAGTAATTAAGTATTTAAAATTCGGATTTTATTTCTCGAATTTTTTGCTCGCGTTTGAGGTTTCTTTTAAATCTTTCAGGAGATTTTATATTTCCTTTAGTTGGCAGATCAAACAGACTCTCGATTTCCTTCCAAACTATTTGATTTGCTTCCTTTTTAAAAATATCTTCTATCACGGGTTTTAGTCCTTCTCCCCCGTATTTAATTTTCAAACTCAATTTTGCTATTGTGGGAGGACTGATTCTGAGAATTTCATGGATGCTTTGGTAATCATGGTTTTTGGCCAGTAAAACTGCCGCCGCAAGCCGTTTGGCAAACATTATTTTTTCTGTTGGGGAGAAAAAGTCATCGAAAAACTCCGACAATTTTTTATTATTCGTTTGGTTGGCAAGTGTAGAAACAAATAGTTCCAATACTCTATTCCAAACATCTGGCCTAAGTGGAAGTCCTGAAACTTTTGTCATATCACTTCATTACTATATAGTAATGAAGTGTGGATTGCAAGATGTGTAGGTGGGGTTGAATATACCAGTTGTTTTGATTTAAAGTATTTATAATGTCGAAGGCAAAATCGAAGGTTAAAAAAGAGGTTAAAAAAGAAGTCGATTCAGAATACCAATTAATTTCCAGCAGTGATGAATTTTTTGATGACTGCCCTGTTTGCAGATTAATGAAAAAGACGGAAAAAGAGGGCAGATCCCCAACCGAAAAAGAACTTGAAGAGGCCTTTGTAAAAGCGAATACTCAAAATTAACCAAAAGTTTGATTGAAGAGATGAAGGAAGAAGGATTATAATATACTTATTATGGCGATTGGTACACCTGGAGCAAACGATATGGGGGCCACCCTAGAGGTTGAGTTTGCAAGTGCAAGAGGAATAGGTGCAGACATCTTAAATACTGCGAGAGCCAGAAGCGAATTCAGAGTAGTGCAAGACCGCCCCAATATACTTTTTCTAGAACCTGAGAAATTTTTCAGAGAATATGTGGACGCTTTGAACTACAAAGGAAAAATTGGACCAGAATCGATAGAGGAAGCGAGAAAAGCGTCGCTTGGATTATCTGTGGAGGCGGCGTTGCAAATAATTGAAGCAAAATCCTATAAAAAACAGTTTGTTGAGGATACAGAAAGCCTTGCAGACATCAATAGAATGCTTGGCCGTTCTGTCAAATTTGTCGAAAACATATCGCTAAACGAACCAGATTTGCTGATAGCGGTTGTGGGGGAAATATCCAAAAGACGGGGAAGCGAAATTTTTGCTGGTGAAACCGCTATTGCTTGGGCTAACGAAAACCTAGTGAAGGCCAAACAAAGAATTGATAAAAAAATCGAAGCAATTGAAGCAATAGACAGAGGGTATTAAATTTATGCTGTTGTCAGTTGACATATAAGAATATCTGAATATAAACTTAAAACATGCCACAGGAAAATACACCATCACCAATTGTTAGTCAGCCACAGCCCCAGGTTGATCCTCAGGCTGTTTCCGCTGCCGGAACGGTAGTTTACGCCGGTTTTTGGGCCCGACTTGGAGCTTCAGTGTTGGATGGGCTTATTATCGGTGTGGTCTCTTTTGTAATTAATCTCGTGATGGGGATTGTTACCACGGTTGCTGGAGGTGGCTCAGCTTCTTCTGTCGTCGCGGTGGTTTCCATGGTGGTGTCTTTAATATTTTTTGTACTTGAACTTGTCTACTTCATCTATTTTATAGGTGCAAAAGGGCAAACCTTGGGCAAGATGGCCCTAAAGATTAAGGTTGTAAGAGCCGGGACAAACGAGGCTCCAGGATATCTTAAGGCCTTTTTAAGAGAGGTTGTAGGAAAGTTTATATCATCTTTTGTGTTCCTACTCGGATTTTTGTGGATGCTTTGGGATAAAAATAAGCAGACATGGCACGACAAAATTGCAGGTACCGTAGTTGTTAAAGTCTAACTTCATGCAAAATATTGATTACGGGAAAATAATTAAACGCTCCTGGGAACTAACCTGGAAAAATAAATGGTTGTGGGTGATGGGATTGGTGCTTGCGGCTTTTGGCGGAGGTTCCGGAGGCGGTGGAGGTTCCGGTGGTGGCGGTAGTGCAAATACAAATCTTCCCAATGCTTCTCTAAGCCCTGGCCCGACAAATATCCAAAACATTCGGCAACAGACTTCGTACGTTTTGGGGGAGGCCACAAATATTTTTAAAAATTGGGTTACGGGGATTCCAGTCGGAACGTGGATTCTCCTGGGGCTTCTGATTTTAATAGTTGCGGTTTTTACAACTGCCGTAATCTGGGTGCTGACGTCCTGGGCTAAAGGAGCGCTTATAGCGGGACTTAATATGGCTGATATGGACGAGTCGGTTGACTTAAAAAATGTTTCACCAAAAGGAATCGCCAAAATCAAAGATTTAATTATTTTCAATTTGATTTCATCAGGTATAACTACTGTTTTAATTTTAGGAATAATTTTCATTATAGGAATTGGTTTTCTAATCAAGCTATTAATACCCGTGCTCGGAATTATCTGGCTTATTCTTTTTGGAATAGTCGGAGTATTGGGTTTTATCATCTCCATGGTTCTTTTTGTTATGCTTTCGATATACGCGGAGCGTTTAATAGTTCTTAAAAATTATTCACCATGGAATGCTTGGAAAAAAGGTTTGTCCCTAAGTAAAGGCAACTTTATACCCACTTTTGTTATGGGTCTTATTAATTCGGTTATTGGTTGCACTTCGGGATGCGTGGGGCTTTTACTTTTGGGTCTGGTATTTGGAATCCCCGGTTACTTTTTGATTGCGCCATCTTTTGATAATGGGTTTCATTTTCCGGGAATTGGTCAGATAATTGGTATTGCGATTTTGTTTTTGATTTTTGTTTCAATAAATTCATTAATCAAAGCGGTGTTTATTGTATTTAATTATGGGAACTGGAACTTGTTGTTCAAGGAAATTTTTAATGAGGAGGTAAAAAATGAATAATATTGCAAGCCCTTGGCAAAGACTTTTAGCACGTAGCATAGACGTTGCGTTTTTGTGGCTTTTCCCAATTTTCTTAATCTCCATTTTTTCGACTTCTACCGATACCGTGAGCATGCTCAACCGACTATCTTTGTATGTGGTGTTGTTGATCATGGTCTACCCCATTGTTTATATCTTTTTATCTTCGTTCCTTGTTTCAAGGTTTGGGGGAACTGTGGGTAAATTGGCGACCGGAATAAAAGTTGTTCTTGCTGACGGTCAATTGTTGAGTTTCTGGAAAGCTTTTTTCCGCGACAGGATTGCATATATAGTTTCCGGAGTTCTTTTGTGGCTCGGATTCATATGGATTTTAGTGGACAAAGAAAGACGCACATGGCACGATCAAATAGTCGATAGTTATGTGGTTACCGGTAATAAGAAACTTGCATTTTTGGGAGTGGTTGTTTTGGCGGCTATCATATTTTTAGAATTCAATTTAGTCTCGAGTGCGGTATCCAACTTTATAAAGAATGGCGTGGTATATAAGGACGTCTATGACGCCCTGATAAGCGCTTTCAAGACTCCTTAGATATTGTTAGCAAGTGGCCCGTTTGTGGAAAAAACTCTCGGAGGACTTACAGGTGTGGTGTTTTGGCCAACAAAAGTCGGTTGTTGTGGTAAAGGCAGAGGGGTGGGTTGGATACTTTGGGTTGTTTGCACTGTTTGTTGAGTAGGGGTAATCCCCGTTCCTGGAGTCTTTTTTCTATGTATAAAAATAATTATTCCAACTCCACCGCCAATGACAGCAAAGATTATTCCGGCAAAAATAAGCTGTGTTTTAAGATCGTGAGTTAGAAGAAACAACAGTCCACTTTTGTCCTGCCCTTTTTGAATTGCCGTGTTTGAATCCGAAACATAACCGATAACTGTTGGATGGATTGGATAGTCTTTTTGTACTTGGGCAAATGGAATTTCAGCTTGTCTGTAGTGTTCGATCCAAAAGTAAGACAAGCCCTGTGCCCACTGGTCATAAGTAGCAGAAGTGCCAATTGAAACTGAGTTGTCGCTCGCTAATTTTTTAAGATCGTTTATATCCCTTAAAAAATTATAATTACCGCTAGTGCTCCCCATACCGTAAGTTGCAATTCCAATTACATTCCCATTTGTATCGAAAGCCGGGCCACCGCTATTCCCATGGTCAATCGAGGCGTCAACTTGGATCAACTTTAGTCCGCCCTGATCATTTTTGATAGCGGAAATAATTCCCCTGGTTACAGTGGCAGTCGCAGAAGATTTTTGATTTATAAGAGAATCTGCCGAGGCGCTTCCCGACACCAAACCCGGATAACCGATTACTATTACATCAGAACCCTCTTTTAAGCCATCGGAAGTACCGAGGTTGACTGAAGGAAAAACTAGCTTACCAGGGTTTATAATCTTAAGAATGGCAACATCGGAGCCAGTTGGGGGCTTATTATTAAGTATCGCATCTGTGGTGTAAGCATTTGGATAATTTGATGCCACGTAAGTTGCTTCCTTAACCGTGTCGGACGATGTGATTGAATTTAAAATATCGAGTCCGGATTTTTTGGTATCTATAACGAGAGGATCATTACTTAATTTCACAAAATATCTGTTCTGGTTTTCCTTAAGAACAAGCAGGTTTTGTTGCATCATTTTATAAATCAGATTCATGAGTATCTGAAACACATTCGGATCATTTTCAGCTTGGGCAAGAAAAATTGTGGCTTGATCCGTGCTTATTTCCTGACCTGTTTGAATTAGGGCAATTTCTTGAATTAGGTCAATTGCAAACGGTTTGATACTGGTGCTCTTATACAAAAATGCCTGCACCATTGCTTCCTCGGGGTAACTTTTGGCGACGTGACCATTCGTCGCGATAAAACCGTCTTTGTTGATTGCAAAACCGGATCCCAAAGCGCCATTGCAGAAAGTGTAACTTGCTTTAAGATATTTGGTCCCGGATAGGTTGGGGATATCAATATTGTTGCAGTAGATATGCGCAATCTCAAAAACAGACGGTTTAGTTAATTCCACGATCTTTGATTCGTCAAGGACCGTGGCGGGAATTGAATTGGTTGTTGCCGCCTTTACCGATGGATTTTGAGGTAAGAACGAAAGCGAATCGATGAATTGATTGGCAAATGCTTGCCCGTTTCCAAACGTAGAGTATTTGGCGGTTATGACATAGTAGTTATTTCCGTTTATGGTCAAATATTTAAAGTATTGACTTCTTTGGTTCAGGAAGTTGAGGTCATATGACAATTTATAATAGTCTCGTCCGTTCATTCTTACTTTTTCTTTGGAAGTGGAATTTGTATCTGTTGCATAAGTTTGGGCGAGTAAGTCAAGTGAATTGCCGACTCCCTTTGCCGATTTAAGTTTCTTTGTCAGATCAAAAGAGGCAAAAGTTATTTGAGCGTTTCCAGCCTGATTGTTAAGAGATAGGCTTATTGTTTGTAGATTAGATTGGTTTAAATCGGTCGTGGGTGTCCAGTAATTCTTATCGAAAGTAATTTGATAACCCAGGTCACTGGATGTGTATACAGAGGTATTTGAAGGTTGATTCTGACCAAGATTTTCAGCTATTTCGGCTATTTTTTGCGCTGTGGTATTTTCGGCTGCTTTTCCTCTAAATATTTGTTGATTTTGGACAAGAAGGACACCAAGTCCGGCACCGATTGTAAGCATCATAATTCCAAGAAAGCCGAAAATCGTTTTTGAAATATTATTTTTAGGAAAAGATGGAGACTTTGAAGGCGGTTGATACGGAACTTCCGGAATTTTGATTAAATATGGATTTTGTTCTTGCATGACAGGGTACTTCATTTTGCCATTACATATAATAGTTTGCAAGTATTGTATGTGATTATTTTTATGATTGATGAAATTGCAGATGTTTGACATATTTTACTCCAAAACGTTAAAATGCCGTCCATGTCAGAAAGAATTCTTGGGTCTATAAATATTGTGGGTAGGCGTGTTGACTTTACCAAAAATAGACCTCTTGCATGGGGAATCGAAATTGAAATTCCCTTAGGCTCTCTTGATAAGAAAGCTGTTAGGAAACTAAGCGGGGTAATTTTACCGGATAGAATTTTCGGAATAAGATTTCTCGATCTGAATCCGCAAGAATCCCTTCCTATTGAACTTCGAAATATTGAATCGGATTGGAAATATTATAAAGACACAAGTCTAAGATACCTTGCTACCACGGGTCGGGGAACAGATACTTTTCGAAGAGAAATAATAGCCGATTTTTTTTACCTTATGTTCGGGAGGAATTATGAACAAATAGATGAGTTTAATTCGTTGATTAAGAAAAATCGCGGAAAAGAAATCGTTATCGTCAGCGGACACGGATGGGATGCACCCTTGACTATAGGTGAACAATGTTCACGTCAGCCATATTTTACAAAAGAGACTAGGGTTCAGAAGCTTGGAAATGAGGTTGCGGTGAATAGAATTCTAAAAAGATATGACAATACAGTCAACTATGCCGGAATATTACTCGCAAGTTGTTATTCCGGTGAAACCAAAATTCGCGCTCTCGGAGTGCCTGTTGTTTACACTGTGGGGGAATTCGGAGGCTCGAAATCTAGGAAGGGTTTGCTCCCAACAATAATCTCAGTTCCAAATGTTTGACTTAATGAGGCTTCTTGAGGTAAAATCTACGCAGGGTACGGGAAATTAGGTGGGAACTAACACGCCCGCCTTTTTTTGTAATATGCAAACAGCAAGAACAGAATTTAGTCAGGCCTTAAAAGCCATCGCTCAGGAGCGGGGGCTTGATCCTGACGTGATTTTGGATACGATTAAACAAGCCATAATTGCCGCTTACAAGAGGGATGCAAAAGAACAGGGTGAAGATGTTGACACTTTTGATTACGAAGCGGTACTTGACCCGGTAAGCGGCGAAACGCGCGTTTTTGCTTGGGTGCTACCTGCGGAAGATGCTACAGAGAAGGAAAAGGCAAAAGCCAAAAAGGAAAAGCGCGATGTGACACCTCCGGGATTTGGAAGAATTGCGGCCCAAACCGCAAAGCAGGTTATTCATCAAAAAATTCGCGAGGCAGAAAAAGGGGCGATAATGGAAGAATTTGAAGAAAAAGTCGGCTCTTTAGCATCCGGTTTGATCCTTCGCTTCGACGGGCCAAATGTTCGAGTAGATTTAGGTAGAACTGAGGCGATACTCTTGGTCGAGGACAGGATTCCCAATGAACGTCTTGACCTGAATCAGAGGCTTACATTTTTGATAAAAGTTATTTCGGAAACTCCCAGGGGCAAGGAAATTTTTCTTTCCCGGGCCGCTCCCGAATTTGTTGAAAAACTTTTTGCGAGAGAAGTTCCCGAAATTTCATCTAAATCTGTAGAAATCAAATCTATCGCCAGAGAAGCCGGAGTAAGAACAAAAGTTGCAGTCTTTTCATCCCAGACCGGGGTTGATCCGGTTGGATCCTGTGTTGGCCAAAAAGGCGTTAGGGTTCAGGCTGTTACAAATGAAATTGGTGGAGAGCGGGTAGACGTAATCCCCTGGAGCCAGGATGTGTCGGAACTTATTAAGGCCTCTCTTTCCCCCGCGGAGAGCTTAATAGTAACACTTGATAAAGAAAGAATGATTGCAAGGGTGTCCGCGCCTGAAGATCAACTTTCTATGGCAATCGGAAAAGATGGTCAGAATGTTCGGTTAACGGCTAAACTTACAGGTTATCGAATAGAGGTGGAAGGTAACGGAGAATTAACTAAAATCGAAGAGCTAATAACTAAGAATGAGGAATCGGCAGTTGTGATTCCTCCTGTTAAAAAGATTACAAAGACTAAAGCTAAGAAATTGGCTAAAAAGGCGAAATCAGCCCTGGCAGAAAAATCAGATACAGACGGAGTCGAAAAGAAAGACGGAGAAGGTGGTGCTCAGGAAAACGTAGAACCATCTTTTCCTGTAAGTGTTGAACCGGAGAAGACAGATGATGGAAGCGAGAAGTCTGATAACGAAAAATGAACATTGAAGATCGAATTATGAACCACTTTGTGGCCGAATTTCAAACATCAGTCTTCGTAATCTAACTTCCGTTTTCTAAATTCTGAATAAGATCCTATCGTCCCGCAGTGCGGGACTCCAGGATGACATTATGGAAGAAAATAAAAATCAAAATAATCAAACACGCCCGCCAATTGTTGTGGTGCTCGGCCATGTCGATCATGGAAAAACCACGTTGCTAGACGCGATAAGAAAAACTAATGTGGCTGGTGCTGAGGCGGGAGGAATAACACAAGCAATAGGGGCCAGTGTAATTGAGGTCCCGTCCACAGGCGGGATAAATAAAAAAATAACCTTCATAGATACTCCGGGACATGCGGCATTTACCAAGATGCGCAGTCGCGGAGCTAAAATTGCCGATATTGCCGTACTTGTGGTTGCTCAAGACGATGGAGTTGCTCCCCAGACCAAGGAAGCCTTACAAATAATACGGGATGCTAAAATCCCATTTCTTGTTGCGGGAACTAAGGCAGACGTTGTCGGGGTTAATGTTGAGGCGCTTAAAGGACAGCTTGAAAAAGAGCAGGTTTTTTTTGAAGGACGTGGTGGAGATGTTCCTTTTTTCTCGGTTTCGGCAAAAATCGGGACGGGGATAAAGGAACTATTAGAAATGATTATTCTAATGTCTGAAGTCGCCGATTTAAAAGGGGACCCGGCGGCAGATCTTGAAGGTGTCGTTATTGAGTCAAACAAGGAAAAGATGGGTCAGGTGGCTTCAGTAGTTGTCAGAAACGGCAGTATAAAGGTGGGTCAGACAATTTTTGCCGAAGAAGTTCTTTGCAAAGTACGCGGATTATTTGATGATAAAGGAAAAACAATTCGCGAAGTCTTGCCGGGGTACCCCGCGAAAGTTATTGGTTTTAGCCTGGTTCCGCCGGTTGGAGCCAGAGTTGGCGAAAACCCTGAAGCAAGTTCGGGGTCTGCGCCTCCGAAGGCTCGAGGAACTTTTGATCTTAGGCGGCTTCGGGAAGACGAGATCCCGATAATAATTAAGGCTAGTAATGCGGGGGCACTGGAAGCAATTATCGCGTCCATTCCGCCTAAAATTATTGTTGTTGATAACGGAGTCGGAGAAATAAATTCGTCGGATGTAATTGCGGCCAAAACCGGAAATGCTTATATCTTTTCTTTTGAGTCCAAAATAGGAAGCGATGTGACCAAACTGGCAGAAGCGGAGAATGTGAGATTGGAAAGATTTGAAATAATTTATGAGTTTATACAGAGGTTGGAAGAAATACTTAAAAAAGGTAAGATCCAGGAAATAGGACGCGCAAACATATTGGCGAGTTTTCCTTTTAATAACAAAAAAGTTGCCGGCGCAAAAGTAGTTAGCGGCAGAATCACAAAAGGTGACACAGTCGTTCTTTTAAGGAACGAAAAAACAATAGGAAAGGCAAAAATAGTTTCAATCAGAAAACAAAAAAATGAGGTTGCCTCGGTTGGACCTTCCGAAGAATTCGGAGCGATACTTGAACCTCAGCTTGATTTCGGGGTGGGTGACGTGATAGTATCCATCCGCTAGGAGCGGAATTTTCAATTTTCAATTTACAAATTGGAGACGGATACAAAAATGCAAGACAGCTTCTCACAATTAATTGACTCTGCCACCTCAATTCTTGTTTTGTTGCCTACAAAACCATATTTTGATCAGGTAGCCGCAGGTCTTTCGTTATATCTCTCTTTGAGATCGGGAAAAGACGTGACGATAGCAAGTTCCTCCCCCATGCTTGTTGGTTTTAACCGTTTGATAGGAATAGATAAAATTGTCGGGGAGATTGGAAATAAAAATTTGACGATAAAATTTGAGGGGTATGATGCGAACAATATCGAAAAAGTCAGTTATGACATTGAACAGGGTGAATTCAAACTTATAGTTGTACCAAAGACGGGTTTTGTCGCGCCCCAAAAAGAACAATTGGATTTAAGTTATGCCGGTGTAGCGTCTGACTTGGTCATATTGATTGGCGGGGCTAACGATTCCCATTTCCCGATTCTTTCTTCCGGGGATTTTGCAGGGGCAAAAGTTGTACACATCGGAACAAGAGTTCTTGCATCAAATAGCGAAGTTATGTCGTTTGCCAAACCGGGAGCATCCACCAGTGAGCTGATTGCCAACCTAATTAAAGAAAATAGTTTAAATATGGAGCCCGACATTGCCACAAACCTTATTATGGGAGTTGAGGAAGGCAGCAGCAATTTTGCCGGAAGCGACGTAACTGCCGAAACTTTTGAAACATTTGCCTATCTTTTAAGAAGCGGCGGACAACGACTGCCAAAAACCAGATTAAGCCCCGCCAGTTTCCCGCCGGGCGCAATTCCAACCCAGCCGTTTTCAAGACCAATTATGAATGCTCAACCTCAAGTTCCCCAGCCTCAGGAGTTAGATGCCCAAGATATAAATGGTACTCAGGAGACGGAACAAGATGTAAACCCGCCCGACGATTGGCTCCAGCCAAAAATATTCAAAGGCGCTTCTACTAATCAACCCGATACCTACAGTGAGAATAAAGGATAATATATAATTTGTAGATGGATAAACTGGACTCAGTAATACCGCAGCATGAGACCCTCATTAACAAACCTGATAAAGACTTGATATATGCCCGTAAATACTGGGAAAAGCCCGACAGAGGTTATGAAGATTTTGCAAATATGATGAACGGGGTTGTGGTTGGCGCTAAGAATGGAATGTTGTCGTTGGTGGCCAATCCGGCGACCGAAGACGGGAAGGAGTTAATCTCCGCATACAGAAGGTTGGGAAATGCGATCGGAATAGATTTAAAACAATTCTCGTTTAACCCCAAAACAGAAATATCTCATGCCTTAGTTTACGAAGGGGACGATAGTATTCCAGAAGTTGTACACGCGGAAAAAGATAGAGACTACGCGATCAGACTTCTGATTGAAGATAAAGACCGTGATGCCTTTTTTAAGGCGATGAAATCATCCTTGAAAGAAACTCTTTCCAGAGGAGACAATATCTTTGTCCAACTTATCGGTGGGGATAAACCGGGTGAATTAAGCGAAGATTCAAAAGCTAGACTTTCGGCCAGACGGGTATTATATAAAGCATTTGGTTATAATGTCGGTCAATGGGATGTAAGATTAAAATCTGGAACTGCGATATTAAATATTGAAAGATAGTCCGCGCAACATTTTCCTTATTTCTTTAACCGTACCTATCTACCCGACAGATTTGACAATTCACACAGTGAACATATATACTGTGTATATATGACAAGCACCATTATTATTAGAACTGACTCGAAACTTAAGGCCAAGGCCCAGAAAACAGCTGCTGAGCTGGGATTAACTTTGAGCGCTGTTATTAATAATCATCTAAAAAAGTTTGTAGAGGAAAAATCCTTCACAGCTTCCAAAAGTCAAAAGTTGTGGGCAAAATACAAAACCCCATTCGGCATATTTAAAGGTCCTGAAATCACTGAGAAAGACATAGACGAAGTTACTTCGAGTTTGGACAAAATTGTAGATGAGCTTACCTAAATATTCTTTTGATACCCATGCTTTGGTTTGGTATTTTAAGAATTCAGAAACATTATCTAAAGAAGCTAGGCTAATTTTGGATGATGCTTTTTTGGGTAACTCGGTAGCGTTTGTTTCCTCGATTGTTCTTTTTGAGGCATTTCACATAAGTTTGAAAGAAAAAGATTTTGTCTTCTCGGAGTTCATAGGCTTTTTAAGTCACGCAGAATTTGTTGTTATTTCCCTAAATGAAGAAATTCTTAAGATCGGCTATGAATTACCCAAAAACATAAATATTCACGACCGAATTATTATTTCTACAGCAATTTTGACAGGATCAAAACTTGTTACAAAAGACAAAATCTTGAGGTCGACCTTCCCACTAGAAACTATTTGGTAAGCCGATGCCTATGGTGAAAAGCTCTTACTTTCCCTTTTACTTTTTCCCTTGCCTGTGATATCATTCACAAGATGAAAGCTAGGTTCGTCCATTCGACAGACTCAAGACCTACTTTGCTTCTCATGACACACATATGGCACTAGCCAAAGATACAAAACAGGACATAATTAAGAAGTTTTCCCGCGAGAAAGGTGACACAGGTTCTCCTGAAGTTCAAATTGCACTTCTTTCTAATCAGATAGACAAACTTGTCACCCATCTAAAAGAACACAAAAAAGATGTTCACAGTAGGCGCGGACTCCTTTCAATGGTAGCCAAAAGACGAAGGCTTTTAAGCTATCTAAAAAGACGCGATGAAGAGAGGTTTGCGAAATTGGCCAGTGACTTAAAGATAGAGAAGTAATATAATAAGTAAGTTTGAGATTGGAAATGGTGTCTCACGATAGTAGTGAGACCTCAGAACTCAATCTTCAAACTTACCTCAAAATAATGAAAAAGATCGAAAAAAGTATAGAACTTGGAGGCAGAACCCTTACCCTTTCAACAGGAGAACTTGCTGAACAGGCAGGGGGAGCAGTTATAGCCAGACACGGTGATACTGTTGTTCTTGCAACCGTCGCCTCGGCGCCCATGAAAATGGAAATGGATTATTTTCCTCTTTCCGTCGACTATCTTGAAAGGCTTTATGCAGGAGGACGAATTAAAGGAAGCAAATGGGTTAAAAAAGAAGGTAGACCAACCGATGATGAGATTCTTTCCGCCCGCCTAATCGATCGTTCAATCCGTCCGCTTTTCCCCAAATCCTACAAAATGGAAGTTCAGGTTACAGTTACCGTTCTTTCCGTTGACATGGAAAATGATCCAAAGACTTTGGGCGCAATTGCCGCAAGCGCTGCAATTCACGTCTCGACTCTTCCCTGGAAAGGCCCAGTGGCTCCCCTAACAGTTGGTTTGATCGAAGATAAATACAAAATTAATCCGATAGCATCTGAGATGAAGGCTTCTTTAATGAATCTTACCGTTTCTTCAACAAAAGAGGCGGTTTTGATGGTCGAGGCCGGCGCAAATGAAGTAACTGAGGCACAAATTGTAAAAGGCGTTGAACTTGCATTCAAAGAATCCAAAGCAGTTCTTAAATTAATAGAAGATCTTTCTAAAGAGGTTGGCAGAACCCGCGAAACATACAAAGAAGAAAAGCCATCAGCTGAACTTGAAAATCAAGTCAAAAAATTAGTTGGAGACAAAATTGCCGGCGTTGTAGCAAGTTTGGTTCAGGTTGAAAATGGAAGATCTACTGAACTGGCTGATTTAATCGACGCCGTTACGGAAAATGTAACTGAGACAGACGCAAAATGGGTACCGGAAATTGTTGATCACATGAAGAAAGATTTCATTCGTGAGCAAATTCTTAAAAAGGGAATTCGCCCCGACGGACGAAAACTGACGGAGGTAAGAAAATTATCCGGAGAAGTCGGATATTTACCACGAGTCCATGGATCGGCATTGTTCAAGAGGGGTCAAACCCATGTTCTTTCTGTCGCCACACTTGGCGCCCAATCAATGGGTCAACTCTTGGAATCTGCCGAGGGTGAAGCAGAAAAGCGCTATATGCACCAATATTCCATGCCTCCTTACGCCAGCGGTGAGGTTGGGAGATTTGGAAATCCCGGCAGGCGTGAAATTGGACACGGAGCTTTGGCCGAGCGGGCTCTTGAGCCGGTTATCCCATCTCAAGATGACTTTCCATATGCTATCCGCGTAGTCAGCGAAGTAATGAGTTCAAACGGCTCGACTTCTATGGCTTCAGTTGTTGGGTCTACTCTTTCGTTGATGGACGCAGGAGTTCCCATAAAAGCTCCGGTTGCCGGAATTGCGATGGGACTTATATTCGGAAGTAGTGAGAAAGAATTTGCGGTCCTAAGCGACATCATGGGAATCGAGGATTATAACGGTGACATGGACTTTAAGGTCGCGGGAACGGAAAAGGGGATTACAGCGCTTCAGCTTGATGTTAAAACCTTAAATTTAACACCCGAAATTTTAGAAAAGGCATTAGAACAATCAAAAGATGCCAGAGGACAGGTGATGAAAGCGATTGTTGATACTCTAGCCGAACCCAGAAAGACAGTTTCGCAATATGCGCCCAAGATTCAAGTTGTTAAGATTCCGGTCGATAAGATTGGTGAGTTTATTGGCCCCGGAGGGAAGAATATTAAGAAGGTTATGGCAGACTTTGGAGTAACGGTGGATGTTAGCGATGACGGAAGCGTTGCGGTAAGCGGAGTTGATCCTGAAAAGATGCAGTCAGCAATTTCCTACGTCGAAGGTTTTGCAAAAGAAGTCCAAGCAGGAGAAATTTATGACGGAGAAGTTGTTAGAATTATGCCTTTTGGAGCATTCGTGAATATTCTTCCCGGAAAAGACGGAATGGTACATGTAAGCGACATGGGCCGAGAGGAATTTGTAGCCGACGCCAACGATGTTGTTAAAATCGGCGATAAAGTAAAGGTTCGTGTAGTCAAAATTGACGAAATGGGAAGAATTAATCTCTCTATGAACATGGACCCGGCAAAAGATAAACCGAGAGAGGAAAGACCAAGGGGCGGCGGACGCGGTGGGTTCGGCGGAGGTTCACGAGGTGGATTCGGTGAAGGACGGGGTGGTTTTGGAGGAGGCTCAAGAGGAGGTTTTAGTGGAGGAAGAAGTGGTGGATTTTCGAGAGGTCCAAGAACGGGTTTTGGTGGACCAAGACGTGATTTTGGAAATAGCGACAGACCGGGAGAAGCAGGCGGTCCCCATTTCCCAACTTCAAGACTAATGGGAGATGATAGCAATAAAGACTTTGGAAGGTAACATCGATAGTGATGTTGTGAACACAACGATCATATAAGTTTCAATTTCTTAGCATTCTTTCCGGTAATCACTTTTTTACCTGTTTTTGATTCTATTTCGCGTCTTGCGTTCCCCGCCACAGTTCCTCCTTCTTTGGCAACCTTTTTGTTTTCAGGAAAGTTTTTGGGTTTTCTTTTTTGAGAAATTTCAGTTGTGGCTGTTTCTGCCAACATGTTTAAAACTAATTCCAAGTTAGTCATATTGTCTCTTAAGTTCTCTTTCTTTAATCCTTTGAGATTTTTGTATTGTTTAGTAGTTAACCCGGCCCAGGCTTCAGTAATTTCATTGGTTAAAATTGCAAATTCCAACCCTTCTTTTACCCCACGGCTTTCCCATTCATCAGTTAATTCTTTTCGAATTTCAATACTTTTTAAACGCTGGTTGATCCATTCTCTGCTGTAGCCTTTTTGTAAATATGTTTTTAAAGCGCGATTAATAGCCAATTCCGGATCGGCAGTTTCTTCCAATCGTTCATAACCTACGCTGGCCAGCCATAATTTGAAAGGCTCGGCTTTTGGGGAGGGGATTGACTGAATTAAACGTAACATTGTTTCAGTGTCCGCCACATCAGTAAGATAGTATTTGCCATCAGAGGATTTCATTTTCAGTTGGTGACATTTTGTCACCGACTCGCTTCCTTCTTTTCGAAGTCTTTCTGCTAATTTATTCCAATATTTACGGGCCCTGGTAAAATCTGGTTGATCTGTTAGTGTTTGGACAACGTCGACAACAGAAAAATACCACAATTCTTTATTGTTATCCCAATGCCTGCGTATTTTATTCCCCTCAAATAATGCAATCTTAGAAGTTTTGGCCATACATACACTTTAGAACCAAACATTACCCGAAGTCAAGATATGGTTTTTTTGTGCACCTTGGAAGGAACGCCTTCAAGTAGTATGACTCCTTGTAAGCAGAAACCCTGCAAGGAACTGATAACAAAAGCTAGAGACCCTCCTTCGCCAAGGCTACGGAAGGGCAAGGAAAGACTTCGGAAGGTGAATTTGGCGTGAATTTGGGCGACTTTTGACATAAATTCACGCATATTTGACAAAAAGGCGTGAATATTGTATAATATGACTATATGACAGTTGGAACTTCTACAAAAGCCAAAATCGATGAGCTCAAAAAGGAATTTGATCAACGAAGGGTAGGAAAATCCTCTTTGCTTAATTTAATAGACGAGGCTGAAATCGCCGAGAGTGTCTATAACAGCAATGCTATTGAAAACTCGACTCTTACCTTGAAAGAGACAGAAAAAATCCTCATGGAAATGGAGGTTCCCCGTGATGTTAGTTTAAGGGAGGTTTTTGAGGCTAAAAATTTGGCCCGGATTTTTGAATATTTGAGAAATAAAGAAAGAACTGATTTAGATATTCATGTAATTTTGTTTCTCCATAAAATGCTCTTAGATAATATTAATGACAAAATTTCGGGAAGATTTAGGAATGGGACGGAAAATGTTCGCGTAGGGACGCATATTGGCGCTCCACCAGAAAAAATTGAAGGTTTAATTTCTGATTTGTTGTTAAGTTATTCAAGCGACAATACAAAATATTTTTTGGATAAGATTTCTGGTTTTCACCTCGGGTTTGAATCAATCCACCCTTTTAATGACGGAAACGGAAGAATCGGTCGAGTTTTACTGAACTTCCAACTATTAAGTCTTGGTTTTCCAAACATCATTGTTAAAAATAAAGAAAAGCTTGAGTATTATTTAGCCTTTAACGAGTTTAACGATACCAAAAGCATAAAGTTAATGACTAAAATAATCAGCAAAGCCCTGATAGAGTCTTTAAATAAAAGAATAACCTATCTGAAAGGTCTGAAAATAATAACACTGACTGAATATGTAAAAATAAATAGATTAGAAGGGTCCGGGGTTTTCAACTCCGCTAAAAGACAGGCAATACCTGCATTTAGGGAGAATGGTGTTTGGAAAATTGGGATTTAAAAAAGACTTCGTGATATCATGAATGTATGGAACCTGCTGCCCAGGAAATTACTGTTTTAATAGAAAGAATTAAAAATGCCAGCTTACCGGATAAACTCCGCGAGATGGTTCTGGTTCGTCTTAATCAACTGGCCAAGCTTACTAATTCCCCCTCATTTTTACCCGAGTTTGACAGCATGGAAAAATATATTGATTGGATAACAATCCTTCCCTGGAACAAAAGAATCCAGGATACTCTGGACCTGGAAAATGCTAAGAAAATTCTTGAAGCTCACCACTATGGCCTTGATGATATTAAAACCCGTGTTTTGGAGTACATGAGTGTTATGAAACTAAAAACCGAAAAAGGGGAAATGAAAGATTTGTATCGTGCCCCGATTCTATGTTTTGTGGGGCTTGTTGGTACCGGTAAAACAACGATTGCTTATTCGATTGCAGAAGCGCTGGGCAGGCCTATTGCCCGTATTCCCTTTGGAGGTATGGGAGACCCTTTAGACCTTCGCGGTCAATCGCGAATGCACCCTGAGGCAGAACCTGGGAAAGTTATTAAGGCCTTGAGGGATACCCAGTGCAGAAATCCGGTTATACTTTTGGACGAAATCGACAGGGTTACAGAACAGGGCAGAAGCAGCATAATGGGAGTTTTGGTCGAGCTTTTGGACCCCAAACAGAATTATGCCTATGTGGACCATTATATCGACTTCCCCTTCGACCTTTCCGAGACTCTGTTTATTGCAACAGCCAATAACACCACAAGCATCGCAACTGCCGTTATGGATAGGCTTGAGCCCATTAGCATGCCCAGTTATTCCGACCAGGAAAAGACTGTTATCGCTCAAAGATATATTTTGCCGGCCGCAATGAAAGCATCGGGGCTGCCTGAAGGCTCACTTGTTATTTCCGACGAAGTTTGGCCTAATATTGTTAGACCCTTGGGCTATGACGCCGGAATCCGTACACTTGAGCGGAATATCGACGGAGTTGTGCGTAAGGTGGCCAGGATGATTGTTGAAGGAAAAGCTAAAGAAGTTCGGGTAACTTCCGAAAACGTAAAGACATTTATACCACAGTGATGAGTCACCGAGTCAAGCTGAATTCAGTTCAGCTTCTGCGTGTGTCATACTGAACTCGTTTCAGTATCTTTGTCATTATGTCTAAACAAGGATTCGTTTACATTTTGGGAAATCAAAAACCGGTTTTGTATATTGGGGTGACTTCTAATTTAATTAATAGAATTGCGCGGCATAGAAGTGGGTTTGGTAGTATGTTTAGCTCTAAATATAAGACTTACAAACTTCTTTATTACGAGGTTTTTGAAGAAATATTGGAAGCGATCAAAAGAGAAAAACAACTCAAGAATTGCATAGAGAATGGAAGATTGATTTGATTAAAACAAAAAATCCGGAGTTCAAGGATTTGTTCACGCAGATCCTGAAACAAGTTCAGGACAAGGAAGATCCTGAAATGAATTCAGGATGACTGCAAAAGAAAAGGCGCTAGTCTTTTTTGAAAAGAAAAGCGCCTTCTTGCGAACGATCAAGCCTTAGAGCCAATAGTAAACCAGATATCCGATTCGCGGTCGAACACAAGCTCTGCAACATCGCCGGTGATTATACTGGCGGCGTTGATCCAGGCATCCTGGGCCGCACGTTCCATTTCGGTGGTATGAATAACGGGGAATGCGATCTCGATGATACGCTGATTGCCTCCAGGTATGGCCATGGCGATGCAGGTTACACTGCTCTCTGGGACTTTTAACTTTCTGGCGAAAGTCGAGGTTACAAGCTCAGAATGAGCATTGATAGCTTTGGCAATGGCCTCAGGCATAAAAAATTTAACTAAGTGTTGCATTGGAACTCCTTTTGTTTTCTATTTGTCTAGCGCCATTCCTGCTCTGCCAAGAACATCTTTGCGGCAAATGCAGCGGTTGCGAATGAACCTTTCGGCAGGAGCGGCCAGATCTCGACCTTGTCAAAAGGGAATCTGTCTGTTAACTCTTTGCCAATTTTTTTATCGGACAGAATGAGCCCCCACTCCCTTCCGAGCCTGTTTCGCCAACCTTCTAACTCCCTTTCCCTTTCAGCATTCCAGCTCGCGATGCCAATGATTTGAAGGGGCGGAATGTTGTCTCCGCCTTGGTGGGCCAAAATATATAAGGCCACCTTTTTAGGGTCTTTTTCGAGGTCCTCGAAAGAGTTTGCTGTGGCCTGGCGGAGAGCTGGGCCAATGACGGTTTTAATGTGCTTTTTCAAAACTTCTGCGTCCTCTTGGGATGCAATCAAAAATAGGTCGGGCATAACTAACTCCTTTCTGGGATTTGTAGCCTATTTATATGGAGGATTCTAACCTATAGGACACAAAAACACAAGTTTGGTATAATTTACAGGTGAAGATTTTAATTATTTCCGATTCTCACGGCCATATTGCCAACCTTAAAGCCGTAATGGAGATTGGCAAAAAAGCCAAGATTGGTGCCGTTATCCACTGCGGTGACTGGGACAACGTCGCGTCGATTGAAACTGTTTTATCATATGGAATTCCCCTTTATTCTGTTTTGGGAAATGCGGATGTAGAGGATGGAATTGAAGAATATTTAAAATTTAATGCCGAAAAGTTTGATCCTCATCTTCTTAAACTAAACGTCGACGGACTTGAAATCGGAATAGTTCACAGAATGTCCCAAAACTTAATATCTAGTATCGAGTCTCTTAGTATCGTCTTCAGCGGGCATTACCACTCAAAAGAGGAAAAAACGATAAATTGGACTAAATTTGTGCGCCCTGGAGCCATAATTAACGGTATAAATTTTGCAGTGTATGAGACAGTGACAAATGAGATAGAATTTTTTAATGAGGACTGAAAGGGTCGGACCTTTTCAGGATAGATAGCGGTTTGACAAGGTCCGACCCTGTCAATCAATGCAATATATGAAATCAAAATATAAGAAATTACACGAGTTGAAAGATGAGATGGAGAAAGACGACTCGCTTCCTCTCAAAAAAGGAGCAAACAAATTGGTTTTCGGATCGGGAAATACCGAGGCCTCAATTCTCTGTATCGGGGAGGGGCCAGGGAGAAACGAAGATGAACAAGGTCTGCCATTTGTGGGGCAGGCGGGAAAACTTTTAGACAAGCTCTTACTTCTTGCCGGCCTCGAAAGGAAAAAGGTGTTTATAACAAATATCGTTCACCATAGACCCCCTGAAAACCGCGATCCGCTCCCTGAGGAAATATCGGCATACGGGAAATATCTGGACAAAATAATTGAAATTATCGAACCAAAAATAGTAATTACATTGGGTAGGTTTTCTATGGCAAAATTTTTGTCAGATGTTTTCATCTCTGGAGTCCACGGAAAAGTGTTCAATTTAACAGTAAACAATCAACAGTTAACAGTTATCCCAATGTATCACCCTGCCGCATCTCTAAGGAATGGGAAAGTACTGGAAGCAGAAAAGGTCGATTTCGTGCAATTGAGAGAAATATTGAGTAAAATGAAAGTGTAATAATGAACTCCCTCAAATTCATTGCCCTCTCGGGAACTACCGGCGTAACGGAAAATCTTTACGTTTACGAATACGGAAACGACATGATTGTTGTTGATTGCGGCGTGGGCTTTCCCGATAGCGAAATGTTTGGTGTGGATCTTGTTATTCCCGATTTTACTTACGTAGTTCAAAATAAACATAAACTTCGCGGGGTTCTTATTTCTCATGGACACGAAGATCACCTGGGGGCAATTCCATTTCTTCTTAAAGAGGTCAACACCCCAGTTTACGCGACCAAATTAGTTGCCGGTTTTATTCAAGAAAAATTAATAGATTCCGGGATGGATACCAAAAATGTTAAGGTTTTTGATCCGGATCATGACGTTCTGACTCTCGGAGTATTTAAAGTAACCCCGTTTAGGGTTGCCCATTCAGTTCCAGACGGGGTTGGTTTTTGCATTGATTCCCCGGAAGGGAAACTTTTCCATGTTCCAGATTATAAATTTGACTGGACCCCGGTAGACGGGCGTCCATTCGACGTAGCAAAAGTGGCAACATTGGCTTCTGGTGGAGCGCTTGCTTTAGCATCGGATTCGTTGGGGGCAACATCCCCGGGTTACACCGAGAGCGAAAAGGCGATTGAGGGAAGAATTGAACAAGCAGGAAGAGAGGCGACGGGCAAAATTTATTTGACAACAATATCATCAAACATTTCAAGGATGCAGCAGACAATTAATGCCGCCGCAAAATTGGGAAGAAAAGTAGTGTTGATTGGTCGATCAATTGAAAGGAAAGCAGAGATTGCAAGACAATTAGGTTACATATTTTATCCCAAAGATGTTGTCATCCGTTCAAAACAGGCTGCTAAGCTTCCTCCGAATAAAGTTCTCTATATTATATCCGGCTGTTACGGACAGTCCGGGAGCGCCCTTTACCGGTTGGCAACAGGTGAACATGATTTTTTGACGATAAACAAAGGGGATATGGTTATTTTTTCGGCAGACCCGGGGCCACCCGGAAGCGCCGGTGGAATTAATTTTTTGGTAGATAAATTTATCGAAAGTGATATTGATGTACATTACTACGACATGCAGGAGGATCTTCATGTCTCAGGACACGGAAGCATTAAAGATATTGAAATGCTTTTTGCGCTAGTTAAACCTAAATATTACATCCCAATCGGTGGAACTATTCGTCACATGAGGGCATACGGGCTTATCGCGCAATCGATGGGCGCGTCGGAAAGAGAGGTTCTGGAGCTTACCCCCGGGCAAATTGTGGAGTATAACAATCAGAACGCAAGAATTGCGGGAAGAGTTCCTGTCAAAGAGGTTTTAATTGACGGACTTGGGGTTGGAGACGTGGGAAATACTGTGCTAAGGGACCGGCATATACTTTCCAAGGAAGGAATTGTTATAACCATTATCCACTTTGACAGAAACCGCGGGACCCTTCTTTCTCCGCCCGAAATAATAAGCCGTGGCTTTGTTTTTGAACAGAAATACGGCAGAGTTTTGGACGACGCTTCCCGCGACCTGGCGCGCGAACTTCAGAAGAAAAAATCGGTTAATTCAACGTTAGCCAGAAATACTGCAATAGACTTTCTGGAAAGATATTTTGCCCAAAAAACAGGCCGTCGCCCGATGATTCTTCCTGTTGTTGTAGAAGTTTAATCACACTTCTTGAGCCTGTGGATAGAAACGAAGTCTTTTGCCTCCGGTTTATAAAACCTCTTTTCTTCGATAAAGAGTTTATCAAGCCCCGCTAAATTTCCAGCCCGGGCCACGAAATATATAGGAAATGGGCTTTTCACACAATTTAGATTTAAGATGGATTTGTCAAGATTCTTTGAATCTATATATATTGGTTTTACTCTAGCCGAGTTGTTAAAATATACAAACATCGCACTTTCGGGATTACCCGCATCAATTCTAAAACCGGCGATTATTTTTTCATCCTTCGCTTTTTGGTTTAGATAATCTACCGTCTCCAAAATCCCATATCCCGATGTCCAGCCTGTTATATATTCAGATTTTTGCGAAAATGTTGTCACTTTGTCCATAGAATTGAAGTAGACGATAGGAGAAAAAATTAAAAGTGAAGTTACAGCGATTGCCGTGAAAGTTGAGGTGCCTCCGATTAAAATTGCAGGTGTTTTTTTAAAACTAAAAATTGCCCGTGACGCGAAGATTGGTGTTAATACAAGAAAAGCCGTCAAATATCTTGGACCGATAGATCTGCCGAGAAGTATGACAAGGAGGCACCCTGTCAAGAAAAATATGGGAAGAATCCCAATTTTATCTCTTACAGATAAATATAGTCCGTAAATTCCTAATATAAAAATCAGGGGGGTTAAGTGGAAAAATGATACATCGATTGAGGTTGAAAAATTTTTTATCCACAAAGAAAGTGGGAAGACCAAAATTTCCGGAACAGACAAAATAAAACGATTATTGGCGTTAAATGAGGTCCAAAATATTTTTTGAAAAAAGAGTGGGGCGAGAACAATAAGACCGGTTATGATAGATACAACAGTTTCTTTAAAACGTTTTCTGTAAATCAAAATTAAACCGATCGGAATCAAAAAAACAAGTGCCGAAAGTTTTGTAAAGATGCCCAACCCCTGAATCAAACCCAGGTAAATCGCGTATTGAGTTTTTTTGGTTTCAAGAACCTTTAGTAAAAAATAAAAGGACCAAATGCCAGTGGCCCCGACCGCTGATTCCATCAAAGCCTGGCGGTCAAAAAAAGCGAAAAGAGGAACAATAATATAAATGATTGAAGATAAACGCGCGAACCTTTCGTCTCCTAAGTTTTTTGCGATTTTAAATATTCCGACTAATGTCAAAAATCCAAATATAACGGATACGATCCTGCCCGCCAGAAGTGGTGAATTAAAAACGCTTTCAAATATTCCGAAAATCCAAATAAGGAGAGGGGGTTTGGCATCATACAATGAATAAAACAAACCCGCACTGGTGTGAAGAGATTTCCAACCCCAGTCCAGATAAATTGCTTCATCATTAAAAATAGGGAGTTTGGTTAAGTTGATTATTCTTGAAAGAAAATATATTAGAGAGAGAATAGTCAAAGGATGATTGAGGATAAATTTTGCGATTGTCTTTTTCACCTGCTAATTTTAACAGGTTTCAAGAATATCATCGTATCTCCTGTTGAGGTTTAGCTTAAGTTCGTTATACAATGATTGGCAATGCTAAAAAAGCGTAAAAGAAGGATAGACAAACGCGGATTTAAATTAAAAATTAAAAGAGATACTTCTTTTTCCATTGCTAAAATTTTCTTTTTTGCGTTAGCGGCGCTGGTTTTTATTTCCTTTTCCCGGCAGGGGGCAATTTTAATCAAATTTAATGATCTTCTTGTAACTTACTTTTCTTGGTCATCCTTCTTTTTACCTTTTCTTTTTTTGGCTTTTGCATTCTTAATGTCCAGGGCCAAGTTTCCTCTTGCCCAACCCAATGTTATTGTGGGGGGACTCCTTTTCTTTATTTCTATGGTTACTTTAACAAGGGCGGGGATTTTGGGAACTTCTGCCTGGGAGGGAATAGAGGCTCTGATTACAGGAATAGGAGCCGGAATAGTTCTAATCGGAACCAGCCTTGTTGGTTTGATTGTCCTTTTCAATACTTCGATTGACCAAGTTATTAAATTCACAGTGGAAATGTTTAAGTATGTTGGAGGATATGTTTACGGCCAGTCGCCGATAAAAATCAGCGGTAATCAAATGAGCAAGGGACCTATGAAAGTTTCCGGCGGAAGCAACATCAGGTCTCAGGTGGCTATAAATTCTGCAAAGACGGCGACTGCGGCAAATACACTCAAGGAGCCTTTGGAACAAAAGCTTGTGAGCAATATTCCCGGAGAGGAAAAGATATGGAAATATCCAAGTTTTGAACTTCTTAGCGATACCGGCGTGGGCAAAGCCGACAGAGGAGATATAAAGGGCAATGCCGCAGTTATTGAAAAGACCCTGGAATCTTTTGGAATTACAGCGAGGGTGGTTGAGGTAAATCTTGGTCCGGCCGTAACTCAATACGCTATTGAAGTTGCCCTCGGGACCAAATTATCTAAAATTACCGCTTTGGAACGCGACTTGGCTCTGGCGTTGGCTGCCCCCACCGGTACAATTAGGATTGAAGCCCCAATTCCCGGTAGATCGCTTGTTGGAATAGAGCTTCCCAACCGTGCAGCAGAATTTGTAACCCTCAAAAGAATGATGGAGTCAGAGGAAATGCAGGGAACTCGTTCAAAATTGGCAGTTTCTTTGGGCTTTGACGTTTCCGGTAAACCGGTTGTTGCCGATATAGCCAGAATGCCGCATGTTCTTATAGCAGGGCAAACCGGAAGCGGTAAATCGGTTTGTATTAATGCATTTCTTGCATCAATTCTTTTCCGCGCGGCCCCGACTGAAGTGAAATTAATTTTGGTTGATCCCAAACGGGTTGAACTTACAGGATATAATGGTATACCACATCTTTTGTCCCCGGTTATTGTAGAACCTGAAAAAGTCTTAAGTGCTCTCCGTTGGGTTATGGCGGAGATGGATAGGCGTTATAAACTTTTTGCGGAAGCGGGTGCCAGGAATATCGATGGTTATAACGAAATGAGCGGGTTCCAAGCCCTGCCTTTTATAATTCTTTTTATAGACGAACTTGCGGACATTATGCTTTTTTCTCCGGTTGAAGTTGAAGATGCAATTACCCGAATTGCTCAAATGAGTAGGGCTACAGGTATTCACATGGTTTTGGCCACACAAAGGCCTTCGGTTGATGTCATTACAGGTTTAATTAAGGCTAATGTTCCTTCCCGTATTGCTTTTGCTGTAGCCTCCCAAGTAGATTCTCGTGTTATCCTTGACACTCAAGGAGCAGAGAAACTGTTGGGTAAAGGGGATATGTTATATTTGCCCCCTGAACAAGCAAAACCTTTAAGAATTCAGGGCGCATTTGTTAATGATAAAGAAATAGAAGCGTTAGTGGCATTTGTTAAAAATCAGGGAATTCCAACTCAATATACCGACGAAGTCACAACTATGACCAAGGCGGGTACAGTCTCTGTCCCTGGAGTTGAGGGAGATACAGATAATTTGTTTAAGGAGGCTGTCAAAGTCGTTTGTCAATACGACCGTGCGTCGGCTTCGCTTCTTCAGAGAAGATTATCGATTGGATACGCAAGGGCTGCCAGAATTGTTGATCAACTCGAAGCAGCTGGAGTTATATCCGTCTCGGACGGAAGCAGTAAGCCCAGAGAAGTGCTGGTCCAAAATGCTGATGAATTCCTGGCTTCCTTTGGTCATTCTGGAACGGAGTGATAGAATCCTCTTTAAGTTATGACATCATGAACACTATTGGCCAAATTCTAAAAAATGCCCGTGCAGGAAAAGATTATTCCCTTAATCACCTGGAGGGAATAACGAAAATTAAAAAAGATTTTATTTCCTTGATAGAAGAAGGAAGGTGGGAAGATTTACCACCCTTCCCGACGGTTTTGGGTTTTGTAAAGAGTATCGCCGGAACTCTTGAGGTTGACGAGAGGATTGCCGTTGCAACTTTAAAACGCGACTATCCGCCTAAAAATTTGAGAATTAACCCGAAACCGGACGTATCCCGGAAGTTTACTTGGAGTCCCAAATTGACCTTCATTGTTGGAGTAGGAGTGGTTTTTGTCTTGATATTTGGCTATCTAGCATTTCAATATATAAGATTTATTTCACCCCCGGCTCTAACGGTAGATAGTCCTGCAGAAAATCAAACTGTGGTAGGTGGAAATGTATTAGTCTTTGGCAATACCGATGTTGATGTAAAAATAACGATCAACAACCAACCGGTTTTAGTTGATAATGACGGAAAATTCTCTGTAAGTATTGCAGTCGTGCCCGATACAAAAGAGATTGTTATTCAAGCAATTTCAAGATCTGGTAAAGAGAGAGTGATTAGACGCACAATAACAGTACGGCCAGATTAATTAGCAATTTTCACTTTTCAATTTTCAATAAATTTTCAGGTACCAATTATCAATTGAAAAATTGTAAAAATGATAACTCATTGTAAATTGTTAATTGTTACTTGATAATTGTTATACGTGGATAATATTCAAACACTTTTAATAGTTGTAGTAGTCAGTTTGACCTTACTTTTGGTTATTGTTGGAGTGCAGGTGATGTTAATTATTATCGATTTAAGGCGTGCCATAAAACGTCTAAATTCTATTTTGGAAGACGCGATCTTGGGTGGAGGATTAATCCGTCCGGAGCGTCTTAGTTCTGTTTTGGAACTTCTTCATAAAAACAAAAAGCTGGAAACTCACGGTGGCTAAAGGTGCTATACTTTAGCCATGACGACAAAAGAAATCCGTGAGAAATACATAAAATTTTTTACAGATAGAGGGCATGTCGAAACTGTTCCATCCCCACTTGTTTTGGAAAACGACCCGACTACGCTTTTTACCTCATCTGGAATGCAGCAAATGATACCGTATCTTAAGGGTGAAAAACACCCTCTCGGAACCAGACTTGTTGATTCACAACTCTCAATTCGTATGCAAGACTTGGACGAGGTGGCAGACAATCGTCACTTGTCATCCTTCGAAATGTTAGGTAATTGGAGTTTTGGAGATTATTTTAAAGAAGATCAACTATCTTGGGTTTGGGAATTTTTAACTAAAGAAATCGGCTTCGATAAAGAAAAATTATACGTAAGTGTTTTTGAGGGAAACGATATTGTTCCAAAAGATACAGAATCTTATGAAATTTGGAAGAAAATTGGTGTTAACGATACCCACATACACTATTACGATCTTAAGAAAAATTGGTGGGCAAGGAATGGGATGCTACCTACCAATATGCCCTCGGGTGAGATTGGAGGAACGACTTCAGAAATTTTTTATGATTTTGAAGAAGTTTCTCATAATCCAGAGTTTGGTTCGTTCTGCCATCCAAATTGCGATTGTGGAAAGTTTTTGGAAATTGGGAACTCGGTTTTTATGTGCTACAAAAAAGAAGAATACGGTGGTTTGGTCGCATTACCCCAGAAAAATGTTGATTTTGGAGGTGGTCTGGAACGTATTGCAGCTGCACTAAATAACGACCCTGATGTTTTTCAAATTGATATGTTTACCGGGATTATCAAAAAAATTGAGACTGAAATTGGTGTGAATTACGGGACCGATTCCAAAAAAGACCGTGATTTTAGAATTGTTGCGGACCACCTTAGGACAAGCTGCAGTTTACTCGCGGAAGGGATTCTTCCTGGAAACAAACTTCACGGTTACGCGTTAAGAAGGCTTATAAGACGGGCAATGTTTCATATACACCTTTTAGGAAGCGGAATTTCAGGTTCTTCTGTTTCCCATATCGCAGAAGACTTGAGGAATCATTATCCAAGCGTGGATAAAAATTGGAGCTTTATAGAGGAGAACTTAAATTTAGAAGCAACGAGATTTGAGTCGGCTCTAAAACGAGGCTTGGCCAAGTTAACCCATGCAGTATCTGATGGAATAAAAATCGACGGTAAAGTTGCCTTCGATCTTTATCAGAATGATGGATTTCCGCTGGAACTTACCATGGAAATTTTGTCGCAGAATGGTATGAATTTTTCCACCGAAGAGAAAAATTTATTCGAGAGTGAATTTGAAAAACACAAAGAAAACAGTCGCAGCATGTCAGCCGGAATTTTTAAAGGAGGATTGGAAAATAAATCAGACGAAAATATAACCAAACTCCATACAGCAACACATTTACTTCATGCCGCCCTACGCAAGATTTTAGGTGAACACGTTGGTCAAAAAGGAAGCCATATAACAGGCGAAAGATTGCGCTTCGATTTTTCCTATCCGCAAAAATTAACAGACGATGAAATTAAAAAAGTTGAAAGCTTGGTCAATGAAAAAATAAAGGAAGATTTGACTGTGACTTTTTCTGAAATGAGTTTGGATGAAGCAATTAAAATAGGCGCCCTTCACTTTTTTGCAGAGAAATATGGAGAAAGGGTTAAGGTATATTCAATAGGTCCTAAGGCAGGTCCTGAAATAAATTCAGGACGCGCATTCTCGCGCGAGATATGCGGTGGGCCACACGTAACACACACAAAAGATGTTGGTGGTGTTAATATTATTAAGCAGGAGAAAATAGGAGCGGGAATTGTTAGGCTCTATGCAAGTCTAATTAACTAAGAACTTAAAACTAAGATCTAATAACCATAACTCAAAATTAAAAACCAACGGGAGCTTAACACTTCAGTTATTAGTTATTAATTCTTAGTTATTAATTATATTTATGAATTTAAAAGATTTTTTGAACGTACGCAACAAACCACCCGAACTTTTCTGGTCGGTTGTACTTGAACCGGGATGGGTGCAGGCAGGTATTTGGTATGTGGAGGGTGAAGCTGCCAATATGGTTAATATTGGCCCGGGAGCTGCCTGGGAGGTTGATGAAGAATTGGTGGGGGCGGCTGACGCGGCGCTATCTTCCACGATGCAAAAACTTCCCGAAAATTATCCGGAGCCGTCAAAAACTGTTTTTGGGGTTCCGTCGGCATGGGTAAAGGGCGGAGAGATAGCAGAAGAGCATTTAGAAAAAATTAAAAAGATTTGTGCAGATTTATCTTTAAACCCCGTAGGTTTTGTTGTCATCAATGAAGCCATCGCTCATTTTTACAAATCCGAGGAAGGGTCTCCTGTTAATGCCATTATTGTGGGGCTGGGTAGTGGATTTTTGGAGATTTCGGTTTTTAAACTGGGGAACTTGGTTGGTTCAACCTCGGTTGCCAGAAGTGTTTCATTAATCGAGGACATCACAGAAGGACTATCTAGATTTAATGGGGCTTCCCCCCTGCCTTCCAGATTCATAATTTTTGATGGCAAAGGAGGGGAACTCGATGAAGCGAAAGAAACCATATTGCAGGCTTCATGGGTGGAAGAAGGTAAAATTAAATTTTTACATGCGCCAAAAATTGAAACTCTAACTTCAGATAGGAAGATATTAGCAACAAGTCTTGCGGGAGCGAGCGAAATAGGTCAAGTGTCTCAAATCAAATCTGAAGTTGAAACTACGACACCCGCGTTGGAAGAAAATAAAGAAGAAAGCAATGTGGTTCCCCCCGAAGAAGAACTTACTCCCGAGGCTTTGGGTTTTTCAACAGGGCAAGATGTTTCTCTTAACACAACCCCGGAGATTCCATTGCCCCAACCCCAAATACATGAAAGGCGAGGGATAGGAGATTATATCAAGAAAACAAAAAACCTTTTCCATAAGTCGTCAGTTCCTTCCGGAAGATTTGTTACGATTGTGGGGATATTCGTGATAGCTCTCTTTTTGATTTTGGGTTTGGGATGGTGGTTTTTCCCTAAAGCGCTCGTGACAATTTACGTTACGCCAAAAACTTTTCAGGAAGAATCTGAAATAACATTTAATGTCGGCGGACAAACAGATGTGGGAACCGGCACTGTTCCTGCCAGTAAAATAACAGCTCAAGTTTCATCGGAAAAAACAAAAGCAACCTCCGGTTTTAAATTGATTGGAGATAAGGCAAAAGGAACAGTTCAAATTGCAAATGGCAATAGCAGTCCGATTGATTTGGCGGCTGGTACAATACTTCTATCTTCCGGAGGACTTAAGTTTGTTACCAATAGTGAAGCTTCTGTTTCTTCTCAACTTTTACCAGGTTCTCCTGGAACCGCTGCGGCAGATGTTACAGCCTTTGATATTGGAGCGCAATACAATTTACCCAAAGGCGAAGTGTTTAAAGTTGGAAATTTTTCAAAGTCTTTGGTTGCAGGAACTTCGACAGGGGACTTTTCCGGAGGAAATAGCCAGCAGATAGCGGCAGTAAGCAAGGACGATCAGGATGCCCTTAAGTCTCAACTGAAAGAAGAACTAACAGCAAAAGGCAAGGTGGAGCTTTCAACTAAAGTTGCCGACGGCCAAATTTCTGTAGACGATCTTGCGGAGATAGATATTTCTTCGGAAAACTTTGATCATAAAGTGGGGGATGCGGCCGATAGTTTGAAACTGTCTCTGTCTTTGTCTCTTGCGACAATTGCTGTCGATAAACAGAAGCTTTTAGAATATGCACGCAATATATTAAAAAACAAAGTTCCGCCGGGCTTTGTTCTTAGGGACTCACAGATCGATTTTAAATTTACATTTATTTCACAAAAAGACGACAACTTCATTTATAAAGTTGCAATAAATGCCAATTTTTTACCTCAAGTAAATACTGATTCGATAGCAAAACAAATTTCCGGTAGGACTCCACGGATAACGGAAAATTATTTAACATCAATTCCGGGATTTTCCAGGGCAGATATAACCTTAGACCCTCATTTTCCTGGAGCCTTTGGAGTAATACCCAGGGTTCTAAAAAATATAAAAATAGAAGTTGTGGCCGATAGGTGATAGTAAATTCAAAAGTTAAAAGTTAAAATGTTATCTAAGTTATTATGTCTCAAAAAACAATATTACGTATCGCGGCAATTGTTTCCGGAATATCGGGAGTAATAATTTTGATTGGGGTGATCTACCCAATAGTTGCTTATGATTCAACCTACTCCAAAAACTTTCAAAAAATAGTTTCCCCGGTTTCCGATACAGCCGGTAGTGTGGTTGCAGGAGCCAGTACAACAGGGACAGTTGATTACACTCAGGCGAGCAACTGGTTTACGGGGGGTGCAGAAAAATCCGACTTTACCAATTCAAAAGTTGAGTATTATACAATTTCTATTCCTAAAATTAAGGTTATAGATGCAACCGTAGCAATCGGAGGAGAGGATTTGAGCCAACATATTATTCAATACCCGGGTACTGCACTTCCCGGTAAAAGGGGCAACTCCGTACTTTTTGGTCATTCAATCCTCCCCATCTTTTATAACCCCAAAAATTATCTTGCTATTTTTTCCATGCTTCCAACGTTAAGGATTGGAGATGAGATAGACGTTAATTACGACGGAATTTCATACAAGTATCGGGTTGAAACAATGTTTGAGGTTAAGCCTACCGACATTCAAGTTCTGGATCAGGATTCAAGCGATTCATTTTTGACTCTTGTAACTTGTGTGCCACCAGGGGACCCGACATTGTCAAGGAGATTGATTGTAAGGGCAAGAGTAGTTCCACCACAATGAAAATATTAGGAATTGACTACGGAAGGGCAAAAGTGGGATTGGCAATTGCAGAAGGAGATTTTGCCGAGCCTTGGAAAGTTATTCGTGTAAAAAGTTTTGAGGACGCTATCGAAAAAGTATCATCTGCCTTCGCCGAGGCTTCGGCGGACAAGCAAGTAGACAAAGTTGTAGTTGGTATTTCGGAGGGAGAAATGGGTGAAGAATCAAAAAAATTTGCAGAAACTCTCCACTCTTCGCTTTTCGCTCTTCCATTTGAGTTTTTCGATGAAACTCTGACCTCACAGGATGCTCAAAAGTTGAGTAGAGAGGCCGGAATGTCCCGCAAAAAAGCCCGCGGGATGGAAGACGCCTTCGCCGCCTCTATAATGCTTCAGAATTATTTGGAAAGTGGCAAAAGAACTTGACTCCACTAAGAATTTCGTACAACTTCAAGAGTAATCTCTCTTTAGAAATTTGAGTCTTGGGCCCTGGGGGTATTTTTTACTATACCTTCAGGGCCCGGTTTGTTTTCCTTCGACTCGCTACACTCGCTCAGGACTTTTAGTAGGTTGACTTCCTGTTTCCCATGCTATACTTTAGATAGATGTTCAAAAGTGTAATAGCTCCGATGCAGGCTTGGTTACTTTCTCAGGGAAGGTGTGTTGGTTGTGGAACAAATCTAACAGATGGAACCAGCAAAACAACAAATGCGGGGGAACAGGTGACGTGTAAAAAATGCGGCAGAATCTTTATTAAAAAAGACAATAAATATAGAAGAGCTCTTCTGAATGAGGTCTGAGTAAAATTTGGTATACTAAACCTTCATGAAGAAGTTATTTTTTTTACCCCTGGCCCTAATCTTACTCGTATCAGCGGTTATAATCTGGTTTTATGTTAGTGTTCAACCGGCTGGCACCAATAAAACTTTTAAAAATTTCTTGATTCAAAAAGGTGCATCAGCTTCTCAAATAGGAACAAATCTTCAAAAGACCGGATTTATTAAAAGCGCCCTCGCGTTTAAAATTTATGTGAGATCCGCTGGACAAGAGAGTAGAATCCTCTCCGGTGAATATAGGTTAAGTAACTCCATGTCTTTATTCCAAATAGTCAGTCAATTAACCCGTGGACCACTCGAGCTTTGGGTTACAATTCCTGAGGGGCTTAGACGTGAAGAAATTGCCGCGCGGTTTACAACAGGACTCGATCGGGATGTTACTTTTACAAATGAGTTCTTGCAATCCTCAAAAGGTAAAGAAGGTACGCTTTTCCCCGACACCTATCTTTTTTCCAAAGACGCAAGTGCATCTTCTATTGTAAACAAAATGACGAGAACTTTTGATTCCAAAACATCTGACCTCGTTGCCGGAGCAGATTTAACATTTAATCAAAGAATTGTTTTGGCCTCAATTATCGAAAGGGAAACTAAAACCAGTGCAGAGCGGCCAATTGTTGCGGGGATAATGTTGAATAGAATTAAGGCGGGAATGCCCTTGCAGGTGGACGCAACGCTACAGTATGCCGTAGCGAATTTAAAATTTAAAATTAATAATTTAAAATTACTGGACAAATGGTGGGAACCTCTTTTGAGGGATGATCTTTCAATTGACTCACCTTTTAATACCTATAAATTTACAGGACTTCCTCCCGCTCCGATCGCAAGTCCGGGAATTTCTTCCCTCACAGCGGCCTTTAATCCCACCCAAACAGACCATTGGTACTATATACACGATACAAGTGGAGTGATTCACTATGCAAGAACACTTCAAGAGCATAACGCAAACGTTGCTAAATATTTAGGGAAATAGGTCTATATTCCCCCTTGACATAGCCTCAAATATAGTTATAATCCTCCCTAGGCGTACATAGATGGTACGCACGACCCGTGTCTATCTTGTGACGGGCCTTTAGTGTTTTAAAAGCAAAAATTACCCACAAAAATGACGTCAAAAAATATTCGCCGCAATTTCGGCAAGGATGAAAAAAACCTACCAGAAATTAATCTATCTGAAGTACAAACAGAAAGTTGGCAATTATTTTTAGGTGAAGGTATTAAAGAAGAACTAATTCAAGTCTCGCCAATTGACGACTTTACCGGCAAAAATTGGCAACTCTCGCTAGGTAATCACTCCTTAGGTGCCCCAACAGTTTCCCCCATGACAGCGCAGAAAAAAGGAATAACTTATGCATGTCCCCTAAAGATCCGCGCCACCCTTGTAAATAAAAAGACAGGAAAAGAAGTAACCCAGGATGTATTTTTGGGCGACATTCCCCAAATGACAACCCGTGGTACCTTTATTGTTAATGGAATTGAACGCGCCGTTATTAATCAAATTGTTAGATCCTCAGGAGCCTATTTTTCGGGAGAGTTGGACCCTTCAAGCGGCAGAGTATTATACAAAGCGGAAATTAGACCTCTTCACGGCAGCTGGCTTGAATTTGAAGTTACCAGGGGGGATTTAATTTACGCAAGGATCGACCGTAGGAGAAAAGTTTTAGCCACGGTTTTTTTGAGAGCGATTGGTGTTGAATCCGATCAGGATATTGCCAACGCTTTTAGCGCGATGGATAAAAACGCCGATCATAAATATATTGCAGCAACTCTAGCTAAAGATTCAACCAAAACTAGAGAAGAGGCCTTGATTGAAGTTTATAGAAAAATGAGACCCGGAGAACCGACGGTTTTAGAAAATGCGGAAACTCTTTTCCAGACATTGTTTACCGACGGTAGGAGGTATGACCTAGGAAAGGTCGGAAGATTTAAAATTAATAAGCGCTTGGGAGTCAACCTTCCTAACGACAAATCGACTTGGGTTTTGACTAAACAGGACGTAGTGGCGGCAATAAATTATCTTATTGGACTTCAAAACGGAGTAGGCAAACTCGACGATATTGATCATTTAAGCAATCGCAGGCTCAGGCGTGTCGGAGAGCTTGTTGCAGTCAACGCTTTTCGTGTTGGTTTATTAAGACTTGAGCGAAGCGTCAAGGAAAAAATGAGTTTGATTTCTCCGGATGACAAACCACTCCCAGCAAATCTTATTAATGCCCGTCCCCTGATTGCCTCTCTTAATGAATTCTTTAGAAGCAACCAGCTTTCAACAATTTTGGATGACACAAACCCTCTAAGTGAGGTAGACAATCTTAGACGTGTATCGGTTCTGGGAACCGGGGGAATCAACCGTGAGCGCGCGAGCTTTTCTATCCGCGACGTCAATGCTTCACAATACGGCCGAATCGATCCTGTAAGGTCGCCTGAAGGACCAAACATTGGACTTGTGACCTACTTGGCATTGTACGCTAAAGTGGATGAGTTTGGTTTTATTCAAGCCCCATATAGAAAAGTAGAAAAGGTTGGTAAAAAAGTAAGAGTAACCGACGAAATTGTGTATCTTACTGCGGATGACGAAGAAGACAAATATATAACTCATTCTGGAGTAAGCGTTGATAAAGATGGGTTTATTACCGATAGTAGAGTCCCTTTAAGATACATGGGCAAGTTTATAGAGGGAGCGGCCGAGTTGGTTGAGTATATTGACATCACCCCGAGAGAAGTTGTTGGAGCCTCCGCCTCCCTCATTCCCTTTTTGGCAAATGACGAAGGTAACCGCGCCCTTATGGGAAGCAACATGCAATGTCAGAGTGTTCCTTTGGTCAACCCCGAGTCTCCGATAGTTGGTACTGGTATGGAAAGAACTATATCTGAGGGAATGCAAAGAGTTATTCGTGCAAAACATGCTGGAGTTGTTGAATATATTGATGGGGAAAAGGTTGTTGTTAAGCTCGACAAAAAAGCTGAGGTAGATGCTACGGTCGATGTAGAGGATGTCGAGATCGTCGAAGGAGGTAAGAAGGAGATTTATCATTTGACCAAGTTTAAACGTACCGCACATTCGACTGCATACAATCAAATTGCACGCGCCGTTCCAGGTCAAAAAGTAGAAGCAGGAGATCTATTGGTTGACGGTCCGGCAAGCCAAGACGGTGAGCTTGGGTTGGGACGCAACTTGATAGTTGCCTACGCAAACTTCGGTGGATATGGCTTTGAGGATGCTATTTTGATTTCAGAAAGACTTGTCAAGGAAGATCTTTTGACTTCAATTCACATTGAAGAATATGAAGCAGAAGTGGTTGATACAAAACTTGGACCCGAGGAAATTACAAGCGATATACCAAATGTTTCCGAGTCCGAACTAGCCAATCTTGCAGGTGATGGAATAGTGATGATCGGGGCCGAGGTGGGGCCGAACGATATTTTGGTCGGGAAAATTGCCCCTAAGGGCGAAACAGAACTTACTTCGGAAGAAAGACTTCTTAGGGCAATTTTTGGAGAAAAAGCCCGTGAAGTTCGCGATACTTCCTTAAGAGTCCCTCATGGAGAAAAGGGAATTATAGTCGATGTTCAAACACTTGACAGAGACAAGGGCGACGAGTTAGGACCGGGAGTAATCCAGAAGGTAATAGTTAGAGTCGCTCAAATTAGGAAAATTACAGTCGGAGACAAAATTGCCGGACGTCACGGTAATAAGGGAGTTGTTGCCAAGATGATGCCGGTTGCCGACATGCCCCATCTTGCTGATGGAACTCCAGTTGATGTGGTTATTTCTCCCCTTTCTGTTATTTCGCGTATGAATCTTGGGCAACTAATGGAGACACATCTTGGTTGGGCCTTATATAAAAAAGGCGAGAAAGCCGCCCTCCCTGTTTTTGACAAAATTGGGGGAGATGTTATTGCTCAAGAACTGGAAAGCGCAGGTCTTTCTGTAAACGGTAAATCCCGACTTTACGACGGAAGGACTGGTGAGGCTTTTAAGGAAGATACGGTCGTGGGGATTGGTTACATTATGAAGTTGATTCACATGGTGGAGGATAAAACTCATGCCAGATCTACTGGTCCGTACTCACTTGTTACACAACAACCCCTTGGAGGAAAAGCCCAAATGGGCGGTCAACGTTTGGGAGAGATGGAGGTTTGGGCACTTGAGGCACATCGTGCGAGTCACACATTACAGGAAATGCTTACTATTAAGTCCGATGACGTACTGGGACGTGCCAAAGCTTTTGAGGCAATAGTTAAGGGTGTGGAGATTCCGGAATCTACAATTCCTGAATCTTTCAAAGTGCTTGTTCGTGAACTTAACTCCTTAAGTTTGGCGGTTGACCCTAAAGGGGTAAGCCTTGCTTTAACTGACGACAATTTAGGTGAAGATGGCTTAGAACTTGCAAAGGCCGCTGGGGCTGAAATAGTGGCAACAGATGAATTAACCGCTGATAAAGGACCAATGGAAGTCGAGGAGGTTATAGTTTAAAATCAAACACTTATGGAACAATTAGCTGATCTAAAAAATTTAGCGGATTTTAAAAGCTTATTAATAAGATTTGCGTCGCCCGACGAAATCAGAGCTTGGTCTCGTGGAGAAATTACCAAACCAGAGACAATTAATTATCGAACTTTAAAACCCGAAAAAGACGGCCTTTTTGATGAAAGAATCTTCGGTCCCACCAAGGATTGGGAATGTTATTGCGGAAAGTATAAAAGAATTAGGTATAAGGGTGTTATTTGCGACAAATGTGGGGTCGAAATCACCCAATCCAGGGTCAGGCGTGAAAGAATGGGTCATATTACTTTGGCATCTCCCGTGGCTCACGTTTGGTTTTTCAAAGGAGCGCCTAGTAAAATATCGCTTCTTTTGGGAGTTGCTCCCAGAGGAGTTGAACAAGTAGTCTATTTTGCAAGATATCTGGTTACAGAGGTAGACGAAGCAAAGCGAAAAGACGCAATTGCAAATATTGAAAAAGCTAAAAATGCGAGACTTGGTGAAATCGTTGAAGATTTTAAATCTAGGCACGACGCTTTAAAGGTTGAGGAAAAAGAGGCCAAGGAAAAAATTGCGAACAAAATTAAAGACAAAGAACAAGCTTCCCTGGCCGTTTCTGAGATCGAACTCAATCTTCGAAAGAAAGAGACTGCGATCAGTGAAGAAGAAAAGGGAACTGTTGTAAAAACCGAGCAACTTTTTGACAATCTTTCGTCTGTAATAAAAAGTTTAAAAACTTTAAGTATTCTAAGCGAGGAAGAATATGATGAACTTTATGCACACGATGCTTCTGGGTTTTTTACCGCCAAGATGGGAGCAGACGCAGTTCTTTCTGCTATCGAAAAAATCAATCTGGAAGAAATAACAAAGACACTTCGTGAAGAGATTAATTTAATCAAAAGCGGTAGTTCTAAGTATGTAAAATTAGTTAAAAGGCTCAAGCTTGTCGATGGACTTAGACGTGCCAAAGTTAATCCGTCCTGGATGGTTCTTAAGGTTTTGCCGGTGCTTCCCCCGGACTTAAGACCCATGGTTCAACTTTCCGGTGGACGCTTTGCTACAAGCGATCTCAACGATCTTTATAGAAGGGTAATCAATAGAAATAACAGACTTAAACATTTAATTGGACTCGGCGCCCCCGAGATAATTTTGAGAAATGAAAAAAGAATGCTTCAAGAAGCCGTCGACTCGTTAATTGACGCATCTCAAAGAAAAGCCACCAGAAAGTCGCGTGGTAGACAACCACTAAGGTCACTGAGTGATATGCTTCGTGGAAAGCAGGGAAGATTTAGACAGAACCTTTTGGGTAAAAGGGTCGACTATTCGGGCCGAAGTGTTATTATTGTAGGCCCCGAACTTAAACTTACTCAGTGTGGACTTCCTAAAGATATGGCGCTTGAGATGTTCAAGCCCTTTGTATTAAGGGAAATGATTGCCAGAGGAATTGCACCAAACGTTAAAAGCGCAAAAAATATGCTTGATAGGCGCCCCCCCGAAGTTTTTGATATTTTGGAGGAGATTACAAAAAATCATCCAGTTCTTCTTAACCGTGCCCCAACCTTGCACAAGCTTTCTATTCAAGCTTTTTACCCTGTCCTTATTGAGGGTAGTGCTATAAGGCTCCATCCGGCAGTTTGTGCCGGATTTAACGCTGATTTTGACGGAGATCAAATGGCAGTTCACGTTCCTCTTTCAGAGAAAGCAATTGAAGAGGCCAGAACCTTAATGCTTCCGTCCAACAATCTTTTGCGTCCTTCCGACGGGTCTCCTGTAGCTACTCCTTCGAGTAAGGAGATTGCTCTAGGGGCCTATTACTTGACGAGTGAAGACGACAGAATCCCCGTGAGCCAAACAATTTTTGGCGATAAAGACGAAGCAGTTTATGCCTATCAAGCGGGAATGATTGAAGTGAGACAGAAAATAACAGTCAGGATTGGGGATAAAATGATTGACACCACCCCCGGGAGGCTCCTTCTTAATGAGGTTCTTCCTGAAAATTTTGAGTTCTTTAACGAGGCCGCAACTTCCTCTGCAATTAAAAGCCTTTTTGTGAAAGCCTATGCAACAGTTTCTAAAGAAAGAGTGGTACAAATGGTTGACGATATTAAGGATTTGGGATTCTTTGGCGGAACAATTTCCGGAATTTCGTTTGGGATATTTGATGCCAAAGTTTATCCGGGCAAGGCAGATGTGCTTGGGGCGGCGGATAAAAGAGTTTCCGAAATTGAGGACAACTTCGCAGAGGGTCTTATTACAGCAGAGGAAAAGAGGCGTCTGACACAGGAGGTATGGATAGAAACCAGCGAAGATCTCGCTGATAAAACATGGGCCCTTTTGGAACCCACAAATCCGATTCGTGTTGTTATTGACGCCAAAGTCGGACGTGCGTCCCGTGATCAGGTCAAGCAGCTGGCAGCCATTAGAGGGTTAGTTGTCGATCCACTTGGAAAAATAGTTGACCTTCCGATTAAGTCCAACTTTAGAGAAGGGCTTTCCATTTTCGAATACGTAACCTCAAGCCGTGGATCAAGAAAAGGACTAACAGACACCGCCATCAAGACAGCTGACGCGGGATACTTAACAAGGCGTTTGGTTGACGTAGCTCACGACGTTTTGGTTAGACTTGAGGATTGTGGGGCTAAAGATGGCTATACAATAATGAAGGATGTGCGTACACAAGCTTTTTACGCCAGAATTTTGGGAAGAATTGCAGCAAAGGACATTCTAGGCAAAAACAATAAAACGGTTTTGGTATCCGGCGGGGACTTAATTGATGAAGAAAAAGCCAAGAAAATTGATGAAAACGGGGTCTCTACGGTCGAGGTCAGGTCAGCCCTTACTTGTAAAGCCAGATACGGCATCTGTCAGAAATGTTATGGTTGGGACATAAGTACCAAGAAGCTTGTGGATATTGGTATGCCGGTTGGGGTAGTCGCGGCTCAATCTATCGGAGAACCGGGAACTCAACTTACACTTCGTACCAAGCATGCGGCAGGAGTTGTCGGAATCGACGTTACCCAAGGACTTCCGAGGGTGGAAGAGCTGGTTGAGTCCCGTATTCCTAAAGTTGTTTCGGCTCTTTCTGAAATCAATGGAAAAGTACGCGTCGGTGAAAGCGAAGAGGGTTGGAAAGTTACAATTGTATCAAAAGGTACTCCTAAAGAAGAAAAGGAATATATTATTCCCAAGACTTTGCAACTTGCAGTAGAAGACGGGCAATTGATTGAAGCAGGGGCTGCTCTTGCAAAAGGTCCATTGGATATAAAAGACATTCTTTCAATCAGGGGGCTTAGGGCGGCTCAGGAATATTTAGTACATGAAATTCAAAAAGTTTACGAATCTCAGGGAATTCCGATAAACGATAAACATTTTGAGGTTATTGTCAGGAAGATGAGCGACGAAGTTAGAATTGTTACCACCGGGGACACTCCATTTCTTCCGGGGGAACTTACAAGTCGCGCCTCGTTCGAAGAGGAAAATGAAAAAGTTTTAGCGGCAGGGGGGGAACCCGCAAGCGCCCAGCAAGTAGTTTTAGGAATTACCCGTCGCGCTCTTTACACTGAAAGCTGGTTGTCTGCGGCATCTTTTGAACAGACCACAGATGTTCTAACCGAGGCCTCGCTTTTGGGACGCGAAGACAAACTTATCGGGCTTAAAGAGAACGTTATAATCGGAAGATTAATTCCGGTGAGTGTGGAACGGGCAATGATGTCTCAAAATAATTAATATGCCAACGATAAATCAATTAACAAGGAAGGGGAGAAAAAGAAACATCAAGAAAGTTAAGACAACTTCTCTTAAGCGATGGTTTAACGCAAAGGATAGAACTTTCAAAGAATCGTCCTCGTCTTTTAAAAGAGGGGTGGTTCTTGCGGTTCGAACAATGACTCCCAGAAAGCCAAACTCAGCACTTCGAAAGGTTGCCCGCGTCCGTCTGTCAAATAAACAGGAAATTACGGCGTATATTCCCGGAGAAGGCCACGAGCTTGCCGAACATTCAATTGTTTTAGTCCGCGGCGGGCGTGTAAAAGATTTAGGGGGAGTAAAATATCACATAGTCCGAGGTAAATTTGATACGACGGGTGTAACAGGACGGGTGACCAGTAGGAGTAAGTATGGCGCCAAGAAAAGCGGACAGGTTAAAGTTGGAGCAAAACCGGCGCCGGCAGCGTAATATAAAAAAATGGCAAGAAAAGGACAAATAAAGTTAAAAATAGCAGATGTTGATCCGATTTACGGGAGCCGTTTGCTGACAAAATTAATAAACAGGAGTATGAAGGATGGCAAGAAATCCGTTTCCCGTAGAGAAGTTTATGGTGCAATGGAGCTTATTAGGGAAAAATCAGGTGAAGACCCCGTCATTATTTTTGACCGCGCCATGGAAAATATCAAACCGACCATGGAGGTTCGCCCTCGCCGTGTCGGTGGAGCGGCTTATCAGGTGCCCCAACAAGTCCGTGGCCCAAGACGCGAATCCCTTGGAATTAGATGGCTTGTTGCCGCCGCAAATTCCAAATCAAACACAGAATTCCACACCTATGCGGACAAGTTAGCATCAGAAATTATGGATGCAGCCAAAGGCGAGGGAGTCTCTGTTAAAAAGAGGACAGATGTAGAAAAAGTTGCAGAAGCAAATAAAGCATTCAGTCACTTCAGGTGGTAAATTACTCCGATTCGTCGGGGAAAGAAGAGTAAATCTCCCCCAAAAACTCATCCAGCTCCCCTTTGTAACTAACCGTTAATGATTGATCGTGCATTGAAATCAATATAGTGGGGAATTCCGTTTTTTCGGATTCAAACCCCATTTGGCTTAAATAAGGGTTTATAGTATTGTTTACCGTTTCTGTAACCCACGTCTTTTTGTTTTCGAACTTATGTGGGGATGGAATTCTGCAGACTGCTACATTATATGTAGCCTCACCGTCGGCGCCAAACATCCGAGCCGTCCGGACAAGATAAGAAACCTTTTCGGTTTCATCATGAGGGTTGTGGAGCAAGAAGTCATGTCCGTACGCCGCCCTCAAATCCGTTTGCTTGATGGTACCCAAAACATAAGGAATTATCTCTTGTACCATTGTTCCATTTTCTCTCTCTTTTTCAATTGTAGAGCCGAGTTGTAAATGATGGGGCGGGAATCCTTTTATAATTCCCAAATGAAGTATTTGAGTTACAATAAAATTGTGAAAATCTATATGTTTTGGACCGGTTTCGACTCTTTCAGTAGACGGCATCTTATTGGGAATTTAAACCAACTTCCAAATCTTGTCAATAGGACATTGATTTAAAGCTTGGTCACTGTTAAAATCACTCTTGCTTCCGATTGGAAGTTTGTTTTTTGTTCTCCTATAATTGTCTTCAGACAGTTATATGAGTTCGATGGTTCGCTCAAACCCGAATATAATGAGGGTTTGAAATAACTCTTAGTATCTAATATCTAGTATCTAGGCTCTAAAATATGGCTGAGGTTGCAAAGAAAAAAGCGGCGATAGTAATGACTGCGACAAAAGATCGCAATGTTTCCTATGAAAAAATCAGAAACATCGGCATTATTGCCCATATCGATGCCGGTAAAACTACAACTACAGAAAGACTTTTGTTTGAAACAGGCAGGACTTATAAACAAGGTTCAGTTGACGAAGGTACGACTGTAACAGACTGGATGGCCCAGGAACGCGAGCGAGGAATAACAATCGTTTCTGCCGCAATCACCGCTTTCTGGGATCTAAAAACCACCACTTCAGTTGAAGCCGGCCACTACCGCATAAATTTAATCGACACACCGGGACATATCGATTTCACAGCAGAGGTAGAACGTTCTCTCCGAGTTTTGGACGGCGCCCTTATGGTCTTTGATGGTAGAACCGGAGTTGAATCCCAATCCGAAACGGTTTGGAGACAGGCAGACAAATATAATGTTCCCAGAATCTGCGTTCTAAATAAATTAAATCTGATTGGCGCCGATTTTGAAGGTTCAATAAAATCTATCAGAGAAAGACTTAAGGCCAATGCATCCCCTGTAATAATCCCCATCGGGCAGGAACATGAACACAGGGGAGTGGTGAACCTTATTACAATGAAGGCCTTAACTTACAAGGCGGTCGAGGATCATGCGTTAACCGAAGAAGAGATCCCGGCAGACCTAGTTGAAATGGCCGGCAGATACCGCGCCGAACTTATAGAAAAAGTTTCCGAATATGACGACGAGGCTCTGAATTCATATCTGGAAGGCAAAGAGCCGGATGCAAATACCCTTAAAAGGGCAATCCGAAAAGGAGTAATTTCCGGTAAATTCTTCCCGGTTTTCGGAGGAGACAATAGAACCGCAGAAAGTCAATTACTTTTGGATGGAGTAATCGAGTTCTTACCATCTCCAATAGATCTTCCCCCTGTGACCGGAACCAATCCAAAAACCGGTGAGACGGAAAAAAGAGAAAGAAAATCTGAGGCCCCAATGAGCGCTTTGGCATTCAAAGTTATGACCGATCCGCATGTAGGCCGCCTTGTCTACATGAGGGTTTATTCAGGTTCAATTAAATCGGGACAGGAAGTCTACAACTCAACCAAACAAAAATACGAAAGGATTGGTAAACTGGTTCTTTTGCACGCCGATCAGCGTGAGCTTATCGAAGAAACTTTTGCCGGGGAAATCGTAGCTGTTGTAGGAGTAAAAGAAACTTCAACCGGGGATACAATTTGTGAGTCTGCTCATCCAATAGTCTTAGAGTCAATCAGTTTTCCCGAGCCTGTTATTTCATTGGCCATTGAGCCTGCAACCAAAAGCGATCAGGAAAAAATGGGAATAGCCCTAAGCAAGCTTTCGGATGAAGATCCCACATTCAGGATTAAATCTAACCCGGAAACCGGCCAAACGATTATTTCCGGAATGGGAGAATTGCAATTGGAAGTGCTCGTAGACCGCATGAAGCGTGAATTCAATGTCGAAGCAACCACAGGTGCACCTCAGGTAGCCTATAAAGAAACTATCAAGAAAATAGGTGAAGGTGAAGGTAAATATATAAGACAAACCGGAGGTCGCGGACAGTATGGACACTGTCTGCTTCGGCTTGAGCCTCTTGGTCGCGGAGAAGGATTTGAGTATAAAAGTGAAATCAAAGGAGGCGCCATTCCTCAGGAGTATATAGGTCCGATTGAAAAAGGTGTCAAAGAAAAGATGGAAAATGGCGTCATGGCGGGTTTTCCCATGGTTGACATGAGAGTGGTGGTATTTGACGGAAGTTTCCACGAAGTTGACTCCTCAGAAATGGCATTTAAAATAGCCGGCTCGATGGCCTTGGAGGATGCTTTTAAGCACTCCGATCCGACTCTTCTTGAGCCTATTATGAAGGTTGAAGTATTTACACCGGGTGAATACATGGGGGACGTTATTGGGGATCTTTCCAGTAAGCGCGCCCAAATATCAGGAAGTGAAGAAAAAGCCGGCGAAACCGTAATTTACGGAGTTGTTCCTCTTGCGGAGCTTTCCGGTTATGCTACAAAACTAAGGTCCTTGACGCAAGGCAGAGCCCGCGCCTATGTTGAGCCTTCACACTATGACGAAGTTCCTTCTCATATTACGGCACTAATTGTAGCTAAAGCGGGGAAGATAACAATGGCAAGGGGATAACCTCCTTTAATTTTCTCTAAATTCCCAGTTGACAGGTATGTTTAGCCTCGAGTATAATTCAAACTTGTATGGCAGACGCAAAACAACATTACGATAGAACAAAGCCCCATGTAAACATTGGTACCATTGGTCATGTCGACCACGGTAAAACCACACTTACTAGCGCCATTACCATGGTTCTTGCCAAACAAGGATTGGCCAAGGCCAAGAAATATGAAGATATTGACTCAGCCCCGGAGGAAAAAGAAAGAGGAGTCACTATCAATCTTTCCCACCAAGAGTACGAAACAAAGAAAAGACACTATGCTCATATTGATGCTCCAGGACACGCCGATTACATAAAGAACATGATTACCGGCGCAGCTCAGATGGACGGTGCTATCTTGGTTGTTTCAGCAGCCGACGGCCCTATGCCTCAAACTCGTGAACACGTAATTTTGGCCAGACAGGTTAATGTTCCTGCAATTGTGGTATTTCTTAACAAATGCGATACGGTTGATGACCCCGAGATTATCGATTTGGTTGAGGCAGATGTCCGTGAACTCCTTAAGAAATATGAATATCCCGGAGATGAAGTCCCCGTAATCCGTGGAAGCGCTCTTAAAGCAGTTGATGGTGACCCTGAGGCGGAAAAGAAAATCCAGGAATTGATGGATGCGGTAGATAACTACATTCCTGACCCTGTAAGAGAAACAGACAAACCGTTTCTTATGCCTGTCGAGGACGTATTTACAATCTCAGGTCGTGGAACAGTTGTTACAGGACGTGTTGAGCGCGGAATTATTAAAGTCAACGAAGAAATCGAAATAATCGGACTAAAAGATACGCAAAAATCTGTTGTGACAGGCCTTGAAATGTTCAGAAAGACTCTTGACGATGCCCAAGCGGGAGACAATGTTGGAGTACTTCTTCGTGGAGTTGAAAAAGATCAGGTTGAGCGCGGTCAAGTTCTTGCAAAATCAGGGAGCGTCACACCCCACACCGAATTTGACGCAGAGGTTTACATCCTTTCCAAAGAAGAAGGCGGCAGGCACACCCCTTTCTTTACTGGTTATAAACCCCAGTTCTATATTCGTACAGCAGATGTCACAGGTGAGGCCACTCTTCCGGAAGGAATCGAGATGGTTATGCCCGGTGACAACGCCAAAATGCATGTAAAACTTATCCAGCCGGTAGCTTTGGAAGACGGACTTAGATTTGCAATTCGTGAGGGTGGCCACACTGTTGGCGCCGGGGTCATCACCAAGGTAACGGTCTAAGTTATTAGATATTAGTTTTTAATTATTAGCTCTTTTTATGGCAACAGGAAGACTGAGAGTCAAACTCAAAAGTTATGATCACAGGGTCTTAGATGAAGCGGCTTCAAAAATTATTGATACCGCTCTCGCTACTGGTGCCAAAATTGTAGGTCCCATTCCTCTCCCCACAGATAGGTCCATGATGGCAATCAAAGAATCTCCTTTTACAGATAAAGATGCTCAAGAACACTACGAAGTTTTAACCCACAAACGCCTCATCGACATAATTGACCCTTCCCCCCGCACAGTTGATTCTCTTGGGAATCTGGATCTTCCAGCAGGCGTAAGTATAGAAATCAAAATGTAAATTTTGTGTTAGAAGTAGTTTAAATCCTCTAAATTCCTCTAGGGAGCCACTGGTTTTTGTAGATCGCTCCATTCTCTGGCTTTTACTAACCAATCCTGGATATCTTCCTCACTCATGTCGGGGTAATTATTTTTCATGTACTGAGTCAATTTAGACTCATCCTCAAAACCTTTTTGTTTGGAATCAAAGCTGTGTATAAGCTCGGAAGCTGTTTTTAGCGGTTTTAGAGCTTTATCCTCTAAAATTTGTTGGCTTGTAACTTCTGAAACTTCCATATCCTCTATAGTTTACTTCTTCTTCTTCTTTGTCAACCAGAATTGGAGTCTTAATAAACCTGGTTGTGGCTACCAATATCATAAAAATAATAAATTTGCCCAACAATTTTGTAAGTTACCCTTAAGTCGCCAGCTATTGAAAAGGATCTGTATTCCTTCATATCTCCAGTCAATTGGTGGTCTTTAAGGATTGGGTTTTGAGGATTCTCAACAAGCAATCTCGTTCTTTCTTTAAATTTTATGTTAACTTTTTGGTAGGGAAGAATACGTTTTTTGTAGTGTTTTTCAAAATCTTTATACCAAATTATTTTCATGAAGCAATTTTGTCAAAAAACTCATCTAAACTATTTGCGGAATCAGAATTTACACCTTTCTTAAAATCCTCATCCATCTTAGCATACCTTTTTTCATTTTTAGCAGAAAGCTTTACAGTTGGGAATTGTTCTATACTCACACCAAGTTCCCTTTTAGAAAGTTTGGTTAAAAGCACGCGAACAACCTCCTGTAAGGAAGAAAATCCATACTCCTCAGCCACGATAGTAGCGTTGGTTTTAAGCTGTTTAGTTAGTGGAACTTGTAAGGTTGTAGTGTCCATATCGTCTTAATTATAACGATTTGATATTGCTTGTCAAGATCTAACCGAGAAAACCCTTTGATTACTTGCGCTTGGTAGATATTTTATAACTACAAATCTTAAAACCACTTGCGTAAGCAAGTGCGATGAAGATTTTCCAAGCATTTTATGCGAGGACGATTAACTTTAGTTAATCGAGTTAGAAGAAACCACCTGTGTAAGCTGGTGGTTATTCATTTTAAGTTCCTTTAATCTCCTCTAATTTCCCTTATTATCCCAAACTCCCCAAATCCCTCAATTTCAGTCACAATTGCGAACCTATTTTTGTTTTGGGCTGAGTTTGCACGTTAATTTGAATAATTTTGATTAAGGAACCACATTTCAAAAGGAGAAAACTATTATGGATGACAAGACTCTAAACAAACTTGCGGGTCGAGAAAAACGCGCCTTGGTGATTTTTGTTGTCGGGCTTTTTGGCTTCGTTCTGATTTGCAACGTTATCGCAAACATTTTGGACAATTGGGGAATGATCATAACTTGGGTAAGTAATTTGCCAATTGGCCGTTAGTCCTGCCACAGTTAAAGCACAGTCTGTAATTGAAAATGTAGGTTTAGCCCTGAACAACAAGAAACACGTTCAGGGCTATTTTTTTGCCCGAGCTTTTCGAGCCTGGTTGACGATCCATCTTGGATGATATATAATTCCCCTCATAACATGGAAGTGGTTAAAACAATAGTCAACCACGATCGATAGTCTTTAGAGGAAGCTTCTTAAGCCCCTCTTGGGGCGTTCGAATTGTTTAATGGCCCTGAGCGACTGACGGAGTCGAATGGGATTCACAACAGCGAAATGATCAATACAATACTAGGTTCAAAAGGAATAAATTCTCAAACCTTTATAGAAGGGTTTAGGATTCCCGTTACAAAGGTAATTGCGGGTCCTTGTGTCGTGACTCAAATTAAAAAGACGGATAAGGACGGTTATTGGGCAGTTCAGCTCGGATTCTCTACAAAAAGATCAAAAAACACTTCAAAACCACTTCAGGGACACCTCAAAAAATCTAAGAACGAAGAACTAAAAACTAATAGCTTTCCAAGATATCTTAGGGAAGTCAGAACAGATAAAGAGCCGGAATATAAAGTCGGGGACACAATAAACGCCTCCGACATTTTTCATCCCGGGGATATTGTTTCTGTTATGGGGATAAGCAAAGGAAAAGGTTTTGCCGGAGTAGTCAAAAGGCATGGTTTCCACGGCGGTCCAAGAACTCATGGACAATCCGACCGTGAGCGCGCTCCCGGGTCAATTGGTCAAACAACCACTCCGGGACGGGTTTACAGGGGTAAAAAAATGGCAGGCAGAATGGGAGGCGAGCAAGTAACGGTAGAAAATCTTCATATAATCGCCATTAATGTCGACACAAATGAATTGGAAATTTCAGGACAAATCCCGGGCACAGTTGGATCATTGGTAACGATCAATAAAATCAAATCAGGAAGTCTTAAGGAACTTGAACACGAAGTGGTGGCGCAGATGGTAGAAGGTGAAGGAGAAGCTCCCGCCTCTGCCGAGGCTACGGCGGGCAAGCCGGCGGACCAAGGGAAGCCAACAGAAGCACCAGTTGATCAAGGAGGGGCTAAGTAAGAAAGAAGATCCTGAAATGAATTCAGGATGACACATATGGCAAAAATAGATTTATACACAATCAAAGGAGTTAAAAGCGGTAGTCTTGCTCTTCCCAAATCTTTTGATGAAAAAGTAAATATGAATACTCTTGCCCAGGCCCTTAGGATTTATGAAGAAAATACTCATCCGGGACTAAGAAATACCAAGACGAGATCTGAAGTTAATAGAACAACCAAAAAAGTTTATAAACAAAAAGGAACCGGTGGAGCCAGGCACGGTTCAAGGCGCGCCAACTTATTTGTTGGAGGTGGAGTTATTTTTGGACCCCGCCCGGAAAGGCGTATTTTAAATATTTCCGATAAATTGAAAATTAAGGCAAGATCAATGGCCTTTGCCTATAAATTAGGCAAAAAAGAAGTAGTCGCGGTCTCAGGCCTTTCCAAAATTGCAAAAACAAAAGAACCTGCCGGGTTTCTAAAGAAATTGGGCACGGAATTAAAAGCAAAAAGATTTACTTTTGTTCTTTCGGAAGGATCGGTGGCAGTAAACAAATTTATCAGGAACTTGAAAGACGCGAACCTTGTTTCTTATAAAGATGTCAATGCTTTGGATATTTATTATGGTGGGACAATCATCTTAGATGAAGGGATATTCAAAACGAAAAAATTATCATGATTACGCCTATTTTTACAGAAAAAAGTTTAAAATTAGCAAAAGAAGGTAAATATACTTTTTGGGTTGGGAAAAAACAAGACAAGTTGTCACTTAAAGCGCAAATTGCCAAGCTTTTTGGAGTACATGTAATTGATATCAAGACAGTCACAACCTCGGGTGAAGTCAAAAAGAACAACAGGGGGGTAAAAGTTACAACCTTAAGAGGCAAAAAAGCAATAGTTACATTAAAGGAAGGCGAGAAAATAGATTTGTTTGAAGAGAGTAAGAAATAAAGAGGAGGTCCTATCGTCCCACAGATGGGACTCCAGGATGACATTATGAGAAGACTAAAATCAATATTACAAAAAAGATCGGGACGCGCTCATGGCAAGGTCGTCGTCAGGCACCAGGGCGGAGGCGAAAAGCGTTTTATGCGTGAAGTGGATTTCAAAAGATCCAAATTGGATGTTTGGGGAAAAGTGGAAGGAATTGAATATGATCCGAATAGAAACGCATTTCTTGCAGTGATTTTGTATACAGACGGAGTAAGGGCTTATATTTTGGCCCCCGTTGGACTTAAAATTGGTGATAAAATAATCGCTTCGGAAGCGGCTCCTGTTACACCGGGGAATGCACTTCCTTTAAAGAATATTCCGGTTGGGGCATTGGTGCACAATATTGAAATTACAAAAGGTAAAGGCGGGCAAATTGTCAAAAGCGCCGGGAACGCCGCCACAATTTTCGGAAAAGAAGAGGCTTGGGTTTTGGTTAAGCTTCCATCCGGAGAGATTAGGAGATTTGGTCCCGAGTGCTTTGCGAGTATAGGGCAAATTGGAAATGAAGATGCCAAAAACGAGATTTTGCACAAAGCCGGAAGAGTTCGTCACATGGGAATTAGACCAAGCGTCCGAGGAGTTGCAATGAATCCCGATTCTCATCCTCACGGAGGTGGAGAGGGAAGAAGTGGAATCGGTATGCCACACCCAAAGACTGTTTACGGCAGAAGCGCGGTGGGTAAAACCCGCAATAAGAAGAAATATTCCAACAGGTTAATAGTTCAACGAAAAGGAGGCAAGTCGCTCTTAGGCTGATATGTCAAGAAGTTCTAAAAAAGGGCCGTTTATCGACCCGATACTAGTTAAAAAAGTGGAAAGCGGAAAAGGGGAAAAGGAGACCCCCATAAAGACGTGGTCAAGGAAGTGTCGAATTGCCCCAACATTTATTGGCAAGTATTTCCAAGTTCACAACGGACATGTGTTTATTGATGTTTTTGTAACAGAAGATATGGTGGGACACGCCCTGGGTGAATTTGCGCCCACAAGAACATTCAGAGGCCACGGAGAGATTGTAAAGAGGACACTAGAGAAGACATAAAGTGGAAAAAACATACACATCGACACAAAAATATTTGATTATGAGTCCAAGGAAAATAAGACTTGTGACCGACCTGATCAAAAAACTTAAGCCGGTCGATGCCGTCGCCCGCCTTCCATTTGTTCAAAAAAGAGCTGGAGAGGTTGTTGCCAAAGTAATTAAAAGCGCAATTGCGGATGCTAAAAATCAGGGAGCCAGTGACACAGACCTGATTTTTAAAGAAATCCAAGTGGGAGAGGGTCCGAGACTCAAAAGAGGACGGGCGGCAAGCCGTGGTAGGTGGCATCCAATCAGAAAGAGAATGGCCCACATCCGAGTTGTGTTAACAACTCGTGCAAAATCCGAAATCCGAAATCCTAAATCCGAAACAAAAACAGAAAATCCAAAAGTCAAAAATCTAAAGGCAAAAGTACAAGTTAAAAGTGAAGATAAGAGCAAGAAGAAGGAGGAGGAAAAATAAAATGGGACAAAAAGTTAACCCAATCGGCATAAGAATAGGCTCGTTTTTACCCTGGAAATCAAGGTGGTTTGCAGATGACGGTCTATTTAAAGATTTCTTATTGGAGGATATAAAGATTAGGAAAGGGCTCATGGAAAAACTTAAACTTGCGGGTATCACGCAAGTCGAAATCGAGAGGCTTCCAAAAAGTATGGCGGTAACAATTACCGTAAGTCGGCCCGGAGTTGTGATTGGCAGAGGCGGAACCGGTATCGAAGATGTTAAAAAATATATTTTGGGTGCGGTAAACGGTGTAAGAAGAAAAAAACTAAAGGATTTAAAAATTGACATCAGAATTAATGAGGTAAAAAATCCCGAACTTTCGGCACATTTAGTTGCAGGAAGAATTGCCGGAGAGCTCGAACGCAGGATTCCCCATAGGCGTGTTGTTCAGAAGGCTTTGGAGAGGGTCATGGCATCGGGAGCGCTTGGGGCCAAGGTGGTACTGGCGGGACGCATCAACGGTGCGGAAATATCCAGAGTGGAAAAATATCATATGGGGAGTGTCCCGGCTCAAACTTTAAGAGAGAGCATTGATTACTCTCAGGTTCCGGCGCTCTTGAAAAGAGGCTATGTGGGAGTTAAGGTGTGGATACACAAAAAGCAGGAATAAAAAGATATGTTACAACCAAAAAGAAGAAAATTCATTAAAGACTTTAGAGGCAGAAGGCGCGGGCTGGCAACTCGCGGTAGCGAAATCTCATTTGGAGATTTTGCAATGAAAGCTCAGGAAGTTGCTTGGGTGACCAGTGCGCAAATTGAATCGGCAAGGCGTACAATAACACACAATCTTAAAAAGGGCGGAAGAGTTTGGGTCAGGATTTTTCCGGATAAGCCAATAACCAGCAGGCCCGCCGGTAAGAGAATGGGAGGCGGAAAAGGAGACATTTCAACTTACGTGGCAGTAGTGAAACCGGGAATGATTCTTTACGAAGTAGCCGGGGCGGCTGAGGCTGTCGTAAGAGAGGCCATGAGAAGAGCGTCGGCAAAGTTGCCAATTGATGTGAAGATTATGAGTCGAACGGAGTGAGATCCTGAAACAAGTTCAGGACAATAAAATATGAAAAGAAAAGAATTTACAAATTTAAAAAATAAAACACTTGAAGACTTGACCAAGCTTGTAAGAGAAAAGAAAGAAGAGTCTCTAAAAAAGAAGATGAATGGAGTTTCTGGGAAAGACAAAAACCTGAAGAGTTACAGAAACTTGAGGCGTGAGATTGCCCAGATTTTGACTTTAATAAAAGAGAAACAAATAATTGATAAGCTAAAAAGTAAAAGCGAAGAAGTAAAAACTAAATAAAATATGAAAGTATTTACAGGACGGGTAATTGCAACAAAGATGACCAAAACCGCAACGGTCGCCGTGGAACGTGTTGTTATTCACCCACTGTACAAGAAAAGATTTATGAGGGATACAAAATATCAGGTTCACGATGAGAGTGGGGCAAAAATCGGAGACATTGTAAAGTTTACGGCCAGCAAACCGTATTCAAAGACAAAGAAATGGAAAATTATAGAAAAAATTAATAAATAAAAAATGGTTCAATTACGCACAATGTTAGTTTCGGCAGATAATAGCGGGGCCAAAAGACTTATGATCATTGGAGTTCCCGGCAGAGTTGGTAAATTCGCGAGTCTGGGAGACGTTGTTCTTTGCGTAGTCAAAGGTGCGGATGCGGCGGGGGTTGTTGCAGATCACGAAAAAGTCAGGGTTTTAATAGTGCGTACACGAAAGGAAGTCGGTAGAAGTGACGGAACGTATATTCGCTTTGACGATAATGCCGGAGTTGTAATCGATAAACAAGGGCTTCCCAGAGGAACAAGAATTTTAGGTCCGGTTGCCAGAGAAATAAAGGATGCAGGATACAATAAGATTGCGTCTTTGGCCAGGGAAGTCATTTAATATATGTTGAAATTTAAAAAAGGAGACACAGTCAAAATAACAGCGGGTAAAGACAAGGGCAGAGAGGGAAAAATTGAGAAAATTCTACCTGTCGAGTCAAAGGCTTTAATACCCGAGATGAACCTTTATAAAAAACACGTAAAAGGGTTTGGTGATGTAAAAGGCGGAGTTTATCCCTTGCCCAGGCCTATGGGTTTTGGAAAAATAGCTTTGGTTTGCCCAAAGTGTAAAAAGGTGACACGAGTCGGATTTTCCACCATAGCTGGATCCGCCTCTGGCGGAAAGTTTGCTGAAAAAGTGAGAATTTGTAGGAAGTGCGGAAAAGAGATTGACTCCAAGTAAGGAGTCATCCCGAACTTGATTCGGGATCTATATAAACTTATGAATAGACTAAAAGAAAAATTTGAAAAAGAGGCCAAACCGGTATTGGCTAAAGAATTTAGCATTAATAATTCTATGGCAATCCCGAGAATTAAAAAGATTGTTATTAATATGGGCGTGGGAGAAGCGGCCAAAAACCAAGCTTTAATGGACGGATTAAGACGGGATATTGCTGCCATTTCCGGTCAATTTCCTTCGGTGAGGAATGCAAAGGTTTCAATTGCAAGCTTTTCACTTCGCGCCGGGATGCCGGTTGGTTTATCCGTAACTTTGAGGGGAAACAGAATGTATTCATTTTTAGATAGACTTATGTCGGTCACCCTACCACGTCTTAGAGATTTCAGAGGCACATCTCTCAAATCGTTTGATAAGTCCGGCAATTACACTCTGGGATTTGTAGAGCATACGGTTTTTCCCGAGATTGATCCGGCAAAAAGCGCCGCACCCCATGGACTTGAAGTAACGATCGTGATAACAGGCGGGAACGTGATACAATCCAAAAAACTTTTGGAACTGCTAGGGGTGCCATTTCAAAAATAATATATGTCAACAACTGCAAAAGAAGTCAGAGAAACAAAAAAACTAAAGTTTAAAGTCAGATACCGTAACAGATGCAAACTCTGCGGAAGGTCCCGTGGTTACATACGTAAGTTTGGAATTTGCAGACTTTGTTTCAGGGAGCACGCCTTAAAAGGTGAGATTCCAGGGGTTAGAAAAGCAAGCTGGTAACTATGAAAAAAATTAAACATTCAATTACAAATTATTCAGTAGGAGACTTTTTAATTAAGGTTAAAAATGCCGCTATGGCCAAAAATAAAAAGATTGAGGTTTATGGGAATCGCAAAATTGTCGCAATAGCTGAAGCTCTTAAGAAACTGGGCTATCTGGATGAGGTTAAAAAAGACAAACAAGCTCTCAGTATATCGTTGGCGTTCAAGAATAAGAAGCCTCTTTTGATAGATCTCAGATTAGTTAGTAAGCCGGGGTTAAGGATATATTTAGGTGTTGATGAAATTGCCTCCAAAAAAGGCCCATCAACTTTTATTATTTCGACGCCAAAAGGAATACTCTCGTCACGCGAATCGATTAAGACCAGGACAGGTGGGGAAGTAATTGCAGAAATTTGGTAGGGAAAGTTCCTGAAATTAATTCAGGATTTTAAAAATGTCAAAAATCGGAAGACAACCAATCAAAATTGCCCAGGGTGTAACAGTTGAGGTTTCTGGCCAAACTGTTAAAACGACAGGACCAAAAGGCGTTCTTACCCGGCATTTGCCGCATGTTGTTAATGCCGAGGTTAAAGACGGGGAGGTTCTTATTACAGTAAAAGGATCTAGCAAGCAGGCAAGTAGTTTACATGGGACATTCAGGTCTATTATCAACAATGATGTTTTTGGAGTATCTACCGGTTGGAGTAAAAAACTTGAGCTGGTTGGAACCGGTTTTAGGGCGGAGGTTTCCGGCAAAACACTATCGTTGACTGTTGGATATTCTCATCCTGTAAAAATTGATGCGCCGGAGGGGATCACGTTTAAAATTGAAAAAATGATAGTTACTGTTGACGGGTTTGATAAAGAAATAGTCGGGCAGATCGCGGCAGATATTAGGGGAGCCAGACCCCCTGAGCCGTACAAGGGTAAAGGAATTAAATATGTAGATGAAATTATACGAAGAAAGCCGGGTAAAGCTGCGGCCAAAACTACAGGAGCGGCCTAACTGAAATTAAAAATTAATAATTAATAATTAATAATTAAAAATGGAAATCAAACAAAAAAGATATCAGCAAAGAAAAAGAAGAGTTAAATCGAAAATTTTTGGGACTAAAACGCGTCCGAGACTTAGTGTTTTCCGTTCAAATAAATATCTTTACTCTCAAGTAATCGACGACGAAAAACAGGAGACAATAGTTTCCGCTAAAGGGCCAAAAAACGCCGGCGCAAAAGTAGGAGAAGAATTGGCAATAAAGGCGATAGGCAAAAAGATCAAAAAAGTTACTTTTGACAGAAACGGATTTATATATCACGGCAAAGTTAAGGCATTGGCAGACGGAGCAAGAAAAGGAGGTTTGGAGTTTTAGTTTCGGATTTCGATATTTGAATTTAGTATTTATAAACATATGGCAAACTTTAATAGAAGACAACAATACGACACAGGGCCAAAAGAGTTTGAAGAAACAGTGGTCCAAATAAACAGGGTTTCCAAAAAGACCAAAGGGGGAAACCAAATGAGATTTTCCGCTCTTGTGGTTGTGGGAGACAGAAAAGGGAAAGTTGGAGTAGGTTTGGCCAAAGCTCACGACGTGCGAAACGCTATCAGAAAATCAATTGAGGCGGCTAAAAGAAAACTAATTATAGTTCCCATTGTCGGTACCACGATTCCCTACTCGGTTAACGAAAAGTTTTCGGCAGCAAAAATTCTCCTCAAACCGGCTCCTCCCGGAAGCGGAATTATCGCCGGGGGACCAATGAGGGTTGTTCTTGAAGCCGCGGGAATCAGGGATGCGGTGGGTAAAATCCTGGGAACCAAAAATAAAATCTCAAACGTTTATGCAACACTTAAAGCTTTGGAACAGATCACAAGTCTTGTTGAAATGAAGAAGAAATAATATGTCAAATTTGCCAAAAATAGTTCAAAGACCAAAAAAAAGAGTAGGACGCGGAATGGGTTCCGGTAAAGGTAGCCACACATCGGGACGTGGCCAAAAAGGGCAAAAATCAAGAACTTCTAAAGGAATTCTTTTTGAGGGACTCAAAATGAAGAAGTCTTTCCTTAAGAGATTACCTCTTCAAAGAGGAAAAGGAAAATTCAAAGCGGGTGGAAAACCGGTAATACTTAATTTGAGTGATTTGGAAGTTTTACCAACGGGTTCAAAAATTACGGTTGAACTTTTAGTTAAAGAAAAATTGGTGGACGCCAAAGAAGCTAAAAAATTCGGTGTAAAAATTTTAGGTGGAGGCAAAACAACCAAAAAGTTTACCTTCCTTGTCCCGACTTCCAAATCTGTAAATCCGGTTGTAGAAAAAGTAGTTGAAAAAGTAGCCAAAACGGACTCTGTAAAGGAAAATTAAGATCTTCAATTAAAACTTTCAATTAATACCAATAAAACTAAAGCATTTTCAATTCTGTGTCTTTTATGCTACACTGATACATAGCACTGTATCATCATGACGAAGACTGCTTATTACAAAAGATCAACGAGGCCTGAGAAACTTGGGAGAGATGAACAGTTGGCATTAATGTTTGATTTGATAAACGCTGTAAGTATCGTCAAAACTCCCACCGAGACTGCCCTATTCCTCAAAGATTTGCTTACCGCCAAGGAGATTAAAAATTTGGCAAAACGGCTAAGAATTGCCAAATTACTCCTAAAAGAAACCACAGAAAGAGAAATCGCAGACGAATTACACTGCAGTTTTGCAACTATTTCAAAAGTAAACATTTGGTTAAGTGAAGGTGGGGAAGGTTTAAGAAGTGTTATTTCTAAGCTTCCAGTAAAATACGCGATCCCTGCAAATTTGCCGAAAATTCCTATTGAATTCCAACTACCAAAACTGATTTCTACACTCGCCATAGCCGGGATAGTAAATAAACAAACAGATTTGTTGGAAAATTTTGCCAAAGGGGTTTCCGCAAAAGAAAATTCTGATAAAGTTTTTCGGGAAGAAATTGACCTTCACTATCAATCCAGCCACGGGAACCAATCTAATAAGAAAAATTTTTAATTATTTTATTTGGTCTTTGCTACACTGATATGTAGCAGTGTAGCAGAACAAAAACGTGGTTTTTTCAAGAAAAACACCCCTCTTTATAATCCTTGCGGATAACCTTATTACAGGTTGGGGGTGTTGTTTTACACTTTGCGGGTTTATTGTGTTTGGTTTTATTGCTTGTTGGAAATGGCGATGTTGTTGCCGAAAACTTTCTTGAAAGCCTCGACAATGTTGTCCACTATCGACTTGCCATTGTCATCAAGCTCGTCCCAGCTGAAGGCGTTTGCAATCTCGACGCGTGCCTCGTAAGGCTGTATTGAAACTTGTGTGACGCCCGGGATCTGCATAACGATGCGGACAAGTTCTCCGCCGCCATCAATGCCGACCTTGTGTAAGTATTCCACACTGGAAATCCGAAGCGGACGCAGGAAAGTTTCATAGCGTGAATTCGAGATTTCAAAGGTGGTGGCAAAACCCCGAAACCGATCGTTTGGATAAATCTCAATGGCAAGTCTTTTCCGATTGGGATGTAGCTCGTCATACCTTGCTTGAAATGCCTTTTTGACAATCTGGTCGATCTTTTCGTTCCACCGCGGCCGAAGTCCGAAGGAATTTTTCTCCTTCATGTAGACCGAAACTTCGTACGGATCAACAAAGATGTCGTCAACCGCGTCGATCTGGCGCAGTTCCCGAACCATCACGGCCACAATACGGTCATGATCGCGAAGGGCTTCGAGGTACTGGTGTTGGGCAGAATCATAGGGCATATAAAGCGAGACGACCTGCTTGCCGATTTCCACATCCGTGGAGAAAGTTCTTCCCGAGGCGTGGTTTACGCGTACATTAAATTTTGGTTTCATAATTTTTCTCCTATTTCTCATCATCATCAGAACAGACTTTCCGAAACCAAAAACCCGCAATTTCAAAGTGCAAAACTGAAGCTGGATGGTACCACCACCACATATAAAAGTCAAGATTATAGGACTGTGCCGCCAGAAATAGATTTCGTGGGTGGCTTCAGAATCGGGTTTAAGGTATAATTTACCCTGTTATGTTCAATTCCATCATTCATTTTTTCAGCAAAGCCGTTAAAACCCCATCCATAAGAAGAAAGCTTCTTGTCACGGCGGGAATTTTAGTCATCTTCAGGCTTGCAGGACACATTCCTGCGGCGGGCATAAACCGCGAAACTCTTACTGCGCTTTTTAACGGAAGTCCGCTTCTCTCTCTTTTAGATGTATTTTCCGGTGGTACCTTGGCCAACTTTTCTATTCTTGCCTTGGGACTTAATCCGTACATCAACGCCTCAATCATCTTTCAGATGCTTGGCTACGTAATTCCGAGTCTTGAGGCTCTTCAAAAGGAAGGCGAGTATGGTCAGGAAAAAATCAATCAATACACACGCCTTTTAACAGTGCCATTGGCAACATTGCAAGCTTTTGGGATGTATGCGCTTCTTAAGGGGCAAAAAGTTATTCCGAATCTTGAGCCTCTTGCTCTTTTGTCGCTGGTTCTAACAATGACGGCAGGCACCGTTTTTGCTGTTTGGCTTGGAGAACTAATCAGCGAATACGGTTTTAAAAATGGAGTTTCGATTTTGATTTTTACCGGAATTGTCGCACGTTTACCAATTACTTTGGGACAATCGGCAAGCATTGTTCAGTCGCAGGATCTTCTCAAAATCATAATATTCCTGGCGGTTGCAATTGTAATTGTGGGACTTGTCATCTTTATTAGTGAGGCTGCGCGCCAGATTCCGATTCATTATGCCAAACGTAGAACCGAAAGTGGACTTGCCTCAACTTCTTATCTTCCGCTTCGCCTTAACCAGGCCGGGGTAATTCCAATAATTTTTGCCGTATCTTTGGTCCTTTTGCCTTCCCTTCTGGGACAGTTTTTGACCAATATTCCGAATGCGGCTGTAGCTAATGTTGCCCGTTCGATAACAACAGCATTTAATCCCCAGTCCCTTACTTATAACTTGGTATATTTCTTTTTGGTTTTTGGATTTACTTATTTTTATACTGCGGTGGTATTTAATCCGGAAAAAATTTCAGAAGATTTGCAAAAAGGCGGTGGCTTTATCCCAGGAATTAGGCCCGGTAAAGAAACCGCGAAATATCTTTCTTTTGTTCTTGCCCGCTTAACCGTGGTAGGTGGAGCGTTTTTGGGAATGGTGGCAATTTTGCCCTCGTTTTTCCAGAAGTTCGTGGGCGTGCAGAGCCTTGCAATAGGCGGAACCAGTATTCTGATCGTAGTCTCTGTTGCATTGGAGGTAATCCGTGAAATAGAAGGCGAGATGGTTATGGGTAAATACGAAGGGCTAATTAGATAGTTTTCTCCAATAAAAAACCTGAAACGGTGTCCTTTTTACGGGGCCTATTTCAGGTTTTTGCGCTTCAATTGCGGAGATCCATGTTCATGGCTGCTACTAGTAGGCCTAAAAGCCAAATAAGAGTGACGATAAGAGATATCTCATACCAAGTCGATGCCTTGTCGGGAATATGGGCTGTAACGGTTACTGACTGACTGCTTGTCAGATGGATGGTTGGCGATCCCGTCTCGACAATCCAATTGCCACTTTGAATAGTGGTTGGCCCTGCCGTGAAATAGGTATCTGAACTCCAGCCCAAAGGTGGTTTAGTCGGTGTCGCTACAATCGTTTCCCCGTTCAGCTTGCGCAGGAGGAAAAAATCGGAGGAAGCACCCTCAAACGTCGTTTCAGAACTTGCGTTGATGGCCAGGTTGCGTGAGGACATGCCTGTAAACTCGATATCAGTACCACCGTAGACGATGTCCCGATTCAGTTGAAGACTGACGACAACAGCAAAAGCGACCATAAAAATCGTCCATATCCAAGCGCCTTTCATTTGTGATTCTCCTTTCTTTTTCTATCCAGAATTGGATAGTGCTTTGGACACTAAAAATAAGCGATGCCCAAAGAACTACCCAATTCGGCGATTCCGCAATAATTTGAATGTGCAAGTAACTAAAAAAGCAAGATTTCAAACTACAGGTTGCAAAAAGAACTTGGGTTTGACCAACTTGCTGAGGCTAATGGTACCACCACCACCACATTAAAAAGTCAAGTCTATAGGGTGATTCAGAGAGCGTGCTATAATGATTTATGGGTTTAACTACAATTCCACTTATAATTACAGACTTATCCGGTAAAAAAAGAGTCGAAGGGGACTTTTTGGTGGACACCGGCGCTAGTTTTACAGTTATTCCTTTAAGTATGGCTAAGAAGTTGGGTTTAAAATCGGATAGAAAACAGAAATTTAGCCTGGCAGATGGAAGTATAATGGAGAGGGACTTAAGTTTTGCGATAGTTTTGGTAAATGGACAAAAGGCGCCATCGACCGTCGTGATAGGAAAAAGTACGGACTCACCACTTCTTGGGGCATTAACCCTGAAAAATATGGGCCTTATGGTCAACCCCTTCTCCCGAGAGCTTATTCCAATGAAGCTGATGTTAGGTTAAAATACCTCTGGATGAACATTTTACTACTCGGCCCTCAAGGTTCTGGCAAAGGAACACAGGCCAGACTTCTAATTGAAGAATTTGGATTTTTCTATTTTGAATCGGGGGCATACCTTAGAAAAGTTGCAGAAGAAAATATTGAGGTCAAAAAGGCTCTAGCCGAGGGAAAATTTGTTCCGGATAAAGAAATGACATCGTATCTAACAGCTTTTTTGGATGAAAAAAGCATGTATGACAATATAGTTTTTGATGGTTTTCCAAGAAATGTTGATCAATACTATTTTCTAAAAAATTGGCTGAGGGAAAAGAAAGTAACCTTGGATTTGGCGATAATTTTAGAGATTAGTGAAGAAGAAACGGTCAGGCGTTTAAGTGCCAGAAGATTAGATCCGGAAACAGGTAAGATCTACAATCTGGTTACCGAAAAAATTCCCGACGATGTTGATCAAAACAAATTAATTCAAAGAGAGGACGACAAACCTGACGCAATTAAAAAACGCCTCGAGTTATATAAAAGTCATACAATTCCATTAATTGAAGAATTCAGAAAAGATTCAAAAGTGGTTGAGGTTGACGGGGAAAGACCGGTAGAAGTTATTTATAAAGATATCGCAAATCTTGTCAAATCTCATGGCCATTAAAATCAAAACTCCGGAGGAAATTCAAATTATGGCCGAGGGGGGTAAAAAACTTGCTCGAGTAAAAAATGCCCTCAAAGAGGCTGTCAAAGCCGGGGTGCACGCTTCAGATATCGAAGATCTCGCAATGGATCTGATCCACGCAGAAGGGGCTGAAGCCTCTTTTGCCAAGGTGCCGGGCTATTCTTGGGCAACATGTATAAATGTCAACGAAGGTCTGGTCCACGGAATTCCGAGCCGGGATATGATTTTTAAGGACGGAGACTTGGTAAGTATAGATGTTGGGGTCCATTTTAAGGGTTTCCATACCGACACTTCTGCCTCAGTTGGAATAAATTTGAACCCGGAAAACAAAAAATTCCTCAATATTGGCCAAAACGCTCTGGAAAAGGCGATTTCGAAGGTTAAGGCCGGTAACTATATATATGATATCAGCCAGGCCATAGAATCGACCATAGAGGCAGCAGGCTTTACTACAATAAAGGCACTGGTAGGACACGGGGTGGGCAGGGAGCTTCACGAAGATCCTCAGATTCCATGCTTTATTCCGGGTAAAATTTCCGATAGCCCTCAAATCAAGGAGGGAATGGTTTTGGCAGTCGAGGTAATGTATGCCCAGGGGGGCGATAAAGTCGAGGTTTTGGAAGACGGGTGGACAATAGCCATGACTGATGGTAAAATAGCAGGACTTTTTGAAGAGACCGTTGCGGTGACCGGGGAAGGAGCGTTAGTTCTCACTCGATGAAAAACCAAAGTACAGTTGAGGTTGATGGGGCCGTTTTGCAAGCATTACCCAATACTATGTTTCGGGTACAACTGACAGACGGCAGGCTAATCTTGGTCACTTTGAAGGGGAAAATGAGGAGGGCATATGTTAGAATATTCCCCGGCGATAGAGTAAAGGTGGAAATGACGCCATACGACGAGGCCAGAGGAAGAATTATCTACAAGTACTAAGTACTGCGACTGGAAGGAGCGAATATGAAAGTTATAAGTTCAATTAAAGCACGATGTAAGGATTGCAAGATTGTTAAGCGCCACGGGGTGCTTTATATCGTTTGTAAAAACCCGAGGCATAAACAGAGACAAGGGTGAGCTAGTTCAAAATTCAAAATTTTTAACTTTTAACTTTAAACTTTTAATTTAAACACATATGGCACGTATTGCAGGAATCGAATTACAAGACAATTGGAAGGTTGATTATGCCCTGACTAAAGTCAAGGGTTTAGGATGGTCTTTGTCCAAAAGAATCATGAAAGACGCCGGAATTGACTCCAAAAAGAGGATTTCCGATCTTTCTGCAGATGAGGTTGTTAAAATTTCTACCGAACTCGAAAAATATTCGATTGAAGGCGATCTTTTTAGAATGGTTAGAGGGAATATCCAAAGGTTGCAAGTAATAGGTTCGTATCGTGGAATGAGGCACACCAAGGGTCTACCTGTGAGAGGTCAGAGAACTAAAACAAACGCCCGTACAAAACGCGGCAAGAGAAAGACGGTTGGAGCTTTCAAAAAAGAGATGTTAAGCAAGATGACTGCCGGAAAAGCTGAAGAGGCCAAAAAATAAACTTTAACAAACGTAAATGGCAACAAAAATAAAAGCGAAAACAAAAGCAAAGGGTATAAACGCCTCCTCAAACGCGGCCCAGTTGGGTAAGGTTTATATTTCTGCCTCTTTTAACAATACTCTGGTGACCGTAACGAACGTGCGGGGAGAAACTTTGGCCTGGGGTTCATCGGGCGCCTCGGGGTTTAAAGGGACCAGAAAATCAACACCTTACGCTGCAACGACCGCAGTTGAAAAAGTACTTGGCAAAGCTAAAAATGAACACGGTGTTGACGAGGTTGAAGTTTATGTTAAAGGTCCTGGCCCCGGTCGCGATGCCGCGCTTCGCGCAATACGCGCAACGGGAGTTAAGATAGCTTTAATAGCTGACGTTACACCGGTTCCGCACAACGGACCAAGACCGAAGAAGAAACGAAGAGTATAAAAGAAGAATTATGAATTATGAATTACGAATTAAGAATTAAGAATTTAAAACAAACAGGAAGGAGCGAATCGGGACTATAGTGGTGAGTGAGTGAAACGAATCGAACCATGGCAAGATATACAGGACCAAAAGACAGACTAAGCAGACGGGAAAACTTTGATATTTTTAGCGCGGGCACAAAGCTTACCAGGCTTAACGTGCCTCCCGGCGTTCATGGAGCCAAAGGAACCCGCGGATCTTCCCAATTTGGCAGACAGCTTAGGGAAAAACAAAAGGTAAAAAGGATTTACGGTTTAATGGAGGCTCAGTTTAGGAGATATGTTGATGAGGCCGCAAAAACCAGGGGAAATACAGGGGAAGCCCTGTTGATTAGCCTTGAAGAACGTTTGGACAATGTGGTATTCAGACTTGGTTTTGCTCCCAGCCGTCCGGCAGCCAGACAGCTCGTGTCTCACAGACATGTTTTGGTTAACGGCAAAAAATTGAACATTCCTTCGTATAAAGTTAAAGTTGGGGACACTGTTGGGATTGATTCCAAGGCTATCGCAATCCCTGAGGTTAAGAGCACTCTAGACAAACTAGATAAAGAAGACTTTACTTTACCCGGCTGGCTTGACCGGAAAGCTGCTGTCGGCAAGATTGTCAAGGCTCCCGTAAGAGCAGACATAGTCGAACCTATCAGTGAACAAGATATAGTTGAATTCTACAGCAGGTAGGATTATAATACACCCTAGTCCCTTAAGTAGGGACTGTATTTTGAAAGAAAAATGAATGATCCAATGTTTGAAATTAAAGAAGAAGAGAAAAGCGCAGATTACGGAAAGTTCGTAATTACTCCTTTGGAGCGGGGATATGGTTTGACCGTAGGAAATTCTCTTCGCCGTGTTCTTTTAACTTCTCTTTCGGGAATTGCCGTGACTTCTGTCAAAATCTCCGGTGTTAAACACCAGTTTTCAACACTTGCGGGCATGAAAGAAGACATTGTTGAGTTTGTTCTCAATCTTAAAAAAGTTAGATTTTCAGGAGATTTTGAGAAGCCTGTAAAGGCTACTATTGAGGTATCCAAAAGTGGTCAGTTTACAGCCAAGGATATTAAGGTCGGTTCCGGAGTGGCCGTAGCAAACCCTGATCAGATTTTGGGGACACTCAATAAAGGCTCCAAAATTCAGGCCGAATTAACAATCGAAAAAGGAACCGGCTACTCGCTTGCGGAAGAACGTCCAGCAGAAACAATTGGAATGATTCCGGTCGACGCCTCTTTCTCCCCTGTCAAACGTGTGAGTTACAAAATCGAGGAAACCCGTGTTGGAAGACTTACGAATTATGACAAACTTTCTTTGGAAATTTGGACTGATGGAACAATGGACCCGGAAGTTGCCTTAACCGAATCGGCAAAAATTTTACTTTCATATTTTGGCCAGATCTTAAATCCCAAGAAAGTTGAAAAGGCAGAAATCGAAAAGAAAGATGACTTAGGCCTAGTCGGTAAACTTTCTGTAGAAGAGATAGGTCTTCCTACAAGGGTTGCAAACGCTCTTATAAAAGCGGGATTTGAGACAGTTGAGGAACTTGCCTATGCCAAGAAGGAAGATCTTGTAAATGTTAGAAACTTGGGTGAAAAGTCCCTCAAAATAATCGCAGCCGCGCTCGGAACCAAAGGGGTCGAGTTTCTCGCGATCAAGTAACACAATATGAACAAAAAGGTGTTCGGAAGAAAGCTTTCCCGAAGTAGGCCAGCTCGTGAAGCATTGTTTGCTTCTCTTGCGCGGGCCATGATGTTAAGTGGAAAAATAGTAACTACCCGAGCAAAAGCAAAGGCGGTTCAGCCCGATTTGGAAAAGTTTGTTACATTGGCAAAAAAAGGGGAACTATCCGGCAGGCGTAGGATTTTGGCAAGTCTCGACAATTCCAAAGATGCGCTGGAAGCATTGTTTAAAAATGTAGTTCCGGTTTTTGTGTCAAGAACATCCGGGTTTACAAGAATAATTTCTCTTCCTAGGCGTAAAGGGGACAATGCGCAGGTGGTTAGAATGGAATGGACGGAGACTATAATTAAAAACGAAGAATTAAAAACTAAGAAAGAAAAAACACTCAAAAAAGCGGAAAAAATCAAAAAGACAGTAAAAGTAAAGGAGAAACTTAAATAATGAGGACATTTCAACCTACAAAAAAAGAAGTAAAAAGAGACACACGCACAATCGATGCGGGTGGAAAAGTTTTAGGGAGAATCGCAACCGAAATTGCCATAGGACTCATGGGTAAAGACAAAGCTACTTACAGCCGTCATATGGATTCGGGAGACAAAATAATCGTGACAAATGCAGACAAGGTGGTTGTAACAGGCAGGAAGGCCCAACAAAAAGTTTATCAAAGTCACTCCGGTTACCCCGGTGGTTTCAAAGAGGTAAAATATGCAAGAATGATGGAAGTTCACCCTGAGCGCGTGCTTGAGCACGCTGTCGAAGGGATGCTCCCTGACAATAAATTGAAGGCAGAAAGAATGAAGAGGCTGACGGTGGTAATAGGGGATAAAAAATAAGATGGCTAAACTTAAGAAAATTGACTATTTGTATGGAGTAGGAAGAAGAAAGACTTCTCAGGCAAGGGTCAGAGTTTATCATGGAAAAGGGGAAAACACGGTTAACGGAATGCCTTGGAACAAATATTTTGAGGGAGAGGTTAATGCAAAAACACTAACAAAACCGTTTGGAGCAACAGAAACTTCCGACAAGTATTATTATTCTGGTCGCGTTACCGGTGGAGGCAAAAACGGACAGCTTTCAGCTCTAGTTCTTGCCCTGTCCCGCGCCTTACTTAAAATTGCCCCGGAAAAAAACAGAGTGGTCCTCAGAAAACTCAAATTGTTAACCCGCGACTCCCGTGTCCGCCAACGAAGGATGGTTGGAATGGGTGGAAAATCCCGCAGAAAGAGACAAAGCCCGAAGCGTTAAAATTTGTAGTCCTTTAGAATCCCCTAATTTCCTCTAAATTGTCAATAACAGAGTTATTTTTATATTGAAAAACATTTATCCCTGCTTTTTTTGCTGCTTCAATGTTTTTAGAATTGTCGTCTACAAAAACAATTTCATTTGGTTCAAGTTTTAATTCGTTAGAAATAAACTTGTAAGTTTCAGGATCTTTTTTATCCATCCCCATTTCTTTGGCAGAAAATATTCTGGAAAAAACTTTTGAAACGCCGCTTTTTATTTCTGGCGTTTCCTGTATCGTTTCAGAAGTAAACATATAAATCGACATTTTTTCTTTTATCGAAAAAAGATAGTCCATCAACTCTTTGTTTAACTCGAAATTGTCTAAAAATCTGTAATTAGCATTTTCAGATAACCCCTTATGAAGACTATTTAATCCGCCAGTGTAATTCTTATCTTTGGGAAAAAGTAAAGTTCTGGAAAAGTCAAAGAGAAAAGCCTTTATCACGACTTAATTTTATCACAACCCAATATCCTTTTGCTACAGTGCTATGTATCACTGTAGCAAAACACAAACTTTGATTTTTGTTGGTTTAGGGAAAATGATACCATTAATTAATGTCAAAGCTCTCTAAAGATCCTGAGCGAAGTCGAAGGGCTAAATCCCCCAAACACCCTAACAATAATTTGAAAAAAATTGCTATTACTGCAGGAGCTGTTGCTATTATTGCAGGCAGTGTTGGGGTTGCCAAGCGAGTTATTAACCCGGGAGAAATTGTCACCAGTATTATTGACGGCGACACTTTTACGATTGCAAATCGCCAAAGTATACGTTTCTTTGGTATTGACGCCCCTGCTTTGGAATATTGTTTTGGGAAAGAGGCAAAAGAGGCTTTGGAAAAAAAGATTTTAGGTAAAAAAGTTATTTTAAAATCTCCCAGGACAGATTATTACAAGCGAGTTCAAGCATATGTTTATTTGGATGGCGAATTCATAAACGAATACATGGCCAAGAATGGATTGGCATCCGATCATGGCTTTGGAAATAGTGAATCTAAAATAATTAACGATGCAAATAATTATGCTAGAGATAATAAAATTGGCATTTATTCTGAAAAATGCTCGCCAAGTAAGCCCCCTAAAGTTGGCTGCGTAGTTAAGGGTCAAGTTTCATATCATGGAGATGGTAATACTTATACTGTTCCTGGGTGCGCAAATTATGGTCAGGCGCTGGTTGAAAGATTTCGCGGAGAAGATTGGTTTTGCACGGTAAGCGAAGCAAAATCCGCGGGTTTTATTAAGAAAGAACCCAACTGCCCGAAATAATTTGTAGTTCACCAATCACCCCAATCTCCCTAAATACCCCAATTCTTATGTTTTTGATATACTTCAGAAATGCCAGATAAAAGTTTTAAAAAGAGATATGAAATCGTTAAAGGTGCTTCATAGAATGTCCGACGATGGTATGGAATATATGGACTTCTTTTTTATTGCCGAAAAATGGGAAGGGGAACCAATCATCAAAGAGTTAAATAAGTCTGACGATATGAGTTGGTTCCCAATTAATAATTTGCCCGAACATACTCTGCCTCACGTTAGGGAAGTGATTGAAAACTACAAAGACGGAATTTCTTTCGTTGAATTCGGTTGGGAATAACTTCTCTTTTCTGATAAGCAAAGCTTGCCACTCGGCATTTAAAGCGCCTCGTGGTAAAATACGCATGAGCGGGGTGTAGTTTACCGGTAGAATGGGCGCATGGGGTGCGTCCGGACTGAGTTCAATTCTCAGCACCCCGACCAATAGGTCGACTTCACTTTTATTTTACTTCTTGCATTTTGTTTGGTGCCATAGTACAAATGTAGCGTAATGGTGAAACACAAAAAACCCGAAACTGAGGCTCCAACTAAACAAGAAGGCGGCACACAAAAACTTGCGGCGATTCGTTTGGCGATGGATCAAATCGAAAAGCAATACGGTAAGGGAAGTATTATGCGTCTCGGCGGAGATAGCGGCGAGAAATTTAAATTCGATGTAATTTCCACAGGCTCCATCGCGGTTGACCTTGCTCTTGGTATTGGAGGGTTTCCAAGAGGGCGCATTATAGAAGTTTACGGTCCTGAAGCCTCTGGTAAAACTACGTTGGCCCTTTCAGTAATTGCCCAAGCTCAAAAGCTAGGCGGGCAATGCGCTTTTGTAGACGCAGAACACGCACTCGACCCTGTTCGTGCCGAAACTCTTGGGGTGGACCTCGATAATCTTTTAATGTCCCAGCCGGATACCGGTGAACAAGCCTTGGAGATAACTGAAACCTTAATTCGTTCCGGCGCAATCGACGTGGTTGTGGTGGACTCTGTTGCCGCACTAGTTCCAAGAGCGGAACTTGAAGGTGAAATGGGGGACGCAGTTATGGGGATGCAGGCCCGTCTTATGAGTCAGGCTTTGAGAAAACTTACCGGCGCAATTTCAAAATCAAAAACGGTTCTTATATTCACCAACCAACTTCGCCAAAAAATCGGAGTTATGTTTGGCAATCCCGAGACAACCCCGGGAGGCTTGGCTCTCAAATTTTATTCATCAGTCCGCATAGACCTAAGAAGAATTGAAGTTCTCAAAGACGGCGAAAAAGTAATTGGTTCACGCCACAGGGCAAGAATAGTCAAAAACAAATGCGCACCCCCACTTAGGGTTGCGGAATTTGACATAATGGAAACGGAAGGAATAAGTAGATTTGGGGGAATACTGGATGTGGGTCTTGAGTTGGGATTAATTGGCAAGAACGGATCCTTCTTTAATTACGGGGGCAAGCCCATTGCTCAAGGTAAAGAAGCCGCAAAACTTTATCTAAAAGATAATCCCAAAGTAGCCGACGAAATAGATAAAAAAATCCGCGAAGTTGTAGCCTCCGGCAAACCCCTGCCAAAAGAAATTGGTGAGACGGAAGACAAAGAAGAATAGGGTTGGGTCTAAAAGGGTCGGACCTTTTTAGGCTGAAAGGTTTTGATAAGGTCCGACCCTTTCAAAATGCCCATCATCACTTCCATCAAGCAACAAAAAGCTAAAAATCGAGTAAATGTTTATTTGGATGACAAATTCGGATTCGGGATCGATCTGGACAACTTTGTCCTGCTTCATCTAAAAGTTGATCAGGAACTTACGGAAAAAGAAGTGGAAGAGGTTGTAAAAAAAGCCGAGTTTCAAAAAACTTTAGACAAGCTTTTGAGGTTTGCAACTCTTAGGCCCAGAAGCGAAAAAGAAGTGACGGATTATTTTAGGCGTAAAAAAGTCCACGAAAGTATGTGGGAAGAACTTCTTTCTAAACTTAAACATTTTGAACTTTTAGACGACCTCAAATTTGCCAAGTGGTGGGTTGACCAGCGCCAGAATTTTAAACCCAAACCAACCAGAATTCTAAAAATTGAACTTACACAAAAAGGAATTGTCAAAGAAATTATAGAAAACGTTTTAGATGGTACTAAAGTGGATGAAGAAAAAATGGCCAAAGAATTAATCGAGCGAAAAATGTATAAGTGGAAAAACTTGGAACCCAGAATTGCTAAACAAAAAATGTCACAGTATTTGGCAGGGAAAGGGTTTGGGTGGAGTATTGTTAGCAAAGTTGTTGGAAATGAATTGTTGGATTAAAAAATGTCGTGGCAAGTGAATAGGTGGTGTCATTGCGAACAAGGCGAAGCAATCTGTCTCCATTTAAGATAAAGTATCGTATAAATCTTTCCATTCAGGATTGAAATTAATAATTAAATCTATTTTCTTTTTTCTACTCCCAGCCTTGATTTGTTTTTCCCTGGCAATGGCCGAATTCACATCTTCATAAACTTTGTAATACACAAGTTTGTTTAAATTGTATTTATTACTGAATGAAGATACTGATTTATTTTTGTGATGATAAATTCTGGCTACTAAGTTTCCAGTTACCCCTGTGTATAAAACTGTATTTTTAACATTTGTAATTATGTAAATATAATAATACTTAGTCATAATCCGTGTGTCATTGCGAGCGACTATGTTATGTCATTGCGAGGAGTCTGCGACGAAGCAATCTAAACCGGATTGCTTCACTTCGTTCGCAATGACGCATTAATAATACTGCATTAATCTGGTAAATTACTAACAAATTAAGTTGGCCGATTTAAGGTATGACTTTAAATTGGTCAAGTACCAAAATAGCAAAATGTTTCACTACCATGATTCGAATTATAGTAGTGACAGATGCAGAACAGAGCGATTCCAATATTTGGCCAAAAAGGTTTGGGTGTGGTGTGGAGGTTTTGTAATATTGAGTGAAATGTTATAATGACGCAAATGACAGAGACTATTTCACAAGCTGCAATAGATTATAAACAGGTGGTGGCTGATACCGAAAAGAACGCAGGCGACCATGCCACAAACATCGGTTATTTAAAAAAAGAGTGGAACGCGTACCTTGATGACCCAAATGCTTACTCGTTACAAAAAGCTGTCGAAACAGCTGTTGTTTTAAAAGCCAGTCGTTCACTGGTTGATCGACCAACCTCTAAAGGCATTGCGGATTATGCTGATTACAAGAAATTTTTAGTACAAGATCCGGGAAGGGCCAGTTTCTTTCGTTTTTGTCTTGAAGAGGAATGGAAATTGGCGTGTCAGGCTCTAAGCAAAGACGGAATTCCATCGACTGAGCTTTTGGAAAAAATTCCAGCTCAAATACAAATGTCAGCCTTACTATCCTAGGTGGATATTTTTGAAGTTTTTGTGATATAATCGTCTTCAGAGTCAAAGAAAATGGTACAAAGAGCCGATAATTTTGCTTCTTTCGCCGAAACTCTTATATAAGGGTTATTCTTTCTGACTTTGCTTTGAAAGGGTCCGACCTTTTCAGGGCGCCATAATAAGGTCGGACCCTATTAATCATGAATATACAAGACGAATACAAAGAAAAGTTGGCCAAAGTTGCCAAGCTTACTGTGGATGAGGCCAAAAAGGCCTTACTCGATGAAGTTCAAAAGGAACTCACGGGGGAGATTGCAAAAAAAATCAGGGCCGCTGAAGAAAAGATTAAAGAGGAGGTCCATGAAAAATCCCTCGATATTCTTCTCGATGCCATGAAGCAGGGTGCTACCGGTTACGTTGCCGAATACACAGTTTCCTCCGTCACCGTTCCTAACGAGGACGCCAAAGGTAGAATCATTGGCGCGGGGGGCAGGAACATCCGTACTTTCGAAAAAGAGGCTGGGGTCGAAATTGAAATCGACGAAACAAACGATATTCGGCTTTCTTCATTCGATGCCGTAAGGCGTGAAATTGCCAAGCGCGCCTTGGAAATCCTTATCAAAGACGCAAGAATTCAGCCTTCAAGGATTGAAGAAGTTATCCGCCAGGTAAAGGCCAGCATGGAAGATGTGCTTTTGGAAGAGGGAAAGAAAATCACTCACGAATGTGGAGTTTACAATTTGCCGGTAGAACTAATGAGACTTATTGGACGTTTCAGATTCAGAACTTCATATGGGCAAAATTTGGGAATTCACACCATAGAAGAGACAAAAATGGGAATCGCTATTGCTCAGGAAGTCGGCGCCAATGCAGATGTGGTGCGACTAGGATGTTTACTCCATGACGTTGGTAAAATTGTAACTGACGAAGAAGGGAATCACATAGAACTCGGTGTAAACCTTCTTAAGAAATACGGACTACCCAAAGAAGTTATTGCTTGTGTGGCAGAACATCATGAAGATAGACCTTTCTCATCCAACGAATCCGTAATCGTCTGGATGGCGGATGCAATTTCCGGCAGTCGTCCCGGCGCCCGTTACGAACCTCATGAAGGTTATATCAAAAGAATGAGCAAGATCGAAGAAGTCTCCAAAGGTTTTCCCGGGGTGGACCAAGTATTTGCATTCCAGGCCGGTCGGGATGTTCGTGTGATAGTTAATCCGGACGAAGTTGATGACGACAAACTTACGGTTTTAGCCCATGATATAGCTAGAAAGTTGGAAAAAGAGGCAGAATATGCAGGACAAATTAAAGTTTCTGTTATCCGCGAAGTCCGCGCCACCGAAACAACTTCTGCTAAATAAAATTTAGTGGCAGGTTTGCTTGACAATTAATAATATTTGCCGTATTCTTGACACGAACATGACAAAAGGCGATTTGATTGATCAAGTGGCAAGGAAAGCGCATCTTACTAAAAAAGCTGCTGATGAAGCTGTTGAAGTATTTCTTAACGAAATCGGACGTATTTTATCAAAAGGTGAAAAGGTTGTACTTTCAGGATTTGGAACATTTAGAGTTATTTCAATGAAAGGCAAGACCGTTAAGATTCCCAGGACAGAAAAATTGGTTACTATTAAATCTCATAGATCCCCCCGTTTCACCCCAGGGAAGAAACTAAAAAGACAAGTAGCGAGATAATTAATAACTAAAAATTTATATCTAAAATCTTATGGTTTTAAGTTTTGAGTTATGATTATTAGTTTTTAGATTTTAGTTATTAGCTAGTGTTATACTTGGGTTATGGATCGTGCCATTATTGTTGACCACCTCGTAAAAAATTTTGAGGTTATTCAAAAAGAACCGGGTTTAACGGGAGCTGTGAAGTCTCTTTTTTCTCCAACGAAAAAACAGGTGCATGCCTTGCGGGGAGTTTCTTTTTCTATTCAAACAGGCGAGCTTGTTGGGTTTATAGGGCCAAACGGAGCTGGAAAGACTACAACTCTAAAAACTTTATCCGGCCTTCTTTATCCCACCAGCGGTTTTGTTAGCGTAATGGAGTATGACCCATGGGAAAGGAAACCGGAATTTTTAAAACAAATTGCGCTCGTCATGGGTCAAAAAAATCAACTTTGGTGGGATCTTCCGGCGATTGAGACTTTTGAACTAAACCGTGCAATTTACGAACTTAACACTAGGGAATATGAAGACAATCTTAAAGAACTTGTTGAACTTCTGGAAATTGGAAAACTTATAAATATCCCAGTTAGAAAACTTTCATTGGGTCAGCGGATGCGGATGGAATTAACTGCGGCGCTTCTTCATAAACCGAAGGTTTTATTTTTAGACGAACCCACAATTGGTCTGGATCTTGTTGCCCAGCAAAAAATGCGCGACTTCATATATGAATACAATAGGAAATATCAGGCTACAATAATTTTGACTTCACACAACATGGACGACCTTGTCGACCTGGCCAGACGTGTAATAGTGGTGGATGAAGGAAAGATATTATTTGACGGGGCACTTGAGGAGTTGGTTGAAAAATTTGCCAAAGAAAAAATCATTAAAGCAACTCTGGCAAAAAGTGACGGAATTGTCGACCTTGAGAAAATCGGAAAGGTCAGAAAACTGGCCTTCCCGGAAGTTGTTATTTCGGTACCAAGAAACGCAATCGCAGTTGCGGCGGCCGAACTTTTGCAAAACTTTGCCGTTGACGATTTGACGATAGAGGAGATTCCTATAGAGGATGTGATCCGCAAAGTCTTTAAAGGTGGCATTTTCGGAAAATGAATAAATATTTCCAGATCTTCAAAATTTCTTTTCAGGAAGAATTTACTTACAAAATTAACTTCGTAATGTGGAGGGTTCGAAATGTTTTTCAAATAATTGTCACGTATTACCTTTGGGATACTATTTTTTCCGCTCCGGGGAGAGAGGTCTTTGGTTATGACAGGGCAAAAATTATGACATATATTTTTACACTCATCATAGTTCGTTCAATAGTCCTTTCAGCGCGGGCGGTGGACGTTTCAAGCGATGTTGCTGAAGGAAACCTTTCCAATTATCTTATCCGACCAATGAGTTATTTTAAATATTGGTTTACCCGCGACATTGCCAGCAAGGTGTTAAACCTTTTTTTTGCAGCAGGAGAATTTGCTATACTTTTTGTAATTTTAAAACCCCCATTCTTTTTTCAAACCAACATTTACGTCTTTCTATCATTTCTAATGGCGATAGTTTTAGCGATACTGATTTATTTTTCACTTCTTTTTATAATTTCAGCAGTTCCTTTTTGGGCACCGGAACTTGGGTGGGGGTCTCAATTTTTGGTAATCATTGTAATGTTGGAATTTTTGTCCGGAGCGGTATTCCCCATAGATATTTTGCCCGGCGTTTACCAAAAAATTGTGATGTCGCTACCTTTCCCTTATATGATATTTTTTCCGGTTCAGGTTTACTTGGGTAAAATCACGGGAATGTCGCTAATACAGGGTTTTGTGATATCGATAGCTTGGGCAGTAGCTCTCTATTTAGCAATGAGATATGTTTGGAGTAGGGGTCTTAAGGAATATCAGGCATTTGGACGTTAGATCCTGAAATCAATTCAGGATGACTCTATGAAAAAACTCAAATATTATTCTAAAATTTGGTGGTTATTAACCAGAAATTCATTTTCTATAGTACTTGGACAAAGAGTTGCATTATTGTTTTTTTTGACTGGTAAAGTACTTAGATTTTCTTTGTTTATTGGCTTTCTATATTTTTTAATACAAGGGACAAATGGTCTTGCCGGGTATTCCGGTAACCAAGCGATTTTTTTCTTCCTTGTTTTCAATTTGGTGGATGTATTGTCGCAATTTTTCTTTAGGGAGGTTTACCGTTTTAGACCAAAGATAATCTCTGGTGATTTTGATTTAACTTTGGTTAAACCGACTAACGCGTTATTCGTTTCGCTTTTGGGTGGGGCGGATGCAATAGACTTTTTTACGATTCCACCTCTTATCATCGCAACCTGGTATGCCGGTTCCCTGTTTCACCCCTCTATACTAAGTACTTTGTACTTTGTACTGCTTATTGTAAATGGCTTCCTGATTGCTGCAGCTTTCCACATAGCAGTTCTTGCCATGGGAATAATTACATTGGAAATTGATCATACAATAATGATTTACCGGGATCTAACTTCTTTTGGCAGATTTCCGGTAGATATTTATAAGCAACCGGTCCAGGGACTTTTAACATATTTGATTCCGGTCGGAATTATGATAACCTTTCCGGCAAAGGCGTTGATGGGACTGGTTAGTGGAGGAGGAATACTAATATCTATGTTTATAGGAGTTCTCGCGCTTTTTCTCTCATTTAGATTTTGGAATTACGCTTTGAAAAAATACGCCAGCGCAAGCAGTTAACAAACACATGACAAAAAAATTGCTTGTAATTTGCGGCCCAACATCAACCGGCAAAACTTCACTGGCTATCAAAATTGCCAAAAAGTTAAATGGAGAAATTGTTTCGGCCGACTCACGCCAAGTTTACAAAATAATGAATATCGGAACCGGGAAGGATCTTCCCGTTAACTCAAAATTAATAATTAATAATTCAAAATTGGGAGGGTATTATGAAGCAGAAGGGATTAAAATCTGGGGATATGATCTTGTCGATCCAAAAGGTGAATTCAGTGTAGCTCAATATCTCAAAATCGCGCATCGTATTATCGACGATATTTCAAAACGGGGCGCTTTTCCCATCTTGGTTGGGGGAACAGGTCTTTATATAAGGGGAGTAATTGATGGGATCGATACTGCAGATGTTCCAAAGAATAATAAACTTCGAAAAAATTTGGAAGGAAAATCGGTAAATGAACTTTACGAAAAACTATCTCAACTAGATTCTCTCAAAGCAGGGTCTTTTAATTCTTCCGATAAGAAAAATCCGAGGCGTTTAGTACGGGCAATAGAAATTGCCCAATATCAACTTACAAAAAAATTCGTAACATCCGCGCGTCACACAATCGGAAACAATTTTGACGTTTTGCGTATTGGTCTGACCGCGCCTAAGGAATTCATCGATAGAAGAATTGTAAAACGGGTAATAGATAGATTAGACAAAGGAATAAAAACGGAAGTTGAGAATTTGTTAAAAAGTGGGGTTACTTGGGAAAACCAAGCCATGATGGCCATGGGATATGGGTTGTGGCGAGACTATTTTGAGGGAGATGTCACTGAAGACCAAATACTCGCTGAGTGGGCGAGAGACGAAGTACGGTACGCCAAGCGCCAGATGGTTTGGTTCAAAAAAGACAGAAGAATAACGTGGTTTGACATAACAGATCCTGAATTTTTGATTAATGTGGAAAGTTTGGTCAAAAAATGGTATAATCAGGCATAACATGCCGCGCAAAGTCGAGATTTCCCATAAAACAATAATTTTTTCAGTTTTCTTTTTAATATTTTTATGGTTCCTTTTTTATATAAAAGATCTGCTTTTGCAGCTTTTTATAGCCCTTCTTTTTACTACAATTCTTGATCCCTTTGTTACAAAACTGGCATCTTTCAAAATTCCCAGAGGACTGGCCATTCTTTCATCCTACATTTTGATTTTCAGCCTTCTTGGCGGAATTATTGCGCTTTTGGCGCCTCCGCTTGTAGAACAGACAACAAATTTTGCAAATTCACTTCCGGGATATATTTCCCAGTTAGGTATACCACCCGTAGTTAGCTCGGAAGTAAATCGTGAGTTTTTTACAAGGGTTGGGAGCATTCCGGGACAGCTTCTGGTGTTTGGAGCAAGCCTTTTAGCTAATGTGGTATCGGTTTTGGCAGTCTTGGTTTTTACTTTTTATTTGCTTCTTTCCAGGAATAAGTTGGATGAACAACTGGGACTTTTCTTTGGTTCAGAAAAAGCCGGGAAATTGGTTGATCTATTGGCCAGACTTGAAGGAAAATTAGGAGGCTGGGCAAGAGGCGAGCTTTCTTTAATGTTTCTTGTTGGTATGCTTAACTATATTGGGTTGACAGTTTTAGGAATGCCTTTTGCCCTGCCTTTGGCAATTCTGGCGGGTTTGTTCGAAGTAATTCCGTATCTGGGACCGATTGTTGCAGCCATTCCCGGAGTTTTGATTGGTTTTGGGATTTCCCCTGTTACCGGTTTTGGGGTTGTAATCATGGCGCTTCTGGTTCAACAGCTTGAGAACTATGTATTTGTACCAAAGATAATGGGGAAATCGGTTGGAGTTTCTCCTATTATTATTCTTTTGGCTTTTGCGATCGGAGAAAGGCTGGCCGGAGTGGTGGGAATGATAATCTCTGTTCCTTTTGTAATCACTCTTCAAGTTTTGGCACAAGAATACCTTATTAAGGATTAGATATCCACAAACAAAAACCCCTCCTTACGGAGGGGTAAATCGTACTCTAGAGAGTAGTAAGCCAGGTTCTGTTAGGCCCTGAACAAATTTCAGGGTTTGACGATCATCCATCTAACGCCCTCGAACTTCGGCCCGCCTCTTAAGATTTCTCTTAAGATTTTTTGAAAGCGGTTTCGCCCGGTAAGGGGCGGGCCTTTCGGAGGTTGCAGCGGGGAGGATTGCCTCTTTTCACTCGTTTCTCCCTACCTTTAGGGTAGGAAAATCGACATAGTCTCTGTGGCTCTAACTGGCGGCCGTGAGATAGCCTCGCGGACATCTCATGACCTCTCCAGCTTACGCTGGACACCCTGCTTTTCTGCTGCCTGGACTTTCCTCCCCATTTGACTCAGCATAAAGCTGCTTCGCTCAGGGCGATCATCCTTTCTCTAGAGTGAGGCAAGTATAACAGAATAAACTGGAATAATCAAAGATATTATAGGTCATTGTGCTAATCCTAGGACACCAGCGTTCCAGTTTTTTCTCCCTGAAGAATTTTGTCCAGATTTTTAAGTTTATTAATATTAAAAACAATAATCGGCATATTGTGTTTTTGGCAGAGAGCAAAGGCTGTTGCATCCATCACTTTTAGATTTTTCTCTATTGCCTTTTGGTAAGTCAGTTTCTCGTAAAATGTCGCATTCGGATTCGCTTTTGGATCTTCCGAATATACTCCGTCAACGTTAGTGGCCTTTAAAATTACATCGCAGTGCATTTCTATTGCCCTTAGAGCCGCTCCGCTATCTGTAGTGAAGAACGGATTTCCGGTTCCGGCCGTGAATATTACAATTCTTCCTTTATCAATGTGTCTTATCGCGCGCCTCCTTATATACGGTTCTGCTACCGATTTTATCTCAAAGGCCGTCATCATTCTGGTTGGGGCGCCGGTCCGTTCCAGCGCATCCTGGAGCGCGATACCGTTTATTATAGTCCCCAACATACCTATGTAATCTGCGGAAGCTTCATCCACATCGGTCGATCTCTCTCTGCCCCTAAAAATATTTCCGCCACCGACAACTATGGTAAGTTCTACACCGGTTGTTTTCCAAATTTTATATATCTGTTCTGCAATTCTTTCGAAGTTTTCAAAACCAATGCCTTTTCCGTCCTTTTCGCCAAATAACTCTCCGGAAAGTTTTAGAAGCACTCTTTTGTATTTGAGTTTTTTGTTCACGGGCCAGTGGTATTGTAACATAATGCCTCCGATTTTGAATGATTATCAAGTTTTGATATAGTGATACTAATTACATGCTTGCCAAAATTACCTCGGGAGCTACGGTTGGACTTACCGCAACTTTGGTTGATGTTGAAGTTGATGTTGCGGAACAAGGGCTTCCGAGTTTTACAATTGTAGGTCTTCCCGATAAAGCTGTTGAAGAATCTAAGGAAAGAGTAAGAAGTGCGATTAAAAATTCCGGGGCAGATTTTCCTATAAATAGGATTACAGTCAATCTTGCTCCTGCCGACTTGCCAAAGGCGGGGCCTGCATACGATCTTCCGATAGCCCTTGGAATTTTAGTAGCGTCGGGCCAAATTGCGCCGGAGATTAGCGACGCATTATTTTTTGGTGAACTTTCACTTGACGGAAGCTTGCGCCATACAAATGGAATTTTGCCCATGGCGTATCTGGCAAAAATTAAAGGAATGAAGCGTGTTTTTGTTCCCAAAGTAAATGAGACTGAGGCGGCGGTAGTGCCCGGAATTGAGGTATATGCAATTGATTCCCTTTTGACATTGGTGCGTTATTTTCATAAGACCATTGAAATTGAACCCGCTCCAAAAATCAGTCTTAAAAAACTTTTAGTTGTTGGGGAAGCAGAATTTGATTTTAGCGAAGTAGTCGGCCAGGAACAAGCCAAGCGGGCAATGGAGATTGCCGCGGCGGGAAATCACAACATTTTTATGAAAGGAACTCCGGGGAGCGGTAAAACAATGTTAGCACGGGCATTACCCGGAATTTTGCCGACATTAACAGAAGATGAGGCACTAGAGGTCACAAAAATCTATTCCATAACAGGCAACCTCCCTGAAGGAGAATCAATAATTACAAAACGTCCTTTCAGAAGCCCGCACCACACTACAAGCCGAATAGGTTTAATAGGTGGCGGAACAAATCCGATGCCTGGGGAAATTTCTTTGGCCCACCGTGGGATTTTGTTTTTGGATGAATTTCCGGAGTTCCCCAGAAATGTTTTAGAGTCACTTAGGCAGCCAATGGAGGATTCTGTCGTTTCAATATCCCGGGCCAAAGGAAGTGTAACTTATCCTGCCAATTTTCTTTTGGTTGCCGCCAGTAATCCCTGCCCTTGTGGATATTTTGGAGATACAAAACGAGCTTGTACCTGTTTGCCGGGAAATATCTCCCGTTATCAGCACAGAATTTCGGGTCCGATTTTGGACAGAATAGATATTCATGTTGATGTTCCATCGGTGGAAACTCAGAAACTAATATCGAGGAGCGAAAAGCGAAAAAGTGAGAGCTCAAAAGAGATACAAAAAAGGGTACAAAGAGCTCGCAGAATGCAACTAAAACGATTTGAAGGAACTAAATTAAAATCCAACTCCGAAATGAGCACACGCAGTGTTAAAGAATTTTGTGATTTGTCGGAAGATTGTCGCGTGATTTTAACAAGCGCGGTTGCAACAATGGATCTTTCCGCCCGCAGTTATTTTAAGGTAATTAAAATTGCCAGGACTATAGCCGACCTGGCTGGAGAAAAAGAAATACTAACTGTTCATATTGCGGAAGCTTTACAATATAGACCTAAAAACCAAGACTGACCCCCATTTGTTAAATTTGTTATAAAATATCAATATGAAACTTATTGTGCAAAGAGTTAAAAGAGCCAAGGTCGTTCGCGTGTCTGATCAAAAAACAGTTGGGGAGATCGGGTTGGGTCTTTTTGTCTTGGTGGGATTTAAAAAAGGGGATACTGAGGAAGAAGCGCACAAGTTGGCTGACAAGCTATCTAAGTTAAGGGTTATGAGTGATGAGTCGGATAAAATGAATAAATCGATAAACGAAGTTAGGGGAAAAATGTTGGTTGTTTCTCAATTTACGCTTTATGCAGACACAAAAGGTGGAAACAGACCATCGTTTATTAATGCTGAGGAACCTGAAAAAGCTAAAAAATTATATGAATATTTTGTGACTAAGCTTAAGGAAAAAGATATCCAAGTAGAGTCAGGTAGTTTTGGGGATTATATGCAAATTGAAGCAGTATTAGACGGACCGGTAACAATTCTATATGACTAAAATAGCATTAATTATTGCCAAAGTTTTTAGCAATATTGTTTTGGTTTTTACTTTCCTCGTTGTTATGCTAACTGTTTTTTTGACCGGATACGCCAGAGGGTATGGCAACGGTTGGAACGGCGCAGTTGGAGAGTATCAAAAATTGTTGTCAGATAAAGTTTCCTCAACCACCAAACCTTCTGCCACAGACGCCCCTATTCGCTATCCGCTATCTACTACCCGCTCTAGTCTATGGGGAGGCCCTCAACTTTGGGATGCAGTTAATAAAAGCAGAGTTGAACACGGTGTTAACCCCCTAAAACAAAAAGATGAACTTTGTACAATAGCTTCTATCCGTCTAAACCAACTCTTGGAACTTGGGAAGCTTGATGGGCACGAAGGTTTTTCTAAACTGCCAACCGACAGGCCCGATTTAAAATGGATTTTTGAAGAATATGATATATCCGAGTTTTTAGTATCGGGTGCAACTTCCCCGCAAAACGCGGTGGATCTTTGGCTAAATACCCTGGGACACAAAAAATTACTAACGGGTGGGGAATACTCGTTTGGTTGCATCTATGCCCAAAGTGGCTTTGGAGTGGCAATTGCTGCTTATTGACATCGATACTTTATAGTAATATTATCGGCTCATGACAATGGAAAGGCTTGGTCGTCTAATGGATGATCTAAGTGTCGAAGGAAATAATTCTGATTTTTCGGTGCTTCGTAAATCCGTGGCAGACTTGTTGGCGACTAAAGGGGAGTTTGAATCGGACAAAGGTTTTAATCGAATTTTGTGGGCAATTGCAAAATTAGATTTTTCTGGTAAAGCGGCCCATTACAAAAAGTTTTCTACTACAGTTGAATATAAGGGAGAAAACGTGCCAATTGAAATATCTACAAGTTTGAGCGAAAAACATTCTGTCGATCCAGAAAGAGCCAGTTTCTGGATAAACATCGGCGGTGTTAACGCACTCTCATATCAAATATCTACAAATCTTAATGATTCCAATAGGGCATTTTTTGTAGGCGAAGATCTATTCGGTGGGCGGACCTCTCTTCTCCCTGTTGATATAATTGAGTTAAAAGATTTAATCTCAAGACTGTCTTGACCTTACTATTTGTTTGTAAGTTTATTATGCTTCAAAAACTCTTCCAGTTTTTTCTTAGAGGTAAACTGTCGGCCGATACTTACAAATAATCGATTTGTTTCCGGCCAATATTTTTTGGGTAATATCTTTACCAATTCGCGTTCTGTCTGTTCCGGAGTTCTTGTGTGGACCCAACCGAGCATGTTACTGATTTTATGAACGTGTGTATCGACGGCAATTGCAGGGATTCCAAAGGCCCTATTTAAAACCAGATTTGCAGTTTTTCTGCCAACACCAGGGAGCGTCATCAATTCTTCCCTCGTTTTTGGAACTTTTCTCGAATACCTTGTAAGAAGAGAACCTGCAAGGTCTTTAAGATGTTTGGCTTTTGTTTTATAGAACCCAACCGGATATATCAATTGTTCAATTTCTAATTGGTCTAATTCGCCCAATTCGACAAAGTTCCCCGCCTTTGCAAACAATCTGTTTGCAGCGGCTAGGGTAGTTGTGTCGTTTGTTCTTGCAGACATAACAGTTGAAACAAGGGTTTTGTAAGGGTCATTTCCAAAAACTTCCAGGGGGATTTCTGTGTAGTTCTTTCTAAATACGCTGAAGACTTTGTCTATATTCATAGTAGGGAACACAAAAGGGGCCCTACCGACTTAGGTGGGTGCCCTTTTGCTTTAAGAGTTCAAATCAAGAGTTTATTTTCCTCCGATCTTGAACATGGTTGTGCCGCAAACTTCACAAACTGCTTTTGTGGCTTTCTTTCCATTCTTCATGGTAACCTCTTGAGCATCTTTACCTTCCCTCTTGGCGCGACATTTGACGCAATACATCATAAATTTTTCACCTCCAGTCCTTAGGGCAAACCGCGTTGAACACGGTGCAAGGCTAAGTATACAACTGTTTCCAGGATCAGTATGAAGCTAACCAGGATCAGGCTCTTAATTATATCCTTTTTGATTCTGGGTAAGTCGTCGTCTTTAGTCAAAAGATTGGCTCTTTTTGCGTAGCCTTGGTTGGACTTGATCGTTTTTTCTGTTAAACTTGTTTCCCTATTGACATGGGGCTCTGAAGGCTGCCAAGAGTACAAAAAATTGTAGTGAGGGTTCTCTTTGTTTTTTCTGGTTCGGTGAACTGCCATATTTGGAATCTATACTCAAGAAGCTTGAGTTTGCATCTGCAAACGAAAATTTCGAGTATATGATCTCTTGCGAGAGTTGCAAACTCGAGTAAGAGGAGCATATCTCCTTGACACTTACTTTTCAAGATGCAAAAATGATTAAGTTCAATCGGAGTACCATTGTTACTCAACTTTGCTTGCCCTTACAAATCTAAATGGAAACACAGGTTTTTTTATTTTTAACAATTACGGCGGTTTGGCTTTTGGGGATAAGCATAATTCTTTATAAAATATTTGTTATTTTTAATAGATTAACAAAAGGTGTGGGTGTGGCCGATCTTAAAAAAGTTTTAGAAAAGGTAATTTCAAAAGAAGAGGAAAACGGAATTGATGTAGCAAAAATTATTAAGAGAGTGTCATTTTTGGAAGAAGACGGAAGGCGTCATGTCCAAAAGGTTTTTATCGTCAGGTTTAATCCGTTTAGAGAGCTTGGCGGTGACCACAGTTTTAGTTTGGCTATTTTAGATGGTGAAGATACGGGTATAATAATTACAAGCCTTCATACAAGAGATAGAACAAGGGTTTATATGAAGGACATTAAAAGAGGTAAAAGTAGTTTTGAATTGTCAGTCGATGAGAAAAAGGCTCTGACAGGTGCCCAGAAAAGTAAATAAATATGTACAAATTTAAGAAATTTAGTAACATTTTGAGTTCCAAGAGGTTCATAATGATTGCAAGTTTTAGCGGACTTTTTTTGATTTCTGTGGGACTTGGCTTACTTGTTTTCTACTTGATTTCTCCAAAAAACATCGGAAGCGTAATAAATAAAGTGGCTCAGAAATCAAAATTCAATTTGAACCTTCCCAAAACGGAAGAATGTCCTATTAATGGTCAAAAGTATACTAAACCGGAGGCAGATGTTTGGAACACACGCCGACCCATTGTTCAGATGATCGAAAACCATCAGGATGCCCGTCCGGAATCCGGACTTTCGCGTGCGGATGTTGTTTATGAAGCAGTGGCGGAGGGTGGAATAACCAGATTTGCAGCCGTTTTTTATTGCGGAGCCGTAGCCAATGAAGTTAAAGCGGCGCCGCTAAGGAGTGCCAGGGTTTATTTTATGAATCTGGCGGCCGGTTACGGAAAAAATCCCCTTTTCCTTCATCAGGGCGGAGCAAACAATATTTGTTCAACTTGTCCGGGTGGAGTAAAGCCGAGGAGTGAAATTGACCCAACCGTTAACACTCTTACACTTTTTGATAAGTTGGGTTGGCAGGGTGGACCGAAAGGCAATAATTTGGATGGCGGGTATAACATTGGTTTTCCTCTTGTGGTGCGTGACCAATATCGTTTGGGTAGTACTCCGTCGGCTTGGGAGCACGCCGTTGTAGCAAATCTTGATTTGATTTGGCAGGATGCTCAAAAACGCGGTTTTAATTATAAAGACGATAGCGGAGTTGCCTGGACCCAGGGATTTAGAAAATGGCTTTTCCAGGATGGAAAAACGACAACTTCTTCGCCTGTGACAAATTTAAAGTTTAACTTTTGGGAAAGTATGTCTGGTTATGACGTCGAATGGAAATATGATCAGGCACCGAACTCTTACAAGCGCTTCAATGGCGGAAAAGAACATATTGATTGGGAGTTTGATAAGCCCCAGCTCTCGGCGAGCAATGTAGTCGTAATATTCGTAAAGGAAACCGGACCGCTCGATACAGAACATCATATGTTCTATCAGGTCATTGGGACGGGGAAAGCCTTGGTTTTTCAGAATGGAGGAGTTATAGCGGGCACTTGGAGAAAAGCAACTCCTCTTGACAGAGAGGCATTTTATGATACAAATGGGAAAGAGATTGAGATGGTCCGCGGTGCCACTTGGATCGAGGTGCTACCGGCAGGGAATCCTGTCACATATTAACCTGCCCGGATAAAACCAATGGCTAATTTTGGTGACATTATTACTTCAAAAGTCAGGATTAAAATTTTGGAGCTTTTCTTCTCCAACTTAAAGGAACTTTATCATGTTCGTGGAATTGTGCGCGAGACAGATGAGGAAATTAATGCGGTAAGGCGCGAACTTACAAAACTTGAGAAGGATGGAATTTTAGAGAAAGAACCTAGAGGCAATAGAATTTATTATTTTACCCGTTCTGGCCATCCGTTTTATGGCGATCTGATATCGATAGTTGCCAAAACTACAGGTTTGGGTAAAGCATTAATTGAGAACAAAAACAAAATCGGCAAAGCTTCTTTTATTATGTTTTCTGGTAAATTTGTTCGGATTAAAGACAGAAAACGGGATGAAGATGTTGACATATTAGTTGTTGGAGATGTTGTTCTTCCGGAACTCGCTTCCATAATTCGGGTTGAGGAAAGTAAACGGGGTAAGGAAATTAACTACACCGTAATGAGCAGGGAAGAATTTGACTTTAGAAAAAAAAGACGTGACCCGTTCTTGGGTGGGATTTTGGGAGGCTCCCGTGTTATGATTATTGGCGATGAAGAAGATTTGGTTAATTAGCTTCACATTTATCTTAACAGTAGCTGCAACTTACATAAGTTTGCCTCCCGATTTAAATATAAAAATAGGCAATTTTTCGTTGTCTCATAAATTCGATCTCCGATTAGGGCTTGATCTGGCAGGGGGAAGTCGATTGGTTTTTGAAGCAGACACAACCAATATCCCGACAGACCGTCGTCAATCCGCCCTTGAGGGTGTCAGAAATGTTATAGAAAGAAGAGTAAACCTTTTCGGAGTTTCAGAACCAACGGTTCAAACCTCCGAGTTCCAGGGAAAAAATAGAATAATTATTGAACTCCCGGGTTTGGATAGTACAAAAGACGCGATAAATCTCATTGGCCAGACGGCGCAATTGATATTTATGGAAGAAAAAATTATTCCGGCTACAAAGGGAGCGTCTCCTTCTGCAACTCTTGTTTCTACCAATTTAACCGGAGCGGACCTTAAAAACGCTTCAGTTCAGTTTGATAGTCAAACAGGCAAACCGGCTATTTCCTTGCAGTTTACAGATGAAGGAGGCAAGAAATTTGAAGATATCACGGGTAGAAATGTGGGTAAGCCGGTATTAATCGTCTTGGACAATACCTTACTGTCACAGCCCGTTGTTTCCGAGAAAATTATTGGCGGTAACGCTCAAATATCCGGAAACTTTTCAATTGATGAGGCCAAGAAATTATCAATACAACTAAATGCCGGCGCGCTTCCGGTTCCGGTAAAATTGGTTCAAGAAACGACGGTTGGAGCAACATTGGGAACAGAATCAATTAGACAAAGTGTTTTGGCCGGTTTAGTGGGAATATTGTCAGTCATGATTTTTATGATCTTGTCTTACGGTAAACTTGGACTCGTTGCAGATATTGGACTGTTTATTTTTGGAGTCATTACCCTATCTTTATATAAACTGATCCCGGTCACCTTAACTCTTCCGGGTATAGCCGGATTTATGCTTTCAATCGGAATGGCAGTGGATAGCAACATTCTGATATTTGAAAGATTTAAAGAAGAAAAATTGATAAGGTCAATTCCTAATGCCCTCGAAACCTCTTTCGGGCGTGCTTGGGACTCAATACGTGATGCCAACATTGCAACCCTCGTCACTTGTTTTATTCTTTGGAACCCTCTGGACTGGTCAATTCTACCTTCCTCGGGTCCTGTTCGGGGATTTGCAATAACACTTGCACTCGGAATCGCGATAAGCTTATTTACGGGAATATTTGTTTCGAGAAATTTGTTAAGGGTATTTATAAAAGAAAGGAGGAGCGACACAAATATACGAATTGCACACGAATGATACGAATATTTGTGACATTCGTGTTGTAGCTAATTCGTGTCATTAGTGTCGATAAATATTGTGAATTGGATGAAATACAGACCTTTATTTTTATCTATATCGACAATTGTTATCATTGTCGGAATACTTAGTATTTTAAAGTGGGGATTAAAAATCGGGATCGATTTTAAAGGAGGGACACTTATCGAATACAGGTTGCAAAACGGAGAAAAGAAGGTCGAAAGATACGGACAATTGGGAGACGTGCAAATAGAAAAAATCAGATCTGATTATAAAGCCCAAGGTGCAACGGAAGAACGGTTAGAAACAGTCGGCCCGACAATCGGACCCGAATTGGTTAAAAAAACAATTTACGGTCTGGCAATTTCCACTTCGTTGATTCTTCTTTGGATCGCATATCAATTTAAAAGTATAAAATTCGGAATTTCGGCTACTGTGGCAACACTACATGATGCAATTGTTGTAATTGGAATGTATTCAATCTTGGGCCACTTTTTTGGAGCCGAAATTGATTTTCTTTTTGTCACCGCACTCCTTACGATAATTTCATTTTCGGTTCACGATACAATTGTCGTTTACGATAGAATCAGAGAATTGCAAAAAAAGTCCGACGAAGATCTCAAAACCCTCGCAAACATGGCTTTATCTGAAACGATGGTTAGGTCAATTAACAACTCTTTTACAATTATTTTTATGCTGGCAGCTTTAATTCTTCTTGGTGGTGAAACTACAAAATGGTTCGCATCAGCTCTTTTAATAGGAACAATTTCAGGCACCTATTCTTCTCCCTTCGTTGCGGTTCCAATACTTGTTACTTGGGACGAAATTCAAAAAAAATTAAAAAATCGTGCCTAAATACTTCAATACTATATAGTATTGAAGTGAAACCAATGAGTAGAAAAAAGTTATTTTTCCTTTTAGGAATAGCACTAACTTTAGTTGGCTATATTTTTAGTTATTTTCAGAATAAACAAATTAGCCAAATTTCTCCAATTTTCCAAGTTTCCCCAAATCCCTCAAAGATCCTGAGCGAAGTCGAAGGACAAACCTCCCCAATCTCCCTAATTACCCCAATTCCGTCAGTCTTTACAATCGCAAAAGTTACTCGCGTATACGACGGTGACACAATTCAAATCGAAGGCGGTCAAAAAGTTAGATATGCAGGTATAGACACCCCCGAGGTGTACCCAACAGTGTTGTGCTATTCTGAAGAGGCAAAAGCGGAGAATGAAAAATTAGTTTTGGGTCAAACAGTTGAATTAGAAAAAGATATTTCAGAAACAGACAAATATGGCCGTCTTCTTCGTTACGTACACCTCGGAGGTGTACTTGTTAATGACGAGATGCTCCGTGAGGGTTTTGCCAGCGTCTCAACATATCCTCCCGATGTTAAATATCAAAAAATGTTTTTGGAGTCAGAAAAATATGCAAGGGAGAATGATTTAGGGCTATGGAAAAATTGCAATAAATAAATTTATTTATCTAAAATCCTCTAACTTCCCTTAATTTACTTTATTGATCTAGATCATTAAACTTTTTGAGCTCTGATGTTAGATTTTCCTTATTGTTCTCAATTTCTTTATTCACAACTTTTTCAAAAAGATCACTCAAAATTTTTCCAACCTCAGGTCCTGAGCGCAGTCGAAGGACTTTCATTACATCGTTCCCGTCTATCTTTAAGTCTTTGATCGAGAACGGTTGTTTTTGAACTTCAATCAAACGCGCCTTAAACTCTTCCAATCTCCAACTTGTTTCGCGGGCACCACCACCAAGCCGGTCTGCGACCCTTAGGGCCAACATATCGTCCATATTTTCCAGACCCACATTTCTAAGCACTCTCCTGATTGCTGAATCTGTTTGGTGTTCGTCGACTGTAAATTGGTGCCAGCGGACTAGGATAATTAACTTATCCTTTTCTTTTTTTGAAAATCTGAGTCTGTCGGCAATACTCTCAGCAATTTTAGTAGAAACCATTTCATGGTTATAGAAAGTTATAGTTCCGTTTTCTAATTTCCTGTATGTTTGGGGCTTTCCAATGTCATGAATTAGTGTGGCGAATCTGGTGACTGTATCTTCGCTTTTGCAAAATTTGAGCGCCATCAGTAAATGGGTTCCGACGTCGTAAATATGGTGCCTACCGGGGGATTTTTGTTCTACCCCAAAGCATTTTTCAAGTTCCGGTAGAATTTCCTGCATAAGTCCCGAATTTCTAAAAAGAAGAATCCCATCATACGGGTTAGGGGAAGAGATTAGTTTGAAAAGTTCTTCTTTGACTCTTTCCTTGGCAATTTTATTAATTAACGGAGCATTCTTTTTGATAGCGTCAAAGGTGTCACCTTGAATGTTAAAACCAAGTTCTCCAGCGATTCTGATTACCCTCATCATTCTCAGAGCATCTTCAGAGAAGCGGTCGTCGGCATTACCTACGGCCTTTATAATTCCCTTGTCGATATCAGATTGCCCATTAAACGGATCGATTAAGTACACAGTACCCAGTACAGAGTACTTAGTTTTTTCGCTCTGTGCTTTGTGCTTTGTACTTTGTACTGCGCCAAGCGCCATTGCATTGATCGTAAAATCACGCCTTGATAAGTCTTCTTCTAAAGTTTTTCCCCAAGATATTTTGTCTGGGTGTCTTGCATCCGAATAACCCTCCTCGGTTCTATAAGTCGTAATTTCAAAAGGTTTTTTGTAATCCTCGACTGTAAGTCCAACAGTTCCGAACTGATTATCATAAAAACCCTCGGGAATTACCTTTAAAATTTGTTCGGGTGTTGCATTAGTTGCGAAATCCCAGTCGTTTACAAGTCTCCCCATTAATAAATCGCGGACAGCGCCACCAACGATATAGATTTCGTAACCAAATCCATCAAATTTGTCTAATATTTCTAATACCGATTCGGGCAAATCTATTTTCATCTTGCTATCATTATAGAAGATACTAAGATATTAGGATACTAAGATATTATGATAAGCAAAAAATGGGAAATTCTCCATAAAGACCCCAAAGATATAAAAACTATAAAAGATATAACCAATATTCTTCTCAAAAATCGTGGAATAAAAACGGAAAAACAAAAAATGGAGTTTTTTGAGCCCATAGATCCTATGAAAATTTCTCTGAAGTCTTTGGGAATATCGGAATCGGAGGTAAAAAAAGCAATTGGAAGAATCAAAAAGGCTAAGAAAAATGATGAGCATGTAATTGTTTACGGTGATTACGATGCTGATGGAATCACCGGAACCGCAACAATGTGGGAAACATTGCATGCTTTGGGAATTTTTGTTCTTCCACACATTCCTGAAAGATTTTCGGAGGGGTACGGATTAAATCTGGAAAGTGTTGCGCGCCTTAAAAAAGAAGACCCGAAGCTCAAGTTGATTATTACAGTCGATCATGGAATTACCGCTGGGAAAAAGGTTGATGAGGTCGGGAAAATGGGAATTGATATGATTATATCTGACCACCATCAACAGGGAAAAGAAAAAACAAAACCACTAGCTTTGATTTATACAACTCAAATTGGAGGATCTGCGTTGGCGTGGTTTTTTGCACGCGAGGTTCTGAAAAAGGTCGGACCCTTTGCAGAAGGGTCCGACCTTATCAAAGAGAAGCTTCAGCTTGCTGCCATTGGAACAGTGGCCGACCAGCTTCCACTGGTTGGACCGAACAGATCCATCGTCAAATACGGTTTAGAGGAATTGAAAAATACAAAAAGACCCGGCCTGCTTGCTCTTTTTGACGAAGCCGGACTGACAGGGTCGGACCCTGTCAAAAGAGTCGGTACTTATGAAGTTGGATTTATGATTGCACCAAGAATAAATTCAATGGGTCGTCTCAAACACGGATTGGAGTCATTACGGCTTTTATGCACAAAAGATAAATTTAAAGCCATGGAAATCGCCGGAAATATCGGGAGAACCAATTTCGACAGACAGAAAATGGTTGACCAAATAATGGCAACCACCCTGAGCGAGATGAAAATCGAGTCGAAGGGTTTTACAAATGAAATAATAATCATTGCAGGAGAGAGTTATCATGAGGGAGTGATTGGCCTTGCTGCAGCAAAATTGGTAGAGGAATTTTATCGGCCGGCCATAGTTTTGTCGATAAAAGAAGGTGTGGCTAAGGCCTCTGCCAGATCGATATCGGGGTTTAATATAATCGAGGCGATCAGAAAGTTTGAAGATTTGTATATCGAGGGTGGAGGACACCCGATGGCTGCCGGGTTTTCGATAAAAACGGAAAACATACCGGAATTTTCCCGTCGCTTGAATAAATTGGCAAAAGGAACACTAACGGAAGAGTTACTTCAAAGAAGACTTAAAATAGACTTGGAACTTGATTTTGAAAAAATTAACCCTGAGCTCGTTGAATGGGTTAAAAAATTTGAACCTTCCGGACTTGGAAATCCGTCGCCGGTTTTTGTAAGTAAAGATGTAGAAATTATCTCAGTCAAGGCTGTAGGAAGGGACGCAAAACACCTTAAGCTTAAACTAAGGCAAAATGAACATATTTTTGATTCAATATTTTTTGGTGGAGGAGAAATGTACTCAAAACTGTCGACCAAGGCTAAACTAGATGTGGTGTACCGTCTTGAAGAAAATGTTTGGAACGGTTTGGTTAGTCTCCAATTACAGATACGTGACATAAAGGTCGATCTGCATTAAAATAGATTCATGGAAAGAACTCTGATTTGCGAAACGCCAAAAAAAGTTGGCAAAAAAATTAAAATTAATGGTTTTGTGCATGTCGTACGGGCTCATGGAAAAATTGCCTTCGCAGATATTACGGACAGAAGTGGCATTTTGCAGGTTGTGGGAGAGGAGGATCTTGCCGATCTTAGACCTCAATATGCTGTGGAAATCGAAGGTGTCGTACAAGCCCGTCCCGAAAAGATGATTAATGACAAAATTAAAACGGGAACAGTTGAGCTTACAGCAGAAAAAGTAATAGTTTTGGCCAAATCAGATGAAATGCCATTCGACATGGGAGGGGAAACTCTTAATTTGGAACTCCCCACGCTTCTCGACTTTCGGACGCTTACCTTAAGACATCAAAAAATCAAGGAAATTTTTAAAGTCCAGGCTGCGGTTCTAGCAGGATTTAGAAATGCTTCGGAAGATATTGGATGTACGGAAGTTACGGTTCCTACAATCTCTGCATCAGCAACAGAAGGCGGTGCGGAGGTTTTCTCTGTTGATTATTATGGACATAAAGCATTTATGACGCAATCCCCCCAACTTTATAAGCAAATGATGGTTCCTTCACTCGAACGCGTTTACACCATAGCCAAGGCGTATCGCGCGGAGCCGTCAGTTACTACCCGCCATCTTTCGGAAGCAACCCAAATGGATTGTGAATTGGGATTTGTGGAATTTGATGAACTTTTGGATGCTTTAGAATTTGTCGGTGGCAAAACTCTAAAATATGTTGAAGAAAAATGCGGGAAAATTTTTAAGGATTATGGAGTTTCGGAGTTAAAAATTCCCGCTAAAATTCCGCGTTTAACAATGAGAGAAGCCCAGGTTATTATTAAGGACAGAACCGGTGTGGATCATACTAAAGAAAAAGACTTGGATCCCGAAGACGAAAAAGAAATATGTAAATGGGCTCTGGAAGAAAAGGAAAGTGATCTGGTGACCGTTACCCACTATCCTACAAAAAAACGCGCATTTTATACCAAGCCGGACCCTGAAGATCCCGAGTTTTCTTTAAGCTACGATCTACTTTTTAGAGGGCTCGAGATTTTAAGCGGTAGTCAGAGAGTGAATGATCATGAAGAGTTGGTTAGCGCAATCAAAGATAGAGGAATGGATCCTGCAAACTTTACAATGTATTTACAAACTTTTAAATATGGCATGCCTCCCGAAGGTGGCTTTTCTTTCGGACTTGAGAGAATAACAATGAAACTTTTGAATCTTGGAAATGTCCGTGAAGCATCTCTTTTCCCTCGCGATATGGAAAGGGTCGATTTTAGATTCTCTCAAAAGGAAGACTTGTCTTCAAAATGAACCCACTAAAGATTAAAGACAATTTTTTGTTTTTGGCCATGTTGGCTTTTGTTTTTGTGTCTTCGACTGCTCTTGCTCTATCCCGCTCTTTCGATACTACATTACTATATAGTAATGTAGTGAAGCGTGAAGAAAAAAAATTTCCCTCTAACCCGGTTCCGTTACTAAATTCACCGTTTCCCATCCTTTCCGCTCAGGGCGTTATGGCAGTGGACTTAATCTCGGGGGTACCTCTTTACGAAAAAAATGCCGATCAAAGATTTCTACCGGCATCGACTACAAAAATAATTACGGCTTTGGTTGCGCTCGATTCCTATCCGCTTGACCAGGTCTTAACAGTTGGCGTTGGGGTAAAAGTAATTGGTCAAAAGATGGGTCTTTTTAAAGGGGAACAGATTAAAGTTGAGGACCTTTTATATGGACTCTTGGTCTATTCAGCCAACGATGCCGCTCTGGTTCTGGCTCAAAACTACGATGGGGGATATGACAATTTTATTGTAGCAATGAATACAAAGGCAAAAAAGCTTTCTTTAACAAACAGTCACTTTGATAACCCTGTGGGGTTGGATACAAACGACCAGTACGCAACGGCAAGGGACCTTGTGAGGGCGTCGGAGGTGGCCATGAGAGATCCGGTCTTTGCAAGGATGGTTGGAACAAAACAGATAACCTTTAAAGATGTCTCGGGTAAATTTTCATACAATTTGCGCAATATTAATGAACTTTTAGGGAATGTCCCGGGGGTAATGGGTGTTAAAACCGGCTGGACGGAAAATGCGCGGGAGAATTTGGTTACATACATCGAGCGCGATAATCATAAAGTTATGATTGCAGTTTTGGGAAGTCAGGACAGATTTGGGGAAACAAAAGAGCTGATCGATTGGATTTTTACAAATTACGAGTGGCAGGAAGTTAATCCCTATTCGCCATAGTAATCAGATTTTATGGCTGGAACATATGCCGTAAATCCGTTGTCTCCTTCAAAAACATAAATAGGTTGGAAGAAGTCGGTCTCGGTATCGGGGTCAAAGTATGCCAAATAAACTCTTCTTATTTTTAAAGAATCGCCCTCTTTGCTTAACCCTATATCTGCAATATATACATTTCCTGCTGTAAACTCTGCATACGCTTCGGTGGGAGTTTTAATCGGGTAAGTCGAGGATTGGGATTCATCGACCGGAAAATAATGATATTCCGCTACAATTAATTGCTGCTTTTTATTACTGGAACCGCTTACAATTGCCCAAACATTAGCCTTATTTGGGTTACCTGTCATGCTCGGCAGATTGTCGTATGATTTTCTAAATAGGTTGATTTCTATTAAATCACTTTCGGATAAGGATAGTGCACTAATTAATTTTCCATCGGATAATTTCAGAAAGTTGTGGGTTACTGGTCCGGTCAGGTCATCCGGTAAAACCCCTGCAGTGGAAAGAGCTGACCGGTATTCCGCTGCCGCAACTTCGGCAATCGGAGGTTTGGTGTCAATGGGGGACCTGTCAGCTATCAAATCGTAACTAATAGAAAAAACCCCGGTGATAATGTTAATTTCCAGGACGGAAGGAAAATTAGGACTTCCGAATTTGTATACAGTGTCCGACACTTGTATTGGATCTTTTGTAAACTCGAGAACCTTTGCTTTGTTTTTGGCAACATCCAGCGAAAGTAAGTTTGCGCTGATTTTCGGCATGAAGAAAACTTTTGCCTGCCCGGGAATATTAGTGGGTAGACCACCCTCGGGAGTTTCTAAAATGTAATTTATCTTGGGGTTAATGTCACTTTTTGGAAATGGAATCTTTGAAAGTTTTCCAAATTTTACCGTAGGTGGCGGCGGAGGTGCAGGAAAAACTTTTTTGTATATCGCCACTCCGGAATCGAACAGAAATTTTCCTACTATGATAAATATTATGAAAAAAATTCCGTAACGAATCCCTTTTCTGGCATTTATAGCGACTTGGGTCAGACCAGTCATAATGATATAATCATATCATGGTTCGTACCCGTTTTGCGCCTAGTCCGACAGGCTCCATGCATATAGGAAATCTAAGAACTGCTTTTTATGCATATGCGTTGGCAAAGCACGAAAAGGGAGATTTTATATTACGTATTGAAGACACAGATAAAAAAAGAGAAGTTTTGGGTGGTGTCGACGATATCAAAGATCTTTTAGGAATTTTTGGAATCGAATGGGACGAGTTCTATCTTCAGTCTGAAAGACTTTCTGTATATAAGAAGTTTGCTGAAAAATTAGTTGCAGACGGTCACGCCTTCTATTGTCGGTGTGAAGCTAAAAATGCAAAAGAAGACGGATTTTCGACAAGTTTGAGGGATGTCTGTCGTGATAAAGGTCTAAAAAGCGGTGCTATCAAATTGAGAGTTCCAGATAATGAAGAAATAAAATTTACAGACTTTGTGTTACGAGACGAAATAATATGGCATAGCCCCGTGGTGTTCGATGCCACACTTTTAAAATCTGATGGTTTTCCCACCTACCATCTTGCCGTTGTGGTCGATGACCATGAAATGAAAATAAGCCACGTTTTAAGGGGCCATGATTGGCTACCGTCAACTCCGATTCATTTACTGCTTTACAAATACTTTGGATTCGAAATTCCGGAAATCGGTCATTTAACCGATATTTTAGATCCGGAGGGTGGAAAACTCTCAAAAAGAAAAGGAAGTACTTCTGTTCGGGGACTTTTGGGCGAAGGATATTTACCGGAAGCGTTATTTAATTTTGTCATTTTGTCTGGTTGGGCACCAAAAGATAATCGTGAACTTTTCAATCTTTCTGAATTTGTAAAAGCCTTTGACTCTGACGGCTTTCAGAAGTCAAACCCAGTGTTTAATAGGGAAAAACTTGATTGGTTTAATGGCCAATATATTAGGCAAATGTCAGATGAAGATTTAAATTCCAAATTTCAATCCCAATCTCCTCAATTTACCAAATTGGACCAATCTGACCAATTGTCTATAACAAAATTAATCAAAGATCGCGTCAAAAAAACTTCAGATATAAACGAATTTGCCAAATTTTTCTGGGAAGCTCCTGTTGTAGATAAAAATTTATTCAGCGAAAAATACACAGAACATCTAGAAGTTGCCCAAGATACCATTTTAGCAATTGAACAATGGAACAATGAAACAATCAATGAACAGCTTTTAAAATCAGTTAAGGATAATGGTTTTAAGACTGGAGACTTTTTCATGACCTTAAGAATTGCTATTACTGGTCAAAAATTTACCCCGCCAATTAATGATTCTATTATAATTTTAGGTCAGGAAGAGACCCTCACCCGTTTGCAGAAAGCTTTTAGTTCTTAGATATTCGTTTTTAGTTTTTACCATGTCCCACGATCTGCCCACCACAACATACAAAATAAATATAGAAAGAGTTGATACTGAATTTCTTCGCAATAAACTCAAACTCAAAAGCCTTGAGGTTAAGAAAAATTTTACTCAGAGATACCCTCATGTTGAAAAGTTTTTTACAGATCGTGGAATCGACCTCGGTAAAATCCGAGATCATTCAGCGAAAGTAATAGCAACAGGCGCTCTAACCGGGACACTTCTTTTTGCTCCTCCAATGGGTGTTAAAAATTTACCTCAATTGACTCAAGCAATAAAAGACGTATCAGATGGGCAGACAAACAGTCCAAACATTCCTTTTCAGGAACTTCTTTTAAAAAATTTGCACGCTATTCTTCCTCAAAAAATAGGCCCCTTGGACAGGTCAACCGAAAAAAGTTTGGAACAGGTTTTTCAACAAATCATTGGGATAAATGCGAGGGCGGGCTTGGAAGGTGAACATCTAAATACAACCTACGGTTATATAGGGGCTGAACAACATTTAATGCGTTATCCCGGGGACACAATGGCGACACATCCGAAATTGCCGGAAAAAGATGAAGGTATGGCGCCCGGGCGTGGTGCTTGGGGCTATGTTCCCAAGGAAAACGAAACGTGGTATGCTGTTGTTCAAACTTTGTATTTGCCTGACTGGAACACCCGCCAGCCGTACCTTAGAGATTGGTATAAATATAGAAAAGTTTTGATTGTTAACACAATAAACGGAAACGCGGTTATTGCTAACATCGCAGACGCGGGGCCCGCCGCATTTACCGGAAAACAATTTGGGGGGAGCCCCGAGGTCATGAATTATCTGGGTGGTCCCAGATATAAAAAAGGTCCTGTTATAATATTTTTTGTTGACGATCCGGATAACAAAGTTCCACTTGGACCTGTGGAGTACAATGAAGTTAATATGCCAGGTGTCGCATTAACACAAGTATGAGTAAATTATTTTTCGACCACCTTCTTCAATTAAAGGATGTGGACAAACATATCAAAAAAATTGCCAAAACCGCCGAAGAACGGGAAGAGCTTTGGGGGCTGATTGACGAAATTGTTCACCATAAAGTGATGGGTTGTATACTCGACAATCTTCCCAGGCAACACCATGAGGAATTCTTGGAAATGTTTCACACTTCACCTCACGACGAAGAGCTGCTGTTTACGTATTTGCGTAGGAAAGTAGGCGAGAATATTGAAGGCCTTATTAAACAAGAGATCGGCGGACTCGCCGCTGAACTCTTGGGAGAAATTAAGAGTTAATATGGACAATCATTTTGGCGGAGTAATTTGGACAAATCATGCACTAGACCGGTTGCGCGAGAGAGGTATTAAACAAGGAGACGCATGGGCTACCTGGAGGAGGCCGGACCAATCATATAAAGGAAATCTCCATAAAGGAGACGATGCTTGGAGGTATTACAGGCAATTTGGAGACCAAAGAATAGAAGTGGTTGCAAAACAAAATGAAAAAAAGGAATGGATAATACTTTCAGTTTGGTCACAACGGGTTTCCAGAAATTCCCCAATCTCCCCGAATCTCCCAAATTTCCCTAAAGTTTCTTTTTGGGTGCGTTTGTATAACTTCATTTTTACAAAGTGAAGTGGTTCAGGTATAATCCTCCATTGGTATGCGAAAAATATTTATGAGAAAGTGGTTTTGGATTTTTCTTGGAGTTGTCACCATTGTTATTTGGCGAATTGTAGTAAATTCGAATAAACCCATAAAAGTTGAAACCGCAAAGGTTGTAGGTGGTGATCTGGTTCAATCTGTGTCGACCTCGGGAACAGTTAAGGCAGATCAATACGCTCCGCTTACCTTTCAGGGCGGGGGGCTTGTAGCTTGGGTTGGAGTAAAAGCCGGCGATGTTGTAAAAAAGGGCCAAGCAATCGCTCAGCTTGAGGCAATTTTATTAAATGCCGCATATCAGCAAGCCCTAAACAATTACAGAAATTATCAAGCTATAGCAGAAAATGTTTTGGATAGCGTCAAAGGGAATGACACAACCGAAACATTTACCCAAAAAGCCACTCGTACAACTGCCGAGGTAAACCGTGACAACGCATATAATTCTGTTTTGTCCGCCCGGGACAATCTTAAAAACGCGACTATTTATGCACCCTTTGCTGGAGTTATTGATTCAATTGTTCCCGCTTCTGCCGGAATTAATGTTTTGCCTGGGGCCGCCAACTATACGATTGTTAATCCGCAAACCGTATATTTTGATGCAGAAGTAGAAGAAACCGATTTGCCAAATGTAAAAGTGGGGCAGACAGTTAATATCAGACTTGACGCTTATCCCGACAGTTTGTATCAAGGAAAAGTGGAGGTGATAGGAATGGTTGCTTTTACATCTCGTACTGGGGGAAACGCTTATCATATTCGGATTAGTCTTCCGAATAATATTGATCAAAAATTCAAAGTAGGGATGGGAGGGGATACTGATATTATCTATAATACGATCCTACAGGTTCTTAAAGTTCCTTCTTCCGCAGTTGTAACCGATACGTCAAATTATGTTTGGGTGGCCGAGAATGGCCGGGCTAAAAAAGTTAAAGTAGAAACAGGAGCCTCAAGCATCGATGAAACCGAAATTAAATCGGGTCTAAAAGAGGGACAGATTGTTACTTCTCAGTCATCCGCCCTTCTGAAAGAAGGTTCTCGTGTCCAATTTTAAATTCTTAATTCTTAATTCTTAATTATCACAATGGCTCTCTTAATTTCCTTATCTAAAGTTACCAAAACATATAAATTGGGGGATGATGTGGAAGTTTCAGCTCTCAGAGGAGTAGACCTTAATATTAAAGAAGGAGAATTTGTGGCGATAATAGGTCCCTCCGGAAGCGGAAAATCAACCTTAATGCATATGATTGGAATTCTTGATCAACCGACTACGGGAACGGTTGAGCTGGAGGGGAAAAATATAAGTAAGCTAACGGAGGAAAAGTTGGCGGAACTGCGAAATAAGCATATAGGGTTTGTGTTCCAGGCGTTTAATTTGTTACCTAGAACTTCGGCGCTAGAAAATGTGGAACTTCCGCTAATATATTCCGGAGATTCTGCATCTGAAAGAAAGCAAAAAGGTGAAGAATCTTTAAATATGGTAGGTCTGAGAGAGCGGATGGATCACACGCCGTCCCAGCTTTCCGGTGGTCAACAACAACGTGTTGCAATAGCCCGAGCGCTTGTCACCAAACCAAGTTTGATTTTGGCAGATGAACCAACAGGAAACCTTGACAGCAAGGCCGGGGACGAAATAATCACGCTCCTAAAAGATCTTAATAAAGAAGGCAATACAATCGTTTTGGTTACCCATGAACGGGAAATCGCGGAACGAGCTAAAAGAATTGTCGAAATTAAAGACGGCCAAATAGTTAGCGACAAAAAAACAAAATGATACCCATCGCCGAAATTGTAAAACTTTCAATCCAAAGTTTACTAAGAAATAAGACTCGCTCCGTCTTGACTATGTTGGGAATAATTATCGGCGTATCCGCTGTTATCCTTTTGGTGTCTATCGGTCAGGGCTTACAAAATTATATTACTCAGCAGTTTGAGTCCCTTGGGAGCAATCTGGTAATTGTTCTTCCCGGAAAAGTTGGTGGGGGCGGAGGTGGGTTTGGAGCGCCAAATATCGCTGGAAGTAAATTGAACCTCGGCGATGTCGACAAGCTTTCAAGGATTGGAGGAGCAATTGAATCGGTCGGAGCAGGAATCGAAATGCCATCATCGGTTTCGTACCTCGGTAAAACAAAATATACAACAACAGCAGGACTAACTGCGGAATATCAGAAAATGAGAAATTTAACGGTGTCTTCCGGGCGAATGATGACGGATAGCGATAATAGAGCAGGAAGAAATGTTGTAAATATCGGCCCTGGGCTTGTTGATTCACTTTTTAGTGGAGCTAACCCCATTGGCAAGCAAATCACCATAGGTGGGCAAAAGTTTCAAGTTGTAGGGGTGTTAAGTAAAATCGGTTCCGGCGGATTTGGAATAGACGTAAATAGTTTTGTGGTACTTCCCTTAACTACCGCCCAAAAACTTTTTGGTATGAAGAGTGTTCAAGCGATCGGTGTAAAGGCCAGAGATAAAGACAGTATTCCTGAAGTAATAAGGCTTGTCAAAAAAGAATTAAGTAAGAGGCTTAAAGATGATGATTTTTCTGTGGTTGACTCGTCCAGCTTGGTTGCAACAATCAACCAAATTTTAAATGTTGTGACACTTGCACTAGGTGGAATTGCCGCAATTTCTTTAATCGTTGGCGGTGTCGGGATTATGAATATTATGCTGGTAAGTGTTACAGAAAGAACCCGTGAGATTGGGCTAAGAAAAGCGGTTGGAGCCAAACCTAAAGATATTTTAATTCAGTTTATTATCGAATCAGTAACCTTATCTGTGGTTGGTGGTGGAATAGGGGTTTTGATAGGATTTTTGGGAGCCCTCGCTATAAACCAATTTATCGCCACAACCGTAACTTTTTGGTCTGTAGCTTTAGCTTTTGGAGTTTCCGCAGCGATTGGCGTTATCTTTGGTGTTGCCCCGGCGGCGCGTGCCAGCAAACTAAACCCAATTGAAGCTCTCAAATACGAGTAGATATTTTCCTTAAATTCCTTTAAATCCCTCTAATTTCCTCTAAAATTAATAATGGCCAAAAATATAGAAAAGACAGCTCTCATTTTGCATGGTTGGCCCCAACCGGTGGAGGCTGGAAGTATAAACTATCCTTATTTAGAATACTTTCAGAGCAAGGGTTATACAGTTTTTGCCCCAAAACTTTTCACGAAAGATTTTGTGTTAAAAGAGCCGGATGCAAAAAAGTATATCGAGAATCTGTTGGGTGGTAAGAAACCGGATGTAATTGTGGGTATTTCTCTTGGCGGATTATTGTTGCCGAAAATCGCAAAAGACTATCCGAACGCGAAATTAGTATTTATTGCTAGCGACCCCAAAATTCAACCTGAATCGGTTGGATTTAAATCTGTGCTTCATTTAGCAAAAAATAAAAATTTTCTAAAGTTATTAAATTTGATTAAATAGCCAGGAGATTTTAAATGGCGGCGGCCATTTTGAAGTTTTTACAGATAAAAATTTTGCCGACCTTGACCTATTTTTGAAGTAATAACTTAATATGCAACTATCCGAATAATCGATTAATCGGATACTTAACGAAGGGATTTTCTTGCGTACCTTGCTCTCGAATTTCTTCTCCTCTGTTTAAATTCTTCTTTCCAGTCAGAATGACGTTTGGGTGGAATTTTATCTAGAATTTCGTCTATTTTATCAAATAAGGCTTCCCAGCTTTTTTCTTTGGAAATGCTTTCTAAAAGTCTTTTGGTTTCAGGTCTTGCATTTTTAACCCAAGAACTCACATTTGTAACTGTGGTGAAGGAGACATTTAAAGATGCTCGAATTTTAGTCATATTTTGACCTCTGGTTATTAGAATGGCCGTTGCGATTCTCTTCGCCAGCATAAGGCGTTCGGTTTGAGACAAAAGATCTGTATAAAAATCGGAGGCCTTTGTCGAAGCGTTTATTTTTCCAAGCGAGAACCATAATTGATTGAATAGTTCACTTTCTAATTCTTTGTCTAGGAATTTTTTAGATATCTGTACCACCAATTTATTATACATGTAATTGTTACATTATCCGAATAATCGATTAATCGGATAATATGAAGTTTTACGGATATATAATTATGACCATGGTTTGATCAATAGTGACATTTACGCCATAATGGACTAATGGCAAAAGTTGCTGGGATAATAGTAGCGATCTTAATTATTTTGATTGGTTTGATATCAATTAAAAACGGAACCATAAAAAATATAAATTCTGTTATTTCCAATATTCAAACTCAGCTTTCGGATTTTGTAATTCCCTCAGAACCTTTAAATATCAAATTCATGCGCGCCCAAAATTATCCGGGAAGCGACATTAAAACAGAGGAGACGCTTTCTCCAGGCTCAAATTACTTAAGATATATTGTTTCGTTTTCGGTTGGTGACTTGAAAGAGTATGCAATGATGACAATCCCAACTGCGCCAAAACCTCAAAATGGTTTTCCCGTAATAATTTTGAACCATGGTTATATAATTCCTGAAAAATATACTCCTGATGGAAATTACATAGCTTATGTCGACGCGCTTTCAAAGGCTGGGTATATAGTTTTTAAACCAAATTTTCGTGGAAATGGAAAATCGGAAGGAAGCCCCGGAAGTTCCTATTTCTCACCCAATTACGCGATTGACGTTTTAAATGCAATCGCCTCTGTTAAAAGATTTCCGGACGCAGACCCCGACAGAATAGGTATTTGGGGACATTCGATGGGGGCAAATATTGCTCTTAGAGTTTCCGAAATTTCGCCGGATATTAAAGCTATCATTATTTGGGGAGGTGTGGTCGGGAGTTACGACGACATTCTTTATAATTGGCAAAATAGAGTTTCATATAGACCAAATGCAGAAGATTTATATTTAAGAAATTTGAGATCCCTGGATTTGTTAACAAAAAACGGAACACCTACTCAAAATCCCACTTTTTGGAATTCAATAGACCCTACCGAAAATTTAAATTTCGTTAGTGCCCCTTTTCAAATACATGTAGGTCTTGCCGACAACCAAGTCCCGCCGGATTTTTCTAAAGGCCTTTCTAATAAATTAATTTTGCAAAAAAAGACTACCGAATATTTTGAATACTCCGGCGCCAATCACGATATAAATCAATCTTTTGATTTAGCGATGAAAAGGACTATAGAGTTTTTTGATCGTTATCTAAAGTGAAGAATCGCTTGCTCCCGTGAAGTTAAGTCTATATTTTCTGACTGGATATTGTTTGCGCTCAAATACATGCCCAACCGCCACCACCAACTCCGTTCAGCCCGCCAATGAATCCGGAAAGTCCGCCACCTATTAATGCTGTATAAGGAAGGAAAAAAGCATCACCGGTACCATTAATGTAGAAACTCCGAAGCCACTAATGGTTCCGAGTGCCGATGCAAGAATTGTAAGGAGAGATATCAGAAGTATTTCTATAGCGAACTCAAAACAAGATGTCAGATTTGAATCAATCATTTTTGAGTTCGATATATAGGAATTCTATGCTTGCCAAACAAAATGTCAAAAACGACATTTTGTTTTAAGATGACTATATAACCATATCATTTCTTAATAAATAGGATCACGTTGGGCAAGTCTCGTCCGGGACCTACTTTGTAGCCACCGTTCCAAAGGGCTGTTGAACCTCCGTTATCCAAATTTAAGGCATTTTCCATTCCCATTGTCTTCATAACGTGGGCTACTTCGGTCACTGTGGCGCTGTGGACCACTCCTATATAAACGACGTTACCCTTATTTGCCACAAAACTTCTGTTCCCTTTACTGCCCTGTTTTGGGTCGTCATTGCCACCGAAAGATATATTGCCTCCGGAAACCAAGAGGGGATAATTGCTTAGCATACTGTCAATTCCCGTGTCCCGTCCCCACTGACTTGCTGCCCCCACAAATCTTACATAACTTCCCCCAAAAATCACCGCCGGATTATTGCTGTAGACGTTATTGTCCGAATTAAAATAAGTTTTATTTTTGTTCATTATCAATAAGTCAAAAGAGTTTGTTTTACCGGCACAGGAAGGATATGTTGAAGGACAAAAATATGAACCATTGATTCCGGCATACGCACCGTTTCTGGCAACATAGGTGGCCAAAGGAAGAACGGGGCAGTCGTTTGTACAGGTTGAATCTGATGCGGTATCAACTATCACACGTGTCGATCCTAAATCTCCGGCAACAATATCTACCAGAAAATTTCCAACATCAGTTGCGACCTGCTGTCTAGATGAAGATCCGGAATTTGGAACGGACGCGCTTACAGGTATATTTTTGGGAATCGCCGCCACCGCTGCCGCTGCCGTCCTAGCTTGTTCAGCGGCAATCTTGTTTGCAATGTCACCCAGACCCTTTTCGGCTCCTAGGAAGTCCTGTTTTCCAAGAAGCACTAAGATGTTTGCAAAAAGAGTGTCAAGCCCCTTTATTTCTTTGGGTGGATTTTCTAGGTCTAAAAGATTTTCGTAAGTCTTAGCTGCCAGAGCGAATGTTTTTTGGATATTGTCTATTTGCTTTTTGAGTTCGGCATTGGTTTTATATGGGTCTTGGGACTTGATATTGTTCAGTTCCCTGTTAATTTCTTGGATAGTTGCAGTATTTTTGGAGACTGCCATTTTCAACGACACATTTTGCGTATAAAGATAAGTTGAATAGCCAATGGTCAAAAAAAATACAACACCTAAAGCTACGAGGGTTATAGGCATCCATTTTTGGCCGGACAAAGCTTTTTTAATGTTTAAATTTAATGGCATCTATTTAATTTACCACAATTTTATGATCTATTTTCAAACCACAATGGACTTTTCTTTAGACTTCCGTGACGGTAATCAAAAGTTATTTCTTCATCTTTTTTAATATTTTTTAAGGCAACAAATTCAACAATTTTTTCTTTTGACCTGATTTTAAAGGTTGCGTTTGGTTTATCTGAGTGGTTATAAATAGATCCAAAGCCAAGCATCAAAGCCAATCGTTCCTTTTTTTTACCAAAATATAAAAAATAAGCAACAAGAACGCTTTCGTTTAACTTGGAAGTATCGCCTGATGGGATTTCGACAATCGGACATCTTTCGATAATTTCTCCCTTTTTGATATTACACTTAGCAAATACCCCCCGTCCGGCATTGGGAATTTTAGATTTGCTGATATAAATTATGTCCGAAGCTGAAATTTTTTCCATATCGTGAGTATATCAAAGATGTATAATTGTCACATGTTCAGAAAATACAAATATGATATAAATTTGGTGGCAGAACTGTTTGGCTGGGGATGACGTTTCGGAGATCTGGTAAAAAAATTTAATGAAACTTAAACTATCTGATGTAGTTGAAATTATTCCGGTCTCTCTTTTTGATTTTGATTCGACCTTTCACAAGCCCGATCATTTTACGTCCGGTGATAATCTTTGGCAAAAGGGAATAAAGTGGCAGACGTGGAACTGGCCCTCCGACGCTAAAGCTTTGGGACCAATAATTAATAAGTTTAGAGGTATGCGGCCGGGTCATCCGAGTTCCCTTTATGAATACTTGTTAATAGGGATAGTTCTTCAAAACACGACAGTAAGAAGGAGCGTTCAAATGTTCAAAGCCCTTTTAGAAAACTATGGAACATTATTAAAATTTGATGATAAAGACCTTTGGTGTTTCTTTAAACCTGGGACTCTGCAAAAGGTTTCAGAGGACGAACTAAGAGCTTTAAAACTTGGTTATAGAGTTAAGTCCATAAAGAAAACAGATGATTACTTTGCACAGGGACTAATGGACGAAATGGAATTAAGAAAAAAAGACAGAGAAACTCAAATGACGGAGTTATTAAAGTTGTATGGAGTCGGGCCTGCCACGGTATGGTATCTACTCTTTGATGTATTTCATCATTGGGACTTTTTTAACCATGTTTCCCCGTGGGAACAAAAAATATATTCTAAAGTTTTTTTCGATGTAGATCCCGAGAGTCCCGTGCCGGTTGAAAAGATACTAAAATATTTCGAAAAATTTGGAGACTATAAACAATTGGCGGTTCATTACATCTGGGAAGATTTGTGGTGGAAAAGGAAAAACGAAAATATCCCTTGGTTAGAAAAACAGATAAGAATATAATACCCAGTGGAATGGTAAACAAAAGCAAGACCATTAAATTAAAAGACGGCAGAAGTCTCGGATATATTGAGTACGGTGACCCAAAAGGAAAACCAGCCTTTTTCTTTCATGGTTGGCCTGGGTCACGCTTTTCAGGGAAAGAGGCTGATATCGATGCAAAAAAATTAGGGGTTAGGGTAATTTCTACAGATAGGCCCGGAATTGGATTATCGGATTTTAAAAAAGATAGAAAGCTTCTCGATTGGCCGGATGATATAGCTGAACTGGCAGACTTTTTGAAAATAAAAAAGTTTTCGATAATGGGGGTTTCCGGCGGAGGTCCATATGTTGCTGTTTGTGCTTACAAAATTCCCAAAAGAGTAATCAAAGCTGGGATTGTTGTAGGACTGGCTCCAATAAATAAAAAGAATTTAGAAGGAATGTCGTTTCGGGGAAACCTGGGTTGGAAAAATTATCATAGATTTCTGTTTCTAAGAACACTTTCGGCACTAAACTCGGAAATTCTCTTTAAGTACATTCCATTTCTTGGACAACTTCTCGCTTTTCCAACCAGACAAGACCACTTAGCATATGTGGAAGCGGTAAAGAATAAAGCAGGCGAGGAATCCGGTGTTAAGGAAGCGTTTAGTCAAGGAATAATAGGACCGGCTGAAGAGTTACGAATTTATACCGACGATTGGGGATTCGATTTGAAAGATGTTAAAGCAAAAGTTTATTTATGGTATGGCGCGAAAGACAAGTGTGTTTCTTTGAATATGGCCAGGTATTATGAGTCTAGAATTCTGGGAAGTAAGTTATATATCGATAAAAACGGCGGCCACCTTGCCAGATATAATTTTGAGGATAAAATATTAAAGACTTTAGTAAGTTAAATTCTTAAATACTTCTCAATATTGGCCTTATGTTCCGTGTAGGTTTCGGCACAGTGGATTTGTTTGTTTGTGTCGTGCAGGTAAAATAAACAATCTGTTTCCTCCGGATTTAAAGCGGCGTCTATTGCATCAATATTCGGACTGCAAATTGGGGTAGGGGGAAGCCCCTTGTATAAATAACTGTTATACGGGGAGTCCTTTCTTTTTTGCGATAAATCAATGTTTCCCCACCAACTTCCGTTTTCATTTTTTCCTAACGTATATTGCATCGTCGCATCAATTTGAAGAGCCATGTTTTTATTCAAACGGTTCCAAATAATTCCGGAAATTACTTTCATATCTTCCTTTCCTCCGGCTTCTCGGGCAATCAACGATGCAATCTTAAGAACCGTGGTCCATTTGATATTTTTCTCATTTGCGCTAGAAGTGAAAGGAGCAAATTTTTCGTTAAAATGGCTAATAAATCTATTCGCAATTTGCGCTCCGTTCTCGTCCCTTGGTATCAAATAAGTGTCGGGATAATACACTCCTTCAAAATATTCTGGTTTGGTATTTGTATAAACAGTGTTCCATTTTTCAAGTGTTTCAGAGTTCCAATCAAGAGCCTTTGCCAGTTTTTCTCCGACCTGTTCTTTTCTTGGACAAAAAGAAATCGTGACCCAAGATAAATCTTCTTTTGATGTAATCTTCTTCATTACCTGCCAGGCGTTCATATTTCGGCTTAGTTTGTATCCTCCTGGCGCAACGAATTTTCCTAATGCAAAAGTATCCATCAAAAAATTTAATCCTTTTGCGTTTTTAATTAACCCTTCTTTTCTTAATTCCTGCGCAATATCGAAATCAATTTGATCTTGGGGAATTACAAATACTTGGGTCTGTGTCGAGTTCCCCGGGGAGTCGAAATAATTAAACCAAATTAAGGAAGTAGAAACCAAAAATATGAGAACAATAAAAACCGCCAATAATTTTTTCATTTCTGTTGGGCAGACGCATTATATCAGTGGGGGACGTTGAAGTGCCCAATTTATTTTAGAAGTTTGCTTTGCCGTTTAGCCCAAATAACACACCGGGGGTATTTGCTACGGGAATTTTAACCAAAAATTTTTTACCGTCGGAAAACACATTTTTAGATTCTCCTGAGATTTCCTCTTTAATTCCAACAATTTCCAATTTGCACTTTTTAGGTTCAAGAAAATCCGAGATATCTTTTTGTTCGATTTCTACCTCAAAATAATAAGATGAAGTATCGATTATTTTTATAGTACTGCTGGCCGGGGTAACATATAATCCTGGGGCAAGACTTCCGTCATCAATTATTGTTCCGTCGACCGGGGAAAATAAGTCTGCTTGATCTAGTCTGGCTTTGACTAGTTCAACGGCTTTGACGCTTCCTTTTAAGCCCGCATCTTTCTCTGTTTTTAAATATTTGTCGATAGCTTCAGTTGGGTTTGGATTTTTTTGCCCAAAGATTTCAAAATCCGCTCTGACCTTTTCATAATCGGAAAGTTCCGCGTCGAGTTCTGTTTGTAAAATTTTACGGTCTAGAGAAGCCAAAAGGTCCCACTTTTTGACAATATCGCCGGTATGTTTTGGGGCGCTAATGATTTTGCCCGATAATGAAAATCTTGCCTCAACTATCCTCGCTTTAATTACTCCCTCAAAACTTTTTGTTACCATTGTTCGCTTTTACTTTTTCGCTTTTCACTTTTCACTAGTTTAATGGTATCACAATACAGAAGATGAATGAATGGTTTGCTGAGGAGTAAGAGCCTCGGACCATTCAGATCCATAAGCTATCTTGGCCAGTCAAAGCCCTGGTAAGCTATCTTGGCACTGCTCTGAGCATTGTAACCTCTTGCTCTGAGTGTATCACACTCGTGGCTAAATGAGACAAACGAGACACTATAAAAAGGAGTGTCAAATTTTGTTAATGATGCGGTTTGATATATTTAAGAGATAATACTCAAAATAAAGGGTATATTTCTCATTGTTGGTAAGCCATATTTACGAACAACTTTGTAATAGGTATAGATAGCGTGTCTAAATCTTTCTTCCAAGAGGGTCTGGAATTTAGAATCATCGTCAGTTTCGCCAAGTAAATTCCCCACTGCTCTTTCTATGGCGGGATATAGTAATTGCCTCTGGTAATCCTCTAAAGCAGTGGAGTATTCATCCAACTTCTCTTCAGACAATTTTAATAGCTCGTTTTCTATTTCTAAATACATTCTTAATGAATTTGGGAGTCTCTTATATGGATTAGTTGATTTCGTGCCAAAGACAACAAAATCGGCGACCTGTTTATGTCCAAAGTCCAAGATAACAGATAGCCTTTTAATAGCCATTGCTAGCCTCTTTCCACTGAATGTCCCCTTTAGGTACACAGATATTTTCTTGCCCGAATATGAGTTGGCGAATAGAAAAAACTGTATCTCCCTGCGAGTTTTTACCATAACTAATCTTGCATATTACCAAAAATAGTAAAATTGAGACAGTTTGATATAATCTCACTCTTCAGTCAAAAATGTTTTATAATATAACTTAGATATGTCTGAACCTGTTGACGCTACCAAAAACGAGCCTTTAGTCTACTCTCAAGATAAAGGGCCAGTCCGCCTTTCGCTTTCAGAACAACAAAAAGGTGAAATACAGGCAATTACCGAGAGTATCGTAGAGGTTGATGAAAACATCAGAAGAATGGCTGTGCCTGACGTAATTCATACTCTTGAAAATGGGAATCCCTTAAATAGAATTCTTACAGATCCTAACGGAAAAGTTACTGGTTACATTGCTTGTGAAGACTGGTTTCCGCATGAAGGCTACCTAAAGTATTTGGGTACCACGAGAGCAACTGGAAGAAGCCTTTTTGCCGAAATTCCTGCTTTTCTAAAATTCGCTAAGACTGAGGGGTATACAAAACTGAGTTTTCATGGCTGGAATGATAGGTTAAATAGCATTCTTGAGAGATATGATTTCAAACATATACGGGATGATGAAATGGCAGATTTCAAAGTTGGATTTTTTGAAAAGACCTTGTAAATATGGAAACCAGACCTAGCACAGAACATTCAATGGGTGATTCCCGAGTTATAGAAAAAATGAACAAGGGTTATGAAGAAGCCTTAGCTCCTTTTTCTCCAGAAAAAAGACAGAAAAAAGAACAACTCATAAATAATACTTTCCAGAGCTTAAGCCAGAGAATAGCAACCCGAGGTGATTTTGAACTTACCCCTGAAAGACAAGCTGTATTAAGGCTTAAATTGGCTAGGCATTTTCAAAAAACCGATGAGGTTGACCCAAGCACTCTTTTTGATGCCTTAGTGGAAACTCCGAAATTCATAGATACAGACAAAGGTTCCCTTATGAGGCTTATGGAAGTCCACCAGCAAAAGACTCTTCAAAGGATTGCTGAGGCAAGAAAACGAAGAGCCGAACTGGGAGACAAAGAATCTTTTAATCCTTACGAAAACTTATTTACAACCAAGTCCGGTAACTATTACATGGCAAGACTTCTCAATATGCCCCACCTTGAAGCAGAGTCGGCCTATATGAAGCATTGCGTTGGAACTAGCGATTCTTACATCAACCAAATAAAACGTGGAGATATAGAGATTTTATCCTTTAGGAATGTCCCCAAAATTAACCAAAGAACACAAAAACTTGAAGGTGATACCCCGATCATAACGATTGAGTACAACTTAAGGACCAACACCATTGAACAGATGAAAAAGAAGGGTGACGAATATTTAGACCCCAGCGATCCATATTACAAAGATGTCATAGATGCTTTGAAGCAACTGAGAACTACAAGAACTGATGCGGGAAAACTAAGGAATTTTGTAAAGATACAGCCAAGCGAGCTTGAGAATATAAAAGTCAGGGATGGATATGTTCTAACCGAAAGTGGAGAGACTTCATTTAGAAACTTTAACCCCGATTCGGGACTATTCGTTTTCAAACTTGGAAAAATGCCGATTGAAGCTAGAACCTCTCGCCAGGACGCTAGTAAAATTGTTCGGCTAGTTGAAGGTCTAAACTTCCAACCTGAAGAAATAGCAATTACCCGTGAACAAGTTACATCTAGAACAAAAATATTTATCGGAAAACCTTTCCCAGGATTTTTCAAATGGTTGCCCGATAGTATTCAGCATGTTTATACCTCCTTCCCTGAAGGTAAAGTTGTCAGAGAGTCTGTTGTAGCAGGAGGAAAAACCGGAAAGGAATATGAACAGGTTTTTACACAAAGAGGAATTAATATAAGCGGATGGGCTAAAGACATGATGGGAAAACCTGAATTCGTAACACTAAGACGTTCCGAGAAGATAGATTTAGTCCGCCTTACTATTGGAGGTTTGGGATTTACAGACAATCCAACCACAGACCAACTCTACCAAAAAGCGCAAGAGCTTGGCCTAGAACTATGTCCTCCCGAAGTTGGACCAGAACTAAGATTAAAATATCAAGATCAGCCTTTATATGAATGGACTTATATTGGTATGAAACAAATAGCCGATTCCGATGGCTATCCGTACGTCTTTGGACTCGAGCGCAGTGACGATGGTCTGTGGTTGTATGGCCGTTGGGCTGAGCCGACCGATCAGTGGGCTCTCGGCCATAGGTGTGTCTTCCGTATCCGCAAGTAACTTTGTAACTTAGTTCCTTTGTCTTTTTGATACTTTGTGTTTTTGTTTCTTTGACTCTTTGTTTCTATTTAGTCGCTTTGCGACTCGGTCCCAATTTTTTGCGTAAGTTCATAGGTATTTCCGTGGCTCAAAAGACCTAAATATGAATTTAAAGTTTCTTTGGATTTATTATTACTCAACTTCTTAAACATTCTTCGTTTGGTTGAAGTCCGCGGAATCCTGTGACAAGGAAAGGTAATCCACCCAAGAAAATCTACTCCTGAGGCTAATGTTTTTATGAATAATTTGTTTGGATGTAAGGTAAGTTTCAATTCTGTTTCTAAAAACTCGGATATTTGGGGAACAAGTTCCTCCAAATGGTTTTTATCCTCACTTAAAATTAAAAAATCATCTGCATAACGAATGTAGTATCTGGCTTTCAGTTTTCTTTTAACAAACTGGTCAAATTCATTCATATAAATGTTAACCAGTAATTGACTAGTCAGATTCCCAAGGGGTATCCCAACACTTTCTTTGTTTTTTGTACTAAAACTATCAATAACTTTTCCTAAAAGTGATAGGGTATTAGTATCTTCAATATGCTTATTTAATATTTCTTTTAAAATCTTGTGATCAATACTCGCAAAAAATTTCCTAACATCGCATTTTAAAACCCAAGCTGTTCGAGTACTGTTCCTGCTAACTTTTGTACCAAATTGGTGAAATCTATCCATTGCCCTATGTGTACCCTTATTCTTTCGGCAGGAATACGAGTCAAATATGAATTTTTTATCAAAAAATGGACATAAGATTCTGTATATCGCATGGTGAACAACTCTGTCACGAAGATTTGCTTTGTGGATATCTCTCGGTTTTGGATCAGTTATCTTAAAAGGAAAATACGGACCATGTTGGTAATTTCTTTCCGCGAGGTCTCTATGAAGCTGAATAATGCTATCAGTGAATTTTAAAGAAAATTCGGCAACGTCTTTACGTTTCCTTTTTCCTCTCAAAAACTCCTGCCATGAGACTAGCAAATTCTCAAGAGAAACGATATCATCGTAAATATGACAAACCCCCCCCCCCCCTCTCTCTCTCTCTCTCTCTCTCTCTCTCTCGGTAGCGCCTCGATTTTGAGTAAAATCAAAGAGGGATACTTGGTTTGGGTGAATATTACTCCTCATATACCTAGAAGTGCTCGTTATACAATTGGTGCTCGAATTGAAAATAAATTTCTTGACCTCCTTGAATTGTCATATATAGCTTATTTTAGCGAAAAAGATAAGAAAATAGAAAAAATATTAGAGTGTATTTCCATTTTAGATACGTTAAAGTTCCTAATTCATGTTAGTTGGGAAGCAAAATTCATTTCTCACAAGCATTATGAAGATTTGGCCGTAAACCTTGAGAATGTTGGCAAAATGTTTGGTGGTTGGAAAAGAAATCTAGAAACTCTAGAAAAGAAAAACCGCACTGGTTAAGTGCGGAAAAGAATATACTTTCGGATACGGAAGACAAACCTATTGTCGAGATTCCATTGATTGGTCGGTTTAGCCCAATTGTCATTCAACCACAGACCATCGTCATTGCGTTTGAGTTTAAAGACGTTCGGATTGCCATCGGAATCGGTTTTGTATGAAATGCCATCTATTTCACTGTCCTTGAAAATGTCAAAGGACTGTATTTTATTTGTGATATCAAATCAACCAGCATCTCACACCAAGTAACTTCTTTTTATATGACAAAAAGTAAAATACTCTACGAAAAGTCATAACCGTTCGCAGTCTCAAAATGCTTTTGTCAGAAAGGTTTCGAAAAGCCGTAGCCGTTTGATGCAACCTAACTAATAAAATTATATATGAAAAACAAATTCTATGAACCTATGGCATGAAGAAATAGTTATATTCATCGAAAGCGAAGTGTCCCGAAGGTTTATTAAGTAAGATATCAGCAATTTCCCATGCGCTCATATTTTCAGAAATCCGATATTCGGCATTCGTATCAATTGTCCCTTCTTTTCCAACCTTAATTGCTTTATCGTTAGGAGTTGTGTCTTTTGTATGTTCTAAAGCGTAAAGAAAAGATTTTTCATCTTTCACAAAACCATAGTAAGCAAGATTCCCAATAAGAGCTTCCAATGTAACGTTAGTATTTATTCTTAAATCCACTGTTCCGTCAGTTCCAGGCTTTGATCTAATTTCAGAAGCTTCTTTTGTGGTCATTCTCAATCTTTCTACGAAATAATCTTCAACTTTCTTGGGAGAATTCCAATCTTTTCCAGGAGCCTTGAAACTATCTGTGGAGGGTTTAGAAAGAAAAAGAAGATAAATAGAGATGAATACAGCAACTATACCCAAAAAGAGAATTAATTTCTTATTCATACCTAAGTATACAATTATCGGATCGTTTGGTTCCAGACCGTACTAATGGGTAGAAAAGAGATTCTCACGCTAGCTTCAAGTTCCGGTAACATTTTTAACTAAATTTTATCCTTATAACTAGCAAAAAGTGCCTATATTATGGCCTTTCTCCGGACATCGAGGGTGTGGTACAGGAGTTTGAGTTTAAAAGTGGCGGTTTTGGAGGTGTTATTGGTCTTTTCTAGGAGTCTCGGTCATGTGGGTGCGCTGCTTGGCTGGGGGATAGAGATTTGAACTCCAATAGGCAGATCCAGAATCTGCAGTCCTACCGTTAGACGATCCCCCAATAGTATAAAACAGGCTTATTATACCATCCCTGAGTTGCATTTTTGGTGAATCGCGGAGTTTCCTAACTAGGTGGTTGGAGATTGAGTTTCTCTTCTATCTTTTCAATTCTTTCTTCATTGTCATTAACTTTGCGGTTAAGGTCGGATAGAATTACAATTTCTTCACGAGTTGTTTTAAGTTCGCCCATCAGCTTGTCCTCACGACCATAAAATTCTTCCTTTGTTGGTAGATGGCTAATATCATCCTTTTTAACTAAGGATTCGTTCTCGTCGATTACTTGATTAAACAATACCTTTATATTTTTGAGGTCTCCTGAAGTTAATGTCATATTCTTATTTAATACCGCATATTCTGTTATGTCAATTACAATAATGTCCCTGGTTAATTACCCCGTAATTTTGGGGGCGAAGGGGACCTTGCGGATGAGGAAGGCGGTCAAAAAAGAGATCCCAAGAACTACCCCAAAAAATATCGGGTCGAAGATAATTTTCCCTACCGGAGTAATCCCAAAAGAATTAAACAAAGATTTCCCGACAAATTTCCAAACATTTTCCAAAATAATTACATGTATAAAGAATACAAAAAATGAAGCATCCGAAAGTTTTTTACGGGGTGAAGATTTAAGATGTTCACGATCAAATATATAAAAGAGAACTAGCCCCACCAAGATGGTGTAGATTAAGGTGCTGGGTCTAAAATTTGAATAGAAAGTTAAGTAATTGCCGGTCTTTAAAAAATTCGTCATACCTTCCCAAAAGATATAGAAGGCAGTTAGTACCGTAAAACCGGCCAAAATAGTTTTCCACCTTAAGGCAATCTCCAAAAGTTTATCTTTATTTCTCGCCGCGACCATTCCCAGAATAAAAACAAAATAACTCATAAGGGCAGTGTGTAGGGGGTCTTCAAGTTTGTAGGGTTTTATAAAATAATCATTGTAAAGAATAAGCATCTGGGAAAACGCCAATATAATAAGTATCCATTTGTTTGCAAGGACGCTGTACATTTTGTGAATAATGGGGAAAATAAGATAGAAAAGAAAGAGGGTGGGAATAAAGTAGAGCTGGTAAGATGCGTTTCCCAGGTACAAAACTTTTAAAAAGTTGTCATGATTTTGAGTATAAATTAAAAGGTAATAAATCACGCTCCAAAAAATGTAAGGAATTAATATTTTGCTAAAGCGTTTTTTAAGATATGCAAAATGGTTGGTATGGTTAACATAATTTAGTTCGAGAGCAAACCCGGAAACCATAAAAAACAGAGGTACTGCAAACCTTGCGATCTGGTTCAAAAAAAACGCAAAAGGAAAATTCGTAAGATTGTCTTTTATTGCTTCAATTGTTCGCGTTGTTGTATGAATCAAAACCACAGCGGAAATTGCAATGGCCCTAATTGCATCCAACGATTTAACGCGGAGTTTCTCCGTATTCGGAGAAACGGAGTCATTCCGAAGCAAAAGTCTATTTTGCGAAGGAGGATAAATCTTTCTATTTTTCATTCTATTATTTGTTCTTCTTTCTTTGCCGATAAAAATTGGACCCAAGAATCAAGGAATCCCAATATAATTTTAAATGGAGCCTCCAGTATAAAGTCAAATGTAAATGCTAGGAAGTTAAGTTTGGAAAGCCCTTGGGAAAGTCTGCTTCCGATTGCAAGAATCGGCAAAGAAAGAATCTCAATAAAAGTCGCTCCTCTGGTTTCCGTTCCTTTCCACGAATATACTTTAGCGATTTGAGCGATTCTATAGGCAAAAAATGCGATTATAGTAAGGAAAAAGATAAAGATAAATTTACTGAAGAAAGTGTATCCGATGCGTCCCAATGCTAGATATATTACCCAAAAAACTCCAAAGAAAAATAATGCGTAGAGAATGGAAAACAAATAATATACAAAGTTGTGATCTCCGTCTCTTTCCGAATTTTTTAAGATATCTTTTTCGTCCTTAAGCGAATCAAAATTTTCTAAAATATACCAGGCACGCTCTATTAGCAAGGCTTTTTCTTTTTTGGATGGGAGCTTAATCTGCATTGTTGTTAGCCACATAAGTACGGGAGGGAAGGTTAGATTTATAACAAGTGGAAGAGCACCGATGCGTCCATAAGCAAAAATTTCAAAAGGGACTTCAAGTCCGAATGCTAAAATCATCTTGGTTAAAAAAACGTAAAAAACGCTTCTTATACCGGCTGTGGCGATTTTCCCTGACATTTGGTCAAGTTGTGTTCCCAATACCTCTTCCGCGCGTTTATCAAATATTTCTTTACTTCCAAATATTTTCTTAAATCCTGCGGGTTGGTAAAAATACATATCCCGCAGGATTATCAATGGCGGCATTTGGCGTCTGACAAATTTACTGATTCGCGGAAGTTCCTTATGAGTTTTTGCTTGTGTAAAAAGTTTCCATGCCTCTTCAAATTTGTCTTTCGTGACACCTTTTCCGGCAAGCCCTAAAATGTGGTAGGCAATTTGTTCATTGTCACTTCCCGCATATATTTTGTCCGTAGCAAAAAAAGTAAGAAGATCAAGGTCAGACAAGTCCATTGTGACCTTTTGTCTAATTGCCTGGTAAGCGAAGAAGGTAAATTGTTTGTAATCGGTATTTAAATTAAAAAGCTCTTCAATTTCGGCTGATGCAATTTTTAAAATCCACTCTGTTGGTACCGAGCAACCAATAAAACCGACGTATTTTGAGAGTACCTTTTTAAGATTGTCTTTATCAGAAATCTTTATCTCTTCATACGAAACATATTTGGCCCACGATAGTTCCGTAAGCAAGCTGTCAGTGATTTTTTCAGGATTTTTATTTAAAAGCACTATTCTTTTTAAAATTCGCTCTATTGCCGCACGTCGTACCAAATTATCTGCCCGGTATTCCAAAGCGTTTCTGGCTTTTTCATATACACCGGCTAATGTTTCTACAAATCCGTGAGAACCTTCTGTAATTTTTTCATTTATAATTCCGCCATAAGATAGACGCGACAAAAGTGCGACAAGAGGTTTGTTCATTTGACAGATTGTATACCTAAAAAGCTCCCATTTGCACGCAAGTGAACGGACGTTGCAAAATAGTAACTTGACAGGGTACACATTTTTTGATAGCTTTGTACCATGAGGTCTAAGCTTGTGGTAATAGGTATCATCATTTTCGCCGGCCTATTTTTCTATTATAGTTCCGGAATCCACGCCGAAGGTTCTGATTCCCAATTCAGAACATCTAAACCGGAAAGAGTAGTCGATTCCATCGAAACTCCGGAACCATCAGAATCCCCGGAACCCTCCGAAACGCCTAGAGTAAAAGGAACCGACCGTCTGGGGAATCTGAGACTTAAATTTTGTGAAAACCATGAAGATGAAATTGACAATCGGCTAACAAGTTTGGGTAATTTAGTTGCCATGATGCTTGGGAAATTTGATGCGATATCAGCCAGAGTTCAAGAGTTCTACACCGCAAAAGTCGTTCCTTCCGGCAAAACAGTTACAAACTACGCTCTGCTAATTTCAGATATTGAAGCAAAAAGAACTGCGGTTGAGACTGCGTTGGCCAACAGCCATAAAGATGTTGCCGATTTTTCTTGTACAGGAGAAAATCCAAAAGGTCAAATTAGGCTTTTTAGAACGGATATGCAACTGGTTAAAAGGGCCTTGCAGGATTACCGTACGTCGATTAAAAACTTAATAGTAGCAATAAAGTCGGCAACATCCAGTCCTGTTCCGACCGCGATATAATAATGAAAATGAAAGCTAATCAAAAAGGAATAACTCAAATATTGTTGATAGTAGGAATTGTAGCGGTAACTGCATTCATCGGTTACCTCCTTTATGCCCAAAACCTGCAAAAACAAAAGACTGCAGTCTCGGCGGTTCCCTCTCCATATCAGGCGCAATATCAACAAGCCAGTGAAGCAGTTGAACCTGTCAACGACACAAGCAGTTTGAATTCAGCTTCTGCCAGTTTGGATTCAACCGATATGACCCAACTCGATACAGATCTAAATGCTTTAAACTCCGCCTCATCCGGTTTTTAAGGGGTGTTATAATTTCTGGTGGCCGATTCTATTTTCGAACAAGAGAAACAAGATACAAGACAGGATTTGTATGAAATAAAAATATTTCCCCTGGATGCCAACCAGGAACCATTTGTTATGAGTTTAAAATGGATTCGCATGAATCCCGGGGTTCATGTAGCAAGCTATGAAGACCGAGAAGGGGCTATGCATTTCTACAAATACGAACATGTGGGAGAGCCAAGATATAAGCAAGTACCTGACCCGAAAGTCAAATTTCCGGAACACATTTCTCTAATGTTAGATACAAAGATTGGTAGAAATGTTATTGCAAAAGCATCTGGAAAAAAAATTGGGAGTTCCACTTGGGGGTGGGCAAATCTTGTGCCCGAAGCACAGATGGCTGGTGCATTTCAAGATCCCAATATCGTAACAATCCACGATTTTGCCACCAACAAAAGAGATGAGTTGTTTATGATAATGGAGTATCTACCCAACGGTAATCTATCTGATTGGCTAAAAAAGGAACACAAGTCTTGGGAAATATCTTCAGTAGTTGAACAGCTGTCGTCTGTTCTCGAAAGAATTCATGTTAATCACAGGTTAGTTTATGCCGATCTGAAACCTATAAATATTGGTTTTGACAAAGACTGGACAGTAAAACTTATGGATTTCGAAATATCGGTGAGGATGAGGGACGATGGGACAGCTATTGGTGGGCAAGATAAAACTTTTGGGTTCGCAGCTCCCGAACAATTTGGTAATAATCCACGCCTAACAGCAAAAACAGATATATATTCCCTTGGGGCGGTTGTTTTCTCGATATTAACCGGTATTGATGGTGGTGATTACGAGGTCAGACTATTGAGGGGCAGATTCGAAAAAGATCCCAATTCTCTTATACCGTTTCGGGATGGATACAAAAAAATTTTTTCTGGCAAGCAGATGGAGGAAGTGTCTCGGATTTTGCACACGGCTTTAAAAGAAAATCCGGAAGAAAGGTATTCTTCTACAGCTGTATTTAATATGTATTTTCAAAAGGTGTTAAAATAGGTGATCAATTTAGACTTTCTTTTTTAATCACTTCATAACTTTAAATCGATGAAGTGTTATTTTTAGGTTTCCTTTTAAAATAAAATTCCCTAAATTGTTCTTTAAGTTGTTTGTCCTTACTTCTTTTTTCATTGACATTTTCGGAGAATTTTTCTACCAAACTTTTCTTTCTGCCCAATTGCGACTGTTCAAAAGTTGCCAACAATATTTGGGGCAGGTGAAATTCTAATGGGCCTGAGGGAATTTTTAAGAGCACTTGATACTTTGTCGGGAGTTTTGATATTACTTTTCTAAAACCTTCACCCTTTTCTTGCAGCCACATACTAACTTTTGTAATTGTTGCGCTGCTTGTGCGCGTTTCATTTTTGATTTCTACATAAGATTTGCCAGCAAGAAGAAGTTTCGCGATTCTAAGTCTTACGGCAAGATTTGTTATTTCATTTGCAGTGAGAAGATCTTGAAGAAAATTCGCAGTATCAATTGGGTTTTTTGAAAGACCGAATGAACTTATTAGATCAAAAAATAAAGTTAATCTCTCGCTCGGTTTAATTCTTTCGGCTCTTTGAAGTTTTCGATAGTATGTTGTCTTGGGCATTTTTAAAATACTTCATTGGTTTAAAGTGATAAAGTGGCCAATAATTTTGGTAGGAAAAGTAGTGCCCCAATGATTATCGATCCTATTGAAGCGACAAGGACGGTAGCAGCCGCAACATCTTTGGCAATTTTAGCTTTTTCCTGAAACTCCGGACTAATAAGATCTACGATTTGTTCAATTGAAGTATTTACAAGTTCAAGAATCAGAACAAGTGTGATAATAATAACCAGATTAAGCCATTCGGCGGGGTTGAGTTTAAGCGCGAATCCTAAAATAACAGCCAGTACGCCGACAAAAAGCTGAATCTTAAAGTTTCTTTCCTTAAGAATTATTCCCTTCAGACCGTTTATAGCAAAGCTGAAGCTTTTTATTAACGAATGCCTGTGTTCCATACAATATGATACCATTTAAATATCACGCAGTGGAAGATTTAACAATTCTATATTTTGCCAGCTTTTTCATTTATTTCCTATTCTTAGGACTTATTGTTTTATGGTTTATTGACGGTAAAATCAAAAAAGAACAAGTAGTTCATGCCTTGTTTGCTTGCCTTTTTGCTTGGGTCATAGCCTCTCTAATTAAGCATTTTTTTCCGACCTTACGACCTTTTATTATCAACGGACGGGAGATAGATGTTTTTTTAAGACCAAATGATGGAGCCTTTCCTTCGGAACACACAACTCTGGCTTTTGCCCTTGCCGTAACAGTTTTTATGCACGATAGGCGCGTGGGATGGATTTTTTTGATCGGAGCTCTTGTTGTCGGGGTTGCCAGGGTACTAGCTAATGTTCACTATCCGATTGATATTATTGGCGGGGCTTTCCTTGGTACATTGGTAGCCGTAATAGTTGAAAAAACCCATTTTTTGGATTTGATTAACAGATTTTCTCCACGTCACGAGCTTTCATCAAAAAAAAGAGAATAAAAATATATTTATTTTAACGTATTGACTTCGTATTTTGTTTGGGTTAGATTTAATTAATGACTGTCGAAAAAGATACAAAAATCTCAATTTTTAAAGGCAAAAATATTCGAAAAACCATTTATAAAAATGAGTGGTGGTTTTCTGTAGTTGATGTGTGCCTTGCCTTGACTGAAAGTGTCGATTCTGGAGCATATTGGCGAAAATTAAAACAGAGATTGACAATAGAAGGTAGTCAAGTCGTGACATTTTGTCACGGGTTGAAATTATTAGCTCCAGATGGAAAACTTCGAGAAACAGATTGTGCCAATACCGAAACGATATTTCGTATTATTCAAACGATTCCTTCTCCAAAAGTTGAACCAATGAAAAGATGGCTCGCAAAAGTTGGTTATGAAAGAATTCAGGAAATAGAAGACCCTGAGCTTGCAACAAAAAGGACAAGATTTTTATATAAAGCGAAAGGTTATTCTGATGGTTGGATTGAAAAAAGAATGCGTGGAATTGCCATTCGCGAAGAGCTAACAGATGAATGGCAAAATAGAGGGGCGAAGGCCAAGAAGGATTACGAAATTTTAACCTCTGAAATTTCCAAAGCTACTTTTGGCGTAACCCCATCCGAATACAAAAAATTGAAAGGCATTAAACGGCAAAATTTGAGAGATCACATGGATGACTTTGAATTAATTTTTACAATGCTTGGCGAAAGATCGACAACTGAAATTCATAGGCAGGAAAATACTCAAGGGATGCCAAAATTAAAAACGGATGCGGGTAGGGGAGGAAGAGTTGCTGGTATTGCAAGAAGAGAGTTAGAAAAAGAAATTGGAAGAACTGTTGTTACAAAAGGTAATTTTTTAACCAAAAAATTAAAACAACAATCCTAGTTTATAGGTTAGAGGACAATTACATTAAATATGTTTGTTCTTGACAATTAGCAGACGATCATTTAGACTGCTAAATACTTAAATGCAAAAGATGCAAAAAGATATCGCAAGACGAGTTCCCATAGTTCCGGTTAGAGGAACGGTGGTTTTTCCCCATACGGATACTTTAGTATCTTTTGGTCGGGCAAAAAGTGTTGCTGCTGTCAACTCCGCATTCCAGGATGATCGTGTTGTTGCCATTTTTACACAAAAAGATTCTAGAACCGAGGATCCCGGAAAAGAAGATCTATTTGAAATTGGAACGATTGCAACAATCACTCAAATGATGTCTACGGACGGCGAAATTCATGCTTTAATCCGCGGGCAAGCAAGAATCAGTCTTACCGAAATTCTTGCGGAAGAGCCGTTCCTTGTTGGTAAAGTTGAAGAAATCCCTGAAGAGATTGGGATAACCCCTGAAATTTCTGTATTGGCAAAAAATTTGCAGGAGCTATTTAAAAAATCGATTAACTTGGGTAAACAGGCCGAAATTATGACGGTAATGAAGTTGGTTTCGGGAGGGGTTGAACCGGTAGAAATGGTGGATCAGGTAGCCTCGCTTCTGGAAATTAGACAAAACGAAAAACAAAAGCTATTGGAAGAAATGAACTTAAAAGTTCGCCTTGATAAAGTTTCGGAACTCCTTGTAAAAGAGGTAAACGCCTTAGAAGTCGAAAGAACAATTTCATCAAAAACTCAAAAGAGATTCGAGGACCAAATGAAAAAGGCAATGCTTCGGGAAAAGAAAAGAACAATCGAGGAAGAACTGGGAGAAATGGCAGATGACGGCGAGTTAACCAATGAAGAAGCAAATGAGTATAAAACTAAAATCAAGGATGCCGGGATGCCCGTGGAAGTTAAAACCAGAGCGGAAAAGGAACTTAAACGGTTAGTTTCTATGTCTCCAAATAACCCGGAGGGCGCCTATATAAGGAATTATTTAGATTGGCTTTGCGATATGCCCTGGAGCCACGTAAGTCCAAACAATGTTGCAATGAAAAAGGCCGCCAAGATTTTGGAAGATGAACATTTTGGTATAGATAAAGCCAAGGAAAGAATCTTGGAATTCATGGCGGTCATGAAAATTAAAAAAGCCTCCGGCCCAAAGGGCCTACGGCCCGGAGGGCGTGTTAATGAATCACATCCAACAATTTTATGTTTTATAGGCCCACCCGGAGTTGGTAAAACTTCAATAGGTCGTTCCATCGCCAAAGCTCTAAACCGTAAATTTGTCAGAGTCTCTTTGGGTGGAATCAGAGACGAAGCGGAAATCAGGGGACATCGGCGTACTTATGTTGGCGCCCTTCCGGGTCGTATTATTCAGGGAATTAAAGACGCGGGAACAAAAAACCCCGTTTTTATGTTGGACGAAATAGATAAAATCGGAGTAGATTTTAGGGGAGACCCATCCTCGGCCCTTTTAGAAGCCTTGGACCCGGAACAAAACAAAGAATTTTCCGATCATTATCTGGAAGTTCCATTTGACTTGAGCGAGGTTATGTTTATTTGTACGGGAAATATTTTGGATACAATCCCCGGTCCGCTTAAAGACAGAATGGAAGTAATTACCTTTCCGGGTTATACAGAAGTTGAAAAATTCCAAATTGCCAGAAAGTTTCTTTGGCCAAAACAATTAAAAGCAACAGGGCTTGAAGACAAGCGGATAGAAATTGAAAATTTAGGATTAAAAGAAGTGATTGGCAGTTATACCAGAGAAGCGGGGGTACGCAATCTGGAGCGAAATTTGGCCTCGGTTTGCCGCAAGGTGGCAAGACTTGTTGCAGAAGGCAAAAAATATCCTAAAAAAATTGCCGTTGCCGATGTTCGGAAGTTTTTGGGAAGTCACAGATTTTCGTCGCAAATTGCAGAGAAAAAGAATGAAGTAGGGGTAAGCACGGGCCTTTCTGTTACCCCTTTTGGTGGGGAAATATTATTTATTGAAGTTTCCTTAATGCCCGGGAAAGGTAAACTCACTTTAACGGGACAGTTGGGAGATGTGATGAGGGAATCTGCCAAGGCGGCTTTCACTTGGGCGCGTTCTCATTATTATGAATTAGGTTTAAAGCCCAATTTTGCAGAGAATATAGATGTCCACATCCATGTTCCTGAAGGGGCGGTGCCTAAAGACGGTCCTTCGGCCGGAGTATCGATTACTGCAGCCTTGGTCTCTGCCCTTACAGGAATTGCCGTGAAACGCGATGTTGGGATGACGGGGGAGGTTACCTTGCGTGGACACGTGCTCGAAATAGGAGGTCTAAAAGAGAAATCAATTGCCGGGCATAGGGCTGGTCTCAAAACCATTATTGCGCCAAAAGAAAATAAAAAAGATCTAGACGATTTTCCGGAGGCTGTTAAGAAAGACATAAAGTTTGTTTTTGCGGAAGAAATAGAAGATGTATTAAAAGTAGCTCTAACAGAATGGCCGCTCAAAGTCCTTAAAGAGGTCAAGTTTGCCTCAATTTCTTCTACCCTTACGGCCAACTAGCTACCTTATTTTTCCCAATAAAAAACCTGGATTCGATTCGTGTTTGGGGAATCTCTTCCAGGTTTCGGTGGTGTGTACTTCTTGTGAATGCCTAGGCTTTCTTGACGACAACGCCATTCAACAGGTGGGCAATTGCCTCGGCGTCCAGACCTCCAAAAAGGTGTGGAACGTTGTGCAGTCCTTCCGGCTGTTGAGGGTACGATTCCATCCAAGCGTTGGCTTCCAGCAGGCGTCCGTCAGGGTCAGGAAGGACGATTCTTCCCAGTTCAAACGCTTTCGCCTCGACAGGATATTTTCGTCTGAAGAATTAAATTAGTGGAGTTGTATCATTGTAACGTTACAGTGGTACAGAATTAGGAATTGACACAGTTTAGTAATAGATTATCATTAATTGATGACAGGTATTAAAGAAGAAAAACTGGGTGAATATTTTGCTGAGGCATTTAGAGATGTTGTTTTGTCAGCGCTTGAAGATATGGAAGAAAGGTTAGCCTCAAAAAAAGATATTTTTAGGCTAGAAGAAAAGCTGGAGAAAGTAACTGAAAGGCAGGATAGACAGGGTAAATCACAGGAGGATCTCCAAAAAAAGGTTGGGGTTTTAGAGTCAGCTGTTGCCTGAATCTTCCAAGACGCTTACTGTTAGTTCGCTTCCGTTGTAATCAAAAGTAAAAGTAATGGGAACTTCTTTGTTATTTACAATATACAAGTTTTGGCGGGAACTATTTGCAAAAGCTCCGGGCATAAAGCGGATGGAAACTCCGTATTCCCTGGGAACATCGTTAATCTTAGCAAAGTCGTGTCTGGCAAGGGATAAAGATGCCAATCCCGCATCTTTGGCCACCCAATATATAAATGAGGCTAAATGGCAGACGCCGTCCCCAACCAGGTATCCGTCAGATTTAAATCCGTCGTCTGAGTTAAAATGGGCATTGGTAGTTTTGACCACGCTTTTGGCATATTCAGGCAGAACCTGGTCGTGAAAGGCAAAACCTTCTCCGGGTTTAAGTGTAAACTGAGTTTGGAACGGTTTTCCGACTTCTGGCCAGGAAATATCCGCCTTGTTTTTTACGGTGCCATCCATGTACTTTAGGGTTAAAAGAATGTTGTCTCTAAAGACCTGGTTTACTGAGGCTACGTTATATCTGTTTTCCATAGAATAGCTGCGGGATGCCAATTCCACGTTAGAGGCTCCAGACACACGAGGAGTGTTCGGATTAGAAACCAGAGCCATTATTAATAATAAATTGGCAAACATACAAGGGAGGATTCTATCACACTATGGGTTAAAAATCAAGCATCTCGGGATACTTTACATCGGTTAAAAAATCGTCTAATCTAAAATATGGCCAGGAAAAAATCAATAAAAAAAATTAGCTGGCTTAATTTTGCGCTTTTTTTCTTGGCAATGATTGCCGGTATTTTTATTCTTCAAAAATCGATTGTTGGAGCAACCTGCGCAAATACAGGCAATTGCAAGGAAAGCTTGAGTCTTAAGATTGAAAACGGAGCTGTCGCCACATTTAGCGGTCAAAAAATAACGCCTCCCCAAATAGATCTTACAAAGACAGACGAATCCAGAAGAGTTTTGGGAGAGGCGGTTTTAACAGGGGAAAAACGCATTTATGTAGATTTAACTACCCAGACCCTTACCGCTTATCAGGGAGACGTCGTTTTTTTACAAACTAAAATTTCGTCAGGGAAGTGGTTCCCGACTCCAACCGGAGAATTTACAATTTGGGAGAAAATTCGCGCCACAAAAATGTCAGGCGGACAGGGAGCAGATTACTATTACCTGCCAAATGTCCCATATGTTATGTTTTTTTCAGGATCGGGAGTGGCTGCCGGGCGGGGATTTAGCCTCCACGGGGCCTACTGGCACAACAATTTTGGTCACCCAATGAGTCATGGGTGTGTAAACATGAGGCAGGTTGATGCCCAGAAACTTTATTATTGGGTAGATCCTTCCACAAACGGTAATGTCACATTAAGTACCGGGGATAATCCCGGAACAAAAATAATAATATATGGAGAAGCGCCCTAGAATAATAATCGCAATTTGTCTGGTTCTTTCGATAATTTCCATCGGCTATATCTTAAGTGTGAAGGGAAAGCCGCAAACCGGAAAAACGGGTTATCCCTTGCCCTTGGCAATAGCCAAACCGCCACAAGAGATTTCTGTCGGCTCTCCCGATGGAAATTGGACCCTTACTATGAAGGAAGAAAAAAATAAGGAGACAATATCTTACAGATTCTTAATATCAAACAACGATGATATTTTTAACAAAGAAATATTTGCAAAAATTTTATCCTCAACAGACGCTTTATCGATCCCCGCCAACACTTTTTCACCTGATGATAAATATGTATTTTTGAAAGAAACCGGTTTAAATGGGGATGCATACTTCGTTTTATCTGTTTCCGGCGAATCCATAAGCGGGAATATTCAAACTTTAGACATTTCCGGCCTCTTTGCGGCCAAATATCAGGACTATAAAATTACCGATGTTACCGGTTGGGGTGGGGTGGGGCTGGTCGTTATAAATACGGACAAAGCTTCAGGGGGTGTGGGTCCGTCCTTCTGGTTTGAAGTGCCCTCGGGGGTCTTCGTCAAACTCTCAAATAGACTTAACTAAAGACGTGGATCTCCATACTTGACAGAAAAGAAAATAAACCTAAAATCTAAGCATATGGAAAGAGGTCCTCAGAATTGGATGTTTAATGATGGTTATTTTCAGTTGTCTGAAGGGCGTAGGTTTCGTACGGGACATCTTGAAATCGGCGGAGAAACGAAAGAAGGACTTCTAAGATCTCTTTCCCAAAATCACATAATCGTTAGTCCTTTTGCGCTTGATGTAATAAATAAAAATATTGTTTTTTCTGAAGATCGTCTTGAGATTAACATTGTCCGCATTTCAGCTTGGGATATGGATATAAATAAAAGAATTCCACGATCCCAATTGTTTAAAAAGGCTTTCGATGCTGGACTTGAGTTATGTCCTCTGGAAACAGCGGTTTATCTTCGCTTGGCAGACACAAGACAAAAAATCAATACGGCATACAGTGTTGCTTCGGAGCCGATGGTTGATCCTAACCGCAGAAAAAGAATTTTTAGGCTTGCAAATAATAGAGGAGATTTGGAGCTAAATGCGCTATGGCCCGGTCCTTTTGATAAAATATGGTCTATCGACGAAAACTTTGTCTTCAGGGTTAAAAGTAGGTAAAACTATCAATCAACACGGTTTAACTAATCGCCATCATTCGTCTGACCGCAACTTCTGCCGGACGTCTGATACTTTTCGGAATATTGACTTCGTATTGGTCAAACTTTAATGCGTCAAGTGTCTGCTCAAGAGTTATTGCGTGCATAAACTTACACCGTATGTTGCACATCCTGATTAAGTTTTCGTTAAGTTCAGGGTGGGTGGTAACAATATTGTCTGCCATGGAACACTCCGTGAGTAAGGCGATTTTTTTATTCGCGCCGTTTTCTGTAACCCATTTTGTCATCGCCGAAGTACTTCCGGAAAAGTCCGATTTTGCAATTACGTTAGGAGGGCACTCGGGGTGGGCCAGTATCACGGCTCCCGGGTAATCTTTTCTTACATCCTCGATGAGTTGGGGAGTGTATTGTTCATGAACATAACAGCGCGCGTTCCATCCGATTATAGTTGGTTTTTCGGTTACTTCCGCCTCACTTTTGACAGAGTCTTGTGTCGGGAAATATAGATCCATAGAAAGATCGTTTGCGACGTTTCCTGCCATATATTTATCGGGGAGAAATATAACAGAAGGAACATTAAAATATTTTTTAGCCCAGGCAATTACCTGATTAACATTTCCGGATGTGCAGCAAACGTCGGTTAAAGCTTTAACATCGGCAGTTGTATTGATATAGCTTACTATTGGAAGGTGGGGATATTTTTCGCGGAGCCAAACGAGATTTGCGGGTTTAATTCCCTCTGCCAGGGAACAGCCTGCATCAAGTGAAGGAATTAGCACTTTTTTGCTGGGGTTTAGAATTTTAGCGGTTTCCGCCATAAAATGAACACCGCAAAAAACAATAATATCTGCGTTGGTTTCCGCTGCCCGTTTAGAAAGTTCCAGTGAATCTCCTTTAAAGTCCGGAACAGTGTGAAACAAAACCGGTTCCATGTAATTATGTCCCAAAATCACGGCATTTTTTTGACGTTTCAACTCCATTATTTGGCTTACAAGTTCTGCTTTATATTTAAGTTCAAAATCAGGCACCACACTTTCGGGAATCGACTTTCTAAGATCGATTTTTAATCTTTCGTAAACTTCGGCCGATGACTCTTGCCTTTCTATCATATGTGTACAATTTACACTTTCTAAAAGAAGTGTATTCCTTACACTAACTATTGTCAAGTGAGTCACAGTCCTGAGTTTGTCGAAGTGTGACGCTATCCGGATTTGAACCGGAGTTCCCAGAATGAGAATCTGGTGTCCTGGACCGGGCTAGACGATAGCGTCGTATGACTCCGCTCAGCTGTCGCTGTAGCGCCTCGCATATTATTTTAACAGAAATTTATGCATTTAACAGGGGAAGGAAACCTATAATCTTGATTTTTTGGCATCAGCAGTGTACACTACGCATCGAATTAATAAATATCTATGTAGGGTTTGATACAGATCGAAGTATTGACACAGCTTTCACAGGGATATACAATCACCCCGTCAGCCTTAATATTATGAAATTAAGTCCCTCTATTTGTTATTTTAAAACCCCTATTATTAGGGGTCTTTAACTGTTGGAGAGACATTAATTAGCAGGTCCCTCCAAAAAATAAAATAGGAGGGATTTTTTTAGTATTAGAATATGAATAAAAATCTAAAACTTACAAAACAAGGACTTGAGACTCTGAAAAAAGAGTTTTCTGAACTCGTGGAAGTTAAACGTCCCAAGCTTGTGGATAGACTTAGCAACGCCAGATCCCAAGGGGATCTTTCAGAAAATTCAGATTATCAAAGCGCCAAAGAGGAGCTTGAGTTTCTTGACGGCAGAATTGATGAGTTAGACGATGTTCTTAAAAACGCTTCTGTTGTTTCAATAGATGGAAAAAATAGAAATTCAGGAATAGGAATCGGAACCAAAGTTACTGTTAAGGTAAAAGGCAAAGAAACTGTGTTTGATATAGTGGGCGAGTGGGAGGCAGATCCTGTTAATAAGAAAATTTCACACGATTCTCCGCTTGGATCAGCTCTTTTGGGCAAGAATGTCGGTGATAAAGCAGAGGTAGAAGCTCCTGCCGGAAAAATTCAGTACGAAATTCTCGCTATCGAATAAGTTCATTCTAACTTCCTTTAATCTCCTCTAAATTCCTTTAATTGAAGTTTTAAAGTAATGCTTGAGTTAGCTTTGGCGTGGAGGTAAACTTAGAGCTATGGGAAAAGCAATAGCCGTATTAAGGGAGGTTAGGTTGGAAAAACTTAAGAAATTGAAAGAGTTGGGGATTAATCCATATCCTTCAAAGATTGAATTGTCTGGTGAAATAGCGACAACAAAAGAAGCCAGCGAGAAACTCGATTTAGAAGTTTTGACTGCTGGTCGTGTCTGGTCCATTCGTGAACACGGAGCTGTGGTGTTTGTAGATATAACTGACGAAACTGGAAAGATTCAAGCGCTGTTCCAAAAAAAGTCGCTAGAGGAAAAATTCGACACACTTCAACTTGTGGATATTGGCGACTTTTTAGCTGTTAAAGGAAAAGTTATCAAAACTCAAGCCGGGCAGATCACAATCGATGTTTCTGAGTTCCAAATTTTAAGCAAAGCAATTCGTCCACTTCCGGATGATTGGTCTGGCCTTAAAGATACTGAAGATAGATATAGAAAAAGATATCTAGATCTTTTGTTTAATCCCGAGGTTAGAAAAAGATTTGATACAAGAACTATTTTGATTAAAGAAGTCAGAAGATATTTGGATAATTTAGGTTATTGGGAGGTGGAGACTCCAACACTTCAGTCACTTTATGGTGGGGCTAATGCAAAGCCTTTCAAAACTCATTTAAACGCTTTGGATATTGATATGTATCTTCGTATCGCAGATGAGCTTTATCTTAAGAGGTTAATAACTGGCGGGTATGGAAAAGTTTATGAAATTTGTAAGGATTTTCGTAACGAAGGAGTTGACCTGACCCATAACCCAGAGTTCACAATGATTGAGTACTATTCCGCATATTCTGATTATCAGAAGGTGATGGATGTCACCGAGGGGTTGTTTAAACACTTGGCGAAAGCAATTTTTGGCGATACAACTTTGCAAGTTGGAGAACATTCTGTGGATGTGGGTAAAAATTGGCCAAGGATAAAAATGACAGATTTGTTAAAAGAACGGCTTAAACTTGATGTTTCTAAAGAGAGCCAAGAATCGTTAACCAAATATTGCATGGAAAATGGAGTGGAGATTCTAGGTGGAGAAACTAAAGGCCAATTAATTTTTATGATATTCGATCATAAAATTACACGCGATCTTATTGAACCCACCTGGGTTATGGATTATCCGAAAGATGTTTCTCCTCTTTCAAAAGATAAGCCTAACGAAAAGGGTGTTGTCGAAAGATTTGAGGGTTATATAGGTGGGAAAGAAATTTGCGATGGTTGGAGTGAGCTTACAGACCCGCAAGAACAACGCCAACGTTTCGAGACGGATAAAAAGGTTGTGAGAAGCGATAAAGAGGAGGCGCAACAAGTGGATGAAGATTTTATTGAAGCAATGGAGTATGGAATGCCCCCGATAGGCGGTATTGGTATTGGAATTGATAGACTAACGATGTTCTTTACTAATACCTGGAGCATTAAAGAAGTGGTATTATATCCTACAATGCGGCCTTTAAATGAAAATTTAGGTAAGAAACGGGGTGAGAACACATGATGAATGAAGACATGAAGTGGATGAAAATGAAGTGGATGCACAAAGCAGTCCAGACTGACTTTTTGATGTCTATTTCCTTTTCTGTTTTTGGAATGCTTCTTATTTTTGGACTTGGTTTTGTATTCCCGACAATTAATCCTTATGTAGTAATTAAATGGATTATTATTGTTGCCGGAGTAGTCTTTGCTCTTTCATTTCTTAAATACCTTGTTTACATGGGCATGAAAATGAAAATGATGAAGATGATGAAAAAAGAGATGGACGTAATGCCAGAAACAAAGACTAAGAAAGGATCAAAGAAATGATCTCAAAAGAAAAAGCTTTGGAATTATTGCATTCAAAAATGCAATCGCAGAATCTGCGCAAGCACTGTTATAGTGTTGGCGCAGTTATGCGTTCTCTGGCCTCAAGATTCCAGATTCCAGATTCTGAGGCCGAAAAATGGTACATTGTCGGCCTCTTGCATGATGGCGATTATGAATTTACAAAAGAGGACTCTGGTAATCATGCAAGACTGATGGCAAGTTGGGTTAGAGAAATCGGAGAAACCAATGAAGAACTTTTAACCGGAATTGAATCTCACGGTTGGTTTCATCAAGGTAAAAAGCCACAAACCAAAATGCAGTGGGCTCTTTTTTGTTGCGATGAACTAACGGGTTTAATAATTGCCGTCACACTTGTTCGACCGGACAAAAAGTTAGCGACTGTTACGGTTGACAATATTCTTTCAAAATGGAATCAAAAAAGTTTTGCGGCAAGAGTTAAAAGAGAAGACATAGAAAATTGCGAAAAAGAACTTGATATTCCTCTAAAAGATTTTATCCAGATTGCATTAACCGCGATGCAAGGTGTACATGAGGAGTTAGGACTGTAAAATGCAAGATACTACGGAATACGAAGCAAAGTTTTATCCGGTAAATAAGGAAGAATATCGGAAAAAATTATTGTCGATTGGGGTAACACTTACTATTCCCGAAAGAAAAATGGTCAGAATAATTGCCGATTCCAGAGCTAATGCGTCATTGGCAAAGAATAATTACATTAGAGTGCGGGATGAGTGCAATTTAATAAGACTCAGTTATAAAACCACAGCCGATGCAACGGGGAATCTTATCGATCAAAAGGAAGTAGATGTCGATGTCAGTGATTTTGAAAAAACAAAAGCAATCTTGGAGGCATGTGGAATAAAATTTAATAGAAGACAAGAAACGTTAAGAGAAGAGTGGAAATATAAAGGGGCGCAAATCACAATTGATACTTGGCCGGGACTTGATACTTATTCGGAAATTGAAGCAGACTCAGAAGAAAAAGTGAAAGAAATTGCAGAAGAATTCGGTTTTGATTGGAATAAAAAAATAATTACGGCAGCAGCTGAAATTTTTGAGAAAGTTTATGGAATTAGTATCGATGAGGTGTTGGAAAAAATAAGTGGTATAACTTTTGAAAATAATCCTTTCAAAGATTTACCAAAAGTCTGGACTCCAAAAACACAAGACGAATAAAATGTTAATATAATGCGTTTTAGGATATGAAAAGCGTTGTAATTTGTGGCAGTAAAAGATTTAGACCTCAAGCAAGAGCCTTTGCGGCCGAATTGAAGAAATTTGGTGTGACTGTTTATGAACCATATTTTCATTCAGGTGAAAAAGAATGGGATGGATTATCAGAAGCCTATAAAAAGTTTGTTGCCCTAGGGTTAACTCATGACCATTTTTATAAAATTAAAATGGCCGACATAGTCTATATTTATAACAAAGGCGGGTACGCGGGGGTAAGTACGACACTGGAGTTGGGATATGCCATGGCACTCGGTAAACCAATTTACGCGCTATCAGAGGAAGATGGAGAACTTTGCAGGAATGTTTTAATCAGAGGATTTTTAAAAACTCCTAAGGAACTTCTAAAAAAATTAAAATAGATTCTAGGCAACTTCTGTAACTTCGTACTCCTGCATTTTTTGATTTTCGTCAAAAAGAAAATTTCCCTCCACAATCTTTCCGTTTAATACTTTTGGAAGCCAAAGCGCATCGTCTTCCCACATTTCCTCATATGGTATTTCATTTATTTTAAACCATCTTGGCGACATCTCCTCGGTTTCTCTTGGTATTCCGGTCCATTCATTCGTGATAAATACAATTACCTGCTGGTTCCAATCCTGCTTCTTCAAAAAAAAGAAATTAAGGACAGCCACCCTTTTGAGTTTTTTGGGGGAGACCATAGTCTCTTCGAACATTTCGCGCCTGGCTGTTGCCTCAATGGTTTTGTCTTCGGGTTTTGGTTTCCCGCCGCTTCCGTTCCATTTACCCTCGGCAAAACCTCTCTTCTTCATAGCCAAGAGGACCAAACCGTCCTTTACTAAAAAAATCAATGTTGCCTGTCTTAGAGGATTATTTAGGTGTTCACTTTTTATTTCAGTAAATTTTTTATTATTATCCATTTCACCTTCTCTTTTCCGTCCAGATATTTTTCCACCAACCAGTTGGGTTTTGTTTTAAGATTTCAGTTGCCAATTTTATTCCGGACTTTGTTGTTAAAAGTTGAAACTGCTTGTTTCCTTTTCCTTTTCTTTTTCCCCCGAGCCAAATTTCTGCTTCCTTGTTTCCCATAACCACATATTCTTTGAGAAGGAGAATTTGATCTAAAAGATCGGCGTCTTTGGCAACTAATGCTTCTTTGGTCTTTCTTTCGTGGTATTCATTAATTACATTTCTTAGATCGTTCTCTCCCGGTAAATTTTCAACTTGATCTTTAATAATTTCATCTTCAAAAACTTTTACATATTTTTTGTGTACCCAGTTTTGGTCATTACTCCTTGCTTCAGCTATATCGTGAGATAAGCACATTAAAAGAACCTTACCAGCATCCGCCTTTTCCATTTTGGCAAGTAAGTAGCCTATCCAAGTAACTCTAAAACTGTGTGAGGCAATGTTGTCTGAAAGATCATCTGTCAAAAGGCTTTGCCTGTGCGCCCTGGCAATTTTACGCATTGAGCCGACTTCGTAGAGGAAAGATGCGACTTTTTTTGACTGAGACTTTTTGGAGGGCATTGGAAGTTAACTAATATCACTAAGTATTTCCCAAATCAATCACTTCTTTTCTTGTGTTACTGTACTAGTACGATAGTACACTTTTCCGGATAGTTTTTCAGGCAGATGCGATTGTCTATCGTAAGCTTGATAATTTTCTCCGTACCCTACTTCTTTCATCAATTTTGTGACAGGGTTCCTTATCTTTAAAGGAACCGGAAGATTGCCGAATTTATTTACATCACTTAAAGCTTCCATATACGCTGTATATGCTGAACGATCCTTTTTCGACCCGGATAGATAGACCACTCCTGCCGCCAAGTTTTCTTGACATTCAGGATAGCCAATTGTATTGCAAGCCGTAAAGACGGCATTGGCGACAACTAGGGCAGTGGGGGAAGCTACATCTTCCGATGCAAAAACTACCATTCTCCTTGCAATGTAGAGTGGATCTTGCCCTGCCGCGACCATTCTGGCTAGATAATAAAGCGCGGCGTCTGTGTCGCTTGCGCGCATTGACTTGATGAAGGCCGAAATTACATCATAAAATTGATCCCCGTTTTTGTCGAAAGTATATTGCCTTCTTTGAAGAGCCGTTTCGATATCAAAGAGTAAAAGAGTTGAAGAGCGAGAGAGTTGAGAGGCAATTTCCAAGACGTTCAACATAACTCTAGCATCCCCATTTGATGCCTCGAGGAGAAATTTCTCTGCGTCTTTGTTTAATTTTTTCTTGAGATGTTTTAGAGCTCTATTCTCTATACTCTTTAATTCCTTTTCTTTTAACTGTTCGAGTATTAAAACCCGGCATCGGGAAAGAAGTGGTCCGATTACTTCAAATGAAGGATTTTCAGTTGTGGCACCAATTAATACTATGTCGCCATGTTCAACATGAGGCAGAAGTTTGTCTTGTTGAGCCTTGTTGAATCGATGTATTTCGTCGACGAAGACAATCGGAGACGCCCCTCGAAGCGCGGGCGTTGTGGGGCTAGCTACTTTGACAATTTCCTTTGCAGAAGTATTAACCGCGGAGAATTCGTAAAAATCTCTTTTTAATGTGTTGGCAATAATTCTGGCAAGAGTTGTTTTGCCGGTTCCGGGAGGACCCCAAAATATTAGCGATGGAAACCCAACTTCGCTCTTCGAGCTTCGCTGGGCGAGGAAAAGTTTTGAAATTATCCCGTTTGGCCCAACCAGATTTTCTTGTCCCACAAAATCCTTTAGAGTTTTGGGTCTCAAAAGTTCGGGGAGTGGGATATTGGACATTTTGGCTATATAATAATCCCATGGGAGGAATAAAGAAAGGAATAGATTCATTCAAGGAAATTATTTTTAATCTTAAACGGATGCTTGCCCTTTCCTGGCAAACAGACAAGTTCTTGACTGTTGGTTATTACGGGTCGTCGGGTCTTGCGGCAATATTCCCTATAATTGCGAGTTATATTTTTAAACTTTTTATCGACAACACGATCGCAAATTTGGGAATAAAGCCTTCAGTTCCTTTGATATTAGTAGCCATTTTGGCAGCCAGATATGTCTCCAGCTGGATATGGGACGTAGTTTCTTGGGTATTTAAAGAAACTTATTTTGACTATCTTGTAAGGTACAAACTGCAAAATAAATTTAACAATTTATTTTGCGACAAGATATCCCACCTGGATATTCAACATTTAGAAAACTCAGAGACCCAAGATCTTATCAATAAAGCAAAAGATACTATGACTTGGAGACCCCCCGATTTTTTGAGGGCTTTTTCGTATCTCTTTACAAATCTTGTGGCGCTCATTTCTTCCTTCTTGCTTTTAGGTCAATACAATTGGTATTTGCCTTTCATTATTCTTCTTTTTGGTTTGCCGAGACTTTACCTTAGAGCAAAAATGGGGTCTATCCAATGGTCTGTTTGGGGATCTAGCACTCCGGAATCCCGTAAGATGTGGTATTTGCAGTCTCTTCTCACGCAGAAGAACGCGATTATTGAATCAAAAATTTTCCAATCGACAGACTCTTTAATCAGGAAGAGTATAGACATCCAAACTGATCTTTATGAAAAAAATAAAAAACCCGTTCAAAGTTTTATTAAAGTAGGTTCAATTCCGCAGTTTTTTGAAATGTTTGTTGTGTTTGGTTTTGCGTTAGCCCGATTGCCCCTGGTTCTAAACGGGCAGATGTCTATTGGTGATTTTTCCTTTTTTATAGATATGTTGGATAGAGTCCTAAATTCTGTAGCCGGGACTGTGGGGAACTTGGGTTGGATGTATGAAAATAACTTGTATGTAAATCACTTTTTTGAAGTAATGAATTTACCCAAAGTCGTTCATGAATCGGCTAATCCAATTGCGATCAACCCATCGGTCAACCCCCCCGAAATTGAGTTTAAGAATGTCAGTTTTTCTTACCCCAATTCAAAGAAGAAGGTGCTAAAAAATTTGAATTTCAAAATTAATTCCGGAGAAAATGTTGCACTGGTGGGAAAGAACGGTGCCGGTAAAACAACAATTGTAAAACTTCTGTGCAGATTTTACGATGTAACGGGGGGAGAGATATTGATCAACGGAACGAATATAAAAGATGTGGATTTAAAAGACTGGTATCGATATTTGGGGACATTATTCCAAGAGTTTATCAAATATGATTTTACCGTTAAGGAAAATATTACTTTGGGAAAAACTGAAAATTTTGATCAAGAAAAAATGATTTTTGCCGCCAAGCAAAGCGGGGCAGATAAATTTATAAACGAACTTCCCAAAAAATATGATCAGATTTTAGGCAAACAATTTGAGGGAGGTAAAGAACTTTCCATCGGGCAGTGGCAAAAAATCGCAATCGCCCGGGCCTTTTACGAAGGAGCTCCGATTTTAATTTTGGATGAACCGACCAGTGCCATTGACGCCGAAACCGAATATTCGATTTTTAAAAATCTTGACAGAGAATACAAAAATAAAAGTTTGCTATTGATTTCTCACAGGTTTTCCACAGTTAGAACCGCCGATAGAATCCTGGTAATTGATAACGGAGAAATTATAGAAGAGGGAACCCACGAAAAATTAATTGCCAAAAAAGGAGAATACTCAACGATGTTTAATAAACAGGCGATTGGGTACAAATAACTTCATGTTTTTAACAAAAATTTTGGAAGAGCGAAAATCTAAATTTAACGGAGATGTCCGCGTCGTTAAGACTTTGGGGATGGGAACGTATATTCAGGCGAATGGACTTACACAATCTGGAGGAATAGTATCGACAATGTGGCAGTCTACATTGTCGAAAATTCGAAGCACGAAATCCGAAATACGAAACGTCTTGATACTCGGGTTAGGAGGGGGGACGGTGGCGAAATTAATCAGAAAAAATTGGCCGCAAGCAGAAATAACCGGCATTGATATTGATCCCATTATGGTTGAGCTTGGCAAAAAATATCTCGATTTAGATAAACTGGGGGTTCAAGTAACAGTTCGGGACGCGTCTAATTTGTCCAATCTCCCTAATCACCCTAATCAAAAATACGACTTGATAATCGTTGATCTTTATAATGGCGACAAATTTCCCAAAAAGTTCGAAACTGATAACTATATACACCTTGTAAGTTCTCTTCTTGCAAGGTCTGGGGTTGCGGTATTCAATAGACTTTATTATAAAGAGAAAAAAATCGAAGCGGAAGAGTTTGGAAAGAAGCTTAATAAAGTTTTTAAAAATGTTGAATCGTTCCGTCCTGTCAGTAATATTATGTATATATGCACCAACTAATTTTTGGTCCGGCGCTGTTTTACGATATACCCGAATACCTAAGTATAGTTTCCAATAATTCGTTTCTCCAAGTGTTTTCAATGGGACACTTTCCAATTCACCCAATATTCATGGGAATTCTTTGGGTTATGACAAGGGTCCTCCCTGTCAACGCGATTGCCATGCTTTTTGGAGCAATATCAATTTTTATCTTTAATAAAATTTCCAAATTGTTATTTAAGGAAGGTTCGTATTGGTTATCTACTGTTATCTTCGCGCTTTTTCCCGCGGTTTGGCTGATCAATACTAATTTGATGGTGGAGTCGATGACTTTAACCTTCTTTCTTTCCGCCCTGTATTTCTTTCTTTCCAAAAAAAAGATATGGTTTTTTATCAGTTTGTTTTTAATGATCGGAACCCATCTCCAATCTATCTTTTGGATCCCCGCTATATTTCTCTTCCCGTACATTTTTGAAATCAAGATTGAAAAAAAGACTGTTCTCGATTATCTAAAAATATCCCTAGCTGCAACTATTGTATCCATAGGTTTTTATATTTTATTGTATTATTTTTCCGGCAGAATTCCGGGTGGAACAACTGAACAGCTTTCAACATATTTTTCCTCGGGAATATTAAGAATGATAAGAAACATATGGCTTTCTTTTATACATAATTTTGGAACTTTTACGCCATTTATTTTTGTGATTTTACTTTTTAAAAATGTTAAGTCAAAAAAGGTTTTGGTCTCCTGGGTACTTTTCTTTGCTTTAGTTTTTCTGATAGGCGCCAACTGGCAAGGAGATTTTATGGGTAGGAGAATTGTATTTGCTGGGGTAATCTTAGCCCTGGCTCTCTACAAATATCTATTGAAAAGGTCCGTCCTTTTCATTCTATATTTGCTGCCGATAGTCATGGCAAATGTGATCTTGTATGCCAGTCGTACACCATTTGTAGTTCCCAATATTCCAAAAGGGCAAGTTCTAGTCGAGACGCATTATGTTAAACCGTTTATAAAATATGACGGAACAGTCTTGTGGATTGGCGGAGACGAAATGGGCGCAATTGATGATTATTTGAAAAACGGAAAAAGAGTATTTTTAACCAAACAAGCAGTTAATGCGCCTTATTTACTTTTGGTCGGACAAAATTATCACATTACTTCGTTGGGAAAAGTGGGGGATTCTGAATCCAGATTTCTATTCAAAAAATATATTGTTGAACCATATGCCGAAGGTTTTGAATTGAAAATATTTAAGGGGATAGCTTCCCAGGAGGCGGGGAAACCCGTTATTTTTTTCGATCAAAGTTTTTGGGGAAGACTTGCAAGACGCAGAATTGACTATGGGGATATAGGAACTTGGATCTGGGCGCTTGTTACAAATCATCGCGACCCGACCGGCTGGATTTATAAAGACGCAAGAGGTGTGGTTGCCTATTGACAAGATAAAGCAGTTAGTGTATATACTACAATTAGTATGAAGGATTCAAAAACCTTTGCAGTACTAGCCACAGATGTTGCTGTTTTGACTATCGACGGAGGTGTTCTTAAAGTTCTTTTGACTGAAGCAAGATCAAAAAACTTTACGGGGATGTTGACTTTACCCGGTGGTCTGGTTGGTCATAAAGAACGGACCCAAGAAGCTGCCATAAGAATTCTTAAGGAGACAATGACCAAAACGGATTATTACAACGAGCAACTTTATACGTTTGACGATCCGGGTAGGGACCCCGAAGGCAGAGTCGTAACAGTTGCGTACATGATGTTGGTTCCGGGTGATGAGGCCAAGAGAATAATTAGAAAAGATGCCTCATGGCAGGCTGTGAAAACTTTGCCCAAATTGGCGTACGACCATAATGAAGTTGTGAATGTGGCCATGAAAAGACTAATGGGGAAATTGACTTACACGAATATTGTTTACGCTCTAATGCCTTTGGAATTTACTCTTTCAGACTTGCAGAAAACTTATGAAACTGCGCTGGAACTAACCCTGGATAAAAGGAATTTTATTAAAAAAATAAAAAGTTTGAATCTTGTTCATAAAACAACCCATAAGGTTGAGGGTAGCGCCCACCGCCCCGCAACCCTGTACAAGTTTGGTGAACGTAAATATACGAGGGTTGACTTATTCTAAATGTTACCTATAATGTGAAGTTGATATTTTTAAGCACTTTAGTTAGTGTAAAAAATACACCAGAGTTGCTCGTTAACAAATCAAAAATTATGAAAGGATTAAAACAATGGAATCGAATATTCGTGTTCGTTCAGCGCAAGCAATTGGAAGGTCGCATCTTCTGGGCGGTAAAAATCGTCAGGATGCACTCAAAACCGGAATGGTTGAGGTAGACGGAGAAAAAATTGTCTATGGAGTAATTTGCGACGGATGCAGTGAAGGCGAAACAAGCGAGGTCGGGGCAAATCTTGCCACTTCTTTTATTGGTCGTCAGATCGAAATCCTTGTAAAATCCCACATATCTTTAGACAGAATTCCCTGGATTCTTCACAAAAGAACAGTTGGATTTCTTAAGGATATTTTGGGAAAAATCTCTTTTGATTCTCCCAATGCGCGTGTTTTGTACATCAAAAACAATTTGCTTTTTACCATCCTGGGTTTTATTTATACCGAGCGCGAAACTTTAATTTTTGCGCAAGGGGATGGTGATACTGTTGTTAATGATGAACTAACCATTCGGGATGAAAACAATATTCCCCGCTACATCGGTTACTCTTTGGTCGAGAGGAAGTTTCTCTCATCTAATGCTTCGCCGGTTCAAACCGATTTTGATGTGTTTTATCTAAACGGAGAAAGTTTTAACCGTTTAGCTATTGCGTCGGACGCGTTAAGCGAAGAGCCGTCTTTTTTAGTTGACCTTTGGGGGCACATAAATCCCATCGGTCTTCAAAGACGTGTCAACGTTTGGTCTCTCGTGAACCATAAGTTCCAAGACGACCTTTCGATTATCACTTTGGAAAAAATTCCAAAGGAGGAATAAATGCAAGTTATAGTAGGAGGCCAACCCATAAGTCTCGACAAACGCAACGTTTTAGGTTCGGGAGGTGAAGGTACTGTCTACAAGGCGAAAGTTAACGGTCAATTAAAGGCTCTTAAGGTTTATGAAAAACCAACAAGAGCTCGTGCCGAAAAACTTATTGCCTTTGACAAGCTTCCTCATATGCAGGGCGATAGGATTATCGCGCCGGAAGATTTGGCCTATGACCCTAGCGGTCTTGTAACCGGCTTTACGATGCCGATTATAACCGGTAGTTTTACGGAAATAGCCAGTCTGTCCAATAAGAAGTACCGCGCGAGTTTTGGTCTAACGACAAAAGATATTGCCGCGATTTTTCTCGATGGAATTCCAACTCTTGCAAAGATCCATTCGAATGGTTTTGTAGTTGGAGATCTAAACGATCTCAACGCCCTTACCCAAAACCAAAAGATGCTTTTCTGGGACGTGGATTCATGGCAGTTTGGCAGGTTCCCTTGTCCGGTAGCAACAGAGACCTTCTTAGATCCGGCGCTTTACAACATCGATTTCTCACTTCGTCCATCGTTTAGCCCCGGAAATGATTGGTACTCAATGGCGGTTATGCTATTCAAGAGTCTTCTTTTGGTCCACCCTTACGGCGGAACTTTCAAGAATCTAAATGGTATCCCTGCCCGGGCACTTAACAAAATCACCGTGCTGGACAAAGGCGTGATTTATCCTGTGATAGCAATTTCGCCAGACATTTTGTCAGACGATCTACACACCACTTTTGAAGGTTATTTCAAAAAGGGCCTTAGAACTCCTTTTCCGGAAAAAGTTTTGCATGAGTACTTGGACCTGCTAAGACAATGTACCGCCTGCGGAACATATTTCCCTGGAAATCGTGGAACATGCCCTGTTTGTAGTGTCAAGATGGTGGTCGTGGTTCAAAAGCCTGTTGTTTCCACCAAAGATATCGAGGTGATTGAGCTAATCCGAGTCAACGGAGATGTTCTCTACACCCGAGTGGTAGGGGAAGCGGTGCGGGTATTGGCCTTGGAAAAAGGACGGGTGGTTTATTACGAAAAGTACGGCCATCTGCCCCAAACTCGAAAAGAGCTTTTTAGTTTTGTTCGAGGTTCCAAATTCGAAATGACCCAAACCCATCTTTTTGTTAACCATCCGGGTAGTGCTGAAATCCTGGTTTTTGATCTTTCCACCGGCAAGCTTTTGGGAAAACTCGAAACCGAGATTTTTGTGCAGAACCGCAAAGCCGCATTCAGAGCGTCCAATGAATATCTTTTCCGAATAGATTCTGGAAATCTCAAATTTGGAAAGTTTCAAAATGGCACCTTTGAAGAACAGGTTTTGCGTAGAGTCATGGAGGATCAAACTTGGTTCTGGGTAGATGAAGATGCCGAAAACCCAAGTGTTTTTGGGCTTTTTCAAGTAATCCGTCAGCAAATGTTTTGGATGGTCCGCGACGGTAAGTTTTACGATGTTGATATTCCTCAGTTAGAAACAGGAGAAGTTGTTTTAGACATCTCTGCCAGGTTTTCTAGCCGCGGTGCTTGTTTGCTTCGTAAGACTCAAGTTGCCGGTAAGACCTATCTAAGGCAAGATCTGATCGACGAAAATGGGAAAGTAATCTTTTCTACCAGGATGGAGGAGGCCAATCATCCTAACCCGTCAGTCCATGGTCAGGCATATGCCACAGGCCTAATTCTTCACCCTACGGACCTTGGGATTATGCAGGAAGTCTTGCAAACGGGGAAAACTAAAATATTCCCTGCAACCAAAGGCTTTGTAGATGGTGGAGACAGTCTTATTCGTTTTGGAGGCTCAATCTTGGCAAGCAAGCAAGATAGAGTTCTTCAAATAACCATGAAGTAAGGAGAAAAAATGGCAACATCACTTTTAAACCCTTCGGTTTTGGGTCAGAACTATGACCCGGATCTGAAGAAGCATGAGGCTCTCGGTAAAAAAGTTGGTCTCAAACCGGCCACTGACGACAAGTTTCGTCGGCTTCTACTTTTGGTAGATCCGCAGCGTGACTTTGTTCACCCTGATGGGGCTCTTCCGGTTCCGGGCGCAATCGGTGACATTCAGCGCATTATTGAGTTTATCTACCGCAATGCGGACAAGATAACAACGATTGCAGCCAGTCTCGACACCCACATTTCACGTATGATTTTCCACCCAGAATGGTGGATGAATCTGGAAAACCACAAGCACCCTGATCCTTTTACGCCGATTACCTTGGCAGATATCAGGGCAGGTAAATGGCAGGCTTTGGTTGATCCCGCGTGGTCTGTTCGTTATGTGGATCTTTTGGAAAAGAATGCCAAAAAGAACCTGATGATTTGGCCGTACCACTGCCTGGTTGGCACGGATGGCCAAAAGCTCGTCCCGGCGCTTGCTGAAGCGATCGCTTGGCATGCCGCTGCACGTCAGACAAAACCCTGGTTTATTACAAAGGGTACTGACCCACGTGTTGAGCACTATGGCATCTTCGGCGCAGAAATTCCCGACCCCAAAGACCCAGCCTCTCTTATTGATGTCGATGCGCTGGACATGGTGGCCGGTTATGATGAGATCAATGAAGGCGGCGAGGCTTGGAGCCACTGTGTGGACGAAACAATGAAGCAGGAAGTAAAACATTTCGGTAATCAACCGGATGTCATCAAAAAGCTTCACTTCATGATCGACTGCACCTCACCGGTCGCGCACCCCACCATCGATTTTGCGATGCTTGCCAAAGCTTCGCTCGACGAAATGGTCAAAAAGGGCGTAGTTGTGGTCAAGAGCACCGACCCGCTTAAGTAGTTCTAAGTTTTGGTTCCGCCTCTTATTACCTTTCTCATCCACAAGGAGGATGAAATGTCTAAAAACACTGTCAAATCAAGTAAGGCTCAGGCCTCGCAGTCAATCGTCGCCTCCGGCCTTTCCCAGGCAGCTCAAAACATTCTGGTCAAGAACCTGAGTGCAAAAAATGTCGCAGGGGCAGCCGGTCCCGATGTCAACGATCTGAATGTTGCTGATGAAGTCACCTTGGCCCTTGTCATTCTTGACGAAAGTGGGTCGATGGATGACGACCAAGCCCAAGTTGTACGCGAGTACGACGACAACATTGACGCCATTCGTGGCAGCAAGCAAGCAGACCAGATCCTTCTGACCCTTTGGGCTTTCAATACACGCTCACGCCTTATCCATAGTTACCTGACCATGGATCTGGTGGAAAAGTTGACAGACTATCACCCTGACGGTGGTACTGCGCTTTATGACGCAATTCTTGACGGTCTCACTGGTTTGGTGGATTACGAGAATACGCTCAAGCAGCAGGGCATGCGTGTCAAGCTGAACGTGGCCGTGCTTACGGACGGGGATGATAACTCAAGCCATGCGTCAGCGCAGGATGTCAAGACCGTTGTCGAGGAAATTCGTCGAAAACGCGAAAACGCAACATTCACCCTGATTGCATTGGGGAATGACGTTGACGAAACGGTTTTGGCCAATTCGATGGGATTCCCCGATCCCAAGCAGTTCGATAAGACCCCCGCGGGCCGCCGCCGCGCATTCGGCACCTGGAGCTCGAGCGTCATCAAGACCTCACAGACCAAGATTGCAGGCGGAAGCCAGAGCAGCTTCTTCACTCCCTAAATTGCAGGGATATCTGAAGACGCCCTCAAGGCTCAAGTTTGGTACGTGTTAGTACAAAGGAGAATTTTTTGCTTCACCCCCTGGGTGTTTCAAAGAGTTCTCCTTTTTTTTGCGCATGATTTTATTTCCTATAGTATTGCTTTTGGAGGGTTTTGGGTGTATCATGCTTGGCAATGGAAACATTAAATAGTATGTCTATTCAAGTGGGGCTTGGTGAGCGTCAGACCTTTGGTCAGAAAATTTATGTTGATAGCATGGAAAAAAGCGGACCTGCAAAAGTTGATGAAATTTCCCCGTTTGTAAAACCGGGTCGAATACTGGATATATGCGCGGGGGCGGGCGCGGTTACGGCAGGTTTGACTGCAAGATTTCCGGCTAGCGAGTTTGTACCAATTGATTTTTCCGGCAATATGGTAGAAAGGCTCAAAAAACGTTTTTCCGGAACAAAAAATATTGACGTTGTTCAGGCAGATGCTGTCGATTTTGCCTACGACAAATCTTTTGATACGGCAATATTTGTGTCGGCTCTTCATGAAGTATATTCGGGAAATGGTTTTGACTTCAGTACTGTCGTTCAGGCTTTACACAATGTTGCGAATAATAAAAACTTTAAAAAAGGAGGGAGACTGATTATTCGTGACGGAGTTATGCCCGAACCGGAGACTCTTTTTGTAGAACCACTTAACTACTTTGCATATAATAGATTTTTAAAGTTTATAAATGGTTTTAGCGCGGTAAAAAATGTGGATTTTACGTTTGGCAAATTTAATGGAAATAATTTTGCAGTTAGGAATGCTCCAAGTTTTGGAGAAGTTGAAAGAAACAACCTTCTTATAAAGATTGGTTCTCAGGATACTAATGAGATGCTATCAAAGTATCATTATGCTGAGGAAAATTTGCCGGTTGAGCTTTCCGAGAAATTTGGAATTTGGACACTAAATGAATATCAGAAGGTTCTTAGGATGTTCGGATTGAAAGTAGTTCACGCTGTAAGTTACCTTTTACCATACCTTAGGGATACTCATTATTCAAGAGATTTTAAGGTTTACCGTTTAGACAATAGTGGAAAATTGGTCCCTGCCCCTTACCCCGACAGTACCATGCTTCTAGTTGGAGAAAAGTAATTTCCGATCCGGGATCGGAATGAGGCTACGAACCAGTATTTTTCCTGATTTAGTATTGATTCGTCCAATCTGCTAGAATTACTCTGTGTTAAACATATTTTCCAAACTTCTCGATCTTAATGCCCGCGAGGTAGATAGGCTTAAAAAGATTGTCGAAAAAATAAATTCTTATGAACCAAAAGCTAAAAAACTTAAAGACTCCGATTTTAAAAAGAAAACTGAAGAGTTCAAAAAGCGAATAGCGAAAGGCGAAGAGCTAATAGCGATTTTACCTGAGGCGTACGCATTGGTGCGTGAGGCAACCTATCGTGTTTTAGGTAAACGCCACTATGACGTTCAACTTATTGCCGCTACTGCTTTATTTGAAGGCCGAGTTGCTGAGCAAAAAACAGGAGAAGGAAAAACGCTTTCGGCTGTTCCCGCTCTTTATCTTCGCGCTCTCACCGGCCGCGGAGTGCATCTGGTAACCGTTAACGATTATTTGGCACGTCGTGACGCTGGCTGGAACGGGCCCGTTTTTCATCTTTTGGGACTAACAACCGGTTCGATAATCCAAGAAACAAAATCCTTTGTCTATGATCCCGATTTTTCTGACACAAGTCACGGCGATGAACGCCTTGCCCATTTAAAAATCTCTGAGCGGCGCGATGCCTACAAATGCGACATCTTGTATGGAACCAATAATGAGTTTGGATTCGACTACTTGCGCGATAACATGGTATCAAGTCTGCCGGAAATGGTTCAGCGTGGGCATTATTTTGCAATAGTGGACGAAGTTGACTCTATTTTAATCGACGAAGCCCGTACCCCTCTAATTATTTCGGCTCCCGACACAGAACCTACAAAAAAATATTACGAATTCGCGCACTTAGTTGAAAAATTAAATCCGGATACAGATTTTAAGATCGACGAAAAAGCTAAGAGCGCGACCTTAACGGAGACAGGAATTACTCGAGTAGAAAAAATACTCGGTATAGATAATTTATATGAGAAAGATTTTGACTCAATTCATCATATAGAGAACGCGCTTAGGGCCAAAACACTTTATCTAAAAGACAAAGATTATGTGGTAAAAGACAATCAGGTCACAATTGTCGATGAATTTACGGGCCGACTTATGGTTGGCAGGCGCTGGAGCGACGGACTTCACCAGGCAGTTGAGGCAAAAGAAAGCGTGACGATTCAACAAGAAAGTAAAACCTTGGCGACTATCTCTTTCCAGAACTACTTCAGAATGTATGAGCATCTATCTGGTATGACGGGAACTGCCTCTACCGAGGCGGAGGAGTTTAGAAAGATTTACAAACTGGAGGTCATAGCTATTCCTACACACATGCCAATGGTCAGGAAAGATAAACCCGACCAGATTTTCAAAACCCTGCGTGGAAAGTATGGAGCCATGGTTGAAGAAATTTCGGAATGCTATAAAAATGGCCAGCCGGTTCTTGTGGGAACCACCTCGATCGAGAAAAACGAAATTGTTTCAGAATATCTAAAAAGAAAAAAGATTCCCCACAATGTTTTAAATGCCAAAAATCACGAAAAAGAGGCAGAAATAATTGCAGGAGCCGGTAAACCAGGTGGGGTAACAGTTGCCACAAACATGGCAGGACGAGGTGTCGACATAGTTTTAGGAGGCGCGCAACCGGACAGAAAGGCGGGGGAGACAAATGAAAAGTACGAATCATCTAAGGAATACAAAATGTGGAAGGATCTACACGAAAAAGTGGTTAGTGCGGGTGGTTTGCATGTAATTGGCACCGAACGCCATGAAGCCCGTCGTGTAGACAATCAGTTGCGCGGTCGGGCAGGACGTCAGGGCGACCCGGGTTCTTCTCGTTTTTATCTTTCACTGGAAGACGACCTAATGCGCATATTTGGCGGGGAACAAATTAGTGGAATTATGGACAGGCTTAACCTTCCTGAAGATCAACCAATTGAAAATTCGCTAATTGGGCGTGCAATTGAGCAGGCGCAGGTGAAAGTCGAAGGATTTCATTTTGATATCCGTAAACGTCTTGTAGAATACGATGATGTTGCAAACCAACAAAGAGAGATTGTCTATAAATTAAGAAGGAGAATTCTCGACTCTACCGACGTTAAAGATGAAGTGGTCGAAAAACTTAAACATCAAATCGAAAAAAACATCCTTCTCGCCACCTCTCAGGCGGATGAAAAACTGGATGCAGATCAGCTGGCTGTGGGTTTTGCGGACATAATTCCTTTTGACGATGCATCGTTAAGAAATATCAAAAATCAAATATCCCACCTGCATGCGCCTGAGCAAAGCATTGGCGGGCAGGCAAAAATCAATGAGTTTATGCTTCAGATTTTAACTGATGTTTACGGAAAAAGGGAAAAAGATTTAGGGGAAAAAGTTATGCGCGAGGTGGAAAAGTATGCCTACCTTGGTGCAATTGACCACTTGTGGATGGACCATATTGACCACATTGACGACCTTAGAGAAGGCGTGACACTTAGGGCCTACGGACAGCGCGACCCCTTAGTCGAATTTAAAAATGAAGCCTTCAATCTTTTTGAAAGATTAATTGACAGGGTAGACGAAGAGCTTTCTCACAGAATTTTCCGTATTGGAGTCGCGCAACCCCAGTCCGAAATTCCACTTAACTTAGCCCGAGAAAATCTAGACAAATCCGATACAACCGGTCTTTCAGGCAACGCAGATCAAACTTCTAAATCAGGTACTAAAGCATTCCCATCAAGTATCGAGTCACAAGTATCGAGTCGCAAGTTGAGCCGCAATGACCCCTGTTGGTGCGGTAGTGGCAAAAAGTGGAAAAAGTGCCATTATCCTCAGTTGCCTCAATAGTTTGATACAATTTTTCGAGGGTTAATTTGACATATCTATCCGAATAATCGATTAATCGGATAGATGTCAACAAACCTCTTTAAATTTCTTTTAAAAACCCATATACTGCGCAAGTAGGTAGTTTGATTCTTCCCATGGTAATAGTTTTTTAACATCCTTTAAATTCCTTTCAATTTCTCATATACTTCAACTAAATATGAAATATATGGACAAGGTTCTTTCTAAAACCGAGATTGAGAATATTAAAAAAGAATTTGGGAATTATGTAAAAATAACAGCGGATCTAGAAAATAAAAAAATCATAGTTGGTTGCGAACTTCATGCAGATGGGGAAAAAATTCTTCTCGAAAAGGGTGGAAAACAGGACAACATTTGGGGTGGAGGATTAAACTTAGAAGATAAAATCATCGATACAACGGCTGTATTAAATATTCGTTCAAGACTTGGAAACGACAGCATGGAAATATTGGATTCTACAAGACGGGAAAAATTTGTTAGTATTGTAAAAGAATATTTTGAGAAATTATGGCATTAAATAAATTTTCCCGAGCATCGGACAAATTGGCCAATCTTTACCGGGCGGCATTTTATCTTGCAAAAGGATCAAACAAAGTTGGCTTGGAATTTTTGGACAAATCTGGTATAACATTTGAAGGTCTTAAAACCGATAATCAAATCAGTAGGCTTTTTTGGGCAGAAAAAATTTTGGACGAATATTTAAAATTAAAACAAAATGGAAAACAAAAATAACTTATACATAATGATTTTTGTGGCGGTTCTGGCCATCGTCGTCGGAATTTATATTTTTAGTCCCAAAAATTCCATAAATAATCAACCCTTGGCAACCACAACTCCTTCAGTTACAATTGAACCTTCGGCCGAACCAATTGCAACAGGTTCAGCCAATCCAAAAATGGAAAACAAATTAATAATAGTAGATGAAATAATCGGAACAGGAGCGGAGGCGGTTGTAGGTAAAAAAATAACAGTTAATTATTCGGGAACTCTTACCGATGGAACAAAGTTCGATAGTTCTTACGACCGCGGGACTCCCTTTTCTTTTAATTTGGGCGCGGGTGAAGTTATAAAAGGTTGGGACCAAGGCTTTGCCGGCATGAAAGTTGGCGGAAAAAGAAAATTAACAATTCCATCAGACTTGGCTTATGGCCCTAATGGTATTCCTGGCGCGATTCCCGGCGGCGCCACTTTGATTTTTGAGGTGGAACTCCTTAAAGTAGAATAGTGAAGCATTCAAAAGTATGGGTGATAGTTCTGGCTATAGTTCTTTCAATTTCAATTTTTATCTTCAGAGATAAATTAGTAACTCTTCAGGGTTATGGATTTTTAGGTCTCTTTGTCTTAAATATTTTAGGAAGCGCCACTATTTTTTTGCCCACTCCACTTTTTTTAACCGCTTTTGTCGCGGGTTCAATTTATAATCCAATTTTGGTGGCCGTAGTGGCATCGGCGGGTTCGGCAATAGGTGAACTTACTGGGTATTTGGCCGGGTACGGTGCTGAAGATATTTTGGAAAAGGATCCAAAAGTCCAAAGGATTAGAGGGTGGATGAAAAAACGAGGTTTTTTGACACTTTTTTTATTGGCCGCAATTCCTAACCCGATATTTGATATGGCAGGATTTGTGGCCGGAGCAACCGAAGTTTCGGTTAAAAAATATCTAATAGCTGTTTGGTTGGGAAAACTTATCAAATTTAGTGCGATTGCGTATGCTGGTGCAAGTTCGCTAGCGTTTTTAGGTGTATAATCCGGCCATGACAGAAGTACTATTCGATTCTGATCAGATTAGATTGAGCCTGATAAAGGACGCATATGGTCGCGGAATGAGGTATGGACAAATAACCCCGGATATGCAAATTGCGCAGTGGCTGGCGGTTGGTTTAAAACGCATGGAAGAAGGCCAAGATCTTTTCCCCGAGTCATTAGAGGCTATCGACAGAATGGGAGGAACCGATCATCCGGATCCCTTTATCGATCCCCGAAGGAAATTAATCTAGTTAGATGTTAAAATCTCCTCGTGGCAAGAAAATACTTTAAATCGAAAAACGGGGACATTCCCCTTCCTGTATTTTTTCCTGATGCCACCCGTGCCGTTGTGAGGTCAATTGATACAACAGATCTTGAGAGTACCAAAACTCCGGGAATTTTAGTCAACACTTTTCATTTGTGGCAGGGACTTGGAAAAGATGTCCTGAAAAAGTTTGGTGGGATCAGGGAGCTTATGGACTATAAAGGAGGGGTAATTTCCGACTCCGGCGGGTTTCAAGTAATGTCTGTTATTAAATCCGGGCAACTTAAAGGCAAGATTACAAATGAAGGAGCCGTGTTTTACCCGTCACAAAACAAAAAGAAGATTCTTACCCCCGAAAAATCAATCGAATTTCAAATGACCCTTAACACAGATATGGTAGTCGTTTTAGATGACTTTACCGACCCAAAGTCAAATTATGATGAGGCCAAAATCTCAGTTGAAAGAACAATCGACTGGGCGCGCCGGAGTAAAAAAGAATTTGACAAAATTTGCCGCATAAAGCATATTGCAAAAAGCAAACAGCCATATTTATTAGGGGTAGTACAAGGGGGCAAATTTCAAGACTTAAGGGAATATTGCACTAAAGAGCTGGTCAAAATAGGATTTGACGGTTTGGGGTACGGCGGCTGGCCGATTACGGAAGATGGAAACTTTGATTACGAATCCGCAAAATCCATTGCAAACAATGTTCCGCCGGATTATTTTCTATACGGACTCGGAGTTGGAAAACCAGACGAAATCGTCGAATGTTTTAAATTAGGTTTTAATATTTTTGATTGTGTTTTACCTACGCGCGATGGCAGGCATGGAAGGCTTTACGTTTATAACGCAAATTCCCTAAAAGGAATTGATGTTTTTGCTCCAAAAATTTATTCGTTTTTTACTCCAAGCAAGGAAGTTTATTATAAAGACAGTTCTCCCGTTAGTCTTGCATGTGATTGCCTGCTTTGTACACGCTATTCAAGGGCGTACCTTGCTCATTTATTTAAAATCGGAGATTTTACTGCTGGGCGCCTTGCTACAATCCACAACCTTCGCTTTTACTCCATTCTTATGGAAAAACTGCGGTCGCATTTATCGCTTGACATCTCGCGATAGATGCGTTTATACTTGCGCACTTACGACAGAAGTCGCAAAAACTATGGAAGGGAATCAAAATACAGAAAATAGCGGAGTTCAAGCTTCACCCCAGGAGAATTCTTCACCGAACATTTCTTTTCCAACTGTTGGTCAACCTCAAAAAAGTAGCGGGGCTAAAACCCTTTTGGTTATCGGCATCTTAGTGCTTGTAGCTATACTGGGCTTTGTCATTTACAAAAGCGCGACCAGCAAAGGTGAGGCCTTAGTCGAACCAACTCCGATCGAAAATCAAATCTTGGGAGAAGAGAATGTAAATGTGACTACACCCTCTCCAACAGCTACTGCCAAGCCTATTGACAAAACTCAGGTTTCTATTCAGATCCAAAATGGCACAGGTATAACAGGAGAAGCAGCTTACCTACAAACAGCGCTCAAGGATTTGGGATATACAGACATTAAAGTCGGGAATGCCCCAGACCAAACGGCTTCGGCAACGGTAGTTACTTTCGGAAGCTCACTTGATTCAGCGGTTGTCAGCGAATTAACTCTAAAACTTAATTCTATTTATCAGAATGTTACTGTTAAAACCGCAACCTCTCCGACATTTGACGCAGTGATTGTTACAGGTCTAAGGAAAGGGGCAACAGCAAAGCCATCCGCCACTCCCACTCCCAAACCAAGCGTATCCCCAAGTGCCAGCCCCAGCACCTCTCCTACCTCAACCTCCATCTAATATTTTCACGCAAACTCATGGCTTGTGAAAAGCCGTGTGAAAAAAATGTTGCTCCCGTTTTTTCTTTTATGCTAATATTATTTTGCCATGAACCAGTTTGCCCAAACCTCTAAATTTTTAAGCCGCGGTTTTGATTTAAACCTTGGAAAATTCTCGATCCCTTTGGCCTACTGGGAAGTGGCAGCTATAGTTTTTCTCATTTTCCTTTTGATTTTGAGCATGGCTCAGTTCAGGCGTCATTATGTAGATTGGGGTCTTAAAGGTGCTCTCTTTGGAATATTTTTTGGCTTCCTTCTGGCATTACTTTTAGAAGGATTTTTGATTGTCGGGGGAAAAACCGCCCTAACCGAGTTTTTAGGCTGGAAAAACGCCCCAAAACCCCTGCAGATAGCCTTGGATGCGGGGAGGACCCAGCTTATTCAGGTTTTGGGGGTTAAAAGTTCCATTCCTTCTTCTTTGGCTAAAGACAGCTCCACTTTTCAGGGTGCCTTGGAAAATATTCAGACTCTAAGCCCCGCAGACCTTAAAAAGGTCAAAAGCCTCATCTGCCAACCATAAGAAGTATTGACAAAAATTAACAAATGTTGTTAAATATTAACAATATGACAACATTTACGATTTCGTTACCAGATCAAGTTGCACAGGTTGTAGACCGCGAAACCAAGAAACTCGGGTTTGCCACCAGATCTGAGTTTGTGCGTGACGTGTTAAGAAAATATATGTCAGATGAAGCTAAATTTGAGGTTTTTGATAAAACTCCACTTGCAGAGGTTAAGCTTCAATTGGCCCAAAGTGGCAAATATACTCAGGAATTTATCGAAAGTGTAACAAAAGGACTTTCCAAGTCTTCTTTGTATGCGGATTAAACCATTAAGGCAAGATTTGACTTCATTTTTGAAAAAAAGAAACTTAACTAGGAAATTCGCTCGTCAAAGTCAGGTTTTTGTTGCAAATCCGAGACATCCTTCACTGAATACCGAAGTTCTGGAGCCTAAAAACCTTAGAATTTATTCATTTCGAGTAGACAAGAAATATAGGGCTGTTTTCGTGTTTCTTACCCCAGACTTTATAGAAATTGTTGATATCAATAACCACTACAGTTGAAAATTCTGATTTTTAGCCTCGTTTTACTCTCCGTAATTCTTAATTCTAAATTATTAATTTTAAATTAAAGTTTCATCCCATAGCTCTTGACTTTTTCTATTTTTCTGGTACACTTGCCTTTCGTCTTTTGACTGGGAGCCAGTCATTTTTTTTGCGACTGGAATTTCAGTGTAAAAAGTGGACATTAACATCTTCAAGAATATTAAAAAAGTAAAACTTTTTTCTCTTTAAAATTGGTGCCGATGCAAGACGTCATCTCTAAATCTAAACATAGAGACGACCTCTTTTAATCGGCATCAACCATTCAGTCTGAAAGGAGATTTTGATATGAAGAATCGAAAGAAGAATTTGGTTGTGGTTTTGCTGGCAATCGGTGTTTTAGCGCTTGTTGTTCTGGCCTGCGGCTCAACCACACCTTCACCAACGGCATCCCCGGTTGCAGGCACTAACACTGGTGGTCAGGTGCACTACACTGTGCAAGAGCTCTATAACGAGGCTCAGCAAATTGCTGACACCAACGTTACGAGTCGTATGCACACGCGTGCCTGGCTTTGGTTCTTTGCCCTCGTTTTGTTCGTGATCAGTGCGGGTATTTTTTTGGGAGTCGAGGGATGTGGATGGTGGTCTGTCGCCGTTGTGGTGGCAATCCTGCTTGGCTCATTTGGTGCCGCAATAAACAATTTCCAAATCTCCGAAAAAGTTGACCAAGTTGGTCATGATCTGGCGGATAAAGCGGTCACTCAAGGAGTTGACTTGGCACAGCGTGCTCAAGCCACCAACTATCAATACATCCACGCAGTTGTTTCACAGATCGGAATGGAATCGCAACCCTGTGAACGGACCGTGAATCACCATGACTTCTGTTCAAGCAACACGAACTACTATACCCATCGCGAGATCAACTCACATCAAGTGTGTACGACTTCGACAGACTCAGATGGTAATACAACTGAAAGTTGTCATGAGGAGCACGATGACGAGTATACCCCCTGGTTTACTAACGTTGTGCGGTATTACATCATTCCGGACACTCGTGCCAAATATTTATCCGAGCAGATCTATCATCAGAGCTGTTTGGCAGATAATGGCGCGTTTGAACCTTGTTCGAAGGATGAATACGGGAGTATCAATGATAAGCGTAAGCCTGTTGTGTATGCAAATACAGATTGGCGCGCCCCACAAGATGCTCCGAATCATCTCTATTGTGAAACAGGCTTTTTCGGGACGACCTGCGAGGAACCTCGCGGCTCATACAATGAGCATATCCCCGATGCGTATATGGTGGTGAAGCTTGCCAAAGAAAATGGCGGCTTGGTTGTGGATGCAACGTTCGTGGGACCCTATTTCAACTGGGGTTTTGCGGCTGACAGCCCACTTTACGATGTTTATGACGGTGACTACAACAACCTCAGAGGCATCGTGAACTTACCCGGCCCCAATGGCGTTGACTTTACAATCAATGATGCATACGGCAAGCCTGCAACTTTGCCCACTCAACTGGTGGCCACGGACGGTGACCTTGCAATCGGTTTCAATCCGATCTTTGTCATTGGCAGCTGTTTAAGCCCGGAACAACTTCAGGGTTATGCAGAATATGCCATGGTGGTCCAAGGGGACTTCGGTCCTACAAAACAGGGTTCACTCCGCTGGTTCCTTGTTTGTGATAGTATCGTTCAGCGTCTCGGCGGAATGCCCTACACGGTTTCTGCAGTAAAGGCGTACCTCCGTGACTCGGGCGTGTGGAGCTTGTTTTCAATGCCCAAAAACCTCGTGATTTCTGTGACCTCCATCAGCGATGACGGAACACGGATTACCGGCCGCGGTCTCGAAACAGGCATGCCTACCGGCAATGATGTACTCATCAGTCACGTAACGGCAAGTGTTCGTGCGGGCGATAATTTGTCCTTGACCAAGGAAAACCTCTTTGGTTCATTCTCGGCAAGTTATGTCGCTTCGCAGGCGGACAAATTCCAATACCAGTTTTCTGACCTGACTCAGGCCGACAGTGTTGTGGGGCTTCTCTACGAGACAGATCCCAACTACACCCCTCCAGACCCATCGGACCCTGCTTGTAATCAAGCCAAGGCTGAGCATGTTGGCTTTGTACGGTACTCGACTTGCAACACCGATTACCTCAAGACGACCATCGAGGTCAACGAGGACGGTCGGTTCCTGATCATGAACACGGTTACGGCCGGGGCAATTGCTTCTACACCCGTTTGGGGTGCGTGGGTTGTCCTCGTCTTAGCCATAATCTGTCTGTTCCTCGCCGGTTCGGCGCGGAGTCAGATGTAGATACATTTCAACAAAGGAGAAAAACCAATGAACGTCACTAAAAGAATCGTTTCCCTGTTTTTGCTGGCAATGTTCGTTTTGTCTGCGTGCGGGACTAAGGCTCCTCAGGACACGGTTCCGGCTTTGCCAAAACTCGATCCTGTTGCGATTTTGGCTCAGGCGCGGACGTACTACAAGGGCGGAGTTGATCGTGAGACCAGCATTACTGTTCTGTGGCGGAAATATGAACTTTCGTTGAACACCTTCCGTCTCGGCGGTAAGGATTTGTTCGGTGCGGCCAATGCATGCTCTGCAAGCGTCGCTTCGACTGAGTCAACGATCGGCAATGCAGTTACCGGTAATATGGATGGCGATGCCATCTTCTCAGCGCTTGTCACAAACAGCGTCTCCGGCGAACAAGCCACGACCGAATGCACACAGATTTTCCGCCAGCTTGCCGATTACATCGTCGCTAACCGCGCCGCTGTACAGAATGCCAATCTCATGGCGTTTGAGGCCGCTACGGACTACATGAACTACACTAGTTCCTTCCCCGAGGTCGATTTTATGAACGACCTCATGCAGACCTACGGCGATACCACGCTGGTCTACCAGAAATTGGCAGACAATGGCGTCGGTGTTTCCGATTGGAGCTGGCTCCCGACAGCGAACCTGTGGGTAAGCCATGGTGATAAGAACCTGTGTCAATATTACATCAGTGGCGAGTTTATGCAGAACATCTCTTACTCGTCCAAACTGAAGTTCACTGGCCATGAATCAGCCCTTGCCCGTCTTTACGAGAGCACCTGGAATCCTGCGGCCAACGGCGGCAACGGCGAATGTCGTATGACCCGCTATGCGGCCCTTGAGTACATGACCCGCAGTATTGTTGGCGCTGATACTCAGCAGATCATCGAATCTGGTCAGGACCAGGAACTCTTCCCGGCCACCCCGACAGCGGCACCTTAATTGGAGAGACGAGATGAACATTTTAAATTTCGTTTTCTACCCTGCTTTGGTTATTCTGTTCGGCCTGGCCGCGGCGTTTTCGTTCCTGGGCAAGAACAACAAAAATGCCCTTCTGTCATCCAATCGTGACGGACGCGATCCTTTAGTCATCGGCTTCGGGCTTGTGCTCTTGGGCGTGCTTGTCTCGTTCCTGGACTACACTGCGGCACGTATGCTCGTGGGTATTGGTTTTACCTTTGTCGCCTTCGGAACCGTCATTTTGGTTGACGACTATTACACCGATCGGTTATTCCAACCAGTTTTCGGTGTTGTGTATTCCGTTTTGGCGTTCCTCGCCTACCGCGCGGGTTCCTTGGGCACTCAGGTTTACAACACTCACGCGCTTGTTACCCTTGTTGTACCTGTTGCCATGGCCACCATGTTGGCGACCTTTTCGGCTCTCACTTTTGCGTCGGCTGATTTCAAGGATCGCCTTGATCAGCAAAATGGCGGTTGGCTTTTCATCGTCTTAGGCTTGGCGGCTGCGAGTCCTTCGCCCTTTACCGTTAATTCGGCTTTGATTATCGCTACAGCCAGCCTCGGTGGCCTGCTCTTTACATTGGGACTGCTGACTGCGGTTGATCAGAAGGACGCTCTCGGCGCTTTGAACAAGGCAAAGATGCCTGTATACGTGCTGATTGCAGTGCTTTTGCTCGTTGGCGCTCGCCTGTTTTTCTAGGCTCTGGCCTAATATTCTTGAAGTTTAGTTCTAAAATTGGGGTCGGAAGATCAAATTGAGATAACCTCTCACTTTGACTTCCGGCCCCTGCAATACCTTCATTCAAATTTCCTCAATTATCCTCATTTCGATTGACTATTTTTTCCAAAAAAAATCCCCGCAAGTTTCGGTGCCAAAATGGCGTTGTTCCGACTCACGGGGATTGCTATGTTGTTTTTTTAACTGTTAAATATGATCGGGTTTGGGTCCTTTTCAAAGAACATACAGATCAAGCCTACACCTGCAGGGATCAGATAGACGGTGACTAAAATCACCAAGAGCGATTCGATCATCTGGGTTATGATCCAGAAAAGGACGCTCAGGATCACTACGATCCAGGTTGCAACCATCTTCTGAAACAATATACCGGCCAGAATACCCCAGAACGAAATACCAACAATGTCCAAGGGGTCAGGAACCCAGGCTCCGAGTGCCAATACAATGACAATCACTTTGAACAGAGGGTTTAACTGTCCAAAAAGTTTCCAGGGATAGTGCTTCAAACGATCATAGAAAGAAACATCTTTAGTCATAACGAACTCCTTTTTTTGATTTGAAAAATGTGCCAACTATCGAAAGGGATTTTACCATACATAAATTGTTTTCACAATCTTATAGTAGTTGTACTATTAAGCTTAATTGATTCTATGGTATAGTACCGGTCCCACTTCGCCCTGATCGGGTTTCAATAACCTGACCGGGGCTTTTTTTGGCAAAATTCCGATCCGGGATCGGAACGTGTCCACGAACCAGTATTATTAGTTCTAAACAGTGATATTATTAACATACAATGAGTCGTAGAAAAACTATTTTGGCAACCGGTGAGATTTACCATGTTTTTAATAGATCAACCCACAAAATTCAAATTTTCAAATCCGATAAAGACTTTCAAATTTTCACGGAGGCTTCACTCTATTATCTTCAACAATTCCCCAAAGTGAAGTTTTCCTTTTATCGAAGACAAAAAGACAAACATGTTTTTCAGTTAGATGATAAATTGGTCTCAATGCTTAATTATTGTTTGATGCCTAATCACTATCATTTTACCTTGAGACAAGAAGCAGAGGATGGAATTAAAAATTTTATTCAGAGATTGTGTGGAAGCTATGCCCACTATTTTAATAAAAAGTACGACGTCAATGGTGCCTTATTTTCTGGTAACTTTAAAGCTGTTAGGATTTCTGATGAAAGGCAATTGTTACATCTTTCAAGGTATATTCATTTGAATCCAGTCACTGATTATATTGTCAACAAACCCGAAGATTACAAATATTCATCATACATTCAATATTTACACAAAGAAAAATCGAATTTAATTGACCCAACACTTATATTAGATATTTTAGGTAAACAAAGTTATCAAAAATTTGTTCTCGATAGAGTTGGATATCAACGAGACCTGTCACGAATCAAACAGTTGATTTTGGACTAAAATACCCGTTTCGCCTAGCTATTCCGATCCCGGAACGGAACTGTGGTAAAATTTACTTCATGCAGGAATTTAAACAAAAAATTGATGAGCTAATAGTACGTCTGGAAAAGCTTATCGAGGTTGTTGGTCTTCCGGAAAAAAAGCAAAAAATAGTTGAACTTGAGGCCAAGGCGTCCGAGCCTACACTTTGGGATGATCCAAACCAAGCCAGGGCGGTTACCCAGGAGCTTTCGGACATTAAAAAAGAAGTTGAGGAAATTGAAAGTCTCGCAGAAACTTTGGAGATCCTGAAACTAGTTCAGGATGATGGACTGGTTCAGGATGAATCTGAAGTAATAAAGGCGGAAAAAACTCTTGCCAGGCTCGAGCTCATGTCCTATCTTTCCGGAGAATATGACGCTAAGAATGCCCTAGTTTCAATCCATGCCGGCCAAGGAGGCACAGAAGCCATGGATTGGAGCAATATGCTATATCGCATGTACCTGCGTTTTTGTGAACGCCGTGGGTGGCCAACCGAGAACCTTGATTATACTTCGGGAGAAGAAGCCGGAATTAAGAGCGTTACTTTCAAAGTTACAGGGCATTATGCCTACGGCTACTTAAAAAGAGAGGCGGGAACTCACAGGTTGGTGCGCCAATCTCCTTTTAATGCGGACAAGCTCAGACAAACCTCGTTTGCGCTTGTCGAAGTCATGCCTGAACTAACCGATACCGACCTTCATGATATGGAAATTAAAGATAACGATCTCGATTGGCAGTTTATTCATGCCGGCGGGCATGGAGGTCAAAATGTTAACAAAGTGGCTACAGCGGTACGGCTTACCCACATTCCGACCGGAATTGTGATTACGGCTTCAACCGAACGTTTTCAGGAGCAAAATAGAAAAATCGCCCTGGATCTTCTTCGTGGAAAACTATGGATTAGACAGCAGGAGATTGAAAAGGGAGTTAAAAAGGAAATTAAAGGGGACTACCGGCCCGCCTCCTGGGGAACCCAAATACGCTCGTACGTATTACATCCCTATAAAATGGTAAAAGATCTTCGCACTCAAGAGGAAACGGGGAACACGGATGCGGTTCTTGACGGGGAGATAGATGAATTTATAGACGCAGAATTAAAATTAACGAAGAGCTAAAAAGGAAAAACGAAAAGCTTTTACTTTTTCGATTTGCGCTATTAGCTTTTTAAGTGGTATATTAAGTTATGGAAAATCAAAATCAAGTAGCTGTGGAAACTCCCAAAATATCAAAATCGTGGCCACTCATTGCCGGGGCTCTTGCCACAGTTGTTGTTGGAGTCGCGGCCGCCTGGCTTCTTTTCTTTAAAGTTATGAATAATAATTCTTCTTCAGTTGCCGCTCCGGGGTCAAAGGTGACCGATACGGAAGCAGGGAGATTGGATCCTAAAATTCAATACACTGATGCAGTCGGAACATTGGTATCTGGCGGGATTGGAAACGAAGGAACTCACCATCTTGACCGTGATGGTGGAGTGAGTCAGACTGTTTATTTAACTTCCAGCGTAATCGATTTGGAAAGCTTTGTTGGGAAGAAAGTCCGCATTTGGGGGGAGACATTGGCGTCCAAAAAGGCCGGATGGTTAATGGATATTTCTAAAATTCAGGTTCAATAAACGTGATCAACTTCAAAAATGTCACAAAAAAGTTTGGATCAGTTAGCGCCTTAACCGACGTCTCATTTGAGATCAAAAAAGGTGAATTTGTTTTTATAACAGGCCCTTCAGGGGCCGGGAAAAGCACTATTTTGAAATTAATTTTAGGGGAGCTTGCGCCCGATGGCGGTACCATTATCGTTGACGGTTTAGACATCAAAAATTTAAAGACAAAAGATGTTCCGTATTTTAGGCAAAAAATAGGTACCGTATTTCAGGACTTTAAAGTTTTACCGGAACGAACAGTGGGCGAAAATGTAGAGGTGGCCTTGGCGGTTATCGGGCTTCCCGAGAATGAATGGAAAGAGAGAATTAACCATGTTCTTAAACTCGTCGGTCTTACCAAACAAATAAATCTCTTCCCCTCCCAGCTTTCCGGAGGCGAACTTCAAAGGGTTTCACTTGCCCGTGCCTTGGTTGTAAACCCAAAACTACTTTTAGCAGACGAACCCACAGGGAATCTAGATTGGGACACTTCGGAAGGAGTAGTTAAACTGTTTGAAAAAATTAACGAAGAAGGTAAAACTGTAATAATGGCAACACACAATATGGATATAATTAAAAAATTTAAAAAGAGAATAATAAATATTGTGAATGGTAAAATAGTAACTAAGGACTAATATCTAATAACTAAGAATTTTTACTCTCATGGTTTTTAGATTTAAGTTATGGTTATTAATTTTGAGTTATTAATTTTTAATTAGCTATGAATATACATTTTCGTACAGCAGTCGGTTATATAAAGCGCTCTCCCTTTCAGGCATTTGCCGCCACGTTTGTTCTAACTTTAACTTTTTTTGTCGCAACACTCGTTGCCACCTTGGTTTATAGCTCCTCAAAACTGATTACTTATTTTGAGACACGTCCTCAGGTGATCGCTTTTCTAAAAGACGACACAGGTCAAACGGATATTGCTGATTTACAACATAAATTAGAAAAAGATACTCGTGTAAAAGAAGTTAAATATGTCAGTAAAGAAGAAGCTCTTTCTATTTACAAAAATGCAACAAGCGATAATCCCCTTCTTGGGGAACTTGTCAGCCCTTCGATATTCCCCGCATCTCTCGAATTTTCGGTCAAAGATTTGTCCTTTGCCCAAGCTGTTATCGATCAGGTGAAGGGAGAAAAAATAGTCGACTCAGTGGGCTTTACCGCTGCCATTGGAGGCGAATCCAGTCTTAAAGATGTCGTTACAAGATTAAGAACTATAACGATGTATGTCAGGATCGGTGGAATAGCCTTTGTGGGAATTCTTGGAGCCGCTTCTTTTGTTGTCCTTCTAATAATCATCAGTATGAGAATGGCCGTACGCCGCGAAGAAGTGGAGATTTTGAATCTGATCGGTGCCACCCCGGCATTTATCAGAAGTCCCATTATAGTTGAAGCTCTTTTCTACTCATTGTTCGGCGCTTTTTTGGGTTGGCTCATTTCCTTCATAGCGATTCTTTATTCTGCTCCGTCCGCAGTAACCTATTTTGGTGAAATTCCGGTTCTTCCTCGCGATACATTAGGACTTTTTGAACTTTTTGGAATATTTTTAGCCGTTGAACTTGTTGCAGGATTGGTTCTGGCCATGACAGGAAGTTTATTTGCGATTTCTAGAGTAAAGAAGTCAAGATAATGAGAAATGCAAAAAATTTTTTGGTTTTCGCAACAATCCTCCTAGCATTAGTTTTAATAGGCAGGTTATCTTCTGTTTTGGCTGATGACTGTGACAATATTCCTTCGACCCCAGACAGGATTGACGAAAAAATAAAGTGTTTGGAGTCTGCCGTACTTCAAAAGAAAACTCAGGCAAGCACGCTCAAAAATCAAATTGCTCAGTTCGACGCCCAAATAAGATTAAACACACTCAAAATTGCGGATACCGAGGATAAAATTCTTCTTTTGGGTGGCAGAATCGATCAATTGGAAATTTCACTTGAGAGTTTAACCAAAGCGTTTTCTTCCAGGGCGGTAGAAACTTATCGAATGTCCCGGTTCGAAACCAATTTTACTTTTGTTATAACAGCTCCAGATATTAATGATGCCGTTTCAAGATTTCACTATCTAAAACGTATCCAGGAAGAAGACAGGAGTCTTCTGGAAAGGCTTCAAACTGCCCAAACTACATATCAAAATCAAAAACAGGATCAGGAAGAATTACAGACTCAGCTTACAAAGCAGAAAGCAAATTTGGGCGCTCAAAAGATTGCCAAGGCAAACCTTTTAACTGCTACTAAAAACGATGAAAGCAAATATCAATCGCTTCTTTCTCAAGCGCTAGCCGAAAAAGCGGCAGTTGAAAAAGCACTTATTTCGGGTATTAAAGTTGGTCCGGTTAAGGCTGGTGACGCAATTGCCCTCATTGGCAATTCCGGTTACCCCGGATGTTCAACGGGAAAACATCTTCACTTTGAGATTAGAAAGGACAATGTTTGGGTTGACCCCTCAACTTACTTGCAGAATAAAGTAGTTAACGATGAAGAAAAAGGTGGAAATGTAAATATTGGTTCCGGAAATTGGCAATGGCCAATACAGGATACTGTTCGACTTACTCAGCATTTTGGCCATACACCATGGTCATGGAAATATTCATATTCAGGTGGAATTCATACTGGTTTTGATATGGTATCTACCTCGTCCGATGTAATCCGCGCACCCGCAGACGGAGATCTATTTAAATCGGCGGAAAGTTGTGGAGGTAGCACTATAAATATAGTCTATATTGAACACGGAAACGGAGTTGTAAGTCTATATTTGCACGTACAATAGTATTATTAATATTTAATATTATTGTTTCAATGATTCGAATCATTGAAACAAATGCAAGATGAAAAAGTTAATTTCAATTATAGTTATTTCTGCAATTTGGTTGTTTATTTTTCCTTCAATAGTTGAGGCTTGGTCAATTACAATTTCAGATTTACCGACAACAATGGATCAATCGAATGAAGCTGAGACAAATGTTTTTTTGACTTGTAGCGGGTGCGGTGACTCATATATGCGAGGGGTATTTTATCCGAACGGAACTAGTTATTTCGGTCTTACTCAAAATAATATTGGAGAATGGATAGGATCTGATAACGATAGGTCTAGATATTTTAAAATTGCAAAGGAAGATCTGGTTGACGCAAGTTGGAGCGGTAAACTTCATGTTAAACTTGATACTCTGGATCCCAGTTATCTTGGCCCCGGTGAATATTTATTCAAAATTGGGAGATATACTTCGGCCGGGGACGCCGGCGCCGATTGGTCGAATGAACTTTCAATAAAAATTACAGGGCCGACTCCAACACCCACCCCACTGCCGACCTCCTCTCCAACTACAACACCGACTCCCACTCCTTCGCCAACAAAAACTCCTACTCCCGTCCCCACCCCTACAAAAACTCCTACTCCAAGACCAACTCCAACACCAACCCCGGAGGTTTTGGGTGAACAAACAACTGTGGCGGAACCGGAACTTTCCACTGCTTCTCCTACCCCAGTTCAAAAAGAGGTAGCTGATCAGAAAAAATTTCCATTTATTGCGGTTATCTTAATTGGAACAGGGCTTTTGCTTATCGGATTCTCCGGATATACAGTGGTAAGAAAAATCAAACAACCTACAAGTCTGGAATCTTGATATACTAATCCGGTGGGTAAAAAAGTTTTTAAACAATTGGACCTCTGGCTCCCGGTCGCCATATGGGCTTACCTAATATTTCATTTTTCATCAGGTACAGTTCCTACGGCCTCTTCAGTTTTTTGGCGGGATTTTGCTGTAAAAAAGACCGGTCATATGTTTCTTTTTGGAGCTTTGGCAATATTAATTTACAGGGGCCTACTTGGTGAAAATATTCCCAAAAAAAAAGCTGCAATTTGGGCCGTAATATTGGCATTTTTTTATGGAGCTTCCGATGAATTTCATCAGTTGTTTACTCAGGGGCGCGAGGCGCGCATCCGCGATGTCGTATTTGATACACTCGGGGCAGGCATTGTTATTTTCCTTATCTATAGATTTTTACAAAAGCTGCCAAAAAAAGTACAATCTATCTTGAAAGACTTAGGTTTTGTCTAAGAAAATGAAAAAAATACTTGTTACAGGTGGCGCAGGTTACATAGGATCGTTCATGGTTCGCCAACTTCGACTGACAGGGTGCGACCCTGTCGTTCTCGATAACCTTTCTCAAGGACATAAAGAATCGGTTAAAGATTTTAGACTGGAAAAAATCGATTTAGTCACTCAAAAAGAAAAACTTGACGCGCTTTTCTCGCAGGAAAAGTTTGATGGGGTAATTCACATGGCAAGCTTCATTCAGATGGGTGAATCCTTCAAAGATCCAGCCAAATACTATCGCAACAATGTTAGTGGTTTTATCAATCTTTTGGATTCTATGAAGAACAATAAAGTAACCAACATTATACTATCCTCGACCGCCGGTATTTACGGAAATCCAATCCGCGTTCCTATTATGGAAGAAGACATTAAGAATCCTTTAAACGCCTATGGTGATTCCAAATATATGATGGAAAGAATGCTCGAAGACTACGATTCCGCTTATGGAATTAAATTTATAAGTCTCAGATATTTTAACGCGGCCGGTGCCGCCTTGGATGGATCGATAGGAGAGGATCACCCAGAAGAAAGCCATTTAATTCCAAACCTAATTAAATCAGTTTTAGAAAATACAGAATTTACTCTCTTTGGAGATAATTATGAGACTCCGGATGGAACGTGTATTCGGGATTATATCCATGTATTGGATTTGACGGAAGCGCATTCACTTGCGATTCAAGCTATTATTGATGGTAAACCAAGCGGTTTTTATAACATGGGAATTGGTAAGGGTTATTCGAATCGGGAAGTTGTTAGTAAAGTTGAAGAAGTAACGGGTTCAAAGATCCAGATTAGGATAGCTCCGAGACGGGAAGGCGATGCAGCCGCCCTTTATGCGGATAACGGAAAAATTAAAAAAGAATTAAATTGGGAACCAAGATACGATCTTCAAAAAATAGTCGAGTCTGCATATTTATGGCACAAAAATCACCCCCGAGGATATAATAGTGATCGTTGATTCAGTGGCTCCTAAGGGCTAATATTGATTAATGCAACTTCTTAGATTTTTACATCACCTTTTTATTCCTCATGAGTCCAACAATCAAAAGGGTAAGATTTTGCATCCATCAAGTTTAACTATAATCGCTGTTTTTCTGGTTGGTTTTCAGTTGCTTCTAAATGTTTTCCCCAGAGGTCTTCCACGGGTTTTAGGTTATGCAGCCAACATTTCGCCTGGTGAGGTAATCCGTTTAACCAATGCTCAAAGGGCGGCAAATGGTTTATCGACAGTTACCGAAAATGCGAATTTGGATTCTGCAGCCTTGGCCAAGGGTAACGATATGTTGGCAAAAGGGTATTGGGCCCACTTTGCTCCGGACGGAACCTCGCCTTGGAGTTTTTTCCTGAGTTTTGGCTATAAATATCAATATGCCGGGGAAAATTTGGCCAGAGATTTCAGTAACGCCAATGATGCTGTTAACGCTTGGATGAACTCTCCAACACATAGAGAAAATATATTAAATTCTAAATACAAGGAAATCGGTATTGGAGTTGTTGAGGGTAATTTGGCCGGGGTTGATACAACGGTTATTGTCCAATTTTTCGGCGCTCCACTGGGGAACTCCCCCTCAATTCCGATTGCTCAGGCTCAGGAACAGGGTAAATCAGTGGCACTCAAGCCATCGATCGCTCCCAAAAAATTGGCAACCCCGTCTTTATCGCCAGAGCCAACCATTGCACCGGTTATCATCAGGACTCCCACACCACTTCCCCAAGCGTCCCCGCAATCAATCTCGTCTGTTTTCATTTCACCTTTTAGTTCAACTAAAAATCTTTCATCGGCAGTTCTGGGATTACTTCTTATGGCTCTTTCAATTGACATAATTGTTATAAGGAGAAAAAGGATTGCCAGGATTGGCGGCAGAACCCTTGCCCATATAGCTTTCCTTGGAATGATTTTGGCAGTTATACTGATACTTAAGGCAGGACAAATTATATAATTACTATTATGAAATCTTTTGTTCGGGATTTACCACACTACATGCTTCTGATTGGCATTCTTTTGGCCGGTTTTGCAGGTCTCACCCTTTTTTCCTATGACAGAAACTTCCAAATTGCCGTGGCACTGGCAACTGGAATTTCATACGTTTCATGGGGATTGATTCATCACCACATTCATAGAGATTTACACTTCGAGGTTTTTATGGAATATCTGGCTGTGGCTATTTTAGGAACTGTAATTATCTTTTCCTTGATTTTGCAATAACGCAACCTGTATACTTTCAGCTACCAATGAATAAAGTTCGTAAAGCAGTTATCCCCGCAGCCGGCTTTGGAACCCGTTTTCTTCCCCAAACAAAAGCAATGCCCAAGGAGATGCTTCCGATTGTAGACAAACCGGTCATTCAGTATGTTGTAGAGGAGTTGGTCGAGGCCGGAATTCAGGACATTTTTATAGTTACCGGTTATCACAAAAGAGGGATTGAAGACCATTTTGATTCCCCCAATCTTGATTTAATTGAAAATCTCAAAATGGGAGGAGAAAAGAAACGCTATTTGTTGGAAGAAGTAGAAAAAATTTCAAATATGGCCAATTTTGTTTATGTTAGGCAAAAAGGCCCATATGGCAATGGTACCCCGCTTTTTAATGTGAAACATTTAATTGGAGATGAACCATTTATTTATACCTGGAGTGACGATTTCATTAAAGCTGAACCTAACAGGTTTAAACAACTTATTGTGGCATATGAAAAATATGGTGCCAGTTGTATGGCAAGTCTAAGGGCTACTAAGGATGAAGATTACAATAGGTATGGGTGCTCTGGTGGGGTAATGCTTGAAGATGGGATAATGGATGTAAAAGAAATTATCGAGAAACCGGGTAAAGACAAAGCTCCTTCAGACATGATGAATATTTCGGGTTATCTGTTTACTTCCGACATTTTCGACTATTTGGATACAGCTTTAGCAAATTTAAAGGTTGGTGCTGAACTTTATTACAACGACGCATTGAAACTTATGCTTGATGACAAAAAGAGAGTTCTGGCTGTTGAGATCAAAAACGGCAAATATTACGATACTGGTAACAAGATGGAATACCTCAAAACCGTAGTCGAATTTGCCCTCGCCCGTCCGGATATTAATGGTGAATTTAGAGAGTATTTAAAATCCCTCAATATATGAAGTTACTTGTTACAGGAGCTGCGGGTTTTATCGGGGCAAATTTTGTTCATTATTGGAATCATAAATATCCCAAAGACGAAATACGCGTTATTGATTCATTAACCTATGCCGGCAATATCGAAAATCTTGCTCCAGTCATTAAGAAAATTAAATTTATCGAGGCCGATATTAACGACCGCCCCAAAGTCTCGCAGGCAATGAAAGGTGTCGACACTGTTGTCCATTTTGCTGCAGAAAGCCACGTAGACAGAAGCATCTTCGACCCCAGTAGATATTGGCAGACTAATGTTCACGGTACGGTAACTCTTTTGGAAGAAGCGCATAAATTAGGCATCCCCAGATTTCATCATATTTCTACAGATGAAGTTTATGGCGAACTTCCTCTATTATCCAGCGAAAAATTTAACGAAAAAACACCATACTCCCCGCGTCCCGACAATCTTTACGCCTTAAGTAAAGCCGAAGCAGACAAGCTCGTTTTGGATTTTTACAAAAAAACCGATATGTTTACAACAATTTCTAATTGTTCAAATAATTATGGTCCCTATCAATTCCCGGAAAAATTTATGCCAATAGTTATTGCCAATTTAATTGACGGTATTCAGGTTCCAATCCATGGCGATGGTCGTAATGTACGTGATTGGATCCATACGAAAGATCATGCATACGCGATCGATTTAATCCTTCAAAAAGGTAAAAAAGGTCAAACGTATTTAATAGGTTCCGATAACGATAGGGATAACAATTATATTGCAGAAAAAATTGTTTCTATTTACGGTGAAGATGCCGGAAAGATCAGACACGTTCCGGACAGGCACAGCAACGACAGAAGATATGCAATAGATGCCACAAAGATAATTCAGGAATTGGGTTGGAAACCGGAAATCGGCAGGGAAAATTTTGACGATGGTCTAAAAGAAACTATTGATTGGTACAAAAATAATCAGGATTGGTGGAGACCGCTTCTTAAGAGACGCGCAGTTATTTCGGATGAAGATAAAATAGTTAGCGCTTTTATAACATTGGATAGAGAGACGGGGAAAACTAAGTTTATATTCGGAAAACTTGAAGAAAAAGAAGGAATAAAAATTCCGAAAAGCGATCTCAAAGAGCATTTTGTTGAAGCTAATATTGTTCGTTATGAAATGGTTATGAAAAATCTCGCGTCTAAAAAGTGGTATCAGAACAGTTTGGACAACATAAAAGATGAGATAAAAGCGCTGGCAATAAGTCCTGCAACTTTTGGTTACGTTGAAGACCTTTCAAGTCATGAAGATAAAATAGGTGAAGATACTCTGCTTAAATTGGTAAAAATCGATCACGCCTCTCCCGAGTTTGGAATTTACGGTATTGCAACATGGTTTGTGGTGGAGAATTCTAAAGGCGAGAGAAGGTCGGAGGGATATTATTCTTGGGGTTGGGGTCCGAAGTCTGGGGCAAAACTGCTGGTTTTGATTAGGAGGAATGGGGAAATAACTCATTTTGCGTTCCAAAGGGAAGGTAAATTTCCTACTGGCTCAATTGAGTATAATTTGGCGGGTGGTTTCCCCAGGCTTAACGAGAGCGTTTTAAACTTCATTCTTAGGTCGCTTAAAAAAGATCTGGGTTTGAATGTTCACAACCCAAACATCACTTTAAATGAAATAATAAGTCTTGGTCGAGTTGCGCCCGATTCCGGAATGACTAATAACCATCCTAATTTGTATGCGGTTATAGTAGATTTTGGGCGCGGAATTTATCCGGAGGTGCAGACAGGAGAAAAACTTGAAGAAAATGAGGGAATAGTTCTTTGGCCAGTTGGTGAAGTAAGCGAAATAGTAAGTAAGTGCGATGATTCATATTTCTTGTCTGCAATGTCGAGATTAACTCTTTCCGGAATTTATACGATAAACTTTTCTACGAATAACAAAAAAAACGATTAAAATATGATACGAATTGATCACAGAAAGCATATAAAGCATACTTCTATTCCCGGCGTTGTTATTATCGAGCGCCCTCTTTTTGGAGACTTCAGGGGATTTGTTCACGAACCATATAACAAAGAAGAACTTAAAGCCGCAACAGGGATTGAATTTAATCCGGTGCAATGGACTCATGCTTATATAAAACCCGGTGTTATTAAAGCCATTCATTCGGAAGATTGGAACAAAATGATTTACCCCATTACGGGGATTCTTTACGCCCCTATTGTGGATCTTAGACCGGAGAGTTCAACATTTGGGAAGGTTGAATATATCACGATTGACAACACCAAAGAAGATTCAAAACGCCAGGCGCTTTTCCTGCCGGCTGGAGGGATTGGTAATTCGGTATGCGTACTAGGAACCGAAATGATGCATTATTTCTATCTTATTGATGAATATTGGGACGATGCAAAGGCAAAGGGAGTTGCCTGGAACGATCCGGATCTAAAAATAAAATGGCCGATAAAGGAGCCAATTCTTTCCGAGCGCGACCAACACAATCCAACATTAAGAGAGCTTTTCCCGGAAAAATTTAGATCCTGAAATGAATTCAGGATGACATTATGAAAAAAGTATTGATAATTGGTGGGACTGGAATGGTAGCTTCAAGATTTGTTGATTTGGCAAAAGACAAGCTGGAGATTGTTTCAGTTGATGAAAAAACCCTAGATATTATAGACAACACGGCAGTGGAAAAATATTTCACAAAAAATAAATTTGACGCTGTGATTAACTTTGCCGCTTTTACAAATGTCGACGCGGCTGAGAAAGAAACCGGGGACGAGACAGGTCTTACATATCGATTAAATGTTTTAGGACCAAAAAATCTGGCCGAGTATTGTAACGACAATAACACGTTTCTAGTTCACATTTCTACAGATTTTGTTTTTCCCGGAACAGAAGAGGAACCAGGTCCGTACGATGAAGACGCCCGCCTTCCGGAGACTCCTGTCGGAATCGGTTGGTATGGTTGGACAAAAAACCGGGCCGAGTTAATGATTCAAAATACTTCAACAAATTACGCAATTGTAAGGTATGGATATCCGTTTCGTGCAGCACCATTCGATTTAAAGAAAGATTGGGCAAGAAATTTGATCAATTTATACAATGAACAAAAATTATATCCAATGTTCACGGACCAGGTTCAGAGTGTGTTATTTGTAGATGATTTAGTTGAGCCTTTGGTTAAAATTATTAATGAAGAAATATCTGGTATCTTCCACGTTGCCTCAAGTGATATGACCACGCCGCACGAAATAGGGCTATATTTGTTGGGAAAATATACAGGTAAACCAGTTGAGTTGCAAAAGGGTTCAATGGGTGAGTTTCTAAAAGCTCCCGGTCGTACACCACGCCCCCGTCTAGGTGGTCTAAAAACTCTAAAAACTCAAAATATCCTAAATTTGAAATTTAAAACTTGGCGAGCGATGGTGGACGAGTTTGTTTCTCAATTAAATACTTAATTACTATATAGTAATTAAGTATTGTTTTTTCTCCATTTGTCAATTTCGGCATGGTTTCCTGAAAGAAGCACTTTGGCGACTTTCCATCCGCGGTATACTTCGGGACGGGTGTACTGCGGATATTCACTTTCCATTCCGGAAAAAGATTCCTCTATCAGGGAATCCGGCTTTATGACGTCAGGGATTAGTCTTGTAACAGTATCGGCAATAACCATGGCCGGGATTTCCCCACCGGTTAAAACATAGTCTCCAATAGAGACTACCTCATCTACCAAATTTTCGGCGACTCTATTATCAACTCCTTCGTAATGACCACAGAGGATAATCATCCTTTTGAATTTTGAATATTTATAGGCTTTTTCTTGTGTAAATTTCACACCCCCCGCCGAAGTTAATATTATTTTCTGATTTTTCGAACCAGGCTTTGCCTTAATCGATTTAAGGCAAGCGTCGATAATGTCAATTCTAAGAATCATTCCGGCCCCACCGCCATAAGGTCTATCATCAACATTTTTCCTCAGTCCGTCACCAAACTGTCTTAGGTCGATTATGTTCAAGTCAATAAAATTTTTGTCCTGGGCTCTCCACATAATTGATTGATTCATGGTTCCCTCAAACATTTTTGGGAAAAGCGTGATTATATCTATCCTCATACTCTTGTATTCTATCAGTGAAAGCTGATAAAGTTAACCTATGGACAAAGTTGTCATAGTCATGCCCGCGTATAACGAAGCTCAGAATATAGCTCTTATGGTTCATGAGCTTTTTTCTAAGGAGTTTCCAAAAATTGATGGGGTAGAAATGCACCTTTTAGTGGTTGATGATTTTTCTCCGGACGGAACCGGGGACGTAGTTAAAAATTTAATGAATCATCACAAAAATCTCCATATTCTTCAAAAAGAAAAAGAAGGCTTGGGATGGGCATATGTTCGGGGAATGCAGTATGCAATGAACAAACTTCACGCAGATGCGATTTTGGAAATGGACGCGGACTTTCAACATCCTCCAAGGTTTGTAAGACCAATGGTTGAGGCATACTTATCCGGCGCCGATTATGCAATAGGATCCAGATATATCAAAGGAGGTTCCGTTCCGTCTGAGTGGGCAATAAGCAGAAAGGCGGTCAGTTTTTTTGGCAATTTATTTATTCGGATTGTTCTACTTAATTTTAAAGTTCACGATTTGACTACCGGTTTTAGGTTATCACGGGTTAATGGGGTTCTCGATAAAATTAACCTCGAAAAACTAATGGATCTGGACCGCTTTGCTTACAAAGTCGATCTTTTATATCAATGTCTTAAAAATTCTAAAAAGATTGTTGAAGTTCCGCTCGAGTTTGCGGCAAGAACTAAAGAGAAATCAAAGTTTAATTGGAAAGAAATGGTTGCGACTTTCACCGTTGCCGTAATTTTGGGAATAAAAGACAAGCAAAGATTTATTAAATTTGGAGTTGTAGGAGGGACAGGATTTGTTGTTAATTATGTAGGCTTGGAGGTTTTGAAACGTTTTGGATTTACAACTTTTGTCGCCACACTTCTTGCCACAGAGGCTGCGATTATTTCTAACTTTATTTTTAATAATATTTGGACATTCAAAGACAAAATTATTACAAAAGTGTCAGATATTTTTGTTCAGTTTTTTAAGTTTAATTTTTCATCCCTATTTGCAGTTATCGTTCAGCCATTTATAGTATCAGGGGCAGCTAAACTTTTCGGAGATAGCCCGTTGGTTCATCTTGGGGCACTGTTGTTTGCTTTATTTGCCGTTGTTTTACCTTACAATTACACTGTCTATAATTTATTCATCTGGCGAACATGGCACATGCCCAAATTCTTTAAGAAGCATTAACTGGAATTCTGAATTTATACCCGTAATATATTAAACCAGCCCCACCATCCTCTTTCAATTTTCTTGTGACCATTTCCACCTTGGCCCCAATTTCTAAGGGAACATTGGCACTGGCCAGATCTGTTAATTGGGCGGTTATCATTGGTCCTTCCTCTAGTTTGACTAAGGCGACTTGGTATGGGACGGACCCTTCAAAACCAGCCGGTGGTTCATACATTACCGTTGATGAATAAATCTCGCCTCTGCCACTCAAAGTGAAGGGAATGTGGGCCTCCCCGTGACAGTCAGGGCAAACATCACGAGGCGGAAAAACTTTGTGTCCGTTTTTACACACTTCGCCGGTAAGTCTGTATCTCTGCGCATTCAGTCTCCAATGACGGGGAATTTCATGACCCATATACAAAGTTAGTCTGAAGTTTTTCTCAAAACCCACGGCTACCTTGTAAGGAGAGACCCTTCAAGGTTAGTTATTCAAGCGTAAGGTTTTCCAGAATTGAAGTGCTATCAATTTTATAATTCTTCACAAAATTTTTGTAACTATTTTCCTTTTGAATAAAATCTTTACTTGCTTGTTTAAAGAAAAATAATATTTTCTCTGGATGTATCCAAGGTGTTTTTCTGAGTCCCAAATATTCTGAATACGAAGAATATGCAGATACTAAATCTTTTGTATATTCAGAAGGATTCAAATGAATGTATCTGCTTAAATGAAGAAAGTATGATTCATCTCTCACAATGGCAGATTTATATGGTCCCTGAAAAAGTGAACCCACACGGTCGTATTTTTTGTTAAAATACATAGAATATCTGGTTAAAAGCGATCGCATAAATTTTTCAATGTCATGTTCATTCTTTTGGTGTAGAAATAGATGAAAATGATTAGGCATAAGGCAATATGCCAAAAGCTCAACTTTCTCGAAATAGTTTTTAGGCTGGTGTGGTACACCTTGAAAGGAGAAACCTTGCAAGGTAAAAGTTTTTGTTATTTTAGAGAGGTCGGGTGGTGGGCTTAAATATTCTTTTAGATAATTTAAAAAGACTTTGTAGTCCTGTTCATCTTCAAAGATAATTCGCTTTTCAACTCCACGGTTATAAACGTGATAGTAACAATCATCACCCTCAAATCTTATTAAGTTTCTTGCAGGCATAATTTATATTACCTTGTAAGGAGAAACCTTGCAAGGTAATAATTCTTATTGAACTGGAAGATGTGAAGAGTATACTAAAAATATGGATGATGCACCAACCCGCGAAGAATTTTACAATCTTGAAGGGTTACAAAGGTAGAACAAAAATGGGTATGATATATGAAATATTTTCAAAATTTAACCTGTGTTTTCGAGAGAGAGAGAGAGAGAGAGAGAGAGTAAACAGTTTCGCTGTTTTGTAAAATCTCTTTTCTTTATTTTCCTGTTTCTTTTTTTTTCTTCCTTTGTTTTTCCTTCTAAAATCCTGGCATCCACTACTTACAATATGGCTACGACAACGAATTGGAACATTAGAATCGATGGTGCCAATGCTTCTGACCTTTTAACTTATTCTAATGCGACAAATGTCGATCTAGATAACGATGGGAACAGAGATATCATCGTTGGTGCGCGTTGGACGGACTACAATTCAAGAGCAGATTCCGGCTCAATATATATAATTTATAGTTCACTATGGAAAGGCTTAACCGGTACAGGCAATACGATCGATTTAGCCAATCCAAATAACTATAACATTCGTATCGATGGTGCTGCAGCAAACGATATGCTAGGTTTTTCTGCAGGAGTCTTTGTTCAAGATTTAAATGGCAATGGAAAGTTTGACCTTCTTATCCCCAGTATTGGATCAGATAACAATTCTAGGAGTGGCTCTGGGTCTGTATTTGTAATCTACGATACCTTACTTGATGATTATTCTGGTACGGGTAATACAATTGATCTTGCGAGTTCAAACAACTTCAATATTCGTTTCGACGGTGCTGCGGCTAGTGACAATTTATCAACAAAAAGTGTAGATACTACGAATCTTGATATTGATGGCGATAATAAACAGGATATAATTTTAGCTTCTGTTTTTGCTGACAATAATTCAAGAAATGAATCTGGTTCAGTCTATTATATCGCTAATACAGTCTTTGGTAATCTCTTAGGAACAGGTAATACTATTGATTTAGCAACGACTTCTAATTTTACAATCAGATACGACGGTGCTGCGACGGGGGATAATTTTGGTAGGCACAACGATGTTGTTTCCGATCTTAACGATAACAATAAATTAGATCTTATCATTGGTGCAAGGCAAGCCGATTATAACTCTCGTACTGGAAGCGGTTCTGTGTATGTAATCTATGCTTCATTGATTGATGACTACTCTGGTACTGGAAATATCGTTGATATGAATACAACATCTAACTACAATTTAAGATACGACGGTGCTATTGCTAATGATCAGCTGTCTGGATCATTAAAAACTGGAAACATTGATGGTAAAAAAGATTTACTAATTGGAACTTATTTAGAGGACAATAACAGTAGAACTGATTCAGGTTCAATCTATATCATCAAAAATGCACTCATTGCTAGTTATTCTGGAACTGGCAACAATATAGATTTAGCTACAAGCACAAATTACTCTATCCGCTATGATGGTGCCGTAGCAGGTGATGGCCTCGGATATTTCTCTTTACTGGCCACTGATTATAATTCAAACGGAATATATGATATTTTGGTGGTGGCATATCGGGCTGACCAAAATAGTAGAAGCGATTCAGGGTCCCTTTATGTAATTTATGATTCACTCATTGCTAGTTATTCTGGGACAGGAAATAATATCGATTTGGCAACAGGCACAAATTATTCTATCCGATACGATGGTCCAACAGCCTCAAGCTTTTTTTCGGGTCACGCGCTGTCTGTTGGTAATTTATATGGTAACGGTAAAATGGATATTTTAGTTGATGCTGGTGCTGCAAGTTTTAACTCTCGTACCAATTCAGGTTCTCTTTACATAATTTATAATTTCCCCCACACTATTGATGTTTCGGTTACTTCAAGTCCATTAACTTCAAATGTAAAAATAAGTGGAACAGTTTCTGCACCCAACTCAACAACTGCTGTTGCAGGAGTTGAATATAGTATTGATGATAATTATCAACCAGCTACTTCTTGGACAAGTTGTAGTGGAACAACCAAATTTGATTGTGATATAAGTAATTTATCAACTGGTAATCATTTAATATATGTCCGTGCATACGACACCAATGGTTCATATACTCCCCAGTCTCATTATATTGTTTACAAAGTGGGAAGCTTTGAAAATGAATCATCTGACTCTAATTGTAAAGCAGATTACAAATACTGTATCAATGCAGGACCAAATTACACTAAAAATACCTCAATTTTACAAACCTTTGTTAATAACTCCTGGGCAGGAACAATAATTCCTTCATATAGTAGTCATGATGATATGTATGTAACAATAAAAAGGCAAGGTCTGAAGGATTTAGACACTTCAAATATTCCATACCCTTGGAGTCAAGGATTAAATACATATTCTGACATTTTTAAAATTTCCTCAGTTTCTGCCTTTAATGGTTTTCCTATTAACAAAACCGACAAGCCTTTTACAGTACAACTGCCATATGACAAAACAAAACTAAATGGAGTTTCTCCTACAGTTTTAAAAGTTTCATATTTTGATTCAGAATCTAAAAAATGGAAAACAATTAAAACTCCAATTGTAGTTGACTGGATCAAAAATATGGTTTCCACTACAACAAAAAACTTTTCTTTGTATGCTTTGACATACCCATCACAAACACGGCTTCATTCAGACAGATTTGTTGTTCAAACATCTCCACCAACCAGCCCGGTCTCGACGAAGCCTGAAGCGAAAGTGGGAACTCCAAAGCCAAGCAATAATCACTGTTTCCTCTGGTGGTGCTGGTAAATTTCAACTACAAAAATGGCCCCCAATTGCTGATGGGCATCACGTTTTGGCTTAGGAAGGCCAGCGAGAAAAGATATATAGGAACTATTATTATTGCAAATGCAATTTTAAATTCCCCTTTAATTAAAATGTCAGAAAATGCTACAAAAAGAAAAGGAATTACGGGCAAAAAATATCTCATTAAATCTCTGTGGGCTATAAAGAGGCTCAGAATGTAGAAAATCCCGACAAACGTTCCGAATTCATATTCTTTCTTTTCAAAAAGTTTATAAACTCCAATAGCTCCAAATAAGTAAATAAAGATTATTTCTTCCAACCAGCTAGTTCCCACCCACGGTGCCGAATAATTAAATATAGAAAAAGGAGGAAAAATAAGATGAATATTGTCTCCGGAATGGAAGTATGCCCAAAAGTCCCCCGTTGCAAATGCGTAAAATATAAAAACAAGAATTAACGACAATGGAATTAGGAGAAGTGGATATGTTTTTTTAAAATTCAGTTTTTCAATAAGTCTATTTCCGGTTACATTAATTTGATTTCGTATAAAAGGAAATAAAAGAAATACAAAGTAAGAGGCGAACAATAAGATTCCTGGTGATTTGGTTAGTTGCGCTATTGCCCCCCAAACACCGGCAAGTAAATATTTTTTATTTTTAAAGTAATAAAGGGATGCGATGATACTTCCAATAAACAGAGGGTCGGCGGAACCAACCGACTTTACAATTAACCAACGGGCGGGAAAAAATGAAAATAAGAATGTAAGAAAAAGCGCGCTTTTTTCATCCGTATAAAGACTAACCAATTTAAAGAAAAAGAAAGTTGCCAGGATTCCGGACAAAAGGGTTACAATCAGCATAGCGTAAGGGTAGTTTGTCACAGTTCCAATCAAGCGAATTAACACCGGAAAGAGAGGAAAATGTGCGGAGTAATATTCTGTTGGAAGGGGAAACTGAAAGTTAGATTGGATATCAGTCTTGTTATATAAAGTTTTGGCTGCAACCATATATAGCGGACCATCGTAGTTTGCGACGATTGTTGCCAAACCGTTTTGCGGAAGCGGAATTTTCCAGAACGAATTTACCCGGAATATGAACGGAAGCCAGATAAGTAAAGTTGGAACGAGAGAAAAAACCAAGATCAAAGTCAAGTTTTTGAATTTTTTATGCATACATTAAATATTAACACGCAGGCAGTGGTATATGCCAGGATATATCAGGTTTAATTCACATGCGAGCTGTAGCTCGCAGTTTTCTTGAATCTGATATAGACTACTTATGTGGCTAAACTAATTCAGGAAATATCGGTTTTTCTACCAACTTACAATGAAGAATCAAATATAAGGCCGGTTATTGTTAAAACAACAGAAGTACTCAAATCTGTCTCCGAAAAATGGGAACTTCTGATAGTTAATGACGGCTCAACCGATTCAACTCGGGAAGTTGCTCTCGAATTTTCAAAATCCGATAAAAATGTACGACTGATAGATAATGAAAAAAATAGAGGATATGGGGCGGCACTCGCATCCGGTTTTTATAATTCAAGATTCTCATGGATTGCGTTTACTGACTCTGATGGTCAGTTTGATTTTACCGAAATCGTAAATTTTATCGAAAAACAGAAAAACACGAATGCAGACCTAGTCATAGGTTATTACACATCACGAAAAGTAAATTTTGGAAAAAAAATTACCAGTAGACTGTGGGAGCTTTTGGTTTATTTGTTATTTGGTCTTACGGTACGCGATATTGATTGTGGTTTTAAATTGATTTCCAAAAAAGTGTTAGACAAAATTTCAAAATTGGAAAGTGAACGCGGGGCTTTTATTTCCAGCGAACTTCTGATCAAGGCCAAAAAAGCGGGATTTAAAATTGAGGAAATTCCTGTCACCCATTATCCGAGAACTAAAGGAGAGGGAACCGGAAGAAATATAGATGTTATAATCAAAAGTTTTACAGATCTTTTTAGACTTTGGAGAAAACTCAAATGATCGAACAGTCAACAGTCAACAGTCAACAGTCAACAGTTTCTAAAATTCGATCGTGGATTTTGTTGAATAAAAAAGAATTTTTGATTTTATTATTAATTCTATTAGTCGGTGCATTCATGAGATTGTATAGAATTTCTGATTATATGACGTTTCTTAGTGATGAAGGGCGGGACGTGCTTATAGTTAGAAGATTTATCACCGAGCTGCACCCACCTCTAATTGGACCTGGCACATCGGTTGGAAATATGTATTTGGGGCCGCTTTATTACTATATGATGGCCCCGGCTTTACTTCTTGCCAACTTTTCACCGGTTGGACCGGCAGTTCAAATTGCGCTATTAGGCGTTGTAACAGTTTTTTTTGTTTGGTTTATCACGCGGGAGTGGTTTCCGGTTAAAACTACAGGAGGCATTCAAGTCTCTCTGAACGTAGGTGCGTTGGTGGCAGCTGGGCTTTATGCAATTTCACCGACTGTAATAACATTTTCAAGATCTTCTTGGAATCCAAATATAATGCCCTTTTTTTCGTTACTTTCTATATATTCCATATGGAAAGTATACGAATCCCGCGGAGCCTCGCGCGGAGTGGGAGGTTGGCTGATAACATTGGGGATTTCCTACGCCTTTGTTCTCCAGTCGCACTATCTAGGTCTTTTCCTTGCCCCAACTCTTTTTGTTTTTTGGTTATTAACGTTATTCAAAATTAAAAATGACAAACTTGTTAAAGCGATATTTGTCCGCTCTTCATTCTTAGCTTTTTCGCTCTTCGCTCTGCTAATGTCACCACTTCTCATCTTTGATATCCGTCATAATTGGCAAAATTATAATGCAATAAAAATATTTTTTACTTCCAGTCGTGATGTTGGCCTCCCGCTTTTAGCCTATTTATCAAAAATTGGCGCAACAACTCTTATGGTTTTTACAAATTTGCCCATGGGCAAAAATATGTATTTGGGAATTTTGGCGGTATTGGTCTCAATAATATTTTTAGTCTGGATTTATAAAAAACACCTTTTTACAGACGCTTACGGCCTTTTATCTTTATGGATTACAGTAGGTCTTATTGGAACAGCCTATTATAAAGGTCAGATTTATGATCATTACCTTGGTTTTTTGTTTCCGGCGCCGTTTTTATTATTAGGAACTTTTGCTCAAAAAATTTTAAATAATAAAAACTTGATAGCTAAAGTACTGCTTTCTTTGACTATTGGTTTTATTGTCTTTGTTAGTTTTCAAAACGATCCTCCGTTTGTACACCCTACATATCAAATGCCTAGGGCGATATCTGTGGCAAAAGTTATACAGGAGAAGGCGGGTGGGGCCAAATTTAATTTAGCTGCGATATCAGATTTTGACGATCGAAGTGTTTATCTCTACTTTTTGATTATTTGGGGGGCCAATGTGGTCGACACCGACCCTTCTACCTCCGAATTTACACAAACAGATCAGCTCTTTGTTGTCTGTGAGTTTGAAGAATCTAAGTGCGATCCGACACATAGTCCTTCCGCCTGGATTACCAGGTTCGGATGGACTAAAATAGTGGATAGATGGGAGGTCTGGGGGGGAACGCTTTATAAACTTGGTCACGTAAACGTAGAATGAATTACAAAGAAAGTAAAAATATTTTAGAGGAAATTAAAAAAGCCAACAAAATTTTGGTTAATTGTCATAGAAGTCCCGATCCGGACAGTATTGGTAGCGCAACCTCAATGTCCCTTGCATTGAAAGAGCTGGGAAAAGACGATGTCACTATTATTTCTCCCGACGAGATTCCCGATAATTGTAAATTTTTACCAAATTCGAAATCAATAAAAGTAGTAAATTTTGACGATTTTGATTTTTCTCAATATGACACTTTTGTGATAGTCGATTCCGGCAATTGGAACCAGACAACCGGAAAAGACAACATTTTGTCTTCCAAAATACGAAAAGTGGTGATAGATCACCATTATACAAACACAAAGGAAGGCGATATTAATCTGGTCGATGAAAAAACCGGTTCGTGTTGCGCTCTTTTGTTTAAAATATTTTCGGATTGGAAACTGGAATTAACTACAGATCTTGCCACATCACTATTGACGGGTATAATCGCGGACACAATGTCTTTTCAGACAGACATTATCGGAGAATCGGCATTTTCAATGGCAGACACTCTCGTCAAAAATGGAGCAGACAGAAGGAACATTCTTTTTAATCTTTACATGTCGCGTCCTATTGATGAAATACATTTGATGGGAGAAATGTTAACTAAAGTTGTCGTTGAGGAAGACGCAAGGTTCGCTTGGGTGGCTGTTCCTAAAGATCTCACAAAAAATTATCCCGGAAGCAGGGATGCAAAAAGTTATATAGCAGGATCGTTTATCCAATCCATTGAAAATACGGATTTCGGTTTTGTTCTCGAACAGTTCGATAACTTCTGCTCAGTTAGTTTTAGGTCGAGAAATGATTTCGATGTTTCGAAAATCGCAGAGAAATTAGGCGGAGGGGGACACAAGTCAGCGTCGGCTGCACGTCTTTATATGCCATATGACCAGGCTGTAATTAAAGTTTTGGAGACTGCCAGAAAATATGCGAAAAAAGATTAAATCTTCATTGGTATTCAACTATCTTCTAGTTTTAATTTTGGGATTAGGCGCATTTCTCCGATTATATAGGATAAACGAACTTTTAGGCTTTTGGTTCGATCAGGGGCGTGATGCGTTAGTAATTTGGGATCTTTTACATAACGGAAAATTTTTTTTAATAGGGCCGACAACAGGCCTTGCCGGAATTTTTAGAGGTCCCTGGTATTATTGGTTGATTACTCCATTTTACTGGATAGGACGCGGGAATCCAGTTTATCCTTCGATTTTTCTGATATTTACGACGATTGCCGCTCTGGGAGTAATTTACTATTTGGGTTACAAAATTCAAGGAAAATCAACCGGACTTTTGGCAACCACAATTGCGGCATTCTCATTTTACATTGTCGATGCATCTCGATGGCTGTCTAATCCCACGCCAATGATGCTTTTGTCGCTTGTGATGATCCTTGGAATGTTTAAAGTTATAGAGGGAAAAAAATGGGGTTGGCCAATTATCTCTTTTTGTTTTGGTTTGTCGCTATTTAATTTTGGTTCATCCGGAGAGTTGTTTTATTCCCCTGTATTATTATTTTTTGCCATCTGGCAAAAGAAAAATTGGCCGGATTTAAAAAATTTATTATTATCAATATTGCTGTTTATTATCACTTTTGCTCCTTTGGTAATTTTTGATTTTAAACACAGTAGAATTTTAAGGACGAATATTTATCAATCATTTGTATCCGAGAAGAGTTTTACCGTTCCGACAAAAAAGTTTTTAGTAGAAAGGACTATTTTTTATTATGATGTTTTTACAAAAAAAATATTTGATTCCAGAGGGGGAAGAGAAAAAATTATGTTGGGCATAATCGCTACATGGTTTTTGGTTTCCACCCCAAAATATTTAAAAAACAAAAAAATTTCGCTTCTGATTTTAATTCTAATCTCTCCGATTATCGGACTATATTTTTATCAGGGCAATAATGCCGTTTTATATGATTATTATTTTACCGGATATTATTTGATATTTATTTTATTGTTCGCAATAGTTTTGGGGGATATATGGAAATTTACAGCAGGAAAGATTTTCGTATTGTATTTTATTTATTTATTTTTAAATGCAAATCTTTCAATTCTCTTACCAAGATTAACAGAAAGATCTACCAATATTAATAGTGTAATAATTTTGAGTGATCAGGAAAAGGTAATAGAGTGGGTTTATAACAACGCCGACGATAGAAACTTTAATATTGATGTATACGTGCCGCCCGTCATACCCTATGCATATGACTATTTATTCAAATGGCTCCCCACTACGCCAAGGCTTCGCGGGGCAAGTGGCCAATTTACTGAAAATCAAACACCTTTACTATATACTTTGTACGAGGTTGATTCGGCTCATCCCGAGCGACTTACGGCTTGGTTGGACAGACAAAAGAGTATTGGCAGGGTTGTAAAAGAGCAAAGATTCGGCGGTATTGTGGTTCAGGAAAGAGATAGGATATCTGGAATATGAAAAAAAAATTTATACAAATACTGATTTTTGCATTATTAGTTGGCGCTGTTATTTGGGCAGGGAAAGGTATTTTTAAATATAATGTTTTCAGTACTCACGACGGGGATCATCACATCGCCCGTATTTTTGACGTAATTCAAACTGCTAAAGAAGGTCAATTTCCTTTAAGGTGGGCCGGAAGTCTCAATTATTTCTGCGGCGCGCCGATTTATAATTTTTTCTATCCGTTAATTTATTATCTTTCCGTTGCTGTTTACCCGTTTACAAAAGATGTAATTTTTACACTCAAAATAATTAATTTCCTATCACTCCTTTTGGGCACATTATTTTTTTATTTCTGGATCAAAGAAGAAACAAATAAGGAACTGGCAGCCATTGGCGGAGCTCTCACATATTTATACGCGCCATATAGGTTTTCCTTAATTTTTGTAAGGGGTAGTCCTGAATATCTGGCTTATGCAGTGTTGCCAATCGTTTTATTTTTTTATGCTTTGTGTTTTAACTCAAACGGCAAAAGGTTTATGGTATATGCGTTTTTGGCGAGTTTGATGGGGGCGGTTCTTACTATATCTCACAATTTTGCGGCAATGTTTTTAATGCCGATCATCCTTGTCTATTTAATTATTAAACTCCGGCTCCACAAATTTAATTTACAAAAAGTTATCTGGATTGCATTTTCTTTTTTGGCCTCTTTTGGAATGGGATCTTTTTTTATTGGTCCGGCCTTGACGGAGCAAAAATTCACTCAGATTGGTTTAAATTTTATTCAGTGGCGTGAACATTTTCCGACATTTGGACAACTTCTCAAATCTAATTGGGAATATTTTTATTCATCTTTGGGAACTGTGAATGATGGAATGAGTTTTATGCTTGGGTATGCGCAGTGGTTAATAATTGGCATTGCTGGCATCTTTTTTGTATGTCAGGTCTACTTTTTTATTAGAAACAAATCGAAATTTTGGGATTTTATTGAAGGTAATGTTTGGATCATTTTTTTCTTTCTTGGCTCGCTTTTTACAATTTATTTAATACTTCCAATATCTATTCCCCTTTGGGAAAAGATTAGACCGCTTCAGGAAATTCAATTCTCGTGGAGGCTCCTTGGGGTAGGTATTTTTACAACAAGTTCTCTTTTTTCATTTATGTTAGCAAAAATCAAATCCAAATATGTCTATTTAATTATTTTTATCGGTGTCAGTTTTTTAACGGTTATTGGTACAAGAAATTTTATGTTACCCCAACCTATTTCTGTAGAGGATCTTTACAAATACGATGATTTTGAGAAACTTCATCAGCATAGGTATTCAACAACCACCTTAGGGGATGATGTTATAAGTCCGAATGCGGTCAAAGCTTGCTGGTTTTCTACCCCGGTCATTTCTACCAACAATAATGAAGATCTCAGTTCCAGGATTGTAGAGAGGGATAACACTTTCGGGTCGGTAAAGTTCCTCATTGATAAAAATAAAATTAAGGGAAACAAAATTATTATTGGTTTAGGATATTTTTCGGACATACACACAGTTTCATTAAATGGTAAGAGTACAGATTATACAGATTGCGGTGGGTTAGTTTGTTTTAATACAGACAAAACCAGAAATGGGGAGAATCTAGTATCTTGGAAAGTAGGGCAAAGTAGAATTGAAAAAATTTTCAATTATTTAGCATTAACCTTTTTCTTAATTTGGTTAATTATTTTGATAATTTATTTAACCGGAATAAATAAAAACAGGAAGAAATTGATATCCTTCTTATTAGCAATAACAGTATTTACATTATATATTTTTTTTAGAAGCTACAATCTGCCCGGGCGACTTGGATTTGGTTGGGATCAGGAAAGAGACGCTGTAACAGTGTCAAATATTCTTGCTGGGAAATTGACTCTCTTGGGTCCAAGGGTTCAGGGGCCAAGTGGGTTTTTTCTACCCCCATATTTCTTTTATATCCTTACACCTTTTTATCTTTTGACTGGTTTGAATCCAATAGCTACTAACGTATTTATAATTTTCTGGTCGACTTTATTTTTCGGAGTGAGCTATCTGGTTCTATCCCGAGTTTTTGATAAAAAGATGGCTTTAATTTTCCTTGCTCTTTGGGCGGTAAATCCACTAAGCGTTTCAGTCGACACCATTGCTTGGAATCCGGTAGTGGTTCCTCTTTTATTTATCTCTTTGATTTATTTAATTTATCTTTATCTTAAAAAAATAAAAGCAAAATATATTTTCTTGGCTGGAATAATATTTGGAATGGGATTGAGTTCCCATCTTCAATTTTTGTTTATTGCCCCCATGTTCGCCCCATTGCTAATAGACATATTCAAGTGTAAAAAGTATAAACATTTCATCCTTCTTATTTTGGGATCAGTCATACCTTTCGTGCCGATTCTGTTTTTTGATTTAAGGCATAATTTTTTAAATTTAAATTTGATAGCAGGATTTACCAAAAGTGTGGGAGAAGGGGTTGGTAGAGTGCTGATGGTCTGGGAAAGAGTTTCTTCTTTTATGGTGGGTGGTTCGCCTTCAGTATTACTGGCAATTACAATTTATTTATTTGTTTCTGTCGGTCTTTTTGTAACGGCTACGAGAATCAAAGATATTGTTCAGAGAAGAGTTTTATTTGGTCTGGGTAGTGTCTGGGTAGCGAGTCTTCCTTTGTTTTACATATTAATAAAAAGCCCGTCGGAATATTATTTTAATTATTTGCTTGTTCCGTTTCTTGTTTTGATAAGTATTCTACTTAAAAATTTGAAGCGTTTCGGGCTTTTTGCGTTAATTTTAATAATGCTTTATTTTGGAGTTTGCTCACTTCCTCTATTAAGAGATGTTTCCCTGAGTTTAAGAGAAAAAGATCGGGCTGTTGGTTTGTTGAAGGAAATAACCAAGAATTCCAGTCCTTTTAATATCTCGTTCGATGTTCCTTTTAATGAAGATACCGGATTTAGGTATTTACTTAAATTTCACAAAGTTGGTCATTCAGGAAGCGCAAATGACCCTTTGATAGAATTTGTAATTCCCCGCCAAAAGAGGGTTACAACTTTTTCATTTGGACAACTAGGGATCTACGTCCCACCGGTATGGCTGAAAAATAATTGGCCGGAAAAGTCTAAGTAAGATACAATGATTCATATGAACAAAATTTTTCTCTCGGTAGTTATCCCTGCTTTTAATGAAGCATACAATTTGCGTACTGGAGTCCTCGATTCAGTTTACGATTATTTGACTAGACAAAAATATTCATGGGAGATTATATTCGTTGATGATGGCTCGACTGACAATACGGCAAAAATTGCGGAAGAGTTTGCTCAGTTGCGTAAAAATTTTTTTGTTCTTAAGGAACCCCATAGGGGCAAGGCCGGGACGGTTATAGCGGGAGTTTTGAAATCTAAGGGAGAAATAATTCTTTTTACAGATACAGACCAAGCTACACCTATAGATCAAATTACCAAGGTCTTGCCAAAGTTTGAAAATGACTACAATGTCGTTATTGGTTCCCGCAGAGGGCGTGAAGGAGCCCCGTTAATTCGAAAAGTTATGGCTTGGGGTTTTTCGTTCCTAATATTGATGATTTTGAGACTTCCGTTTAAAGATACGCAATGCGGATTCAAGGCTTTTTCGAAAGATGCCGCAAAAGAGATTTTTAGTCGTCTCAAAATTTTTGATTCGAAGAACAAAAGTGTTGGTGCCTCCGTTACAGCGGGTTTTGATTTGGAAATTTTATATGTTGCTCGCAAGCTTGGTTATAAAATTGCGGAAGTCCCCGTTGATTGGCATCACAAAGAAGGAACAAAGGTAGATCCTATTAAAGATTCCATCGAGGGTTTCAGGGGTCTTCTCATGGTCCGTCTAAATGCACTTCAGGGGAAATATGGAGTCTGATAATAATGCTCCTTTTGCTTTCAACATCCGTACTTATTTGTGGTCTGGTTGTCTTTTAAAGTTTTTCGGGAGAATATTGATTGTGCAAGAATGAACCCAAGCAGAAGAATCCCCAAATACATTGCGGTTGTCTTGGCAGAAATTTTATCTGAAAGTGAACCTATAAAATAAGCACTCAGAACGTAGGGGATGTTTTTAATCATGTTAAAGGTGGAAATAGTTGTGGCGCGGTATTTAGATTCTGTGTTTTGATTTACAGTAATCGACGCAAGGTTGTCGAATATTGCTTCGAGTGAAGAACGGAACACTAAGGATAATCCTCCAAAGACAAGTCCTATCCAGGGTGAAAAGAAAAATGTTACGACCATTAATACTCCGACAAATAAAATTGACAGGTTTCCCTTAAACAATCTATTTATAAACGGCGTCAACTGTGAAGCCAAGGCGGAAATAATAAATATGACGGACCATAAAATCCCCAACTGTTCCGCGCTAAAACCAAACTCAAATCCTAAAAAGCTATCCAACATTTCGGAGGCTATTACTACAATAAAACCTATCGATAGAAGAAGTATCGTCTGTTTTTTGATATCAAGATTTTTAAAAAGTTCCTTTAATCCTTGCCCCGTTTGATTAACAAAATTTCTAAAGGAGAACTTGGTGGTATCGATGTGCGGTTCAATTAGGAAAAACGAAGCAATAAGCCCTACCATATATCCAAATGCATTACCGTAAAATGGAAAGGTAGGGTTGACCTTGTACATGAATCCTCCAAGAATACTGCAAATTGCCGGAGCAATAAGTGAAAGAGTGTTTGTGTTCGAGATTTTTGTATCATAGGATCTTTCCTCACCACTTTCCTTTAGAGTGTCAAATATCAAGGCATCAATTGTACCAGAATAAAATGTCCCCCCAACACACATAACAAAGACAGACAAGGCCAACATTTGAAAGTTTGGGGCGGTAGCCATCATGAAGGCGCCAATAGTTTCCAACGTGAAGGCAAGAATTAATGTCTTCTTTTTGCCAAACAAATCGGCAACCGCGCCGGTCGGAATTTCCGCCAGTGTCATTGTAAGAATAAGAATAGTTTCTATTATTCCAATCCCCGCATAATCTGTAAAACGAAGATAGTAAAAAATCCAGATTCCCAACCAAAACCAAGTATTTTTAGAAAAAGCCAAAATATAGGCGATTGTTATATTTCTCTTTAGCACAATATTATTGTATATCGTGTGACGGACAAATTCTTCTATATATAACTTTTATGAAATGCAGAAGTATCGTCTGTGTTATAGTCAGATCAATGACCGAAAATAAAGACAGAGGAATAATTGTTAGATTTGAAAAAGAAATAAGTTCTCCTGGGTTCGAAACAAATCTTCGAGAAATTTTAACTGAATACGGGATTGAACAGTCGGATAACAAATGGGTAGAGATCGATGAAAAGAAGGGTTTTCCCAGACTGGTTGTTGATATATCACCGAAAGGTCTGGGGGACACTGATTTAGTTAAACAAATTATCGATAAAATAAAGCCTGAAGTTATATTTTATAAGATGGGAAGGGCGGATGATGCCGGTGAGACCGGATATCTAACTATTCCGACTAGAGACAAAAGGATTTGTTTAAGGGCAAGTGTTTATATTTTTGACGTAGGCGGTGGAATTTGGAAAAATTTTAACGATGTTGGTTCAAGTGGTTATCGGGACCTCCGCGAGATAACCACTCCGTATTACGGAAGCACGGGTCGTTTTGAGTTGGTTCGTTAAAGTGGCCAACTAATTTAATTTTTTCTCTTTTCATCATGTTCTATTGTTCTAGAACATTAGAACAATGATGGAAGGTATAATTGCTTCTGTTGTGATACTGAATTAGAATTGAAGGGAATGAAAAAGTTTCTGAAAGATTGGAAATGGGTTATTGTGGCTGGTATTATCATTCTGGGTTTTGGTTTTGTGCTTCGTATTTTCCACCTGACAATTATCCCCGTTTTTGCGGATGAGGCCATTTATATCCGCTGGAGTCAAATTATGGCCTCTGAGCCGACTTTGAGGTTTTTGCCCCTCTCAGACGGCAAGCAACCTCTTTTTATGTGGATTTTGATGTTCTTCGTCAAGAAAATGACGGACCCTCTTTTTGCCGGGAGACTGCTTTCAGCCGTCTCGGGAGTTGGAAGCATGATTGGCCTTTTTTTACTGACTTATTATATTTTTAAGTCAAAGAAGGCTGCGCTTTTCGCTTCGATTCTCTGGGCGGTTTCTCCGGTATCTCTTTTTTTTGACAGAATGGCCCTGGTTGATGCAATGCTAACATGTTTTGGGATATGGACGCTTTATCTAAGCTTGGTTGTTGCAGACACTTTGAGGCTTGATATGGCGATGATTTTAGGATTTGTCTTGGGTTTTGCGGGACTTACAAAATCTCCTGCCTTATTTTTTGCCGCACTCATTCCTGTATGTGTAATTCTTCTCAAAAAACCGAAGGATATTTTTAAATACGCAGGTCTTTTGGGTGTTGCCTATGTTATCGCTTTAGGAATGTATAATATTCAGCGACTGGGACCAAATTTTGGCATGCTTTCCTCGCGCACTTCGGATTATATTTTTCCGTTATCAAGAATATTTGTGTATCCGACAGACCCCATTCGATATAATTTACCAACGACTCTTAGTTGGCTAATTGCGATGGGGCCGGTTGGCCTTCTTTTATTGGCTTTTGTTGGTATCGCAACTAATTTCAAAAAACAAACAAAATATATTTTAATATTGGGCGTTTGGTTTATAACGCCTCTCATTTACGAAGCAGAGTTTTCAAAAAGTTTTACTTTAAGATATATTCTTTTTTTAATTCCACCGCTTTATGTATTTGCCGCCTCGGCGTTTAGTAAATTAAATAACAAGTGGAGGTATTTAACAGCAATTTTTTTTGCTATTTTCCTAATCCAGGCCGGTATTTTTGATTATTTTCTTGTAGTCAGTCCTCAGAAAGCCAATTTCCCGGCGCGCGATAGGTCCGGGTATTTTCAGGAGTGGACATCGGGAATCGGAATAAAAGAATCGGCAGACTATGTAAGAAATATACACAGTCTAAATCCGGATAAACAAATTGTAGTAGGTACCGAAGGATATTTTGGTACACTTCCCGACGGTTTTACCATGTATGTTCAAGATTTGTCGAATGTCATAGTTGTAGGAACAGGGCTCGCGATAAATAAAATTCCGCAACCCCTAGTTGAGGCCAAAAAAGCCGGGAACCCGACGTATTTAATAGTTAATAAATCAAGACTCATTGTCGATCCTTCAAAGTTGAACATCAAACTCATTCAGGAGTTTCCCAAAGAGCCGCGTGTTCCTGGTACAACTGAATTTTTACATAATGGACCGCAAGACGCGCTTTATTTATTTGAACTGAAATAATGGAAGGTGAACATTTAGATCCAACTACTGAAATCTCTTTGGAAACCGTCAAAGAGCGTTCCGTACGGGGTATTGTTGTTTTGACCGGGAGAACATTCCTGCTTCAGATAATAGGGCTTGTTGCCCAATTGTTTCTGTTTGCGTATTTAGGTAAATACGAATTTGGAGTTTTCGCAATAGTCAGCGCAATAATAAATTTTCTTGTCTATTTTTCAGATATTGGTTTGGCTGCAGCCCTTATTCAAAAAAAGGACAAACCCACAGATTCTGATTTAAAGACAACATTTTTTGTTCAACAATTGCTTGTACTTTCGATTATTATAGCCGTCTTTTTGTTAGCACCTTTTTTTGTTCAGAAATATTCGCTTAACTGGGATGGACGAATCCTTTTGTATGCATTAAGCGTATCTCTTCTTTTTTCGTCTCTGAAAAGCATTCCGTCGGTACTTTTGGAACGGAAACTTGAATTTGTAAAACTTGTATTTCCCCAAATTTTGGAACAAGTTGTTTATAACGTTGTATTGGTTTTATTGGCAATGAAAGGGTTTGGACTCATGAGTTTTACATATGCGATACTTTTACGCGGAGTTATCGGTGTTATTGCAATTTATACACTTCAGCCATGGATTCCGGGCGTAGCTTTTTCAAGGAAGACATTAAGTGGGCTTTTTAAATTTGGAATTCCTTATCAAATCAACACTTTTCTGGCCACCTTTAAGGATGACGGAATGACATTGGTTCTGGGTGGAATACTTGGACCGGCAGGTGTAGGAATTCTGTCTTTTGCTCAAAAAATTTCCCGGCTTCCCCTGACATTTTTTATGGATACGGTAACCAGGGTCACCTTTCCCGCATTTTCGCGTATGCAGGATGCAAAGGCTGATCTTGAACGAAGTGTTACGCGGTCCGTTTTTTTTATTTGTTTCTTAGTGTTTCCTAGCCTTGTCGGAATTTCAATTCTGGCGCCAATATTGGTTCGTGTGATCCCCAGATATAGTCAATGGATTCCGGCGCTTGTTCCCATTATTTTTATATCGATTAATTTTGTATTTGCAGCAGCGACAACGCAGCTTACAAATTTGTTAAATGCCATTGGTAAAATCAAGATTACATTCTATTTAATGGTTATGTGGACAGCCCTTACCTGGGCCCTTGTACCCGTTCTTGCGATAAAATTTGATGTTGTCGGGGCTGCTATCGGTTATTCATTGGTAGGGGCATCCTCCGTCGTCGCAATTTTTATCACTAAGAAATACATTAATTTTTCAATAACAGACTCAATGATTAAGCCCGCAGTAGGAGCAGTTGTTATGGGAGCTGTCCTATTGATGTTGCGAGGATTTTTACCAACGAGTCTGGTTTCCATGGAAATTTTGATAGTTACGGGAATGGCGATCTATGCAACCTCCATGATTTCAATGATGGGGCTATCTCTTATTGAAGATGCCAAAAAGAGCTTTAAGACGATTTTTAACAGATAAAGTGGTTCACCCCTACACCAATTTCTGTCAAAAATAAAGCAATGCTTGAGTTGTGTGTGGTGTGGGGGTAAAATTTAGCCATGGCTTCCAAGATTTCGGTAGTAATTAATACACTAAACGAGGAGGAAAATCTCCCTCGTGCAATCGCTTCAATCAATGGGTTTGCGGATGAAATTGTAGTTGTTGATATGGAGTCCACGGACAAAACTGTCGAAGTATCAAAAAAATTGGGTGCAAAAGTATTTTTTCATAAAAAAATGGGCTATGTTGAGCCTGGCAGGAACTTCGCCATTTCAAAAGCATCAAATCCATGGATTTTAGTTTTAGATGCAGATGAGGAAGTTACTCAAGGACTGTCCTTGCAGATTCAAAAAATATTAAAAAATCCAAAGGCTGATTATTACAGAATTCCACGTAAAAATATTATTTTCGGCAAATGGCTGAAACATTCAAGGTGGTGGCCGGACTATAACATCCGACTTTTCAAAAAAGGGTCTGTTTCCTGGAACGAAGTCATTCACGCTGTCCCTATGACACAAGGAATTGGTGCAGAACTCGAATCTGAGGAAGAACTTGCAATAGTCCACCACAATTACGATACGGTTGAACAATATATTGAGAGGATGAATAGGTACACTTCTCAACATGCACTCCTTAGAATAAATGAGGGTTATGAGTTCTCCTGGAAAGATGTAATTACAAAACCCTCAAACGAGTTTTTCAGCAGATATTTTTTCGGAGAGGGGTATAAGGATGGATTGCATGGATTGGCACTTTCTTTTCTTCAAGCTTTCTCCGAATTGGTGATGTACCTTAAAATTTGGCAAAAGGAAAAATTCGCGGAAAAAGATTTGACTATTAGTGAGGTTAACTTGTTAATGCGCGACGAAGAAAAGGAACTTCATTATTGGCAAGGGGACTCTCAATTTAAAGAATCAGGAAAGTTGGCCGATCGTATTCGAAGAAAATTTAAGATTTAAAATGGCAACTAAACTCAAAGTTTCGATAGTAATCCTGACTTGGAACCAATGTAAGATGACTAAAAATCAACTCGCAGGGGTCGCCAAACTTGATGTAACAGGTCTTAATGTGGAAATGATTGTTGTGGACAACGGTTCAACAGACGCAACAATAGATGAGCTTTCCAAATTTGAACTTCCAAATATGCAATATAAATTTATCGAGACCGGTTCAAACCTGGGTTTTGCCGGCGGAAACAATATCGGAATAAAAGACGCGATTGAGCGTGGTGCGGACTACGTAATTTCAATGAATAATGACCTGATTCTTGCCAAAGACATTTTGATCAAGCTAGTAAAACTTGCAGAATCAGATAATAAAATAGGTCTTGTTGCCCCTAAAATGTATTTTGCTAAGGGTTTTGAATTTCATAAGGACAGGTATAAGGAGTCGGAATTGGGTAAGGTAATTTGGTATGCAGGAGGGGTCATTGATAGGAATAACGTTTATTCCGAACATCGTGGAGTAGATGAAGTCGATAATGGTCAATATGATGAAATTTATGATACAGATTATGTAAACGGGGCGTGCTTTTTGATTACCAGGGACTTAATTAAAAAAATCGGATTGATTGACGAAACGTTTTTCTTGTATTGGGAAGACGCCGACTATTCTGAGAAAGCCAGGCGGGCAGGGTTTAGAGTGATGTACACCCCGGAAACTCATCTTTGGCATATGGTGTCGGTTAGTACAGGTAAAAGCGGGAGTCCGTCAAACGACTATTTCATTATCCGAAATCGGTTAATTTTTGGTTTAAGATATTCGGGTCTCAGGACAAAATTTGCGCTGTTTAGGGATAGTGTTCGTTTACTCTTTACGGGGAGAGAATGGCAAAAAAAAGGTGTTATTGATTTCTATTTGGGCAGATGGAAATCGGGAAGATGGTTAAAACGTAAAAAATGAAAACTTCAATTTCGGCGATAATTTTGAAAGGTGGAAAAATAAACGAAGCGCTTTATAAAAAATGTTTAAATTCTATTTCATTTGCAGATGAAAAAGTGATTGTAGACACAAGTAAAATAAAAGGCAGTTTCTCTGATTGGAGGAATTATGGAGCCAAAAAAGCAAAAAGTGATTGGCTAATATACGTGGACATGGATGAGCAGGTTACACCAAGTCTTGCAAAAATAATTCAACAAGTTGTCGGCTCCAGTGAATTTTCTGCATATGCGATTCCGAGACGTAACTTTATTTTTGGAAAAGAAATGAAACATTGCGGACTTTGGCCTGATTTTGTCTTGCGTCTCATAAGGAAGGATAAACTTAAGGGGTGGTTTGGAAAATTGCACGAACAACCAAAAGTTCTTGGAACAATATGTCATCTAAAAGAACCTTTAATTCACGTAAAACACAAAAGTTTGGGTGAAATGGTAGATAAGACTAATGAATGGTCGGAAATCGAGGCGGAGTTGCTGTTTGAGGCTCGTCATCCGAAAATGAACGCGTTGCGTTTTTTTAGCGCGGGATTTAGGGAGTTTTGGCTAAGAATGATTGTTCAGGCCGCTTTTTTGGATGGAACCGAGGGCGTAATTTATGGATTGTATCAGGTGTTTAGTAGGCTAATTTCATACTCAAAACTTTGGGAGATGCAATTAAGAAAAAACTAAATATGCGAGCAGCAATATATAATCCATATCTCGACACTTTAGGTGGTGGTGAAAGATACACAGTTTCTTTTGCAAAAGTTCTTTTGAACTCCGGTTGGAAGGTGGATATTGAGTGGAACCATCCTTCAATAATAACTTCAATGCAAGACAGGTTTGGAATAAACCTTAAAGGATTGGAAGTGGTAAAAGATATAAAAAAGGGAGACGGATACGATTTGTGTTTTTGGGTGTCCGATGGCAGTATTCCTACGTTAAGATCCAGAAAAAACCTTCTCCATTTTCAAGTGCCATTTCATAATATTGGGGGAAACAATCTTCTTAATAAAATGAAATTATTTCGTATCGAAAAAATTATTTGTAACTCCAAGTTTACAAAGAAAATTATAGATAAAGAATACGGAACCGAAAGTGTGGTTGTCTATCCTCCGGTTGACGTCGATCGCATTATATCCAAGAGAAAAGAAAATTTAATTTTGTTTGTCGGTAGATTTTCTCAGTTGAAGCAAAACAAGAATCAGAATGTTTTGATAGAAGTTTTCAAAAAACTCGTAGACAATGGCTTAAAGGATTGGAAATTGATTCTTGCAGGTGGGACTGAGATAGTGGATGCAGATTATTTAAAAAATTTGGAAAAAATGTCGGAAAGATATTTGATTGAAATAATTAGAAGCCCTGACTTTTCAATACTAAAAAACCTATACGGAAAAGCAAGAATTTTTTGGTCTGCATCCGGTTTTGGTGAGGATAATGAAAAAAATCCTGAAAAAGTTGAACATTTTGGAATAACAGTAGTTGAGGCAATGTCGGCGGGTGCAATACCTGTTGTTTTTAATGCCGGAGGACATAAGGAGATTATTAAAGATGGAGTGAATGGATTTTTATGGGAATCAACTGACCAACTTATAAAAATTACAAATCATATCCTTAAAGACAGGAGCGTATATTCATCCGTTTCAAAAAAAGCCAAAAGAGATTCAAGTGCTTTTTCGTTTGAACGGTTTGAAAAGGAAATAATTTCATCTATACTTTGACAATGCAAAAAATCTCAGCAGAGGAGCTTCACAGGAACGTGCCGGCTAATTGGTATTTTCAATCAATAAAGGTTGACCTGCTTCAAAGATATTGGCACAAGAGACGGTTTGAAGAAGTTTCGGCAGTTACAGAAAAAGTTGAAGGAAAGATCTTGGATTTAGGTTGCAACGACGGGACTTTTTCAAAGGTTATATTAAATACATCAGGAGCTTCGGGGCTCGTTGGGATTGATGTTGTTAAAAAGACTGTAGACTGGGCCAATAAACATTGGACGTCAAATGGAAAGATGGAATTTAAAGTTGCGGATGCCCACAATCTTCCCTTTGAAAACAATTCGTTTGATGCGGTTTTTGCCTTGGAAATGCTAGAGCATGTATTTGATCCGTTGGAAGTGCTAACGGAAGCCCGCAGAGTTCTTAAAAAAGGCGGATACGGAATTTTTCTGGTTCCCTCCGATAGTATTCTTTTCAGATTTGTTTGGTATTTATGGTTGAATTTTTACCCGCGTGGCGGTATTTGGAAAGAAACTCACATTCAAACTTATAGCGGTAATTATTTACCAAAAATAGTTAAAAAGGCCGGTTTCAAAATCAAAGTGGATAAAAAATTCCTTTTGGGAATGTTGCACTTGGTTAAAGCAGAAAAATAGAAACTTATTCAGGATGAAAAGTTTGTAGCATCTGGCTTTTGGACCATCTGTAGTCTAAAATTCTGATATGAACAGCAAAAACTTTTCGGTTTCTATTGTTGTACCCAACTATAATGGGGAAAAGTTGATTGAAAAAAATCTTCCTAGAGTATTGGATGCCAAAAATGATTCGAGAAATCAAATTAAGGAAATTATTATAGTTGACGATGGTTCCATTGATGCAAGCGTTTCTCTGATTAAAAATAAATTCTCGTCTGTCAAGCTAATTAAACATGTAAAAAATCGGGGTTTTTCTGCAGGGGTAAATACCGGTGTTCGAGCCGCAAAAGGAGATCTGATATTACTTCTCAATACGGACGTATTACCTGAAGAAAACTTTCTGGCACCCATTTTTAAGCATTTTGAAGACAAAAGAACATTTGCAGTTTCTCTTCATGAGAATGGCTATGGGTGGGCGGGAGGCTCTTTTGCTGAAGGCTTTATACAGTTGAGTATGGGGAAAGAAAGTATCGATCCCCATTCAAGCTTTTATGTAAGTGGAGGAAGCGGAGTTTTTAGGAGAAGTATATGGGTTGAACTGGGTGGAATGGACGAGAAATTGCTTTCCCCCTTTTATTGGGAGGATATAGATATCTGCTATCGAGCAGCCAAGCGAGGATATTTAAATCTTTGGGAACCCGATGGGCATGTGGTACACAATCATGAGTCGACGATCAGTACATTTTCCAAATCGTATGTTCAAAAAGTCCGCGAACGAAATCAACTTCTTATGCTTTGGAAAAATATACATTCACAAAATTTGATTAGGAAACATATTGCCGGCCTTTTTATGCGGCTTATTAAGCACCCCGGGTACATAAGAGTAGTTCTTATGGCTTTGGGACGGCTGGGAATCGCGATTAAAGCACGAAAGAAGGAAATCAAGGATAGCAAGGTTTCCGACGAGGCTATTTTCTCAAAATTTACAGGTTAATATGAATATTGAGCTTTCTATAATTATCGTTAATCTAAATACCAAAGATCTTACGGTGGGGTGCATTAGGTCTATCGAAAAACAAGCAAAAAATATTTCTTTTGAGGTACTTTTGACAGACAATGGCAGTAACGACGGTTCTGTTGAAGCCTTTAAAGAGATAAAAGAAGAAAAGTTTTGGAAAAAACGTTTCACTTTAATTTTGAATGAGGCAAATACCGGTTATGCAAAGGCGAACAACCAGGGAATAAGGCGCGCGAAAGGAAAATATATATTTCTTTTGAATAACGATACGGTGGTTCACAAAGATGCCCTCCAAAATTTACTAAAATTTGTAAAAAATACTCCGGATGCCGGAGTTGTCGGATCATGTCTTCTTAACATTGACGGCAGTTTACAAATGTCCTGTTTTAATTTTCCTACAATAACAAATGCCATAAAAGAATATTGGTTGGGGCAAAAGGGATTATTTGAAAAATTTGCACCGCGGGAAAAGACTCCTGTTACAGTTGATTCTGTGGTTGGGGCCGCCTTTTTAATAACACCTGCGGCCAAAAAGAGCGTCGGAATTTTGGACGAACATTATTTTGCTTATTTTGAAGACATAGATTATTGCAGGCAAACATGGAAGCAGGGGCTTAAAGTATATTATTTACCTGATTCAGTTATTACACACTATCATGGGGCGACCTTCAAAAAATTGGGTGATGAGGCCAATCGTTGGAGGAAATTAATTCCTTCCAGTAAAATTTATCATGGTTTTTTTAAACATTACATTATAAACGCAATCCTTTGGGCTGGACAAAAATGGCAAAAAATATTTCAAAAAAATTAATAGTAATCCTTTTAATTTTTCTTATTTCCCCAACATTTTTCAAACTACTTCAACCGGGTTTTTTCCCTATGCAGGATGATTTGCAGGCCTTTAGAGTCTTTGAAATGGATAAATGTTATACCGATCTTCAAATTCCTTGTCGCTGGGTACCCGATGCAGGTTACCAGTATGGATATCCCCAATTCAATTTTTACCCGCCTCTGCCTTATTATTTAGGGGCAGGACTACACAGAATCGGTGTTCAATATATAGATTCTGTCAAAATACTTTTTGTTTTGGGTTATATTCTTTCGGCCATAACGATGTTCATTCTTGTAGCAGAACTATTCGATACCTGGGCTGGATTGATTGCTTCACTTTTGTATACCTATATTCCATATAAAGCAGTAGAGGTTTATGTAAGGGGGGCGCTGAGTGAGTTTTGGGCGCAAATTTTCTTTCCGCTAATTTTATGGGCAATATATAAACTGGTTAAAACCGGGAAGGCAAAATATTTAATCTGGTTTGCTCTCTCCTCCGCAGCCCTTGCAACTACGCATACTTTAATGACGATGGTTTTTGTTCCAATTGCAGTCATCTGGGCAGTTTATTGGCTGATAAGAGAAAAATGGGGTAATTGGATTAAGGTCGTGTGGGGAGGAGTCTTAGGGTTTGGTCTCTCAGCTTTTTTTGTTCTTCCTGTTATTTTTGAAAAAAAATTCGTGCATACGGAAAGTCTTCTTTCAGGATATTTTGATTACAGACAACATTTTGTGAATTTATACAAACTGTTTATTTCCAGGGAGTGGGGGTATGGCTCGTCAGGTTTCCCTAATGAAAAACTAAACCTCTCACTTGGAATTGTGCAGTGGGTGACGGGATTAATTGTCCTGCCGGTCTTAGCATTTTTCAATTTTCGTAAAAACAAAAAAAATTCATTGTTTGCTTTCGCCCTAATTTTATTAACACTCGCAAGCATATTCATGATACATATGAAATCCAGTTTTATTTGGACGCTTATTCCACCTCTGTGGTATTTGCAGTTCCCATGGAGATTTTTGGCGATAAGTATTTTTCTGCTCTGTATGTTGTCTGGTTTTGCCATTTATTTTGCAGGACGTTTTAAGTATTTTTTGGGTGTAGTTCTGGTCACTGTTTCTTTTGCACTCACAATTTCTTTTTATATCCCCAAAAGCTGGTTAGATATCACCGATACCGACAAGTTTTCGGGCATATCTTGGGAAAAGCAACTTACGATTAGCATTTTCGATTATTTACCGGTTTACGGAGTCTTGCCTCCCTGGAGCAAAGCTCCTGAATTTCCGGAGGTTTTGATAGGAAACGCGAAGTTTATAGAATATAAAAAGGGTAGTGATTTTCAAACAGGAACTGTCGAGGTGTCAAAAGATTCTCTGATTCGTGTTCCACTTTTTGATTTCCCCGGAATGGTCGTGAAAATTGACGGAAGAAAAGTTCCTCATGTTAATGATAATTGTAGCGGAGAAAGATATTGTCGTGGCCTTATTACTTTTTCAGTTCCGTCAGGGAAACATTTTATTGAGATCAGACTCTTAGATACTCCGATTAGAAAAATAGGTAATACTTTAACCCTAATAAGTCTTGGATATATTATTTATTTGGTAATAAGATTAAAAAAGCATGAAAAAATTCTTTCATAATAATTGGTCCTTAATTTTGATATTTACACTTTCGGTCCTTGTTGTTTGGCCAATACTCATGCCAGGCTACTTTTCTCACCACGACAATCTTCAGGCAATGAGGATTTTCGAGATGAGGAGGTGTTTTGCTGATTTTCAAATTCCCTGTAGGTGGGTTCCTGATATGGGATTTGGAAATGGTTATCCGCTTTTTAATTTCTATGGACCTCTGTCTTACTATCTGGGTGCGGTTGCGAGTTTTCTTTTAGGTTATATTTGGTCAGCAAAACTTTTATTCTTTCTTCCATTGGTTTTTGGCGGGCTGGGAATGTATTTTCTGGGAAAGGAACTTTTTGGAAAAATTCCCGGAACTGTTTCAGCAATACTTTATCTATTTGCGCCGTATAGGGCGCTAGATTCATATGTAAGAGGTGCGGTGGGGGAAAGTTTTGCCCTTGCAATTATCCCTCTTGTTTATTACTTGTATTTAAGACTGATTAAAACTAAAGAAAAGAAATATTTTGCACTCGCTACTGTTTCGATGTCATTACTTTTAGTGTCCCACAACATTATGACATTAATTTTTACACCACTAATAGTCATTTGGGTTTTATTTTTGCTACATAAAGATAAATGGAATGGGTTTAAAATCGCAATTTTGAGTTTGGGATTGGCCGTTGGCATTTCGGCCTTTTTTATTCTGCCTGCATTTTTAGAAAAGAGTTTGGTGCAAACTGAAGCACTAACCAGAAATGAGCTGGATTTTAGGGCGCAGTTTGTAAAGGTCTCACAACTGTTTATTGACAGGTCATGGAATTATGCTGGGTCACAACCCCAATCTGCCAATACAATTTCTTATCAAATTGGTTGGCCCCATTGGTGGCTTGTGGTTTTATCTCTTGTTGCTGTGATTTTTTGTAGGAAAAGAAAAGATATCGCACTTTTTACTTTTTACTTTTTACTTTTTACTTTTGGAGTGTACATGACTCACAATAAATCCTCGTTTGTTTGGGAGCGGATAAATATTTTGGCATTTGTTCAATTTCCCTGGAGGTTTCTGTCAGTTGTAATTTTTACATCAAGTTTAATTGGTGGTTATTTTATATCTTTATTTAGTGGTAAAACTCGTTATCTTTTTGCTATTACATTTTCGTTATTAGCAATATTGCTGAACTGGCAATATTTTAAGCCCGAGCATTTTTATTTCAACTTGACCGATAAAGAGCTTCTTTCCGGTCAAAACTTTATTGATCAACAAAAGGGGGCTCTTTTAGACTATCTTCCCAAAACCGCACTTGAGCCCAGAGAGCTTGCTCCGGTTGCGCCATATGTTGTTTCAGGAAAGGTAAAAATATCTGATTTTATTAATAAATCAGATAGATGGTCGTTTAAAACAAATGCCGAAAGCGAGTCTAAAATTGAGATACCTGTTTTTGATTTCCCGGGCTGGACGGTGTTTGTAAACGGTAAAGAATCTGTCCACACGAACGACAACGTTTTGGGTAGAATTGGTATAACTATACCGGAAGGAATGTCGAGTATTGAGGGAAGGTTTAAAAATACACCTATTAGAATTTTAGGAAACAATCTTACCGTATTAAGTTTTATTATATTGGTTTTAATATATGCAAAAGGTAGAAAAATTTTTAGTTAAATATCCATTTCTAATTATTCTGTTATTGTCAATTCCGGCTGTTTGGGCACTATTTGTACCGGGATACTTTGGCGCTAGTGACGACTTGCATATTGGATGGTTATTCGAGATGAATAGGTCGCTATCTCTCGGCCAATTTCCCCCCAGGTTTGTTCCGGATCTTTCCTTTGGATTCGGCTACCCTCTTTTTAATTTTGTTTTTCCGTTGCCTTTTTACATCGGAGAAATATTCCACAAGTTAGGTTTATCCCTTGTCGACAGCGTTAAAGCAATATTCCTTATGAGTGTGCCTCTTTCGATGTACTTCATGTATAAATTTATAAAAGAGTATACAAATGAATTCTTAGCGCTTGCAGGGGCCGTATTGTATGTTTATACCCCGTATAGGGCTACAGATATATATGTCAGGGGGGCAATAGGGGAAATATTGGCGTTTGTTTTTCCTCCATTGATCGCTTTTTCGATCACAAAGATCGGTAAAGAGAAATCAATTAAATGGATTTGCCTCCTTTCATTGGGTGTTGCGGGGCTCATCTTATCGCACGACATTATGGCTTATATGTTTATTCCGTTTCTGGCATTGTTTGCATTGGTGCAATGGAAAGGAATACTCAGATCCATTTACGGATTTATATTGGGTCTTTTAGTAAGTTTGTATTTTTGGCTCCCGGCGCTCATTGAGAGCAAATTGATGAAGTATGGTACGGGAAATTTTAATTTTATCGATCATTTCCCCACTCTTAAACAATTAGTCACTCCCCATTTTGGATACGGCGCGTCAGTCCCGGGGCCCCATGACGGAATGAGTTTTTTTATGGGAGCGATAAATGTTTTACTGGTTGTTGCGACGGTAGTTCTTATCAGGAAAGGAAAGCCGATTATATATTGGGCGCTTTTTACCATAGCCGTTTCTGTATTCCTGATGAATTTTAGATCAACATTTTTATGGAAAATCATTCCGTATTTACCATACTTTCAATTTCCTTGGAGGTTTTTGAGTTTGACCACGTTTGCCACTTCAGTTCTTGTAATATCATTCGACAAATTTAAACTTGCAAAGACCATTGGCATTGTAGTTGTTCTTACGGCTGTTGCGCTTAACTTTACAAATTACAAACCTCATGACTTTTTAGGGAGAACCGATGCATATTATCTAAATAGATATATTCCGTTCCCGTCCGCCTCAGCCGAATATCTTAAAACTCAGGAGGAGTATTTGCGTTTACCACAAAAAACTCAAATGCGTCCGGATAAACTTTCGCCCGATCAAGGCTTAGGAGCTACCTTTAAAGTAAACTATGCAAAGGAAACTATTTTTGACTACAGTAAATATTATTTTCCCGGCTGGATTGTAACTGTCGATGGCAAGAAAGTTGACGTCTATGCCGGCGAACCGTATGGACAACTAGAATTTAAAGTTCCGGCAGGGGAACACGAACTGAAAATTGCATTTAAAGAAACGAGATTCAGGAAGGTATTGGATATAATTTCTTTGCTAAGCGTCTTAGGTGCCATTACAATACTAGTTAGAAGGAATAAATGACTAAGAAAATCATCACGGTTCTGGTTATTGGAATTTTAATCAGGTTTTTTCTGGCATTTTCAACGTACCATTCGGATGTCCAACCGTTCTACTTCGCCGGCGAGGTGATTGCCAAAGGAAATGTTCTAAATTTTTACGATTATTTAAGAAACCTGCCATCTTCCGATCCGATTTTGAAAATCTATCCGACCGATCTCTTTAATTATCCGCCCTTGGTTTACTTTTTCTTGGGCCCTGTAAGCTATTTATTATCGCTTCCTTTCGATAGAGGCTTACTTCATGATTTCATATTCAATTTGCCAGCACTTTTGGGTAATATTCAACTAAATTTTTTGCTACTGGTTCTAAAACTTCCGTACTTGCCTTTTGACCTGGGAGTAGCGGCTCTACTTTACAAATTTTTTAAAGATCCCAAAAATAAATTTTTAGCATTTACTATATGGATGTTTAATCCTATTAATTTATACGCAACATATATGATGGGACAATTCGATGTCATTCCGACCTTTTTGGCAATTCTTACGCTTTATTTTGCCGTCAAGAGGGAAAAGTATTTTATTGCGGCTCTTTTTTTGGGATTGGGTGCTTCTTTTAAGATATTCCCGTTTTTATTTCTTGTACCGCTCGCGTTGATGAAGAGTAAGTGGTTGGATAGAATTAAAATCCTTGGAATCGGAGCGCTAACATATCTTGTAACCATCCTGCCTTTCATAAATTCACACGGATTTAGAGCTACTGCGCTACTTGCCGGTCAAACCACCAAAAGTCTGTATGCCACTCTTCCGATTTCGGGAGGTGAGGCAATAATTTATTTCCCTCTTTTTATACTTTTTTGCTACATAGTATTTCTGTTTAATAAAGCAAAGACTGATGATCTTTGGAATAGATTTTTTATATTAATTCTCACCTTTTTCATATTTACCCATACCCATCCCCAATGGTTTTTGTGGTTAACGCCGTTTTTAGTGATTGATTTAATTAAGTCGCGTTTTTCCCATTGGCCGCTAACCATTACGTTGTTTGTCGTTTGGCTTGGACAAGTGACTTTTTTTGACCCGGGTCTGTCGGTTTGGCTTTTCTCCCCAATATCCCCGGGTTTATATGGACAACCGGGAATTTGGACAAATTTAGGAATTAATGTAGATATAAACTTTGCGAGAAGTATCTTGCAAACCGTGTTTGCTTCGGTGGCTCTCTATTTTATTTATTATTATTTCCCCAAAAGGATTGATAAAACATGATTATCTTAACGGTTTTAACTATCTTGGGTGTAATTTTTCAAGGCGTTTCTATGTTTAGAAGCGGGTGGCTTTATAATTACGGAGTAGGATACTTCGGCCCGCTTGCTCGGGATGGAGTATGGCACGAAGCCCTTGTCGGACAGTTGAGTAAAGGTGTTCCCCCGCAAAACCCGGGATTCGCAGGTCAGTTATTATATAACTATCACTATTTATATGACCTTTTAGTTTCTTTAATACACAACCTGGGAATATCTACAAACTTTCTTGTTTATAGATTTTTTCCGGTCGTCTTTTCGATTTTACTTGGAATAGGAACATACAAGTTGGTCAATTTACTTTTTAAAGATAAGAAAGTAGCTCTCTTGGCTGTGTTTTTTGCCTATTTTGCAAGCAGTTTTGGTTGGGTTGTGAATTTGATCAAAGGTCAGCAAATCGGCGGCGAGTCCGCATTTTGGGCTAACCAGCCGGTTTCAATGAACCTTAACCCCCCCTATGCAATATCGTTGGTCATAATAATTTTTTCAGTAATTCTTTTAGATTTATATCTAAAAAAACCGGACTTTTTAAAAGGTTTGATTTTATCAATTGCGTTCGGGGTTCTTGTCGGTTTTAAAGCGTATGCAGGCGCAATATGTCTGAGCGCTTTATTTGTTTTGACGTTAAAGAAAATATTTTTCGACAAAAATTTCAGCCTTCTGCCTGTGTTTATTTTTTCAGCAGGTATATTTATCACCATATATCTATCAATTAGCAAGGAGGCCGCCGGTCTTGTCGCATTTCAGCCACTTTGGCTGGTCGATACAATGATCGATGCCGGGGATAGGGTAGGTATTCCAAATTTTACTGCACGAAGATTTGCCTATATTGGGGGTGGAAGATGGCTCAATTATGCTATTTTTGAACTAATTGCTCTAATGATATTTTTTGTAGGAAACCTGGGAACTAGGATAGTTGGTTTTTGGGGATTAAGAAAAAATTATTTTAAGGAAGATTTGCATATCTTTATTTTTTCTTTGATGGCAATTTCAATTATCCCGACGCTCATTTTCGTTCAAAAAGGGAATCCTTGGAACGTTATTCAGTTTTTTTATTATTTTTTGTTTTTTTCTGGTTTATATGCGGCAAATGCTCTTAAAAAATCTTCAATTTCTCTGGTGGTTTTAGTTTTATTAATTACTCCAATTAGCTCGGCTGCTACGTTTCGAAGCTGGCTATACCCCCAACCCCCGGCTTATTTGCCGGTTTCAGAGTACACCGCCTTAAAATATCTATCTACTCAGACAGACGGTATTGTCTTAAAGCATCCGTTTGATAGAGATCTGCGCGGCAAATTTAAAGATCCGTATCCATTAAGTGTTTACGCAGATAATTCGTATGTGTCCGCCTATTCCGGTAAAAGTGTCTACATTGAAGATGTTGAACAACAGATAATCCTTAATACTGATTATGAATCAAGGATAAAAAATGCCGACAGGTTTTTCGATGAAAAAGACTTAAAGTGGTCAAGCAAGTTTTTGAAAGATAACAATATACGTTATATTTATTTGCCCAAGATCTATCAACTGCCTATGGCCGAGGAAGAATATCCAATGATTAAGATTTTTGAGAACGATACTGTTAATATATATAAAGTACAATGAAGAGACTTCTAATTTTGGCAATTGTTTTGAGACTTTTGGTAGCAGGATTTTTATTTCACCCGGATATTAAGACAATCAATTTTCAAGCCTCATTTTTAAAAACTGGAGTATTTAATATTTATACCTATCTTGTAGATAACAAAAAATCACTTACGTTAAAGGATGATTTTGTTTATTTCCCACTAACTTATTTTACGGTAGGTGGATATCAATGGGCGGCGTCGGGAGTTCTGGGTAAAGGTTTTGATTCCTGGCTTGCCGATGCGGGTTCATATTCTGCGGTTGAGAACCCAAATATATTTAAGTATTTGGTGACACTAAAACTCCCGTATTTGGTTTTAGATGTTCTAATTGCATTTCTTTTGATGAAGTTTTTTGAAGATAAAGAGGAGAAGAAGAAGGCTTTTGTTTTTTGGTTATTCAACCCTTTTACAATAATTATTATTTATGTTTTTTCTAATATCGATATCTTTTCTGTAATTCTAACAGTCTTGTCGTTTTTAATGATCAAAAAACAAAAATTGTTTTCTGCAGCGATTTTTTTGGGTCTGGCTTCCGGTTTTAAATTATATCCGCTACTTTTTATACCATTTTTGTTTTTGGCAGGGAGGAATTTAAAAGAGAAGGCTATTCTTTCCGTTACTCCGTTAATTACTTTCGGAATAATAATCTTGCCTTTCATCTCTAGCGCGTTTTTTCAATCGGCGTTGGTTTCGGGGCTTACCACCGGTATATTTACATCCGACTTTGCAACATTGGCTCTTTCACTCCTGTTCTTCTATGTAGCCCTATTTGACAAAAAGATCAACCTGTTTAACTATTGGGTTTCCATGTTTTTGATTATTTTTTCCTTCGCATTATTCCATGTTCAGTGGCTCCTTTGGATTGTGCCATTTTTGGTAATTCTTTGCATTAAAAAACCCGATCTTTCCAGACTAATATTTTTTCTTGGAGCAATAGCGTTTGTTGTTCCATTACTTTTTCAGGACAGATATATGTCAATTTCGTTATTTAGAATCTACAGTACTTGGTTTGACATGCTTCCAACACCATTTACTTTAGTACAGAAAGTTTATGACCCATTAAATTTTCAATTTGTTTTTCATTCGATTTTGGCTGCAGGTAATTTGGTGATGATCTACAAGCTATTCAAAGAGGATGATGTGAATGATAATATTATATGAAAAAATTAATTTGGTTCACAACTGCGACGATTCTATTCTTGGTATTTTTGTTCCCTGCGGTCCTAGCAATGGGAATTAAATTGATTCCCAACGGGGATCAGCCCGGGTATAATTCCGATCAGCGGTTGGGCGTTTACGGTATCCGCGACATATCGCAGAAATTTATATCAGAAAAAGCAAATCTTTCGGCGATCGGCACGTCGATAAGAAACCCCAACCTTCAAAATAAAAAAGATATAATATTCACTTTATTCGATGAAAAAATGAATATTGTCAGAACTACCATAATTAATGGCCGAAATGTTGAGGATGGGAATTTTATAAAATTTGTCTTTGAACCAATTTTTGATTCAAAAAATAAAACCTATACTTTTGAAATTGTTTCTCCCGATGCTGGGCCGGGGGACACAATAGAGGTTTTCTACGTTGAAAACGGAATATCTCTTCAAAGTATGCCAAACTGGATTGTTGAGTATACCTACGATAAAAAGATACACAAAGGAGGCCTTCCGATCGTTCTTTATTTTAAACCAACTAGTAAGTTCGAGATTATAAAAGAAATTTACACTAATTTATTTTCCAGATTTCAATCTCTTGATTCTCAAAAAATTTAGTTAAGTGTATAGATGCTAAATCAATTTTTGGCGAGAGTGGTTTAGGAAAATAAATCAGATTAGCATTTGTTTCGGCTAAAGCAGTTTTGACTTCGGTACTGCTATTACTTTCAAATATAATCTTTTTTATCTCAAATCTCGGTTTGTAATCATACCCCATGATGTCTGCTTGTTCGTAATCGTCCATATACGTTCTTCGGGCCGACAGGGCGGCAACATATGACGTGTCAAACCAGTCCCAGATATTTGGCGTAGCTCCCCTCAAGTTTAGGTATTGATTATATGGAGGAGTTAATATGGTGTCGTTATCGGCAGTATTTTCCTTTATGAATTTTAGAGCAGTCAGTTCCTTCTCTGTAATTTGAGCGAACGGAGTTCTGGGGTGATTTAGTTGTCCATAAAACTCATATAAAAGCCCCACTTGTGTCGGAACCATAATCAAAATTATTAAAGCAGTGGTTATAATACGCGACAATATTTTAGCCTTTGATAGTATTTGTGCAGTTGTTATGCCTGCCAATATTCCAAAAAAGAGAATAAAATACTGTAAAAATTGGCTAGTGTTACTGGCCACGCCTTTTTGTAAAAATAATAGAGGTAGGGTAATTGATAGAACAATTATAGAAACAAATGTTAGATTGAAGTAGCTTTTCAGAGAATCTTTTGACATCTTTGCCATTTCCCAAAGTCCCAAAAATCTCACGCCTAAATTTCCAAAGACAAAGATAAAAAGCCCAAGACCTTCCAGAAAAATCACTCTCTTCCAATTATTTTCGTAGATATATGTTTGGCGTCTGAGTTCCCAATCAATCAGATTTAATCTTGACGGTTCGACAATCATTGTCCTTATGTACCACCAGGGCTGAAATATTAAGAAAGAGGTTGTCGCTGAAGCGTTGGGGAAATATAGTAGAGCCGCCAAAATTCCGCTAAAAAGAGTAATCAAAAGTAAACCGAAATTTCGCTCTTTAATTAATTGCCAAAGACCAGCTATTCCCAGAGCTCCCAAGAGAACAATCCCTGCATATATTTTAAAAGCCGAAATGGTTCCAAAAAGAAGGACGCAAACTGCAAACATTAATTTGTTGTCCTTTTTTTGCAAATATACAATTAGGTAGTAGAGTGAAGTTAAAAGGAGAAAATTTGAAACAATTTGTGGCGGGTTTCCACTTGAACTTTGCGGTTGGGTCGCCCAAAAAATACTTTCCCCGCCGATTGTTTTATTTTTTAAGTAAGTGACAATGAATCCAAAACTTCCTGCAAAATATGTAAAAAAAGTGGCCCAGAGAGAAGCACCAAAACTATTTGTTATTTTACGGGTTAGAAAAAATACTGAAGCCCCCAAAAAAACAGAATAAATAAATGGAAATATTCTGAAATATAAATCAAAGTTAGTTAGAGGTAGATATTTACTTACCATCGCCGGAGCGATATCAGAGAAAAAATGGTAGTTAATCAGTTTTTGCCCTGCAAATGATGGGTTTTGAAAGGGATATCCTTTTTTAAACTCTTCCATGAGAGCAATGTGCCACAATCCGTCATGACCGTGGGCGGACCAAAATACCAGATCGCCATTTTTAAAGGTTCCGCTTGGGGAAATTACTGCAAGTTGTCCTAAAATTCCCACAGCAAAAACCAATAAAACCAGAAAAGTTTGAATATTCCATTTGATTTTGATTCTCCTAACTGTTCTGATGAATGGTTTGAAGGTGAAAATTATTCCGAGAATTGTAAAAGGAACGATTAAGAAGGAGATATTTAAAACTATGAGAATATAGGAGATTAAAGTGAAAAGAACAAAACCAACTATTCCAACCATCAATATTTTCTCCATGGCTAAATTATACTATATAATAGTTATATGGCTCGCAAATCAATCCTTATGCTTTTCGGGATAGTGATTCTAGGTCTTCTCCTTAGAATTTACAGAATTACAACCCTCCCTATGTATGGTGATGAATTGACAATCGCATTGGACACCTATTCCATCATGAAAACCGGTATGGACTCCACTGGTACAAAGCTACCTGTCACATTTCAGATGGGGTCAGGGCGCCCCGGTGGATATATTTATGCATCGGTTCCTTTTGTCTATCTTTTTGGTCCTACGGAGTGGGGAGTGCGAAGTCTGTCTTTGCTTTCTTCGGTAGGGATAATAATCTTGATGTATTTTTTGGGGAAGAAGTTTTTTAACGATAATGTGGGTTTAATTGCCGGTTTTATCACTTCGATTTCTCTTTGGGATATTTATCTTGCTCGTGGTGGTTTTGAGGCCCATTTTGCCCTATTTTTAGCCCTTTTTGGCACAGTACTTTATCTTTATGGAAAATATATTCCTTGGGCAATATCTTGGGGTTTGGCCATTTTTACCTATCCGACTTTTAAACTCACACTCCCTTTCATGTTTTTGATCTTGGTTTGGTATGGCGGAATTAAAAACGTTTTTAAAAACAAATTTTTCGTTAGCGCGCTCATAATCCTTGTACTTTTTGGATGTTTGGCTGTTAGAGAGACTCTTCGTGGGGTAAGTGAAGAAAGATTTTTAAATATAAATATCTTTTCTGACACAAACCTTCGGGAGAGAATAATCCAGTTAAACAATGAAGAAAGAACTTTTTCAACATTGCCTATTTCGTTAAAACCAATCTTTTACAATAAACCATTCGAATATTCCCGTGTGATTCTCGAAAATTACATGGAAAATCTTTCGCCCAGGTTTCTTTATCTTAGAGGAGACGGAAACCCGCGGCATAATCCGGGCGAATGGGGAATGTTTTATTTAGTTGAATTACCACTTATATTTATGGGCATAGCAAGTCTTTGGAAAAAAGAAATGAAGACTTTAATCTTGTTGATTTCCTGGATATTAATTACCCCCCTTGCGACAATGTTTATTAACGATGCCCACGGGTTAAGGAACGCACTGATGCTTCCGCCTTTTATACTATTAACTTCATATGCGCTCTCAAATCTTTCAAGAAAATTGGCTTATTTTTTTGTTGCCATTATATTAATCCAGTCAGTTTTTGTGTTGCAAAGAGTCTATTTTTTGGCGCCCGGTAAGTTTGCGTCATTCTGGTCATCTGAAGCAAAAATGGCATCGTTGTCGGCAATTAACAATAAAGATAGCGGCAAGGTGATTACGTTATCAACAAAAAAGATTGACAACATTGAGTACGCTTACGAAGTTTATGCAAAAGTTGACCCCGACTTGGTTATTGGGCAATACGGAACGTTCCCAAAAGTTTATGGAAACGTGATAATAGACAATGCTAAATAAATTTCCCCTTTTTAAAACGATCGCTTTTTTTATAGTTTTGTCATTTACTTTTATTCTTCGCGCTCACAATTATGAAAGAGTTCCCACTTCAAACCACCTGGACGAACAATTGTATGCCTGGAGCGGAATAAACTTGGTTGAAACTGGGGTGCCTGTCTCGTGGTCCACACTTCCGTATCCGGTCCGTTCAGAGGTATATAAAGGAGATGTCAACTATAAAGGTGGTTCCCCTAGGGCGTCGGTTACTCTTTATAAACCATGGCTTGATGAACCGCCTCTCTTTTCGCTCTTGGTGGGTTGGTTTGCTCATATAAATGACGCAAACAGGAACAACTTTATCCCATCTTCGTATATAAGAATACCCACGGTTTTGATAAGCGCGCTTACGTCAATCTTTATTTTTTTAATTGCGAAAAAAATCGGAGGTTTTTGGCGGGGGAGCCTGGCAATGCTTATTTATGGAACAGTGCCGATTATGGTTTTTGCTGCAAGACTGGCAATGCCGGAGACCCTAATTGCATTTTTACTAACTCTTATGGTTTATCTTCTTATGCTATTTTGGCAAAAACCAAATTTTTGGTACATTGCCCCGATTCCGCTGATTGTAGGTGTTGCAGGACTATCTAAACCTACCGGGTATTTCCTTATCTTACTGGCACTGTATTTTACTTTCGAAAAACTCTACAAAATTGACCAAACCAAAAATGCTATTAAATATTGCGCGTATTTAATTATAGCCAGCATTCCTTTTATTGTGGCGTTTTTTCTGTACGGTATGCATTATGATGGGGAGATTTTTAAAATTATTTACGGTGTCCAATCGCATCGCCCCACAGGATTTGGAAGTTTGGCGTGGTATTTTATTACACCGGGAGTTGATACGGTGGTTTTTCGTGACAGCTGGTTTGTGTTTTGTTTAATATCTGCGGTTTATTTTATTTTTACCGCAAAAAACGGTATTCAACGATTTGTCACAATTCCGTTTATTTTCTCAGTTGCTGTTGTAATGTTTACCGGAGGAGAAAGCGACCTCCTTGCGTGGTACAGATACCCCAGTTACCCGTTTTTGGCCATTTTGGGCGCTTGGGGAATAGAATACTTGGTCAAGAGGGCTGATTTTTTTACCACTTTTTTTGCAGCCGGAATACTTCTTGGCAATCGAATGCTTCTTGTCAATGCTTTTAGGCCAAGAGTTGAGACGTCAATATATAGAGTTGTTTTTTCGTCATTAATGCTTCCGTCTTTGGCCGATACAATTTTGAATAAAGATTGGCTTAAAGTAGTCTCCCGCCTGATTATTGTGGTAATAGTTGCTACCGGAATGTGGTTTAATGTTAAATATATTTACAATGCTTATGAACTCGAGTGCCAAAGTAAAACATGCCCCATGGTCCCGACAACCCCGCTTTCAAGGATGTATTTTCCGTTTTTTTGGCACTTTCTGGTATTGGCAAAATAGTATTACAAATAAATTATGCTCAAAACAATAGAGGGTAAAATCACACTAGTCGCTTTGGTCTTAGTTGTTCTTTTAGGTTTTGTGTTAAGATTCTATAAAGTCGTATTAGACCCTCCATCACTCAATTGGGATGAGGTTTCAATCGGCTACAATGCTTATTCGATTCTCAAGACCGGGCGAGACGAGTGGGGTAAATTTATGCCGGTTCATTTTAAAGCTTATGGAGAATATAAACTTCCGGTTCAGATTTATTCCTCAATCCCGGGAATTGCGATATTTGGCCTAAATGAGTTTGGCGTTAGAATTACGCCGGTCATTTACGGAGTTTTGACTATTTTGTTCCTGTTCTTTTTGACGAAGGAATTATTTGAAGATAAACGGATAGCGTTCGTCTCCTCTTTTCTCTTGGCAATATCGCCTTGGCATATCCAGCTTACAAGGGCTTCATTCGAATCGAGCTTTTCTGTTTTCTGGGTAGTTCTTGGCGCATGGCTGTTTATTAAAGGTTTTAAGAATAGAAAATATTGGTTGTGGTCGATACTCCCCTTCATTATTTCAATTTATACATATAATGCCGCCAGAGTTTTTACTCCACTGCTTCTTTTTACCTTGTTTATAATTTATCGAAAAGAAATCCTGAAGAATTTCAAAATCTTCGTTTTAGGACTTTCGATTTTTATTATTGCAATGGTTCCGCTCGCCAGTTTCATAATAAGCGGTCAGGCAACCGCCAGACTTAAGCTTGTAAGCATTACAGACGATCCCGGTTTTGTGCAAAGAGTAAATCAGGCTAGAGGTAATACTCAGCTTCCGACACCTTTACCTCGTCTGATTCATAACAAAGTTACACACTATGTTTATGTATTTATAGAGAATTATCTTAGCCACTTTACCCCCGATTTTCTTTTTATAAACGGCGCTGGGCATAAACAACACCATGTTCAGGGAATTGGGGAACTCTATGCAATTCAGGCCCCTTTTATTTTGATTGGTTTGGTTTTTCTTTTTATGAGTAAGAATAAATGGAGATGGCTTCTTACGTCTTGGTTATTTTTGGTGTTTGTCCCCGTCGCAGCAACCGTAGACAGTATCCCAAATGCTTTAAGAACTGTTCTGGCGGCAGTACCTTATCAGATATTTACGGCCCTAGGCTTTTATGAGGCACTCGCATTTTTCAAGAGAAGAAAATATTTTGGTTGGACAATGGTAGCTATTTCGGTCACTTCCTTACTAATTAGTTTTAGAGGATATTTGAATAATTATTATGACATTTATCCGACGCTTTACTCCCGTGATTGGCAATATGGTTATAAGCAAGTCGCATCGTTCGTAAAAGCTCATTACAACGATTATGATTTGATAGTTTTCAGCCGCGCATATGGCGAGCCTCATATGTTTACACTTTTCTTTCTAAATTGGAACCCGGAAAATTATCGGAACAACCCGAATTTGAACCGTTTTGAAGCCTATCAATGGATATGGGTTTTGAAATTTGACAAGTTTTATTTCCCGGATCTGGGAGACGTGGGTACCCATTATCAAGACATAATTGATGTCAATGTGGGAAAGAAAATATTATTTATTGGTAAACAAGGAGACTTTCCCGATAATTTGGCAAGATTATTAATTGTTGATTTTCTTAACGGCGACAGAGCTTTTGAAATTGTCGAAAAAAATGCGAAATAATTTAATCTTTGCGTTTGTATTATTTCTTTTCTTAGTTTCCAGGATTTATAAAATTACCGGAATTCCGGTATCAGTTTATTGGGACGAAGCCTCTATCGGCTACAATGCATATTCAATAGCAACCGACTTAAAAGACGAGTGGGGAGACAAATTACCGTTGCATTTCCGCGCTTTCGGGGAATTTAAACTCCCGGTTTATATTTATAGCGTAGCGGTTTTTGTAAAAGCGATCGGACTTAACGAACATGCGGTCAGGCTTCCGGCCGTTCTTTATTCATTGGGAACATTAATTGTCGTTTATCTACTTGTCAGAAAAATAACCAAAAATGAAGGAATTGCGATTCTCTCCGGTTTTATTCTCAGTTTTTCGCCGTGGTTTTTTATATTTTCAAGAACCGGCTATGAAGTCACAGCCGGACTCTTTTTCTTTTTTCTTGCTACCTATTTGTTTCTTCTTATCGATAGAAGTAAATATTTACTTCTGGTTTCAATGGTCGGATTTGTTTTATCTTTTTATAGTTATAATTCTTTTCGGATAATTATTCCTATTTGGTTGGCAATACTCTTTGTATATAGATTTCATAATCTAAATGCATTAAGGAAAAATTGGTTACCGATTTTAATTTCAGTCTTGCTTTTTGGATTAAGTCTCATCCCTGTTTATCGTCTTTACAAATATGATGCGGGAGGTGCTCGATTTGCTCAGGTAGAAATAACTAGCAAAACGGATTTTATTAAAAACTATTTTTCTCACTTTAGCTCCAAATTCCTTTTTACAACAGGGGATACAAATCCCAGGAGTCAAATTCCGGGACATGGGCAACTTTATTGGTTCGAATTACCGCTTATTCTTGTGGGTGTGTTTGCAATTCTTAGGAGCAAAAGAATGCTCTACCTTATTCCTTTGGTGATATTGCTACTGGCACCAATTCCTGCCGCCTTGACCAAGGAATCACCCCACGCCCTTCGCGCTTTATTGGCCGCCCCTTCATTTTCGATTATTTCTGCCTTTGGAGCATTTTACTTAAAAGATAATTTCAAAAAATTTGGCGTTATAATTTTTACCACTGTTGTGGTTGCATACTATTTATCTTTTGAGCTTTATATACAAGATTTTATTACAAAATATCCTACGCAAAGTGCCGGCGCCTGGCAATATGAATATAAGCAGATTTTTGAGAAACAAAGAAGTGGTATCGTCACTGATAAATATGCTCAGCCATATATTTTTGCGCTTTACTATTTAAAATACCCTCCGGAGAAGTTCAGAGGAGAAGTCAAACTGAACCCCGTTAGTAACTGGGGATTTTCAAAGGTTGTTTCGTTTGATGGCTTTCAATTTACGAGTAAATGAAAAAAATATCGTTTTTCTTTTTAACTTTGATAACAATCCTCGGAGGGATTTTAAGATTTTACAAGCTTGATCAAATTCCCCCATCACTTAATTGGGATGAAGTTGCGGCTGGATACAACGCCTGGACAATTGTAAATTGGGGAGCGGATGAATACGGAACTAAATTTCCGTTAGTTTTCAGATCATTTGGAGATGATAAGCATCCGGTACATATCTATCTTACCGCTTTGGTGTATAAAACTTTTGGAATTTCAGATTACAATACCAGGGCAAGTAGTGCGGCAGTTGGAGTTTTGAGTATCCTTGCAATTTACTTTTTAGCAACAATATTGTTTAAGAATGAGATTGTAGGACTTTTTGCCGCGCTATTTGTGAGCACTTCCCCGTACGCAATCCATTACTCAAGGGGTTTGTGGGAAGCCAATTTTGCCTTATTTTTCTTTTTAGCTGGTATTGCTATATTTTATCTGGGTTTAACAAAGGCAAAATGGTTAGTTCCTTTTTCGTTCCTGTTTTGGGGCATGAGCATTTTCGCTTACCAATCGGCCGAGGTGGTTGTCCCTCCGTTGGTCTTTCTTATCTGTTTCATTCATTTTAAGGACCTTATAAAGGATAAGAAAATTCTGATTGTTTCCGCTCTTATCGTATTACTTTTTGCAGGGCTTATCATTAAGGACACAAGGATTTTGGGGTTTGCCAGAATAAACCAAACTAAATTTTCTGAGGAGATGGTTAATAAATACGGCGGAGAAGCAAACATCATTTTACATAACTACAAAGAATATTTTACATATTCTTATCTGTTTCAAACGGGCGATGTCAGCCCGAGAGCTTCGGTCAAGGTAGTAGGGGAATTTTATAAAATTGACTTAATACTATCCATAATTGGATTACTTGTGATTTTGGTAAAGAAAAGATGGGAGACTTTATTCGTTTTAGTTTCATGGCTCCTACTGTCTCCAATTCCGGGAGCGGTTTCGTCGTTGACTCCTCATGCCACAAGAAGCATTTTTATAATGGGACCAATATTACTCCTTTCTGCAGGAGGTGCCGTCGGAGTGATAGAAATATTTAAGAAAAATTGGGCAAGAGTAATTGTTGCTGCGGTGATAATTTTGTTTTTAAGTCTTGAGGCACGAAATTATATTGAGTATTACTTTACTCAATATCCTATAAAAGAGGCAATTGAATGGCAATATGGTATGAAGCAATCAGCACTTTACGCCTTTGAACAACCGGAATATGTCGAAGTTTTCGTTGATAAAGTTCGTCAGCAACCCTATATTTTCTTCTTATACTATTTAAGAATTCCGTTACCCACATTCTTAAGCACTGTTAGGTATGATCTGGGTCATACCAATAGTTTTAATACTGTTTCCTCTTTTGGTAGATATAATTTTGGCAATTGGGACCCGATAGAAAGTTATCCCTCTCCCGGAATTTTATATATAATTACGCCCAGCTTTTATAGTGGTTTGAGGTTTAAAGACTATTTTGACGTTAAAAAACTGGTAAAATACCCTGATGGGTCTGATGCATTTTTTCTCGTAGGGGGGGATATAAATAATGAAAGATAACAGTTCACCTAAATTAAGCGTAGTCCTAGCTGCTAGAAACGAGGAAGAAAACCTCGGTCGTAGCCTTGAATCGGTTAAGGAAATTGCCGATGAGATTGTTGTGGTGGATGAACACTCTACGGATAAAACCGTAGAAATCGCAAAAGAATACGGGGCAAAAGTTTTTCTTGAATCACATCATGATATCTTTCATATAACTAAACAAAAAGCCCTGGAGAAGGCTACGGGGGATTGGGTGTTGCAGCTTGATGCCGATGAAGAAGTGACCCCCGCCCTGGCGCAAGAAATTAAGAAAGTAATAGACATGTCGAATGAGGATATCAAAAAAAGATTCGACCTCGATATACACGAAATGTACCATTTTAGAAAACACCAACGCATAATTGAGGAGCGTGACGGCAAAATTGGAAAAAATACTGGGGAAGTTGTAGCTTTTTTTATCCCGCGTCTTAACATGTTTTTGGGGCGTCCCTTACGATACGGTGGGGTTTACCCGGACGGGGTAATAAGATTGGTTAAAAATGGTAAAGCGCGTTTTCCGCAAAAGTCTGTTCATGAACAAATTCAAATCGACGGGGAAATATCTTGGCTTTTTGACGATCTAATACATTATGATTCTCCCACGATGAAACGATATCTTGCAAGGTTTAATCGCTACACCGATCTGAAAGCAAAAGAACTAAATGAGGATAAAGCCCCTAAAAATTTTTGGAGTTTGTTCCTATATACTATATACAAACCCCTATATACATTTTTGAATATTTACATCCGTCACAAAGGTATACTGGACGGTACCCAGGGCTTTTTGTGGGCATTTTTCTCAGCCATGCATTTTCCGATAGCCTTTTATAAATATATAACAAATGGAAACGAATGAACAAAATGGCAAAATAGCAATAGTTACAGGGGCGGGCGGTGGGATTGGTAGTGCGTTAGTTAAAAAGCTAATGGAAAATGGAGTTTTTTGCATTATGGTTGATATGCACGAAAGTCCGAATTCTAATCTGGCAGGAATAATTGATCAGAACAAGGGTGCTTATTTCTCCGTAGACTTAACAGACATATCTGGAATCGATAAATTTTACGATGACATATCGGTTAAGTATGACAAAATTGACTTTTTATTTAACGTCGCAGGAATCGGAATTTATAAAAAAATTGGAGACCTAACTATTGAAGATTGGAACCATTCGATTGATTTAAATTTGACAGCGCCGTTTTATCTAACGAAAAAACTTATATATCTTCTTCAAAAATCGGACACCCCTGTGGTTTTTAATATAGGGTCTGGTATGGGGGTATTTCCTATGGCCGGTCGATCAGCCTATTGTGCTTCCAAGTTCGGATTGAGGGGTCTCACACTATCATTGGCTAATGAATTTAAAAATGATAGAATCAAATTCCAACTTTTAACGCTTGGAAGCGTCATGACAGGTTTTGGAGCCGGAGGAATTGATAGTAGATTAGGTCTTCAAAAAACAGGAAAGCAATACCTTACTCCCGAGTCTGTATCCGAAAGAATATTAGAGGCAACCATGGATAGAAATAGCCCGACAGAAATTAAATTTTACCCTGAAGGGTATAGGGAGGAAAATACATGAAGATTGCAATTGATACCAGGCCGCTTGTTTCAGGAGATTCTGTTCGCGGAATTGGTGTTTATACCAGAGAATTGGTTAATGGATTTAAAAAAAGCAAAAAAGGGTTTACTGTATTAGACGACGATTTTAACAGTAAGGAGTTTTCCAAATTCGATCTAATCCATTTCACTTCATTTAATCCATACATTGTTTCCATTCCTTTCGTCAAGCCAAAAAATACGAAGTTTATTTTGACTATTTACGATCTGATTCCACTCATCTACCCTGCACATTATCCGCCCGGAATTAAAGGAGGGATCAGGTGGATATTGAATAAATACCTTATCAAAAAGAATGTTGATGCGATATTAACCATATCCGAGACTTCAAAAAAAGACATCTGCAGATTTTTAGGGGTAGACCCGAATATCGTTCACGTAGTTTACTTGGCCCCCAGAGACATCTTTAAACCCATTTCAAATACTTCAATACTATATAGTATTGAAGTAAAGTATAAATTACTCAAAAAATTTGTGCTCTACGTGGGGGATGTTAATTACAATAAAAACATCCCCGGTTTAGTCAAAGCTTGTGCATTGGCGAAATTACCATTGGTAATTGTCGGTAAACAGGCAAAGGAGATTGAAAGTTTAGACCTGAACCATCCGGAACTTAGGCATCTTAAAAATATTGATTGGACCGGAGTTGTACGGCTGGGGTTTGTACCCAATGAAGATCTTGTAGCAATTTACAATTTGGCTACTGTCTATATTCAACCGTCGCTCTATGAAGGATATGGATTACCGGCTGTCGAGGCGAACGCATGTAAAATCCCAATGGTTTTGGTTAGATCTCAATGCATGGTTGAGATAATGGGCGATGAATTTTCATATTGTAATTCGGATGCCGAATCTATATCAAAAGCAATATTAAACCCCAACAGAAAGAATAAGCTTTCAAGAATTTATTCTTGGGAAAAAACTGCCAATGAAACTTGGGAAGTGTACAAAAATGTTTAAAAAGATTTTGACCTCTTTTTTGATTTGGCGCGTAGCGCTTTTTTTAATTGCGTTTTTATCGATCTATTTTTTACCGGTTTTCGGTGCCAGATTTCCCTATGTGGATAAGGTATTGGAAATAACCCATTTGCCTTACTGGGTTTGGGGATTTGGAAATTTTGATGGGGTACATTATCTTCGTATCGCGCAGGATGGTTATCTTGCCCAATATTCTCAGGCTTTTTTTCCTCTTTTTCCTCTCTTAATTCAGTTTTTTTCATTTGTTTTCCCCAGGGTTGCAAATCTCGATACGAGCTTTTTTACCGATCCCGCCTTTTTTTATTCAGGGATAATTCTCTCAAATTTATTTTTCTTGGCAGCACTTTACGTTTTATTTAAGTTAATTAATATTGATTTCAAAAAAGATACGGCATTTTTAACCGTCGTTTTTCTTTTGGTGTTTCCAACTTCATTTTTCTTTGGTTCTGTATATACTGAAAGCTTGTTTTTGCTACTCATGGTTTCTTCTATCTATTTTATTAGAAAGAGGAATTTTTTTTGGGGAGCAATCCTGATTTTCCTTGCGACAGCGACAAGGATTACAGGGGTGCTTCTTATTCCGTTGTATTTAATAGAGGTATTCCAAAGCAGAAACAAATTTAATTATATTTGGACTTTGGTCACCCCGTTAGGGCTATTGGCATATATGTATTTTTTGAAAATTACTTTCAATGACTCATTTTATTTTTTGACGGCACAACCGATTTTTGGAGCGGGAAGAAGTGGCGCCGATTTAATTCTTCTTCCCCAGGTAATTTATAGATATATAAAAATATTTTTGACTACAAACATTTTGACCTTGCCATTTTTCAATGCGCTTATCGAATTTGTATTTACTTTAATCTCCCTTACAGCTTTGATAGTCTTTTTTAAAAAGATGAGATTCAGTTACTGGATTTTTTCTGTAAGCGCTCTTTTGCTCCCTACTTTGACCGGTACCTTTTCCTCGATGCCAAGATACGTTCTTATGTCTGTGGTGCTTCTTTTTCCATATTTAATTACCCGGTTTAGAAAATATGTTAGACCTGCTATCCTTGCATCGGCCCTGTTGGGAATTTTGTTGACAGTATTTTTTGTTAGGGGATATTGGATTGCTTAATAATGAAAATACTAATTACCGGCTCAAAAGGTTTTGTTGGAACTAACCTATCACGCTTATTGTCAAAAAAAAACGAAGTAATCGAGTATGACATTAAAAACGGCAGAGACATATTTGACACGAAACTGTTGAATAGCAATCTCAAAAACGTAGAGGTTGTTATACACCTTGCGGCTTATGTTTCCGGAAATGAATCGTGGGAAAAACCGTTAGATTATTTTATGAATAACGGCATCGGAACGTTTAAAGTAATTGAGGCCGCAATCAAAAACAAAGTAAAAAGGATTATTATTTTTTCCTCGGCGGCAGTATATGGAAAACCTCTTACTCCGTACGGCGCATCCAAGGTTTTTGCAGAGGCGATATCAAATTCTTACAAAGACAGGATCGAAACTATAGTTCTAAGGCCGTTTAATATTTATGGAAAGGGACAAAATCCGGCTTACGGTTATGCTATACACAATTTTTATAAAGGTATTAAGAATGATGGTGAAATAGAAATATATGGTGACGGAAACCAAACAAGAGATTTTGTTTATATAGATGATGTTGTTAAGATAGTTGAAATAATGTTGACAGCCAGAGTTCCTGCACAACCGGTAGACGTGGGGACGGGAAAGGAAGTAAAAATTTTGAATTTGGCAGAATATATCGGGAAAGTTGCAGATAAACCTTATAAGATCAAGTTTCTGGAGCCTAGAAATGAAATAATCCGAAGTAAGGCCAGCACAATCGAACTAAAAAGGTTGGGGATTGATGCTCGCATCTTTCAACCTTTAAGAAATGGACTTAAGATGACGTTAACTTAGAATATATGATAAAACTTAGAAAACTAATCAATCACCCGCTTTTTTCTGGCAGTGCTGTAATGATTGGTGGCAGCATGGTTATTAATGTGATTAATTATGTTTACCACCTGGTTATGGGCCGTATTCTTGGCCCGATTAATTACGGTGTTCTTGCCAGTTTATTTTCGATTTTGTATATTGTCGGGATTGTGCCGACATCGACATCCGTTGCGATTGTAAAATTTATTTCTTCCTCTAAAAATTCCGGTGAGATGGCGACAATTTTCAGCTCATTAAATAAACTTGTGTTTAATATAGCTTCTATTCTTTCAATATTAACAATTATTTCTTCCCCATTTATCGCCAGCTTTTTACATATTGATAATGTTTTCCTTGTTATCCTTATAACTCCGATTTTATTCTTTTCACTGTTGACGTTGGTTAATCAGGCAACTTCACAAGGTTTATTAAAATTTATGGGGTTTGTTTTACCTAATTTTACTTCCTCATTTACAAAAATTTGTCTGGGTGTACTTTTGGTTGTCATGGGATATTCCGTATTTGGCGCAATGATCGGTGTCTTTGCCGGGGGCTTGGTGGCTTTTTTTGTTTCGAAATGGTATGTACGAGATATTAGAAATACAAAAATACTTAAAAACAATTATGATTTAAAACCATTTTTAAAATATTCTCTTCCTGTTTTTTTGCAAGCTTTGGCGTTTACCTCGATTTTTACAACCGATGTAATTCTCGTAAAGCATTTCCTATCTCCCTTTGATGCCGGAATATATGCCGCTCTTTCTACATTAGGTAAAATTGTATTTTTTGCATCCGCTCCGATATCTTCCGTAATGTTTCCCGTTGTTGCCGGTAGAAGCGCCAAAGGGGAAAAATATTTAGAAATATTTTGGGGATCGTTAGGTTTAACCCTTATTGTTTCAACTGTAGTGGTTGGAATTTATTATTTCTTCTCAGATTTTGCAATAAAGATTCTTTATGGTTCGGCATATTTGTCGGCGTCAATTTATTTGGTCTGGATGGGTCTTTTTATACTCGTATATACTCTTGCGTTATTGTTGGTGAACTTTTCGCTTTCTCTCGGAAAAACACGAATAATAGTATTTCCGATATTGGCCGCACTCGGTCAGGCAATAATGCTATGGATTTTTCATTCAAGCATCCTGCAGGTCATTCAGGTATCACTTGCGATCTGTACGCTTATGCTTTTTGGTGAAGGCCTTTTTTTGGGATATAATTCGCTAAGGAAAATATATGGGAAAAGCTAAAATCAAATTTCTCTCCGTAATTGTTCCCGCTTTCAAACAGGAGAAAACCATCAGACAAGACCTTGATAATATTTTGTCGACGTTAGAAGAAGGGTTGGGAAGGGATTATGACTTTGAAGTGATCTGTATTGTAGATGGTAATATGGATAAGACCTTTCAAGAGGCGTCTAAAATTAAATCCCCAAAACTGAAAGTATTTACCTACAAGATTAACAAAGGCAAGGGTCATGCGGTACGTTTTGGGATGGAAAAAGCTAAAGGTGACATAATATCTTTTTTGGATGCCGGAATGGATATAAGTCCAAAGGGCATAATGATGCTTTTGGCGCACATGAATTGGTATGACGCAGACATAATTGTGGGTTCCAAAAAGCACCCGGTTTCCCGGGTCAATTACCCCTTCTTAAGAAAAATTTTGAGTTTAGGTTATCATTTGGGTGTCAAGATTCTCTTCAATCTTTATATTACAGATACTCAAAGCGGGATAAAAATATTTAGACGAAAAGTGGTTGAAAAAATTCTTCCCCGGCTTCTGGTTAAGAGTTATGCAATGGATATTGAGATGCTTTCGGTTGCTAAATATCTGGGCTTCCATAGAATTTATGAGGCTCCAATTGAAGTACGATTTAACAAATCAAATAGTGCCATAAGATGGTCAACTTCTTTTTGGATGGCTTGGGACACAGCTGCAGTCTTTTATAGGCTAAAAATCCTTCATTACTACGATGACGCCAACAGAAAGAATTGGATAACAAGCTAAATGTACAGATTCAAGATTTTCTCCAAGATCATTATTTGTGTATTTTTTTTCTTGAGTTTTCCCGATCAAGTTTTCGCGGAAGTTTCCGATCAGTTCATTACGGTGGTGAACCCCGTAAGGATCTCTGCATATAGCGCAAAACCAGCGGAGGGAGTAGAAAATGAGTATTTAGTCATTCATAAAAATAACATTTCTGCGACATGGCTTTTAACTTACGATGCGATTCAAAATCCGGAAGTTGTATCGGTTGTAAAGGGCATGGATACAAGTCAGGAATTAGGCATTTTTTTGGAAGTTACACCTGCGTATGCCAAAGAATCCGGAGTCGTATATCGTAACACCGGTTCGTGGCATCATGCGGCAAGTGTATTCCTATCGGGATATATAAAAGAGGATAGGAGGATATTGATAGATGAAGTTTTTCAAACCTTCAAAGAAAAATTTGGATATTATCCGAAGTCTGTTGGATCTTGGTGGACTGACGCCTATTCTCTTTCCTACATGAAAGAGAAATATGGAATAATGGCGAATCTTGTTTGCTCTGATCAGTATTCAACCGACGGTTATCAAATTTGGGGACAACCGTGGGTTCTTCCTTATTATCCAAGTAAACTCTACTCAGCAGTTCCGGCGTCAACAAGTGCAGACAAGCTTGATATTGTAAATTTGCAGTGGGCGCCCCGAGATCCACTAAACGGTTACCAGAGCAGTTTGTACAGTTCTCAGGATTATCTAGTGGCCCCAATTCGGCAGGACGTAAGTTATTTTAAAAAACTAATCAACATGTATTTGTCGATGAATAAATTGAATAATTTTGCCCAGGTTACCGTCGGACTTGAATCCGATCTTGACCCCAGCGGTTATAAAGGAGAATTTACAAAACAAATAGAATATGTGAATAACTTGACGTCGAGTGGGGTCAAGGCTCTCACAATGGCTGATTTTTCAACTTGGTACCGTCAAAAATTTACGGATGTGTCACCAGGCTACAAAATTGAATCAAAAGATTTGCTTGGAAAGAATATACAATCATTTTGGTATGGAAGTGGTAAATCTAGATTATTCTATATAAAAGATTTTGACAAAAACGAAATTAAAATTTTGGACCTCAGGATCTACAATAGTAGTTTGAAAGATCCGTACTATGATTCACCCAATTTTCAATTTACATTATCTGAAAACACTCCGGCTGTTATAGATGCTGTTTCGAACCCTAACAATATTTGGATATTGAATGGAGATTTTGAAATTGTCACCAATGATAATGATTTGTTAATAAGAGGTAGGGGAATTAAAATTCCTGATTTTATTAAAAAATCACCGTTAATTAATATTACCCAAACCGGGAACGAAGTTAAAATCTCTATGGTGGGAGATTTGGTACCGGCTGGTGGGATTGAAATAAAAGATTTATCCGCGGAAGCGTTGCACTTTTTTAGACAGAAATTGGCAGTACTATACCTCTTGATAGGGCGGGGGTGGAACTATTTTACTAAAGTTAGCTACACAGTACCTCAAGGTGAAGTCTATGCACTTTTATATTTGAAATCACAGCCATCTGGCCGTGTTCTGGTTTATGATGGGGAGTGCTTGCAGTGTTCGTGGCATACTGAGTTTAAACCTCCTGCATTTTCAAATCAAAGACGCTACGTGGGCAAGTATTCAGGAAATCCGATTACATACAATAAGTCTGTGTTCGTTGCCAAAACCCAATCCGAAGCAAAAAAGGAATTTGACAAACTACATGCAAAATACGTTTATTTGGTTAAATTTGAAAATTATACCGAGAAACTTCCTTTTTCTCCGGGGGATCTTAATGTTGAAAAAATTTTTAGTAATGCCAATGCTGAGATTTGGGCTGTTAAAAGCCCAAATCTCTGATATATGATTTAAGATGTAAGATATATGGGTATGATTGAAAACAAATTTGAAGAATTGAAGGTTTGGAAAGAAGCTCATCAATTGGTAATTGAAATCTATAAAACAACCAAGAGATTCCCAGCTGAAGAAAAATTTAGATTAATCGATCAGGTGTGCAGGTCAGCTTCATCAATAGCGGCAAACATAGTTGAGGGTAATTCCAGACAGCATAAAACGGAATATTTACAGTTTCTTTATATGTCAAATGGATCGCTGGAGGAAACGAAATACCATCTCTTATTGGCAAAAGACCTGAATTATGTCAGTACTTCGGATTATGAAAAGTTGATTGCTCAGTGTAATGTTGTTGGCAGTTTGCTTGGAGGATTGATAAAGTATGTTAAATTACATAGATCTTAGATCATGAATCTTAGATCATGAATCTTAGATCATGAATCTTAGATCATGAATCTTAGGTCGTAAGTCCTAAATCGTATATCATATGTCATACATCATATATCAAAAATTAAAATGAACATTTTAATTTTAAGTTGGAGAGATCCAAAACATCCCCTGGCAGGTGGGGCTGAGCAGAGTGTTTGGGAGCATGCTAAAGGGTGGCACGATGCCGGAAACAGAGTTACTTGGTTTTCTTCCCGATTCAGGGGATCCGTAGCTACGGAAAATATTGATGGGATAAAAATAGTCAGAAACGGATATCAATATTTAGGCGTTCAAGTAGCTGCTGTTTCTTACTATTTTAGAAATATCAAAAATATAGATTTAGTTATAGACCAATTTCATGGTATTCCTTTTTTTACCCCGTTATATGTAAAAAAGCCAATATTGGCTCTTATTCAAGAGGTGGCAGGTAAAGTTTGGCTTTTGAACCCTTTGCCATTCCCGATAAATTTTATAATTGGTGCAATAGGCCTCATATTTGAACCGTTTATCTTTCTTATGTATAGAAATATTCAATTTATGACGGGATCCAAATCTGCAAAAGTTGAAGTTTCAAAATTCGGAATCCCCTTAAAAAATATTACAATTGTACCCCATGGAGTTATTCTTCCTTCCCCTCTGCCTCGTCATAGGTCTTATATCTTAAATCGTAAATCTTTTGTTGTTACTTATCTTGGAACATTGGCAAAAGACAAAGGAATAGAAGACGCTATCGAGTGTTTTTCTTTATTAAACAAAACAGGTGATTACAACTTTTGGGTAATTGGTAAACCGGAAACTGATGATTATTTTGAAAAAATAAAATCAAAAATTTCAGGCCTAGGTTTAAACGGAAAAGTAAAATTATGGGGCAGAGTCTCGGAAGAAAAGAAGTTTGAACTACTGTCAAAAAGCCACGTTTTGGTAAATCCATCTGCTCATGAAGGTTGGGGCCTTGTGAATATTGAAGCCAATGCCGTTGGAACCCCCGTTGTAGCGTACAAATCTTCAGGCTTGGTAGATTCTGTAAAGCATGGTGAAAGCGGAATTTTTGTAAGAGACAATACCCCCTTGGGATTATTTAATTCAGTTAATGAAATATTAAAATCTGACTCTAGATATCGGCGTTTATGTAACACATCAAAAAAATGGGTTAAAAATTTTGAATGGAGAATTTCACGCAAATTGAGTTTAAAGGTTGTCGAGGGGCGAAATCAAAATATCGGCTAAACAACTTAGATCACTCCTTTAATTAAATAAGCGATTGAGTTAGAATTAACTATATGATAACAAAACAATTTCACAGTCAGGTATATGGTGCAGATTTAGTTTACGAGAAAAAGAGCAGACTCAGGAAAACTAAAAAGATCATTAGAATTTTAAAAGATGCTTTTGGTCCTCAAATAAAAAAAGCGAAACTTCTTGATGTTGGTTGTGCGGAAGGAATAATTTCATCATATTTATCGCCATATTTTAGATATGTCGTTGGGGTTGATGTTGATAGGGTCGCTATTCGCAGGGCGAGCAAACATAAAAAGAAAAATCTTAGTTTCAAATTATTAAAGCCGGATGGTAGCTTCCCTTTCGGAGATAACTCATTTGATATTATTGTAGCAAATCAGATATATGAACACGCAGAAAACCCAAAATTATTAATGGATGAAATATATCGCGTGTTAAAACAGGATGGAATCTGTTTTTTGGGTGCCGGCAACAGATTAGTTATTAGAGATGCGCACTATCCAAATCTTCCATTTGTTTCATGGCTTCCCATTTGGCTTGCCGATTTTTATGTACGATGGACAAAGTCTGGTGAATATTACGAGCCTCGTTTAAGGACAATAATAGGGATTAAAAAATTGATGGGAAATTTTATAGTTGAAGATTTCACATTGAAAGTTATCAGGTCCCCGTTTAGGTATTATGTGGATGACCTTATCAAAAAAAATTCTTTCGTATTCAAAATCCCAGGTTTTGCACTAAGAATACTTTATCCAATGATTCCCAATTATTTATTTGTGCTTCGAAAACAGAGAAGCCATCGCCGGTGATATGAGAGAACTCCCCCTTAAGTACAAAAATATCTTAACTGGCTACCTGAAGCTTGTGGGTGTTGTTGAAAGACTAACCTAAAAGATACTTTATCCGACGACATACGTAGCTTATATAATTTCAAAAAATTGATCATATGAAAAAAAATATAATCGTAGGCGTTTCCATTCTTTTTTTTATTGTTTCTTTCGTTACGCTCAAAGATTATGGTATTAACTGGGATGACTCGATCCACTATTCGCGCGGGCAGGCGTTTTTGCAGTATTTAATATCTGGCCGAAAAACATACGCGAAAGATCAAAGTCGAAGAAGTTATTATCAAAATGACTCGTATAATGGAACATATTTTCTTAAAAATGACAGTGCTCATCCACCGACGGGTGATATTTTTTCAGCTTTTTTTAATTACATTTTTTATCAAAAGTTGAATATTTTAGGAGATCTCGATAGTTATCATTTATTCATTATTTTTGTTTCAACCCTGACAGTGCTTTCTGTCACTCTCTTTGCTTATGAAGAGATCGGCCTTGTGGGGGCCTTGGTTTGTGGTCTGACTCTAGCTACATATCCAATCTTTTTTAGTGAATCACATTTCAACATAAAAGATCCAGTAGAAACTGCATTTTTTACAATTACTGTTTTTTCTTTTTGGAAATCGTTGCAGAAAGGTAATTGGATTTGGCTTCTTACATCGCTTGTTTTTTGTGCTTTTGGATTGGGTACGAAGTTTAATATTGTTTTTTTGCCCTTCATTCTGGTTCCATATCTTTTAATTAGATATCGGGAAAAGTTCAGGAAACCGGGAGTTTGGATTAGGGGGATTCCCAAATGTTACAAATTTATGCTTATTTTCTCTCCCGCTATTGTATTTTTAATTTTTCTAGTTCTTTGGCCTTATTTATGGAGAGATCCTCTTAAAAATTTTATTGATGCGTTTGGTTATTATAAAGGAATCGGCATTGGGGGTATCAATGATCCTAGATATTTTTTGTTTAAGAAAATAAATCTGTTTCCGATCTATTGGGTCGCAATTACAACCCAACCATTTTCTTTATTCTTGACGCTAGTCGGCACGACGCGTATTCTTTTTGGGAAGTTGTCTAAAAGAAAGACAGAATGGCTTTGGCTGTTGTGGTTTTTAGTTCCTATTTCTAGAGTTATGTTGCCCAATACGACAATTTATGGTGGAATACGCCAGATAATGGAATATGTTCCTGCGATGGCGCTTTTGTCTGGATTGGGGGCAAAAGTTATTTTTGACTGGATTATTAAAAATACAAGTTTTTCTAAATATACAATTTTCGGCATTTTGCTTATTTTATTTATACCCCAAGTAGTTGTTTTGATTAGATTGCATCCAAATGAAAATGTGTATTTCAACTTTTTGGTTGGTGGTTTAAAAGGTGCTTCGCAGAAAAAGATACCATATTGGGGGAATAGTTTTGGTAATTCTTATTGGCAAGCAATTAGATGGCTTAATATAAACGTCGAACCAGGAGCAAAGCTTGGATTGGTACAAGGCACGGGTTCAAATGTTGCGTTGCCGCAGTTGAGGTCGGATCTTGATTTTGGGAATATGAACTGGACTGGTATGAATAGAGGTGGGGAGTATCTATTTGAGATGATTTACGGCGGCCAAAATAATGCTTATCCGTATGTTTGGGAATATGTCGATAAGGTGTTGATTCCTGTTTACGAGGTCAAAGTTGACGGAGTAGCGATTGCTAAAATTTGGAAGAACGATTTGGCCCACACAAACTCTAAATATCAAAAACTTGAGGTAAAACTTTGGGATTATCGTTTGGAAAGTGGCGAAAAAGAATTAAATATAATATTTAATCAATCAGAAACGATCACGCGATTTTTTTTGCATTACATACCAGATAATAAATGTACAAGTGCAACGGCACATATTGAAACATCCCTCGATCGTGTAAAATGGACAACCGAGCTGGAATCAATTCCAGCAATCCAGGTTAGTGTTGGTAATTTGCCCAAAGACACATCTCCATTTTTTTTCGCAGCGAGAGATTTAAAATATCTTCGCATTTTGTTTCCAGATTCAGATTCCTGCTTTCTCAAATCGCCAAATATTGAATTTTGGGGACTTAAATAAATGAAAAATATTGGCATTATTACACATAATTTTCCAACAAGTTTGAAAGATAGGCAAAATGCCGGAATATTTGTTAATGACATTGCCCAGGAATTAGCAGAAAGCGAAAAGGTATTCGTACTTACCCCCATTGAAAATAACCGCGCCGATAAAATTGGAAAAGTTAAAATAACTAACTTTGTAGTCACTAAGGGTAATAAGTTGGGAAGCTTAAGATTTTGGAACCCGATAGATATTTTAAAATTTACCGCTTTTTTTATTGGAGGAATGTATTATCTACCTCTATTTATCAAGAAAAATAAAATTTCAATAAACATAGTTATGTGGGCATTTCCATCGGGTGTGTTTGCTTATATTGCCAAAAAAATTTTCGGAATACCATACGTTGTATGGTGCCTTGGATCTGATATTTATGTTTATAGCAAAAAACCTATCCTTAAACAGATCATTGAGCGTGTGTTGAGTAATGCGGATTTTGTTTTTGCTGACGGTATTGATTTGGCAGAAAAAACGACTGAATTGTCGGGTAAAAAATGTATTTTTATACCTTCGGCAACAAAGGCAAGTTTCAAGATCAATATGGTCAAGGAAAAAATAAACAAAATAGTTTTAACTTTTGTTGGACGGATGGAATCTGTTAAAGGTCCCGATATATTGTTAGAGGCATTGTTTCTGGTTAGAAATGATTTATCTAAATACAAAATTAATTTTATTGGGGGGGGGTCGCTTCAAGTCATGCTTAGACAAAAAGCCGAGAAATATGGTTTAGGTAAACAAATAAATTTTTATGGGAATGTAAACGATTTTCAAAAAATAAGTAATGTCATTGCGGGGTCAGATTGGTTGGTAATTCCTTCCAGAAGCGATAGTATTCCGCTTGTTTTTTCTGAGGCAATGAAAGTCGGAACTCCGATAATTGCATCAAATTTACCGGATCTTAAATATCTGGTTAATAAATACAAAGTAGGTGTAACATTTGAAAAAGAGAATTTTAGACAGTTAGCCAATTTAATAGTACAATTGCCAAATCAAAAGAAAAAAAGGAATAGGTTTTCAAAAAATACCATTGTTGCAGCTGGAGATTTCAACATCAATGAATCGGCGCGAAAAATAATGGATTTTATTAATAAGATATGAATAAGAAAGAAAATATAATAATTGTTGGTGCCGGAGTTGCCGGCGAAGAACTTTCGGAGGAAATTCAAAAACATTTCAGAAATCGGTATAAAATTGCAGGTTTTCTAGACGATAAAGAAGATTTGAATTTTAAGAAAGTAAATGGTATTAAAATCATAGGTAGAATCAGCGAACTTTCAAGGTTAATCAAAAAATTTAAAATTTCTGAAGTTTTTATAGCGATACCATCAGCTAACGGCTCTTTAATTAGAGAGGTTATTAAAAACTGTGAAGAGCACAAAGTCATTTTTAAAATAGTTCCCAGACTTTTAGAAATCGTAGAAGGGAAGGTAAAACTTTCCAAAGTCAGGGAAATTGAGATAAGCGATTTACTTGGTAGGGCCATTGTTCAATCGGAACAATCTTTATTTAAGAATGAGTTTAAAAATAAAACTGTTTTAATAACCGGCGCAGCCGGGTCAATTGGTTCTGAGATATGTAGGCAAATATTGTCATTTAACCCAAAAAAATTGATAGCTTTAGATTTTTGGGAGAGTGGTCTTTACGAACTTGGCTTGGAGTTATCTGATATCGGAGGCAAAAATGATTTTGAATGCATAGTTGCCAATATTCAAGACAAAAAAAGAATCGAAGAAATTTTCAATAGTACTAAACCTGAGATAATTTTTCATGCCGCTGCATATAAGCACGTTCCTTTAATGGAAGAATTTCCGCAAGAAGCAATTAAAAACAACGTGTTTGGTACAAAAAATATTATATTGTCGGCAATAAAATTCGGAGTAAAAAAATTTGTTAATATTTCAACCGATAAAGCAGTTGAGCCGTCGAGCATAATGGGCGCAACTAAATTGTTGTCAGAGAAACTAGTGACATTTTACAATTCGAAAGGGAAGACAAAATTTTGCTCGGTTAGATTTGGAAATGTCTTAGGAAGCCAAGGAAGTGTTATCCCTACGTTCAAGAAACAGATTGCTAAAGGCGGTCCGGTTATCGTGACAGACAAACAAATGACCAGGTACTTTATGACAATTCCTGAAGCAGTTCAGCTGGTTTTATATGCAGGTTTTTTAATCAAAGATGGGGGAGAAGTGTTTATGCTTGATATGGGCGAATCGATTAAGATTGACGACTTGGCCAGGCTTATGATAAAACTTTCCGGTCTGAGCCCAGAAACTGATATTAAAATAAAGTACTCCGGTATTAGGCGTGGAGAAAAATTGCATGAAAAACTGATCAATGATACAGAAGATAAGCAAAAAACAATTAGTGAGCGGATATTTTTAATCAAAGGAAAAAAAGAAGCTGTGAATATAGTCAATGTAGTAGGTAAACTACTCCGTAAAATGGACGATAAGAAAGAAGTGGTCAATATTCTGAGAAGTGTTGCACCCGGGATAAATATAGTGAGATAATACTATTTTAATATGGCTATATGAAACAAATACCATTCGAAAGACCAAGTATAGGTAAAGAAGAGATAAAAGCAGTAACAAAAGTATTAAAAAGTGGGTGGCTTACCATGGGTCCCGAAACGCAAGCTTTTGAGGAAGAATTTGCAAAATATGTTGGCGCTAAACATGCAATAGCGGTTAATAGCGCAACGTCAGGGTTGTTTTTGGCACTCAAAGCTCTTGGGATTAAAAATGGCGATGAAGTCATTGTTCCCTCTTTTACTTTTGCTGCAACTGCGAATGTGGTTGTGCACTGTGGTGCCACCCCTGTTTTTGTAGATATCCGTGAAGACGATTTTACAATGGACCAGAAGTCGCTCGACGCAGCCATTACAAAAAAAACTAAAGCTATTATCCCTGTTCATTATGCTGCGAATAGAGCGCATATCAAAACATCTATTCCTGTAATCGAAGACAGTGCGCATCTAATAGAAAAAGATGGAGAAAATATAAAAGCTTTCGCTTCCTGTTATTCTTTTTATGCCACCAAGAATATGACGACGGGCGAAGGTGGAATGATTACCACGTCGGATAGTAAGGTAGCAGACTGGCTAAGGATGGCCAGACTCCATGGACTGTCACGCGATGCTTGGAAAAGATATGGTCTGCAATCTAAGTGGGTTTATACGGTTGAATTTTCCGGTTGGAAATTTAATACAACTGATCTAAATTCGTCAATTGGCAGAGTTCAATTGAAAAGACTCCCAAGTTTTGAAAAGAGAAGGCGCCATGTTGTGGATTTATATAATAAACTTTTGGGATTGAAAAACAAAGGAACTCATCTATACCCAATTTTGGTCGAAAATAGAGATGATTTTTTCAATTTCATGAAAGAAAATGGAATTGGCTGTTCCTTTAATTTTACTCCTCTCCATCAACAACCGGCCTTTAAAGGTTATAAGAATAAAAAACTACCGATTACAGAATACGTTGGGCCAAGAGTTGCAACCATACCGCTTGATGCTGTTGTGACGGATAAAGAAGTAGAAAAGATAGCTAAACTGATTAATAAATATAATTATCGGAAAACCTCGGTCTAAATGTTTAGAAAGTTTAGACAAATATTAATTTCACCACATTTTTTGATACTAATTGTTCCTGTTTTGTTTTTAATAATTGGAATAGCTACAATACCAGATTATGGAATCAATTGGGACAGCTTTGTACATTTCAGCAGGGGCCAATCTTATCTTAATTTCTTTTTGACGGGAAAGAAAAATTACAATGATTTTCCGCCTCTGGTTTATTCAAACTGCAACTCCGGAAATCTGGGGCTCTTGTTGCCTTCGTGCCCCGGTGGCGGTTTCAGGCGGAGTTATTATCAAAATGATTATTATAATTACGAATTTTGGGTAGTCAACGATAGCGGTCACCCTCCTGTAAATGACATTTTGGCAGCTTTATCAAACTATTTATTTTATCAAAAATTGGGAATATTGGGCGATAACGTCTCTCATCATTTGTTTATTCTATTTACGAGCTTTTTGCTAATAATTGGAATTGCATATTTTGTGTGCCAAGAGCTCGGCACGTTTCCAGCAATTGTTAGCTCAATTGTTCTGGCCAGCTATCCATTATTCTTTTCAGAATCCCATTTCAATATAAAGGATCCCCCGGAGGCGTCTTTTTTCGGACTAGCTATAATGTTTTTTTATTTGGGTGTGGTAAAAAATAAATGGAAGTTTATTTTAATTTCATCGATCGCGGCTGGTTTGGCATTAGGAACTAAATTAAATATTATTTTTGCCGCAGTTATTGTTGTGCCATGGATTGTTTTTTATTTAATAAATAAGTTTTCCCCAAATTTTTCGATTACAAAGGTAGCCCAATTTTTAAATGATAGAAGGATGCTCTTGTTGTCATTCGTTGTCTATTTGCCAATTTCTTTGGGTATCGTGTATATTTTTTGGCCGTATTTATGGCAAGATCCGGCACGAAATACCTTCAATATTTTGGGATATTACACCCAGATAGGAATTGGAACTCCTGCTGAAATGTCTAAATATATTCTTTATGGTTGGAATATTTACCCTGCCTATTGGATATCCGTAACAACAACGCTCCCTGTTTTGGTTCTTTCGGTAGTTGGGATATTGTCTTTCTGGTTGTTTGCTAGATTAAGAAAAATGGAGTTCTATTTATTCGCAATACTTTGGCTATTTGTTTCAATTGTCAGGGTTTCGTGGCCAAACGCTGATATTTACGGCGGTGTGAGGCAAATTATGGAATATGTGCCCGCTTTGGCTATTCTCTCAGGGGTTGGTACGTATACTTTGCTTAGATTTCGTTTCAGAAAAGTTTCACTTGCTTTGATTGTAGTAGGACTGTTTTTTTCTATTTTTGAAATGGTGAAAATTCATCCTAATGAAAATATATATTTTAATCAACTGGTGGGAGGATTAAAAGGTGCCCAATTAAAAAATATTCCGTATTGGGGCAACACTTACGGATCAGTTTATTTGCAAGGCGTTAAATGGATAAATGAAAATTCCGAAATAGAAGCTAAAATTGCTCTTCCCCTTGGGGTCATGTCGAATATCTCAAGAACAATGTTTAGAAGCGACTTGCACTATTCTAAACCGAACTGGTCTGGCCCAAATCGGGAGGGAGAGTATGGTATTGAAATGTATTTTGAATGGCCAATGAAATACTGGTATAGTTTCCAGTATTATGATAAATATCTTGAGCCTGTTTATGTTTATTCTGTTGATGGCGTACCAATTTTGAAGGTTTGGAAAAATGATATGGAACATACAAAAAGCATTTTTAAGGAAGAAATTTCGTATTTGCCAAAGTTTACGTCTATTGATAAAAATATATTGGGGTCGGCCCTAAACATTGATTTGGGTAAGAATGTGTTTATTACAAAGTTAGTTGTCCATCATGCGAAAAATGGTTGTCAAAACGGATCTTTGGGATATATCGCTTTATCAAGCGACAAGAAGGTCTGGCAACAACAAATTGACCCCATTACCTCACCGCAAGTAGCACCGAATGTTGATGAAAAGATAATTGGGTGGAATGACACAAATTTTGTCTATCTTTTTGCCGGAAAAAATACGCGTTATATAATGCTGGACCCACAGATTGAAAATTCATGTTTGCTCAAGAATTTTGAGGTAAATGTGTATGGATTAAAAACGCTTCCTTAAATAATTTTCTCTTCGATATATTTTTCCGTAGAGGAATCTTTTTGATTAAGACTAACTATCATCTCCGATACTAAACCGGTCGAAATTAATTGAATACCAATAATCATAAGAAGCATTCCAAGAATGAGTAATGGTTGTCTGTCCTGGATTGTTCCTGTGACGACTCGCAAATATGTTATGTAAATGCCAATTACAAATCCAACAAAAAACGAAACCATTCCCCAAAAACCAAAAAAATGTCCGGGGCGTCGAATGTAACCGGTAAGGAAAACTACTGTTATCAAATCAAGTACTCCTTTGATATTTCTTTCCATTCCAAATTTGCTTTTACCGTATTTTCTTGGCTTATGGGATACCACAATCTCCGTAACTTTAAAATTTTGATGAGTAACAAGTACGGGAATGAATTTGTAGAGTTCCCCATAAAGATGAATATTTGCTAGGACATTTTTTCTGTAGGCTTTAAAACCGCAATTTAAGTCGTGGATTTTGACCCCCGTTAGTTTTCTAGTTAGCCAATTACCCATTTTTGAGGGAATGGTTTTGCTTAGTGGGTCGAATCTTTTCTTTTTCCAACCTGAGACCAGGTCGTGACCTTCTTCGATTTTTTTAATAAATTTTGGTATTTCCTTGGGATTGTCCTGAAGATCTGCATCCATTGTGATTATTATTTCACCCTGACTCGCTTCAAAACCGCTTTGTAGTGCGATCGATTTACCAAAATTTCCTCGGTGTTTTACGATTTTTACATTTTTATTTTTGCGGTTAAGTTTTTTTGCGATTTCAAGGGTGGAGTCTGTAGAGCCGTCGTCGACAAAAATAACCTCGAATGATTTATGAATTTTCTTCATTTCATCAACGATCTGATCGTGAAGCAATAAAATTGTCTTTTCTTCATCCTTGGCAGGGATAACAAACGATATTTGTGGAACTTTAGCCATTACTTGAGTTTTTCGGTTAAGATATTCATTGTATCAATGTCTTGTTGGGACAAGAGCCAGAAAGGGGTGTTGGCAGGGAAGTTGTCCCTCATTTTTCCAAGAATTGGTTTGTATTTTTCAAACAAGCTAATGATTTCAGTTTTCTTTTCTTTGGACTCTTCAACCGAACTTTCAGCAAGAATTCCTGCCTCGAAAGCCAACCTTTGCGAAGCATCTGAAATTTGTGATTGTTCATTTTTTTCAACAAGGCTGACATATTCGGAAACTCTTCTTTCAAGCAATCCTTTTTGGAATTGGTATTTAGAGTTTTTAGAAAACTTAAACACTTTTGTTACTTTTTCCTTTACCCTTTTGAACAAATATCCGGAACTACCAGGAAGAGTTTTTTGAGGTGTGAGTCCGAAAGATTCCGGAGATTGGGCAAAAACAGTGGGGGTAATTGACAGGAAGAGGGCAAAGACTGAAAATGCTGCCAAAAGACGTAATTTAAAAAATGTCATACAATGGGATTATATTCCAGTATGGTATCATTTTACAAGAGTATGGAGAAAAATATGATTTCAATTACAATAACTTCAAAGAATGAGTCCCTCCATTTACCAAGACTTCTCAAGAGTCTAAAGTTGCAAACATTCAAAGATTTCGAAACGATTGTGGTTGATAATGCCTCAACCGATGGCACTAAAGATATAGCCAGAAAATTTGGGGCACGGGTTTTTGATAAAGGACCGGAGAGGTCTGCTCAGAGAAACTATGGTGTGCAAGTATCACGGGGTCAATATATACTTGTCTTGGATGCAGATATGACTTTAGCTCCGGGGGTATTGGCAGATTGTATCGGTGTTGTTACAAATGACCCCAAAGTGGGGGCACTCATCATCCCCGAGAAATCGTTCGGTATTGGTTTTTGGACAAAGTATAAGGTTTTCGAAAGGGAGTTTTATGTTGGCGATAAGACAATTGAAGCCCCAAGATTTTTCAAAAAAACTACTTTTAAAAAGTTTAATGGCTATGATACGGGCATAACCGGTCCCGAAGATTATGATTTACCACTCAGAATGCGAAAGGCCGGAGTTAAAATTGGTCGTATTAAAAGTTATATATATCACGACGAAGGTAGGTTCTCTCCGTTTAAATCAGCCAAAAAGAAATACTATTACGCTTCCCATTCCGGTACGTTTTTGAAAAGACATCCGGAACAAGTTTTAAGTCTTGGCAACCTAATTTTGAGGCCGATTTTTTTTAAAAAATGGAAAAAAATGATTTCTCACCCCGGGTTAACGTTAGGCATGCTAATAGTAAAGATTTTTGAAGGAACGGGCGCATTCCTAGGTGCAATTAATTCTGGTATAATCGTGACAGCCAAACATGACAAAAATACTTAGCGGTAAGAGAATATTAGTTACCGGTGGGACCGGATCTTTTGGACGTATGTTTATTGGAGAAATTCTAAAGTATAGGCCAAAGGAAATAATCGTTTTTAGCAGGGACGAAGACAAGCAGGGTGCTATGCGGTTGGAATACAACAATGAGCAAAGTACTCGTTTTGTATTGGGGGACATCAGAGATTTTAGAAGTGTTCGTGAGGCCATGCGCGGTGTAGATATTGTAGTCCATGCTGCTGCCCTAAAATGGATCACCGAGGTTGAATATAATGTTTGGGAGGGGATCAAGACTAACGTTATTGGCGCTGAAAATATAATTGAAGCGGCTAGGGATGAAGGAGTAGAAAAAGTTGTTGCGCTTTCTACAGATAAAGCTGTTGAGCCGATAAATGCCTACGGAATGGCCAAAGCTCTTCAGGAACGGCTCATTACAACTGCAAATCTCTATGATGTAGGCAATACTGTATTTGTTTCTACCAGATACGGAAATGTTCTTGGTTCAAGGGGGTCGGTTGTACCACACTTTAAAAAGTTGATTCAAGAAGGCAAACCCTTGACCATTACAGATTCCCGAATGACCCGTTTTATTCTAACTCTCCAAAAAAGCGTTGAGTTGGTATTAACAGCAATGACAGAAGGTGTTGGTGGTGAGGTGTTTGTAAGAAAGATGCCGGGTCATTCCATAGTTGACCTTGCAGAAGTTCTTTTAGAGGCCAATGGTAAAAATACTGAAAGTATAGTTAAAATGGGAATCCGTCCCGGTGAGAAAATTCACGAAACACTTATTAGTCCCGCAGAAAGCGTGAGAACAGTAGAGTTCGGAGATTATTATGTAATTTTACCTCAAATATCTATCCCTGCAGTAGAAAAAAAATACGCAGGTAAAAAAACACTAAAGGAATTTAGATATGCTTCAGACACCACCGAGCAGATCGGTAAAAAAGAACTCCGCTCTTTATTGGAAAAAGAGGGTTGGGTTTAGAAATGAAAATTGGAATAACCGGAGCGACTGGCTTTTTAGGAGGACACCTTATAAGTAAACTTCTTTCTGATGGTTATTCAATAAAAGCGTTTGTGATTGAAGAAAACCCCCCACTTCCTAGAGGTATAGAGTGGGTACGTGGAAATTTGGTTAGTGGAGAGGGTATCTCGGAATTTTTGAAAGATGTTGATGTAGTTATCCATCTGGCTGGGAGGAATTTACCTCCGGAAGAAGAACTAATTAAAGATAACGTTATGGCTACCCGCAACCTAATAATGGAGGCGCTAAAACATCCCATAAAACAATTCATATTTACTTCATCAGTCGCTGTTTATGGAAAGGATAAAAAAAATAAATTTAAGGAAACTGATGAATGTTTTCCGAATACCGAATATGGGTTGACTAAATATCTTGCCGAAAAAATAGTCCAATATTGGTCTACAAAAATCGGTGAACCCGCAACTATTTTTCGCCCCTTTAATATTTATGGTCCGGGAAATTTTAAAGGGATTATATATACATTTTATTCAAATATTAAAGACGATGGTAAAGTGGTTATTTATGGCGATGGGAAGCAGGAGAGAGATTATTTGTATGTAGGTGACATTGTAGAAGCATTTTCAACGGTAATACGAATAAAGAAAGCGGGAATTTTTAATTTGGGAGCGACTAAAAAATATTCGGTTTTAGAAGTTCTCGAAGTTTTTAAAAAGGTATTGGGTAAAGGTATTAAAGTTGATTTTAGTTCAAACGAGGAAGGAAAGGTTTTTAACATAAATCAGGCCTTATCTCTTGCGAGAAAAGAGCTCAACTGGGAAGCGAAAACTTCATTTGAAGATGGTCTGAAAAAGACAATTGAATGGTATGAGAGACACTAAAATTCTTCTGGTTAGCCATATTTATTACACAGACTCTGGTCCGGTTTATGGACCGGTAAATGTCATAAAAGATTATCTGGAGAACAAAAAAAGAAAATATTTACTAATTGGATATCCACTTGTCTCAAAATTGCCATTAATAATTAAATCATTTTTTGAAACAATAAACACGATTTTTAAAAGTATTTCATATAAACCAGATATCTTTATTGGTATAGACCCTCTAAACGCCTTTGCCGGCATTGTTCTTAAGAAACTAGATTTGGTAAACAAGACTATTTTTTATTGTGTAGATTATACCCCCACCAGATTTGAAAATAAATTCTTAAATATTTGTTATTTGAAAATAGATGAATTTTGTGCAAAAAATTCAGATGAAGTGTGGAACGTTTCAACCAGAATTATTGAGGTTAGAAAAAAACAAGGTGTAGCCAATGAGAAAATTAAATTTATTCCAAATTCACCAAGTTTTGATAAATGTCCCAGACTACCAATAAATAAAATTGATAGAAATAAGATTGTCATGGTGATGGGCCTTACACATAGTCCGATATTTGACTTAGTTCTTAAATCTTTTAAAAAAGTATCAAAAGAATTACCTAATTTAAATCTCTCCCTAATTGGAACGGGGGTGTATCAGGGAAAACTTGCTGCTAAAGTTAGCAAGATGAGGTTGTCAAAAAATGTAAAATTGCTAGGTCAGCTATCCAATAAAGATCTCTTGGAGGAGGTGTCTAAATCAAGTCTTGCTTTGGCTATTTATACTTTTTCAAAAAATTATTCTTGGGTTTATTATGGTGACTCAAAAAAGGCCAGAGAATATTTGGCTTGTGGAGTGCCGATTGTGATTACTGATGTGGTTGGGACATCTGAGGATGTTAGAAAATATGACGCCGGCCTGGTCATTAAATTGAGCGTCGAAGAATTGACCCAGGCAATTGAGAAAATTATAAGGGATAACAAACTATGGTTAAAATATAGAGAAAACGCAATTAAGCTAGGTCGGGATTTTGATATAGATTCGATTTTAAGTACCAATCTATAGTATTGCTTAGTCCTGTTTTAAAATTTGTTTTTGCTTTAAATCCGAATTCTTTTTTGGCCCTGCCTACATCCAGCCTTCTTCTTGGTTGGCCATCAGGTTTTGTTTTGTCAAAAACAATTTTTCCCTCAAATCCGACAATCTCTGAAATTGTTTTGGCAAGGTTTTTAATAGAGATCTCAAAGCCGGAGCCAAGATTGACAGGATTGGGTTTGTCGTATTTTTCAGTTGCCATTAATATCCCCTCTGCTGCATTCCCCACGTAAAGGAACTCTCTAGTTGGTTTACCAGACCCCCAAATAACAACTTCTTTTGACTTTTTATCTTTAGCTTCAACGAATTTTTTGATAAGAGCCGGAATAACATGAGATGAATTTGGGTTAAAATTGTCTTCAGGACCGTATAAATTTACGGGCAGGAGATAAATAGAATTAAAGCCATATTGTTGTCTGTATGCTTGCGATTGAACTAGTAACATTTTTTTTGCAAGTCCATAAGGAGCATTCGTCTCCTCAGGATACCCGTTCCAAAGATCTTTTTCTTTAAAGGGAATCGGAGTAAATTTTGGATAAGCACAAATGGTGCCGATTATAACGACTTTTTTCACATTGCAGGCCCTTGCGGCACGCATTGTATTTACTCCCATTAAAATATTGTCATCGAAAAGTTCTGCGGGTCTGTCTTGGTTGTATCCGATTCCACCCACGTTTCCAGCCAAATGAATAACAATATCTGCATTTTTAAATGCCTTAAGGCAAGATTCATAATCTCTCAAATCAAATTTATTTCTTTCAGGAACAAATATTTTCTTCGGCTCTAACTTCAAAAGTTTTTTGACCAAATGGCTTCCCAAAAAACCATTTCCGCCGGTTACAACCACAACTTTATTTTTCCAGAATGTTTTTCTCATAAGGATAGATTCGGATTATATCGTCTTTTATTTCAATTTTGTAATGGGGGAAATATCTAGAAACAAATAATTTTATTTCCTTAATTGTGGGATAATCACACAATCCTGTAAAGTTACGAGCATCATCAATTAAGATTACATGATTTTTAATTTTACTTTTTGAAATCGATTTAAGCTCGTTAAGTATTGGAGTTTCTTTTTTCCCTTTTGCAGTAATTCCACCGGAATAGTGCGCATCTAACCAAAATAGGGTGGGTTTTTTTGCCTCTCTAATTAAATTGGGAAGAATGGTGGTGCTATCGCCCTGAATGATTTTTATATTTCTGTTTTTGGAAAACATTTTCCTTGCATTCCTGTAGAGAGTTTTATCTAATTCAATTGAATAAATTTTATTAAATTCATTTTTTAGATCGTCAACAGTTTGGCCTAAGTATGTTCCAGTCTCGATTAATATTTGAGTATGGAACTTTTGTGCATAACCGGAAATTATCCTGACCTTTATTTTGTGAGGAACCGGAACAGGATTATTTTTAATATTCCACAATAAGACTTCCATATTTGAAATAACTTTCGCCGATGGATATCTTAAATTTTCGGGTAAACCACAAATAAAAAGTTTCAAGTTCATGGCTTATTATATGTCATTTTTTGAGGTTTACTCTCTCAGAGACAAGATATGTCGGTCTTTTTATGATTTCTTTGTAAAGGTAACTAATATAAATAGCTACTATTCCCAAGGACGCTATGACAAAACCAATGAGGAGAGTGTTGAATATTGCAAGAATAATCGTTGGTGAAAAGAATCTTAAATTTCTTTGATAAAGTATTGTAGCAATAACGGTAACTAGGCTTATCGACGAAATTGCAATTAGAAAAAGTCCAAAATTTAAAATATACTTTAAAGGTTTAGTTGAAAGGGATACTATGCCAGTTTTTGCAAATTCCAAATTTCTTGAAAAATTATACCAGGGCCTCCCCGCCATTCTTTTTCTTGCTTGATAGTTGATGGTAGTTGATGGATAGCCCATCCAAGAAACCATGCCCCGTAAAAATCTGTTCTTTTCCTTCATTGATTTTAGTTTGGAATAAACCTCTTTATCCAATAATTTAAAATCTGCTATACCATTTTCCATTTGAATATCGGATAGAGCATTTGCTGAAATATAGAAAAATTTGGACATTATTTTTTTAAATAGTCCGATTCCTTCTGTTTCCACGCGCCTTGTATGCACTACTTTTGCGCCCTTTATCCATTTGTTAATTAATTTTGGGAATAATGTAGGGGGGTGTTGCAAATCCGAATCACAATAAATTACAGCTTCGCCCTTTGCCATATCAATACCAGCAGTTATTGCAATTTGTTGGCCGAAATTTCTTGTAAACCTGATTCCTCTGACCTTTTTGTTTTGGTGAGATGTTTTTATAATTTCATTCCAGGTATCGTCGCTACTTCCATCATCTACAAAAAGATATTCATAATCAAATTTTTTGAGTTTAACCATTACCCCATCAACCTCTTTGGCTATCTTGGATATGTTTTTTGCCTCGTTAAAAGCTGGAGAGACTATTGAAATAAGTTGTTTTTTTGTCATTTGTGGCTATAGTCTATACTTTGCTCAGTTGTTTGTCTACGTTTTGATATAATGCTTTGAATCCACGTGGTTAAAACAATACAACTTATTTGGTCCGACTGGAGAAGATATTTAAAACTTCATAAAAAGATGAATCCACTATTGTTCTTGGCCGTTTTATTTCACAACCCAGGTATGTTTTTTTCTGTTATTTATCGTATAGAAAATTATCTACTATCAAACACTTTTGTTGTCTGGAAAATCATTGGAGCAGTTTTATATCCGTTTTATTTTATCGTTACATATTATGTTTTAGATATTAACATCTCTCCGTTGGTCAAAATAGACAAAAGTCTATATATTCATAATCGGGGAGTGATTGTTGCGGATGGGTCGGTTGCTGGTAACAACTTGACGCTCATTGGACCGCTAACATTGGGAACAAAAGGACATAGTAGAAATCTTGAAGTACCTAAATTGGGTAATGGTGTTACTGTTTTTATAGGAGCTCGTATCGTTGGGCGGGTTACGATAGGAAATAATGTTCAGATTGGAGCCAATGCTGTTGTTGTGAAAGATGTTCCTTCTAACAGTGTTGTCGGTGGTGTGCCAGCAAAGATTCTCAGAAGAACTAAAGAATAATAAGCAATAGCTTGTTAGAATATCATGAATAATCCTAAAATTTCTGTATTAATGCCGGTTTATAATGGTGAGAAATATTTAATGACCTCCATCGAAAGTATTCTAGATCAAACATTCCAGGATTTTGAATTTATTATTGTTGATGATGATTCAACCGATGACTCGTGGAAGATTATTAACGATTATAAGAAAAAAGACAAAAGAATAGTTGCATTACAAAATAAAATTAATCTCAAAACTTCAAAAACACTTAATGTCGGTTTGTCAAAAGCCTGTGGCAAATATATTGTTCGTATGGACGTAGATGACTGGAGCTACCCGAATAGACTTCAAACACAATATGATTATATGGAGGCTCGTCCCAAAGTTGGAGTAAGCGGTGGGACAATTGAGGTTTGTGACAAAAATTTACAGGTATTAAATGTCAGGGAATATCCACAGACAGATGGTGATTTAAGAAAAATAATTTTTTTATATAGCCCTTTTGCTCATCCTGCTACTATTTGGAATAGAGAACTTTTAGTTAATTTGAGAGGTTATAACGAAAATATTCCCTTAAGTCAGGACGCCGAGCTGTATTTTAGATTGGGTTCAATATCTAAATTTGCAAACATTAAAGATAAACTGGTTAAATTGAGGATGCACACAGATTCCAGTTCAAGCTCAAGAAATATTATCCAGGAAAAATATGCAATATATGCGAGAATTAAAGGCATTTTTGAATATGGATATTCTGCGCGTTTGGTAGATTGGTTATATATAATCTTACGCATAATAGTAATGTTTATAGTGCCCGCAAAAATGAAATTTTGGCTGTTTAATCTTTTAAGGAGGAAAAAATAATGTGTGGAATTGTGGGTTACGTGGGGGATGTTGATAGAAATAAGTTGGAGAAAATGCTTCAAGCAACTCATCACCGTGGTCCGGATGATAGTGGGATTTTTATAAAAGGAAATATAGGTTTGGGTAATAGTAGACTCGCTATTATAGATGTTTCTCCAAAGGGCCATCAACCGATGTTCGACAATGAAAAAAGTATTTGCATCGTCTATAACGGCGAGATATACAACTTCATGGAAGTCAGAAATCAGTTGGGAAAAGAGTATAAGTTTAAGAGCAATTCTGACACCGAAGTAATTATTTACGCATATAAAAAATGGGGTATTAACTGTTTAAAACGATTAAACGGCATGTTTGCCTTTGTGATTTATGATATCAAGAATAACTTACTTTTTGGTGCAAGAGATAGACGAGGTGAAAAACCCTTAAAATATTTTTTTGACGGTAAAACATTTGTTTTTGCTTCAGAGATAAAAGGGATTTTGTCAGTTCTTAAAGATAAACCGAAGATGGACATTGAAGCAATAGGTGATTATCTAACACTCCAGTATATACCGGCACCAAAGACCGGTTTTCAGAACATATATAAATTGCCCTCTGCAAGTTATTTTGTCTTTAAAGAGAGAAAATTAAAAATTAATAAATATTGGAGTTTGGATTTTTCTAAAAAACTTAATTTGAACGAGAACGAGTGGGTTGAGATATTGGAAGAAAAAGTTAACAAGTCGGTCAAGGACCGGATGATATCCGATGTTCCTGTTGGAGCATTTTTAAGCGGTGGGGTTGATTCTAGCGCAACAACCGCTTTTATGGCAATGAATTCTACAAAACGCATCAAAACTTTCAGTGTAGGGTTTACTGACCCGAAATTTGACGAAACTAAATATTCAAAACAGATTGCGGAACTGTATTGCACCGATCATTCGTTCATCAAGATTGATGCAAAAACATTCAAAGAAGAACTTCCGAAGATTTCTGATTATTATGATGAACCGTTTGCAGACAATTCCCTAATTCCGACACTTTTTCTTTCAAGATTTGTCAGAAAAGACGTAACCGTTGCGCTCAGCGGAGATGGGGGGGATGAAAATTTTGCCGGTTATGATAGATACAGTGTTGTTGCCTTTGGCGAATACTTTCGTTTATTACCGAGAAAGTTGAGAAATTATCTAGTTAAGCCGGTTATTAGCTCGCTTTTTAATCTTTCTCCAAATCTTTTAACCTCCAGGCTTAAAACATTTTCAGACACTTTTGAAGAACCGTTTTATAAGAGATATATGAATTATAAAAGTTTCTTTAATAATGACGATAAGGACTTTATACTTTCTAACTCGGGAAAAGATACGTTTTTGATTGATAAAGAACAATTTGATAACAAGTTAACCGATATTGACAATGCCTTAAAAGCTGATATAAATTCGTATTTACCCGAGGATTTGCTTTACAAAATGGATATAGCGTCAATGAGCGCAAGTCTTGAGGTAAGAGCTCCACTTTTGGATTACCAACTAATGGAATTGACTGCGAAAATACCATCCTACTTAAAGATTCGGAATTTCAATAAAAAGTATATTTTCAAAAGAATGTTACTAGAAAAAAATATACTACCGGAAAATATTGTTAATCGTCCCAAGATGGGGTTTAATGCCCCGATTGGAGATTGGTTGCAAACTGATTTGAAGGAATATACGTTGAGCCAATTAAATTCCAAAAAGTTTAGACAATCCGGAATATTTGACGACAGCAAACTTGATAGCTACATAAACGAATATTATTCAAGTGATTTGGGTTATCACAACAATATTTTTGCCCTTCTGACTTTGTCTAATTGGATTAATAAATTTTTTTAAAAATGAAAAATATCGCAATTGTTGCTCACAAACACCTCCCCCAGCCAGACGATGATTTGGTTTACTTCCTTCATAGGAAGAACGGATATAACATTTTCCATATCAAGCATAGTTTTTCGGATACAAAAGATCGAAGAAGTGCTCTTGATCTATATCCGAATTGGAAAAAAACCAAAAGAGAGAAGTCATTGGACTACACATTTCTTCCCGAGTCGCTAATTTATTTTAAGGAGTTCTTTTTTACGGCAAAGTGGCTATTATCTGCAAAAAGAAAAGTTGACTTGTTTGTTGGAATGGACGGACTATGTTCCTTTTTTGGGATAATTTTAAAAGCTTTTGGTGTTTGCAAGAAGGTTGTGTATTGGAATATGGACTTTGTTCCTTTGGGCCGATTTGAAAGCGAATGGAAGAACTCAATTTATCATAGAATAAATATCTTCGCTTGTAAAAATGCTGACGAAGTCTGGGACCTTTCACCAAAAATGATTAAGGGTAGGAAAATATTTTTTAGAGTCAATGAGCGTGATTATAAATTTCACAGAGTTGTGCCATATGGGGTTTGGACGGATCGTATTAAAAGGTTGCCATATAAATCATGTCAAAAAAGTACCTTAGTATTTATGGGTCATTTACTGGCAAAACAAGGGGTTGGTATGGTTATCAAAAAAATACCTGAAATAATAAAAAAGAATCCAAATTTTATATTTAAAATAATCGGAGACGGAAATTATAAAGGTCAACTTGTTAAATTGGCCAACAAAATTTCAGTAGGTAAATATTGCAAGTTTCTTGGCAAAATAGATACTCTTAAATTGGAAAATGAAATTGCCAAGTCGGCAGTGGCGATTGCGCCTTATTTAAAAACAAAAGACTCATACACTCATTATTCAGATCCTGGAAAAATAAAAACTTATCTAGCCTGTGGTATTCCGATTCTTCTAACCGATCTACCATGGAATGCAAAAGAAATTGAAAAAAACAAATGCGGTCTAATAATTCGCGACGATGGTAAAGATCTGATAAAAAAGTTATCATTTCTCATGAAATCGAGTATAAATGATAAATTTAGGAAAAATGCTATTAGCTATTCAGAAAGATTTGATTATGAAAATATATTTTCTGATTTGAAAATCTAGGTATGAAAATTCAATGGGTAGAATATATTTGTGATCCTCTAGATAAATCTAAATTAGATTTTTGCAAAATCACAAAAAAACATGGAGACGATGTTGTGTCTGGCGTGTTAAAGAGCAAATCTGGCAATTATTACAAAATCAAAAATGGTGTACCAATATTGTTAACCAAGAGTTCTCAGGCGATTTCCACTGTTGTAAGCTTCGCGTATGAATGGAATGAGTTTGACTTTGATTATGGTAAAAAGGGTTGGTTATCAGATATAGTAAAACCAACAGTTGAAAGCTTGGAGTATTTTAAGGACAAAATAATTGTAGATTGTGGAGCTGGTTCGGGTCGGCAAAGTTTGTGGATGGTTCAGGCGGGGGCCAAGTTTGTTTTTGCTTTAGAGCTCTCTGATGCCTCTAGAATGATAACAAAAAAGGTTGCGGATATAACAAACCACAAAATTTTTGTTATCCAATGTGATATATCTAATCCACCAATAGATACTAAAAATATAAAGATTGGTTTGATTTATTGTATAAATGTTATTCAACACACAAAAGATGCTAAATTGGCAGTTATGGGGATTTCGAAACTGATGAATAAGAAAACAGATTTTATTTTTAATATTTACTTAAAGAAAGGGAGGGAAAATTTTATAAAGTTTTTGGATCTTGTAAGAAAGGTCACAAAATTGATTCCACCCGTTTTGCTAAAAAATTTATCGTTTATTATTACTATATTTTCTTTTCTTTTATCACACACACCCTATTTAAGCACTTGGCTTAGAAAGTCTCTTCCTCTTAACCATGGATTTAAAGAAACCTGGCTCGATATTTATGATATTTTAGGTTCTCATAAATATCAAAAATTTTATTCTGAAGGAGAATTGAAGGATATTCTGGCAGCACCTTGTTTAAATATAGTTAAAAGATCAAAATATGCGATGCTTTTAAATAAAAAATAAAATGTTATAAATGAATTTAGAAAATATTAAATTTTTCCTTTTTCCATTTCTATTGAATGAACAAAATAGGGTTAGGTGGGTTATAAAAGAAATAGGCAAGATACCGGGTGGTAAGAGTATCATTGACGTTGGAGCGGGGGAAGGGAGATTTAGAAAATATTCTAAACATTTGAAATACACGAGCCAGGATCTTGGGCAATATAAGGGAGATGGAGATATGATTGGTTTGCAAATGGGGGAATGGGATATGTCAAAGATTGATATCGTTTCAGATATAACAAAAATACCTGTCAAAAATTTTTCGTTTGACAATATATTGTGTACAGAAGTTTTAGAACACGTTCCATACCCTGATTTAGCAGTAAAAGAAATATCAAGAATATTGAAGAAAAAAGGAAAGCTTATCTTGACTGCTCCATTTGCATCTCAAACACACTTTTCACCATATTTTTTTTCTACAGGGTTTAGCATAAATTGGTACAAGAGGCTCTTGGTTGATAATGGATTAAAAATATTAAAAATACAATCGAACGGCAATTTTTTCGATTATATCAATCAAGAGTTGAGCAGGCTACCAATTACCTTGAAGAAATATAGCAGTTTGGGTTATTTACCTTACCTTCTTTACTTTATTATAATACCAGTTGTAATGATGGTTTGGTTTGTATCAAAATTCTCTACTGGGTCAGAAAAACAACTTTGTTTTGGTTATTTTGTTTTAGCAACAAAAATATGAAATTTTTTTCTAAAATCATGCTTCCTTGTTTGATTTTAGTTATTGTAGTTTTAGTTATTTATTTTCCATTAACAAAAACTTTTTATCAGCAGGATGAATGGCATGGTTATGGAATGTATTTAGCAAATGGGCCGGCAATGATTTTTTCAAGCGCAACGTACTTGTCTAAAAATTTAGGATCAATATTTTTAGATACCAATGGGTTAATTAATATATTTTTAGGAGAAGGAAGAATTTTTACTCGCTTTCTTCAATATGAGTTTTACAAAGAGTTTCCGCTGGATGTTACCCCCGTTGCGTGGTTTTCCATTATTTTACATGCAACAAATACAATTTTAGTTTTTCTACTCGCAAAAAAAATATTCAGGAAAGATTTACATGCTTTTTTTGGCAGCCTTTTCTTCGCTGTAAATAGTGTTTCTCAAAGTTCGATAACCTGGATTGCTGCATCGGTTAATACACTACCTTCCACAACATTAATTCTTTTAGCCGTCTTATTTTATTTTAAGTTTGTCGATCTTTTTGAAAATAAATGGTTATTTTGTAGTTTTATTTCTATTTATTTATCCTTGTTTTTTAAAGAAACCGGATTATTTTTATTTTTACTATTGCCTCTTTTTTCATTTGTCTATAAAAAATATTCCATTATTGAGTTTATCAAAAAGTATTGGTATTTCTTTTTAACAATGGGTCTCATCGTAGTATTTAGATTATATGAGTTTAAATCTGTTCCTCATGAAGAGGTTCTCTTTCTCACGGGTTCATCAAAATACTTTTTAGACTCTCTAGTTGTCAGATCGGTTTTGTATCCATTAACTTCGCTTTCTCTCTCGATCGTTCCCCCCGACATCTTCCTAAATTTTGCAAGATATATAACAAACGTTTACTACCCATTTGTTCCTGAGGGACAATTTATCTTAATTGCTCAAACAGCAGTTTTGGATCTTCTGGCGATTGTTTTGTCAGCTGTCATCGGTGTTATTTCATTTATTATATTGAAACTAACGGAGATAAAGATAAGAAAGCATGTAATCTTTTGGTTTATTTTTTTATTAGCGAGTTTCCTTCCATATATAATAATTTCTAAAAGCTATTCATATCTAGAATCCAGATATTATTATGTGGCGAGTGTCGCTTGGGCTGTTATTTTTGCTTGGGTATTAAAGGTTTGTGAGGAAAAAATTAAAATAAGATTATTGCAATTTTTAATACTCATAGCATTTTTATTCTTCCTTTTTGCTCACATAAACGCTGCTCAAAAAAATTTAAATCAACTAGTTAAAGATTCCCAGGTCAGAATTGGAATTATTGATCAAATAAAGAGAATCAAACCAACCTTGGAAAATAATAAAAATATATTTTACATAACAGGGGACTCTGATTTTTATTTAGTTGGAAATAAAGTACCGTTTCAAACGGGAATGGGGTACAATTTGATGTCTTTGTATTATAATTCTGGCAAAATCCCCACAGAGTTTCTCGATCAAAGTTATTTGTTTGAGATAGGAAGTAAGGGATATAAAGAATCAAGCGAGTATGGGTTTGGATATTTTTCTGATCTGGACAGTTTGAGGAGTGTATTTAAAGAGAAAAAAATTGAGAAGACTGCTGTTAAGGCTTTTTATTACAATTCCAAAGCGAATACGATAGAGGATATAACGTCACAAATAATAATAGGCTTATGATCAAATTTCTAACCGTCTTTAAAGAAATCAAGAGATGTTGTGGAATATCAAATAAATTATTCTATGGGATTATTTCAATGGTTTTCGTTGCAATAAATTATTCACAATCATCTTGGAAATTTTTCAATAAATATGGTGGATTACCTGCTGCAAAAATCATGCCCGAGATAATTGGAATATTTTTTTTTGCATTGCTATCCGTGCTGTATATAAGAAATTTTTATAAGAATTTTAGAATTAAGATCTCTAAACAAGATTGGTACGGAATTATTTTTTTATTTATCACGATATTTGTTTTTCGTTTTAAGCAATTTTCTACATATTTTTGGAAAGATGATTTCTATTTATTTTTAAATCGTATCGGGGGTGGTTATAGTTTTTTTACTTGGGGGCCCTGGCTGTCATCTTTTCCGGCGTGGACATGGGAGGTGATTAGGCATTTTTTTGATTATTCGATAATTCCATACCAGTTCTCAATACTGCTTCTACATTTTCTTTTTGCCGTTGGGGTTTTTCTATTGACAAAATATATTTCAAAAAATAATTATATTGGATTGATGGCGGCCTTTTTTGTTTCGACTACTACAATATCATTTGAAGCTTTTGAATATTATATGAACCCCATAAATATAGCTTGGCAGGCGTTTTTGGTTTGTCTCTCAGTAGTTGCTTGCGTTTGGGAAATTAGGAAAAAAGGGGGTACGAATATTCCCTACCTTTCAGCTTTTTTGATTTTGCCTGCATTCATGTCTGGTATCGCGCGGGTCGGTTTTATTTTGCCGTTTATGTCAATTGTAATATTTTTAGTATCGGTAGAATTTTTTAATCCAAAAAAAATATTTATATGGTTAAAAAACTTGTTATTAAATCAGATTCCTTACTATTTACCGATTGTTCTCTTCCTTACTATCAGAGGTCTATGGCAAATTAGAAATATCAAGACCGAAGTAACCACAGCCTCCTTTTACAGGATATATTTGTACATGATTGGTATTTCCTCAGTACCGGTTGAATTTTATATATCTTTAAGTAGGTGGACAAATTCAACGATTAATCCAGGAACATTAACTGTCTATATGGGATTTCTTTTTTTGGCTCTTTTCTTGTTTTATTGTTTATTCACAAAACTTCGTAGAAAAAAAATTCCACTAACCTTATCTATCGGTTTTTTTTGGCTTACAACATCGATTTTATTCTATGTTCTATTTGCTCCCCATCTTCCATCAACGGACCGTGAGATAGATATTGCGACACGCACCCATCACCTTTCATATGTTGCGTGCGCTGGAGCTATTATGATTTGGTCATATATTTTTTATCAAATCATTGCTTTTGTAGATAAAATAAAAAGGCCTTTTGGACGAATTGTTATCGGGCTAATAATATTAGGGTCAATTACACTTAGTTATAAATTGATTAATGACAGGTATACATTTTTTTTAGATTTTGCCAAAGGAGTTTCTGTCACAAGGCAACAATTCTTTTTTGATTCTTATAGAAAACACATTCCTGTAAACGCTAATAACATAAATATCTTCTATGATGACGGCTATTCCAAACGAAAAGATAATTATAGGCCTTCAGAATATTATTTTGCCGCGTTTTGGAATTTTTCAAAAATTAGAATCTTTTGGGGCGATAATGAACTTAAGCTGTATTTGGACGGGTTAGCTGATTCCCAAAAAAATGATTTTATGGACAATCTTTATGCTATTTTTACAGACTACGATGATGGAGCAATAGAGCAGGATCTTTCTGCTGTATTAAAAGAGCAAATTCGCAATCCAAAAACTCAGGCAATATTTTTGAAAGATTGGGGTTTGTATTGGGGGAAAACCATCGACAATTTATTTGTACCGGAAATTATAACTGACGATATAAACAAATTAACATATTTCAAAAACCCGACCCTGACGTTAACTGATCTTAATTTTCCCGCAGTATTCACACCCAGGTTAAACATAAAATTAAATACAACTATTAACAAAGGTCAAATGAACTTTATCGATTTGAGAGCGGGAATACTTTCGAATATTCTGACCCATTGGGATCTTCCAGACGCTAGCGGATTAGACTCGTTGGCGCAGTACTATTCAGTTGTATCTTCAAAAAGTTTCTCTGATCTCTCAAATATTTTATCTAACGCAAATGTAAATGAAAAAATGGTATGCGAAAAACAACTAACGAATAATGGTATTTCCCTTTTTATTATCTGGATTGGTGAGCCGGATTCTTTTTATTCAAAATTGTCCCCAATAGATAAAAAAGATTTTTTCTCTACCAAACATAATCAGCGCTTTTATTCTATTTGTCATTTTTCTCAGGTTCAGGGAATTAAAAATATTAGTTTGGATTTGGCAAATACCGGTAGTATGATAAGAGGGTTGGTTGTTGTTCCCTTGTCTTTGGTTCCGGTAAATATAGAAGTTCTCGATTCGTACTTACAAAGTCCTAAAATACTCAAGTAGTTATGTGGAAAAAATTTTACAATTATTTCATTCTTCTTTGATTGGCGTTTGCAAATTTTCTTCCCTTCAAGTTCACTTTACACCAAAGGGGGCTGTCCACAACAATTGATGCGCGCCAAAAGTAGTTGTAGAAAGAAGATGGTAAAATAGGTTCAAAATAGCCCAGGAATGGCCTTAAAAATCTTGCAAAACTCCAAACAAATTTCGGAACCTTTATTTCACCATAATCTTTTTCCGCCTGCAAATATAAAGTCTTGAAAATTGCGGCAAGTGTCATGTTTTCCACGGCAAGCGGAATAATTTGCGTATTTTTGGGAGACTTTTTTGATATTTCCGAAATATGTTTTGCAATATCACTTACGTTTATAAGGGCCGTTTTTCCGGGCCAATTCAGTCTGGCAAAAATAGAATTGTTTTTAACCAAATTCTTTAAAAAATTCAGAAAACTATTCTTTCGGGGATTATTTCCCCAAACTGTCGGAAGCCTAAGAATCGTTAGTTTGAAGCCATTTTCTTTGGCTGCGTTTACCAATATTTTTTCGGCTTTGAGTTTCGTTGCACCGTATCTGTTATTTACTGCGGGTGAAGTCTTTGGGCCGATCGCTTTATCGCATCCCGTTCTCCCCGAATATACTGCCAGGGAACTTGTAAAAATAAAATGAGTTCCGGGCCCGATTTTCAAATGCTGAAATAAATTTATTGTTCCCAAGTCATTTGTTCTGTGATCGGGTTTTGCGGTATCGGTTGCTGCCGCCAAATGAATGACCAGTCTTGGATTTTTGGGGATTTTGTCCAGGTTTTTGCCTGTAACCAAGTCGTATCTCGGTTTATCCAAAATAAATATTTTTTCTCCTCTGTATTTTTTCCGGAGAAGAGGAGTCAAAACACTTCCGACAAACCCGTTTCCTCCCGTTATAATTATCATCTCTGTTTCAGAGTATATAATACATCGAAGAATAAAGAAGGTCTTGAAGAATATAGTCTTTGAGCCTGTTTCAAAACAAGAACTCCATTATCGCTTTTCTTGTGATATGGTTGTTATTTTTCTCAAGTTCAGGGAGTCAAAAAATAAATATAGATTTATCGAATACTGGTAGTATAATAAGAGAATTGGTTGTTGTTCCATTAACACGGGGGCCTGTTAATTATACTTAATAGATTCTTATCTGGAAACTCCCAAGATTTTGAAGTAGTTATGTTGAAAAAGTTTGATCATATTTTTCAAAAATATTCCGAATACTTGATTTTTCTCTGGTTATTATTAGTTAGTTACATTTCCTACGGTAAGACGTTACTGATGTACTGGTGGGTTGATGATTGGACACTTCTTTATAAAATGGTTCACCCGGGGTCTTCCGTGGGCTACATTGGAGCTGGAATTTTAGGTCAGGGTGCGTATAAATACACTGCAACTCCGTTCATCCTTCTTTATCCGTTGTTTGGTACTAACGCCATGCCGTACTTTGCGATTGGCCTTTTCCTGTATTTTCTTGCAGCTTTTACCGTCTACCTTTTGGCAAAAGAAATTACTAGAAATAAACTGGCTGGTTTTATAGCATCAACCATTTATGCCAGTGGATATATTGCTTCTTTTGCTCTTTATAGGGTTAATGAGTCCTACCAATTTAGTCTAACGGCAATTTTCATCAATCTTACCGCTCTACTCTTGGTTAAATATCTTTTGGGAAGAGGAACTAAATTTTATGCCATTTCCTTGATTTTCTACATTATAACTATTCAATTCCTGTTTCTTCGTTCGCACGGAGTGGTTATTATAATGTTTGCCTTAATTTTTCTCCTGGGTTTTAGGAAGGGTCTTAAGAACGTTATCAACCTCATTATTAAGTTTCTGCCATTTCTAGTAATTTATTTATTTATGTATATACATATATACACAAATCCTTCGGAATCCTCAGGCGCACAGTCATCCGGCTTCATGGGGACACTACTGAAAAATTTTTTGGGAGGTCAATTTGTGATTTCAATAGGTAATTTATTTGGTATGATTTCTCATATTATTGTCCCAGATTTATTGGTAAAGAATTTTTCTGATTTTCTACAGCTTTTGTTTAAGATTAAAATTTCCTTGGAAAGCCTTTCTCACCTGAACGGATTATTGATTACACTGTTTATTGTATCAGTCGGTCTTTTTATTAGGAAAAAGGCCAAAACAATTTCGAATATTCTTTTGTTGGGACTGGTTGTTGTTGTTGGTAATATCGTAAGTTATTTTGTTTACAATCCTACAAACAGTTTAGATTCAATTAGCCGCTATGCGCTGCCATCTTTTGTGGGAACAACCTTTATTTATTCAGGATTATTTTTAATTATCAAAGACCATTTATTTTTCTCTAAAAGATATGGAAGATTTCTTGCCTATCTATTTATTGGTGTGTTTTGTGTATATTTGATTTTTCAATCACAAAAGGTTCAGGACGAAATTGTTAACTATGTAAGTTTTCCAACACAAAATGCTTACAAAATAATTATGGCCAATGTTCCAAAGGTTGATAAAGATACCGTTTTCTTTATTGATACTGAGGATGAGCCTCGTGTGAAGAATAATGTTTTGGCAGGTATGGGGGAGACTGGAATTTCAATTTTTTATAATTACGAGGGAATTACTAAAATGGTCGATACATTTCCTGAGGTTTATGACCTTATAATAAGTGGTAAATATAAATTAGAAAATGTTTATACTTTTTTTGCTTCAGAAAAATTGGGCTTTGTTCCGACGACTGAAGATTTCAGAAAAGAATTAACACAAAGATTAAAACCGTTAGTCATTGATAGGTGGGATTATTCTAAAAATCACTTTGTGGAATCTGAAGTTGGTTATCCAAGCCTTGTTCCGACAGTTTTAAATTTGACATTGCTGCTCGATCAGAAAACATCTAAAAATATGATTGGTAACACCGTTAGTATAAAAATTTGGTGGATGACGGAGAGGAGAAATACTTATCAAAATTTTTATGCAAAAGATATTGATATTTTAGCTGATGGCTATCCCCATACATACAATTTATATTTACCTCCTGGTGGGCTAGCGATTCAAAAAATTATGATTGACGGTTATCCGACAGGAGCAAAGATACGAATTTTAAATTCAGTGATTAGAAATCTTACGTTCACAGAAATTCAGGGCAAGGACATTCCTTATTACTATTAATAATCAATAAGACTTCATATTAACCCCATTTTCTTCAGTGCGTTTGTATATGAATTTTCCCAGGTATTTTCTTTTGCCGCCACTCTTGCCGCGTTCATCATTTTTAAATATTGTTTTTTGTTGGAAAAAATATCTATTACAGTTTTTGCCAAATCTTTGGGGTTGTCCTTGGTGATTATTCCGGCCCCTGCTTTTTCAGCCAACTTTCCATTGGGTGGGACTTGGGTTGTGACTACAGGCAAACCACATGCCAGAGCCATTCTTATTTTTACTGCGTCGGCATACCATCTGACGGATTCACGTATGGCTTTGTATGGTGCAATCAGAAGCCTGTGTTTTCGAACAAGTTCATATAGTTCCCTATTGGTAGGAACGAACCCTACGAAATTAACATTCTTTTCAAGATTTAGTTTTTGAATTAAGCTCTTGAGTAGACTTTCATCTTCCGGCCTTCCTCCACCTGCTATTGTTAAAGAAGCTGACGGAAATTTTTTAATTATTTGCGGCATCATTTGTATTGCCAGGTCTGGGCCGTTTTCCAGACCTAAAGTTCCGGCATAAATAATGCTGTAAGGTTTTGTTTTCTCGAACGGCAAGAATTTGATTTCCTTTTTAAAAAAAGCATTGGGTGCCAGTATTTGAGGGGAAAATTTTTCCATATTATAACCAAGTTCTTTTCTGGCCACAGTCATTGCATCCGAAACGTTCCATGTTGCATCGGAATACCTGACAGCCGTTTTATCAAGAAATAGATAAAATTTATTAAACCACTTAGATTTATACCTCTTTGGAGAAAAGTCGGAAACATAATAAACAACTTTTTTTATAAAGCCAACCTTTTTAAGAAAAATTCCCGCTATCGCGTTAACTGATTCGAATCCGATAAATAAGTCGATTTTTAGCTTTTGTCCGATCACCAGATCGATTACAGACAAAAAATCCCTGAGTTTAAATGAGATCTGTGTTGCCGAAACGTTTTGGGCAGCAAGGAGAGGGGAGAGTGCCGAAACAAAAAAAGAGGAGCTTTTAATCTTACTAAATTTACCGTTTTTGTAAACTTCAATCCTTGGAACAAGAATATCGGAACCGGGGTGCGGCTGATCTAAAAGATAGACATCTGTATACCTGCCGGAAAAATAATCAACCAATGGTTCGACCATTCCGTTTGTAGGCAGTCTTTTGCCGTTTTTCCAAGGTGAGAAGGTGGCTATTAATATTCGGCTGTCGTAGGTTAGCATAATCAAATTAACCTTCATATAATATCGGATTGCTTCTTGATAAACAAATGATCTTTATGTACCATAGCCGTGTGCTTAAGGAAAATAACATAGTGGTTTTTGGGATCGGAAGAGTTGGGTTACCATTAGCTCTTGTCCTTGCTGATAAAGGCTTTAATGTCTCGGGAATTGATGTAGACCCGGCAAGAGTTGCTTTTCTTCAAAGTAAAAAAATGCCTTTTTTGGAAGAGGGGGCCGATGAGCTGCTTCAAAAATATATCGGTAATAAATTTAGAATTTATTCTTCGGATCATATTAAAGAATCGCTTTCTGAGAATAAATACATAATTCTTACGTTAGGAACCCCAATCGACTCAACTTATAGCCCCGACCACAGTCAGATAGAGAAACTTTTTTCAGAGCTCACCCCATTTATACAAAAGGAGCATGTAATAATTCTGCGAAGTACAATTTCCCCGGGAAGTTTAAGACAACTCGTCAGATTCGTCGAGGAACGTACAAAACTTAAAGTTGGGAAGGACATTTATATGGCTTATTGCCCGGAACGTATTGCAGAGGGCAAGTCAGTCGAAGAATTGGTTCAAATACCACAAATAATTGGAACAACCGAGCCCGAAAGCGCCAAGCAGGCAACGAAAATCTTTTCAAAAATTACAAAGATTATTCATTATTCAAAACCGGAAGCGGCCGAGCTTTCAAAACTTTTTTGCAATATGTACCGTTATATCGATTTTGCAATCGGCAACGAGTTCATGATGATTGCGGAAGATTATGGATGCGATATTTACGAAGTATTAAATCTGGTGAACAATGGTTACAAACGTGCCGGACTCAAGTCGCCCGGGCTTACTGCGGGGCCATGTTTGGTAAAGGATGGTTTTTTCCTGATTGATAAAAGTCCTTTTATGGAGCTTGTTATGGCTTCCTGGAGACTTAATGAAAACATTCCGGGCTATCTTTTTAAGAGGGTTAAAGCCGAAGTCGGGAATGTTAACGAGAAGAAGGTTGCAATATTAGGTTTAGCATTCAAGAAGAATATTGATGACTCCAGATTTTCACTTGTGCCGAAACTGGCCAAGTATTTTGCAGCAGAAGGCGGAAAGGTTTCCATAACAGACCCTCTTATGTATTCGGAGCCGCTGGATGAAACGCTAAAAGATGCGGATATAGTAATGGTAGGCACCAACCACGATGCTTATAAAGATCTGTCGTTGGGTGATATCAGTAAAGTCGTATCAAAGGGCTGTCTGATTTGTGATATTTGGAATATGTTTGGTACGGGCAAGATAGTCTTCAGGATTCACGATTTTGTTCCGAAGTTGAACAAAGAGCCCAAAAAATAAACGGTTTTTAAATACCTCCTAATTTAACCTGTTCTTTTATCCAGGGGATTGCTTCGTCTAGCATCTGGTCTAAAGTTGTTTTTGCCTCATAACCCAACATTTTCTTGGCTTTACTCGTATCTGGGATTCTTTTTTGTACGTCGTAGGTGAACGCTTCACCCGAAACATAATGGAAAGGTTTGTTTCCGTTGATTTTTTTCCAAATTGCTTTTGCAAGCTGTAAAACCGAGGTTGCTTCGTTGGTTGAAAGGTTGAAATCTTCGTTTTTGGCCTTGGGTGAGAAAGTGGCCGTAACAATTCCTTTTGCTAGATCTGCCCCATATGTATAACAGCGGATTTGATTACCCTTGCCCAGAATGTGCAACGGGTCTTGTCCGGCCAACACTTTTTGTACAAGATCGGGGACTACGTGGCTCATTGCAAGTTTGACATTTCCGCTTTTAATTTCGACCTCATTTTTTGCACGTTTTTCTCCGATTCCGACACAATTAAATGGTCTAAGAATCGTATATGGGAGTTGATATTGTTCCCAGGCCCCTTTGCAAAAATATTCGGTTGCAAGTTTTTGAAAACCATAAGTAGACTTTGGAGAAGGGGTATTGTTTAGAACATTTTCAGGTGTTGGATAAACATTGGTAGATTCAAAAACCATGCTACTGCTTAAAACTACTATTTTTTTAAGTTTGCCATTTTTGTGCGCTTCTATTGCTGCGTCAAAGGTTGAGGCCATAATTCGTTCATTTTCGGCCAATAGATCATAAGCAAACTTGTGGAAGTATGTGATTCCTCCAATCATGGCGGCAAGAGCCACAATATAATCGCAATCTTTTACGATCTTAGTCAAAAATTTAGTGTCTTTGACGTCGTGGACATAAAGCTTGTAATTCGGGTGATTGTCATAGCTTTTTTTAACTTTCCCGTACTTGGAGTAATTATCAATACCGATTACTGTGTGTCCCCGATCAAGGAATTCTTGAACAAGATAACCGCCGATAAATCCGGCGGATCCGGTTATTAATATCTTTTGAGGTTGAATAGGCCTGGCCACGGTGATATTATGCACCCATAGGTCTAACGAGTCAATGTAAAAAATGGTACACGGGAATTCAAATTTCGACAAGAAATATTACAAAAGATTTTTTGATAAATATACAAAATCTGAATTTGATATGTATGTCAACTGGGCTGACGGCTGGGTTCGGTTTTTAGATAAATATGTGGATATTAAAAGAGGAGAAAGGAGAAGTCTTCATGAGTTGGGGGCTTCATTGGGATACTTTTCAAGAATTTTTAAAAACAGAGGGTTTGATGTTACCGGGAGCGATATTTCCTCATTTATAGTCGGTAAAGCTGGGAAAATCCAAAAAGATATTAAGTTTTTCAAATTCGACGTGGAAAAAGACAGTACAGATAAAAAGTATGATTTTGTAGTCGCGTTTGAGGTTCTTGAACATCTCAAAAATCCTGAAAAATCTCTGAAAAACATTAGGAGTATGCTAAAAAAAGGCGGAACCCTTGTTTTTTCTACCCCATTTCCCACAAAAAGATCACTTACCGACCCAACGCATATCAATGTCCATCCGGCTTTCTGGTGGGTAAAAAAGGGTAAGTCTGCGGGGTTTTCCGGAACAAAAGTGGTTTATGCGACTTTTATCCCTTTAATGTACAGAATAAGCAAATATTTTAGTTTTGGATTTCCTATTAAAACCAACCTTCCGTATATAAACAGTACCTGCTTTCTGGTTTTTAGAAATAAATGAAAAACCTTTTTAACAAAGAGCTGGTACATTATCTGGTTTATGTTGCCGTGGCTTTAATCGGAATATGGTTTTTGACCAAGATGTGGGTTCCCTCGGGTTATGTGGTTGCGGGACACGATTCAGGTCTTGCATTAGACGCGAAAAGTTTTTTAAAAACGAGATTTTTTGCTTGGGATGACCGTATTGATTTTGGAGTTGACAACTCACCGCATTTTGGGAGTGTAATGCTCCACTCAATTGATTACGCTTTGTCTCTATTTGGGACAAGTTCTTTCGCCGGAAATCAAGTTGCGGTGTTTTTTTGGTTAAGTATGCTTTTTATTTTTTCTTCTATTTTTTCATATTCGCTGAAACAAAAATTGGGAAGACTTGTTCCATATTTTTTCCCATTATTTTTAACTTTTAATTTTTTCATATTCCAATCGATATTTATTTTAGAGAGAGCAAAGTATGAACTAGTTTGTGTCATTCTTCTTTTCCTGACATTTGCCTTGGGGATATTGTTTGACAGGAAAAAACCGGTTTTAAGAAGTTCGATTATTTTTTCCGTTATTTTTTCCATTTTTAATGGCGGTAGCTGGTTAGGTTTACCTCTTTATGGCAGTTTATTTGTTGCAGGAATGGTTTATTTGCTATTTGCCATAATAATTGCGAAAAAGGAAAAAGACCTTTCTTATTTTAGAAGAACTTTAATCTTCTGTCTTTTAAGTTTTGTTTTTTTTGTTTTGCTTAATATGTATTCGATCTTGCCTTTTATTTCTATATTAATTAGCTCAGATTACGCAGTTGTTGTAGGACAGGGAACAATTGCAGCAGGAAAGGAATGGCTTATTTATATAAGCAGAGGGACCTTTTTTATTAATCTATTTAGATTTCAGGGCGTTCCGGAATGGTATTTGACTGGCGGTTTACCAAATCCCGAATATTCTTATGCAGGATTATATTTGACTAATCGCATATTGGTATTAGTCAGTTTTTTGCTTCCGATATTATCATTTTCCGGTATGTTATTTGTTAAAGAAAAAGATAAAAAATATCTGATTTTCTTCTTTTTATTTTTACTACTTATTTCAATGTTTTTTACAGCCGGGACAAACTCCCCGTTGGGATTTGTCTACACCGCTTTATATGAAAAAATTCCGGGGTTTTCGATATTCCGGTCTCCTTATTTTAAATTTGCCACCTCGTTCATAATTTCCTATTCAATTCTTCTTGCATATTCATTGTCGATACTGGGGGAATTTATTTTTTCAAAGATTAACAATCTGATTGGTCGTAGATTAAAGAATACGATGCTCATTTCCGGCCCGCTTTTTGTATTGACGGTTGCCGTCGGGTGGTTATTTTATAACTTTATAATGTTTAACCGGGACTTTTTGTTTAAATGGCAGCCGGATAAAAGCACACTTGTAAAGGTTCCTGAATATGCGACTGAGTTTAACAATTGGCTAAAAGATACAAATTTTACCGGAAGGGCATTAATGTTACCGGCCTTTGATGGCGGATCGGGTAATGATAATTATACCTGGGGGTATTGGAGCCTTTCCCCGTTGCCGTCTGTATTGTTTGCTAACGGTTCGTTCATGGTCAACGATGTAATAAATAATTCCGTCGAATCAGACAAGATAAACAAACTCTTTGCGCTTTTATTGCAAAAAAGCCCTGTTTTTTTTGATGTCTCAAAAAAACTCGGAATAAACTATTTATTTATAAGAAGTGATTTTCAGGCTGAGGATAGTGAGGTAAGCGAAGAATATTTTGCAGCAGTAAAAAGTTTTATTGACAACGACGAGTTAAAACTTGTCAAAACAGTCGGACCATGGTCACTTTTACGTATCAAAAACACAGAAGAAAATAATACGTTTAGACTGGTCAATAATTTTTTTTCAGTTCCCAAGGATCATATATATATATCCAAAGAACCTATAATCTCAAAAGACAACACGAAAGATTGGTTGAGTTCAGAGAGTGTAAATAACGGTTTAGATAAGTTGGTTCTTCAGGAATATTATCCTCTAAACTGTGAATCATGTCTTGTCGAAAATTTAGGGAAACACGCAGACCTTCCTCCTGTAAGAGTGTTGCCCAATTCACCTTTTTATGCGATCAAGAAAGAAAGAAATGAAAAAATATTGTCGAGTGTCGATGATGAAAATTCAAGACTTGCCGCGCATATAGGTTTAGCGATGACTAAACTGAGCGAGATAAGGTCGATGATTGATTTACAGATCGATAAAAAATATATAAACCTGGGATTAAATGATTTGAATAACTATTTGGAAAATATAAATAATATACTTTTCAAGTCAAACTCTCTGAAATCAAATTTCTATTTTGCTTCCAGAATTTACGAAACAGTGAATCCTATTCAGAGATATTTCAGAGATTATATAAGTAATTCAAATTTTGGTTATGAGAAATCGGATATTAAAAATAATATGTTTAAAATCCTTTGGCAAAGTACATTGTTAAAAAAACAATATGATGGATTGATAGGGGACGGAGGGAAATGGAATTTGAATAAAATTTACAATATTAGTCTTCCGTCCAGCGGTCAGTACAGTCTTCTTATCGATAAGGCTACGTTGCCCAGCGACAACAAAGGTGGAGTTGTCATTCCGTCAGACATGGCGTTGAGCACCGGTCAAAACTTAAATCTCAAGAACGTTGAGGATAAAAAGTGGATGTTTACTGATCCAGCGGAATTTCCTAAAACCGGAGAGTTAGATTTAATTTTTCAATATTTACCAGACCTATTTAAAGTTATCAATAAAGAAGAGGTGGACTTTCCTTTAGGAACTCGCGGATGCGTAATAGGCAAAATCAATAATTTTAATAAATACAGAAATTACGTTTTGACCTTATCATCTGATATCTATTTACCGAACATGAGACTATATATCAAAGAGAATAGCCAGAGAAATCAATCAACAGATGAATTCTTAAGGGGTGATATTGAAATGGATGTTTCGTTAAACCCTGATGGCAACTCGTTTAAGTATTTTTTTGATCCTTCTGTGGGAGCGAACGTTCCATTGATTTATCTTTGTAGATACGACAGATCCATTCCCGAAAATGTTAAATTAAATGTTCTTGAGATTTTTAATCCGGAAATTTATGCAGTTAAAAATAATAGTATTAATGTCGAAGCGACAACTCTCACTTACAAAAAAATAGATCCAACAAGATACAATATTACGACAAACAAATTTAATGGCGATATGGTTTTGATTTTTAATCAAGCATTTAATGGTCTGTGGAAACTTACAGATGCGAACGGTACTCCGATTACAGATCACTTTTCAGTGAATGGTTATGAAAATGGGTGGTTATTGTCTGGAGGAGGTAGACAATATGATTTGTTGTTGGTGTACCAGCCACAAGAATTATTTAGCAAGGGTCTAAAAATTTCGATCTCTTCGATAATAATATTGGCGATATTATATTTAATAGCTTGGGTACGAACAATAAAAAATGAGAAAAATTAAACCTGGTTATTTGGATAGTTTATTAGATGGTTATTTAAGTAAAGCTTTTGTGTGGATAAACATTAATAGGGTTCGCTTAATTCTCTTTATATTTACGATGTCCTTTTGGCTGTTAGTTTCGCAGCTACCTTATTTTAATTTAATTTTTACGAAGGAATTGGTTGTTTTTTTAATTTTGACTAGTTTATTCCAGATATTTAAAATTGGTTGGAAAACGATTTTGTATTTTTGTTTCGGTTTATTTATAATCTCCTATTTTTTTGATTCACTTGGCCTGTTGCCGTTATCGGAATTGATCGGTAATTATATTTATGGTTTTTTGGTAATAGTAATTATTAAGTTTATAAGCTCCTAATAAAATTTAATTTAAGTTTTGCCTTTACCCCCCGTCGCTTGATTGTAAGAACCAGCTTTTAAGGCAAAAACCCCTCCCTGTTCGGCCTCTAGTGTTCTTTTCTAACCTCCATGCTCTGGCGGTTCATTTGATATATCTTCTGTCATCCTCGTATTATATATCATAAAGACTATTTGTCGGCTATACTATGCCTAATAATTTTATATGGTTAATAAAGTCAAAGAATACAAATATTTAATTCTTGGTGCGGGGCCTTCGGGGCTTGCACTTGGAAGATCGTTGTTAGATAGAGGAGAAAAGTCATTTATTATTTTAGAAAAAGAGAAAGAGGCTGGGGGCCTGTGTAGAAGCAAAATTGTAGATGATACGCCACTTGATATTGGTGGTGGGCACTTTTTGGATGTTAGGAATAAAGAAGTATTAAAATTTATATTTCGTTTTTTACCGAAGAAAAATTGGAACATTTATAAAAGAATTTCAAAAATAGCGATTCACGGACAACTTATAGATTATCCGATTGAATCTCACATATGGCACTTACCTATTGATCTTCAGGTAATTTACCTTAAGTCTTTGTTTAAAGTTTCCAGTGTATCGCGTAATAAATTAACAAATGTAAAAAAGTTTCATAAGTGGGTCTATCTTAAATATGGAGATGAAATTGCCAAAAATTACATGATCCCCTACAACAAAAAATTGTGGGGAGACCATTTTAAAAATTTAAGTACTACGTGGTTTAATAAAATTCCAGACGTGTCGCTTGAAGAAATAATCGAAAGTTGTTTAAGTAAAATGGCAAAAGGTAGAATCCCGGCACATAAAAAATTTTATTACCCTAAAATTGGAGGGTATGGCGAAGTTTGGTTAAAAATCGCCAAAAGTATGGAAGGTCATATCGTATATAATTGTTCGGTAAAGTCATTTGATTTTAAAAATAAAATCATAAATAAGAAATATAAAGCTGAGTGTGTAGTAAATACAATTCCTTGGCCAACCTTATCTAGGGTTTCCAATTTCCCTGTCAATATAAATAAAAAGATGCTTAAATTAAAACATGTACCAATACGTGTTGATTATTTTAATACCAATTTCGATTCTCCTGCACATTGGACATATATTCCCGATGAAAAAGTTTCATTTCACAGAATTTTACATAGACACAATTTCGTCACAGGATCCCGCGGGCATTGGACAGAAACGAACGCTGCCAGAATGAATAAGGGTAAGAGTAAAATTTTTTCACAGACAAATGAATATTCATACCCAGTAAATGTTATCGGGAAAAATAAAATAATAGCAGATATTTTAAAATGGGGAGAGAAAAATAAAATTTTTGGAATTGGAAGATGGGGGAGATGGGAACATGTGAATTCGGATGTTGCAGTAGAACAAGCGATCTCTTTTTCAAAGAAAGTATTGCATGTATAAAAATAAACCCAAAATTGCTGTGTGTTTGTGTGTTGGTAGAGAAACCTTTAAATCGTTAGAAAAGACTGTTGAAGATATATATAAAGTATTTTCAAAAACCAAATATTTCGGTAAATTTGAGATTGTTTTTACTACCGATGATTACACACCCATCGAAAGTTACAACTTTGTCATCAAGCTTTCTAAAAAGTATAAAAAGGTAATATCCAATCATAAACTAATAAAAAATAAAAAATTGACGTTTGCCAGATCCTACCTGTCAGGTTTTGAAAGGGCGGTTGCCGATGGAGTAGATTATGTTATAGAGATGGACGTGGCCATGCACGATCCCAATAAGATCCCAATTTTTTTAAAAGGGCTGATCGAAGAAAAATGTGATTGTGTATTTTCCACGAGATTTTCAAGAGGGGGTGGTTTTAAAAATTTACCTATACAAAGAGTAATCATTAGTAAAATCGGAACTTCTCTTTCTAATGTTTTTTTTGGGATATATCCACCTCTGTCCGACTTAACCAGTGGTTATGAAGCCTTCTCTTCAAAATTTTTAAAACAACTATTTTCTAAGTCAGACATAGAAAAATGGGTTTCTGTAACCATTGTTCCGCATTTGGTACAAACGGAATTGAGAGTACTTTCGTTAAAACTTGGAGCGAAATACAAAATGGTTCCTGTAAAGTATGGAAACGCAAAAAAAGGCAATAAGCTTAAGTTAAGGTATCTTTACAAGGCGTTAAAGGGTTTTACATTTATGGTGTTTCGTTTTTATACTGGCAGATATTGGACGGAGGGGGTTTAGTATAATTTGTTAAAATGAAAATAATGGGAAAATATATTTTGGCTTTTGTGTTACTAGATTATTTGGTAACAGGTTTTTTACTTTTTACAAACCATTCAGGAGTGGCAATAAAAATATCGAATTATATGTTTTTTGTTTTGGTAATCGGAGTAATTATTAATTATTCAAAAAATGAATAAAAAGCATATAAATAACTTGTTTTATGTATTTTTGATTTTGACCCCTTCCTTTTTTGTTTTTATATCTTTTTTTAGAAATCTGCATTTGGCTTGGGGAGATGCTCCGTATTTTTACCCCGAAGGATTGAAGGAACTTGTTTCGGGGCTTTCGATTTGGTCCCAAAATGGTACGGATTTTGGCGGAAGAAATCTCGCTCTTTGGCTTTCTCCAATGATGGTGATTTATGGAGCCCTTAATAAATATCTTGGATTGGGAAACGACGCAATTGTCAGAATTCTTTTTTATTTTCCGTCTGTAATACTTGCCGGGTTTGGTCCTTATTTTTTGACCAGATATCTAAAATTGTCAAAAACTGTGCAATTCTTTTCTTCACTCTTTTATCTTTTGAATACTTATTTTATTTTATTGATAGATGGCGGACAGGTGGGAATAGCTCTTAGTTATGGTGTTTTTCCATTTACGGTTCTTTTTTGGAAAAGGTTTCTTGATAATTTTTCAATCCATAAATTTGCCCTTGCTCTTTTTGCAACTGTTACTCTTTGTTATATTGATCCCCGCATCGGAACCTTGTCTTTTCTGGTAATATTTTTGTGGCAAATTTTAGAAGTCCGGGTTAAAAATTTGTTCTGGTTAATGTTGGCCGGAATTCTTTTAATTCCCGTGAATGCTTCCTGGCTCTTGCCTATAATGAAAGGTGGAGTGGGGGGGCTTAGTACTTCAGTTACAGAACTCCAACTTTCGTCGCTCCTTAATTCTTTGTTTTTATTTGCGCCTCACTGGCCGTCTAACATTTTTGGTAAAGTCGTTCAGCCGTTTTTTTACTTTTCCCTTATTCCTGCTTTGGCGTTCGGCGGATTAATGTTCAGGAAGGTGGATAAAAAATATTATATTTTCTCCCTGATATTTTTATTTTTTGCCTTTGTTTCCAAAGGAAGCGCGCCCCCGTTGGGAAGTTGGTATGAATTTTTTGTAAACAGGGTTCCATTCGGTTCTATTTTCAGGGATTCAAGCAAGTTTTTTATTCCCATGGTCCTTTTGGGGGGAATTTTAATTGGGAATACGGTTGACTTGGCCTGTAATTTATTTAGAAATATTCACTTAAAGCGGTTCGTATTTGTTGCGGTCTACCTATACCTTATTTTACTAATTTCCCCAGCGATTATCGGAAAAATGAACTTTAATTTATCTGCAAGGCGTGAAAGCAGTGATTATCAGATAATATATAACAATTTGAATCAGGTGAACGATAATTTCAAGACGTTATGGTTTAACGAAAAACCACAGGTTGCTTTCGAAACTTCAGCTAAACCAGCCCTTAGTGCTAACCAACTTGTGTCGTATAGACCATTTGCTTCCATTAACGAGGGTGAAGACCCTTACAATTTTTTGAATAATCAGGGTTTTGTAAACTGGCTAAGAGTATTTGGTGTTAAATATATTATATTGTCCGGTGACCCCCGCAATCTTTATCCGACAAGGAACGATGTAAAAAATTGGGAGGAAATAAACAAATTGGTTTCACAGACTCCGGGACTTACAAAAGAAGATTGGGGAACAAAGATTCCGGTTTTTAGGATTGAAGATCCAAGACCGGAAGTTTATTCGGTAAAGAAACTGGCACTTATTGTCGGGTCCGACATTATCCCTACCAGTAAAATTCCGACAGCTGTTTACGCTGAGAGCGGTAAATTTGATCCCAAAATATTTGAAAAAATTAGACCGGACTCTTTAAAAATAGTATTGAACGGAGGTAATTCCACAGACCTTGCTATGAGTTTTTTGCAACGGTACTTCAAATTTGTAGGCGATGCTTCAAAATCAGAATGGGCTATTTATAGTTCTAATCAATACCTTAAGTATAAATATGAACTTTTAATTCGAGGTTATAAGTTTAGGGATTTTGATTTTGGGTGCGGATTGGCATTTTCTACAAAAAAGGGAGAAAAAATTAACTATATTTTTGAAATTCCGAAAGATGGAAAATATGTAATAGCCAAAAGATCTGGGACTTTAAAGCAGCAAAAACTAACATGGAATTTCGAACAAAGAACCTTAAAGTCCGGCAAGTTTGAATATGAGATTGAAAATGATACGAACTTGGAAGTTTTAAATACGATTGCTGTTGTTTCAGAAGGTGAATTTAATGATTCCATTAAACAGGCTGAGGCGTATATGTCTCGTTTTGGAATTTCAGATAATTCCAACCCATCACTTTCCGAATGGCACGACGTTTCAATTAAAGAAAATGGTGGTTTAACAAATGAATACCAGTTAAGCGACGATGACAGTTGGCTTATTTATACTCAGAATTTTGACCGCGGATGGGAATCCGATGTATCCAACCTGCATTTGCCGGTTTTTTCTATGATAAACGGATTTTATCTGGGAGACGCTGATCAAGTAACGGTTAAATTTACGGGCGAGAAGAATTTAAAATTGAGTAATGGAATCAGTTTGGGTTCAATTTCAGTGCTTCTTGTGTCATACTTGGCATATGCGATTTACCGTAAATCTAGATAAAGTAAAGGAAATTCTGTCCACAAAGACTATTTCTCAGACATTAATTACATCATCCGGAACTATTGTAAACGGAATTCTTGGCTTAGTATTTTATTTTGTTTTAGCAAGACAACTTGGTCCGGCGGCTTTTGGAACCTTTTCGGTCTCTGTTGCCATCCTAACACTCATTGGGGATATTGCCAACGTAGGCAGCGATACCGGAATGGTGCGATTTGTAGGTAAGTACATAAATACCGATAAGATTCGCGCATTCAAGTTTCTAAAATTGTCACTGAAGGTCCGGATTATGATCTGGCTTGCAGTTTTATCCATAGGCTGGTTCCTGGTGCCGGGGATTGTAAATGGATTTTTTGCCAAACCAGAACTTATTTTTCCTATGCGCCTTGCTCTTATTGGTGTGGGAAGCTATTTACTTTTTTCCTTTTCTACATACGCTCTCCAATCTCTTCAAAAATACTGGATTTGGAATGGCGTTAATATTGGTACAAATTTAATACGCCTTTTGATAACCTTGGCTCTTATCTATTTTGGTTTCTTGAGTGCAAACACTTTTTTGAGCGTGTATATTTTGGTTCCTTTTTTGGGTTTTTTGGCGGGACTCATGTTTTTGCCTAAATTCTTTGATGTTGAAAATGAAAAAGAGGTTGCCGGTGAATTTTTCCGTTATAACATTTGGATTGCGTTGTTTACACTGGTTGCAGCATTCGGAGGCAGGGTTGACACATTACTTTCAACAAGTCTTTTATCACTGCATGATGTCGGGATTTATTCTTCGGCACTACAGCTCTCCAGTATTATTCCACAGATCGTCTTTGCTATTGGTACCGTTGTAGCCCCCAAGCTTGCGGGATTTGACTCAGATTTAAAGGCAAAGTTGTATCTCAAAAAAGTTCAGATTTTTACAATTTTTATGGCAATTTTTGGGATCGCTGTCGGGATACCCTTGTCAAAATTTATAATACCGATCTTATACGGGGGCAGTTATTTACAGGCAATCGGTCCTTTTATTGTTTTACTTTTTGCTCAAGCGATCTTTTTGATATCAGTTCCCGCCCATACATCCATATTCTATTATTTTGAGTACCCGAAACTTTTTGTTTTTATTTCTTTCGGAAACATTCTAATTACCGTTGGTGCAGGATGGTATCTTATATCAAACTATGGTTTTATGGGAGCCGCATACGCCGTACTTTTAGGAAATATATTTAATTTTATAGTTCCCGGCCTTTGGGTTCTGGCTAAATTTAGACATTCTAAAAATGAAAATTAGTACCCACATTTTATTAAAAAATGAAAATAGATTTGCCTGGTATTCAATAATGTCTGTTATTAAATACGTTGATAGGGCCCATATATGGGATACAGGAAGTACCGATGGCACAATAGAAATTATAGAGAATATTATGAAATTGAATGAAAACATTGATTTTAAAAAATTGTCTGTAAATAAGTTTGATGAAGCAAAAATTAGAGATGAAATGCTTCAGAAAGATGATTGTGACTGGGTAATTATTGTAGATGCGGATGAAGTATGGTGGGATGATTCGATAAAGCAAGTTGTTGATACGATTAATTCGAGTGGCGACAACATAGAATCGATCGTTGTACCCACATATAATTTGGTTGGTGACATATTCCATTATCAGGAAAAAAAAGCTGGCAGATATAATCTTGCGAGCAAGGTTGGTCACTATGCTCTGCGAGCCTTTAATAGGCATATTCCGGGACTTACCACAAAAGGAAAACATGGAATCTTTGGCTGGTTTGACGCAGAAGGAAAAAGAATCGAAAAAAGGAATCAATCTAAAATGATTTTCGTAGAAGCACCTTATTTGCATGCAACTCACTTGCGCCGGTCCGATAAAAATCAAGATGTATATAAAAGATCTAAGAAACTGAAGTATGAAATAGGTGACGAATTTCCTAAAGATTTTTATTTCCCAGAAGTTTTTTTTAAGGATAGACCAAAAATTGTCACATCGGTTTGGAATACTCCCGACCTGAAGTACAAATTCAGAGCTTTTATTGAAACCCCGTTACGTAAAATATATAGACGGACACTACTTAGATTTCAAAAACATGGGTACTAACTATAATAATTATCACAGGGATACGGACTATATTGAAAACGAGAGATTGTTTAGAAATATATTTTTAAAGCGTTTTAATATAATATGGCCCCACTTCGCCCATTCGACTTTGCTCAGGGCTTCGAGGGGTAAAGTTTTAGATATTGGTTGTTCAAATGGAGTCTTTCTGGATATTTGCAAAGAACGTGGGTGGCAAACTTTTGGTGTTGAACCATCCGAATCGGGTATGACGGCGGAAAGAAAGGGACATAAGATTTCGAGAATATATTTTGAAAAATCATCTTTTCCCGATAATTCTTTTGATTTGGTGATAATGAACCACACTCTGGAACATGTCGATGATGCCGATTTGATTTTAAAAAAAATACATAGAATTTTGAAAAAAGGCGGAATATTATACGTTGATGTTCCCAACGCTGGTGGTTTAGGGTCAAAAATAATGGGGGATAAATGGACGCTAAAATTGCCCAATGAACACAACTACCAGTTTACTAAAGACTCGCTTTCCAAGAAAATTATAAACGCGAAATTTAAAATAATCCATTTTGAAAGCAGATCCGGTCTTTTTGAGTTCGCCAATCCACTATCGGAATTGTGGCAGTCATTTTCTATTTTCAAAAAACGTTTTTTTGTTAACATTTTATTCTTGCCCTATTCTTTTCTAGCAACCTTATTAAATATGGGTGATAGCATGAGTATAATTGCCAAAAATAAATGAAAAGAATATACGTAACATTATTAGGACTTTTAGGGATACACCTGTTTATTCTTTCAAGACTGCAGTTTACCGCCTGGCCGGAAATGCTCTCGTTCCCGTACATGGTTGATAAAGGTTTTTTGATATACAAGGATTTTCACCACGTTTACCAACCGCTACTGACTTTTATTTTACTTATGTATTACAAATTTGCAGGTTTTTCTCCGGAATCGCTTAAGATATTTACATGGATATCGATATTAATAATCGATTTGCTGATTTTCGTTGTTTCAAAACAGTTATTTAAAAACAAATGGGTATCGTTAATTCCATTGGGCTTATATATTGTATTCCAGCCTCTATTTGAGGGAAATATGATGTGGTTCGATATTGCCATGATTATTCCACTTCTTTTATCAGTCTATTTTGTTTCCAAACGGCCGTTCAAAAATAAATGGCAGGATATCTTCCTTTCAGGATTTTTTCTTGCTCTGGCTTGCCTGATAAAGCAACAGGCGGTACTGGCGGGATTGCCGATTTTTGTTTACCTTTTGGCTAAAAAGATTTCATTTAAAGAGTTTGTAATTTTTGCTGCAGGGGGAACGATTCCATTATTGGGGTTGATTTTCCTTTTAGTACTTAAAGGTGATTTTAATGATTATCTTTTCTGGACCTTTCAATTTCCGCTTTTCTGGCTACCTGAATTTTCGGGATATAAAATTCTGCCGGGTAAAAAAGAATTGCTTGTAATAATTTTAATGATGATTTCTCCGCTTCCGGCGGTATTGTCAAGTATTCGGAAGAAAACTTATGATATTAAAACAATACTTATTTACGGTGTCATGTCAACATTACTTGTATCAGCATTTCCCAGATTTTCCTTTTTTCATCTACAGCCATTCTTAGCTTTCTTTGTTATAGCGGTTGTATTTTTGATATCGCAAAAGAATAAAATGTTTTTGACATTCGCATTATTGGCCTTGTTTTATGTAGGTCTGTACAGATATAGACTTATATTACCTGAATTCAATGATGTGGTCAGGTTTTATGGAAACAGCGAAATTCAACTAGCTCAATACATAGTTTCGGTTACTACCTCAAACGATGAAATTTATTTATTAGGACCAAACTCTGTAATATATGTTTACGCCGGTAGAATCCCACCAAAACCTTGGATTGAAAATTATGTTTGGCATTTTGAAGTTCCGGGTTTGCAAGAAAAAGTAATTGCGGGGTGGGAGACCAACCCGCCAAAAATTATTTTCTGGACACCACCTACACCTGGAAATTGGTTTGATTTAGGAACTTACCAACCCAAAATAATCTTTGAGTGGATATCGAAAAATTACGTACATAAAGAAAATACAAGATCAGGAGTTGAAGTTTGGTATAAAAAGGGGGACGTATGAAGATAGCATTTATAAATATTTATCAAAACAAAGTTTATAGGGGGGCTGAAACTTTTGTATACGAACTTTCCAAACGTTTGTCCAAAAATCACGAAGTTGATACTATCTCAAAGGTAAATTATTTTGACATGTTAAAGAAAAAATACGATGTAATAATTCCTACAAACGGTCGTTTACAGGTAGTTATCGTAAGAATTATTACATGGCTGACAGGTGCAAAAATGATTGTTTCGGGTCAATCCGGGAAAGGTTTGGATGACAGAGTTAATCTCTACTGTTTTCCGGACATCTTCGTCGCTCTTTCTACTAAAGCGTTAATTTGGGCAAAGGGAGTCAATCCCTTTGTAAAATCTGTTTATATTCCCAACGGTGTCGATCTTAAGAAATTTAACATGCAAGGACAGTCCTTGCATGTTAGTTTAAAAAAGCCAATTGTTTTAGCAGTCGGGGCATTTACTGAACAAAAAAGAATGGATCTGGCGATTAAAGCTGTGGCCAAGATTGGAGCGAGTTTGTTAATGGTCGGCGGGGGCGGGGATTTAAAGGAAAAACTTCGTGAGGAAGGTAAACGATTATTGGGTGATGGATTCAAATTAATGAGTGTTCCGTTTGAGAAAATGCCTGAAGTTTACCGGGCGGCAGATGTATTTACCCTTCCCTCGGCATTATCTGAGTCGTTTGGAAATGTATTGGTAGAGGCAATGGCGTCCGGCCTTCCGGTTGTAGCTACAGATGATTCGATAAGAAAAGAAATTGTTGGTGATGCTGGGATATTAGTTGACCCCACCGATACTGCCGGCTATGCGAAGGCTATTAAAACAGTTTTGGAGGGTAAATGGTCTGAAAAAGCAATTCGACAAGCAAAAAAATTTGAATGGGATATAATTGCGCTTCAATATGAAAAATTACTCGAAAGTTTCTAATCCTTGTGTCCTTGTGACAGGCGGCGCAGGTTTTATCGGCAGCAACCTTGTAGACTTTCTCATAGAGAAGGGTTACAAGGTTTATGTGTTTGACAATCTTTCTTCAGGAAGAAGGGAATTCGTGAATCCAAAAGCTAATTTTGTTCTGGTTGATTTGACCAATGCAAAAAAAGTTTCTGAACTGGTGGCAAAAATTAAACCTGCGACAATTCATCATGTTGCCGCCCTTCCCAGAATATTAAGATCGGTAGATGATCCCGTCGGCACTCACGAGGCGAACGTTAGAGCGACGCTTTCAATGCTTGAAGCGGCCAAAGTTACACAAGTGGAAAAATTTATATTTTCATCATCATCAAGCGTTTATGGATTGCAAAAAATTGCCAAGATGAATGAAAAGATGATCCCGAATCCCATTTCTCATTATGCAATCCAAAAACTGATGTCTGAAATGTATTGCACATTTTATGCAGATAAATTCGGGCTTAGGGTTGCCTCCCTTAGATATTTTAATGTTTATGGCAAAAGGCAGCCCGATACGGGAGAATATTCATTGGTAATCGGTAAGTTTCTTAAGTCTTCCGATCGGGATGAAAATCTGACGGTTTTTGGTGACGGGAAACAAACAAGAGATTATACATATATTGATGATGTAGTTGCCGCAAATTATAAGGCGATGAAAAACCCGCTTGTAAAAGGTAAAAACATAATATTGAATATCGGTTTTGGTAAAGAAGTTTCTGTAAACGATCTGGTTGGAATAATTGGAGGGAAGACGATATACATCCGTCCCAACCCCCGGGGGGAATATGAAGAAAGAAGGAAATATTCCGATAGCCACCTTGCACAAAAGATAATTTCCTGGAAAGCCAAAATTGATATAGAAACAGGCATTGGTTTACTTAGAAAATAGATGGCGGACAATATCTTTCAAAAATTTTATAAAAAAGAACTTCTAAAAATTCACAAAAGATTCTTGGGTGGTCGGAAAGGAAAAAATGTTGTGGTTTTGGACAATGTGATCGGGAGTACTCCCGATTTGCAAAAATATTTTGAAAAACTTCACAAGGCAAAACCGGAAAACACTAGAATCCTAATAACATATTACAATCATCTTTGGGAACCGCTCTTATCTTTTGCGTCAAAATTGGGGCTAAGAAGAACTGTTGGTACTCAAAACTGGTTAGACGAATACGACTTGGCGGGACTTTTAAACCTCGCCGGATTTGAGGTAATTAGTACACAAAAAAGAGTTCTAATACCCGTCATAATTCCCTTGATCACGGAATTTTTCAATAAATATCTGGCAAACTTGCCCATATTAAATAATTTTTGTTTAATAACTCTGGTTATTGCCAGGCCCAAGCCAATTGGGGCTAAAAAATATTCAGTTTCCATAATCATTCCGGCAAGGAACGAAGAAAAGAATATCGCAAAAATTATTCCCTCAATTCCCATTTTTGGGAAAGCTCAAGAGTACATATTTATTGAAGGACATTCGAATGACGCAACATGGGACGAAATCAAAAAAGTGGCGGCCAAGCATGGAAATGTAAAAGTTTTTAAACAGAAGGGAATTGGAAAAGCAGATGCCGTAAGAATGGGTTTTTCAAAAGCATCAAATGAAATATTAATGATATATGACGCGGACAGGACTGTGGACGGCAGTGACTTGAATAAATTTTACAACGCCCTATCCGACGGAGTCGGAGAATTTGCCAACGGCAGCCGGCTGGTTTACCCCATGGAAGCCCAAGCCATGCAGACATTAAACAAAATCGGTAACAAAATGTTCAGCTTAATATTTTCCTGGATCTTGGGACAGAGATTTAAAGATACTCTTTGTGGAACGAAAGCCTTTTTCCGAAAAGATTATATGAATTTTAAACACTCAAAGTCTGATCCTTTTGGAGATTTTGATTTGATATTTGGCGCAGTCAGAAATAATCTGAAAGTTGTGGAAATTCCGGTTAGATATAAAGAAAGAGTATATGGGGCAACCAATATTAGGAGATTTAAACACGGATTAATGCTTCTTGCTACAGCTGCCTCCGCTTTTAAAGAGTTTAAGACTTGGTAGCCGTAAAGTATTCAATAAATGCGTATTTTCTAAAAAACCTCTCCAAATATTTATTTGCAAAATAGGTAATAAGCGGAATTTTGATTGGTATTAAAAGTTTAAAATTGTGCTCTCTTATTTCCATTCCGGAATCTTCAATCATCGATCTTAGATCCTTGTACTTAATTCTATAATGTGGTCCTTCCGGCATTTTTAATTTCATTTTTTCTGCGATCATCAAAATTGGCTCCAGTTTCGGATTTGCCATGGTGCAAATAAATATAGATTTACAATTCATGAGCTTGGAAATTTTACGAAATGTTTCGTCCGGATATTCAAGATGTTCTACTACATCACTCATAAAAATGTAATCAAATTTTTGTTTTGGCCAATGCGTTGAAAAATGAATATTTCTATGTTTTCTTTTTGCGATAGCGATCATTTTATTGCTTATATCAAAGCCCATTCCATACTCAGGCTTGAGAGAAGCAATCAGGTCGCCGGTGCCGCAACCGATCTCTAATACCTTTGATTTTGAGTGAATGAACGACGCAAGAAGTATTTTGAGGTTGTCGTAATAGTATTGGTTATTTTTTTTATATAAATCATAAGAATTTGCAATTTTATCGAAATGTGCCCCCACCTGATTTGATTTTCTCATTCTGACATTTTAACCCTCTGTATGTATTTATTCAAAGGAGTATATAATTGAAGCTCAGATGATCTCGATAATAATTCCAACCTACAATGAAAGACAAAACTTGGAAGCCTGTTTGGAGTCGTTGGGTCTTCAAACGTATGGTGATTTTGAAGTGATTGTTGTGGATGATGGATCGACTGACAACACCTGGAAGTTGTTGTCAGAAATTCGAAATTCGAAATTCGAAATTCGAAAATTCCATGCAGAGCATGGTGGGGCGGGGGCGGCGAGAAACTTGGGGGCAAGTAAAGCAAAGGGCAAGATATTGGTTTTTGTGGATGCTGATATGACTTTTGATAAGGATTTTTTAAAGAAATTGACGGCGCCGATCGAAAAAGGAAGGGCGAGGGGAACATTTAGCAAGGAGGAATATGTTGCCAATTGGGACAATGTTTGGGCCACGTGCTGGAATATTAACGAAGGTTGGGAACCTAAACGCCGTCACCCCAAAAACTACTCTAACCACCAGCCGGTTTTTAGGGCAATTCTAAAAAGTGAATTTGACAGAGTAGGGGGGTTTACCCCCGGAGGTTACGATGATGACTGGAGCCTTTATAAAAAGTTGGGGTATGAGGCGGTAAGTGCGGATGGAGCAATTTTCTATCACAAAAATCCGGAAGATTTAGTTGAGATATTTGACCAGGCCAAATGGGCGGGCAAAAGAAAATATAAATTTGGGTATTTGGGGTATCTGGGAGGACTAATTAGAGCATTTTTCCCGACCTCATTGGTTATCGGAATGTATAAAGGATTTAAGATTTATGATTTACGATTTACGATTTTCAAAATTGTTTATGATTTTGGAATATTTGTGGGGATTTTGGAATATTTGTTTACAAAGAAGGGTGCCAAATGATATACCTGATTCTTATCCTTGGGTTGATTCTCCGTTTGATTTCTCTGAATCAATCTTTATGGCTTGATGAGGCAACCAGCGCGTTGGTTGCAAAAATGCCCATAGGTGATATTTTCACTAAATTTTTGCCGGGTGATTTCCACCCCCCTTTTTATTATTTAGTTTTAAAATTCTGGTCGGGGTTTTTTGGATACTCGGAGCTTGCGTTGCGCACTCCTTCGATAATCTTTGGAATTTTAACAGTTTATCTAGTTTATTTGGTCGGTAAAAAACTTTTCAGTAAAAATATTGGTTTGACCGCTTCGGTACTTTTGACAATTTCGGGACTGCATATTTATTATTCGCAAGAAGCAAGAATGTATTCGTTGGCCGCACTGTTGGTTTCCGTATTGATATATTTATTTTTAGAAAAAAGGTGGATTTACTTCTCGATTATTTTGGCAATGCTTTCGATGACGGATTATGCATCACTTTTAGTAATTCCGGTTTTCTGGGTCTTTAGTTTGAAAGATTGGAAAAAATTAGCATTAAGTCATATTCCAATGCTTGCGGTATTTGCTGTTTGGTTACCAATATTTCAAAAACAGCTCATGTCCGGGATTTCTCTAAAGGACTCTGCCTGGTGGAATATTTTAGGTCCAGCTAATTTTAAAAATACAGTCTTGATACCAATTAAATTTATTTTTGGAAGAATTAGCTTCGATGATAAATTGTTATATGCAGCGATTTCATCGGCTGGAATATGTTTGTTCGGCTTTCTATTATACAAGGCTAGAAAAAGCTCCAGATTACTTTGTGGTTGGTTTGTGTTGCCGATTGTACTCGGAGTCTTGATTAGTTTTAAAATACCCACGCTTGCATATTTCAGGTTCCTTTTCTGTTTGCCGGCATTTTGTTTGTTGGTTTCGAAAGGAGTCGAAAAATCCGGAAAATTTTCAAAAATATTATTAGTTTTAGTAATTTCAGTTAATATTCTGAGCACTTTTTATTATTTAACTGATTTCAGATTTCAAAGAGAAGATTGGAGGAGTGCGGCAAATGCTATAGGAGATCAAAAGATAATTTTACCGGCAAATTCACAGAAAGAAGCATTGATCTATTACGGCAAGAGTGGACAGATTGTGAGCACCTCTGATCTTAGCAAGAGTGACACTGAAATCTGGCTATCAAGGTATGTTTGGGAAATATTTGATCCAAAAGATTCTGTGAGACTGAAAATCGAAAGTTTAGGTTATAATAGGACGCAGGAATCCAACTTTAACGGAGTAGTTTTTTACAAATATGCGAATAGCAATTGATATTTCCCAGGCAATCTTTGGAACCGGAGTTTCTACCTATACTAAGAGTTTAGTGCAAGGGCTTTTGTCTCTTGACAAAAATAATGACTACCTTTTATTTGGAGGGTCTTTAAGAAGATACAAGGAACTTCAACATTTAGCACAGAGCTTTAGGGCTTCCAATGTCCAATCTAAAATATTTGCCTACCCTCCTATATTTGCAAATCTGGTTTGGAACAAACTTCACACGATGCCCATCGAAAAGCTGTTGGGGTCGGTTGATGTTCTCCACACTTCCGATTGGACAGAGCCTCCTTCCAGAGCATTTAAAGTAACAACCATTCACGACCTTGCTCCCATTCTGCATCCCAACTTGTTTCCAAGGGATACAATTCGGGACATTGTTCAAACACACAAATTAAGGCTTTCGTGGGTAAAAAAAGAATCTGAGAGAATAGTTGTGCCGTCGGTTGCGACTAAAAACGATCTGATTAATTTGGGTTTTACAGGTGATATTGTTAGAGTGATTCCGGAAGCCCCGGCAAACATTTTTAAACCATCTACGAATTACGAAATCGAAAAGTTAAAGAAAAGGTACAAAATATCTGGTAAATACGTTTTGGCGGTAGGAATAAACGTAAGGAAAAACACCGATAGGATTATTAAAGCCTTTGATTTGGCAGGAGCGGGAATGGATCTGAAGCTCGTTTTTGTCGGACATTCTAAATACTCTAAAATTGAAGAAACCAGAAATATAAGGGTTGCGGGACATGTCTCTTTTAATGAATTACCGGTTTTTTATTCCGGGGCAGAGGTTTTAGTTTATCCATCATTGTATGAGGGTTACGGAATGCCGATCCTAGAATCATTTGCCTGTGGAACTCCTGTGGTTACGTCTGATATTTCTTCGATGCCTGAGGTCGCAGGAGGAGCTGCGGTACTGGTGGACCCATATGACATCAACTCTATTGCCGAAGGAATTACTAAGGCGCTACGTGGACCTAAACGATTGATTACGGATGGGTTTGAGAGAGTTAAACAATTCTCTTGGGAGGCGACTGCCAAACAAACACTTGAAGTATATAATGAAGGAGTAAAATGATAATCGGTATAGATGGAAATGAAGCTAATATAGAAAAGAGAGTTGGTATAAACGAATATGCTTTTCAGATCCTTTGGAATTTGCAGAAACTACAGGAAAAAGAAGAAAATCCTCATAAACTTATAGTTTATCTTAAAAACGACCCAAGATCTGATATGCCGAAGGAAACGCAAAACTTTAAATATAAAGTTATTCCGAGTGTTGGGATTTGGGTAATGACAAAGCTTATTCCAAATCTATTGTTCGATCCGGCTAGACCGGACATTTTTTTCTCACCAAGTCATTATGTTCCTATGTTTGCTCCCATCCCCAAGGTTTGTTCAATTATGGACCTGGGATACCTCGAATATACGGGGCAATTTCAAAAAAAAGACTTTTGGCAGTTAAAGGTGTGGAGTGCTATTAGTATTTTAGTATCAAAGTCGGTCATTGCGATATCAAATAGTACAAAGAAAGACATTGTACGACACTATCCGTTTTCTAAAGAAAAAGTTTACGTTACTTACTTGGGTTTTGACCCAAAACGATTTAATCCTGACATTTCAGAAAAAGATGTGCGACGTGTCAAAAATCGGTACTCCATAGTTGATGACTATGTGTTATATCTTGGAACCCTCAAACCCAGCAAGAATATAGAGGGTTTGATAGATGCTTTTTCTCGAATCAGAAACACAAGGTATGGAATCAAGCTTGTTATTGCGGGAAAGAAGGGTTGGCTTTTTGATTCGATATATAAGAAGGTAAGCGAGTTGAAATTAAAAGACAAAATTATATTTACAGATTTTGTTTCCGATGAAGACAAACCGGCTTTAATAAAAGGGGCGAAAGTATTTGTATTGCCATCCTTCTGGGAGGGTTTTGGACTTGACGCGGTTAACGCTATGGCTTGCGGGGTGCCTGTGGTTGCGTCTGGTGTGGGTAGCCTTCCGGAAGTAGTAGGGAATGGCGGAATATTGGTTAATCCTACAGACGCAGAAAGCATAGCGAGCGGAATTTTAGAGGTGATAAATGCTTCTACAGCGAAGTATAATAGTATGATCGCCCGTGGTTTGGCTCAGGCGAAAAAGTTTTCTTGGGAAAAGACAGCCAGAGAAACCTTGAGGATTCTTGAGGGTGTTCGTTAGAATTTAGTTACCAATATTATGTTTAATGATAAAACCGGAAAAAATTTGACTCCGAGTCAGGCCTTGCCAAAAATATTTAATCGTTTGTATAATTATTTTTTGGATTTTGAGTTAATGGTATTAAGGTGGGCGGGCCATATACCATCTCATATTTTGAGGAAGCTTTTCTATATTCTGTCCGGTATGAAGATTGGAAAAGGTTCAGTTATCCACATGTGGGCAAACTTCTTTGATCCGAATAATATTGTTATTGGAGATGATACGATTGTCGGTGACCATGCGTTTTTAGACGGAAGAGACCGTTTGACAATTGGGAGCCATGTTGATATTGCATCGGGCGTCATGATTTATAACTCCGAGCACGATTTGGAGGGTGAAGATTTTTCTGCGAGAGTCGAGCCAGTTGCAATTGGAGACCATGTGTTTATTGGGCCGAGAGTGATTATTCTTCCGGGGGTAAAAATCGGTAAAGGCGCAGTTGTTGCTGCCGGAGCTGTCGTTACAAAAGATGTTTCGGATTTTGAAATTGTTGGCGGAGTCCCCGCCAAAGTTATTGGAGAACGCAAAAATAAAAATCCAAATTATAAATTAGGAAGGGCAAGACTTTTCCAATAAATGAATGAACCTAAATTTATTGAATTAAAAACTCAGGACCATTTAGTTCTCCCGGGACTTCTTTATGAAGTTAGTAATTCCGAAAAAATAGCGATTAATATTCACGGAAACGGAAGTTCCTCAATCTTTTACGACGAGAGTGAGCATAGAATGCTTCCCGAGGCACTCACAAACAATGGGATATCTCTTCTAAAATTTAACAATAGAGGTGCGCATATTATAAAAAAGTTGAACATTAATTTAAAAAAAATAAAAAAAGATAGAAAATCTTACGGGTGTGCTTACGAGATTATAAAAGAATGTGTATTAGATATTGACGGAGCTTTAGATTTTGTCAAAAGCTTGGGGTATAAAGAGTTTTATCTGATGGGAAAGTCAACGGGAGCTAATAAGATCTGCGTTTATAACCATTACAAACCCAAAAACGAATTTTCAAAATATGTGCTGATTTGCGGAGGTGATGATACAGGTATTTATTACGATCTTTTAGATGATAAAATGTTTTTTAAGCTTTTAAATAAAAGCAAAGAAAAAATACGAAAAGGGGAAGGTGAACAGATTATTGAAGAATTAATTAAATTTGATGAAATCCTTTCCAATAAAGGGTTTTTTGATGTCGCAAATCCTGACGGTGACTACAATTGTTTTCCTTTTTCTCAAGCGTTGGGATTGGCGAAAATATCCGAAAGGCCTTTGTTTAGATATTTTAAAGAGATAAATAAATCCTCACTCGTTGTTTACGGAGAAGACGACGAATATGCCTGGGGTGAAATACCTAAGTTAGTAAATATATTAAAAGATCTAAAGCCTCAATTCAAATACGAAATTATCAAAGACGCCGACCATGGGTTCAACGGAAAAGAAAAGGAATTAGCACAGATAGTTTCAGATTGGTTATAGAAATACTTAATTACTATATAGTAATTAAGTGATAATGGTATGAAGAAAATTTTAATATTGATAAGCGTTGTATTATCGGCAGTATTTTTATTCTATTTGTTGCTTCCGAATCCGGATTTTCCTATTCCTCCGTCGGATTCAATACAATCGGACGAACCGGCTGACCTGGAAACTCCGCAGAGACGTGGGTATTTTACAAATTTTACTCGGGAGCAAGTAATGGTGTGGTACAAAAACCAGTTTGACAGATCAGTAGTTTATAACATTCAGCTTCCTACCTATCGTTTAAATTATCCTCCGGAAAACGCCCAAACAATTATTCGTGATCAAACAAGAAGCACCTTTTTGGAACAGATAACACATCCGTTCAGAGAAAGCATTTATGTTAACGGATACGAACCTGCAAGCGAAGAAAATTATTCAGTAATTAACGGTCGAAAATTCAGGCAAAAGATAATTATAAAGTATGTTCCCAGCGTAGTGCCCGTACGTGTTGCGGTTTTTGCAGGGATAATATTTTTTGCTTGGGTGCTTATCGTATCCTGGGAACAGACGCTCTCTGATATTCGGGGCAAAAAAATTAAGGTATAATTCCAAATATGTCAGGAAAAAATATAGACATTTCAATCGTAATAGTATCTACAAATATTGAGGACATGCTTAGGGATTGTCTTGAATCCGTTTACAGGGCACTCGATGGAATATTCGGTGAAGTCATTGTTGTAGATAACGCCTCTACCGACAACACTCCCAATATGGTTGCAAGAGAGTTTCCTCAAGTAACTTTAATAAAAAAATATGAAAATCACGGATTTGGAGAAAACAACAATTATGGAATGAAGATTGCACGGGGGCGGTATGTTTTGCTTTTAAATTCCGATACTCTGATAATCGATAGAAAAATATTTAAAGAAATGATTGCCTGGATGGATGCGCATCCCAAAGTAGGCCTTTCCTCTTGTGCCCTTCTTAATTCCGATAGAAAAACCTTTCAGGGCTCCGGCGGATATTTCCCCACACTTCCAAGAGTTTTTGCCTGGATGACTTTTATTGATGACATTCCCGGGGTTGATAAGTTGATGAAGCCTTACCATCCGCTTCACCCCGGTTCTCCTTTTCATAAAAATGAGGCGTATTTCAAAAAAACCCAGAAGCAGGATTGGGTTACAGGAGCATTTTTTTTAATGCGTAAAAACGCCATGGATTCCGCAGGGCTTTTTGATGAAGACTTCTTTTTATATGTGGAGGAGGTTGAATTGGCATATAGATTTTATAAAACCGGTTGGGAATCCTGGTATTTACCTGAATGGAGAATAGTTCACTATGGACAAATGACTAACGGAAGCGAAAAGGCTACAATTTTTGAAATGCAGAACCTAAAACTTTTTTATAAAAAGCATTATTCTCGCTGGCAACTTCCTGTACTAACGTCTACTCTTAAACTTGGGGCCTTTCTTAGGATCTTATTTTATGGTTTAGTCGATTCTAAAATTGCCAAAATTTATGTCAAAGCTTTTGTCTCAATTTAACACAGTTTCAAAATATTTAATTGCAGCTGTTTTAATAATAGTTCCGCTATTTCCCAAATTTCCGCTTATTAATGTTCCCGGAACTTATGTCGCGGTACGTTTTGAAGATCTGCTTCTTTTAATTTTGGCTGCCTTTACCTTTATTAAGATTCTACCCAATTTTAAATCTTTTTTTAAAGACGAAATTGTACAGGCCTTTTTAATATTTTTCGGTGTGGGACTTTTGTCTGTTTTTGCAGGAGTGTATCTTACACGGACAGCGGGATTGACTCTTGGTCTTCTTCACTGGGCCAGAAGAATTGAATACGCAGTTCCTTTTTTTGCGGTACTAACACTTTTGTCTAAGGAAAAGGTGTCCGAAAATCTGGATTATTACATAAAAGTATTGTTTGTGGTGATTGTTGCAGTATTTATATACGGGGTTGGGGAAATGTATTTTCGTTTTCCTGTAATAATTACTCAGAATATGGAGTATTCCAAGGGCGTTGCCCTTTTTTGGACACCGGGAAGTCATATCAATTCAACTTTTGCCGGACACTATGATTTAGCGGCATTTATTGTTCTGGTTTTACCGATTTTTATTACCCTAATTTTTTTGTTGAGAGAGAAATTTAGTAAAATCTTATTTATAATAGCTTCTGGAGCCGGGCTCTGGCTTCTTATCAATTCTCTTTCAAGGACAGGTCAAATTTCGTATCTTGGAGCTGTTACTTTTGCTTTGATATTGGTCAAAAAATTTAAAGCGTTAATAATCGTTCTTGCTGTCAGTGTATTTCTGATTCTAATGTCATCTGGGGTTAATCAAAGATTTAGACAGCTAATAAAAGTTTTTGGAATGGCTAGTCCATCAATTACTGTATATGCAGACGAAGCAATCCTTCCTGTCCGGAGGGTTGATTTACAAGTGAAGACACCGTTACCAATTCCGGTAATCGAAGATAGATCAACATCTATTCGGTTAAACGTGGAATGGCCAAGAGCCATAAGGAGTTTTATGATTAATCCAATTTTAGGAACAGGCTATTCCTCGATTGATTTGGCAACAGACAATGACTATTTGAGAATTTTGGGTGAGACAGGGTTGTTTGGCTTTTTAGCTTTTTGGCTTGTCTTTCTTAGGATAGGAAAGATATTTACCAGTTCTATTCCAACAATTCGCAAATTAGACCCCCCCTCTCTTGGATTTGTGGTAGGTATTTCTGGAGGAATTTTGGGTACATTCCTGAGCATTTTCTTTATAGATTTGTTTGAAGCTTCAAAATTTGCTACACTTTTTTGGTTATTGTTGGGATTAGCTGTTTATGTGGTTAGAAATAAACAATATGAGCAAGAATAGTACCCTGTTTTTCAAGTCAGAATATTTTGAGTATTTAATTTTGTCAATAATTATAATTATGGGCTTCGTTGTGAGGCTTTACAAAATCCAAAGCCCTATAGCTGATTGGCATTCCTGGAGACAGGCGGATACTGCGTCTGTTACACGAATATATGTAGAAAATGGAATTAATCTCATTTACCCCAAATTTCACGATATTTCAAGCATTCAAACCGGTATATTTAATCCAAACGGATACAGAATGGTTGAGTTTCCATTTTATAATGCCATAGGGGCCGTGCTTGCAGTGAATTTTCAATCCATCTCTCTTGAAATTTTGTCCAGACTTGTTTCGATCATTTCCGCCGTTACATCCGGTTTTTTTCTATATTTAATTGGTAAAAGATTTATCGGTAAATGGGGAGGAATTCTGAGTGTATTTTTCTATTTATTCATTCCGTATAACATTTATTTTACCCGTGTAATATTACCCGACCCTATGGGTGTAACTTTTGGGATAATTTCACTTTGGCTGTTTGTCAGATTCTTTGACGATAAGGGGGATACTTATTTGTATCTTTCCGGAATATTTTTTGCAGCAATGCTTTTAATTAAACCCTATATGGGTTTTTACATCGTTCCGATATGTTACCTGGCGCTAAAAAAATATGAATTAAAGAAAATATTTAATGACAGGAAAATTCTTTTTAAGGCAATCACCTTTTTTGTATTGGCATTTTTGCCGTTCATACTTTGGCGAGCTTGGATATCAAGATTTCCTGAAGGAATTCCTTTCTATCTTTGGGCTTTTAACGGCGATAGAATCAGGTTTAAACCATCTTTTTGGTATTGGATTTTTGGAGAAAGACTGGGACACCTGATACTTGGTTCAATGGGCCTAATTCCATTTGTTTTCGGTGTTTTTAACACTAAGGTCAAAAACTTATTTATTCATTGGTTTTTGGCAGGAATATTTATGTATGTCGTAGCTGTGGCATCAGCTAACGTCATGCATGATTATTATCAGATTCCTTCAATTCCAGTTATTGCTTTGACCCTTGCGGCAGGATCTATCTATTTATGGCGTCAACAAACTTTTAATAAGTGGTTGGTAAGAATTATATTGGTTAGTTCTGTTTGGGTGATGCTCATTACAGGATGGAACCAGATTGCAGGAAATTACAATATTAATCATCCCGAAATTCTTGCTGCGGGCGCTGAAGTAGATAAAATTACTCCCAAAGACGCGATTGTTATAGCCCCTTACAATGGTGATACAGCATTTTTATATGCAACGAAACGTTCTGGCTGGCCTGCCATAGACGATTCCATTGATCGTGTGATAGAAAAAGGGGCCGACTATTATGTTTCAGTTGATTTAGAAAGCGCCGATACAAAAATGATGGTATCAAGGTTTAAGACAATAGAAAAAACCAATAAATATATAATTATCGATTTGCATCAAACTGTAAAAACCAAATGAAGATATTGATGCTCGTTCCATTTCTGCCAATCGATCAAATGTCCGGAGGACAAACGCGTTGGTATCATTTGATTAAACTCCTCTCCAAAAAACACAACATAACTTTGATGTCCCTAATTAAAGACAACAAAGAAAAAGAATATTTGCCGGAAATAGAAAAATATTGTGAAAAAGTAATGGTTTTTAAAAGACCAAAGTCACCTTGGACTTTTAGGAATTTATTTTTGACAGCCATCAGTTTTAACCCATTGGTGGTTATCCGCAATCTGTCGTTGGACGAGAGAAGTGCAATAAAAAAAGAACTTACCAACAATAAATACGATGTAATTCATGCTGAGACATTTTATGTCATGCCACATATTCCCAAGACTTCTGTCCCGATAGTTTTGGTTGAACCCACTATTGAGTTTTCGGTTTATCAACACTATGTGGATAACGAAGTATCATTTTTCTTTAAACCAATATATCTATTTGATGTAATTAAATTGAAATTTTGGGAAAAGTTTTACTGGAAAAGAGCAAGCCGCCTTTTTGCAGTGTCGGTAGAAGACAAAAAAATTATGCAAGATGAAATACCAGGAATAAAAGTAGGGGTTATTCCAAACGGAGTCGACGTAGATTATTTTGAGGAGAAAAAGGTTTTAAGAAAGTTTCCCCCAAGGGCTTTGTATCACGGTGACTATAAATGGATGCAAAATGTTGAAGCTGTAAACATATTAATTAAAGAGATATGGCCGGTAGTAAGAGCAAGGGTTAAAGGTGTCAAACTTTGGATATCAGGGAGAAATGTTCCGGAGAAAATAATTGAATTTTCTAAAAAATATAATGATATAGAAATAAGTGAGTCACTTAAGGATAACAGAGATGCGTATAAAGCAGCGTCTGTTCTTGTTACCCCGATTATGAGCCCCGGTGGAACACGGCTTAAAGTTTTAGAGGCGATGGCTTCGGGACTCCCCGTTGTTTCAACACCAGTTGGCGTGGCGGGTTTGGGAATAACGCAGGGGAAACAAGCTCTGGTGTCACAAAATATAAAAGATTTGGCAGAGATGACAATAAACGTTTTAAGTAATAAAAAATTAGCAGAAAAACTTGCGTCGGAAGGCAAATCTTTTGTATCTGCCAATTTTGATTGGCATTCCATTGTTTCAAGGCTCGACAAAGCCTATTCCGAGTTGTTAGAATAAACCATGATCAAACCGTTACTTTCTGTAATAATTTTGAATTACAATACAAAAGAACTTCTTGAGGATTGTTTGAATTCGGTTGAATTACATTCAAAAGAAGTTCCCATGGAAGTTATTGTTTCGGATAATGCTTCAACCGACGGAAGTCCGGATATGATTAAAAAAAAGTTCCCTTGGGTAAAATTAATAGAGGGGCCGAATGAAGGATTTTCGAAAGGCAACAATCGTGCGAGACCGCTTGTTAAGGGTGAGATGATACTTTTTCTAAATCCCGACACTTTGGTACATGAGAATGTTTTTGCACTCACCGTGCGCTATCTAAAAGAGCATCCCAAAGTTGGTGCTGTTACATGTAAATTGGTTCTACCGGACGGCTCAATGGATAAAGATGTAAGGCGTAGATTTCCGGTCCCCAGGATTTCTTTTAATAGATTAATTTTAGGTAAAACCCGCGAATATTATTACGAAGATATCCCGGATACGTCTACTCACGAAGTGGAAGCGATTCAGGGAGCCTTTTTCCTAAGTTGGAAGAAAATATTGGATAAAGTCGGCTGGTTTGATGAAGGGTATTTTTTTGATGGGGAGGATGTGGATCTTTGTTATCAGATCCACAAATTGGGTTACAAGTTGATCTATTATCCTGATGCATATATTACTCACCTCAAAGGGGTTACAAAAGGAAAGGTTGCGAAATGGAAATTCAAAGTTACTCCCATACAAAGGAAAAAAATCAGACTTGCAGGAGTTGCCTCGATGGAAAGATTTTTCAAAAAAAATTTGTGGGGAAAATATCCGGTTTGGTTTGATTATTTTGTGCTCTTTGGAATTAACATTTTTAAAATTATCCGTTATGTTCGTGTGGTTCTCCTTTCTTCGTATTAATGAAAATATTGATTGACGGCCGGCTTTACGGTTTGGAAAATGCAGGGTTGGGTAGATACCAAATCAATCTTATCGCGGAACTGGCCAAAATTGATGTCAAAAATGATTACATTTTGCTTCTCCGGAAAAAATATTTTGATACTCTGAAACTTCCGAAAAATTGGAAAAAAGTTTTGGCTGACTTTCGTCATTATAGTTTGTACGAACAAGTAAAACTTCCGGGTTTAATTAATAAAGAAAATCCTGATCTTGTGCATTTCCCCCACTTTAATGTTCCAATTTTTTATCGGGGGAAATTTATTGTTACTATTCACGATATGTTGATGCACGATTTTGCCGGTCTTTCCGCCTCAACATTACCCGGACCGCTTTATCTTTTTAAACAGGCCGTATACAAATTTGTTTTCAGAAGAGCTGTATTTGCTTCTTTCCGAATAATAGTACCGTCATATGCAGTTAAGGAAGGTTTGAAGAAATATTATAATATCCCAGATTCAAAAATAGAGATAATATATGAAGGGTTTGATAAAAGGATAGTTCAGGGTGAAACAAAGGTTAACAGCCCGTACTTTATTTATGTTGGAAATGCTTATCCGCATAAAAACCTTGATCGTTTAGTAGAAACGACAGTATTACTTAACAAAAATTCAGACAAGAAAATGATGTTGTTAATTGCTTCGGCCAGGGACGTTTTTATCAGCAGATTGGAAGAAGTGATAGATAAATTTGGTGCCAGCCAGTTTGTAAAACTTCTGGGTTTTGTTTCTGATGAGAAACTAGGAGGCTTATTCAAAAATTCAATTGCGTTTGTTTTTCCGTCACTTTCGGAGGGGTTCGGTCTTCCCGGGCTTGAGGCAATTAGTTCAGGGACACTTCTTTTGGCCTCTCAAATTCCGGTCTTCAGAGAAATTTATGGTAAAAATGCAATTTATTTTAATCCACTGGACATTTCTTCAATTGAAAAGGCGATGAAGAATGCATTGGAGATGGACACTCAGGAACGCAGAAGGCGTATTGAGGAGGGCCAAAAGTTTTCAAAACGCTATTCTTGGGTTAAAATGGCCAAAGAAGCCCTGGAAATTTATGAAGAAGCAATCAAAAAAGAGAGTAGTGATAATATACGACAGAGTAAATAAATGGGGGGGCGCTGAACGCGTTCTTCTTGCCCTTCACGAAATTTTCCCGGACGCACCTCTCTATACTTCGGTTTATGATAAAAAGAAAGCCAAGTGGGCAAAAGTCTTTCCAAAGGTCGTAACCTCGTTTTTGCAAAAAGTTCCTTTTATTAAATTAACGCACGAACTTTTTGGTTGGTTAATGCCTCTGGCTTTTGAATCGTTTAATTTTGACGAATACGACGTGGTTATGAGTGTAACTTCTGAGGCCGCAAAAGGAATTAAGACAGGACCAAAAACACTTCATCTATGTTATTGTCTGACACCAACACGCTATCTTTGGAGTTCGCATGATAGTTACTTCAAGAATCCTCCGCCCGTATTTAAATTTTTTCCTTTTTTTTGGACTATTTCAAGACCGTTTGTGTTTTTCCTCAGAAAGTGGGATCTAGTTGCATCAAAGCGACCGGATGTTTTAATTGCCATTTCCGGTGAAGTTCAAAAAAGAATTAAAAAGTATTACCGTAGAGATTCTGAAATAATATTTCCTCCTGTAAATACTTCATTACTATATAGTAATGAAGTGGTCGAACGAAAATATTTCTTGATTGTTTCAAGACTTGTCGGATATAAGAGGGTTGATTTGGCTATCGAGGCGTTTAACAAACTAGGATATCCTCTGATAATCGTTGGTACGGGAAGAGATGAAAGACAACTAAAGAGAAAAGCTAAAAACAATATCAAATTTGTCGGGGAGGTATCGGAAAAAGAATTGGTCCAGTACTATTCCGGCGCAAAAGCCTTTATAATGCCGCAAGAAGAAGACTTTGGAATTGTGGCAATTGAAGCACAGTCGATGGGTGTTCCTGTAATTGCTTATAAAAAAGGGGGAGCAATTGATACTGTCATTCCCGATAAAACAGGTATATTCTTTGATGAACAAAACTCTGAAAGTTTGACGAAGGCAGTAAAGAGATTTGAAAAAATGGAGTTTTTAGTTGATAATCTACATACGAATGCAAAAAGATTCTCTAAACGGAACTTCCAAGAAAGATTCCTCAGGCTCATATAAGGATCATTTGTATGCCTTGATTCTCGCAGGAGGTGGAGGAACACGTCTTTGGCCGAGATCGCTAGAAAAATCCCCCAAACAGTTTCTGAAGCTATTTGGCGGAAAAACATTGGTGGAGATTACCGGTGAAAGATTAAGTAAAATGCTTCCTTGGGAAAAAATATATGTTGTTACCACCACCAAAGCGTATGGAGACGAGATAAAAAAGCTTTTACCAAAAGTTCTAATTGAAAATATAATCGTTGAGCCTGAACGAAAAGACAGTGCCGCAGCGCACGCGTTAGGTGCTATTTACATTTTGAATAAGGATCCTAACGCTGTCATCATTAACGCAGCCTCAGATCACTTTGTTACGCCGCAGTTAAATTATGAAAATACGATGTTCGCTGCGAGTAAATATTCATACGAAAATAATTGTCTAATGGCCATTGGTATCAAGCCACTTTATCCACACACCGGCCTTGGACATCTTAAAAAGGGTGAAAAAGTGGCCGTTTCAGAGGATCGGTATGTTTTTAAAAGGGACGAACATGTTGAAAAACCACCTTTAGAACTAGCCAAAAAATATACTGACTCTGGTGAATATTTTTGGAATGCCAATCATTATGTTTGGCGTGCCGACACATTTTTGAAAGAGGTCGAGATTCACGCTCCAGGGTTATTTAGTGGAATGATGACCATAAAAGAGCATTTTGAAAAACCTGATGAAAAAGATGTGTTGGCAAAAGAATACTCCAAGTTTGAGAAAATATCTGTAGACTATGCAATTTCCGAGAAAACAGCTAACTTTTTTATGATACTTGCTGACTATAATTGGACAGACATTGGAGATTGGAATGAAGTTTGGAAAAATCTTCCAAAAGACAATGGTGGCAATGTGATTATTTCCGGAGATGAAAAAGGAGGAGAAGTTATAAATATTGATACGACTGACGCCTTAATTCAGACGGACGGTCGTCTTATAGCAGTAATAGATGTAGACAATGTTGTAATAGTTGATACCAAAGAGGCTCTTTTGGTTATGTCCAAAAGCCATGCCCAAGATGTAAAAAAGGTGGTTGAGAAATTGAAGGCGGAAAATAGAACGGAGCTGCTCTAATATAATCCTGTTATGTATTACAATTCTGTAAAAAGATTAATGGACATATCAATGTCCATTTTTTTGATTACTCTTTTTTCACCGATAATGTTTTTTACTGCAATGGTCATTTGGATATCTTCCCCAGGGCCCGCTCTTGTTGAAAAAGCAAATAAACATATGAAGAGGATAGGTAAGAATGGTAAGATTTTTCGTTTATATAAATTCCGTTCAATGCCGGTCAATTCTGACTATCTTATTACTAAAGACCCCAGGTTCAAGAAACTCTATATAGAATGGAAAAGATCGAACTTTAAACTGCACAATGACCCAAGAGTCAGCAAATTCGGGAAATTTATAAGAAAGTATTCAATAGACGAAATGCCACAGCTTTTTAATGTTTTAAGAGGAGAAATGAGTATCGTAGGACCAAGGCCATATCACGCGGACGAGATATTTGAACAGCAAAAAAGGTACAAAGGGACCGAAAAGTATGTAAAGGAAACCCAAACTGTGAAGCCTGGGATTACCGGATACTGGCAAGTTACAGGGCGAAGCAATATTAATTTTGATAAAAGAATAAGGATGGATGCAGACTACGCCTGTAGAAAATCGTTGCTAACGGATTTATTTATTATTTTTAGAACCCCTTTTGCAATGATAACCGGAGTTGGCGCAGTGTGATATTTATAGTGCTTCTCGAATTACAATCTTTGTTATATGATTAATATTATGCAAAACGATGGCGGAGGTTTGCCCAAAATAAATTTAGATGAAAAATTGCCTATACAAACGGGAGAATCTTCCATATTGGTTCCTAAAATAGAAGTTTTACAAGAAAACGTTTCGCCTCAGCCGCAGGTTAAATCCGGTAAGACCAAAAAAGTTTGGTTAATGGTCCTGATATTTTTCTCGGTTTTTCTCATATACAATCTTGTCGTCTGCTTTTTGATCTATCAGAAAGGGGTTAAACTCGCCACTTCGTTAAATCAACTTTCAGTAGCTGCCCAAAGTAAAGATTTGGCTAAAATAAAAGTTGGACTTGATCAAACAAACATTAATTTGGGCAATTTTCGGACGGCCTATAAATTTATCTTTTGGGCTAAGATTTTGCCGTTTGTCGGTCCATATGTAAAGGATGGGGACCATGCAGCTACTGCTGCGAAGGCTGGGATCGAAGCTGGGCAGATTGTCGTTACAACGATCGAGCCGTATTCTGATTTGTTGGGCTTGCAGGGCGGGGTTTCTCCCATTCTGGGGGCAAAAACAGGCGAACAGACCACCCAAGACAGAATCGATTTTATTATCAAAACGATTCCGGACCTTTTGCCAAAGATTGATAGTATTTCTGCAAAAGCAAAAACCATAAATGATGAAATTTCGCAAATTGTCCCTAATAGATATCCGGAAGTTTACAAAGGTAAAAAAATCCGATCTCAAATTAAAACTATCCAGGGTCTGGTGGAAGAGGTTTCGGGGTTTATTGTCAATGGTAAACCCATGCTTGAAAATGCCCCCTATATTCTTGGAATGGATTCCCCGCGGACATATATGATACTTTTTCAGAACGATAAAGAGATTAGGCCAACCGGAGGTTTTATGACTGCGTATGCAATGATGAAAGTAGATAAAGCCAAATTCGAACCGGTATCATCAAATGATATTTATAATTTGGACGCTCAATACAAGCCATCCATTCGTGCTCCGGAACCGATTATTAAATATATTAAGGGTCCTTATATTCTTTCTCAGAACTTGCGTTTGCGGGACATGAATTGGTCTCCGGATTTTGGTGTAAGTATGCAAACTTTTAGCTCTGCTATCAGCAAATTAGGATTGGGCAACATTGATGGAATTATTGCGGTAGATACACAGCTTCTTACGAATTTGCTTGATGCGATTGGTCCGATCGGTGTACCTGGTTTTGGAAATTTCAGTACGAAGATCGACCCGGAGTGTAGTTGTCCGCAAGTTATTCACGAACTGGAAAGTTTTGCGGATATTGAAGGGCCGATAATATGGGATCCTTTGACCGGAAAAATAATTTTACGTCCACCAAATTCAGACAATAGAAAAAGGATAATAGGCCCTCTAATGAACTCAATTTTGGCCAATGCTTTTGGACAACCAAAAGAAAAACTTCCCGCGCTTTTTGAAGCCGGTTTTAAATCTCTTATCGAGAAACATGTTCTTTTCTACATTTTTGATCCTAAAGTGGAAACAGCCGTCTCGGATTTTGGGCTTGGAGGGACGATTAGAAATTATGATGGAGATTATCTTCATGTTAATGACGCCAATTTGGGGGGGCGTAAATCAAATCTTTATGCGACAGAAGATGTGAATCAAGATATTAAAATAGGTTCGGATGGGACCGTGACAAAAACTTTAACAATTACTTATAAAAATCCCATGAAACAGGACGGATGGCTTAATTCTGTCCTACCTACCTGGGTAAGAGTATATGTGCCTCAGGGGAGTACACTTATTACATCCGAAGGATTAGATGCGAAGACCGATCCCTACGATGATCTGGGTAAGACTGTTTTTGCCGGATTTTTCCAACTTAGACCTGAAGGGGTATCTAAGATTACATTTGAATATAAGTTGCCGTTTAAGGTCTCCAAAAATTATAAACTTTTGATTCAAAAACAACCCGGTACTGACGGATTTTTGTATTTAATTAAGCTTGGTAAACATTCAGAAGAATTTTATTTAAAAACAGACAAGGAGCTGAAAATAGGGTTGTAGTATATAGTATATAGTAATCTTCAATGAAACCTCATAGTTATACTTCAGAAGGAATTGTTCTCGCTAGACGTAATTTTGGTGAAGCAGACAGAATCCTTATAATATTCAGCAAGAACCTTGGCAGATTGAGTTTACTTGCAAAAGGGATCAGAAAACCAAAAAGCCACAAAAGGGGGCACCTGGAAGTTTTTAGCCTGATCAATTTTCAAGCCTCGACCGGGCACGGCTTAGATTATATGACTGAAGTTGAAATGATTGATGACTTCAAGGAGATTCGAACCAGTTTGAACAAGGTGTCATTGGCCTATTATTTTGCCGAAATTATCGGACGTATTACTCATGACGGAGAAACTAATGTTGATTTGTTTAATTTAATTCTCAGATATTTAAACAAACTCAAAAAAACTAAGAAACTCAAAGACCTTCGTATGGACTTTATTTTGAATCTTTTAACTACCTTAGGTTTTTGGCCGGAAGGTAAGACTCTTACAGATGCCGATCAAAAACTGGAGGAGGTAATTGAGCGAAAAATTTTCTCTCAAAGAGTGGGGAAAAGAATGGTATCATAATATTGTATGGAAAAAGACAACATCCTATCTGTTCACGGGCTAAAAGTTAAATTTGATAATCATGTAATTTTAGATGACATTAGCTTTGAAATTAAAAGAGATGATACATTGGCCATAATCGGCCCAAATGGCGCCGGTAAATCAGTTCTTTTCAGGGCGATCTTGGGACTTATTCCGTTTGAGGGCAAAGTTGAATGGGCGCAAAATATTAATGTTGGTTATGTTCCCCAAAAGCTTTTTATCGGCAAGGACCTTCCCTTAACTGTTGCAGAGTTTTTACAATTTAAAGAAAAAAAGATAGATAAAATCCACGAAGTTCTTTTAGAAGTTGGTTTTCAAAAAGAAGCTGAGCATTTACATAATGACAAACGAGTTTTAAGAACCAGGATCGGTGCGCTTTCGGGCGGAGAACTTCAGAGAGTTTTAATTGCTTACGCCCTTTTAGGGGACCCACAGGTACTTTTATTTGACGAACCAACCGCCGGGGTCGATATAACCGGAGAGGAAACAATTTATTCTTTAATTCATAAACTTCAGGAAAAAGCAGATCTGACTATAATATTTATCTCACATGAACTTCAGGTAGTTAATCATTATGCCTCAAATGTGCTTTGCCTTAACAAAGAAAAAATATGTTTTGGGCCGCCTTTGAAAGTTATAGATAAAGAAACGCTGACAAAAATGTACGGAGAAGAGGTAAATTTATATCGTCATCATGAACACTAATCTCGGTTTAATTTTATTGGTGGGAGCACTTATAGGAGCAACCTCCGGATACTTGGGAAGTTTTATGGTTCTTAAACGGATGTCGCTGGTCGGGGACGCTCTAAGTCACGTAGCTCTCCCCGGAATTGCAATTGCTATAACTCTCGGAATTAACCCGCTTTTAGGGGCTTTGGTTGCCCTTGTCATTGCAACTTTTGGTATTTGGTATTTGGGTGAACATTCCGAAGTTTATCCCGAGGCATTAGTTGGAGTATTTTTTACTGCGAGCCTTTCGTTGGGACTTTTACTTACTCCGGAACCGGAATTACTTGAGGCACTTTTTGGGAATATAGACAAAATAGGGATAATGGATAGTGTTTTAACAATTATTGGAGCGATTATCATATTTATTGTTACGTTTATATTTTCTAAAAAACTTCTCCTTGGTATAGTTTCTGAAGATTTGGCCAAATCTCAGGGAATTAATGTCGCAAAAGTAAATCTTGTCTACCTTCTGTTGGTGGCTCTTGTGGTAGCTCTAGGGGTTAAATTTTTGGGGACTTTATTAACAGGGGCGATGGTAATTATTCCTGCTGTGACGGCAAAAAATCTATCAAAAAGCATCAAACAATTCCAACTGTATTCGATTATTCTCGGGGTTGTTTCATCTTTTTTGGGAATTTTTCTTGCAAAATATATTGGTATTTCTTCCGGTCCCGCGGTGGTACTTACAAGTATTTCAATTTTCCTCCTTAGTTATATTTTCAAAAATAAATAACATTAAATCAGCTTGCAACACCTTATTCAACTCACTATATTGGTATGTATTAATATAGTGAAAGCCAATACGTCATCTTTGTACTATCGTACTAGTACAGTGATACGGATTTGTTCCAGGTTTTTCAAGGATTTATTTTTCCGAGAAATGGTGATATATTTCAATTAATGAAGATTGTCATTTTTAACCCTCAAGACAGTTTTACTTCTGACCAGCAAAAACAGCTTTCCAATTTTGGCGAGGTTTTATATACAAAAACACGGGGCACTCTTCCGATAGAAAAACTTTTGGAAATGGCAAAAGATGCTGATATCGTTGGCTGTGACCCCGACCCGCTAGGTGGTTTTGAAAAAGCAAAAGATAAACTAACTCAAATAATAAAATCCTTACCAAATTTGAAAGGGATTTGTCTTTCTACAACTTCTTTTGGCTGGGTAGATCTTGAACTCTGCAGAGAGAGAGAGACTTACCAGTAAGCAATGTCCCAGGGTATTCAAAAGAATCAGTTGCGGAACAGGCTATTGCATTTTTATTGGACGCCTCAAAAAGAATCTTTCTCTCTGATCGTAGAACTGCAAAAAATAAATACGTTCTGACTCAAGGATTTGAATTAAAAGGGAAAACCTTGGGTGTGGTTGGCCTTGGGAATATCGGAGGCCGTGTTGCAGAACTTGGAAAATGCAATTGGATTTAAAGGGTTTGCTTGGTATACAAAAGAGGCTTTAGAAAACCTCTATGAAATTTGGATAAGTAATTTTTCTGACTTTCTAAAAACTCCGCGGACGTGAGTAATTTGTAAATAGAAGTATAATTAGATTATATGGATTCTAAACTTGCGATATTTAATGGCTCCAAAATTCGTAGAGCTTGGGATGAGAAAAAAGAGAAATGGTATTTTTCGGTTGTGGATGTAGTTGGAGTCCTTATAAACCAATCAGATTTTCAACTAGCTAGAAATTATTGGAAAGTGCTAAAAAACAGACTGGTCAAAGAAGGAAGTGAAACGGTTACAAAATGTAACCGGTTGAAAATGATGGCCGCAGACGGAAAGCTGAGGCTAACTGATTCAGCAGATACAGAAACGCTTTTTAGAATTATTCAATCTGTTCCATCGCCTAACGCTGAGCCTGTTAAGTTGTGGTTGGCAAAAGTTGGTTACGAAAGAGTACAAGATATTTCAGACCCTGAAAGATCAATAAATCGAGGGAGGAGTTATTGGCAGAAAATGGGAAGAAGTGAAAAGTGGATTCAACAAAGAATGATGGGGCAAGAGATCAGAAATAAATTAACAGATTATTGGGCAACTCACGAAATATCAAAACAAGAAGAATATGCACTTCTAACAAATATAATTCATCAAGAATGGAGCGATTTAACAGTGAAGGAGCATAAAAAGTTGAAGAATTTAAAAACTCAAAACTTGCGCGATCACATGAGCGATGCTGAATTAGTTTTTACTGCTTTGGCCGAGCTTTCGACACGGCAAATAGCGGAAACAGAAGAAGCAAAAGGTGTTAAAGAAAATATAATGCCTGCCAATAAAGGTGGTAGAATTGCGAAAAATGCACGCATGGAACTTGAAAGCAAAACCGGAAAGAGTGTCGTTACTGGAGAAAACTTCATAGGTAATGTAAAATCTTCAAACAAACTTAAATAGGTTCTTTTAAATAAATATGGCAAAAATGTTTGAAGTAATATTTGATACAGAAACAAAAAAGTTTTTTGATGAGATAGATGGGTATGATGCCAGCAAACTTGGTGTTTCCATCGCCTCAGTCTATTCTCGAACGCTGGATGGGGATTTCAAAGTGATTGATGGTAAAATGCAATCATTTTGGGAGAAAGATTTTAATGAAATGTTCAAACTGTTCGAAAGGGCGGACAGAATAATAGGGTTTAATTCTATTGGTTTTGATGTTCCCGCACTTTCTCCTTATTTTCCGGGGCATTGGTCCAAACTTAAACATTTTGATATTCTCGACTCAATTAAAAAAATTGAAGGCAAAAGAGTATCGCTTGATTCGTTAGCAAAGGCAACGTTGGGGAGTAGAAAAAACGATTCGGGGGAGAACGCAGTTAAATATTGGAAAGCGGGCGACACTGAAAGCCTGGCAAAATTAAGGAAATATTGTGAGATGGATGTAGAAATCACAACTAAAATTTACGACCACGCCCTCCAAAACGGATTTTTAAAATATATTGATTTTTGGAATGAAACTCATGAAGTAAAATTGGATTTTTCCTATCCAAAAATTGATACTACAACAATTCAAAATAGTTTATTTTGAAATTAGTTCACCCTGGCAATACTGATTAGCGTTTTAATCTTATCTTCTTGTAGCAAGTCTTCTTCCGTGACAGAGTAATTCTCTCCCTCGTCGGCAATTGCCCGGCACGATTCGGCAATCTCCGTCAGATTGACTTCCCGCCCTTTAGCAAGCGGGCAATCTATCTCGTAAACGCAGCGACGCTTTTTCGAAAAGTTCATTGTTTTTAGATAGTCGTATAATTCGCATGACATATTAGCCGTTATTGTACTAAAAAACTCATAAATGGCAAATCTAGTATAATAAGTCGAATGAAGTTTTTTGCAAAATCGATCCTGTTTATTATTTTTGTTCCTCTATTTTTGATCGGCACAGTGGCCGCGACAATAAAGTATCAACTCCTTATTCCGGTTTTTTGGCAAAAAAATTTCGATCAGGGGAATGTTTACAACAACCTTTCTCAAACACTCAAAACTTATACAGAAAAGCAGATTGTTAAAGAGGGGGGAAGGATATCTGACGTCAAGATTTTGACCGATTTAATTAATCCAACTAACGTAAAAGATCTTATAGATAGGAATCTAATTAATATTTTGAGTTTTGCAAATGGCCATGCCAGGGAAATAATTGTATATATTCCCATCAGCAAGCTCCCGAAAGGATTTATTCCCAAAGATTTGGGAATAAATGAACAAACATCACTCACCACATTGCTTTCGAAATTTAACATGCCTATTAACCGAAATCAAATTCAATGGATTTCGGTAATTGGAAGAACTTCATCCCTATTGTCGATTGGGTCCATAGTGATGCTTGTAATTTGTATGTTACTTTTTGTTATCCTTACAGATGTTGGCAACAGGTTTACATTTGCCGGTGTCACACTTCTTTTGACCGGGATTTTGTCTTTTTTAGTTTGGAAGCTAACAGGTAGTTTTGTGGGTAGTTTGACAACAAACTTGAAAAGCCCAGCGGCTTTAGAAAAACAAATAGTTGCTATCGTTGCTCAACCTGTGTTGACAGAAATTGCAAAAACTTGGCTGCTTGTCGGTATTGCGTTCACAATTTTTGGGATAGCCTTATTTTTCATTAAAAAACCGGAGTGGAGTGCCAAAAAATCTGGTGTATAATCGTGATTATGGTACGGGACAAATATTCCGCTGTTTGGGTTTCCCACTCTTCAATTTCGGATTTCCTGAAGTGTCCCAGGGCCTACTTTTTGCGTAATGTCTATAAGGATCCTGCAACCGGTCACAAAATTACTGTCGTTACCCCACCGCTTTCGCTTGGCACAGCAGTTCATGAAGTAATTGAGTCGTTGGCAGTACTTCCCGTGGAAGAAAGACTAAAAATATCACTAGTTAAAAAATTGGATCCTGTGTGGCTTAAATTTAGCGGTAAAAAAGGTGGTTTTAGAAATTATACGGAAGAAATTGGCTACAGAGATCGGGCAATCAAAATGCTAATGAATTTACAGGAAGATCCCGGGCCAATATTAGAGAAGGCTGTAAAAATAAAGACCGGAACATTGAATTTGCCCAATTATTTTTTATCAATCGAAGAAAATATAATTCTTTGTGGCAAGATTGACTGGCTCAAATATGTAGATGCGGATGATTCTGTTCATATAATCGACTTCAAAACAGGGAAGTACGAGGAGCGTGAAGATTCCTTACAACTCCCGATTTACCTCTTGTTGGCAACAAACACGCAAACGAAAAAAGTTTCGGGGACCTCTTATTGGTATTTAGACCGCGACCCTCCTTCGCATGAAGCTTCCAACTTCGCTAAAGCTACGTTGGACAAGTCGGAAGGGCAAGGTGGACTTGTGGAAAAGAAACTACCTGAAATAAAAGAGTCGTATAAAAAAGTTTTGGAAATTGCCAAAAAAATTAAGCTGGCGCGTTTGAAAAATGAATTCGTTTGTCCAACAGGAGGTTGTCATAATTGCAGACCGCTTGAGAGGGTTTTGCGTGGTGAAGGCGAGCTGGTTGGAGGAAGTGAGACAAAACAGGATGTGTATATCCTGCCTCAATGATAGAAAGAAAACTGACGGAAGAGAAAAAATTGGGTGGAAGCGATATTGAATTCCGTGAGGAGTATGAAACAGACGATTCAAGACCTTCATTCAATAAAAAAGATCATTTCGAAAGATCTCTGAGTCACCAACCCAATCATTTGAAAGTTGTTAAAAAAGTTAAATTATTTAAGGAGGTCTCCGAAGCCTTTTTTAAGAGTTTCTACAACTGATTAGCAATGAAGCCTTTAATTTGTGAGAAATCAAACATTCCAGCCTTGGGATAAAGAATATACGCACCTTGACTTGATTTTCCTTCGCTTAAGACATTGTCTAAATTTAAATGAATGTCTGTAGTTTTATAGTCGCTTGTTGGGCCTATTACTTCTATTAAATTTCTAATTGCGGCGATATTCAAATTTGTTCTGACAATTTTAGATAACGTATCGATTGTTTGGTCTGTTTTATCTAAAGCACGGAGGGAAATAAGTTTTGCCAAAATTCCCTTGAGGACCGCGAATTGCCGCTCACTTCGGCCAAAATCGCTATCCCCATGCCGCGAACGGACAAATTTTAGAGCAGTTGTGCCGTCTAAATTTGCCGGCCCCGCGTCAAAATGTAAATGTTCGTAACGGCAGGCAAACTGGATTTCAAGTTGATAATCTGAATACTTGGCCTTGAGCTGAAGTATTTCAGCTTCTGTTTTGCCGCAAGTCTCGTTTTCAAGTCCCGCGATAGGGTAGAACGGATCGTCAAAAGTTTTTGGAACCGTAAGGGTAATGCCACCAAGATTGTCTATTAATTTTATTAATCCACCAAAGTCAATTGAGACAAAGTAGTCGGTAGGCAGTCCCGTAACATCTTTAATAACTCCGCCCTCGTTTTGAAAACCATTGATTGAAGCTTCAGCGTTTATCTTGTGATTTCCGGAAACCCACAAGTCTCGTGGAATGGAGATTATAGCTGCGGTTTTTTTGTTGGTATTAACATGTACGACAATAATACTGTCTGTTAGCAGAGATCCTGCGTGTCCCACTCCGCCATATCCCAACAAAACCGTGTTATAAACACCTTTTTCCGGTGTGATTTCCGGTGCTGCGGCAAAAACAATCGGGTTCGGGGAGTTCGTTGAAGAAATTAAGGCCTTTTGAGGAAGAGGAGTTGGAGTAAAGATCTTTGATAATTTAAGACTAAGGTAAGATATAAAAAATCCTAAAGCAAAAATTCCCGTAAGCAATATCCCAATCAAAATATTTTGCCAATTTGACTTGATCTGTGTAAGCATCTTGAAATTAATTATACATTAGGTTTAAGATGAGAATGATGGATCTGTCCTGGTACAACACTCTCAACAAACCGTTTTTTACTCCACCCAGCTGGCTGTTTGGCCCCGCTTGGACAGTTCTCTACATTTTAATGGGGGTGTCGGCATATCTTGTTTGGAAAAAGGGATTTAAAAAGAAACAGATAAAAGAAGCTCTAAAAATTTTTGCAATTCAGTTCGTTTTAAATCTTTCGTGGTCCCCAATATTTTTTGGAGCTAAACAGATTTTTCTTGCGCTTATTGTAATAATTATCATGTGGATTATTATATTCAAAACAATCAAAGTTTTTGCAAAGATTGACAAAACCGCTTCGTATCTTCTTTATCCATATATATTATGGGTAAGTTTTGCAACTATTCTCAACTTCTCCGTTTGGCTTCTAAATAAATGAGATTTCGGATATAATCATTCTATGGACTTGAATGTTCACACTAGCGTGATGGAAAAAGTAACTTCACTCGCAAAGCGTCGTGGATTTATTTTCCAAGGCAGCGAAATTTATGGCGGTTACCAGGGGTTCTGGGATTATGGCCCTCTTGGGGTCGAACTAAAAAATAACGTTAAAAAAGAATGGTGGAAGACTATGGTTTACGGACGCGAGGACGTAGTGGGGATCGACGCAGCCATAATCATGAATCCGGTGGTTTGGGAAAAGTCGGGACATCTTAAAGCTTTTTCAGACCCGCTTGTAGAATGTAAGGTTTGTCACAGGAGAGTTCGCGCCGATAACGACGAGGCGATTAAAGACCACGAAAATTCTCATCCGGATGAAAAAGACATATGGACGGATGCAAAGACTTTCAATTTGATGACAGAGGTTCTACTTGGGACGACGGAACCCAAAGAAAAATCGTATCTTAGAGGAGAGATAACTCAAGGAGCATTCGTTAATTTTGAAAATGTCATTAATTCGACTCGCATTAAAGTACCATTCGGGATAGGGCAAATTGGTAAAGCGTTTAGAAACGAAATAACTCCGGGAAACCTTACTTTCCGTTCAAGGGAATTTGAACAAATGGAGCTTGAATATTTTGTAAAACCTGACGATGACGCCAGTGCAAAAACCTTCGACGAATTTAAGGAAGTTAGAATTAATTGGTATAAAAATTTGGGGATAGATCCTGAAAAACTTCATTTCCATGATCACGAACCGGAAAAGAGAGCCCATTATGCCAAATATGCCACAGACATTGAATACAAGGCACCTTTTGGGTGGAGTGAGATGGAAGGCATTCACCATAGAGGAGATTTTGATTTAAAGAATCATGGTTTGAAGTATCGCGACGAAATGACCAATGAAGAATATATACCTTGGGTTATTGAAACTTCTGGCGGCGTTGACCGCGCAACTTTATTTTTTTTGATTGATTCATATAGGGAAGAGGGAGAAAGAGTTTTTCTAAAACTGCACCCCAGTCTAGCTCCTTATAAGGCTGCCGTGTTTCCTCTTCTAAAAAATAAACCGGAACTTGTCGAAAAAGCTCGAAATATCTATAAAAATCTCAAAAAAGAGTTTAACGTGGTATGGGATGACCGGGGGAATATCGGTAAGCGTTATTTTGCTCAGGATGAAATTGGGACTCCGTGGTGTGTTACGGTGGATTTTGAATCACTTGAAGACGACACAGTGACTGTGCGCGATCGTGATACCGCCAAACAAGAGAGGGTAGATATTGACAGGCTTCAAAGTTATTTTTCAGACAGACTTAAATAAAAATACACCCCCGAGGTGTACTTTATTCATCAGTCTAATGTTAAGTGTTTAATTTTACTCAATTTTTTTTGATATTCGGCGTTATCTAAAACGAATTTGCTATAACCTTCAATGTTTTTAAAATTTACTAAAATAGAGTCTTTTTTGCAGAACTCAAATTTTGCCCGATCTAGATACTCGGGATATGAGGACCATTCGTAGTTCTCAAGATTGTCGCTTGATTTAATTATCGAAGAAGAATAAGGATTTAAATGAATATACCTAGAAAGGTGGAGTAGTTGTTCCTCTGTTTGCACTCGAACTGCTTTAAATTGACCCTGAAAGAAAGGTCCCACTCTATCATGCCTTGTGTTGTAATATCTTACATAACTGTTTTGAAAGTCTCCCATAAATTTTGATATTCCGTTTTCTTTATTTTGAAGAAGCAAGAAGTGAAAATGGTTAGGCATAAGGCAATACGAAACGATGTCTACCAAAGATTTCTCTTTGGCCATGTTGTTCCAACTCTCTTTTCTTTGATTAGAAGATAAAATGAGAAATTTAGAGAATCTTATGACTGGATTTACGATCTTATAATACCTGGCTAAGTTGATCATTCGAATGTAATCAATTCGATCAGAAAAGATCGGGAGTTTGTTCACGCCTCTGTTATAAATGTGATAATAATTACCTTCAATGAGAGGTAGTAATCGTCTTGGCATGGGTGTAATCTAAATTTAGGATAAATACCCCGAGGTGTCAAGGGAAGTACACCCCCGAGGTGTATTTGACAGAATGGTGGAAAGAATGAAAAAATGATTATTAGTAATAAGTAATATGAAAAAATATCTGCCATTAATTTTAGTAGGTTGTGGAGTTTTGGTGTTGACCATTGTTGGAATTATTATTTTTAAGGCAATGAAGGGGAACGTTTCACCGGCCCAGGAAGAAGAAATCATTCCCGAGCTTCCCCAGTCTCAGTGGCCGGCGGTTTTTCTTATACCCACCAATAACCCCAGTGTGAATGGGTCAGATGGACACTGGCTTGATTTCAAAGTTCAGAAGATCAATGTCCCGAAAGCAGTGAGTATGGACTATCTTTTAGTTTATTCCACAAGCGACGGTGGTCAGCAGGGCGTGCCGGGAACAATTAAATTAACCGGTAGAGACGTTGAGAGAAAATTACTGCTTGGATCAGAGTCTTCGGGAAAATTTAGGTATGACGCTGGAGTGGAAAATGGAACAATGACCATTACTTTTCGGAATGGAAACGGAAAATCTGTAGGTAAACTCTCTACAGATTTTCATTTGCAATCAGAAACGACCGCTCTGACCTCAGTCGACGGAAAATTTACTTACACTTTGGATAAAATTACAAAAGGAGTGTTTTTTGTAACAATGCCCACTTTTGTTCAGCCTGATTCTTCAATGTACACAACCTGGTCTAACGGTTATGGTGTGTTCGCTTCAGACGGAAAGCCCCATAGTGGAAAGTAGATAGTAAGATTTTGCTCCTTCGGTTTCGCTCAGGATCTTCGGGTTTGTGAAACAAACCCTTGACATCACTGTGAAAATAGCTCAAAATGGTTGTTAATGGCACGGAATGGTGAAGACCATTCCAAACCAGAATAAAATATGAACCTGCCCGGCTCAGATTGTTGTTTGTATGTTACTAGGAACTTATCCAGCAAAATTTGCTTCAGGACACAGAGTCTCGATTCCATCGCAATTTCGGAAAGAATTAGGTGTGAGTTGTATCCTTGCCCGATGGTATGAGGGATGTTTGGTTTTAGTTGGCGAAGATTATTGGAATGCACTTTATAAACGGCTAACAGGAGAGCGGTCGCTAATAGTAAATCCAGTTCGTGATACTGAACGATTTATCTTAGCTTCTGCATACGAAGTTATTCCAGATGAACAAGGAAGGATCGTAATTCCAGAAAGACTTGCGGTATATTCTGGTATTACGCAGGATTTGTATTTTATTGGACTAGGTGAAAAAGCCGAAATTTGGGACAAGATTACTTGGGAAGCTAAAGAAAAGGAAGTTGTAAAAGACGCAGCAGGTTACATTGAAGAATTGGCTAAAAAAAATGAATAAGAAAATCTTGGCCAGTCAAAGCCCTGGTAAATATCACGAGTCGGTAATGGTAGATGAGGTTATAAAAAGTTTGCACGTTGAAAAAGGCTTAAGGTACATAGATTGTACGGCAGGTAATGGCGGACACATGGAGGCAATCTTAAAAATGGGTGGACAAGTTCTGGGAATTGATTTAGATCCGGCCATGCTTGCAATTTCACAAAAACGTTTAGAAAAATTTAAAGGTTTTAAACTCGTTCAAGGCAATTTTGTGAACATAGACAGAATAGCAAGGAATAACAATTGGTTTCCAGTAAACGGAATCCTATTTGATCTGGGTGTAAGCAATATCCATTTAAAGGATCTTGAAAGAGGATTTTCTTTTGAAAATCCCGAGGCATTACTTGACATGCGTCTTAATCCCGATACCCAGAATGTGAAAGGATCCGATTTATTAAATATTTTGCGTGAGGATCAACTCGAAGATTTGTTTTCCATATCACTTGATCCCGGCGCCGCAAAGTGGATCACGGGTAGAGTATTGCACTCAAGAATGGAAAAACCCATTGAAACGGTCGGAGACATGCTTGAAATTTGCGAAGGACTTCGTACGGGAAAGCCCGGAATGAGCGTTGCGACTCTTCCGTTTTTAGCATTAAGGATTGCTGTAAACAGTGAACTAATAAATTTGAAAGAGGTTCTGCCGAAAGCCTTTGATCTTTTGAAAAAAGACGGTCGCCTGGTGATTATTAGTTTTCATTCAGGAGAAGATAAGATAGTAAAAGATTTTTATAAAGAAAAAGCAGGTATAGGTGAAGGTAGAATGATTACCTTTGCACCAATTAGGGCGGGGATAACTGAAGTTGATTTAAATAGACGCGCCAGGAGCGCAAAGATGAGGATTGTTCAAAAATTATGATTGGTATGATTGGGAAGATACATAAGAAACAAGTCAAAAAAGGAGTACCTTTTAAAAATTATTTTCTTGCCGGTTTTTGCGGTGTTTTAGCTATTGGTTCGATTGCAATGACAATAGAAACAGCCACAAGCGGGATGGAAATCGCCTCGCTTGAAAAAATCGAGAACAAACTTGTGGAGGATAGGCGGGATATTGAAGAAATGTTAGTAAAAACCTTGTCGAGTCGTGAGCTTCAACAAAAGAGCAAAGAGCTGGGTTTTACAAAACCTGAAAACTTGGTTTATATATCTCAAATTTTACCGGTTGCCAAACTTCCCTGAAATTGGAGGATAAAAAAGAATGCGTGGCAGAAAAAATATTAAACCGGAATGGAGACTTAAAGCGTTTTCTTTAATTTATTTACTTCTTTTTATAGGTCTAATTCTTAGGTTAATCTACTGGCAAATAATAAGAAGGGTTGATTTGTCTGAAAAGGCAAAAGGTCAATATAATTCCTCCCAAATTATGAATGCAACAAGAGGAAATATATTAGCCAGTGACGGCAGCTATTGGGCATTGCGCACTGATGCTTGGCTTGTCTATGCAAACACCAATGAGTTAAAGGCAAAGGTTTCCGAAGTTTCGGTCAGGCTTGCAACCCTTTTAAATGATGATGAGTCTCGCTTGTCAAACCTTCTAAGCAAAAAAGAGGCATATGTTCCTTTAAAACAAAAAGTAGACAACGAAACTAAAAAAAATATTGAGGCATTGGGAATAAAAGGAATTAATTTTGATAACCAGGAGGCAAGATATTATCCTGAGGCTTCATCGGCCGCTCAACTTTTGGGATTTGTCGGTAAAGACGAAAAGGGTCTAGATATTGGCTATTTTGGCTTAGAAGGATATTACAATTTACCGCTAAGTGGCAAACCTGGTTTTTTAGGTCGGGAAAAAGACGCTCAAGGATCACCCATTCTTCTTAATCCCGGTAAAAGTGTTTCAGCAATCGGTGGAATCGATTTGATTACGAGTATAGACAAAAGAGTACAAATTTTAGCGGAAACGAAATTAAAAGACGGAATAGAAAAATATGGAGCGTTGGGAGGTTCTATTACAATTGAAGATCCGAGAACGGGTGAAATATTAGCTATGGCCAGTTATCCATCTTATGACCCCGGCAACTATAGTGAGTACGGAAACTCTTTTTTTAAAAATCCCGTAATTTCAGACTCCTTTGAACCAGGTTCTATTATGAAGGTTCTCGTTATGGCCTCAGGTCTTGACGCGGGAGTGATTAAACCCAATACAGAATGCGATATTTGTTCGGAGCCGTTGAAGCTCGATAAGTATTTTATAAAAACATGGAACAATGTATACCATCCAAATATTACGATGACGGATGTGATAGTTGATTCCGATAATGTTGGAATGGTTTTTGTAGGTCAGAAGCTTGGAGCGGACCGACTGTATAATTATCTGGACAGTTTTGGTATAGGACAACTTACGGGGGTAGATTTACAGGGTGAGAGCGCACCATCAATTAGAAAAAAGGGGGAATGGAGTATGGTAGATTTGGCAACGGCCAGCTTTGGTCAGGGAATTGCGGTGACCGGGATTCAGATGATTCGCGCTGTTTCAGCAATAGCAAATGGCGGATATTTAGAGAGACCCAGGGTTGTTAAAAGTGTAAGAGGAGAAGGGTGGGAGGAAAAGATTAAATCTGAGCCTTCAAAGAGGGTTGTAAGTTCGGCAGCAGCCACCGAAGTTACTCAGATGATGGTTGCGGCGGCAGATAAAGGGGAAGCAAAATGGGCAAAAATACCAGGTTTTAAAGTCGCTGGTAAAACGGGTACAGCTCAAATTCCAGTTGAAGGTCATTACGATTCCACAAACACAAATCATTCATTCATCGGTTTTGCTCCGGCAGACAAGCCCAAATTTGTAATGCTTGTGACGTTAAAATCACCTCAAAGTTCGCCATGGGCTGCTGAAACCGCAGCCCCATTGTGGTACTCGGTTGCAAAGGACCTTTTTCCGTATTTAGGAATCGAGCCCAACATCTGATTTTTTGATCATTTGTAGTATACTTACAACGAATGTCGAAACTTTTGGTCACCGGAGGCAGGAAGCTTGAGGGTAGAATCAATCTTTCGGGCAATAAAAACTCGGCCTTAAAACTGATTCCGGCAACACTTCTTGCAGATTCTCCATCTACCCTTACAAATGTGCCTGATATTTCTGACGTAGCCGTTATGTTAAAATTGATCGAGAGCCTCGGTGCTAAGGTTACGCAAGAAAGTCACGCAGTTACAATTGACCCCAGAGGTTTAAGTTCTTTCGATCTTGATCCCGATCTTTCCGCAAAATTTAGAGCTTCAGTAGTACTTGCCGCACCACTCTTGGTCAAATTCGGCAAAGCCGTGGTCACTCCGCCGGGTGGAGACCAGATAGGCGACAGGTTCCTAGATACCCATTTTTCGATGATGCAAAAAATGGGGGTGGAGATGGTCCGGCGAGACGGCAGGTTCTTTTTAACTTGGGACAAGAAAAAATCAGGCACAATATTTTTGGAAGAGGCGTCGGTTACGGCTACCGAAATGGCTTTGATGATGGCCACTTGCTCAAGCGAAATTACGGTGATTGAGAACTCGGCCACAGAGCCGCACGTTACTGATTTAGGCAACTTCCTCAATAAAATGGGAGCAAAAATAACAGGATTAGGGCTCGGTACACTTACAATTTCCGGTGGAAAACTAAAAGGAACTGAATATAGGGTTATGCCGGATCATATAGAAGGGGGAACTTTTATGATTGCCTCAGCAATTACCGGAGGACACATAAAAATTGACGATTTTATTCATAAAGACTATAAAATGGCTCTTATTAATCTTTCAAACATGGGAGTTAAATATGAACTTTCAAAAAACAGCATCGAAGTTTTCCCTTCAAAATTAATAGCCAACAGAAAGAAATTTAAAGCTCAACCTTGGCCAGGGTTTCCTACAGACTTAATGAGTCCGTTCATTGTTTTGGCAACTCAGACTCAAGGAACAGTTCTTTGCCACGACTTCATGTATGAGTGGAGGATGTTTTTTGTGGATGACCTTATTTCAATGGGGGCGAATATTTTTATTGCGGACCCGCATAGAGTTATTGTTAGTGGTCCGACGCGTCTTATGAGTGATAGACTTTTTTGTAAAGATATTAGGGCGGGAATTTCTGTAATACTTGCAGCTCTTGTAGCAGACGGAAGAAGTGAAATAGAAAATATAGAAGTGGTCCAGAGAGGGTACGAAAAAATTGACGAAAGACTGAAAAGTTTGGGGGCAGAGATCGTTACAAAATATGATGTTAGGTAAGACTCTCAAATTTTATCAAAAAATAGTTACCTTTGGCGGAAAGACCGGACATTTTCAACTACTCAACGGTCTTAAAAAATTTAATGACACATCATTAATCACAGCCGTTGTCGGGACCTGGGACAGCGGAGGGAGCAGCGGAGTATTGAGAAGTGAACTTGGAGTTTTGCCCCCTGGCGATATTAGAGCTTGTCTATTGGCTCTAATGGAAGATGACGAACAGCAAAGGGTTGCTCAAAGATTGTTTGATGATAGGTTAAAAGAGGTTGTGGGCCCTTTAAAAGGGCACTCACTCGGTAATTTGATTGGAGTTAGACTCGATCACATATTTCATGGTCAGGATAGGGGTACTGATGCGGAGCGGGCTCTTTTCAGGATACGTGGGCAAGTACTTCCCGCTACATTAACAGATCTAAATTTAGTTGCAGTTACCAAAAAGGGAAAGGAAATTGACGGAGAAACAAATATTGATACCCGTCGGGAACAAGACGGATTTGATCCGAAGGATCGGATTATGCGCATATATTTTGGTACACATGCAGACAGTAATCCCCGGGTAATTGAGGCAATTCAGCACGCAGACAAAATAATTTTTGCGCCTGGGGATTTATACACAAGTGTTTTGCCTCATTTACTTATAGCCGGAGTTCCCGAGGCAATCCGGAAAAGCCGTGCAAAAGTTTATTTTGTTTTAAATTTAATTGAAAAAGAGGGAGAAACAGATTATTTTAAAGCTTCAGATTTTGTAAAGGCGTTTATTTTTTACCTTGGTAACCCAAAGCGTTTGGATTATTTAGTTGCCAATGGCGGTAGTTTTGGCAGAGAAATTGTAAAAGTTTATGAAGGTGAAAAGAAAAAGGCTGTTAAACTTGATGAGCCAGCATGTAAAAAGATCGCTCCAAATGTAAAAATAATCAAAACAAAATTGTGGGAATACCTCAAGACCGCACATCTTCTTCGCCATGATTCAGAAAAACTTGCTATCAGTATTTTAGAGAAACGATAAAATGTGCGGAATTTTTGGTTATATTGGATCGCGGACCGCTTCTGCAAAGTTGGTTTTCGATGGGTTAAAAAATCTGGAGTACCGCGGTTATGACTCATGGGGTGTTGCAGTTGTCTCGGAGACCAAATTAAAAATTTTTATAAAAAAGGCTGCGGGGAAAATAGGAAACAATAATGTTGACGATCTGCCCGATGGGAATATTGCAATCGGGCACACAAGATGGGCGACACATGGCGGCGTAACAGATACAAATTCACATCCCCACTCGGACTGCACGGGAAATATTTCAGTAATTCATAATGGGATTTTTGAAAATTATGAAGATTTTAAAAAGAAATTAATCCAAAAAGACCATAAGTTTATATCGGAAACGGACACGGAAGTTATCTCACACTTGGTCGAAGACTTCAATAAAAAATTGATCTTTTCCGAATCAGTCAAAAAAGCATTCAATTTAATGACCGGGCTTAATGCAATAATTGCTATTAAACAAAATGAAAAGCAAATTGTTGCGATACGAAACGGTTCTCCTCTTGTTGTAGGTTTTGGAAGGGGTGAGAATTTTTTGGCAAGTGACGCTTCAGCATTACGACCTTTCACAAAAGATGTTTATTTCTTGGAAGACAATGAAATGGCGATTTTGGAAAAAAATAAGGTAAGAGTTTCAAATGTAAAAACCGGCAAAATTGTAAAATTTAGAAAACAAAAGCTTAATTGGAATGTAGACCAAGGAGAAAAAGGTAAATTTCCAAATTTTATGCTTAAAGAAATATATGAACAACCAAGAATATTGTCGGAAATTGCTTCGACCGGTTCGGGTTTAATGGAAAAAGTTGCAAAATTAATCAAAAAGTCTCGTGGCTCATATTTAGTTGGATGTGGTTCGGCTTCGTATGCCGCGATGGCCGGAACGTATTTATTTTCTAAAGTTGCAAAACGCCACATAAATTTTGCAATTGGAAGTGAATTTGGATATCACTTGGACTTTTTAAATATAGATAGTTTGGTTATACCCATCTCTCAGTCAGGAGAGACTATAGACATTCTTGAATCAATGAAAAAAGCCAGGGAACAAGGAGCTAAGATTGTTTCTCTTGTTAACGTTTTAGGGTCATCCCTTTACAGGATGTCTGATGAAAAAATGCTAATAAGTGCCGGTCCCGAAAAATCAGTTGCTTCGACAAAAGCGCTCACCGGCATGATAGCTCATCTAGTTTTACTTTCCTTTTCACTGGACGGTGGAGTTAGGAAAGGTAAAAAAGTTTTAATGGATGCGGTCGATTCGGTCAAAAAAACTCTTTCAGATAAAAGCATCAAAAACATTAAAAAATTGGCTGGTATTATTATTGATAGTAAAAACATCTATGTAATCGGACGCGGTCTTTCTTACCCAACAGCTCTTGAAACAGCAATGAAAATTAAGGAAATATCTTACATTCATGCAGAGGGGTTAGCTGCGGGGGAGCTTAAACATGGACCGTTGGCATTGGTTGCAAAAGGGACGCCTTGTATTGCCTTTTTGCCAAACGATGAAACATATGGCGCAAATCTCGCGGGGGCAATGGAAATGAAAGCGCGCGGTGGATTTGTAATAGGTATTTCGTTTAAGCCCCACGAAGTTTTTGATTATTATATTCCGGTTAAAGATGCAGGAGTTGCTACAATTATTCCAAACATTGTAGCGGGTCAACTTTTGGCCTATTTTTTGACGATAAAAAAAAGACTAGATGTAGACAAGCCCCGCAATTTGGCAAAGAGTGTGACAGTTAAGTAATCTTCAGGGACCAAACTCTCTGGCCTCGTATTTGGTATAATATACCACGAATGGGGAAAATAATTGGTATCACAGATGATTCTCGGAAGGTTAAACCAGGCATGGTTTTTGTAGCAATTAAGGGTTTGACTACCGATGGACACGACCATATTGAAGAAGCTTTAAAAAAGGGAGCCACGCAAATTTTTGGAGAAAATCCTTCGACTCGTTTTGCTCGCTTAAGTACTCGCTATGTCCAGGTTCCGGATTCTCGTGAGAAATTGGGAGAACTTGCCTCGGAGTTTTATGGAAATCCGTCAAAGAAGCTAAAAGTAATAGGAGTTACAGGAACTAAAGGTAAAACGACCACGGTTCACCTTATTTATCATATGTTGACATGTTTAGGAAAGAAAGTTGGGATGATTTCCTCAAATATGGCAAAAATAGAAGATCGTGAATTAGATACGGGCTTTCATGTTACAAGCCCCGATGTAATTTCACTTCATAAATATCTTAAAGAAATGGTAGGCGCCTGGTGTGAGTATGCAGTTATTGAGGTTAGTTCACACGGAATTGATCAAAAAAGAATTGCAGGAGTTGATTTTGAAATTGGGGTTTTGACCAATATTGCTCCTGAACACTTGGATTATCACAAAACCTTCAGAGAATATAGGAGAGTAAAAATGTCATTCATTAATTCGGCTAAATCTAAAGTAATTGCTCCAATAGAAACCACTACAAACACTCTTCCCGGGAAGTTTAATAATTTAAATGTCGATGCGGCTATTGAAACCGTAACAAAACTTGGTTTTGATGGAAAAAAAGCGTTGGAAACTTTAGAATCTTTCGAATTACCAAAAGGAAGATTAGAAGAAATTAAAAATGATTTAGATTTTCGTATAGTTATCGATTTTGCTCACACACCCGACTCATTGGAGGCAGTACTTACCTATTTGAGATCAGTATGCAAAAATAAAGGAAGGTTGATTTCTGTGTTTGGTTGTGCGGGGGAAAGAGATACAAAAAAAAGATTTAAAATGGGAAAAATTTCAGCTAAATTAGCCGATTTTTCGATATTTACCGCGGAGGACTCGAGGAGCGAAGACGTAAATGATATTTTGTTAAAAATGGTTAGGGGGGCAAAATCTGTCGGGGCAATCGATCGTAAAAATTTTGTCAGGATTCCACTTCGCGGTGAAGCGATTGCATATGCGCTTTCTTTTGCAAAAAAAGGTGATATGGTGGGATTTTTTGGAAAGGGACACGAAACCAGCATGGCATATAAAGGATTTGAACATTCTTGGAGTGATAGAGTCGAAATTGAAAATTATCTGAATGGAACAAACGATGTTTCGGCGGTGATTCTAGCGGCAGGAAAGGGAACCAGAATGAGATCTCAGTATCCAAAGGTGATTCATGAAATTTGTGGACGTCCAATGGTTTCGTATACTCTTGAGAATTTGAGAAAGGCTGGGGTAAGAGATATTACTGTTGTTGTTTCGTTTAGAAAAAATTTGGTAATTAATAGAATTAAGGGCGCCGTAAAAATTGCGTATCAAAAAAATCCTAAAGGTGGAACGGCTGATGCCGCTAAAACCGGGTTTAAAATAGTTTCTGAAGTATCTAAGACCCTACTAATAATAAATGGAGACGATAGCGCTTTTTATACTCCGGAAACAATAAAGAAGATTTTGGAAATCCACACAGAAAGGAAGCGAAAACTTACATTTGTGTCATTAATGAAAGAAAACCCAACTGGATTGGGACGTGTTATACGTAGACCCGACGGATTGATTGCAAAAATTGTTGAGGAAAAAGATGCAACCGATGAAGAAAGAAAAATAAATGAAGTTAACGATGGACTTTATGTTTTTGATAAAAAATGGTTTTCCCATAACATCGAAAAAGTTAATAAAAGTGCTCATGGAGAATATTATCTGGTAGATTTAATTAAACTTGCTATAGACCAAGGAGACAGGATGGCTACTTATACTTTGCCGAACGACGACGAATGGCAGGGAATTAATACTCCGGAACAACTAGCAGAGGCAAATAGGAAGATGATTGCAAAGTTAAACAATAACCAATGACAAAGAAAATTCATTTTGTGGGAATCGGAGGGAGTGGAATTTCGGGTGTTGCCAATTTAGCAAGAGAAATGGGTTATGAAGTAACCGGATGTGATCTTGAAGAAAATACTGCATATTCCAAAAACATATATCAAGGACACGACCCCGGACATATTAAAAATGCCGACCTTGTTGTTTCGTCTCCTGCATTATTCTTCAGTAAAATAAAAATCGAAGAGATTGAAATGGCCCGAAAAGACGGCAAACTAATGACATGGCAGGAGTTTTTAGGAAAGATACTACTCAAAGATAAAAAGGTAATTTGTGTTGCGGGAACTCACGGAAAGTCTACGACTACTGCAATGGCAGGAAAACTTTTAATTGATAATGGCTTTGATCCGATTGTGATGGTTGGTGCATTTGTTCCTGAGTGGAATGGTAATTCAAGATTCGGAAACGGAGAATATGCAGTTATAGAAGCGGATGAGTTTAATAATAACTTCTTACACTATTACCCCGATGTGATAGTGATAAATAATATTGAATTTGATCATCCCGATTTTTTTAAAAATGAAGAAGCAGTGAAAGAGAGTTTCAAAAAGTTTGTTAATAATTTGAAAGGCCAAAAAATATTAATTACAGAAAAAGATAGTTTAAATAAAAAATTCAATTTAAAAATATTGGGTGAACATAACCAAAAAAATGCAAATATGGTTTTTGTATTGGGGAGGAAATTAGGAATTAGCGATGAGAATATAGTCAGATCGATCGAAAACTTCAGGGGGATTGGAAGGAGACTCGAGTTGATCGCAGATCGGAGCGGGATCAAGGTTTACGATGATTATGCGCATCATCCAACTGCAATCAAGACAACGATTGACGGATTGCGGGAAGAGTATCCCAAGGCAAAAATATTGGTAATAAATGAGCCACATGGTTACAAAAGAACAAAAGCTTTTCTTGATAATTACAAAGGTGTTTTTGATAGCGCCGATAAAGTCATAATTGGACCCATCTTTAAGGCAAGAGACGAAATCGATGAATCGATTACTCCAGAGCTTGTAGCTAAGGCATCTTTCCACAAAAACATAATTCCTGCGGATAGTCCAAACAAAATACTTGAAATTTATAATTTGGACTTTGAAATTTACAATATAGTTGTTGTTATGGGCGCTGGTAAAAGTTATTTGTGGGCCCGTAAAATTGCTAAAGCAATTTCAGGGCAAGCCGGAAAAATCGCTACGATTAAATTCTCAGATATAACCTCGTTTAGAATCGGAGGCGAGATAAAAAGATATTTTGAAGTAAAGAGCGAGAGGGAGATTGGCGAAGTGGTAAAATTCGCAAACCAGTATAATCTTCCGATTTTTGTTATCGGGGACGGGACAGATATTCTAGCGTCCGATAAAAACTTTGACGGAGTTGTTGTTAAATATGTAGATGACAATATTTCAATTGAGGACAATGGAAGCGTAGTCGCGGATGCCGGGGCAAACTGGGACAAATTAGTTGAAGAAGTTGTCGCCGGAGGTTTTCAAGGTATTGAAAATTTGTCTGGGATTCCCGGAACTGTTGGAGCTTCCCCTATTCAAAATATAGGAGCCTATGGAACTGAATTAAGCGATACATTTGTAAGTCTAGAAGCTTTTGATTTAGTCAAAGGTAAAATCGTAACTTTTTCTAAAGCTGATTGCGCATTTGGTTATCGCGAAAGCGTTTTCAAAAAAAACAGTTATTGGCAAAAATATATAATTACTAGTGTTACCTTAAAATTAAAACAAAATAAATACGGAACGGCAAATTATGAATCATTAAGTAAATATATAAAATCAAAAAAACCCACAATTCAAGAAATCCGTGAAGCAGTACTTAAAGTTAGATCTGAAAAATTAGAAAATTCAAAAGTAGTTGGGAATGCCGGGTCATTTTTCAAAAGCCCAGTAGTTAATGAAGAAGTATTTGACAGCCTCAGGAAAAAATTTCCGGATATTAAATTTTATGAATCTGATAAAAATTTTAAAGTTCCCGCGGGATGGATTCTTGAAAAAGCCGGCTGGAAGGGTAAAGAATATAAAAATGTAGCAGTTTCTTCCAAACATGCTTTGATTTTGATAAATAAAACAGGTAAGGCCAGTGCAAAAGAGGTGTATGATTTATCTCAAAAAATAATTGATGACGTTTACAATAAATTCGGAATAAAACTGGAAAGAGAAGTCCAATTAGTTAATTTCTAGGCTCAAATACTTCAATACTATATAGTATTGAAGTATTAGAAATATGAATAAATTTCAAAACAAAAAGGTAGCAATTTTGGGGTACGGACTAGAAGGTCAGGATGTTGAGAAATACTTTCTGAGTATTGGCATCAAGCCAAGTATTTTGGACCAAAAAAATGATTTGAATTATCTATCCAGATTAAAGGATTTTGACGTAATTGTCAGGTCTCCCGGTGTGTATAGATATAAGAAAGAAATTGTAGACGCTGAAAAATCCGGAATAATTATTACAAGTCCAATAAAAATTTTCTTTGAAAATTGTAAAGCAAAAATTATCGGGGTTACCGGAACAAAAGGGAAAGGAACAACCTCAACCTTAATTTACGAGATACTGAAAGTGGATGGACGCGACGTTTATCTTTCAGGAAATATCGGCAAACCCTACCTTGAGCTCCTGCCAAAATTAACAAAAGACAGTTTTGTGGTAATGGAGATGTCATCGTTTCAGTTGATAGATTTAGATAGAAGTCCAAATATCGCAGTTGTTCTTAATATTACCTCAGACCACATGGATTGGCACAAAAACCAGGAAGAATATATTAATGCGAAGAAAAATATAGTTAGGTACCAAAAACAGAAAGATTATCTAATAGTCAATTCTGAATATAAAAGTTCAATAGATTTTGCAGATGAGACTAAAGCAAACATAATATATGTTTCGAAAAAAACGTTGGATAAGAAGTTTAAAAATGGAACTACTTTGAGAGGAGAACATAACCAAGAAAATATTGTAATGGCAGTTGAGGTTGCAAGAATATTAAATATAAACGAAGAAAAAATAGAAAAAGTAGTTATAGGGTTTAAAGGACTTGAACACAGACTTGAATTCGTCAACGAAGTGGTTGGAATTAAATTTTATAACGACTCTTTTGCCACAGGTCCGCAACCTACAATTGCAGCAGTTAATTCGTTTACAGAACCGGAGACTTTAATATTGGGGGGAAGTGATAAGGGTTTAAACTATCAAGAATTGGGAGACGTAGTTAATAAAACAAAAAATATTAAAAACGTAGTTCTGATTGGTGTAACTGGTCCAATAATTAATAAATATCTTGATAGTAATTTACAATTTACAATTTACAATTTACAAAAAACAAACATGGAGGAGATAGTTAAAAAAACCTTCGATATTACCCCCAAGGGCGGCGTAATTGTACTGTCTCCGGCATCGGCATCATTCGATATGTTCAAAAACTATAAAGACAGAGGAAATCAATTCAAAAAAGCTGTACAATCACTTCTCAATGAGCAAAAATAGCCCCATTGGCATTTTCGATTCAGGGCTTGGCGGGTTAACTGTTGCCAAGCAGATTATCAAGCTTCTTCCCCACGAAGATATTATCTATCTTGGAGACACCGCCAGAGTTCCATATGGCCCGAGAAGTCCGGAGACAATAAAAAAGTTTTCTGAAGAAAATACACAGTTTCTTCTTTCTAAAAAAGTTAAATGCATTGTAATAGCCTGCAATACTTCCTCAGCTGTCGCTGCAGATTATTTAAAAAAGAAGTTTAAGAATATTCCAATTTTTGAAGTGATCAATCCAGCAGCCAAAGAAGCGGCAAGAGTGGGAGAGAAAATAGGTGTAATCGGAACGCGAGCGACTATTGAGAGTAAAGCCTACGAGAAAGATATTAAAAAATATTTAAAATCCGCGAAAGTAATCTCCTTGGCATGTCCTTTGTTTGTTCCGTTCGTTGAAGAAGGTGAAATTAAAAGTAATGGTTTAAAAGAAACCGCGCGGGAGTATCTTTCAAAGTTAAAAATAAAAAAGATAGATACTCTGGTAATGGGCTGTACTCATTATCCGATTATTGAAAAACTTATTGCCAGAGAAGTCGACAATCACGTTAGAATTGTCGACCCTGGAAAATCAGTCGCCAAAGAAGTTTTTGATTTCTTATCAAAGAATAAAATGTTAAATGAACAGAACTCTCATGGAAAAAAGAATTTCTTTGTAACTGATTTGACCAAAAGGTTCACAAAAGTTGCAGAAATATTTTTAGGACACAAAATAGAAGAGAATTTGAAGAAGATTATATTATGAATAATAAAATCAGGGTTGCTGTTTTAATGGGAGGAAAATCTCCGGAATATGATGTATCCATTACGTCCGGTAACGAGGTGGTTAAACAATTGGATAAAAATAAATACAATGTCATTCCGTTTAAAGTTCCCAAATCTGGGAGAGGAGTTGAATCAATTTTAAAAACAAAACCCGATGTTGTTTATATCGCGATGCACGGCCCGTTTGGTGAAGATGGGACACTTCAAGGTATGTTGGATATTTTGGGAATTAAATACACCGGCCCTGGAGTTTTGGCGTCAGCTATTGGAATGGATAAAGTTATGTTTAGAAAGGTTATGGCGGCGGAAAATATTTCAATTCCTAAATATATAATTTATAAGGATGGAGGCAGTATTCCAAATATTTTTTCTAAACTCGGTAAACCACCTTATTTTGTAAAACCATTCGATCAGGGTTCATCGGTCGGAGCATCAGTGGTTAAAGATAAGAAAGATTTTGAAAAATCTCTAAGATTTGCTCTTAAATATAGCCAAATTGCCCTGGTTGACGAATTCGTCGATGGACTCGAATTAACGTGCGCTGTTTTGGGGAATGAAAACCCGATTCCACTTCCGATTATTGAAATAAAAGCCTTAAAAGGTAATTTTTTTGACTATAAATCAAAATATTCAGATAATGGCGCCCAAGAGATTGTTCCCGCTAGAATTTCTTCTGAGTTAACAAAAAAAGTCCAAGACATTGCTGTTAAAGTTTATAAAGCAGTTGGTTGTAGGGGTGTATCGAGGGTGGATTTTATTTTAAAAGATAATAGACTGCCCGTTGTTCTAGAAATAAATACAAGTCCGGGACTGACACCTACGTCATTACTGCCAAAGGCCGCAAAAGTAGCTGGAATGAGTTATTCGCAATTACTTGATAGAATAATAGGGTATGCAACAGAAAAAAATTAATCCAATTATCAGATGTTGGGTGACACCAAAACTTCCAATTCACGATGTGTTCGAGTTACCTCTTTTGCAAAATAAAAGCTTGTCTGCAAAGTATACATTCTTGTTTTCGCAATGGCTTATCCATCCCATAAAGCGAAGATTGGCAAGATGGTATTTAAAATTATTGAAAAAATTTACTGATATTAAAATAATCGCGGTGACTGGAAGTGCCGGGAAAAGTACAACTTCGCAGATGATCTTTAGCATTTTGGAAAATGCGGGTAGAACCATCTCAACACTTCCGGGTTTAGACTCGGTCTTTAATATTCCAAATACAATTTTGAGAACTCCATGGGGAACAAAATTCATAATTCTTGAAATGTCTGTCGAATACCCCGGTGAGATGGATTATTATCTTTGGTTAGCAAAGCCTGATATCGGAGTAATCATAAATATTTATCCGACACATTTGCAGTTTTTGGGAAACATAGAAGGTGTCCTAAAAGAAAAAGGGAAATTAATTTTGAACCTTTCGGAATCCGGAGTTGCGTTCCTGAACTCCGGAGATCAAAATTTAGTAAAATTTGCCAAAAAAATAAATAAAAAAATTGTGTGGTTTCATCCCAACCCCGACCCCATTATTCAGAATTCACTCGCAGCGGAATCGGTAGCAACTTATCTTGGAATTAGTAGAGTGTCGGTAAGAAGAGGAATTGAAAATTATAAAAAACCCCCACACAGATTAGATATTTTAAAATTAAAAAATGGGACTGTGATTTTGGACGATACATATAGCAGCAATCCGAAATCGGCATTATCAACTCTTCGGTACTTTAATAAAATAACTAATGAAAAAAAGATTGCAGTTTTAGGAGATATGCTGGAGTTGGGAAAGTATGACGAACAGGCACACCGTGAACTTGGAAGAGAAATTGCTAAATCAAATTTTGAAGTTGTGGTTGGGGTGGGGAAGTCTGCTAAATTTTTAATAGATGAGGTTAATAAAAAGTCTAAAAAAACAAAAACATATTTATTCTCTAACACAGAAAGCGCAACCCAAACGGTAAAAGAATTGATTAAGAAAAATGCGAGTGTACTGGTTAAAGGTTCCAGATCAATCGGCCTTGATAGACTTATAGCCAAACTCTCTTGATTGTCTTTTCACAGGGTTGTAAATCCTGATATAATTAAGTCACGCTATGACCACTCCGAACTTGTTGCCGCTTGGTTTGGGCCTAATTATCTTCTCTTTTTTGATTTCTTTTGTCCTAATAGTGCCCTATATTGGGCTTTTATATAAATTGAAGCTAACAAGACGCAGAGAAGCCCCAAAAAGTGGCAAAGTGCCGCTTTTTGACAAACTTCACGATACAAAAACCGGTACTCCCGTGGGGGGAGGGGTTTTCATTATTTTTCTTGTGACTTTATTTTTTGCAATATTGTTCCCCTTGTCTTCCAGGCTTGGCGTATATATAAAAACATCATATCCGCTTAGGGGAGAGCTTTTTATAATATTTTTTACCTTTTTAAGTTTCGGACTTTTGGGTTTACTTGACGATATACTCAAGATTTTTGCCAGACCCACAAAGGGCGTTTTGGGTTTGTGGTTTGGTCTTAGGCGTTGGCAAAAATTTATTCTTCAGTGGATTCTGGGACTTACTGTCGGATTTTTTATTTATCAGGATTTAGGAATACATATTGTCAATATTCCACTTTTACACGTTGTTTATGATTTGGGTGTTTGGTATATACCATTCGCTGCTTTTATGCTTGTGGCTTTTTCAAACGCGTTCAACGTCACAGATGGTTTGGATGGTCTGGCCTCCGGTCTTTTGATAATATGCTTGGCGGCGTTTGGCGTAATAATTGCTGGACACTTGGATACTCCTCTTTCGCTTTTTGTTGCGCTATGGTTGGGATCCTTATTTGCATTCTTATATTTTAATATATGGCCTGCGAGAATTTTTCTGGGAGATTCAGGAGCCTTGTCTTTTGGGGCGAGCCTCGCTGTTATTGGGTTACTTTCGGGGAGTATTATTGCGCTTCTGGTGATGGGCGGAATTTTTGTTATCGAACTGACTTCTTCCGCAATCCAAATTGTTGGATGGAAAGTCCTCAAAAAACCAATATTCCCGCTTGCTCCAATTCACCATACTTTTCTAGCGGTCGGTTGGGAAGAACCAAAGATAGTAATGCGGGCATGGCTTTTAGGTATACTCCTTGCCATATTTGGTCTTTGGTTGGCCACAATATGAAAAAATTGGTGCTTTCAAAGCAGGTTAAAAATATTGATAAAAAACTTTTCTGGTTGATACTTTTCTTTGTCGCATTGGGGTTAATATTTGTTGCCGATGCCTCGGCCCCTCAGGCGCTAAATGCATACGGAGATAAATTTTTTCTTCTTCGTCAACAGGTGGTGTGGGCAATCGTTGGAATCGTTACACTGTTTATTACTATAAATGTTCATTACTCATTTTGGGAAAAAATCGCAACACCGTTTTTTTTCCTTTCGATACTTTTTCTCTTGGCTGTTTTGTTACCTCATTTAAGTTTTGCGGCCCTCGGTGCTAGAAGATGGATTTCTATCGGGGCTTTCAACTTCCAGCCTTCAGAGATAATTAAACTTAGCCTTGCTATATATTTGGCAAAAATTGCTGCTAAAAACAAAGGGGCCGCGTCATATTTTATTCCTCTTGTTCTAGTAACCGGTTTGATAATGTTGCAACCGGATCTGGGAACCACACTGGTAGTGGCCGTAATCGGGTTGTCGCAGATATTTATTTCCGGTGTGAATCTATTATATTTCCTTGGCGCACTAATAACTGGCGCCTTAGGAACGATTGGTCTTATTCTAGTTTCCCCCTACAGAAGAGACAGACTTCTTACATTTTTTGAAACAACAAGTGATCCACTGGGAAAGGGTTATCATATAAGACAAATTCTATTGGCATTAGGGTCAGGAGGAATATTTGGGGTAGGACTGGGGGCTTCAAGACAAAAATATTTATTTTTACCAGAAGCCTCAACTGATTCAATTTTTGCCGTTATTGCAGAGGAACTGGGTCTTATAGGATCGGTTGCCATTATCTCCTTATACATATATTTATTTGTCAAAGGAGTTAAAATTGCCAGGAGCGCACCTGACAAATTTTCAAAAGTCCTTGCAATTGGCATCGTGGCTTGGATTTCGGGTCAGGCGTTTTTGAATATAGCGTCGATGGTTTCCATAACCCCTTTAACCGGCATCCCGTTGCCATTTTTGTCATATGGAGGAACAAGTTTGGTGATGATACTATCTGCGTGCGGGATACTTTTGAATATATCAAAATATGGATCTTACGAAAATGCAATGCATTCAAGGTGACACCTTGAATGCATCTATTCTTCAAGCGTTAATTTGCCCAAGGTTGACTCGATGTCTGTTTGATATTTTTCAACGAAGTCACGATACGTGTTACCGCGTTTTTTAAAATCAATACTCGCCTTATTGAAATAAGACCAAATTTCTTTGGTTTTAACCCAACTTGTTTTTCTTTTGCCTACATATTCGGCGTATGAAGAATAAGCGTTCTCAATATCTTTTGTGAATTCTGTCGGGTTTAAATGTACATAACGAGAAAGGTGTAAAAGGTAATCGTCAGTTGTTATAAGTATAGCCTTATAAGATCCTTGGAAGAGTTTGCCTATCCGCTTATATTTCTTGTTAAAATACATGGAGTATCTGGTGGACAAAGATTGCATAAATTCACCGATATCTTTGTGTCCCTTCTGCTTTATAAGTAAATGAAAATGGTTGGGCATAAGGCAATAAACCATTAAATCAATTTTTTTGTCGAAGTTTTTAACTTGCCTTGGTGTAGCGTCAAAGGTGACACCCCGAACGCTGAAAGTTTTGGTTTTTGTTTTAAGATTGGAGGGTGAAGAGAGGCTTTCTTTCAAATACTTTAAAAAAGTTCTGTAGTCTTGTTCGTCTTCGAATATGGTTCGTTTCTCAACGCCACGGTTGTAAATATGGTAATAACCGTTTTCAACATAAACTTTTATAATGTTACGACTGGGCATAATTTATAATAGCATTCAAGGTGTCACCTTGCAAGCGATTTTGACAAGAAAAAACCTGAAGGTTTATGAAATGACTTTTTAGGGTCAAATCTGCTTCAGGTTGTTTGCACTTCAAATGCGGATGGTTTAATTATTTTTTGGAAGATGACGACGAGGCGCGGTGACTGCTGAGTCCCAGAACGCTGAACAAGATGTTCAACATCACTGCGTGCCAAAAACCGAGCGTGGCTGGAATAAGTTGCTGAGCAACCGCACCGCTGAATACATCAGGCACGACCCAACCCCAGGCGAGCGTCACCAACCAAGCCGAGAAAGCGATAACAATCGCCGCGAGTGGAATCCAGATAAGGAAGGCAATCGCTGCAACTGCAACGCGTTCACCACAACCGCTGTATGAGGTCTTTGAGCTGGATGAGCTTGCCGAAGCGCCTGTCAATCCAAGAATGCCGAACAGGATGCTCAGCTTGAATGCTTGGACAAGTGACAGCGACGCAGGCAAAAGACCATTTGCGATTGCGGTCGGAAAGACCTGTGGTACAACCCATCCCCATACGAGCGTGGTGATAAAGGCCGAAACCACAACCAAGATGACGACCAGGGCGATAGCGCCAAGGCAACCGAGGCCAATTTCTTCCCAACTTTTTTCGTTTCTCATTTTATTTCTCCTTTGCAAAAGAATTTTGATTCAGCATTAGCTGCCATCCCTAGAATAGGTAGCACTTTAGGCACCAGATAAGCTGATACCCAAGGGGCTACCCACTCAGTAGAGAGAAGATCCTCAATTAGTTAATGTGCAAGTAAACAAAAAGCAAGCTATCAAACTACAGGTTGTAAATAAAACCAGTGTATATCTAACTTACTGAGGCTAATGGTACCACCACCACATTAAAAAGTCAAGCTTATAGGTCATATTTTCAAAAAATGAAGAGTTTTGGCAAATAGGCTATACTTCTAGGTAATATGAATTCAAAAACAATACTCTTAACAGGTGGTCATGCTGCGACAACGGGAATCGCTGTTGTTGAAGAAATAAGAAGGCGGGAATCGCTGAAAGGAGCGGAAATCTATTGGATTGGCTCGTTAACGGCAATTGAGGGTTCCAAATTTTCTACAATAGAGTCACGGACTTTCCCAAGAATTGGCGTCAACTTTATTCCGATTATAGCCGGAAAAATTCAAACCAAATTTACCAGACACACAATTCCATCTCTTCTAAAAATTCCAGTCGGTTTTATCCAGGCCTTTTGGCTAATGTTAAAAATTAAACCCAAAGTAACTCTTTCTTTCGGCGGTTATTCCTCATTCCCTGTAATTTTTTGGTCATGGATTTTTAGAATTCCTGTGATTTTACACGAGCAGACAGTGGTAGCCGGCCGCGCATCTATCTCTTCCGCTTTTTTTGCGACAAAAATTGCCCTGTCCAGACCGGAAAGTCAAATATACTTTCCAAAAAACAAGTCGATAGTTACCGGAAACCCGTTGATGACCAATATTTTAAATATAAAAACAAAGACAGTTTTGGGGAAACCCCCGGTAATATTGGTTATTGGAGGTTCCCGTGGTTCCAGCTTTATTAACGAGTTGGTGATGAATGTAGCAAAATCGATACTCTCTCGTAATATTTTAATTCATATAACAGGTGAGAGAGATTTTGAAAAAGTGGAAAAGTTTAAAGAAAAATTGTCACCAATTCTGAGGATTAATTATAAAGTTTATCCGTCAATCAATCCTTTAGAAATCGGAAATTATTATTCTAGGGCAGACTTGGTTATTAGTAGATCTGGGGCTAATTCTATATCCGAGATTCTTTATGCCAAACGTCCCGCAATATTAATTCCACTCCCAAGAACTTTTCTGGGAGAGCAGGTAAAAAACGCCAGATATGCAGAAAGTCTCGGCTTTTCTTACGTTTTTTTTGAAAAAGAAGCCACCTCTGAAGCAATCATTAAGGAAATAAATAGGATTTTAACAGATTGGAGGTCGATTGTTGACAAAACAAGGAAAAATATCAATCCGGACATGAACGCTGCGCGAAAAGTAGTTGACCTTGTTGAAGGGTGCATATGATTAAAAAACTTCCCCTTTTTTTGATATTGTTTTGTTTCATTTTGCTATTTTTTATCCCCTTTTTTATCAAAGTTAGAATCGATTGTAAAAGTCAGTTCGGAGAATGTCCCGATGAAGTAAATTTCAAACTTAAACCCTTAAATTCCAGAACTTTGTTTTATGTCAAGAAAAATACCTCAAAAATCCTTAAAGCCGACGCTTTGGTTTCTAGTTTTTCCACTCAATATAAATTTCCAGACATCCTCGAGATTAATTTGATAGTTAAAAAGCCCCTATTTGCTATAAAAGATATTTTAACCGGTAGAATATTTTTGATAGACAAAGATGGGAATATTTTAACTGAAGCAGGAACTACTTCGTTACCAATCATAGTTCAAGAAGGACGGGAACCCAATCTCATTGCCTTAAATTTGATCCTGGGCGTTTATCAAATGTATCAAGTTCTATATGGAACGATCGCAAATGATGCTTTGGTTGTTGATATGCCAGTGGGTCTTAGAGTAATATTTCCATTGTACGGCGATCCGGAGGTTCTACTTGGAAGTTTGAGATTAATATACTCAAAAATCGAAACATCGGATCAGGAAGAAAAATTTTCCGAAATTGACTTGCGTTTTAAAAATGCTGTATTAAGATAAACTAAATTATGCCAAAAACAAGAATAGTAGCAGCGATCGAGATGGGTTCAACCAAAATTGCTACTCTTATTAGCCAAGTTGCAATCGATCCGGTAAGTGCCGAAACTTCAATTAATGTGGTGGGCGCTGCGACAACTGAATCGCGGGGAATAAAAAAGGGTCAGATAGTTGACATAGAAGAAGCTACGGAGGCAACAATTGCATCAGTTGAGGCGGCCGAAAGGATGGCAGGTTACAATTTGGAGTCAGCTTACACTTCAATTGGGGGAGCCCATATTCATTCGCAAAATTCACATGGAGTTGTGGCGGTTTCTGATCCCAATGGTGAAATTAATCAAAATGACGTTGATAGAGTAGTTGAGGCGGCAAGTGCCATTTCTGTTCCAGCCTCCCGTGAAATCATCCACGTGTTACCCAGAGAGTTTATTGTCGATGGAGAGACCGGTGTTCGGGATCCTGTAGGGATGAGCGGAGTAAGACTTGAGGTAGATACACATATTATTTCAGCAGGCGTGGGACCCATTAAAAATGCCAAAAAGGCAATACAAGAAGCGGGTATTAGGATTGAGGACCTTGTTTTTTCAGGTCTTGCCGCTGCGGAAGCTGCAGTCTCCCCAACTGAAAAGGAATTGGGCTGTGTGCTTATTGATGTAGGCGGAGGAACAACTTCAATTGTAGTTTACGTTGATGGAGCTCTGACATATTCCGGAGTTATTCCGGTCGGGGCGAAAAATGTGACTAATGATTTAGCGATAGGGCTTCGTGTTTCATTGGAAACTGCGGAAAAAATTAAGTTGGCGCTTTCCAAAAAACCGGGAAAAGAAAAAACCGAAGATGATGAAATGGATTTAGAAAGTCTGGGAGTCACGGAAATTAGAAAGATTTCCAAAAAAACCTTATTGGAGGGAATAATCAGGCCGAGGTTGAACGAAATATTTACTATGGTTAGAATTGAACTTGAAAGAGAAGGTCTTGCCGTGCGAATTCCTTCGGGAGCAATTATCACCGGTGGCGGAGCAGAAACTGCGGGTGTGATAGACTCTGCAAAGAGAATGCTTTCCCTACCCGTTCGCATTGGGGTTCCGAGGGGTATAGGTGGTTTGGTTGATGACATAATGAATCCATCATTTGCAACATGCGTCGGACTTTTACACTATGGCGCAAAAGAAGCTCCGGGTGAAAACTTGACAAGTTTTGGGAAAAAGATAAGACTACCTAAGATGACCGGAATGTTTGGAAAAGTCATTGATTCAATTAAAGATCTCCTGCCATAAAATAGATACTGAGTGATTGGATACTGAGATATTAGGTAATACTGCCTCATTTTGAAATTTGATATTTGTAATTTGTAATTCGGCCATGTAGAATCATGGCCGTATACTATGGCACTTGTTAAACCTGATTCAGCTAGAATCGCTAAAATAAAAGTAATTGGAGTCGGTGGTGGTGGAGGAAACGCGGTTTCTTCAATGATTGATGCGGGTACAATTAGCGGAGTTGAATTTATTGCATTAAATACCGATGCGCAAGTGCTTCTTCAAAATAAAGCTCCGACAAAACTTCAGATTGGAGAAAAACTTACAAAAGGTCTTGGAGTCGGAGGAAATCCGGAAATCGGCGCGCAAGCAGCGGAAGAGTCGGTAGAAAAAATAAAAGAACTTTTAATTGATAGCGATATGGTTTTTGTAACGGCGGGAATGGGCGGTGGAACCGGTACTGGGGCAGCGCCTGTTATCGCAAGACTGGCCAAAGAAAGCGGTGCCCTAACCGTAGGAGTTGTTACCAAGCCATTTGCGTTTGAGGGTACGAGACGCGCTGTTGCAGCCGAGGACGGAATTGAAAAACTTAAGGAGTCAACAGACACACTAATAGTTATTCCAAACCAACGCTTAATGGATGTCATCGACCGAAAAATGACCCTCCTTGAGGCGTTTAAAGTGGTTGATTCGGTTTTGGGCCAAGCAGTTGGAGGTATAGCGGATATTATTACTACTGCGGGACTGGTGAACGTAGACTTTGCGGACGTCAAGACAATTATGAAAGACGCAGGAAGCGCCCTTCTCGGTATTGGAACCGGAGCCGGCGAAAACAGGGCACAAATGGCGGCACGTGCGGCTGTTTCTTCGCCATTACTTGATTTATCTATCGAGGGAGCGCGGGGGGTTCTCTTTAATATCGCCGGTGGAAATGATTTGACAATGTTTGAGGTTGATGAAGCGGCGAGGATTATATCGAGCTCGGCCGACCCTGACGCTAACGTTATTTTTGGAGCAGTAATTAAAGAAGGACTAAACGATCAAGTCAGAATTACTGTAATTGCCACAGGTTTTGACGAAACCCGTTCGCGTTTAGCCCAAATGAGCAAACCTGTTCAAAAACCAATCGTACAGGGCGTTGTAAGTGAGCCTGTTATAAACAGAAAAGACGATCAAAATAATAGGGATACCGAACCGCCGGAAAATTCTGATGATTCGGGTGATGATGATGTTTTTGGTGAGAAATTCGAAATCCCTGCTTTTCTTCGTAAAATCCACTAAATTACAGCTTGACAACTGACTAAATAGTCAGTATAAATAAGTATGGTTTCTGTCCAAAAATTAACAAAAAGGCAAAAACAGGTTTTAAAATTTATTCACACTTCAATTAAAAATTCAGGTTACCCTCCCACCTTAGCGGATTTGCGTGAAGAATTAGACGTGGTTTCTAATCAAGCGGTAATAGATGTTCTCAGTGTTTTGGAAAGAAAAGGTTTTATCAAAAGAGAGGAAGGAACGGCTCGTGGCATAAGGATTTTAGATAAAGGATTTGAAATTTTATCGGCAAGACCGCTTATCCCAAGTTTAGGTTTTACTGCAGCTGGCCCATATAAAGATGCGTTTGAAAATCTTGATTGGCAGGAAGTTGAAGACATGAAGACAGCGCAAAATGTTTTTATTGTTGATGTTACAGGGGATTCTATGACGGATGCGGGTATAAAAGACGGAGACAAGGTTATTATCCAGCAAGCTAAGGAATTTAGAAATGGAGATGTTGTGCTTGCTCGTGATAACGATGGCACAACAATTAAGCGTTTGATTAATTCAAATGGTAGAATATATTTGAAACCTGAAAATCCAAAATATCAGAATATTCCGATATACCCGGAAACAAGACTTTTGGGAAAGGTAATTGGTAAGGTTGCCAGTGAATCAAACTAAAATGGATACAAAGTTAAACTCTGAAATTATAAATAAAATTTTTAAAAACCCCGAAGTTCAGTATGGTTTAACCGAATTTGAAAATATAAAACCTTCAGAATCTCTCGATATATTTGAGAAAGAAAAGGGTAGGTTTTTCTTAAAGTGTCTCAAAAGAAATATAGATCTATCTATTTGGAATGAAGAAAAACAAATTGGTGAGCCGGAAGAAATTGTTCGCCAGCTTTGGCTTTTTAAACTTACCAAATTTTACAATTATCCACTAGACAGGATCGCTGTCGAAAAAGAAGTTAATTTTGGACGTGAAGTTCGTGAAAAGGCTGCTGATATTGTCGTCTACAAGGAAGACAAGGAAACACCCCAAATTATAATTGAGGTAAAAAGTCCCGAAGCAAAAGACGGAATTGAGCAAATTAAAAGTTATCTTAATGCTGAAGGTGCTCCAATTGGAGTTTTATCAAACGGTATTGTTAGGGTCATCCTTTATAGACCGTATCCTCACAATTTTGAAAACACACTTCGTGATATCCCTAGAGTTGATCAAACGATAGAAGATGTTCAGGATGCAAAACTGACTTTGGATCAACTGGAAAAACAATACGATTTAGTAAAAATCATTAAAGTCTTGGAAGAACTCGTATTGGCTGGAGCGGGAGTTGACTCGTTTAATGAAATTTTTAAGTTAATTTATGCGAAACTTTATGATGAAAAATACGCACGAGATAGGAAAGGCGAACTCCTATTTAGGCAATCAACAAACCCGCAAGTTACCTACGATAACATAGAACGACTTTTTGAAAGTTCCACAAAAGAATGGCCGGGAATGTTTGTCGATGGCGAAAAGATTCAACTTTCTCCATCCCATTTATCAGTTTGTGTAGGGCAACTAGAAAAAGTAAAACTACTCGATGCCGATTTAGGAATTATTGACCGTGCTTTTGAATATCTACTCCCCGATGTTGCCAAAGGTAAGAAAGGTCAATATTTTACCCCACGCCATGTAATTGATATGGCTGTCAAAATGTTAAACCCAAAAGAAGATGAATATGTGATAGATCCCGCATCTGGTTCAGGTGGGTTTTTAATTCACGCAATGCAATGGATTTGGGATAATTTTATGTCGGAGAAGTCAGCCGAGACAAAATCTGACTTTGCAAGAAAACATATTTATGGAATTGATTTTGATGATAAACCTGTAAAAATTTCCAGAGCTTTAATGTTAATTGCCGGCGATGGAAGATCACATATTTTTAGATTAAATTCGCTCAATCCTCAGGAATGGAAAGGTGATGATTCGGAGAAATTGAGAGCGAGGGCGGAGCTACTTGAAAGACTTCACAAATTTAATGATTATGACAAAGACAGAAATAATCAAGACAATTTTAAGTTCTTTGATTTTGATGTTGTTCTAACAAACCCCCCATTCGCGGGTGAAATTCGTGAGAGACAGCTTCTTAACGAGTACGAGCTTGCAAAAAATGATAAAGGTAAATTAAAAGATAGATCCGAACGCCACATCCTATTTATTGAGAGGGCTTTAAATTTGGTTAAACCCGGAGGTCGCTTAGCAATAGTTCTTCCCCAGGGGGTCTTGAATAACACAAATATGAGTTATATTAGGAGTTGGCTTTTTGATAAAGCAAGAATTTTGGCGGTGGTTGGGCTTAATGTTAACACTTTTAAACCTCACACGGGAACAAAGACTTCTGTATTATTCTTGCAAAAATGGGAGGAAAAACAAGAAGTACCAAAAGATTATCCAATATTTATGGCAGTTTCCAAAAAGAGTGGTAAGGATAATAGTGGTGATTATGTTTACAAAAAAGATGAAGAAGGTCAAATTGTCACAAATCCAAAAGGCGATCCAGCGGTTGATCACGATCTTGATGAAATCGCAGATAAGTTTATTGAGTTTGCCAAAAATGAAGGATTTGGGTTTTGGAAATGAACAACTTTTTTGATAATTTAAAATATTTATTTTGGGTTACATTGATTGTTGTGTTTGCCTTTTTGACTATTAGTGTTTCCACAAAACCTGTAGATTATTTTTCTGTATATATCGGGTTCTTACTTTCTTTTCTCGGAATCTATTTTAATGACTATTTTACTAAACCAAATATAAAAATATGTTTAGGTTCAGAAGACGAATCACCAAATGGAACTCTTAAGTTCGTACATATAAATATTATAAATTTAGACAACCCAAGTTGGTTTTTTATTTTTCGTAGGAGATCGGCAGAATATTGTAAAGTAAAATTAAAGATTTTAAATACAGATGGGAATACTTTGTGCAGTTTTTTTGGCAGGTGGTCAAGCAAGGGGGAGCCAATTACCTCAGACAGGAAAATTGATATCTCGAAGTTCCCTGAAGGGGTTATTGCCTCCGTATCGCCATCAAAAAGTTTGGATGAATTACAAGAAGGCAAAATGGCCGTAGCAGTTAAGTTTCATAATGAGAATCCTTGTTATGGTTTTAATGATTGGAGTTATGCCTACGATTTTAAACATCCACAATTTGCCCTACAAAGAGGAAAATACAAAGTAAACGTAGAAGTTCAGACTTCTTCCCAGAGATTTTATAAGGACTTTACATTAAATAATCAATCATTGGATATTAAGGATTTTACTTTAACAAGCAAAGCTGTTAGTTGCTAAAAATGACTTTTTCAATAATCCAAAAATCTCAACTTGAGGGTGTCAACCGAATCGACGCAGATTACTACGATCCGGAATGTTTAAGTTTAAATTTGGCAATAAAGTCGATACCACATGAAGAATTCGGAGATTTAATTGAAATACTTACGGATTATACGTCTAACGGCAGTTTCGCGAGATTGAAACAAAATGTTAATGTGACTGACGGTATTAACTTCGCAAAATGGATAAGAATTCAAAACTTAGATAATAATAATTTTAACGAAAATATTAGGTATGTAGATAAGGCCACATACGAATTTTTAAAAAAGAGCAAACTTCAAGGAGGTGAGGTGTTGATTTCAAAAACTGGAGAATACCTTGGAAAAGCTTATATTATGCCAAGTGTTAAAGATAAAGCGACGCTCGCAGACAACATTTTCTTAATCAAACTTAAAAGTTCTAGCTTAAATGAATTTATTGTTACTTTTATTAACTCAAACGTTGGAAGAAAATTAATTTTAAGACATCTCCAAGGTTCTGGCCAACCAACCATTATTAAAGACAGTTTGAGAGACCTACTTATTCCTATACCAGACAATGAAACAAACGACAAAGTGAAGCATTATTTTCTTAAATCTAAATCTCAACTCGATCAGTCTGAAGAATTTTATCAACAAGCAGAAAATTTACTTTTGGATGAATTGGGATTAAAAGATCATAAAATTCTGGAAGATCTTAGTTACATTGTTAATTATTCCGATACAGGAAACGTTGATAGAGTTGATGCTGATTACTTCCAGCCAAAATATCAAATAATCTTAGAGAAGATAAAAACTAACAACGCCAAACTCTTAGGAGAATTAATTACATTTAAAAAAGGTCTTGAGCCAGGTAGCGAAGCATATCAAGAAGTAGGAAAACTATTTATTCGCGTCAGTAGTTTAACTAAATTTGGAATTGAAGCAAAAGATCAAAAGTATTTATCAGACGAGCTTTATCAAAAATTAAGATCAGATTATGAACCAAAAGTTGGAGAAATTTTACTAACGAAAGATGCTACCCCGGGAATTTCTTATGTTGTAAAAGAACCGATTGAAGGAATAATTTCTGGGGGGATTTTAAGGCTTAGGTTAAAAGGTGATATTGAACCTGAGTATTTATCCCTTTGTATCAGCTCTCTGGTAGGGCAGATGCAGGCAGAAAGGGATGCTGGTGGGTCTATTATCGTTCACTGGAAGCCCGAACAAATAAAGAATATATTAATTCCAATTTTACCAAAGGAAACTCAACAAAAAATTGCAGACTTGGTTAAAAAATCTCATGAAGCACGCAAAAAATCCAAAGAATTGCTTGAAGAAGCGAAAAGAAAAGTCGAGCAGATGATTGAAAAAGGAGACGAAAATTAATGAAATTTACGAAAGGTGAACTCAAAGAACTGATATTAACTTTGATTGTTGGCAGTTGGGTTCGTGAAGCAGTCGACGAATATAATGGGGAAGAGTACAAAAGCCCAAGCAGGCACGAAAAACTACTAAAATATTTCCTGGAGCTTTCTGAAAAGCTCGGATATGAGGATCTTTTTGAAAAATTTAAAGGTGAATTAATAGTTTCCAACTCCTTGGGGAAGGAAGAAGATAAGATTATGGAAATTTTTCATGAAGATGTCTTTTGGGAAGAATTGCAAACAAGAATGGGAAAAAGAGACTTTTTTAAAAGTATAACTAAGGAGGAAAAAGAAGGGCTCAAAAAGAATTTCTGTCTTCCTGAAAGGGTTCACAAGATTTATGAAAAATATGAGAAGGAATTTGAAAAGTATGGTATCGATAGACTGGAAATAGCAGTTCAGAGGTCCTCCACACATTAGCCAAAATATACGACATTTCCTTTTAGACAGGTCTAGTTTATAATAGCTTCATATGGCTTCCAAAAAACCCTATTTTGAGCCTGTAGATCTCGCGGTCGATTTTCCTAAAATGGAAAAGAGGCTTCTTGGAACTTGGACTAAAAATGGAATAGTAAAGAAATATCTTCAAAAAAACTCAAACTCTAAAAAATACTTTTCTTTTCTTGATGGACCAATTACGGCCAATAATCCTATGGGCGTTCATCACGCTTGGGGCCGTACCTACAAGGACCTGTGGCGTAGATATAAAAATATGCAAGGATTTAATCAACGTTTTCAAAACGGCTTTGATTGTCAGGGTCTTTGGGTTGAGGTAGAGGTTGAAAAGGAACTTGGGTTTAAGAGTAAAAAAGACATAGAAACTTTTGGCGTCGCCAAATTTGTCCAGCTTTGCCGAGACAGGGTAAAAAAATACTCGTCAATTCAAACAGAGCAAAGCAAACGTCTGGGTTATTTTATGGATTGGGACAACTCCTATTACACTTTAAGCGACGACAACAATTATATGATTTGGGGTTTTTTGAAGAAGTGCCATGACAACGGCTGGATTTACAAAGGGAATGATTCTGTTCCCTGGTGTCCGAGATGTGAAACAGCAATTTCCCAGCACGAAATGCTTACTGAGGATTACAAAGAAATTACTCATGAATCTGTATATTTGGCGTTTCCTGTGGTTGGGGTTATCGATGAGTATTTTATGGTTTGGACAACAACTCCTTGGACGATTCCTGCCAATATCGCCATAGCGGTTGATGAAAAACTGGAGTATTCACTTGTTGAGGTTAAGAAAAGAAAATATTGGTTGGCAAAGGATGCGGTTCCCCGGGTACTTGCTGGCGAGAATCATAAAGTTATTAAGACCATCAAAGGCGGGAAACTTGTAGGTCTAAGATACAAAGGCGCTTTTGACAATTTGCCCGGAGTAGTTGCGGCTTCGTCAAAAAACGATGCCAAATTCCATAATGTTGTTGCCACAGATAGTTTAATTCTACCGATCACGGTTGATGAAGGAACCGGTCTTGTGCACACTGCGGTTTCTGCGGGAAGTGAGGATTTTAAACTCGGTAAAAAACTCGGTCTTCCGATGATTCCTGTGATCAACGATGATGCGTCATATGTGGCAGGACTGGGAGAATTTTCCGGACTGAATGCCAAAAAGCATCCGGAAATAATTTTAGACTTTTTACGAAGAAAGGATGCGGAAGAAAATCATTTTTTCTACAAAATTGAAAAATATACTCATAGATACCCTGCCTGTTGGAGATGTAAAACTGAACTCGTTTGGAAGGTAACTGATGAGTGGTACATTTCGATGGATTCTCCATCGAAGTTAAAAGCGGAGAAATGTGGCGACGAAGACGAAGAACAAAAAGCCCTTGACACAAGGACACTTAGAGAACGGATGAAAGATGTCACGAGTAAGATTAACTGGATTCAGGGATTTGGATTTGACCGTGAGATGGATTGGCTGTCCAATATGCACGATTGGCTTATAAGCAAGAAAAACAGGTATTGGGGTTTGGCCCTTCCTATTTGGGAATGCAAAAAATGCGGAAGCTTTGACGTGATTGGTTCAAAAGAGGAGCTAAAAAAGCTCGCCACTGTCGGGTGGAAAAAATTTGATGGCAGGACTCCTCACAAACCTCAGATAGATGAAGTTAAAATCAAGTGCACCAAATGCGGAAGTGTTATGAGCAGAATTGAGCCTGTTGGTAACCCTTGGTTGGATGCAGGGATAATTCCATATTCAACAATCAGCGAAAACAACAAAGCCGCAAACTTTGAGGTGACCAAAACCAAACCTTTGTATCTTACAGATAAAACCAAATGGGAAAAATGGTTCCCTGCAGATTTCATTACCGAAAGTTTCCCCGGACAATTTAAGAATTGGTTTTATTCTCTTATTGCAATGAGTACGGTTATGGAAGACACGGAACCTTTTAAGACAGTTCTTGGGTATGCCACACTATTTGATGAAAAGGGGAATGCTATGCACAAAAGTTCAGGGAACATGATCGAATTTACTCAAGGCGCTGACAAGATAGGAGTCGACGTAATGAGATGGATGTTTGCGCGTCAGAACCCAGGGGAAAATTTACTGTTTGGATATAGAATTGCCGATGAAATTAGAAGAAGATTTCATCTAAAAATTTGGAATGTTTACAATTTTTTTGTAACTTATGCGAACCTGGACGCATGGCGTCCAGTACAGAGTACAAAGTACATAGTACATAGTACTAACGTTTTGGACAAATGGATTTTAGCAAGACTTAACCAAGCTGTGCAGTTGGTTACGGATAGCCTTGAAAAATATGATGCTTATGCGGGGGCGAATGAAATTGAAAAGTTTGTTGACGACTTAAGCCTTTGGTATATTAGAAGGTCCAGGGGTAGAGTAGGCCCTGCCGCAGAGTCCGAGAATGATAGGAATGCTTTTTACCGGACTACATACTATATACTACATACTTTATCCCGTCTTCTTGCCCCTTTCATGCCATTTATATCAGAAACACTTTTTACGAATTTATCCAAAGAAGAGTCAGTGCATTTAAGTGACTGGCCGGATGTAAATCTCAAATCTCAAAAAACAAATCACAAACTATTGGAGGAAATGAAAATAGCCCGCGAGATTGTAGAAAGAGCCCATTCCATTAGAAAGGAAAAAGAAATCGGAGTTAAGCAACCCCTAAACTCCTATTCAACGACCTCAAAACCAGTACCTAAAAACCTTGAGTATTTGATTAGGGATGAGATTAATGTAAAAAAGTTATTTTGGAATGCAACGAAGGATGAATATGATTTAAAGATTACACTGGAACTTTCAGAAGAGGCCAGGGTACGTGATTTGGTGCGCAAAATTCAAGAGGAAAGAAAACGATTGGGGTTAAATCTTACTCAACAAGTTGATGTAAAGTTGGAAAGAATTCCATTGGATAAAAAACTTGTTCAATGGATGACAAATAAAGCACAAATAAAAAGATTAACTGTAGGCAAATTTAAGGTTTCTAAAGCTTCAAAGTGAAAAGACAAAACCCGATATTTGGATTTTTAACCAAAGATATTAGTTTTTCGTTCTCCATTATATTTTTACTTTTTCTAAGCATAATTATTTTAAAATCGGTTGCTCCATCAATATTCCTGTTATATTTTCTTAGTGTGTTTATTGGAATTTGCGCTTTCTTTGTTTTTGCCCAGTTGGATTTTGATATAATTTCTCTTTTTTCTAAGCATCTGTATATTTTTTCAATTATCCTTCTTCTCGCAACTCTAATAATTGGAAGTGTAACAAGGGGAACAATTCGTTGGATACCGATTGGTCCCATCAGTCTACAACCGGCAGAAATTGTCCGTCCTTTTCTTTTGATTTTTTTTGCCAACTATCTTACTTTTGGGAAACTGGATTTTATAAAAATAGTAAAAACCTTTGCGCTGGCGCTTCTTCCGGTTTTCCTTATTTTTATTCAACCCTCTCTTGGGGTGTCTGTCCTAACACTGGTTGGGTTTTTAGGTGTTCTGATTTCTTCAAAAATTGACAAAAAATATGTTCTTTTCGGTGGAGTTGCTTTATTAGTTGTCTCTCCGCTTTTTTGGTTCGTAATGGCGCCCTATCAACAGCAGCGCATTATTACTTTTGTTAGTCCTTCCTCGGACCCTTTGGGGGCAGGTTATAATAGTTTACAGTCTACCATAGCTGCCGGGTCCGGTAAAATTACAGGATTGGGATTAGGGCGGGGTATCCAGACTCAGCTTTCATTTTTACCTGAAAAGCAAGCGGATTTTATATTTTCGGCCATTTCTGAGGAATTGGGTTTTGTTGGAGCGCTACTCGCGACTCTCGCCAGCTTCATTATTCTTTACCGTTTGACGGCTTACATTGAACAGGCTGTAAGCCCGGCTGCACGCGGATATCTTTCGGGGTTTTTTCTGACATATTTGATCCAAATATTTATTCATATAGGCATGAATATTGGGCTTTTGCCGGTTACTGGGCTACCCTTCCCATTGGTTTCAGCAGGCGGATCTTCACTTCTGGCTACGTTAATAGGCTTGGGGATTGCCAGCTCGTCTTATAAACGCTAAAATACCCATATTATGAATAAATATGCAATTGTTCGGATCGGTGGCAAGCAATATAAAGCTGAGGAAGGCAAAGAGCTTTTGGTGGATAAACTTGTCGATATCAAAGGTTTTGTGACAGACGTACTTTTGTTTGTAGATGGAGAAAAGGTAAAAGTGGGCAAGCCGGTACTAAAAGATGTAAAAGTAGCCTTAAAGGTTGTAACAGAACTTGAAAAAGGAGAAAAGATCGAAGTCTATAAATTTAAAGCAAAATCACGCTACAGGAAACATACAGGATTTAGACCTCAATATACAAGACTTCTGGTGGAGAAAATTTCCTAACTTCATTCAAGAACGAAGTATGATTTAATGCATCGTACCAACCCCCTTGACAACTGTGAAAACTTCATTTATATTGTGCGAAGGATGTCAACACATAAAGCGGCGGGAGGAAAAGCTTCACAACATGTTAGCCCGGCAGGTAAAAGACTTGGGGTAAAAGTTTCCGGTGGTGAAAAAGTTGGCAGGGGTCAAATTTTAGTCCGCCAACGCGGTACAACTTTTGGTAAAGGCATTGGTGCCAAATTGGGTCGTGATCATACGCTTTATTCTGTTGCCGACGGAGTCGTTAAATTTACTAAAAAATTGGGTAAGAGAGTTGTTAGTGTAGTTGCTAGTGCCTAGTATCTTATAAACATTATGGCGGAAGAAATAGTACAAATAGAAGTCACACAGCTTCAACCAAATCCTCTTCAACCTCGTGGCGCAATCACCCCTGAAAGCTTGGTAGACCTTGTTGATTCTATTCGTGAACACGGAATATTGGAACCTCTGGTAGTTGCCAAAACTCCGGCAGGGTTTCAGATAATCGCGGGGGAGCGTAGATGGCGTGCCTCAAAACTTGCCGGATTAACCCACGTACCGGTTATTATTCGTGAAACTTCACCAAAAGGCATGCTTGAGATGGCACTTGTGGAGAACGTTCAAAGGGTTGACCTTAACCCCTTAGACCGTGCCAAAGGCTTTGAGCGCCTTATGAATGAGTTTAATTTAACTACCAGCGAAATTGCTGTTCGAATTGGCAAATCAGTCGCTTACGTTAGCAATTCATTAAGACTTCTTTCTCTTCCCGATGCCCTTAAAGACGGACTTTTGTCCGGACTTATAACTGAAGGTCACGCAAGGGCTCTTGCAGCCATTGATGATCCCAACTTAATGATTGAGGCTTATAAGATTGTTCTCAGGGAGAGTGGCAGTGTGCGTCGCGCAGAGGAGCTTGCGAGGCGTATGAAAGCCAAGTCTCAACAGGAAGTACCAAATACAAGTCAGCATATCAGGATTGTTTCTGAAGAAATAGATAAGATGCAGGAGGATTTACAGAAAGTATTTTATGTTGACGGGGATCCCGATTTGTCCAAAAAAACTGCGGTTAAGCTAATCAGATCGCAAAGAGAGACAAAAATAAGCTTTACCTTTAAAGGCGGAGTTGAAGAAACCGAAGAGAGACTTCAAAGAGTCTACAAAGCGATAACTTCTTAATACGTTGGTATTTTTACTACTTCCGAAAGATTAAGAGGCCAATAAATTATCCAAGCTCTTCCACTAATTGATTTTTTAGTAATAGAACCCCAAGACCTGGAATCGGAGGAGTGGGGTCTATTGTCTCCCATTACAAAGTATTGATCGGTCGGAACCGTATAATTTTCTCCATCCTTTAAAAATCCTTCGTTTTCTGTATAAATATCATTAGAAAGATATGATTCGGTCAGAAGAGTATCGTTGATATAGACGCGATTATCTTTGAGCATGATACGTTCTCCCGGAAGTCCAATAATTCTTTTAATAAATTCGTCTGTTTCTGAGATCGGAGGAGTAAAAACAACGACATCTCCTCTTTTAGGACTTCTGGTATAGTAAGTTACTTTTTCGGTTAGTAAATATTCACCATCCGGAAAGTTGGGGTGCATAGATTGTCCTTTAATTTTATGGGGACGCATAATGAGAAGGTAGACGAAAAAGAAAATGCCGACAGCAAATACAACTACTTCCAATATATCCAAAAAAAATGCACCAACTTTACCGAACATATGTAAGTTTCATTATATTTGGGGTCAAGGAGTAAACACAAGTACTAGCATTGTACTATAACATCGTGGGCCTCACTTTCACGGCGCCCCATAGCAGTTATTTGAATAAATTGAGCTTTTTCCCAAAGTTCGGGAATATTTATTGCACCCGAATAACTTAAACCTGAACGAATATTTGCGGAAAAAGTTTCTATTATTGGTGTAAGCGGACCTTTAGACGGAACAAGGCTTTCTACTCCTTCGATTTGTTTTGCGTAATGTTTTTCAAATTCGCCCCCCGCAACTTTGATATGATTTTTCTTTTCTGTTCGTGAAGTGGATGCATTGTAATTTTTAAATCTTTTACCGTTTATGATTACAGTTTTTCCCGGGGCTTCGTCGGTACCAGCAAAAAGACTTCCGGCCATGATTGCGGATGCTCCCGCGGCAAGCCCCTTCACCATGTCTCCCGAATTTTTAGCTCCGCCGTCCGCCATAATTGTTTTTCCGAACTTTCTGGCCGCCTTTGCCGCGTCAATAATTGCTGTTATTTGTGGAACGCCGGAACCGGTTTCAACCCTTGTCGTACAAATTGAACCCGGGCCTATTCCAACCTTCACACAATCAGCTCCGACTTTAAACAAGGCGGTGGCGGCTTCCTCTGTTGCGACGTTGCCTGCAATTAGATCAACTTTTCCAAATTTATTTTTAAAGTCAGCGACTGCATTGATAGTTTTTTCCATATATCCATGGGCAACATCAAGTACAAAAATATCGGCACCGGCTTTAAGAAGAACTTCCGCCCTATCATACATACCATTTCTAATTCCGATTGCGGCGCCAACCATTACCTTCTCTTTTTTTACTGCGTCAATCATTGAAGCTTGCTCTTCCGGAATCATAAATCTGGGAATTATTCCCAGCCCGCCAAGTTTACCCATCTCTATTGCCATTTCTATCCCCGTTACATCAGACATGTTAGCACTAACAAGGGGGATTTTAAGAACTATTTTTGGAGTCAGTTGAATTGAAAGATCCACGTCCCCCCTGCTCCCGATCTTTGAAAATTGGGGAACCAACAAAACATCGTCGTAGGATAGTGCTAGGGAAAACTTTTGATTCATATTGTGTAATGATATGAATCATTACGTTTTACTTTAGGGGGTGTGTTAAGTCTTGTCAAGATGGTAAGCATAGCTTGCCATTCAGGTTTGGTAACCTTCATGGTAAAATACATTGAGGAGGACGACTAGTTCAGTGGTAGAACATTCGACTCACATTCGAAAGGTCGTTGGTCCGATTCCAACGTCGTCCACTAATATGAAAAATAAAATCATTTTTTACATTATTTGGCTAGGAGTATTAAGTCTGGTACCTATTTCGTTGCTTGCCAATACTCCACCTGTTTATGTACTAAGAAATTCTTCCACAATTGCAAACTTTGTCCAAAGATTTTTAGGACTTACCGCGTTTACCTTATTGTTTTTTCAGATAATTCTTGGCGCATTTATGGAAAAATGGACAAACAAACTTGGAGGTTGGATATTCAGATTTCATATCATTGAGGGAGTAATTGCTTATATTTTGATTATCTTACATCCAATTAGTTTTATGTTCTTTAATTATTTTTTGGGACGGGGATTGGACCCATTTTATATTTTTACGGGTTTTTGTTTGTTATGCCCGACAAGAATCGATTTTTTCTACACATTGGGCAGGGTCTCTTTTTGGCTTTTAAATATTTCCGTCTGGGCAGGGTTACTTCGTGCCGCTACCCCTTATATGAGGGTCAATTGGAGAAAATTCCACATCCTTAATTATCTGGTGTTTGTTTTAATTGGCATTCACTCGATTGGTGTAGGGACGGACGTAGGGACCCCGCCTTTTTCGTTTTTCCACGGTCCGGCACTCATAACAGTTGGAATAATTATCATCTACAAACTTTTTGTATTTGCAAAAGCCAGGTTTGCAAACAAATCTTGATTCAATACTCAAACCATGACTTGGGGGAATTCAAAATATTCTCTTTTGGGTTTTTCGAGCTAAATTCAATAACTTTAGGGTTTTGTCTGATTCCCTTAAATTTATATTCCTTATATAAAGTTTTTCCGTTAGGAAGGAATTGAGCAACAATAAAAGAAGTACTTCCCGAAGTTGGAATCATCTGAAGTCTATAGTTGCCATCTTCAGGATTCATTATGGCGATCATTCCTTTATCGCTCTGAGTAGTGACGCCATTCCGATCGGTTATCCAGAAGTTTCCGGGATAGCCAACTAAAATTAAAGCAGAGGTTGGGTCAAAATACGGCGGATCTTCAATTCCGGGCGCTCCAAGAAATTCTAAAATTTTACTTACCCCTTCGGTTGAAGCGATAATTCCGGAATGAGATTGATTTATCACTTCATTTGAAGCTGCTCCGGGAATTTGCGCACTATCAATCAAAACCATACCATCTCCTTCGTTCACATTTTCCCGGCCTACAGGTTTCCCATCCGGCCAGGAAGAATTTTTAATAACGTCTATTATTTTTAGTGTCCGTTTACCAGTTCCCGCCAGAGTTCCCACTTTCACTCCCCAAAACGGACTGACAAAATTGGTCGGTAAGTAATTGTTTTTAGTTTCCATACTGTTAACATCTTTCAATTGATTTGTTTTACTATTCCTTAAGTAGTCATAGATTGGAAGCATGTTTTTAAATGACGCAGGGACACCACAATGCTTAAATAGTAAAGTTGCGGCTATTTTTTCGACCAGGTCATTTGCCCAGATTTCGTTGTTAACTACAGCAGGATAGGTAATTGCCAGGCCCTTGTGTGGAGTTCCCACGGTGAGTAGTTTGGACGCTTTTCCGCCGCTTTGACTTTCCAAATAATTTCTGCCTATTAGGCCCCCCAAACTATGACTTACGATGTCTGCTTTTTCGTTCAAACCAACATTTGAATTTACAAAGTTTGAAAAAAGCGAGGAATTTTCCGGAACTTGTTTTCGCCAGTCATAATTAAAAGTAGTTGTGTCCCAACCCGCGGCGGTTAGCGAACTTAGTAATTGGGAATAAACTTCTTTTGCATATGGCGCCATGGTCCAGTCTCCCGAATAACCGGACTCTTTGCAATTAATAAGTGCATCTACATTCCAGCTGGCCCCTGTTCCAGGAATTAAAAATACTTTAGTAACAGGTGTAGGGGTCGGCGAGGGTGTTGGAGATGGTGTGGGAGTTGGAGTTGGTGATGGAGTGGGTGTTTCTGCTGAAATTTCAGTGACAACGACATTATCAAACCAGACTTCAGTGCCCCCAGCTCTTAACCCTATTTTTCCGCCTAAGATAGGGTTTGGGGTATTGTCTTGGATGTCAAACAGTGTGTTCGCACCCTCAAATATTTTTATGTGGTTATCTGATAATTCAACTCTAAAATGGTAAAGTACCCCGTTGTTTAAGTGATAATTCTTAAGTGGAGTTGCCACAGATGCTCCGTTTGTTTGATCAATATGCCGATCTATATGGAAGGTTCCGCCATCATCTTCGTTGTAGTGGATTTCATAAAAACTATATGTACCAATATAGTGAAAAATAATATTTTTATCTTGCCCTGACATCCACATTGCGTCAACATCGAATGAAATATTTTTCCAAGTAGAGTCCCAATATTCATCTTTAGGAACCGTATTGCTTACACCAGCTGTATTTATACCATACATTCCATTTTGGACGTTCCAACCCGATGGACCATCAATGGTCCAACTGTTCGGAACCGAACCGTTTGGATTTGTGTTAAAATTGTCCTCGAAAAGTGATGACTGGGCTTGGGTGCCGGAGTTTGCAGGTACCAAGAAGAACAACAAACAAACAACAATGAGAAAAAAGGTACCTTTCAAGCTTTTTCTCATTACAAACACAGTTTCATAACTATGAAATACATTGTCAATACCCAAAATCTTTTTGAAGCTGAAAATGTTAGAGATAATTTGGCAAAAAGTCGTAGAAATAAGAAATTTAAAGATTCGTACTCAACAATGTTTGTTGCTGAGAAAGATTTAAATACCCCGAAGTTTTGGAACAGAATTAATTCTATCGGACATAAGGACTTGGTTTCGAGCTCTATCTACAAAGATAAAGTTAAACAAATATTGAAGATGTTAAAGGCTGGTTACGGTAATCTACTTGATGTGGGTGTTGGTACTGGTGAAGTTGAAAAATCATTACAAAATTCGAAATATAACCTTTTCGGTATAGATATAGCCTCATCTACGATTAAAATTATTTCCAGGAAATTAATCGGAACGTATAAAATTGGAAATATACTCAAAATCCCGTTTAATCGAGAATCAATGGATGTAATACTTGCCTTAGATGTTCTTGAACACCTACCAACAAACAGTACCTTTCGGGCCTACTCAGAGTTTTCTAGGGTTTTGAAAAAAAATGGCAAGCTGATTATATCTGTTCCACTAAATGAAGGATTGGAACTTATGTTAGAAAAAGGAACAAACCCTAACGGTCACCTTAGGGCGTACACTTCGGAAATTCTTAAATATGAGCTGGAGATGTCCGGGTACAAAGTTCTTGAAGAACACTTTCTTTATGCATTTAGAAAATATTATTTATTAAAGAAATTAATACTTAAGCTACTTCCTATCCAAATAAGGAAACCAAATTTGATGATTTTAGTGGCTCAGAAAAAATGAACATCCTTTTTATCACTCGTCTTTACCATCCCCATATCGGAGGGGTAGAAAAACATGTCTACGAAGTAGCTAAGAGCTTAAAGCGAAAAAGGAATAGCGTGACCATACTTACAGAGAAATACAACTCTGGATTAAAGGATAAAGAAATAACAAATGGGATAGAAGTTGTAAGATTTTCTTATCCACACATAAAATTTTTGGGACTATTGTTTATCTGGCGGGAAATATTTAAAAACCGAAAATTAATCCAGGAGGCAGACGTCGTTCATATACACGATATTTTTATTTGGTATTTGCCGTTTAGATTTTTGTATCCTAAAAAAGCCGTATTTACGACTATTCACGGACTGGAGTGGGATAATCCATTATCAAAATTTAGTATTTGGCAAAAAAGACTTGTCGTTAAACTTTCAGCAGGAACAATTGGGGTCGGTAAATTTCTAGAAAAATACTTAAAAGTTAAATTTAATAAAATAATTTATGGTGCTGCTACAGTGATACATAGCAGTGTAGCAAAAGAAGCAAATAGTATCGTTTATGTGGGGAGACTGGAGGAAAATACCGGACTTTGTAAGTTTTTAGAATGGTTGGCCAATAAACCAGCGGCTAACAAAGCGGTTAAATATGAAGTTGACTTTTGCGGTGATGGTCAACTTAGAAAAGAATGCGGGAAATATGGAAAGGTGCATGGGTTTACCGATCCGGCTCCGTTTTTTAAAAAAGCAAAATATTGTGTTCCCGGAGGGTATTTGGCGGTTCTGGAAGCAATATCATATAGATGTAAGTTAAAATTGTTTTGGAATAATAAGGTTAAAGAAGACTATTGGAAAATGTCGCCTTTTAGCGACAAGAATGTTAAGCAGTGGGTAAAATCCCAAACTTGGGACAAACTGGCAAATGAATATCTCGATTTGTATAACAACGCTAAATGAAGAAGATTCAATAGGGCGACTTTTGGATTCTCTGTTGGCGCAGCCAAAAAAACCTGATCAGATTATCATTGTTGATGGCGGCTCTGAAGATAAAACAGTTGAAATAATCAGACATTATCAAAAAAGAGAAGGTCGTATTAAACTTCTTGTCGAAAAATGTTCAAGGGCCAGAGGCCGCAACCTGGGTGTGGAAATTGCAAAAAGTGAAATTATTCTTATGACCGATGCCGGTTGCGTAGCTTCTCCCTATTGGATAAAAAACATAATTTCCCCTTTTGATAATGCAGGAGTCGATGTTGTTGCGGGGTTTTACCGCATGACAGGGTCGCACCCTGTCAAAAAGGCAATGTCCGTATTTTTAGGGACAAGGCCGAAAGATTTTGATGTCAGTTTTTTGCCTTCAACACGCTCAATTGCTTTCACAAAGAAAATTTGGGAAAAGGTTGGTGGGTTTCCTGAGGGGGCGGAGAGAACGGCGGAGGATACAGTTTTTAACTATAAATTAATTAAAAATGGAGCTAAGATTTCACGCATGAAAAATGCAATCGTAGAGTGGGGGATGCCCGGGTCGATCAAGGATTTCAGATCTAAGATTTATGAATATGCAAAAGGGGACGCAAAATCAAAAATTTGGATATTTCCCGGAAAAGGCTTTGCGTCGCACAATATTAAAGCTCTTTTTGTTCTCTTTCGTTACCTTGCAGGTTTTTCGTTATTAGTTCTTAGTTTTGAGTTCCCCTACCTACTCGCCTATTTGCTTTTTTTCTTTTTTCTTTATTTAATTTACGCGTTTCGGAAAATATATCTTGAATTTCGAGACTACCGAGTGGCTGTCTGGGGACCCATTCTTCAAATAGTTTCTGACCTAGGTGTCATGGGAGGGTTTGTATCAGGTATAATTAATAGATAATGGGTTATTTTAAAGACACACTAAAAGGTTTAAGTTGGATGACTGCCTTTAGGGTCCTGTATCGTCTTATTGGTGTTATCCGGATTGCGATTATCGCTCACATTCTTACTCCATTTAGTTTGGGAGTTTTTGGAGTAGTTACGATAATTTTGGGATTTTTAGAGATTATCACAGAAACCGGAATTAATATTTTTCTTATTCAGGAAAAGGAGGATATTGATAACTATATAGATACTGCATGGGTAGTTTCTATTATCCGCGGTCTATTAATTTCAATCCTTATTTTTATTACCGCATCTCCTATTTCGGGATTTTTCAACTCGCCCGGATCAAAGGCTCTTTTGTATATAGCTTCTTTAGTACCTTTAATCCGCGGATTAATTAATCCTTCAATTGTTAAATTTCAAAAAGAATTGCAGTTTAACAAAGAATTTTTATATAGAATTTCGGTTTTTTCGATAGAGTGCTTGGTTTCAGTGCTTGGCGTAATAATTTTACAATCCGCATACGGAATGGTTTTGGGGCTTGTAGCAAGTGCAGTTTTTGAGGTTTTTTACACATTTATTGTTGCAAGACCTTGGCCGAAGTTTGCTTTTCATAAAGTCAAGATACAAAGAGTAGTTGAAAGGGGTAAGTGGGTAACACTTTTTGGGATTTTTGACTATTTTTATACACAAAGTGACAATGTCGTTGTCGGTAAAATTTTAGGTATCGCTCCACTGGGAATTTACCAAAATGCATATAAAATCTCGACTGCTCCACTGACTGAAGTTGGAGATATTTTTTACAGAGTAACTTTTCCAATCTTTTCCAAGATTTCGGGTGAGGCCGCCCGACTTAAATCCGCTTTTATTAAAAATACTTTAGCGAATTTTGTATTAATGACGACTGCAGGAATAATTGTTTTTGTTTTTGCCGCACCGATAGTTAATATTCTTTTTGGAAAAGGATGGGAGAGTGCTATCCCTGTTGTAAAACTTCTGTCTGTACTTGGTGTAGTTCGGGGTATCGCCAGTTCGACAAATTCTTTATTGGTCGCAAAAGAGAAGCAAAAATATTCTGCAATCGTAACAATTGTTAGTACCCTGGGTCTTTGGGTTACAATTATTCCTCTCACACAAACTTATGGAATAATAGGGGCCGGTGCATCGGCTATCATAGGAACCCTAATTTCCCTGCCCTTTACGGGGTACTTTATATTTAAGACCCTTAAGACGTGATAGGCTTTAAATGTTTTTTAAAAGTAAGAAGATCTTCATCCAGCTGAATTTTGATGTCTGATGGAACGAATGAATTTAATGGTAGGTTTGCTTTTTCCTCAACGTTAATTAAATCAACCGGCTGAATTAACTTTCGATCGATATTAAAAGTTTTAGCTGCCATTGTTGCAAAACTGTATTTGGATATTTTTTTCTCTGTAAAAATATTAAGAATTCCATGCTTGTTTCTGTTTTTGTAAATTTCCCCGACTAGTCGGTTTATGGATACGGGATTAAAGAAAGCATTTTTGTAAGCGTTGGTGACTTTACCCGAAACGAGAGAGTTTATTATGTAATATTTATTGCTATAAAAACTTGTTCGTATGATAAGGTTTTTAGACTTGTTGATAAGCCTTTCACTGATTAGCTTAGAATATCCATAAACATTTGTCGGGTTAACTGCATAGTCTGAAGAAAGGTGGATTAATTTTTTATTATATTTTCGGGTAAGTATATCTAAATTCCAGACGGCAATGGAGTTAACATTAAAACATTCTTTAGGATTTTTTTCTGCGTATCCAATATCGGTAATTGCTGCGCAGTTGAGGATATATTCTGCTCTGGTTCTCTTTATAACTTTCTCCAAAATCTTAATATTTGTTATGTCGCACTTCTTTTTGTTCAATGCCACACACTTTTCCCCATAAGTTTGAATAAAATATTTGGCTAATGTGGATTCTCCCCCGAGAATCAGAAAATCTTTGGCCATGGCAATTTGAGAGAATGTTAGCACAATTTTTGCTAAACTACACACAAATGACTAAGAGAAAGGCAAAATTAGGTAAATTCAAAAAGAGAAGTATCTGCAGGTTTTGCAAAAGTCGCAAATTGATCAAATTTCTGGATTTTGGCTATATGCCCCATGCTGGCAATTATCTTAAACCATGGGAGGTGGGAAAAGAGTATTATTACCCTCTTCGAATTTTCTTTTGCAAGAGTTGCGGTCTAATTCAAAATTTGGATATTATTTCTTCCGAGACTTTATTTAAAAATTATCATTATCTATCGTCGGTAAGTCTAACGAAGCATTTTCAGGAATATGCCGAGGAAGTAAAAAAGAAATTCTTGAATGAGAATTCCTTTATAGTGGAAATTGGCAGCAACGATGGAGTCTTACTCTCTCCGCTTTTAAAAATGGGTTATAAAGTTCTAGGGGTAGACCCGGCCGTAAATGTTGGGAGAATTGCCAAGAAAAAAGGGATTAATGTCGTTTTCGATTATTTTGGGGTTAAAGTAGCGGATCGAATTTTGAAGAAAAATGGAAAGGCTGATGTAATTTTGGCAAATAATGTTTTAGCTCACATTGACAATATGGACAATGTATTTAGTGGTATAAGTAAGCTCCTTAAGAGTGATGGGGTATTAATTTTTGAGGTTCACTATTTCCCCGACCTTTTAAAAATGATGCAATATGACTTTTTCTATGGTGAACACCTAAGTTATTACAACTTGTCGACATTAAACCCGTTTTTGAATAAGTTTAATCTGGAAATATTTGATGTTAAAAAAATGTCGATACATTCCGGTTCGATTCGTGTTTATGCTAAATTTAAAACTAACAATAAACTGAAAATAGAAGTCAGCGTCGGAAAATTAAAAAAATACGAATGCGGACTTGGACATGTTGATGAGAAAATCCTAAAAAACTTTGATTTAAAAATTGATAAACACAGAGTGAACATAAAGAGATTGTTATTGGGTATTAAAAAAAGCGGGTCAAGAATCGTTGGCTACGGGGCAGGAGGGCGTGCAAATACCTTTCTGAGTACTTGTGGAATTGGCAATGACATCTTGGACTATATAGTTGACGAGTCTCTCGAAAGACAAGGTCGGTTTACTCCGGGAACGCACATTCCAATTGTTTCACCGGAAATATTTAGAAAAGATAGTGTGAAGTATGTATTGCTTCTTGCGTGGAATTATAAAAAGGAAATAATTAAAAAAGAACGGGCTTTTGTCAAAAATGGAGGTAAATTTATAGTTTCATTTCCCGGAATCTCGATGACATAATATGAAGCTTCGAAAAACGATTAAAGTATCGGTGGTTGTTGGGCATTTCGGGCACGGCGGTGAAGTTTACAAGTGTCTAGATAAACTAAAAATAATCAAATCGAAATTTAAATCTGGTGAATTTATTTTGGTGGACAATAATGGTGAAAAACTTGAGGAAAATACTGTTAAGAAAAAATATTCTTGGGTTAAATACATCTCTGCTTCAAAAAATTTAGGATGGGGGGCGGGGCGTAATTTCGGGATTAGGCACGCGGTTGGAAAGTTTATTTTTTCGATTGACTCGGATATTCTTATCGATCTCCAATCCTTTAAAAATATTTACAATATCTTGAAAAAAGACAGCAAAATTGGGATGGTGGTTCCACGTATTAAAAACATTTCGGGGAGATTTACTCCCGAAGCGACTAAAGAATTAACCCCGGTTAGAGGAATATTTTTTCTATCTTTCATAAACAAAATCTTTCCCGTCAATCCAATAGTTAAAGATTACCTGATGGATAGTTGGAATAGGCGAACTTCTCGGAAAGTAGAAGTGGGGCAACTTGGCGCCTTCATGATTAAGAAAGAGGTCTACGAAAAAATTGATAAATTTGACGAGAATCTATTTTTATATTTTGAAGAAAACGATGTTTCGAAACGTCTAAAAAAGAACGGACATGAAATTTATTTTGATTCAAAATCCGAAGCAATACACATGGAATCTAAAGGGACGCCGAAGAGTTCCGATCAAATAAAGCAAATATTTGCACATAGCAGATATTATTATTTTAAAAAACACTACGGCCTTTTACCTGCTTTGATAGTTGAAATGTTTGCCAGATTTTCAAAAAGTACGCTAATGGTTTTAGGAATATTGATCCTTGGAACATTTTTGAGATTTTATAGACTAATACCCAACCTTGTTTTAAATGGTGAGATGGGAACAGACTATATGAACGTTTGGAATATTATCCATGGAACACGGACATTTTTGATAGGCCCCAGAACCTCACACGAATGGTTTTTTATTCCGCCAATTTCATATTGGATCTATACCGTTCTTCTTTTTTTTGCAAGATTTAATCCTAGTGTAATCAATATTTTTTGGGCGGTCGTCGAATCGGTTTCAATCCTTGTTTGCTACTACTATGTTAAAAAATTATTTAACGAAAAAATTGCATTGATTTCCTCTTTCCTGTTGGCGGTTTCCCCAGCATGGATCGTGTTGACCAGAAACTCACGTTATAATGCACCGGCCGCTATAATATTTTTCCCATATCTTTGGTATTTACTAAAGTCGATTAATGATAAAGGTAAAAGTTTAGGTGTTTTAGGACTGATTTTGGGGCTTTCGATGAATTTTTTTCCAAGCCCGTTTCTTTTAATTCCGGCAACTATCGTATGTTTTATTTATTTTAAAGTCAGCCCAAAATTAAAATACGTAATATATTTCTTTTTAGCTTTCCTGATCCCCAATATTACCTTCATCATTTATGAGATATCAAACAAATTTGCAATAACACTTCAACTTATAACATGGATCCCCTACCGGGTACTTGGTTTTTTTGGTTTGTATCCCAAGAATAGTGTTAATTTGAAAGTCTTGTCGCAAAACATTTACTCTGTATACCAGTTTTTTAAAGACTCGTTTGTTCCGAATTCAAATACTTTATCGATCGCATTATTTGCCTTTGTAACCTTCGGATCCGCCTTTTGGATTTTTAGGCCCCTTCGCGACAAAAATAAAGAAACGGCTTTTATTTTACTTTTGATTAATTTAATCATCCCTTATCTTGGGTTATTCATGCACGGAGCCCCTCCAGAACATTATTATCTGGCGATTTTCCCAGTCCCGTTAATCATGGCAAGCTACATTTTGGTAAAAACTTTTAAAAATAATATTGTTTTGGCGATTCTTACGTTTTTAATCGGAAGTTTCGGAATATGGAATTTAGTCAGCACCGATTGGTTTTACCGGGATAAATTTATTACCGATTATTCCCAAAGCCCTCCGCCGTACTCGGTTCAACTTTCAACGGTCAATGAAATTATTAAAGATTCAAAAGGGTCAGATTTTTCAATCTCAAGGATTGGGGTAAACGATCAATTCGAAAATAATTTTGCAAATAACTATATTTATCTATTAACAATTAGAGGCGCAAAAATTAAGAGTGATGCAGGAGTGCGGTATACAATAGTTGAAGAAGGTAGTTCCGGACAGATTGCAGCCGGACGCGAAATTTGGGTAGATGGGGGTATACAGGTATTTAAATCAATTAAATGAAAAACTTCACGACCGCTATCTTAAATAAAAAAAATATTACAGATTTTGCGGCATCACGAAACAAATTACTCAAAAAATCTAAAGCTGATTGGGTGTTATTTTTGGACAAAGATGAGACAATTTTAAAAGAGTTCAAAATTGAAACATCCGATGATTTTTCATGCTATCAATTTATAAGGAAAAATTATTTTTTGGGTCAGTATTTTGGGAACGATAAAATTATCCGTTTAGTAAAAAAAGGAACCGGGAAATGGGCAAGATGTGTTCATGAAGTTTGGAAACCGTCAACTGGCAGAGTTGGAATGATCGATACCCCAATAATTCACAATACTGCCGACAATCTTCATGAATATATCTCGAAAATTAATTTCTATTCAGATCTGCACGCGAAAGCAAATATTGAGGAAGGAAAAAGACCGACGCTTTTAAAAATTATTTTTTTTCCCTTTGGGAAATTTTTAATTACTTTTTTTAAAACCAGAAACATAGTTTTTAGTATAATGCAGTCTTTGCATTCCTTTCTGTCATGGAGCAAACAATGGATAATACAAAACGCCTAAATTTTAATAATATATTCATCTTTCTTTTCTTTGTAATATTTCCTTTTGGACAAATAATTAGAATTGGGATATTGCATCCGATGGACGTGATCGTTGGACTGGGGGCAGTCCATGCAATTATTAAAAGGTTCAAAAAACCGGATTTTTTTAAGTATATTCAAGGATTGTTGGTTGTAGCGACGTTCTCCTGGATTTTTGGGTTATTTATATTTAAACAAATAGAGGTACTTTATGGACTTTTATATCTTCTCCGTTTGGTTGCCTATTCTTACTTTCTCATATATGTTTTGAATTTTTCAGCGGGTAGATCAAAGAATAAAAAATTGCTGGTTGATTCTCTTCTAACCGTTTCTGTCGTATCTGTAATATTTGGTTGGATTCAGTTTTTTAGATTCCCCGACATTAAACCTTTTTTTGAATGGGGTTGGGATATGCATTTATTTCGTTTAGTTGGTACTTTTCTTGATCCAACATTTTTGGGTCTGATTATTGTTTTTGGCTTGTTACTACTAATACATCGATGTATTAGTAGTTGGAACTTCAAAAATATTCTATTTTTAATGTTTCTTTTAGTCTCTCTGGCCTTTACTTATTCCAGGGCAAGCTATTTGGCGCTTTTTGTGGGTCTTACTCTGTTTATTTGGGGTAAACAAATATTAAAGAAAATTATTATCCCATCGATTTTGTTTGTCGTATTAGTCTTTGTTTTACCCACAACAAAGAATCATAGCATTCAACTTTTTAGAAGTTTTTCAGCTATTGCAAAAGTTGAAAACTATCAATCTACATTGGCAATATTTTCAAAGTCTCCAATATTTGGGATTGGATACAACAATATGTGCGTTGCTTACCAAAAATATATTGGATCTCAGACGTTTACTTCTCACTCTTGTTCAGGATCTGATTCAAGTCTCTTGTTTGTTTTGACAACTACTGGGGTTGTTGGCTTAATAGTTTTTATTTATTCAATATCAGGAATCGGCTTATCTGTAAAACATACTCCCAACTTTTTAGTTCTTAGTTCTTCGTTCTTAGCTCTCGCAGTTCATAGTCTGTTTTCAAATTCACTTTTTTATCCCTGGATAATGGGGTGGATGGTATTTTTGCTTGCCCTTTGTGTTAAGGAGAAAAACTTAACATGAGGTCTTTTTCGATGGAGTTTCCTGCCTGGTCGGTCGCTTTAATTGTAAATTTATTTTCTCCTTCGTTGAGAGTTAATGTATATTGAAATTTACCATTATCATCGACAACAACGACTCTATCGTTAATTGTTATTTGAACTCCGCTTTCAGATATTCCCTGAATTGTAATTTGCCTCTGCTTTGATCCAAAAAAAGTTGAGCCGTCACCGGGGCTTTCTATTGTCAGGTCGGGGGGTTTGTTATCAAAAACTATTTTATATTCTTGTGTTTGTTGGCTATTATTCCCGGCAGCGTCGGTAGAGGTGGCAAAAAAAATATTGTAGCCATCATTTAAGGTCAGGTTGCTAAACGTAAAGGTACCGTCTTTGTCGGCAAGAGTATCTATTACGTTTCTGTTAAATGTCAATTTAATCGTGGTCCCCGACTCGGTGGTGCCAGCAAGACTTATTTGGTTTTGGTTTGTAAAATCCGGGAAAGTATTGAATCTTGGTGGTGCGGGTGGAGTCTTGTCAGTGTTTGTAATCGGCTTATTACTTTTTCCAAGATCAGAAACAAAAGCGGTGAATCTTCCGATTACCGGTATTCCCAAAAAGAAGAGAAGTACAAGACCTGAAATTGCAAGAACAATGTATGTGATTGCTCTTCTTAGATTCCTTCTTTCTTCAACCGATGCCAGCCTGGAATAATTTCTAGCCATAATAGCCATAATTTATCTTGGGAGCCGAGAGTGGGGATCGAACCCACGACCTGCGGTTTACGATACCGCCGCTCTACCAACTGAGCTACCTCGGCAAACTCTGCAAAGATTATAACACTGAGGGAATCAGTGAAGCTAATATCCTGTGAATTTTTCGGAGCGGATTTTGTCGGAAGTAATCTTAAGTTTACCTAAAACCTGCTCCATGGCGTCTACCATTGGGGGAGGACCGGCCAACCAAAAGGTTGTATGAAGTATATTGTATGTAGTAAGTAGGGGCTGCAATTTTGTGCTATCCAAGTGGCCAGAAACAGACGAATCGAAATATGAAACTTTGAAATAATCATTTTGACTTGCCCATTTGTCAAATTCATCTTTAAAAACGAATTGGCTATCAGAATTTGAGTAGATTAAATACATTGGAGTTTGTATGTTCTTATCTATAGCGTATTTAATTATGCTCCTAAACGGAGTAATTCCGACCCCACCGGCAATGAATACTTGTGGTCCTATGTCTTTCTCGTCAAGAATGAAAGTTCCATTGGGGCCCTCTCCTTCGATTTCAGTATCGATAGGAAGTTCGTTGAGTGTTTTTTTGTACCCTGACTTTTCTCTTATTCTTGTTGTAATCCATAGAAGGTTCCCTTCGGTTGGAGAAGAGGAAATTGTAAAATGTCTGGTTGTGCCTTTTGAGTCAGGATACTTTAGCTTTGGAATAGAGAAGTAATAATATTGTCCTGCCAAAAAATCCACCGGTTTTTCGGGCTCCCAAAAAAAAGATACCGTTCCTTTAGCCTCTTCTCTTTTTTCAACAAGTTTAAGTTTCATATCCAATATTCATTTATCGGGATTTCTTAAAAAATTCCACCTGACGAAGCCTATTAACTGCATCTTCCCGTTTTTTGTACGGTCCTCCCAGGTGCTTTCTTGATGTTCTGCCGATAACATAATACCCCTCTTTTCTTTTGATGATCATTGATATCTGCTAAGGCCTGCATCGATTATCTTGGACAGAAGGTCTTCATAATTATATCCTTTTACTTTTGCGGCCATTGGAAAATAAGAGGTAGTGGAAATTTCCGGAGGAATTAAACCCGGAGGAGAGTTTACATCAAGAACATAAATAATATTATTTTTTTGATTTATTCGTAAATCAATTCTGCAAAAATCTCTTATTTCCAAGGTATTCCATGTGGCACGGCATAAATTTTCAATATTTGACTTTAAATCATTGCCCGTATCTGCAGGTATTTTAAAATAATCCACACCCAGCTCGTCTTCAACTTTCCATTTAACTTCCATTGAGTCAATATGGTAAAAGTCTTTTGGAAGTTTGTCATGCAAAGGCTCGATTATGGGAAAAATTTCCGGAGGGTTTCCCAGCATGCCAACGGAGAACTCTCTGCCTTCAATGAAAGGCTCTACAAGAGCAGGTTCATTAAAAGTGTCCAATACAAATTTGACTTGTCTGGACAACTCTTCGTTATTATTTACAATACTCTTGTTTGTTATTCCGGCAGAAGAACCGCGGGCGATAGGTTTAACGATAAGAGGAAACCTGAGCTGGGAGTCCAAATTTTCCTTAGCGTCTTCAAAAACCTGATAGGGTAGAGTCGACACACCTTCGATTAGGAGCAATCTCTTCATCTCACCTTTGTTGATAATTATTTTTTGGGTTTTGTAAAAGCATCCGGAAAAAGGCAGGCCGACTCTTTCCAGCACCTCCGCCATATAAGTTTTTGGCTCAGACTTAAACACCTCCTCGGAATAATTAAGTACAAAGCCGATTTCCGTTTTATTATCGATTAAAATGGGTTCTGCTTGAGTATTTGCTTCTATCGGCAAAACGTCTAAACCTAAATTTTTGAGATGAGAGACAATTGAGTCAATCGTCTCCTGATCGTCAAAATCTGCTTCGTTAAAAGTTGAAGGATCATCGGAGTCCGGGTAAACATGTCTGACATTATACACAAAAGCTAATTTTTTCCCTTTGGGAAAATTTAACATAAAAAACATTATATAATGAGCAGATGTTAATCGATAGAGCAGAAATTACAATTCGTGGCGGACACGGAGGAGCCGGAATGCCTAATAAGTTTAAAGGTCCAGCAGGCGGAAACGGAGGCAATGGAGGCAGTGTTTTTATCAAGACCTCATCAAATATTAATCTTTTAAACCAATTTAGTGAAAAAGATATTTTCATTGCAGAAAACGGGAGTATGGGAGGTAAAAACAACAGAACCGGGAAACAAGGCAGAGATATTGAAATTTTACTTCCGGCGGGAACAAGTATAATTGATAAAGAATCCGGCGAATCTATTTTGGAATTAACTAAACCCGGTGAGGAAAAACTTATTTGTCGCGGAGGAAGAGGGGGTTTTGGGGGTACTACAGGAAGTCGGGGGGAACGCGGAGAAGAAAAACGTATTATCCTTTCTCTCAAACTACTTGCAGATTTTGGTTTGATAGGGCTCCCCAATGCCGGTAAAAGCAGTCTCTTGAACGAATTGACGAACGCAAAAGCGGAAACTGCCAACTACCCGTTTACAACACTCGAGCCAAATTTAGGGGTTTTTGAGAATAGATGTCTTGCAGATATTCCGGGATTGATTGAAGGAGCTTCCAAGGGGAAGGGGTTGGGAATTGCATTTTTGAAACATATTGAAAAGGTTTCGACGCTTCTTCACTGTATCTCCTGCGAATCACAGGACCATCTGAAAGATTACAAAACTGTAAGAAGTGAGTTAGAAAAATTCGGCTTTGATCTAACCAATAAACCAGAAGTTATAATCTTGACTAAAACTGACCTGATTAATATAGAAGATTTTCAAAAATTGATAAAAAGATTGGGCAAAATTGGTAAAAAGATTATACCTGTTTCAATTCATGACTTTCAAAGCCTGGAGGAACTTAAGAAAAACTTACGAAACATTTGATTTCTGGAGTATAATTTGCACATCTTCAATAGATTTGGAGAGAACTTTAAAAAGAGGCGAGAGACTCATTTTGCGAAAGGAGGCAAAATGAATAACAAAAAATTGTGGATTGCCGGAGCTGGTCTTGTTTTGGTTGTTGCTGTGATCCTTCTTGTCTTGGTTTATTTGAGGAATCGGGCATCAACCAATGAAGTCTTTGATGTGAATGGACAAACAGCACTTTCTACACCTACCTTTCAGGTTATCGCAACAGTAGTCCCAACCTCCACCCCTGAGTGGTTGCCTGCGAGTGGTTGGAAATTTGAAGGTTTTAACGGTGAAAAAACCAGAGAGAATGGATTTGTCTATTCTTGGGCAACTTTTGTAAATGATAACGGAGCAAGAGTTAAAGCAATGTGTTCGTCGCCAAATTCACCTGCTCCTGAAATTGGAACCATCTATGCCTGGGATAAAACGAACAATATCCTTTACCCGGTAGTAGATAATAGCGATGGCAATTTGCAAAGATTTTGGTACGCTACCATAGTTCAATAAAAAACGAAAAAAGAGGATTAGTGAAAACTAATATCAAGGTCTCTCGCCTCCTCTTTTTCTTTCGTGTTAGAATCAGTATTAAATGAAAAATACAATTAAATGCCCTCATTGCGGCAAGGAATTTGAAGCTACGGAGGCTCTAAAGCATGAAATTGAAGAACAGGTTAGTCAAACCTTGTTGTCAAAGCATAAAGAAGAACTGGAAGAAGTAAAAAGGAAAAGCGAAGAAGAAACAAAGGAGCGCGTAGAAAAACTTACAAATCAAATTTCCGAACTTTTGGATGAAATCAAAAAACTTCGCGAGAAAGACGAGGAACGCGAAATTCAAATGAAGAAGAGACTAATGGATGAAGAAGAAAGAATTAAGGTTGAGGTCAGACAAAAAGCGGACGAAGAACATAAACTAAAAGATTTGGAAAAGGACAATAAACTTCAACAAGCCCTGGATCAAATCGAATCCCTCAAAACAAAGATCCAACAAGGTTCGCAACAAACCCAAGGAGAAACGCTCGAACTTGAACTAGAAACAAAACTTAGAGAAGAGTTCCCTACGGATAAAATTTTGGAAGTTAAAAAGGGGCAAAGAGGGGCAGATGTGGAGCAAGAGGTGGTCGATAAACTGGGTAGATCTTGCGGTAAAATTCTTTGGGAAAGCAAGAATGCCGAATGGAGTAATGGCTGGATTTCGAAATTAAAAGAAGATCAGCGTCAGGCCAAGGCCGACCTGGCAGTTCTTGTTACAGTTAATTTACCCGAGGGGGTGGACAGCTTTGCTTATCGTGACGGAGTTTGGATAGTAAGTTGGAAACATTTTATTCCGCTTTCCTGGTCCTTACGTTTCAATCTGGTGAGTTTGTTCCACGAAAGGACTTCAAGCGAAGGCAAAGACGAGAAAATGAAAATTCTTTATCAATATTTAACAGGGACGGAATTTAAAAACAGGGTAGAGGGAATAGTGGACGCATTTAGTAATTTGCAGGAAGAATTAGAGAAAGAAAAAAGGTATTTTAATGTAAAGTGGGCCAGACAGGAAAAAGAAATTAGAAAGGTTATAGATCACACACACGGAATGTATGGCGACTTGCAGGGAGTTATCGGCAAGAGTTTACCGGAAATTAAAAGTCTGGAACTTCATGAATAATTTTTGGTTAGAGCTACATAAGCCATTTACCGTTCTTGCTCCGATGGATGATGTTACAGATAATGTTTTTAGGCAGGTTGTATTGGAAGCGGGAAGGCCTGATGTCTTCTTCACTGAGTTTGTAAGCAGTGACGGCTTAGTCTTCAACTCCCACGGGATTCCACTAAGAAAACTGACATTTACTTCAGATCAACACCCTATTGTTGCTCAAATTTGGGGAACGGTCCCTCGGAATATGAAAAAGGCTGCGAAAATTGTAGCAGACCTTGGCTTTGACGGAGTTGATATAAATATGGGCTGTCCGGTTCGGGAGGTGATGAAACGTGGGGCAGGAGCTGGACTCATAGGAAATTACGATTTATCAGGCGAAATTATCAAATCAGTTAAAAAAGGGGCAGGCGCTCTTCCCGTGAGTGTTAAAACCAGACTTGGCAAAAATGAAAATATTGCACGCGATTGGTGCACGTTCCTTCTAAAACAAGATTTGGCAGCGTTAACTATTCACGCAAGAACCGCAAAACAAATGTCCGCTTTCCCCGCTGATTGGGAAGAAATAGGCGAGATTGTAAAAATTAAAGATAAAATCGCTCCCAATACTATAATTATTGGAAACGGAGATGTTAAAAGTTACATCGAGGTGGTCAAAAAAGCCCAAAAATACGGAGTGGATGGGGTAATGATAGGGCGGGGAATTTTTGTAAATCCATGGGTGTTCTCAAAAGATTCAGGGGAACATACGAAAGCGGAATATATCAAATTGCTTCTTAGACATATGGAACTATTTGAAAAAACTTGGGGAGGAACCAAAAATTTCGCCATAATCAAGAAATTTTTCAAAATGTATATCAATAATTTTAAAGGGGCGAGCATTCTTAGGCAAAAATTAATGGAGGCAAAGAGTTTTGAAGAGATTAAGAGCTTTCTGTGACATTTTTAACTTTCATCTTTGGTTTTTTTTGGAACGCGTTTGAAATGTCCACTGCCCATATCTATCCATTCATAGCCGCTATCGTAATCACTGTTACGCAAAGAAGTTTTTTGAACGGAAAAATGAGTGGGGTGGATATTTTTTCCAACTAGCTCTGGGTCGGAGTGCATAACCTGACCCGTAACTTCTTTCTCCGAATTCATTTGTCATTCCCTTCCTTCTCCCAGTCCCCTTCCGCTTCCCAAATCTCCTGGAAAGCCGCACCCGCTTCGCCATAAAGGTTGTCGGCGACGTCAAGGATTTTGAAGACTGATACGTCTTCCGGTACCTCCCCGTCTGCCCATCTCCAAAGCATGTTTAGATCTCGCAAGTATTTCCCGTCAATTCCCTGACTTTTCATTCCGGAATGCAACTTATCAAAGTTGGCGAGTGCTTTCCTTCTCTCCTTGGCTGTCCAATCTTCTGATAAAAGTGCGCTGGTAAGCTCACTTTTTTCGACAATGGGTGAATCGATAATGGCAGTTGTCTGCGCCTCGATTCGATGTTTGAACAGGAGTCTGTCTTGAGAAAATTGGTTAAACATTTCATCAAAATATATATTTAAAATAGACTCTGCAAGTCCATCCGCTTCTAAAGCTTTGGCTATTTCGCGATTAATTTTTGAAAACTTATCGAGTGCGGTGTTTACAACTTCGTTTGCAACTTCTGCTTCGGCTCTGGGAAGACCTGGATTCCTGGTTAAATTGTCAAGTTCTGTGTATGCTTTTTCTACCCTCACTTGTCTATTTGCCCAAAGTACCATAGCATCTTTCGAGTCTTTATCGATATCTAAGGTAGAAATATGGTCAAATTTGGGGTCCCCCGGACCGCCAATATGAGGAATTGGCGGGAGTAATTTATTATTGGATACAATACGATCGGATTTAGCTTCCATATATTTTGGATTATACAACAAACACAGATTTATAACGGGGATTGGAGCGGGTGAGCGGAATCGGACCGCCTTCTCATCCTTGGGAAGGACGCATTCTACCGGTGAACTACACCCGCATTCGCACTACAGATTATATCAAACTCGCTATACGGAATTTTGTTACTATGTTTCGAATCATAGTAACAAGCTTAAAGAGGCTCTTCACGCTTGTTTTTGGATTCATATTTGAGTTTTAGGTATTTTTCACCGGTCAGGGTACGTTTGGTCGGTGTAACTAAATCTAAAAATTCGGATAATAAATTCTTAATATTTTTGTTTGTAACCAAGTTTCCAATTATGTTTCTGTAACCTTCTCCTTTTAAAGCAAATGTTGCATGAACTTTTGCAATGGTTCCCAAACTAATTTTTAAAGTTTTGGAGATTTCCCTATAAGTATATTTGTTTTCAAGTAGTAGATAGGCGATAGCTACTCTTTTAGCTAACATAGTTTTTTCTGCGGGGGAAAGCAAATCATCTAAAAAGGAAATTACCTCATTTTTAGATCTGCGATTTTTGGATTCATGAAGTGTTTAGAAACCTGTGACATTTTTATTACACAATGATACCATGTTTCGAATCATGGTATCGAACCACAGACAACAAAAAATCGACAAAATATTGAAAAAACAGATTTGTAAGATACAAAACACATTCCAATTTACTGGCGTATGTAAATTAATAACATTAACGCGGTAACGTTAACACATTTCCTACGTGGATTACATTTGGATTAACAAGTTTGTTTGCTTTTGCGACACTTACCCACTTGTATCCGTCTCCGTATGCGCGTAACGATATGCTCCAAAGAGTATCTCCTTTAACAACAGTGTATGTATCTCCAGATAGAGTCTGAGTGTTTGCAGACAAGGTTGGTTTTGTCAATGTAGGTTTTTTGGCTGAAACTTCAGGCAAAGTTAATTTTTGACCAACCTCAATCGTATCCGATTTAAGTTCGTTGGCTTTTTTAACGTCTACCCAGTTGTAACCGGAACCATATTTATCTTCTGCTATGGACCAAAGAGTTTCACCTTTAACTACAACGTGTTCTTTTTGTGATTCGCTCCCTGTATTAATTCCCGTGAGAGTGTCGCTTTTCTTATCCTTAAAGTAGTTTACGATCAAAATTCCAACAATCACTATAACTAAAGCTCCTAAAACCATGCTGATATTTTCTTCGTTAAGTTTTAAGTTTTTTAGAAATTTTTTTAGATCAAAGTTCAAATATATTCACCACCCTTCGCCTTCGGCTTCGGAGTGGCAAGCCCCGGGCAGGGAATCGAATTAGCCTGAATTTAGACTATGATCAAACCGAAGTCAATGGGAATTTGGGGCGGGATCGACGAGATTCGGACTCGCAACCTCTTCCGTGACAGGGAAGCGCTCTAGCCAGTTGAGCTACGACCCCAATAGTGTGTATTATAACAGTTGATGACTAATTTGGAAATTGCAGAATTGCTTCGCGATGTAGCGGCTGCCTACCAATTAAAAGACCAAAACAAGTATAAATTCCAAATAATTGCGTATGAACGCGCGGCAGATGCCGTGGAACACGCCACAAGCGAGCTTAAAGACCTTTGGGATGATGGAAAGCTGGAAGAAGTCCCAGGAATAGGCCCTTCAATCGCAGAACACCTAGGAGAGCTCTTCAAAACTGGTCACTCCAGACATTTTGATGAGTTGATGAAGGATATCCCCAAAGAAGCCTTCAAATTAATGGAGTTGCCCGGAATTGGCATTAAAACTGCCCTTCGCCTAATTGCTCAGGGTGAACCGTCCGAGGTTAAAAAACTCCTCAAAGAAGTTGAAGTAAGGGAGAAAAAAACAAAACGTCATCTTTTGCCATATGCCGCATCGACCGCCGGATTTATTATTGATTGGATGAAAAAAGATAAAAACGTTATCCAAATCGACCCATTGGGTAGTCTTAGGCGAAATGTTTCCACAATTGGAGATATTGATATTTTAGCAAAGGTAAAAGGTAAAAGTGAAAAGGTAAAAGTAATAGAACATTTCACAAAATACCCGAATAGCCAAAAAACAATTGAAGCTGGCGATACAACCGCTTCAATTTTAATTCCGGGGGATATCCAAATTGATCTTTTGGTTTCAACGACTGAACAATACGGAGCAGCTCTACAACATTTCACAGGCAGTAAACATCATAATATTGCTCTACGCGAATTCTCTTTAAAAAACGGATATAGTCTTAGCGAAAAAGGAATTCGCGAAATTCGAAATCCGAAGCACGAAATTCGAAAATTTAAGACGGAGAAAGATTTTTATAATTTCCTTGGACTTGATTATATCGAGCCGGAACTTAGGGAGGACACCGGAGAAATTGAGGCGGCTAAAAATCATTCACTCCCAAGATTGATCGAACTAACCGATGTAAAAGCGGATCTTCAAATTCATTCAAGTTTTGACATAGAAACAAGTCACGATTTGGGAGCCAGTTCCATGGAAGAGGTTGTTAAAAAAGCTGACGAGCTCAAATATGAATATATAGCTTTCACAGAACACAATCCCAGTCAAAAAGGACACACGGATTTTCAAATTACCGAAAAGCTAAAAGCGAAGAAGGAAGAGGTTGAACAAATAAACTACTCAATTAAAAATATGAACACAAAATATATTCGTAGAGTATTTAACAGCCTCGAAATTGACATGAAATCCGATGGGAGCCTTCCTGTTCCCGGTGAAGGATTAAACACTTTAGATTTTGCTCTGGTCTCAATTCATTCAAATTTTGACCTACCGCGCGATGTACAAACAAAACGAGTGATGGCCGCACTATCCCACCCAAGAGTAAAAATATTCGCCCATCCCACCGGGCGCAAATTAAATGAAAGAGAGGGTGCGGAACTAAACTGGCCGGAAATTTTTGAGTTTTGTTTAAAAAATAATAAATGGATAGAAATAAATTGCGACCCGATGCGTTTGGATCTCCCCGATACACTAGTCCGTGAGGCTGTGAAACTTGGTGTGAAATTAACATTTGGAACAGATGCACACCATATTGACGGAATGAATAATATGACGTTTGGAGTTTCGGTAGCAAGACGAGGATGGTGTGAGAAAACCAACATAGTCAATTGTCTTGATCTGAAATCGTTTGAGAAACTGTTGGTTTAATTTACAATTAATAATTTACAATTTACAATGAATTACTCAATGATCATTGAGGCAATGAAAATTTACTGAAAATTGCGAATTGAAAATTGAGAATTGAGGGGTGGTGATATTTATGCAATATATATTATTAGGAATTGTATTGATTTTAATTCTTTGGGTAGTTTCGATTTACAATTTTTTTGTTTCTACAAAAACGAGAGTAGGAGCTTCGATTCAGGAAATTGGAAACCAACTGAAGCGTCAGGCAGAACTTATTCCCAATTTGGAGTCTTCCGTAAAAGGATATCTAACGCACGAAAAAGGAATACTGGAAATGTTGTCTGATGCCAGAAAGATGGTATCGAGCGGTAAAGACGCATCCAAAAAAATTTCTGAACTTTTGCCAAAACTTCAAGTTGTTGTTGAAAGTAACCCCGAGCTTAAAGGAGCGGAAGTTGTTACAAATCTGATGAATGATCTAAGGGATACGAGTGATAAAGTAATGTATGCAAGAAGACTCTTAATCGACCTTACTGCTGATTACAATGTTAAACGTGTAACTTTTCCCAGCAATTTGGTTGCCGACATGTTTCATTTTGAAACATTAAAGGGTTTAGAGACTCCGGAGAGTGGGGATTTTACAAAAGTAACCGACGCTGATACAAAAACACCCAAAGTTCAACTTTAGTGATAAGATCCTATCGTCCCACAGAGCGGGACTCCAGGATGACGTATGCGGAATATATATGAAGTTCAGATGAGCAATAAGATAAAAAGCGCTTTTGTTGTAGCGCTTTTTGTTCTCTTTGTTTTTGTTGCCGCTTATATCCTTACCAATGCTTTTGGTTACTATATGGGCTACCAGCCAGGTGGAATGGGTTATTTTGGTATGGCAATGATAATATCCGGGATTTCATCTTTCGTTAGTTATTATTATTCAGACAAAATAGTTTTGGGAATTTCGGGTGCCCGCCACGCAAACACCATCGAAGACAAACTGTTTACTCAGGTAGCCGAAAACATATGTATCGGAGCGGGAATACCCAAACCAAAGTTGTATGTAATAGAAGATACGGCTCCCAATGCTTTTGCCACAGGGAGAGATCCGGATCACGCTGTGATTTGTGCAACCACCGGTTTACTTTCAAAACTAAACAGGACTGAACTCGAGGGAGTTTTGGCTCATGAAATTTCTCATATCAGAAATTACGATATTCGTTTAATGTCGATTGTGTCTGTAATGGTAGGTCTTGTTGCCCTTCTTGGAGATTGGTTTTTAAGAATGAGTTATTTCGGGCGAGGGTCAAGAGATCGGGACAATGGAAATATCGGAGCAATATTTTTGGTGCTGGGAATAATTTTTGCCATACTTTCACCAATAATTGCCCAATTAATACAACTGGCGATCAGTAGGCGCAGGGAGTTTACAGCTGACGCAGGATCGGTTGAGATAACCAGACAACCTCAAGGGCTTATCTCCGCCCTCAAAAAAATATCTGCCGATACGGAGCCACTTGAGGCAGCAAATAAAGCGACTGCGCATTTGTATATCGTGAATCCTTTCCATTCCGTTCCCGACAAAAGTCAGCGGGCAGTAAACTTTATGGCTGGTTTATTTAACACCCACCCTCCAATGCCGGAACGCATTACGGCCCTTCAAAATATGATGTGAGTCGGGTATTATATGGATATGGCAAAGCTTTCGAAGGCGGATGTAACTCATGTAGCAAGGTTGGCAAAATTGGATTTGACTGATACTGAAATCAACAAATTTCTTCCCCAGCTTTCTCAGATACTCGAACATGTTGGTGAACTGGGTAAGGTTGATACGACAGATCTAACTCCTACCAGTCAGACTGCGGGACTGACAAACGTGCTTCGTGAAGACGAAGTCAAACCAAGCAGTATCGACCAAAATGGAGCACTTTCTGGGACAAACAAAACACACAACGGCTATTTTAAAGTGGACGCGATCTTGACAGAAAGGAGCGATAAGTAGTTTTTAGGCATGAAAATTCCACTAACAATTAAAGAAACGCAAGATGGACTTATCAAAAAGGAATTTTCTGCTGTGCAACTTGTGGACGCGTATCTCGAACGAATTAAAAAATATAATGAAGAATATAATATCTTTTTAACAACTTCTGATGAAATCGCATATTCCAAGGCTAAAAAGTTTAATGATCTAGATCAATATACTGAAGAGTTTTTCAAAGAAAATCCATTGGCAGGGGTTGTGGTTGGATATAAAGATATTTTTTTAACAAAAGGAATTAGAACCACTGCAGGGTCAAAAGTTTTGGAAAGTTACATTCCGCCTTACTCTGCAACCAGCGTATCCCGGATAGAAAATGCCGGGGCAATCCCGATAGGTAAATTGAACTGCGATGCCTGGGCGCATGGCTCATCAGGTGAAAATAGCGATTTTGGTCCTACAAAAAACCCTTGGAATAAGGAATATGTGCCCGGAGGATCTTCAAGTGGTTCCGGTGCCGCGCTTGCGGCGAATATGAGTTTGATTACAACAGGAACCGATACCTGCGGCTCTATTAGATTGCCTGCGAATTATTGTTTTAGCGTTGCGATCAAACCCACTTATGGCGCAGTGTCCCGGTATGGGGTAATTGCGATGGCGTCTTCACTGGATACTGTTGGGCCCATAGGGAGAACTGTTGAGGATGTAGAGACTGTTTTTAATGTTATAAAAGGAGAAGATGGATATGACGGCACTGTCGTAAATTCGAAATTCGAAATTCGAAATTCGAAATTAAGAGTGGGGATTCCGAAAGAGTTTTTTACTGAGGGGATTGATCCGGAGGTTGAAAAAACAATAACCCTAGGGATAGAAGTTTTGAAAAAAGAAGGAATTGAATTTAAAGAAGTGGCTCTTCCTTCCACTAAATATGCAATTGACGTCTATTATGTTATTCAGCCGGCTGAAGTTTCATCTAACTTGGGAAGATTTGACGGAATACGCTACGGAAATGGGCGCGATTCTTTTGGGGATGAGGCAAAAAGAAGAATAATGCTTGGAACTTATGTTTTATCCGCAGGATATTACGATGCTTATTATCTTAAAGCCATGAAGGTCAGATCTAAAATAATTAGTGAGGTAGACAAAGTATTTGATGAAGTGGACGCTCTTATCGCCCCGGTTGCCCCAACCCCGCCGTTTAAGTTGGGAGATAAAGTTTCGGATCCTCTTACAATGTATTTAACCGATGTTTACGCTGCCACGGCGAATCTTTGCGGAATTCCTTCTCTTGCCCTTCCAAGCGGGTTTTCAAAACAAGGTTTACCTCTTGGGTTTCAGCTGATGGGTTCGAGATTTTCGGAGCCGGCACTTTTTGAATTAGGCAAACTTTACCACAAAGCTATTGATTATGTTCCAAAAGTTGCATTCTAAAAAATGAAAAACACATTAATTCCAATTATTGGTCTGGAAGTTCACATTGAACTTGCCACTAAAACTAAACTATTTTGCACATGTTCAGCCGATCATTTTAGCAAAAAACCAAATACACAAGTTTGCCCTATTTGTATGGGATTACCCGGAGCACTTCCTTATACAAACTATGAAGCTGTCATTTCAACAATCAAGTTTGGTCTTGCGATGGGGTCTACGATTAATTTATTTAGCAAATTCGACAGAAAGCATTATTTTTATCCAGATCTCCCAAAAAGTTATCAAATCTCTCAGTACGATTTGCCGTTTTGTGTTGGTGGAAATTTTGCCGGTAAAAGAATTCGACGAGTTCATCTTGAGGAGGATACGGGGAAGCTTGTTCACGAAACAATCGACGGGGTCAAATCTTCTTTAATTGATTTTAACAGGAGTTCGGTTCCTTTAATGGAGATGGTGACTGAACCTGATTTTCATGACATAGAAAGTATAATTTCTTTTCTCAAAGATGTTCAACTGATTGTTCGGTATTTGGGAATAAGTAACGCAGACATGGAAAAAGGGAGTATGAGACTGGAAGCAAATATATCGTTAGCGAATAGCGAACAGGTAATTGCGAATAAATTACCAAACTATAGAGTCGAACTAAAAAATATCAACTCGTTTAAGTTTTTGGAAAAAGCCGCCTCTGTGGAAATTAAAAGACAGACCGAAGCTTTAGAAAAAGGGGAGGAGTTGGTGCAGGAAACGAGAGGTTACAATGAAGTTAAACAATCTACATTCTCTCAACGTTCAAAAGCTGACGCCCATGATTACAGATATTTTCCTGAAGCTGACTTACCCCCGATAGAGCTTTCGGAATTAATAATTAAGAATTTACAATTAACAATTCCTGAACTGCCGGAACAGAAACGGGTGAGATTTGAGAAAGAATACGAACTTTCGAAAGACTTTGCGAATATTTTGGTTTCAGACTTGGACCGAGCTAATTATTTTGAGGAAGCCCTTCGGCAAGCTCAGAGTAAATTTGGACAGGGTGCGACCCTGTCAGCAAGGACGATAGCGGATTTGATGATAAATAGAAAATTGGATCAAGAGTTTCCGGAACCGGCGGGGTTAGTCAAGAAAATAATCGAATTAACAAGTGTCGCATATTCGTCAAACGAAGAAGTTGAAAACGCTGTGAAAAGTGTTTTAATAGAAAATGAGAAAGCGGTTTCCGATTATCAAACCGGCAATGGCAACGTGATAGGATTTTTGATTGGCATGACACAAAAAAAACTACAAGGAAAGGGAAACCCACAAATTGTACGTGAGAAACTTTTAGAAGGGATACAAAAATGAGTGAGAAAACGAACTTACCTGCCGGTTCTGAATTATTAAGTAGAAAAGATCATCATAGGGCAAGAGTTGATAGGATATTCGATGGGTTGAAAGATGGGACTTTTAATGAGGAGCAAGTAAGAAAAATGTTGACAGGAATGCTGACAATAGCCGATTTAAAAGGTTCTCAAGATAACGTAATGAAAATGCCGAACAGAAGCGAGTTTGACAAAAAGGTACAGAAATTAGTTGATGAAGGAGTAGAGTTTGGATTCATTATAGCTGATATTGATCATTTCAAAGATTTCAATGACAAATATGGCCACGGTGTCGGTGACATAGTCCTGGCTCTTGTCGGAAACAGTCTCAAGGAATCGTTGCGAGAGGGTGATTTTATCGCCCGGTGGGGTGGAGAAGAAATAGGTATCCTTGGTTTTTTTAAAAATGAGAAAGAACTAAAAGAGATATCTGAACGTCTTAGAATCAAAATTGCAGGAATCGATCATTTTACAGTCAGCCACGAAGTTATTCCCGGAATAACAGTAAGCTTGGGAGCAGGCATTTTTAAGAGTGGAAAGTTTGAGGATTTTTTTCAAAAGGTTGACGGTAAGCTTTATGAAGCAAAAAAAGCCGGTAGAAATCAAGTTAGAATAATTGAATCAGAAAATGTCTAAATTTGCCCATCTTCATGTTCACACAGAGTATTCACTTCTTGATGGGTTAAGTAAAATCAAGAAACTCTTTAATCATGTCAAAGAACAAGGGATGGAATCTGTCGCCATAACAGATCACGGAGTAATGTACGGAGAGGTTGAGTTTTATAAAGAGGGACTCAAACAGGGTATAAAACCAATTTTGGGAATGGAGGGGTATATAACTACGGGTGATCTTCATGAAAAAGCAGAAAAAGGCAGGGCGCAAAACTTTCATATACTTCTTTTGGCTAAAAATAACGAAGGCTATAAAAATTTAATGAAACTGGCTTCAATTGCTCAAGTTGACGGTTTTTATTATCGCCCGAGAATGGATCACGCAACATTAAAAAAGTATTCAAAAGGTTTAATTTGTACGTCGGGTTGTCCGCAGGCAGAAATTGGGCAGGCAATTGCCAGGGATGATAAAGAAAATATCAAAAACCTTGTCGATTTTTATGTAGACACATTCAAGGATGATTTCTATTTTGAAATACAAAGACACGAATATGCAAAGTGGCTCACAAAAGCACCGACAGCAGAAATAAAAAGTACATTAAACGAACTTCAGGAAACCGAAAATAAATGGAATGCCGGAATAATCAAACTCAGTAGGGAATATGGGATCCCGCTGGTTGCAACCAATGATGCCCACTATATAAAACAAGAAGATGCCTTCGCCCAGGATGCGCTGGTTTGTGTAGCTACAGGCAAAACTATGAGTGAAACCAAACGTTTAAGGTATATAGACGCGCAGACATTTTACGTTCGGTCTCCTTCGGAAATGGCGGCACTATTTCCTGACTATCCCGACGCGTTAGAAAATACGGTCAAACTATCCGAAAAATGTAATGTGGAAATTACGCTTGGAAAATGGTTTTTTCCCAAGTTCCCATTACCAAACGGAGTAACGGCTGATGAACAGTTAGGTAAACTTGCACACGAAAAACTGAGTGAAAAGCTCCCTGACGCAGGCCCTGAAGAACTCATACGACTTGAACATGAACTCGATATTATAAGTCAAAAAGGATATTCAGCATATTTTTTAATAGTTAGAGATTTGGCAAATTGGACCGCCTCAGTCGGAATTATTACCAATACCAGAGGTTCGGCCGCAGGGAGCCTTGTTTCGTATGTTTTGGGAATTACTACAGTTAACCCGCTAACTTATTATTTGCCCTTTGAAAGATTCCTTAATCCTTATCGTCCAAGCCCTCCCGATATTGATTTCGATGTTGCGGACGATAGACGCGACGAAATTATTGAATATATAACCAAAACTTACGGCAAAGATAATGTGGCTCAAATATGCACTTTCGGAAGAATGCTAAGCCGGGCTGCCGTGCGCGATGTGGCACGTGTTTTGGGGTATCCATATAATGTGGGAGACAAAATTGCAAAACTGATTCCACCTCCAAAACAGGGTTTTCCTATAACTATTTCTAAGGCCCTTGAAGAAACACCTGAACTTAGAGACTTATACGGAACCGACGCTGAAACAAAAAAGGTACTGGATTTAGCAATGCAAGTCGAGGGAAGTGCCAGACATGTTTCTGTCCATGCAGCGGGCGTAGTAGTTGCGCCAACCAATATAACTGATTTTTCTCCGATTCAACGCGAGCCGTCGGGTGAAAAAATAATAACACAATACGAAATGCACGCGGCAGAGGAAGTTGGATTAATAAAATTTGACATTCTTGGAATTCGAAACCTGTCCATTTTAGGTTCAGCTATCGACATTGTGGAAAAAACTTACGGCACAAAAACCGATCTTCACACAATTCCTTTAACCGATAAAAAGACTTTCGAAATGCTTGCCCGTGGCGAAACAATGGGGGTCTTTCAGTTTGCAAGCGGGGGCATGACAAAATACCTAAAGGAACTCAAGCCCAACCGTGTTGAGGATTTAATGGCCATGGTTGCTCTCTATCGTCCGGGGCCCTTAGCAGTTATTCCGGAATATATTAAAAGAAAATCAAATCCAAAGATGGTGAGATACCTAGATCCCAGGATGGAAAAATTTTTAGGAGCAAGCTACGGTTTAATAATTTATCAGGACGATTTGCTTTTCTGCGCAATTGACCTCGCCGGTTATAGTTGGGAGGAAGCTGACAAGTTCAGAAAAGCCGTAGGAAAGAAAATTCCCGAAGAAATGGCGGCTCAAAGAGAGAAATTCGAATCGGGAATCGTGAAAAATGGGCAAACCAAAGAATTTGCTCAGACACTTTGGAAACTTTTTGAACCATTTCAATCATACGGATTTAATAAAGCCCATGCTGCCTCCTACGGGATTGTGGCCTATTATACGGCCTATATGAAAGCCAATTACCCGGTTGAATACATGACGGCTCTTTTGACAGCCGAAGCGTCCGATAAAGATAAAATTTCGATGGCAGTCAACGAGTGCAGGAGAATGAAAATTAAAGTATTGTCTCCTGATATAAACGAGAGCAATATAGGGTTTACCATACAAGATGGAGCAATAAGATTCGGACTTTCGGCAGTAAAAAATGTCGGAGCAGTGGCAATCGATATAATATTAACTGCCAGAAAAAAAGGAAAATTCGAATCATTTGCTGATTTTTTGAGTCGTGTAGATGCCAGAAAAGTGAATAAAAAGGTTCTCGAAAGTTTAATAAAAGTCGGCGCAATGAATATGTTTGGCGGGCGTTCTGCACTTCTGGCATCAATTGATAGAGTTCGGGAAAAAGTAAGCGTTCCCAAGGGAGACGATAATCAACCGGGACTTTTTGCCATCGGAGATTTAAAAAAAACTGAAGCGGCTTCAGTGATAACGATAGAAAATATTCAGGAATTCGGCGACGATGAATTAGAGTCCCTTGAGCGGCAACTATTGGGGTTTTCTTTGACGGCAAGACCAATAAGTGAGCTCGTGGGACCCTTGGAGTTTCAATCGACTCATAAAATCTATGAAATCACTCCTGAAGAATATTATTCGGATTTAGTAAGAATTGCTGCGGTTGTGAGTGGAGTTAGAGTAATTACCACTAAAAAAAGCGGTGCCGAAATGGCTTTTGTTAAAGTTGACGATGGCACGGGCCAAATTGATCTGGTAGTTTTTCCTAAAATATTTAAATCTACCAGGGATTTTTGGCTTGAAGGAAAGCCATTGTTGGTAGTGGGTAAGGTAGATTTTCGGGATGAAACTCCTTCAATCCTTGTAGAAAATATTGAAACATTAAGCAGTCTGAGCGAAAAAAAGCAACGAGAAGTTTATATCAAAATACCGGCAAGCGCCGACGCGAATACTCTGAGAAGATTAAAAGACCTTTTAACTAGCAGTCTCGGAGACCAAACAGCTTATTTGATTTTTGACAATAACGGTATCTCAAAAAGAGGTAAAAAAGTCAAGCTACCCTTTCAAATATTCTGGAACGAGACCTTAGCCAAAGGAATAACAGATATTCTGGAAACAGCAAAATCGTAAAATGTGACTTGAGCCGCGACTTTGTTTCGTATACAATAGCCCCTATGGCATTGAAAATTACGCTAAAACAAGTCGAGTTTGGAATTGGGGATAAAATCCGCGTTGTTCAAAAGATTAAAGATGGAGACAAAACCCGCGAGGCCTTTTTTGAGGGAATGGTTATTGCGATCAGAGGCCGAGAGCCCGGAAAGACTTTTGTTGTTAGAAAAATTGCCGAAGGGGGAATAGGAGTTGAAAAAATATTTCCTCTTAATCTTCCTTCAATCGATCGTATTCTCATTATCAAGAAGGGTACAGAAGGAGTTAGGCGCGCTAAACTTTATTATACCAGAGAGAAAGCACCTACAGAGGTGGAAATGATTTTTAAAAGAGCTGCCGTGCGTGCTAGCATAAAGAGTGGTAAAAACAAGTGAACTTGGGAATCTTGCCGAAGATTACGCTGTAAAACTTCTTGAATCTGGGGGATACAAAATAAAAGACCGTAATTTCAGGTCCCGTTTTGGAGAAATTGATATTGTAGCATTGGACGGGGAGACTCTCGTCTTTGTAGAAGTAAAGGCTAGATGGTCACGCAAGTTTGGGGCTCCTGAAGAAGCGGTCACTAGGTCCAAGTTATTCAAAATCAAAAAGACAGGTGAATATTATTCGTTACTCCATCCGGACTTGCCCAAAAAACTTAGAATTGACGTTGTCGCGATTGAAATAGAAGGTGGACTGGTTTCTTCATCTAAGATTATCAAAGTAGATTAATTACCCAAGGACAGTCCTTGAGTAATGATTTTTGTGCGTATGCAAGGACTGTCCTTGGGTAGAGGGTTGACACGAGTCTTGAGGGAAGTTACATTTAATTATGTTCATTCTTCCTGACCTCCCCTATGCTTACGAAGCACTTGAGCCATTTGTTGACGAGGAAACTATGCATATTCATCATGACAAGCACCATGCCTCCTATGTTAAAAATTTGAACGATCTTTTGGCCGGTCACGATGACCTACTAAATATGGATATAAACGAACTCCTCAAAAATCTCGACAAGGTTCCTGAGGAGATTCGTCAAAAGGTTAAAAATAATGCAGGTGGTGTTGCAAATCACAATATGTTCTGGGAAATTATGGAACCAAATCCGAATTCCGAAATTCGAAATCCGAAACAAAATCTAATGATCCAAATTCAAAAAGATTTCGGAAACTTCGACACATTTAAAGAAAAGTTTTCAGCCGTAGCTCTCGGACACTTTGGTAGTGGATGGGCATGGGTTGTTGTAAATGATGGGAAACTTGAAATATCTGATTCTTCAAACCAAGATTCTACTATCAGCTATTCGCTATCACCCATTCTCTGTTTAGATGTTTGGGAACACGCCTACTATTTAAAATATAAAAATATGAGAGCAGAGTATATAGCGGCATTTTGGAGCATTGTAAATTGGAAAGAAGTTGAAAGGAGATTTGGGGAGGTGAGTAGAATTTGATGTGGAATTATAGTTATGGCAACTATTGGTATCCTGGAGCGCTTTGGGAAAACATGATGTCTGGACTATCTTTACTTTTGGTACCCGTTTTGATCTGGAGTCTTTTCTGGAAAGGTTGGGCTCTTTGGAAGGCTGCAAAGCAGGACAGCAAGCCCTGGTTTATTGCGTTATTATTAATAAACACAATGGGAATTTTGGACATTCTTTATATTTATTTTTTCGGTAAAGAGGTTAAGGAAATCAAAAAATCTTCAAAGAGAAAATAACTAAATGTATTGACAAAGTTTTTAAATTTTTGTAGACTCGTGTTCTGGTGTTTTTCGGCGCCGTAGCCAAGTCTGGCAAGGCTCAGGTGCGCAGCACCTGGATCCAAGGTTCAAATCCTTGCGGCGTCTTTACCATAGGGATATCTATGGGAACGGTTTTGTCATTCGACACAACCGGCTGGTCAAGGAAACCCTGAGAAACAATATCCTGCGGAGGGTTTCCTTTTAGTTCTTTAATTTTTTTGTGCGGGTGTAGCTCAAACTGGTGGAGCAGTTAACTTGTTTAATCTGTGCCGAACGGCATAGATGGTTAGAAGGTCGAAGGTTCGAATCCTTCCACCCGCTTTTGACCGGTAGCGTAGTCGTTTAACGCGCTCAGATAGGATCTGAGAGATCGAAGGTTCAAATCCTTCCCGGCCATCTTGCCAAATACCTGCGGAATTTTTATCCGGAAGGTAATTGGCGAATAGGTGCCATAAATACCGCCATGCCAAAGCTTATGCGGCAGGACAAGGTGTTTGTGGCACTTAGAAATTATTGGGGCAGGTTCTGTCAAATTTTATTTATCGACAGATACCTGCCCTTTTCGTTTTTTGTTAGGGTATAATTTAGTTATGCTTATTTTAGGAATAGATCCCGGTACGGCCACAACCGGTTTCGGACTTGTTCGTTTAAACGGAAAGGGAAACGAAGTCGTCACATGGGGGTTGATCGAAACAAGTAAAACTCTTCTTAAGGAACGCAGACTGGACCTCATTTTTGAAGAAATTGTTGCTCTCATTAAAAAACATAAACCTGATGTTTTTGTTTTTGAGAAAATATTTTTTGCAACGAATGCAAAAACAGTAATAGCGGTTGGTCAAGCTCAAGGTGTGATGTTACTGGCGGCAAGTAAAACAAATGTTCATGTCGAAGAATACGCGCCCGGAACAATTAAAAAAATGATTACCGGTTCAGGAAGAGCTAACAAAAAAGAAGTACAAGCACATATTAGAAAGATTCTAGGCAGTCGTGTAAAAAGCGGCGCGCATAAAAAAACTCATTTTGATAATGCTGCCGACGCTCTTGCAATTGCTTTAACACATGCGTTTAAATTGGGGGAAAGTAAATCCGAAGCACGAAATATCAAATCCAAAACAAATACGAAGGCTTAGATGTTTTAAATTTTAAACATTCGATTTTCGATATTCGAATTTAGAACTGGGGTGATTAATTATTTTTAAAATAGGTAAAGTTACTCACTATTACGATAAATTAGGGGTTGCCATAATCGAACTTGACGGAACTCTTTCTGTTAACGATGAAGTTAAATTTATGAGGGACGGAGAGACTTTGTTTGAACAAAATGTCGATTCTATCCAGGTAGAGCATGAAAAGAAGGATTCAGCAAATAAAGGCGAAGTGGTTGGTCTCAAAACTCAAGAGGTTGTAAAAGAGGGAGCTGAAGTATATAAAGTGTGATATCCTTGGAGTTGTCATGAGGTCAAAAAGAAAGCGGAAGTCTTCAAAATCAGTTGAATGGTTGGATGCACCGGATATTGCAAAAAGGTCACTTAAACTGATAACAGAGCTTAAAATGGATTGGATTTTGTATGAGCGTCTCTTTTTTTATAGATCTACAGATTCCAAAGCTAGGGCATATGCAAGAACGTGGGGCTTGCCGGCTCTTTGGCAGAGGTCCTTGGGGATAGAACCTGGATATATTATTGAGGTACTGGCTGAACATTTTGATAAATTGGATAAAAGAAATCAGGATAAGGTTATTCTTCATGAGTTGACACACATCCCTCATAATTTTTCAGGGGCCCTGGTTCCCCACACTCACAGAAAAAAAGGAAGTTTTCGTAAAAAGTTAGACGAGCTTGTTCTGCGTTATTTTGAAAATTTTGATTAATATGGGGCTTGTGTCATTGCGAGGAGCGGTAGGCGACGAGGCAATCTCTGACATGGACAGATTGCTTCGGATGCCTCGCAATGACAATAAAACATTTGAAACGATTTATATATGAAGACAATAATCTTACATGGTGATGACGAGAGAAAATCATATGCCCGTTTGCAAAAATTTGTAGAAACTGCACGCGGTAGAAGTTGGGAAGTTGACTATTTGGATAATCCTTCTATCAAATTACAAGAAACATTATCTTCCACTTCACTTTTTTCCAACGAGAGATTCTTTGTTCTAAGGGATATTAAAAGACTGGGAAAAAAAGAAATTGAATGGCTAAATAAGAAATATACCGATCTTCCGGGCAATCTGATTGTTTATCATGAGGGTTATATTCCAAAGACTCTTCTTTCGTCTCTTCCAAAAGATGTCAAAATTGAAGAGTTTAAATTGCCGGTTATCATCTGGACTTTTTTGGAACATATCTACCCGGGAAATTCCAAACAAGCTATACTGGAGTTTCATAAGATTATAGAGAGAGACGCTCCGGAATTTATTTTTACTCTTATTGCCAAACTTTTCCGTGATTTATATTGGGCGAAAGTCGATTCAAATTCAATGCCGTATCCGACTTGGAGAAGCGCAAAGTTAAAAGTTCAAAGTTCAAAATATTCGGAAGAACAATTAAAGGGTCTAATTGAAAGAATGTCGGAAATTGACATTGAAGTAAAGACAAGAAAAAGCGATTTAGTTACCGCGCTTGACCTGTTGATGATTAAACGATTAAAATGACAGCATCAATGAAACTGGTAAAAAATATCAACCCGGAAATCTTCAGAGGTTACGATATTCGCGGTGTGGTAGACAAAGACTTGAATGAAGATGTTTATTACACGTTAGGTAAAGCCTATGCCACATTTTTATATGAAAGAAGAATTAGCATGGCAGTAGTCGGACGCGATGTTAGGTTAACTTCTGAGAAATTCCAAAAATCTTTTGTGAAGGCTCTTTTGGATTCGGGAGTTGACGTTATAGATATAGGGCTGACGCTTTCTCAGATTTTGTATTTTGCTCAGTACCACTATCTTTCAAAAGGCGGGGCAATGGTAACTGCCTCCCACAATCCTAAAAATTACAATGGATTAAAATTGGCAGCTGGGTTTTCAGACACTTTGTTAACAGATGAGGTGCAACAAATTAGAAAGATTACAGAATCGGGAGAATTTAGATCTTTCGATAGAAAAGCGACTTACAAACAAGAGGATGCGTTCCCGTTTTATGTAGAGGATCTGTTTAATAAGATTCCGCTTACCGACAGCGGTCTGAAGGTTGTGGTCGATGGCTTAAATGCTACCGCAAGCATGTTTTTGCCGGAAATCATACGTAGGGCCGGCTGTACAGTAATTGAACAAAATACGAATTTGGACGGAAATTTCCCGCTAGGCACGCCAGATCCGACTGAGCGCGAGGCGCAAGAAAGGTTGGCTAAAAGAGTTGTAAAAGAAAAGGCGGATTTTGGAGTTTCGTATGATCCGGACGGCGACCGTATTGGGATAGTCGATGGGGAAGGCAATTTAATATGGAATGATGTCTTGGTTGCAATTTACGCCAAGGATATCTTGGAATATATGCCAGGCGCCCCAATAATATTTAACACGTTGTGTTCAAAAGCGACTTCAGATGTCATAACCTCATCGGGGGGTAAACCAGTTATGTGGCTTACAGGACACAGTTTTATTAAAGCGAAAGTTAAAGAATCAAGATCTCCGTTCGGGGGGGAGCTTTCCGGACACATATTCTTTATGGATAGCTTTTACGGTCATGACGATACTTCTTTTGCAACTTTAAGACTTCTTGATTACTTGAAGCGTAAAAAGCTTTCCTTAAAAGAGGCTGTTGGGCAAATCCCTAAATATATCTCAAGTCCGGAAATAAAATTAGGACTTGCTGACGATCTCAAATTTAAACTTATTAATGAAAATATTAGTTTAGACGTTAAAAATATTTTTTCAAACGCATCATATGTGGATATTGATGGATTTAGAGCTGACACAAAAGATGAAATGGTTATAATCCGCGCTAGCCAAAATGGGCCGTATATTACAGTTAAGTTTGAAGGTAAAACTCAGGCACAGTACGACTCATTAAAGGTGAAAATCAGAGAAATTTTAAAGAAATATCCAGAAATCGATTGGTCGGCTGGGGTTAATATTCATGCCCTCGAATAATTACATAGAATTCAAAAATTTTGCAGAAAAGCTGGCTGTTAACGCAGGTAAAATTCTTCTTGATCTCCAAAAAGATGCAAGGATAGTTAAACAAAAAGATATTCAAGATATTGCAACAACCGCTGATCTGGCTTCAGAAAAATATATTATTGATGAAATAACCAAAAAATATCCGGACCATTCAATTTTCTCCGAAGAAAGCCCTGAAATCGACAACAAATCGGATTATAGATGGGTAATAGACCCTTTGGATGGAACAAAATCTTATGTTCGAGGGATTCCACTTTATAATGTAAGCATTTGCTTGGAATATAATGGAAAGGCTGTTGTAGGGGTAATTTACCTTCCCGCTACGGACGAGCTATATAGCGCAAGTTCCGGAAGAGGCGCTTTTATAAATGGAAACAAAATAAATATTTCAAGTCAAAAACAGATGGAATCTTCGTATATTGGATTTTATATACCTACAAAAAATCGTAAATTCGTTAATTATGAAAAAGGATGGAATGCGATGAAAAATATTTCCGAAAAGTGTTACAGAATACGTCAAGACAACAGTAGCAATATCGCTTTATGCTTTTTGGCTCGAGGAGGAGTTGAGGCGTATATCAATTTAACCAACCCGCCCCACCATCACGATCTAGTTACGGGACTTTTAATTGCAAATGAGGCTGGAGCGTTAATTAAAGTATTTGACGATGGAACTTTCATTGTTGCGAATAATAAGTTTATTTATGAGCAACTTACTGATATTATTAACTCATCATGAATTTAGATAATTTTAGCGATTTTGAAAAAATAGATCCAATGAAGGTGGGTAAAGCTTTGGCGCTTTTTCCGGACCAGATCCGTGAATGCTTTACCCAAGCTACTAACGCTGATATTCCTATGATAGAGTTTAAATCGGTTCTTGTTAGCGGCATGGGGGGGTCTTCTAATGCGGCCAAAATAATCGAAAGTTTAATGCAGAAGGATTCGAAATTTCCCTTTGTTTTATATAACGATTACGGACTTCCCGGCTGGGTAGATTCAGATACTTTGGTTATAGCCAATTCTTACTCAGGCAACACCGAGGAAACTTTGTCGGCGATAACGGAGGCAAAAAAAAGAGGATCAAAAACTCTGGGAGTTTCCACAGGAGGAAAAATCGCCGAAATGATTAAATCGGGTGAGATAGAAGGGGCGGTGGTTACTCCGGGAGATACAAATCGCACAGGTTACCCAAAAACGGGACTTGGCGTCTCCCTTGGGGCTCTTCTTGGTGTTTTAGCTAAAGCGGGGGTTATTCCGTATTTTAAGGAGGACGTAATGGCAGCTCTAGCCGATCTGGAAGACGTCAGACGAAATTGGCTACCCGAAATTCTCACAAAAGATAACTTGGCCAAAGAATTAGCTGAATGGTTTCATGGCGCAATTCCTGCCCTCTTCGGGGGAAGGCCTTTTATAGGTTCACTTAACGCGGGGAGGAATGTTATTTGTGAAGTAGGGCGAACTTTCGGCCTTTTCTTTGATTTTCCGGAAGTTGACCATGTAATGGTGGAGGCGACTCTTAAACCCGATTTTGCAAAAGATAAAATCAAATATTTATTTTTGGAAAGTTCTTTTAATCACGAAAGGGTAAAACTTAGATATGGGGTGACAAAAGAACTTTTTGAAAAACAAGGCCTGTCATATAAGAGTTATGAGTTAAGGTGCAAAAGTGAGCTATCCCAGGCTTTGGAAATCCCACATCTTTGTGCGTGGATTGGGTACTATCTTTCCATTTTGGAAGGAGTTGATCCCGGCCCAGAGCCTTGGATTATTGAACTTAAAAATAAACTCTTCCAGCCCGTGCACTGATTTATTTCTCTCTTATTTTTTCTTGAAGTGGATCGCTTAGTTGTATTTCAATAGTTCCCGCAACAGCCTGATCTAAATTACAAATACCACGCAAATGAGCCTCCTCATGTTGTAAAAGTCTAGCCATAAAACTATCAAAAACTTTATCTTCTTTTACTCCTAATTCGTTTATCCACTCTATTTTGATAGAAACAGGTCTCTCAACGTCTGCCCACATAATACCTGAACTTAAACATAACTCCCGGTAAAGATTGGATTTGTTTGATGAGCTTACTATTTTTGGATTTATATATATTTGAATTTTATCATCTAAATAGGTGGTGAAAACAGATCTTGCAATCCCAATTTGAGGGGCCGCGAGGCCTCTGCCAATACCGGTTAATTTTCTATAATTTATAAGAATTTCACCTAACTTTTTACCAATTATAAAACCTTCCTCCAATTCTACGGGCTGTGTAGGAGTTCTCAAAATAGGATCACCTAAATATTTAAATTCCGGAAAGGCCTTCAATACTTCCTGAAATTTTGTGACTCTCTCGATGATATTTTCAGTGATCATAACTATGTATATTATACTCCCTGCGTTCTATTTACTACCATAATTCGAATTATGGTAGTGGTTTATAGTGGTTCCTCGCGTTTTAATTTTGATTTGATTTTAGGCTTAAGAAATACTTCTCCCATCAATGTTCTTGTTGATGGTTTTATCAAATCTAAAAATTCAGACAAAGAGTTTCGTATCGATTTTTTCAATACAAAATTTCCGATAATCTTTTTATAGCCATTTCCTTTTAATGCGAAAGCCGAATTTACTTTAGCGATTGTGCCAAAACTTATCTTTAAAGTGTTGGAAATTTCCTCATATGTGTATTTGTTTTCAAGGAGCATAAAAGCTATAGCGACGCGTTTTGCCAACATTGTCTTTTCGGGAGGAGAAAGAAGATCGTTCAAAAATTCGACTGTTTCTGTTTGAGATTTTGAACTTTTAATGCAATTAATAAAAACGCCATATACTTTTTCGGAAATTTTGGAACTCATAAAATGTTTGGAAACTTGCGACATAATTTATACTACCATAATTCGAATTATGGTAGTAGACGAGATATGATATTAAGAATAAACACAAAGCGGTAAAGATAGTAAAGCGTGGTAAAGAACTGTAAAGGTGAGATTTGGATAGATAGCTATATTAGCCTCTTTACCTTTTACCTTTTACCTTTTAATATATATTTGTATGGTTACACTGCCTGTAATTAAATTCTTCAAGGATATCGATAAACACGACACTCCCTTGGTAGGCGGCAAGGGTGCCAATCTTGGCGAAATGGCAAAGGCCGGGTTTCCGGTTCCCAATGGGTTTGCAATTACAATTAATGCTTATGACGCCTTTTTGGCGGAAAACGAAATAGCAAAGAAAATTTATGAGATTCTAAGCGTAACAGATGTAAACGATCCGATTCAACTTGGAGACGTATCTGCCAAAATTCAAAAGATGGTAGTTAACGGAAAGTTCCCCGACGACGTCTCACAGGCGATCATCGCCTCATACAAAAAACTTTCAGGAGTATTTAAAAAAGCATTGGTAGCTGTCAGATCGTCTGCTACCGCAGAAGATTCCGGAGATACATCGTTTGCGGGGCAACAGGCCAGTTTTTTAAACGTTCAAGGAGATGCCAACCTTCTTGTAAATGTACGCGAATGTTGGGCGTCACTTTTTACCCCGAGATCAATTTTTTACCGCGTGGAAAATAAGATTAAGCATGAAAGTGTAAAAATTTCTGTGATAGTTATGAAAATGGTTCAGAGCGAGGTAAGCGGTGTCATGTTCTCCATTGATCCTGTTAAAAACGATAAAGAAAGAATTCTAATAGAATCTGTTTGGGGTCTTGGGGAAATGATAGTTCAGGGCTCAGTAGTACCTGATAATTATGTTGTTCAAAAGGGAACGTTTGCTATCCTCTCCAAGGAAATTTCGGATCAGAGCATCCAATTAACCAAAGAGGGTGGAAAAACAATCGAGAGAGAAGTCCCTCAGAAACTTCGGGATAAACAAAAAATTACCGACGGGGAAATAGTGGAATTGGCAAAGTATGCGGACAAACTTCAAAAGCATTATTATTTTCCTCAGGATTGCGAGTGGGCAAAAGAAAAAGGTAAACTGTATATTGTTCAAACAAGGCCGATTACCACTATTTCGGCGGTAGATAGGAGTGAGGCTAAGGCGGTCAAAACACAAAAAGGTATGGGGTTTGTTAAAACAACAGAAATACCGATTGTCACAGGTGCTGCTGCTTCCCCGGGCCTCGGAACTGGCCCAGTAAAAATCCTTAAAAGACCCAAAGAAATCGGTAAAGTGCAAAAAGGAGATGTGTTGGTGGCCCCCATGACTTCTCCTGATTATGTTCCGGCTATGAAAAAGGCCGCTGCGATTGTAACTGACGAAGGTGGTCAAACTTCACACGCTGCCATAGTTTCAAGAGAACTCGGTATTCCTTGCGTCGTCGGTACGCATGACGGAACATCAAAACTAAAAGAAGGATCCATTGTCACGGTTGACGGCGCCCTGGGACAGGTTTTTGTCGGCGCAAAAACTGTTAAGCAGGAAGCCGCAATCAAGCTCAAAGAGAAAATAGTCAAGACAAAAACAGCCACCAAAATTTATGTGAATTTGGCTGAACCGGAACGCGCTCAGGAGATCGCTAAACAGTATGTAGACGGCGTGGGACTACTTAGGGCTGAATTCATGATTGCTAACATCGGTATCCATCCCAAACAGGCCATTGCCGACAAGAAGCAGGATATTTTTATCGATAAGTTGGCGGACGATTTAACTACCTTTTGTAAGGCTTTCTATCCCAGACCTGTTACTTACAGAGCAACTGATTTCAAAACAAACGAATATAGAAGTCTAAAAGGGGGCGCGACTTGGGAGCCTGTAGAACCCAATCCCATGTTAGGGTTCCGCGGCGCATTCCGTTATGTGTCTAGCCCGGAGGTGTTTAACTTGGAACTTGCGGCTATAAAAAGAGTGCGCGAAAAATATGACAATTTACATTTGATGATTCCTTTTGTAAGATCTCCTGAGGAGCTTGCAAAAGTTAGAAGGCTCGTAGCAACTGAGGGGCTTTTTGAAAAATCATCCTTCAAATTTTGGATGATGGTTGAAATTCCTGTTAATGTTATCCAAATAGAAGATTTTATTAAGGTGGGAATCGACGGAGTCTCTATCGGCAGTAATGATTTGACCATGCTTATGCAGGGTACGGATCGAGATAATTCTGAAGTGGCGCAGGAATTTAATGAAAGATCCCCCGCGGTTTTGTGGGCTCTTAAACGGGTTATAACAAAATGCAATGCTGCCGGAGTAACCAGTTCAATTTGTGGGCAAGCCCCAAGCACGTATGAGGATTTAGTTAAAAAATTGGTAAGATGGGGAATTACAAGTTTGTCAATCAATCCGGATTCAATAAACAGAGTTAGGGGCGTAGTTGCGGAAGCAGAAAAAGAAATATAATCAAAAATTATGGCAAAAATATCTAAAGTTTGGGCCAGGGAAATATTGGACAGTCGCGGAGTGCCTACTGTTGAAACCGCATGTATGCTTGATAACGGCATAGTTTCCGTGTCCGCCGTTCCTGCCGGAACCTCAACAGGCACGCATGAGGCGCTTGAGTTAAGAGATGCGGACAATCCGAGATATTTGGGTCAAGGGGTGTTAAAAGCTGTAGAAAACGTTAATTCTGTTTTAGGGCAGGCAATACTTGGGATGGACCCCACAGATCAGTTTGGAATAGATAAACGTTTGATTGAAATTGACGGTACGGAAAATAAAAGTAAATATGGGGCAAATGCAATTCTATCCATCTCGCAGGGTGTAGCCAAAGCAGGAGCTGCCGCGCTCGGTCAACAACTTTATGCTTGGATTTTTGCTTTAGCCTCAAAAGGTGGAATAACCAAAAGTGTAAAGATGCCCATCCCTCTTTTTAATATGATTAACGGAGGTCTTCATGGAGCGGGAAATCTGGATTTTCAAGAATTTTGGTGCATTCCCGCCAGCAATAAAACCTTTACTGAGGGACTTCAGATTGGAGCTGAAGTTTATCTAAGCATCGGTGAAAATTTAGCAAGACGCGGAGCGATTCATTCAGTGGGGCACGAGGGGGGTTATGCACCCAACCTTTTTACTAACGCGGACGCTTTTGAGGTATTTGTAGAGTCGATTAAACAAACAAAATATTCATTGGGACGCGATGTTTTTTTGGGACTAGATGTAGCTGCCAATTCTTTTTACAAAGGAGGGGAGTATGTTATTAAGGACAGAAGCAGCGGAATGGACGATAATCAACTTTTGGAATATTACAAAGGACTATACGATCAATATAAACTGGCAATTTTGGAAGATGCATACGCAGAAGATGGATGGGATAGTTGGAAGAAACTTTATTCCGAAATGGGGAATTTAACAGTAATCATGGGGGATGATTTATTAGTCACAAATCCGAAAAGAGTTCAGAAGGCAATTGATGAAAAAGCCTGTAACGGCGCTGTCATTAAACCTAATCAGATAGGGACCATTACGGAGACCCTGGATGTAGTGAAAATGGTGCGCGACGCTGGTTGGAAAGTTTTGGTCTCGCATCGAAGCGGTGAATCTAACGATAGTTTCATTGCAGATTTTGCGGTTGGTGTGGCCGCTGATTATGCAAAGTTTGGCGCGCCAGCCAGGGGTGAACGTGTGGCTAAATACAACCGTTTGTCTGCGATTGAAGTAGAACTTTCAAGAATTAAATAAAAATGGGTCAAACTCCTCCAAAATTTGTAATGCTTGTGGTCCTTGATGGATGGGGAATATCTGCCGCAGGTCCCGGAAATGCGATAACACAAGCTGAAACTCCCAATATGGACCGTTTTATTGCCTCGTTTCCCCATACTCAACTTGGCGCCTCGGGAGAATCTGTCGGGCTTCCCAGGGGTGAAGTGGGAAACACGGAAACAGGGCATCTTAATTTAGGAGCCGGCCGAATTGTGTATCAAGATTTGCAAAAAATAAATATGAGTATTGCTGACGGCAATTTGTTTCAGAACCAAATATTAATCGGAGCAATTGACCATGCTCGTACCACAGGCGGAAATTTACATTTTATGGGACTTGTCGGAGCAGGAGGAGTCCACAGCAATATTGAACATCTATTTGCTCTTATTGATTTAGCTAAACGGCATGAATTTAATCGGGTTTTTTTACATCTATTTATCGACGGACGCGACTCTCCTCCAACCGCCGCCAAAACTTATATTTCTCAAATTAGAAAAGTAATAACCGATCACAGAATCGGTCAAATCGCAACTATTATGGGGAGATATTGGGCAATGGACAGAGATTTACGCTGGGATCGAACTGCTAAGGCATATTTTGCATTGACAAAGGGGGAGGGTCATTTTGTTAAGACTCCCGAGGAGGCGATTGACAATTCATATGCAGAAGGAAGGACTGATGAGTTTTTGGAACCTTCAATTATCACATCCACGGACGGCAAGCCCCTGACAGTGGTTAAAGCCAATGATTCAGTTATATTTTTTAATTTTAGAATAGACAGACCGAGACAACTATCGCGGGCTTTTCTTTTTGACGATTTTGCATTGGCCAATACTGCTTCCGGCTTTGATCCCTATCAGGTTAAGTATGCAAAAAGTCATTTAATTCAAGTTACAGCGCCACTAACCGAACCGTTTCTCCGCGGTCCAAAACTGGCAAATTTGTATTTTGTTACAATGACAGAGTACGACAAACCCATCGTGGCGGCCGGGGCAAAAGTTGCTTTTCCTCCAGAAGTAGTCCGTTTGCCCTTGGGTGCAGTAATTTCTGAGTCCGGGTACAAACAGCTTAGGAGTTGTGAAAGCGAGAAGGAGAGGTTTGTTACTTTCTATTTCAACGGTCAGCAGGAATCCGCATTTCCGGGGGAGGATAGGTTAATAATTTCATCGCCTAAAGTTGCTACATACGATCTTATTCCCGAAATGTCCGCAAGGACCGTAACCGAAAACGTTTTGGCCAAAATGAAAGATTTTCCGGACTATAAATTCATTCTAATAAATTTTGCCAATCCGGATATGGTAGGACATACCGGAAATATTGGCGCTGGCGCCAAGGCTTGTCAGATTGTCGACGAGTGTTTGGGAAAACTTTACGATCATATCACCGCCTATAACGGATTTATGATCGTTACGTCAGACCATGGAAATTGTGAACAAATGATTGATTCACAAACAGGAGAGATTGAAACAGAACATAGTGCCAACCCCGTGCCGTTTATTGCAATTTCAAAATATCTGGAAGGAAAGCCGGTCACTTTGACATCGGGAATATTAGCTGACGTTGCTCCTACAGTGCTTAATGTGTTAGGTATCCAAGTTCCCGGAAACATGACAGGGAGAAATCTCCTTGAATCTTTAGTGTAAGGGATTGTACAATTACCAGATGCAATATTTGACAGAGGTGCTTACTTCATTTATCTCCTCTTTTGGTTATTTCGCCGTTTTTCTCTTAATGACTGCGGAATCAGCCCTTATTCCCATTCCTTCGGAGATAACAATGGCTTTTGCAGGGTTTTTGGCGGGAGTAGGAGTGATGAATTTTTGGATAGCAGTGCTGATTGGTGCGGTTGGAAATTTGGTTGGGTCACTTCTGGCTTTTTATTTGGGTAGAGCAATGGGGGAGGAATGGATTCGGGGTGCGATTGGAAAATGGGGAAAATGGATTTTGGTCCATGAAAAAGATTTTGATACAGCTCTAACCTGGTTTAAAAAATATGGCCAGGGGATAACTTTTGGCTCCAGACTTCTGCCTATTGTGCGTACGTTTATAAGTCTTCCTGCGGGGATCGCGGAAATGAATGTTGTTAAATTTAGTATTTTCACTTTTGTCGGTTCATTTTTGTGGTCCGCTTTTTTGGCCTACTTAGGTCTTAAATTAGGTCAAAATTGGGAAGTAATTGACCCCTACTTTAGAAAGTTTCAATTTTTGATTGTAGGACTAGGAATTATCGCAGTTGGCTTTTATATTTACTCGCATTTGAAGAAAAAAAGGGAGTGATTAATTTGGCCTGTATTTCCTGACTAGCCCCACGACTTTACCCTGAATTCGTACATTCTTAACAAAAATTGGTTGCATTTTGGCATTGGCCGGTTCAAGACGAACTCTGGTTGCCTCCCTAAAAAATCTCTTTAGAGTTGCCATGCCGTTATCTAATAAAGCTACAACAATTTCCCCATTAGTTGCCGCCTCAGTTTGCTCGATTATCACATGATCGCCGTCTAAGATTCCCTCCTCTATCATGCTTTCCCCCCGTACCTGGAGAACATAAGTTCGCTTTTTACCTGAAACCATAGATTGTGGAATGTTTATGGTGGCATTTGGATCGGTAAAAGTTTGAATGGGCATTCCGGCTGCGATATAACCTAAAATTGGAGCTTCAAATTTTTCGTTTTCGTAATCTACCTTGACGTTAACAATTTCAATGGTTCTGGACTTTCCCGCCTTGCGCTTTATTAATCCCTTTTCGGTTAGTGCCTGTAAATGCTCGTGAACCGTCGCCAACGATGAAACACCGATAGCATCGGCTATATTCCTTAAAGTGGGAGCACTTCTATTCATCTGGATAAATTGTTTAATAAAATCCAGAATCTGTTGTTGTCGTTTGTAAACGATTAGTGCCATAGTTAAATCTACAAACATAACCCGAATTCGTCAACTGGATCTTTGCGAATCAAACCCGAACATGAATAAAATATGTGTTAAAATAAATCAATGAAATTTAAACTCAAAACGAATTACAAACCCATTACGGATCAGGAACGCGCGATTGAAACTTTAGCACGCGGGATTGACGGTGGTGAGAAATATCAAACATTGCTTGGTGTTACCGGAAGCGGAAAGACTTTTACAATGGCAAATGTGATCGAAAAAGTCCAAAGGCCAACCTTGATTATTTCTCATAATAAAACTTTGGCAGGGCAACTTTACCAGGAAATGAGGGAACTTTTTCCGGATAATGCGGTTAGCTATTTTGTCTCGTATTACGATTACTACCAACCTGAGGCCTATATTCCCTCAACTGATACCTATATAGAAAAGGACGCGGATATAAACGAGACAATAGACAAACTTAGACTTGCGGCGACTACAAATCTCTTGACAAGGTCGGATACTATCGTAGTTGCCTCGGTTTCCTGTATTTACAACATTGGTTCTCCCCGTGAATATGGCCATTTCGTTTTTGAATTTACAGAAGGGATGAAGATTACACGCGATCAAATTATAGACAGAATTGTAGACCTTCAATACGAGCGAAGCGACTTTGGTTTTAACAGAGGTACTTTCAGAGTCCGCGGAGACTCAATAGACATCTTTCCCGCTTATCAGGACGAGGCAATAAGAATCGAGTTAGATAGCGGTACTATAAAAGAAGTTAGATCGATTAACCCTGTAAGCGGTCAAGAAATTAAAAATTTAAAATTAAAAATTAAAAATTTTGTACTTTACCCGGCTAAACATTTTATGACCAACCCTGAAAGTTATAAAGAGGTTTTTGAAGTAATAAAAAGAGATTTGGATATTCAGGTCAAGAAATTAAAAAGTGAAGGAAAATTACTCGAGGCGCATAGAATTGCTCAAAAAGTTACATATGATTTGGAAATGATTCAGGAAGTAGGTTATGTTAAAGGGATAGAAAATTATTCACGTTATTTTGATGGGAGGGTGACGGGCGACGCCCCCTTTACACTTTTGGACTACTTCCAAGAACCATATAAAGATAGGTGGATGCTAATGGTAGATGAATCGCACATGACTTTTCCGCAAATACGTGGAATGTATAACGGAGACTTGGCTCGCAAACAAACGTTAATTGATTATGGATTTAGATTGCCTTCGGCCCTGGATAACCGCCCCTTGCGATTTGAAGAATTTATGAGAAGAATTCCAAATTTTATTGCTAGTTCAGCAACACCTAATGATTGGGAAGTTTCGTTGTCGAAATCTAAATTTGCAAGGACTGTCCTTGCAAAAGAAAAACAGGCTCACTCAAGGACAGTCCTTGAGAGACTTGAGAGAAATAATGGAGTTGTAGAACTGTTGGTAAGGCCTACCGGAATTCCGGATCCATTGGTGGAAATCAAACCGGTTAAAAATCAGGTGGCAGATATTATAGAAGAGATAAAAAAGACGGTAGCCAAAAAACAACGGACGCTGATTACGACTTTAACCAAAAGAACTGCCGAAGACCTTTCGGCCTATCTCGCAGAACAGGGTCTTAAAGTTCAATATTTGCATTCGGATGTTAAAACACTTGAGAGGACAGATATTTTGGGCAATCTCAGAAACGGAAAATACGATGTCCTAATTGGAATCAATTTACTCAGAGAGGGGTTGGACTTGCCCGAGGTTAGTCTGGTGGCGATTCTTGATGCAGACAAAGAAGGATTTTTACGCAGCGATGTAACCCTTATTCAGACAATGGGTAGGGCCGCCAGACACGTTGAGGGCCGCGTAATTATGTATGCTGATAAGGTAACCGGCTCTATGGAACGGGCACTTAGTGAGGTTAAGCGCCGGCGCGAGTACCAGTTGGCATATAACATAAAGCATGAAATAACCCCCGTAAGTATAAGTAAACCAATTAGGGAAAGAATTATCGAATTTGAGTCAGGAGAGCATGGCCCATGGGTTTTTGGAGCAAAAGAGGCCGTATTTGCCAGTTTGCAACATTTGGAGCTTGATGCAATGACCCCGATGGAAAAAAAGCGCTTAATCAAAAATTTAACGGGCGAAATGAGGCTGGCTGCTCAGGATTTAAACTTTGAACTGGCGGCGGAAATACGTGACAAGATACAATCGATTTAATGAAAGAAAGAGGTTGCGGATACAAAATCGTAGCTTACGATACCGGAGTAAGAAAAGAAATTCCTTGCGACCCCACCAAGGGGTGTTTGAGAGAATTGGTTTGGAGCGGAATAGGTGTACGTAGAGTCGCCGCTAAGATGTTGGACAAAGAATCTCCAAGTGAAATTGAGGCGGGTGTTGAGGGAATATGTTTGCGGATCAATGCGGTCGTGGAGAATTAGCTTCTTTAAAGTCAATAAAGTGATAATCCAGTCGGGTTCGGTGTGCAAGGTCCATGTTCAGTGAAGTCTGTAAGTATTCGCTATAAAAAAGTAGCCAGCCGCATAACGTATCAGGATTTTTATTTATATCATTATAAAGAAGATCAAATGCGTCATCGATTCCTCTAATTAAAGCCTCGGCCATTTGAGAGTATTCTCCCTGAAGTTCTTCATCTCTTAAAATTTCTTCAAATCTCTTTCTTGTAAATAATCCATTATCTATAAAATGATTAACAATTTGTATGTTTCCTTCAACAAGAGCTCTTGCTACCTGAACCTCCTTAATATTTGCGCCATGGTCCAGCTCGAAATCTCTGCGATCCATTTCAAATAGAAATTCCCTGGACAAAAATATCTGTTCCATATGGGGAATTATACACTAAAAATGATATAATCCATTACCACCGCGATGGCGCGGCGGGAGCTTTGTATGCCCAAAACACAAATGGATTATATTAAAATACGCGGTGCGCGTCAGCACAATTTAAAAAACATAGATTTGGATATTCCCAAAAATGAACTTGTTGTTTTAACAGGGGTTTCGGGTAGTGGAAAAAGTAGTTTAGCTTTTGATACCCTTTATGCTGAAGGCCAAAGAAGATATGTAGAGTCGCTTTCTTCTTATGCCAGACAATTCCTGGGGATTATGGAAAAACCCGATGTTGATTCAATTGTAGGTTTATCCCCAGCAATTTCCATCGATCAAAAAACCACTTCTCACAACCCAAGAAGCACGGTGGGAACCGTAACGGAAGTGTACGATTATTTAAGACTTCTTTTTGCCAAGATCGGGCACCCGCACTGTTCGACTTGCGGACGGGAAATTTCCCATCAAACATTGGATCAAATTGTAGATCAGGTAATGCAATTGATAGAAGAAACAACGAAAGTTGATAAAAAGGGATGGTTTTTGGTTTTATCTCCAATGGTGCAAGAGAGGAAGGGTGAGTTTTCCCAACTTTTTGATAATCTGAAATCTAAAGGATATCGGCAAGTCCGTATTGATGGATTTATACACGATTTGACGGAGGACATTATTCTAATCAAAACCAACAAACACACAGTTGAGTGTGTTGTCGATAGAGTAGCAGTTGCTGTCACATCCTTTAAAGACACGGTCTTTAAAGGGGAGCTCAGAGGAAGAATGAGCGACTCAATACAACAGGCGTTAAATTTGTCGGAAGGAATTGTAATATTTGCGCAGGTACAAGACAAAGAATTTACAATGCCAACCTCACCCAAAAAATTTACCGATCACCTTTTTTCCGAAAGATTTGCATGTCCAATAGACAATATCAGCCTTCCTGAAATTGAACCACGCACATTTTCTTTTAATTCACCTCAAGGGGCATGCGCTACATGTACAGGTTTGGGGAAAATCTTAAAAGTTGAACCCGATCTTGTTTTTTCCCCGGAACTTACAATAAACGAAGGCGGAATATTACCTTTTGCAAATATGTTGGAACATGGAAGTTGGTTCGGAAAAACCATTCTTGCGGTTTGTGAGAAACAATTGATAAACACTCGCATACCGACAAAGGAGTTAACGGAAAAAGAAAAAAAGATATTGTTATATGGCACTGCAAATACCGAATATAAAGTAGAAGGCGTAAACAGATTTGGAAAACCGACGTCTATTTGGCAAAGATGGGAAGGTGTGGTAAACAACCTTGAAAGAAGATATGCGGAAACAGACAGCGATTGGGCCCGCGAGGAAATTAAAAAATATATGAGGGAGAGAGTTTGCCCCGAATGTAAGGGCCTGAGACTCAAGAAAGAGGCCTTATCAATCACGATAGGCGGAATGTCGATTGCCCAAATAACAGAGAAGTCTATAACAAAGACACTAGAATGGGTTGATACACTGATACATAGCACTGTAGCAAACGCGAGAGAAATTGAGATCGGGAAACTTATTTTAAAAGAAATTGAAGGAAGATTGAATTTCCTGTTAAACGTTGGGCTTGAATATTTGACTCTGAACAGAGTTGCCGGTTCACTCTCGGGTGGGGAGGCACAAAGAATAAGGCTTGCAAGCCAAATAGGGTCGGGTCTGACCGGCGTTTTATATGTTTTGGACGAACCGACAATCGGGCTTCACCCAAGAGACGATCAAAAATTAATTGACACACTTAAAAAATTAAGAGATTTAGGAAACACTGTGGTGGTTGTTGAGCACGATGCAGCCATGATGAGAGCGAGTGACTATATTATTGATTTTGGTCCCGGGGCGGGAAAGCTTGGCGGGGAAGTTGTTGCGGCAGGGGACTATGATGAAATTTGTAAAGATCCTAAGTCGATTACAGGACTGTATCTTTCGGGGAAAAAGAAAATTCAACTGTTTACTGATAACAGATTACTGAATACTGAAACAGTCAACCGTTTGCATATTTTTGGGTGCAATCAATTCAATCTTAAAAATATTGATGTTGAATTCCCGCTTGGCAAACTTGTATCAATTACTGGCGTTTCGGGATCCGGAAAATCAACATTGCTTGTCGAGACGCTATATCCGGCGCTTCAAAAAGAATTAAATTATAACTACAGGGGGGAGGCGGGTGGCTACAAGAAAATTGAGGGACTTGAGAATGTTGATAAAGTAATTTTAATTGACCAGTCGCCAATCGGGCGTACTCCAAGAAGCAACCCGGCGACCTATACCGGTATGTTTGACCCTATCCGCGATGTATTCACGGCTACCCGCGATTCAAAAGTGGCAGGTTTTAAAAAGGGCAGATTTTCTTTCAACGTCAAGGGTGGAAGATGCGAAGCTTGCGAGGGTCAGGGGCAGATTAAAATTGAAATGCAATTTATGAGTGATATTTGGGTAACTTGCGAGGTCTGTCATGGAAAACGTTATAACGCTCAAACTTTAGAAATATTGTATCGAGGGAAAAATATTGCTGAAGTTTTGGACATGACGATTACAGACGCTTTGGAATTTTTCCACGCGCACCCGCAAATTGAACAAAAACTGGAAACGCTTGTGATGGTAGGTTTGGGCTACATGCAGCTGGGACAACCCGCAACAACTTTGTCGGGAGGAGAAGCCCAGAGGGTTAAACTTGCGACAGAACTTTCCAAGCGATCCACAGGGAAAACTGTTTACATTTTAGATGAACCTACAACAGGGCTTCATTTTGCCGATGTAGAGAAACTTATGAGAGTACTAAAATTACTCGTTCAAAAAGGTAACTCAGTTTTCGTAATTGAACACAATTTGGATGTTATTAAAAACAGTGATTATATTATTGATTTGGGTCCTGAAGGGGGAGAAGGGGGAGGAAAAATTGTGGCAAAAGGAAGTGTAAAGGATATAAAGTCTTCTAAATCTTCATATACAGCGGAGTACCTCTAAAAATAATTGAGTGCCTGAGAGAATCATCATTTTCGATTTAAAATCGATGATTTATTCTCCCAGGGCACTTTGTCGCTAGCTACTTTGAATTAGTACCAAAAAACTGCAGTCCGTGTAGCATTTGGGGTATCGCTGTTCGGATAGTCAAGGGTTATTTTCCCTAACAATTTTCTTCCTTGCTTGTCGAATCCTAAATTGGGCTGATGATCAACCCTCATTTTGGTGTTGAGACCAAACAAGATGAGGTTGATTGTAGTGATATCAACATCAAAGCAAATTCCAAAATATAGGTGCAGAAGAAGCTTGTTTGCTTGATCGTATCCTGGATTTGGTTTTGGGCCGCTGACTCGTTTTATGAGTTCTCCCGCTAATTTGCGAAGCTCATCTGTGTACAAACCCTTGAATTTTGCAAATTCCGCGTCTTGTACACTTTCTACGAGCTTGACAGCCTTGTTAACATCGGTCCATCCACTTGCTAGAAGTACTATGCCAGATCCCACCACGAGACCAAATATCCACCACCATATGTGGTCAATTTGGAGAAACATGACGATTAACAAGCAAACGCCTGCCACAATACTGAGGGTTAAACCCGATATAATCATGGCTTTGGATGAATTGAGTTCAGACTTTCGAAAATCCTTCAAGGCTAACATGACATTTTCCTTTTCTGGCTATTCGCCAATTGAAATTGTTCGGACAAATCGTCCTTTTTTGTGTGAACGTGCTAGCGACAAGGGGAATTTTAGCATTATTATGGGTATAGTCAAATGAAGTAGTGAGGTAGATGAAAGTAAATCTTTCAGGCGCCTGTTTGGTTTTTGTCCCATACAGGCACCTGACTCCACTCAATAAAAAATTAGCTAAACAGCTCTTGATGTTCCCGCAAACGGAAACGAGAGTTGTCTACTCAAATTGTTGGGTGGGACGAAGGCAAACTAATTGGCAGGGACTGGCGCCATGGGCACCCCAAAGAGGGCCATAAAGATATTGCGCCAGTAGTTGATGAACCGGATCCAGAATGAAACCTGAGGTCTCGGCTGAGGGTTTTTGACAACCACGATCACCTTGTTTTCGATGACCACCGGTGTCAGGGCAACTTGCGTAGGCGCGGGTGTGGGCAGGATATTGGTCACGTTGTATGTGACAATATTGCCGTTACCGCTGACCTGGCTTCCGTTATTGTCCCCAAGGCTTGTCACCGATGAACTGTCTCCAGCGCCTTCATCTACCACGAACAGTTGTTCTGTGGCGGGGGTCTCGGTTACAGCTGGGGCCGTGGCAGTTGCGGTCGGCACGACAGCAGTGGGTGTGGTTGAAGTTATCGGTGCAACCTCTGCCGCTGTCGCTTGGACCGTGATTTGGATGTGACACTTTGTCAAGCCATTGTTTGGCGAGACAATAACTGCTGTCACCGTAAATGGAACCATGTTGTAAGGGAACGAGCGACCAAAATGGTTGTCACGGTCAGGCGTGGTCGGATCCGGACTATCCGAGAAATAGATCGACGGAGTGACATCCAAACCCGTCTCGACAGTGAAATGGACAAATTCCCCGGCTTTGGGGTTAATTGTCGAAGCAGAGATACTGCAGCCGGCAGCGGCCGCGGTTCCAACCTGGCCGAATGCCAAGGCCAGAAGCAAGGATAATAAAACGATCGAACTACGTACTTTTGTGTTCATGCAAATCTCCTTTTGAAATCGATTGAAATTGACAGTATTTGGATAATAATTCAAAATCGCGTATTACGTTAAATCGTCACTTGCCGGTTTGTCTTACCAAGGCGTTAGCCTTGAAATTTCCTAAGTGGAGCTTAAAACACAGTCGAGGTATCTATACCTAAATGTTTGTCGATAATATCTACTCTCTTGTTGGTTTTTTCGTAATGGTGGCCGGTTAATGCCACTTCTTCGCGAATTTTTTTAAGTTCCCCCATCGTCTTATCTTCGCGAGCATAATATTGCTCACGTGTAGGGAGATGCTTGATCTTTTCCTCTAAGTCGTCATGAGATTCAGAAATTAATGTCTTGATCTGAGGCATTAGAGCCTCTTCGAATGTCTCAAGAGTTAATGTCTTGATCTGAGGCATTAGAACCTCTTTAAATACTTCTAATGTTAATGGAGTTTGTTTTTTGGTCATTATCTATTTTTACTCTGTGGAATATGTGAAGTCAATGAATAACTCACCTGGACAATATCGTATATAGGGAGTGGTATGTAGTATATGGGGAAGCTATACTTAAAGTATGAAATTCTGGAAGTTGGCTCTTTTTCTTATATCTTATATCTTATATCTTATTCCTCCTGTCGTGTTAGCCGAGAGTGAATTTACTACTTCTTCTAATGTTAATTACAAAGTCCAAGAGTCAGGGAGAACTCTTGTTACGCATAACATTACCCTCGAAAATAATTTGTCCACAATTTACGCAACTACTTATACGCTTTCTTTGGAGAATGTCGATGCTCAGGATATTAAAGCAAGCGAAGAGGTAAAAGGTAAAAGCGAAGAGCTAAAAGTGGAAACACAAAAAGACGGAGACAAGACAAATATTAAAATTGTGTTTACGGATGCGGCTGTAGGTAAAGGTGTAAAGAGAGATTTTTCTATATCTTACGAAAACGGTAATTTTGCGGTCAGAACAGGAGAAGTTTGGGAAATATCAATTCCGCGTCTTTCTAACCCCGACTCATTTGGAAATTATTCGGTAAACCTTGAAATACCGGATTCTTTTGGATTGGAGGCATATATATCACCCCGACCTATGGAATTCTCCAACGATGGTGGTTATAAAAAATATAAATTCAACAAGGAATCGGTAACCCAGACGGGCATAACAGCGGGGTTTGGTCAATTCCAGGTTTTTTCTTTCAGTCTTGCTTATCACTTGGAAAATCCATTAACGTCTAATACCGAAACACAAATTGCGCTTCCTCCCGATACGGCCTTTCAAAAGATTTACTTTACAAAATTAGACCCTAAGCCCACCAATGTGATGGTTGACGGTGACGGGAATTGGATTGCAATCTATAAATTGAGCCCCCGCGAAAGAATAGATGTAAAAGCGGAAGGCTTTGTCCAAATATTCGCCAGTTTTAGAAAATTTCCCGGTCCAACCGATGTTGAGTTAAGTAGTAATTTAAAAGAAACTGAATATTGGCAAGTAAACGATCCGCAGATTAAGGAGCTGGCCGTAGGTCTAAAAACTCCACAGGCTATATATAATTACGTATCGCAAACTCTTAAATATGATTATACGAGAGTTCAACCAAATGTTCAACGTCTTGGAGCCAAAAAGGCCTTGGAAAAGCCAACCCAGGCAATTTGCATGGAATTTACCGATCTTTTTATTGCTCTGGCCCGTGCCGCGGGAATTCCCGCCCGTGAGATTAACGGATATGCCTATACAGAGAATCCGGAACTTCAGCCCTTGAGCCTTGTTGCCGACGTTTTGCATTCGTGGCCGGAATATTATGATAAAGAGAATGGTGTTTGGATTCCAATTGACCCGACGTGGGGTTCAACCACCGGCGGCGTAGATTTTTTTACAAAACTTGACCTTAGACATTTTGCATTTGTTATTCACGGTAATAGTTCCGTAAAGCCTTATCCACCGGGTTCATATAAATTGGGCACAAATCCACAAAAAGACGTCTTTGTTTCGTTTGGAAAGTTGCCGGTGGGAAGAATCAGTAAATCGATTATTACTGCAACATTGAAAAGAAATGTTCCATTTTTGGATTTAATTTATTTGGTTAGTATATTTAATCTCGGCCCGGAGGCTCTTTATTCGGTTCGGCCGGCGGTTTATTTTGATGGCAAAGAAACTCTGCGTGATTTTATAGAAGTTTTAACGCCTTTCAGTAAATACCAAATGGAAGTCAAAGTTCCGTTTAGCATTTTAGGCAAGGACACCCCCGAGGTGGTAAAAATTAGTGTTGACGGGGCCGAAATTGAAGTTCCCACAAATAAGAATCAGGTGATAATTAATAGTCTGATCTCAATATTTATTTTGTTTGGAGTGCTCATGATTGGCATATTAATTAAGCTCAGGAAAATTACATTCAGGCGCCTTACTGCTACAATACGGACTGTATATGCAAAGTTTGGCCGAAAAGTTGACAAAAATACCCCTAAAACAGGAGGGGTATAAACCCTCAGCTATCTATTCACTGCCTGAATCGGCTGGTGTTTACGTCTTTTTTAAAGACAAACTGCCAATTTACGTGGGTAAGGCGATAAATCTAAAAAGGAGAGTAGGATCATATTTTGACTTGGACCTTGAAGTCAAAACCAAAAAGATGATCAGAGAGGCCACCGCCCTCTCCTTCATTCAAGTAGGAAGTGAACTGGAAGCGCTTCTTTTGGAAGCCAGATTGATCAGAAAATATATGCCGCACTACAATATTGCGGCAAAAGACGACAAACACCCACTCTATATTATTATCACAAAAGAAAAATATCCACGCGTACTTGCAGTACGGAAACTAATAACTAATAACTATAAACTAATAGCTAGTTTTGGGCCTTTTCCTGCTTCTAACACAGTTCGCTCTGTTCTTAGAATGATTAGAAGAATTTTTCCATATTCAGATCACAAACAAGGCACGCGGGGGTGTTTGTATTCACACATAGGACTCTGTGACCCGTGCCCAAACGATATAGTACAAAGTACAGAGAGAGGGCATCACTTCGTGGGCAAAGTACTTAGAAAAAAATATTTGGGGAATATAAAACATATAAAATCAATTCTTTCGGGTAAATTTCAAGGAGTTAAAACCGACCTAGTCCGAGAGATGAAAAATTTGTCAAAGGAGCAGAGATTTGAAGAAGCCGGAGAAATTCGAAACAAGGTTCGGAATCTTGATTACATTACCCAGCCCCAAATGCCTACCGAATTCTACATGCAAAATCCAAATCTTTATGAGGATGTCAGGAAAAAAGAATTATCTGAGTTTTTGAAAATTCTTAATTCTTATATCTTAAATCTTAAATCCCTGGCGCGTATTGAGTGTTTCGATATTGCCCACCTTGCAGGAAGTAGCCCAACAGCATCTATGGTCACTTTTATTGATGGGGTGGCCGACAAGACATTTTATCGTCATTTCAAAATAAAAAAAGCTAAAGGTGGGGATGATTACGATTCTATGAGAGAAGTTGCAAAAAGGCGGGTTAGGCACCTCGGAGTACCGACTTCGCTCCTTCAACTGCGCTCAGGGCTTCGTGGGGTAAATTGGGGTAGACCCAATTTAATTATTGTGGATGGGGGAGAAGGGCAGGTAAAAGCTTTCACTTCAATACTATATAGTAATGAAGTGAATATTCCGGTGGTGGGGATTGCTAAAAATCCGGATAGGTTGGTTGTTGGGGATCAGAAAATCAAATTACAAGGTGGTCCCCTGCAATTAGTTTCACGGATCCGTGACGAAGCTCATAGATTTGCAAGAAGGTATCACCACAAATTAGTCTCCCGTGAGTTGATCCCAAAATGACTACTTTTACCAAAAGAAAGGTTCGTCGGATTGTCAAAGCGGGTCAAATGCACATATACTAAAGTTAATGAGGACTCTTCTTAAACATTTTATTATCGATACTGTGGCTCTTTACCTGATTTCTCTGGCTATACAGGGGATTGTTTTTGAGAAAGGGGTTGAAAGCCTGCTTCTTACCGGTTTGGTTCTAATGCTGGCTACAACCATAATCAAGCCCATTATTAATCTACTCCTTTTGCCTATTAACCTAATTACTTTTGGCCTTTTTAAATGGGTAGCTTACGCAATTACACTTTATCTTGTTACGTTGGTAGTTCCGGGATTTAAGCTTTTGGACTTTGTTTTTGCCGGATTCTCATCATATTGGGTCGCAATTCCGTCTATTCATTTAACAGGAGCCCTGGCATTCCTGGCCTTTTCATTTGTAATATCTCTAGTTTCCTCCATTGTTTTCTGGATCTTCAAGTAACTTTTGAGGTATAATCCTAAATGTATATGAAACAGATCTTAACAATAATTCAAATGATAGTTTCGGTAATACTTATCGGCCTGATCCTTGTTCAGGCCAGAGGAACCGGTTTAGGGAGAACTTTCGGAGGCGGAGGGGGAACATCTTTTGCCAGGAGGGGATTGGAAAAAATCATTTTCAAATTAACCTTCATAATGGTTGGGTTGTTCTTGGTAGTCTCAGTTCTTTCGCTTTTATTATAGATGCTCAAAGCCCGCTACATTTTAAGACTGATTGGCGCATTTGTGGCGCGTTTTAGAACATTAATTGTAATAAGCATTCTTTTTGGCGTTGGCTTTTTCTTTATCTTAAAGTTACTTCTTCCTCTTTTAATGGGTGAGGGTATTGAAAGGATTGGAATTACAGGAAGATTTACCACAACAAATTTACCGATTGCAATATTGGACATGATAGGGGACGGTCTAACCAAACTTGATGCCACCGGTAATGTTGAGCCCAACTTAGCCGAGAGCTGGGAAACGCCGGATAATGGAAAAACCTGGATTTTCCATTTAAGAAGAGATGTTTTATGGCAAGATGGGACACGCGTAGTATCATCCGGAATTACCTACCAGTTTTCGGATGTAACCATCGAACGCCCGGATGATGCAACTATAATTTTTAAATTGCAGACTTCTTATTCGGCTTTTCCCGCGGTTCTAACCAGACCCGCCTTTAGAAAAGGATTGTTGGGAACCGGGGAATGGGAAGTAAAAAATCTTTCCCTGAATATTTCGTTCGTTGACTCGCTTACAATTGAAAAAAAGGATTCAGGTAAAATAATTTATAAATTTTACCCTACAGAGGAAAAAACCAAGCTTGCTTTTGAATTGGGTCAGGTAGACGAAATTACCGATATTTTTAACCCGTCGCCTTTAGACACGTGGAAAAAAGCTAACGTGACAACTTTCTCCAACGCAGGTGAATTTGTTGCGATATTTTTTAATACTCAGGATAAAATCCTTGCCGATAAAAGTATAAGACAAGCACTTTCATACGCAATTAATAAGGAGCGTTTTGGAGGAGTTCGCGCAATAAGCCCTATATCTAAAGAATCTTGGGCATACAATTCGCAGGTAAAACCTTACAATTATGATTTACAGAAAGCGTTGGAAACAATAGCGGATTATAAAAAGAGCTCTAAAACAGACACTCTTGAGATAGGTATCACAACCTCCCCGATTCTTTTGAAACAGGCTGAGCTCATTGTAAAAGACTGGGAAGCTTTGGGGGTTAAGGTAAATTTACAAGTTTTTTCCGGGATTCCATCTGATTATCAGTCGCTCTTAGCAATCTTTGACACACCCGACGATCCCGATCAATATTCTATTTGGCATTCTACACAGACAGAAACTAATATTACGCGTTATCAAAATCCAAGAATTGATAAACTTTTGGAAGACGGAAGAAGTCAGATTAATATTGAAGATAGAAAGAAAACATACTTGAACTTTCAAAGATTTTTGGTTGAAGACTCCCCGGCGGCGTTCTTATACTACCCCGTTACCTATAAAATAAATAGGAGATAATCAGTCTGTACAGTCTGTTCCTACTCCACCAACACAATTTTCTGAAGGAGGTTTACCACGTTCGGGACACCTGAGCGAGTATATGCAGGAAAGGTCTGTTACCGAGTTAATTTGGGTTGTCAGATTTTTATCATTAACGGGTCCAAAACTTATTAAAATGCGGTCAAGGTCTTGTGGAACATAATTTTGATACTGAGTGTTAGCTACTCCGTTTACATACATTTTAAGGCTTGAGGATTCAGAATTACAGGATTTTTTGCCCCCATCCAGTATAAAACAGTTTTCAGTAAAGTTCATTTTAAGCGAATTGAAGAATTGATTAAGGGTAGTTTCGGTTTTATGCAGATGAACAAGGTTTCCGTTGCCGTCGTGGAGATGGATATAGGGATCAAGCTCTTTTGGTTCTTTAGATTGGTACTTAGCAAGACCAAGGTTAACTCTTGTGTCGTTTAAATAAACTTTAATATCAAAGTGACCGTGGTAAGCGGTAGTGGGAGTTCCTTGAACAATTGGAGATTTGTTCATTGCATTTTGAATCAACTTCTTGAATTCATCATAAGAACCGGGAATATTCTCCATCTTAACGCCATTTATAAAAAAGGATGGTGTACTATTTACCCCAGCTAGCTTTCCGTCGTTGGTTGAGTTATCTACTTGGTTTTTGTATTTTCCGGAATCTAAACATTTATCAAAAGTTTTGGAATCCATTCCCAATATATTGGCAAATGATTTAAGATTAACATCTGCAAAAGTTCCTTTATTTTCACCGTTCTGATGAGTGTATAAGTAATCGTGATATTCCCAGAATTTGTTTTGATCAGATGCGCAATCTGCCGCCTCAGCTGATTTTAACGACTCCGGACCTATAAAAGAAAAACCTCTAAAAACATAATTTATTTTTCCTGAAAATTCAGTTATGAGTTGTTTTGTAAGAGGGCTATATGCTCCGCAGGCAGGGCACTGATAGTCACCGAACTCAACCAATGTTAGTTGAGCCGAACTGTCGGCAGGCAAATATTTTCCATTTACGATTCCCGACGTGATATTTGACCCTTTTGGTACAAGAATATCATTTGAAATTTGCTTTCCGTTAGGTTTTGTTGAGCCATTGTTGCCAAAAAGATAAACGCCACCGATTATAATTACTGCGGTTGCGATGATTCCTGCAATAAAAACAAAATTGTGTCGGATGATGTCTTTCATTATGAAGCTATTATACTCAAGAAATGCGAGTTTGCATAGCAAACGAGAATTTCGAGTATATAATCTCTTGCGAGAGTTGAAAACTTGAGTAAGAGGAGTATATACCATGTTGTATAATTTTTTCATGGCATATGGGGAAACCAATATGAAAGAATCACTTGTTCAGGCGGTAGGTGCTGATCAATCGACAATGGCGTATACAAGTGAGGTGTCGGACATCGTTCAAGATGCTGTTGGATACCCGCCGAATGCTCCATGGGACAAACCGATTGGCGAATGGCTGGGAGTACTTAAAGAGCGATTAGGGCCGATTTGTAAAGCAAATGTAGAAATTTTTAAACATTTTGAAAATAAAGACAATAAATCAGATGAAACTTTAATTTTCGAAATTTTTGCAGATTTGACACCGGAAATTACAGAGATCGCAATATCTCAATTTGAACAAGGATATCATGGTCCAAAATCCTGGAGAGAGGTTAATGGAGATGCCTCCGACAGATTAGAGGAAAAAATAACAAATGCTTTGAGTACAGATAAATTTTCAGGCATGCTCGGAAGGTCAAAAGGAATTAGAAAAGCACTTGAATTTGTCAAAAATGTTCTTATCCATTCAAATGATCCCGACTATATTTTCCGGAAACACTCCGAATACATTGAAACCTGCGTTGAAGCTAATGCAAACGGCGAATCTATTCTTTTCATTCCTTTTGATAGCGATTATACAAACCCGGTAGAAAATTTTGGTGATATGACTCAAATTTGTGAAGCTTCAATTTCTGTAATTTTACCCATTGAAACTGAAGAAAGAGCAAAGTTTAATAAACTGGCAAACAGTTTGTGGAGTCGGTTAAAGCAGAGGGGGAATAAAACCGACGTATCAATACCAAAATTCATTGTGGGTAAAGATATGGGTGCAGCCGGCTTTTCGGTATTGTCATCTACGGTTGGAGAGGTAGTCACATTTGATAGCGGGAAAGGCAACGAGCATTGTATATATTTGGCGCTAAACAATTTAGCTAAAAAAATTGAATATTGGAACATTTCATCTGAAGTCGTAAATACACACACATCCAAAAGTCCCGAAGCATTTTTTAAAACCGCAACACTTTTATATCTATTACATGAGGAGGGGCACAGGCTTTTTCCGGAGAACGGTTTATACGGAGAAACTACGACAGACATCCCCGCAGTTATTACAGCTGTTAAGATGGCGTTTGAAAATGGAGGATACGACCTTCATGTTGTAATAACAGGAGTGCTGACAGAATACGTTTCCGAAATTGTTACCGGAGTTTCGGAAGAAGCATGGTTCGAAGGACATAGGGAGAACAAAAGCAATAAAATTTTTGACGGTTATATTCTTTCTGCAGTATTAATTTTAAATTCACTTACTGACAGTGGCCTCGTCAGGATGAATAGAGAAGGCGGAATTGATATAAACGCAACTCCTGACAATCTCAAACTCTTTTTTGCCGATCTGGAAATGGTGGATGCTAAATTTTATGAAAAAGATAAAAAAATTCTCGAACGGATAAGCCTCGCTGTTGCAAATCCGGAGGCATTGGAGCTTATCGACTTATTTAGAACTAAATTTAAGGAAAAGTTATTTAGCCAAAAGGCCTTCATTCCAACCGAAGTCACCCAGTAGCCTGCAAGCTTGCCACTCGGCATTTGGTAATGCCTCGTGGTAAAATACAAATGGAGCCGTGGTCGTAAGAAAACATAAGTTTTCTGAGCGCCCACCTCGTCTAACTCGGTGGTCGTAGCTCAATGGTAGAGCACTAGCTTGTGGAGCTAGGTGTTGCGGGTTCAAATCCCGTCGACCACCCCAAGTTTTAGCCTCAGACTTAAAATAATTGACAATTGTATTTGAATGCTATTAAATAGGATTATGTCACTTACAAACAATGATCTTAAATTGATTAAGGATGTGATGAAAGTGACAATTGACGAGGAACTCGATATTAAACTTGAGGAAAAGTTAGAGGAAAAAATCAAATACCTACCAAACAAAGAAGAGTTCTTTGCAAAAATGGATGAACTTATAACCGAACTTAAAGCTATGAGGGAAGAACATACCATGCTATCCCACAGAGTCTATGAAGATCATGGGCCAAGAATTGAAAAGGTCGAAAAAAAATTAGGTATCCAAGCAACTATTTAATCTCCAAATTTCATTATCATTTTTAACTACTATGCCCATGGAAAGTAAACTTATATATGAATTTCCGATTCTTTATTCAAAATATCTTCCTTTTGTTTTTACCCAAGCATCAACCATTGGAAAATACGAAGATTTAAAAAACCAATATCGAATAGATTGCTTTTTCATTCATTGAATTTTAATTGACCAGGCATTAAGAAGCAATTGGAGATGAATTATCATCAGCTTACTCAAGTGGATTTAAGATAGTTGTTATATGGATTGAAATTTCGCATTAATAGATTCAAACGATGATATAATTGGTGTCAGGATGGATTAAATATGAAGCTATACCTATCGTCATATAGATTGGGAGATAATCCACAGCAGTTGGTTGATCTAATCGGAAGTAATAAAAAAGTTGCCGTAGTGGCCAACTCAATAGATTTTGGAAACGACCCTGAAAGAAGAAAGGCCGGTGTTCAGAGGGAGGCAGACGATTTGAAACAACTGGGACTGGTGCCAGAAGAGATTGATTTAAGAAGTTTCTTTGGCAGACCCGAAGAACTGGCTAAAAAGTTGTCAGAATTTGGAACCATATGGGTAAGAGGTGGAAATACCTTTATTCTTCGCAGGGCGTTTAAGGAAAGCGGTATGGATGAGTGGCTGGTTAATCAAAAAGAAAACAAAGAATTGGTTTATGCAGGATATAGTGCAGGTGTTTGTGTATTATCGCCATCACTAAATGGTTTAGAAACTGTAGATGACCCAAATATTGTTTCTGAGGGATATACAAAAGAAGTTATTTGGAGTGGGTTGGGGCTTATCAGTTTTGCTTTTGCGCCACATTACAAATCAAACCATCCTGAAACTGAAATGGTGGATAGAGAAGTTGAGTATTACATCAAGAATGGAATTGAGTTTAAAGCACTTCATGATGGTGAGGTAATTATTCAGGAAGTTTGAAAATAATACCTTTCGGGCTTTTTGTGTAAACGAGGCTCGTGGATATTATCTTCCGAATTATTTACACACCAAGCTTTTGTATCCATGTCACAATTTTAATTCAGCATGCCTCAAGAAGCAATTAACATCATAAAACCTCTATTCCAAAGAAAACTCACTACTATCATTCGAATTATAGTAGTGATTAAATAATAAGGTATTATTAATTATATGAAAGCGAAAGTGAATATGGATGGGGGCTTGCTGAAAAACAAATCCAACTCATTGATCAAAAAAATACTTGTTGGGGCAACGCTTGCAACCACTTTAGGTATGGGATTTTGGGCTTCGAAAGCTTTCTATACGATTAAAGAAGTTATAGATGGAGATACTTTTGTTACTTCAGAGAATCAATATGTAAGATTTGATAAAGTTGATGCTCCGGAAATTGATTATTGTCTAGGCAAACAATCCAAAGATGAGTTATCCAAACTTATTTTAAATAAAAAAGTTTTCATAAAGGTTTCATATATAGAACAAAATCGCAATCGCCTAATAGGTTCCGTCTATACAACAAATGGAGATGTAGAAGAAACGATGCTTAAAAAAGGGCTTGCGACACTTCGTGGCGGAGCAAAAAGAGATAATTTATCAAACGCGACCAATTATGCCCAAAATAAAAATCTTGGAGTTTATTCTAATCTGTGCACGCAACAAGAAAATCTGCAAAAACCTGAATGCAACATTAAAGGAAATAACCGCGACGGACAAAGAATGTACAGATTTCCCGGATGTAAAAATTACGATAGTACCTTGGTACAGTTGTACCGCGGTGACCAGTGGTTTTGCACTGAAGCTGAGGCCAAAAAAGCCGGGTTTACAAAAGGGGGAGATTGCAAGTAAGTCTAGTTTTTCCCCAAATTCACTTCTCTCACGTTTTTAATCTTTTCGAAGAACTCCGGTAAATGGCTAACGAAAATTACCGGGCCTTCAAACCCATCAATGGCTTTAGTAATAACCGGAATATGGCGGAAATTTATGTGATTTGTAGGTTCGTCCAATATCAAAAGGCCGGGCTTTTGCATTACAAGCCTAGAATAGCAAAGAAGTCCTTTTTGGCCTTCGGATAATGATTCGATTTTGGTATTCAAAATATCACCGTTCAATAAAAACTTGGCTCCTGCCTCATAAATTTCTTGCGGAAGAGCTGTGTGGTTGACAGATAAAATTGAATCGTAGGCAGTTTGATTAAAATTTAGCTCGCTAAAATCCTGGCTGTAATAGCCGACTCTGATTTTTGGATTAATGTCCGCTTTTTCTCCTGCTAAATACGCCCGTAAAAGTGAGCTCTTTCCAATACCATTAGGTCCTTTTATCAAAAGTCTTACACCTTTAACAAGTTCTGTAACAATCGGTTCCTTAATTTTGGCAATATAGCCGACGTATTCCTGACATGGAACTGTAAAATCCGGAATTGTTTTATCCTCTCGTCTTATCTCAACTGAGGTTTCTCGATCTTCCTCAATTTCTTTTCTAAGTTTTCTGGCCAAGTGACTCATGGCGATGCTTTTTCCTCCTAATTTGTTAATTTTAAGAAATCTGTCTTTGATACTTTTTTCCAAAAGTGCATTTTGTCTTCTATCTCTTTCCAATTTGGCTTCAATTTCGTTAATTACGTCGTAATAATTACCCACAAACTGTTCAACTTTGTGTGTATGTACGTCCAAATTCAAAACTCCGTCTGTAAAGCAGTTCAGAAAGTCTGAATCGTGAGAAATGACAATACAAGTTTTTTCATAGTTCATTAAGAAGATTGTCAGTTCATTGACCCCTTCTTTGTCCAGATTGTTGGTTGGTTCATCCAGTAGCAAAACGTCAGGGTTTGTGATTAAGGCGTAGGCAAGTAGAAGTCTGGCTTTTTGACCTCCCGAGAGTTCTTTAACCTTTCTATCCAAGGGAACGTCTAAATTGACGCTTTTGAAGATTTTTTTGATATCACCTTCAATTCCATACTCAACATCAGGCAACGCGGCTTTGAAGTAGTCAACAATAGTTAGCTCAAGCTTATCCGTTGGAACCATTTGTTCTGCAATTCCGATTTTTGTGCCTATTTCTAAGTTGATTTTGCCACCGGTAGGAGTCAATTTGCCCAGAAGAAGCTTAAAAATGGTGCTTTTACCCGCCCCGTTCTGACCGGTTATAGTTACAATTGAATTTCTGCGCACACTGAAATTAGCCTCGTCTAGGATTACTTTTTGGTCGTTATATTCAAACGACACGTTATTTAATCGGATTACCACATTGTCTTGAGTCATTGGCGGAAGTGTTTATTTTAACAGAAAAGGCCCTCTTAATTCTAAGGGAAGAATATCAGCGATTTTTGACATTGCCTCGATTGAAGCCGATTTACCATCTTTTGCTTTAGAATAGTAGGGCGCGCCAATATTTAGATTAATTCTTTTACTGCCATCTAAAGACCAAATACCAACAGGAAGAATTGGGAGCCTCAGTTTCGTGGCCATAATAGAAAGCCCTCCACTACCATTGTGAAACGAATCTAGGGGAGATATTGTATTCTTCACTTCAACGTGCCCCTCGGGTGAAACAAGTACAAAGTCACCATTTTTTAACGAATTGATCGCTTTTCGAAGCGCTGAGAACCTACCCAATTCGTAATCCGGTCTTCCCTTTGACATTGGAACAGAAATAACGTTTTTATAATATAAATTATGAAACCTTTTTATAAATTTAATCGAAACTGGTACGGGGAAACTTTCGTTAAATTTTCCAAAAAGCGGAACTTCGGAACCCCATAAAAGTTTTCCATTCACCTTCCCGATATCCTTAATTTTAATCATAAGCGTTAAAAATGCCGGAACAAGTACATCCATATTTGGGTGATTAAAAACTATTAAACCACCGCTATCTTTTGGGATATTTTCCGTTCCGTTAATTTCAACATGTGAAGTTTTTCCCAGCTCTTTAAGTAAACGTTTTCCATCTTCTGCCATGTCACGCCCTGTTTCCCCGCGTGTAAGTGCGTTAATAAGCTCAAAGGTCAAACCGGCTCGTGTAAAGTTGGCTATCATGCTTGGTATTGTTTTGATTTCCGGTGAAAGTGGCATTTGTAGTTGACTTATATTATTTGCTATACTTATTGTCAATGCCACCGGACAAATCCAAGCAAACCAGAAGAATGGTAGTTGAAGAAGTCGATATAGAGAAAACGTCAGAAACTCCAGAAATGACTGAATCCTCGGAGCATGTAGAAGAGATCAAGGAAAAGGTTGGCGAACTCCAAGACATAACGGAACACATATCCGACGATATTGAAAAGTCTACAGAGGTACAGGAAGAAATAGTACAAGCGGCAGAAAAAGTTGAACCTAAAATCGAAGATTTTGCTCCTGTCGGAAGCGGAATAAAAAACGGTCCCAGTCCTCTTATAATTTTAATTCCCGGTGTTCTTCTTTTGGGCGCCCTTCTTGGGGGGATTTATTTTTATCAAAAAAATATAAGTTCTATTCCCGAAATTACTCCAACCCCCGTTTCTATAGTCTTGCCCACCACTGTTCCCACAGCTTCTCCGAGCGCAAAACTTATTTTATCCAAATATCCTGTTAATGTGCAAAATGGGTCGGGTATCCCGGGAGTTGCGGGAGACGCAAAAAGTTTACTTACAAAAGCGGGATTTTCCGTTAGCGCAACAGGCAACGCTGACAGCTATGATTACTCAGATACGATAATTAAGGTCAGATCAGATGTACCCGCAGAGTTTGTAACAAAACTAACTTCAACACTATCCGGTATTTACACTGTCGCAGGCAAAATCCAAGATCTCCCTGATACTTCAAAGGACTTGGTTGTTGTAATAGTCGGAAGCTCCAAATCACAATAACAAAATTACTTGACCATAGCGGGAAGTGTGGCCACTATATGGAGGGTACCTTTTGTAAAATCCAAAGATTGAATGTTGGCGCCATTTACTTGACCAATTCGTCTTTCAATTGCGTCTTCAATTACAGGAATTGCTTCTTTAATAATCGATTGCGGCACTTCAACTTTACCCAGGCGGAAATTTGTCGGGAAAAGGGCGACCTGATTGTTTGATACATTACCTATCCCCTTAACGTAGAATGGAATATCGCCAAAAGTATACTGCGCGTATTTCTTACCTTTTTCAATATCTTCATCGTTGTAATCTAAGTCCTTAGCAATGTTAATAGCGGTTCTAATTTCCAAAATTCCCGAAATCTCACCCGTTCCATCGGAATTAAAACGCACCTGAACGTTGCGAATAGGAAAAGCGGGATTTCTCTTTTTCCAATAAGCTAAAATTGAAGTAATTTCATTCGCGGAAAGAACGGAATCCAGATTTGTTTGTCCCGAAAATTCTGCCAGACGTCCCGCGGATATAACCCCTCCCGGAACTTCATTTTTCATTCCGTGCGCGAGTTCAAAGGCGGCAACAAGAGCAGGGTCGTTTTTAGCTCCCAGGTCAACAGTTTTGGCAAGGCCCGGGACTATTCCAATGTAAGCAAGCGCTCCGATTACTAGAATCACAAACAAGAGAAGTAAACCAAAAAGTATTTTTAATAACTTTTTCATACGAACCTTTGAGTATTATATTATACATACATATAATTAATTGCAAATGATAGAAAATAATTATCCCTTATTCAGGCCTTGATTTTTTAAAAGAAAAGGATATATAGTGATAACGGAAATGAAAAATAAAGCAATGATTGCGGTTGTGGTAATTGTTTTAGCCGCGGTCGGCGGTTACTTCCTTTTTTCCAAAGGCAAAACTGCACCCGAATCCATAAATGAAATTGCCTCAGGTGCTAAGTCGCTTAAAGAACTTTTGGCATCCGGCGTTCCTCAAAAATGTACTTTCCAAAGTTTCGATGACTCGGGGAAGACCGAAGGAACTTCATTCGCTGCAGGCGGCAAAGTAAGGGCCGATATTACAAATACCATATCCGGTAAGTCCACAACTTCCCACATGATTTCCGATAATAAAACCAGTTACATTTGGCAAGATGGTGAAAAGACTGGATTTAAAATGACGGTAACAGAGGCCGACACAGCAGCAACATCGGTCCCGGCCCCGGGAGATAATTCAGTGGCGAGTGAAAGCGATTTAAACCAGAAGGCTGATTATAAATGTTCCGCTTGGGTACCCGACGATTCTCTATTTACCCCGCCTTTAGATGTAAAGTTTACCGATTTTTCTCAAACTCTTAACTCGTCCCCGGGAACGAACGGAAGTGAAAACTCACAACAATGTTCGATTTGTGACTCCCTTACGGGTGATGACAAGACTTCTTGCCTCTCCGCCCTCAACTGTAAATAATCTGTGGTGTAATATTAGATGGTAATGGTAGGGATAACAATTTTAATTCTTGCTCTAATCACACTATACATTCTCTCCCGAATTTTTATTCGAAAGCTATTTTACGTGTTATTTCGAATAACACGAAGTAGGGAAAAAGCAACTGTTCTTTTGGGTTGGATATTTTTGCCCGGGACTTTTATTCATGAAATTGCGCATTTTTTGAGTGCGCTTTTGATGATTGTTCCGGTTGGCCAACTTAATTTAATACCGGAGGTAGTAGATGATGGAATAAAGTTAGGGAGTGTGGGAATAGGGAAGACCGATTTTGTTCGCGGTTCAATAATCGGACTTGCACCGATACTAACCGGTGGGGGAATCATTTTTTGGGGAATCTCGTTTGCAATAAGCAGGGAATACCTGCAAAATCCTTGGGTCATAGCTTTAATTATCTATTCCATATTTCAAATAACCCACACGATGTTTTCCAGCAAAAAGGACTTGGGAGCGGTTTTGGAACTTGTTGTTTTTATCGCCATAGTTTCCATCGCCTTACTAATACTCAAAATATACTCCCCTTTTACTTATATTTTTCAGAAGATAATGGAGGTTGGGCCTGTCATTGAAAAATTCGCCTATTTGTTATTTATACCGATTGGTGTGGAGCTGGGATTTTTAGCCATCTTCAGGAAAGTTAAAATTCAACAAATTTCATGGTAAGACAAGCTTGCCACTGACGTGGTAAGACAAGCTTGCCACTGACGTGGTAAGACAAGCTTGCCACTGACGTGGTAAAATAGACTCGTGCGGGTATGTTTCAATTGTTGCGGGATTAGTTAATCGGCTTAACAACAGCTTTCCAAGCTGTGAAGAGGGGTTCGACTCCCCTATCCCGCTCCATATCGGAATCGTTTTTCGAAAGAGTGGTATTATCCCGAGTTATCAAGCTATTTTCAGGTTCGAGCCGACCTTTTTTCTCATT